>ENA-OSEO01000307-OSEO01000307.1-sediment-metagenome-genome-assembly--contig:-NODE-307-length-135387-cov-6.465568_pt1 | contig 135387 bp, 124 predicted proteins | sample MGYA00237883_ERZ534232 | MGnify/ENA metagenome assembly ERZ534232
TACATTGAGTATTTCGAGGATTAAAATTTGAGCCTGACGCAGAAATTGGGCAAAAAGGGGCGTTTTGCAAAGGTCTCAAGATAAAATCGCAACCTGTTCGGCAACCACGCGCGCGTATCTTCCCATTTGAAGCTCCCCGCCGCCCCGCGAGGCGGGATTTCCGCTTCGATCCAATCCGCGAAGCACTGCCGTCAGGCAAAAAGGGCGGGAATGCGCTCGGCCTTGCGGTTCAATCGCAGGGAGCGCCCCCCGGGCGGACGATGCTCCCCCGGCAAAGGGGAATCCGTTTAACAATCGCTCCCCGGGCGGGTCTTTACAAGACTGTGATGATCGTTTTATCCGGTTGGTGAAAAAAATGGTGATGTTTGGTGTAAGGATAGGACAGACCGATGGCAGCCGAGACGTATTTCCGAAGATCGCCTTTTTCTATTTCATACTGCAGGGAGGGCCCCATATGCGTATCGGTGTACCGAATCGTGGTTTTTTCGCGTTTCAGCGGACCGCCCTGAAAAAAGTATTCGAACCAGTTGTATTGGTGGGTCACCGATTTGTTTGTAATCGGATCATAGTCGAGACTCAGCATGATGTCCCGCTGGTATTCGATTAAATCCCGGATCGTTTCATCGACCAAGACGCCCGATTCCTGTAAAAACAGCAAAATACGGTCATAGAATGTACTTTTTTCTTCGGACAACGCCATCCACAGATAGGTCCACATCTGCCATGCTTTTCGCTTGGGATTGTACCGGCCTAAAAAGGCCATTAGATCCGGTTGACTGTTCACGCGATTGATTTGCGGCATTTTCGGATCGTCATGGAAATCTTGAATCAATTGCCGGATACGGCGGAATGGATACGATGCGGCATCCCCGTTTTGCAAGAGGTGTTTCAAAAGGCCCTCGTAAAACGCCGCGTACGTCATGAATCCGGATTCATGGAGATAAATCGATAAAAACCGAGTGTATCCTCCGTTGTGCAACGCCTGGATCGTTTCCGCGAAGAGCAGGCAATAGGCCCAGTCGCTGTTGGTCATATGGGCGGTTTCCACAACCAGTTCGACATATTCCGTTGGAATGCCGGGGACGGGTGTCCGTAACGGTTTCATTTTCGTCTTGAGGCCGAATTCTCTTCTCGACGCCGGCTGGCTGATGGGGGCATTGGGAAGCAGGGTCAATTCAAAGACCCGGATATCATCGTGCATGCCGATTTCAAAAAGGGTGCAGATGCCGCGGACGAAACTTTCCCGTGTTTCCAGGGGTAACCCCAGGATGAGTTCGGTGTATGTCGGAATGCCGGCCCGGCGATATTTTTCCTTTAATTCCTTGTAATTGTCGAGCCCCAAAAACTGCCGATGGATGGTTTCGAGTACGCGCCGGTCCACGCTTTGCATGGATAACGTGGTGCCCCACAACATACCGTTTTCGTGCATCATCCGGCTGATTTCATAAACCCGATCATTGGATTTTTTGGCAAATTGGATACGGACACGCTTTGGAAAGCCGGTTTCCTGATGACTCTCGATCAGCCTGCCGGCAATCTCGACATCGCGCTTGAAAAGACCGAAATTGCAATCTGTTATATAAATATCCTCGATCTTTTGTCGCGCCAGACAGGCAATTTCAGCTGTGATCTTATTCAGATCGTGCGTACGGATTTTATTGGTCGTTCGAACACCCCAGTCGCAAAAAGAGCAGGAATAGGGGCAGCCCCGATTGGTTTCCCACAAGGCGATGACATTGGCGGTGGCTTGCTCCAGGTAACGGTCGAAAAGTCCGTTAAGGTAGGGGCTGGGGATCGGCAACGGTTCGGGAAGGCGAGCGGATGTCTTCGACCGGAAGACCCGGCCGTTTTGCCTGTAGCTGATTCCCCGGATACCCGCCAGCCGGGCAGATTTATTCAAAAAGGCAAGGAGAAGCGCCTCGGCCGGAATCTCCCCCTCGCCGTGCACCAGGACATCGATGTAAGGGTGAGCTTCCAAATACTCGGCACTCTTGTCCGGGATATGAGGCCCCCCGAAAACGACTCGGCAATCGGGATGGCGTTTCTTGACCGCGGCGGCGATCGCCGCATGTTGATTGTGATTCCACACGTAGCAGGAAGCAAACAACACCGCCGGGTTTTCGATTCGTGCAGCGACGACCTCGGTGGCATCCATGTCACATATCGGTTCTTCCCATGCATAATTCTTTGAAATAACCGGATTTTGCTCCACATAGCCGCGCAGCAGGCCGTACGCATAGGGAATGAAATGAATCGGGTTCAAACTGAGGAAATATATTGTCTTCAACGTGTCCATGTTCCGTAACCGTAACGATTCCCGCAAGATCCGCCGTATCCAGCGGAGCGGAGCCCTCCCGCCTTGAAGGGCGGAAGCTCCATAATTTCATTAAACTGCCTTTTTGAGCCGACCCGCAAGGTTCGGTCCGTTTGAGATTATCAGAAGGGAGGCTTAAAACAAAGATCCGGATATGCCCCCAATGGGCAGGGGCAAACGGATATGGGTACGATCGCGCCGCTACAGGTCTTTCCCGCCGGAAAATTCCGGGAAAGCCTCTTCGAGGTGACGTTGCCGTTCGATCCGCGGGGCTGGAACGTTTTGTACGTTTCGGCTCCGCCTAAAACCGAAGCATGAAACCGATGATGGGACCGTGCCAGGTGGTATCGAACTCGAATCGCTCGGATCCGCTTCCGTCTTCGTAGTCGACGCTCAGGATCCGATATCCGAACCATCCGCTGAAAACGGGCGTAAAATCGTAGCCGAACTTGGCCGCAAAATTGAAGGTAAAGTCCGACCCGGCGCCCAATCCTCCGATATCCCCCCGGGCGTCGAAGGCGGCCTTCGGGGTCACGGGAACCCAGATCCGCAGCCCGATAAACGGATCGAGCCAATCCACCGTCTGTTCATGTTTTCCCAAATAGGGGCTTCTGATCTTGCCGGTGACATCCCAGAACCGACCGCCACCCAGAACATCCAGATGAAACTCAGGCGCCATGCGTTGGTTTTCGAAAAACCCCACTGCCCGATAATACCCCCCGAACTCGAGGAGCCAGATGCTGGTTTCCACCTCGATTCGCCCGGCCGCCGTGTTTTCCTCCACGGTGAGCTCCGAGTAGGTGGGATCGATGAACGCCCCCCATCGCCCCTTGCCCACCTCCACATGGATCTGACCGCCGAAATCGAGATCCGACCAGACATCATCAAAACCGGCATCCACGGATGCCCGTCGGTCTTGGACCGTGATGTCCCCGTCGATTCCCGCCATCCACAAATAGGGGGCGATGGAAAAGGTCCATGGGTCCGAATCGACGGCCGTCTGCTGGGCAACGGCCGGGAAAGATCCTCCCAAGACAAACAGCATGACGCCGCACAGTATCCACCCTTTTTTTCCGTTTCTCGCCATGGCTCAAGACTCCCTTCTCCGTCTTTTTGTTTCATGAAATCGTGAAATGCGACCCATGCAACGCGGCGCCCGCATGGTGCACCCTGTTGGCAAATCCAGGGTACGCAGCGCCGAAATAAAACCGTTCACGACGCCCTCACCGTTCACAAAGCTCCACGAGGACACCGTTTGTCGCCTTGGGATGCAAAAAGGCGATTTTCGCCCCGCCGGCCCCTTTCCGGGGGACCGGGTCGATGAGGGCCACGCCTTTCTCCTTTAAAAACGCCAACGCCTCCTCGATGTTTTCCACGCGAAAGGCCACGTGCTGGATCCCTTCCCCCCGCTTTTCAATATATTTGGCCACGGGACCGTCAGGGGCCGTGGTTTCCAAAAGCTCCACTTCACTTTCGCCCACCGGGAAAAAGGCGGTGGTCACTTTTTGTTCCGCCACCGTTTCGGTCCCTTCGAAAGGAAGCCCCAGAATATCCATCCAAAAGGCTTTTCCGGCATCGATGCTCTTTACCGCAATCCCCAAATGATCGATCTTTAAAATCTTCATGGGTGTTTCTCCGGTGTTATTGAAATTTTTTTATGGCGCGCCTGAAGCCGGGCATGGCATTGACGATGGTGTCATCGTCCACGCAAAAAGCCAATCGGAAGTGTCCCGGGCCCATGAATCCGCTTCCCGGCACGGCCAGAATCAATTCCTCCTGGAGGGCACGGACAAAGGCCACATCGTCGGGAATGGGGGCTTTGGGGAAAAGATAAAAAGCGCCCTTGGGTTCGGCGAATTCGTATCCGCACTCCGCCAGCCCTTCGCACAGGCGTTTCCGTTTCCGGGCATATGTACCGAGATCCGCCGTTTGGCCCTGAAGGGCGGCCACGGCCCGCTGCATCAACGCCGGTGCATTGACAAATCCGAGGATCCGGTTGGCCAGGGCCAATCCCCCCAAAAGGGCCGGCCGATGGGTGGCGGCGGGGTTCACGGCAATGAACCCGATCCGTTCCCCGGGGATGGACAGATCCTTGGAATACGACGTCACGATGACGGTGTCCTTGTAGCAGGGAAAGATACCCGGCACCCGCACCCCGTCATAGACGATCTTCCGGTAGGGTTCATCCGAGATCAGGTAAAGGGTCCGATTCAAGGCGCGGCCCTTTTCCGAAAGCAGGTTTCCCAGGGCCTTCAGGCTTTCCTCGGAATAAACCTGGCCGGTGGGGTTGTTGGGGGAATTGATCAGGACCGCCTTGGTCTTGTCCGTCACCGCAGCGGAAACGGCGTTCAAATCGAGTGTAAAATCGTCTTGCGTGGATACAGTCCGAAGCACGCCGCCGTGGTTGTCCGCATAGGTGTTGTACTCCACGAAATAGGGCGCCGGGCAGATGACTTCGTCTCCCGGGTCCAGAATCGCCTTCAAGACGGCGTTGAGGGCACCGGCGGCGCCGCAGGTCATGATGATCTCTTCTTCGGTGACCGGCGTTTCCTGTTCCCGACAAAGATATTCGGCGACGGCTTTGCGGACAAACGGATACCCCACATTGGGCATGTAACCGTGATCCCCCGGTTTTTCGGAATCAATCAAATCCCGAAGCACTTGACTGAATCGTTCCGGGGGCGGGATATTGGGATTTCCGAGGCTGAAATCGAAAACATTTTGCGCGCCGTGTTCGGCTTTCAGTCTTGCCCCTTCTTCGAACATCTTCCGGATCCAGGACTGCTTGGCCTGCATCGCCTCGATCTTTTTGGCAATCGTCATGAAAACCTCCATGTTCCGCCCCCGCCGAAACGGCCTTCCGGGAAAGGCCCGGATCGGGGCCGGGATTCGAATCGGGTCAGTCCACCGCCACCACGGATTTGACCTCGGGAACGTCTTCCTTGATCAAACGCTCGATGCCGTTTTTGAGGGTCATCTGAGACATGGGGCATCCGGCACACGCCCCCTGGAGGCGGACCTTGACCACGCCGTCGACGATCTCCACCAGTTCGACGTTGCCGCCGTCTCTCACCAGCATGGGCCTGATTTTCTCAATGGCTTTTTCCACTTTTTCTTTCATGAGATGCTTCCTTCCATTGGGTTGTAAACATCCAAAAGGGCTTTCGGCCGTTCAGGAAACCATATCACAATTGTCAAACCCGTGAAAAGGCTTTTGCGCACGCGTCACCTTTGACCGGAACGCTTCCCGCAAGCCCCCGTCTTTTAAGGCGGGGTTAAGGAACGCTATCTTAAAAAGGCTCCACAAGATCGTAAAAAGGCTTTTGTGAGCGCCATCCAAGCCTTTTCGGAAAAAGAGAGGCAAAGGGTTGAGCGTTAAAAATCTCAAGCTGTTTGAGGTTCCGCCGAAGGCGGGAGCGAGTTCTTGAGATTTAGCGAAATCCTTTGCCTCTCCCGAAAAGGGTTGTGGCGCGAACAAAACCGGCCTTTTTACGGTTTCATCACAATTGCCGGCGGTGGTAAAACGCCTTTTTAAAGGACATAAACCGTCCCTGGGCAATGGCGCTTCGCATCTGCTGCATCAAATGGAGATAATACGTGATATTGTGGATCGTATTGAGCCGGTAGGCCAGAAGCTCCTTGGCCATGTACAGATGCCGCAGATAGGCCCGGCTGTAGTGCGTGCAGGTATAGCAGGTACACTCCGGGTCCAGGGGCCCGGTGTCGAGCCGGTGAGCGGCGTTGCAGATGTTGACCGTGCCGAAAGACGTGAAAAGGGATCCGTTCCGGGCGTTCCGGGTGGGAAGGACACAGTCGAACATGTCCGCCCCCAACGCCACCAGCTCCACCAGATCCTCCGGCGTCCCCACCCCCATCACGTACCGGGGCTTCTCCTCAGGCAGCCTTTCCAGGGTAAAGGCGGCGGTTTCCATAAGGGCGCCTTTGGGCTCTCCCACACTCAAACCGCCCACGGCATATCCGGGGAATCCGATGCCCGCCAGTTCCTCCACGGATCTTTTCCTCAAATCTTTCCATACGCCGCCTTGAACGATCCCGAAAAGCGCGCCGTTGCCGGTTTTCTCCCAGGCCGCCTTGGAGCGCCGGGCCCAGTGCGTGGTCAGCGCCACGCCTTTGCTGACGGTGTCGATTTCGGCCGGATAGGCAATGCAGTTGTCCAGGCACATGACGATGTCCGAACCGAGGCGATGCTGGATCTCCAGCGCTTTTTCAGGGGTGAGGTGATGGGCGGATCCGTCGATGTGGGACTGGAACGTCACCCCTTCTTCCGTGATGCGGGCCAGCTTAGCCAGGGAAAAGACCTGGAACCCGCCGCTGTCCGTCAGGATCGGCCGCTCCCAGTGCATGAAGGCGTGGAGCCCGGAAAACCGCTCGATCACCTCCAGGCCGGGACGCAAATAGAGGTGGTAGGTGTTTCCCAACAGGATGGAGGTTCCGGCGGCTTTTAAATCTTCGGGGGTCAGGGCCTTCACGGTTCCCAGGGTTCCCACCGGCATGAACACCGGTGTTTGAATCTCCCCCCGGCCGGTTTTCAGAACCGCCCGACGCGCCCGCGAATCATGACACTGAAATTGAATGTCAAACATTATCCGATTCTGTTTTCTTCTCTCAACAGGATCGTAAAAGGCTTTTGTGAACGCCATTCAAGCCTTTTCGGAAAAAGAGAGACAAAAGGGTCGAGCGTTAAAAATCTCAAGCTGTTTGAGGTTCCGCCGAAGGCGGGAGCGCGTTCTTGAGATTTCGCGAGACCCTTTGAATCTCCCGAAAAGGGTTGCGGTGCGAACAAAATCGGCCTTTTTACGATTCCATCATGACGTATCAAAAATGGAAAATTCCACTTTTTCCCTCGATCTCTTTCCGTCTTCATAGAATCAACATGGCATCCCCGTAGCTGTAAAACCGATACCCCGTCCGGATCGCTTCCCGGTAGGCATTCAGGATCCGTTCCCGGCCGGCAAAGGCGGACACGAGCATCAACAGCGTGGATCGGGGCAGATGGAAATTGGTAATGAGACCGTCGATGACCTTGAACCGATACCCCGGATAAATGAAAAGGTCACACCGTCCGCTCCCGGATTCAATCCGTCCCGTTTCATCCGTGGTAAATTCCAGGGTCCGGACACAGGTGGTCCCCACCGCCACGATGCGGGAACCCCGGGCTTTGGCCGCGCGAATCGCCTCGGCGGCCTCTTTGGAGACGGCATAGGTTTCCGGAGGCATGCGGTGCTCCCGGATATCCGTCTTCCTTACGGGCAGGAAGGTACCGTATCCCACGTGCAGCGTGATTTCAACAAGGGTGATCCCCCTTTCCTTGAGTTTTGTGAGAAGGGCGGGCGTGAAATGGAGTCCGGCGGTGGGGGCGGCCACCGCCCCTTCGGCGCAGGCATAGACGGTCTGGTAGGCCTTGGCATCTTCGGGGGTCGGTACTCCAGACTCCCGCCGGATATAGGGGGGCAGGGGGATGCACCCGAGGCGGTGCAACAGTCCCATGAAATCGCCTTCAAAGGAAAACGCCACCGTGTAGCATCCGTTGTGTCCGCCCGTCACCTCGCCTGCCAGGTGATCATGAAAAAAAAGCCGCGTTCCTTTTTTGGGGCGCTTGGCGCTTTTGACCAGGCATTCACAGACAATGAAACCCTTTTCCCCGGATTTATCCAGGGCCGCGGGCAAGTCAAGGAGGAGGACTTCCACTTTTCCGCCGGTGGCTTTCTTCCCAAAAAGGCGCCCGGGGATGACTTTGGTATTGTTGATCACGATAAGATCGTCGGAACGCAAAAGATCGGGCAGATCCGAAAAAAAATAATGGGCCGTCTTTCCCGTTTCCCGGTTCAAAAGCAACAGGCGGGAGCGGTCCCGTTGGGGCATCGGTCGGAGCGCGATGCATTCCCCGGGAAGCGTGTACGCGTAATCCGAAAGACGAAACATGGGTTATCCCCTGGTTCCCAGGTAGACGAAAAACACCCCCAGGACCATCAGTGTCAATCCCAATTTCCGCAGGCTTTTGTCGTTGAGGGTCTCGATTTTTTTCACCCAGGATTTCATCCTTTCCGGAAAGGCAAAATACGGCAGGCCCTCCACCACCATCACCATCCCCATTACACTTAAAAAAAAGTCCATGATTTTCCTTGGTTTTGCAGTTTCATCCCTTGAGGCGCCGCTATCTTCGCCCCACAAAAGGTCTTGACTATACATCATAACAAAAGATACATCCAAACCCAAAACGAACACAAACCCCGGAAAATCACCATGTCTTTCGAGGCGGTCATCGGGCTTGAAGTGCATGCCCAGCTGAAAACCCAAACCAAAATTTTTTGTGGGTGCTCCACGGCCTTCGGGAACCCGCCGAACACGAATGTGTGTCCGGTGTGCCTGGGAATGCCCGGTGTCCTGCCGGTGCTCAACAAAACAGTGGTCGCCTATGCCGTGAAAACCGCGCTGGCCACCCATTGCACCCTTTCCTTGATCAGCCGATTCGCCCGGAAGAATTATTTCTATCCGGATCTTCCCAAGGGATATCAAATCTCCCAGTATGAAGAGCCCCTGGCACAAAACGGGTTCGTGGAAATCGACGTGGACGGTCATCGAAAGCGGATCCGCATCACACGGATTCATATGGAGGAAGATGCCGGGAAGCTGACCCATGATCCGGACCGGGGCCTTTCCCGGGTGGATTTCAACCGGACCGGGGTTCCCCTCATCGAAATCGTGAGCGAACCCGACATCCGCTCCCCGAAAGAAGCCGGGGCCTATCTCAGGCAGCTTCGGGCCATACTCCGCTACCTGGACGTCTGCGACGGAAACATGGAAGAAGGCAGCTTCCGCTGCGACGCCAATGTTTCCGTCCGGGCCAAAGGGGCGGCGGCGTTCGGGACGCGCACGGAATTGAAAAATCTCAATTCCTTCAAGCACGTGGAACGCGCCCTGGAGATCGAGACCGAACGGCAGGCGGAGATCCTCCAGGAAGGGGGACATATCCGCCAGGAAACCCGCCTTTACGATCCCGCCCATGACCGAACCCGTTCCATGCGGGGAAAGGAAGAAGCCCACGATTATCGCTACTTTCCGGAACCGGACCTGCTTCCCCTTCATCTGGACGAAGACGGGATCGAAGGGATTCGAAAAAGCCTGCCGGAACTCCCCGATGAAAAAAAGATCCGTTTCATGGACGGCTACGGGCTGCCGGCCTATGATGCGCAGATTTTGACCTCCAGCCGGGAGCTGGCCGATTATTTCGAAAACTGTGTCCGGAGCTTCCCGCAGCCCAAAACCGTGAGCAACTGGATCATGGGACCCCTTTTGGGGCTCTTCAGCGCCCGGGGGATTTCCGTCGAAGAGACCCCGATTCCCCACCACTTTCTGGCGGAACTTTTAAGCCTCATGGACGAGGGGATGATCAGCCGGAAAATCGCCAAAACGGTCTTTGATGAAATGGCCCAAACCGGAGAGCCGCCCCGGACCATCGTGGAAAAGCAGGGTCTGATCCAGGTCAGCGACACGGCTGTCCTGGAGGAAGCGGTCCGCCGCGTCCTGGAGCGGTTCACCGGGGAAGTCGCGGCATATCGATCCGGGAAAGTCAAACTGTTGGGATTTTTCGTGGGCCAGGTCATGAAAGAGACCAAAGGGAAGGCCAATCCCAAGCGGGTCAATGAGATTTTAACAAAACACCTTGACGGATGATATCATATCCGCACTTCGAATCCTATTCGACAAAAGCCGATTCAAAAGGAGCCGCTTTTCATGAACCGAAAAATACACTGGATCCTCTTTTTTCTCTTTCCGATACTCTGTTTCCCGGGAAACGCGCCTGCGGCATTGCCGTTGCGGGTGGCCATCCTCCCCTTCCAGGTCAATGCGCCCCCGGAACTTTCCTATTTGACGCAAGGGATTCCGGATATGCTGGCCTCCCGCCTGACGTGGGAGGACAAAGTGGCGGTCCTCCGGGTCCAAGATCCTAAAATCGATGAAGAAACAGGCCCCGTCACCGAGAAAACCGCACGGGAAATCGGGGCGTCTTTGCAGGCGGACCGGGTCCTCTTCGGAAGCCTCACCGCACTGGGAAAAAGTATCAGCATCGACATCAAGCTTATCGATCTTTCGGGAGAAAAACCGGTCCGCACGTTTTTTACACAAAGCCCGTCCCTGGATGAAGTGATCCCCAGGCTCGATCTTTTGGCCTCTGAGATCAATGAAACGGTCTTCGGACGATCCATCGCGAAAAAAACACCCCCCGCACCGGAAGAAACCCAACAACCGGTGGATGAAACCCGCATGCACCCGGAAAAACTGATCCAGGGGGGATTCCAGGACACCGAAGATGAGGGCCGGACGGACATTTTCCTGCCCGCACCCGGGACTTCCCGTTCGCGGGCGTCGTTTTGGAAGAGTCCCAACTTTGATTTTCTGATCAACGGCATTTGCGCAGGGGACGTCAACGGCGACGGAAAAATCGAGACTGTAGTGGCCACCCCCACGGAAGTCTGCCTCTTTTTGAAAGAAGGGAAGCATTTCAGGGAAATCTCCAAGATCGATTTGGGGCGTTTCATTTATATCGCGGGTGTGGATGTCGCGGACATCAACGGAAACGGCGTGGCTGAAATCTTTATCAGCGCCACCAATCTGCAAAAAAATGCGGCCCGATCCCAAGTCTTGGAGTTCAACGGGACCCAATGGGTCCCCATCCTTAAAGACAGCTCCTGGTTCTACCGGGTTGTGGGGCAGCAGACGGGAAACCCCGTATTGCTGGGGCAACGGATCAAAATCGGAGATCCCTTTTCCGGGGGGGTTTACGAAATGCGCTGGGATGGGGGCGCCTACGTGGAAGAAAGGAAACTTCCGGCAAACGGCGCCAATCTGCTGGGTTTCGCCCTGGGGGACGTGCAAAACAACGGCCAGGTGCTTTATCTGGCCGTTGATCCGAGGGATCACATCCAGATTTTCGGGGCTTCCGAAAAACCCCTATGGAAAGGAAGCGATAAGCTGGGGGGGAGCACCCTTTATTTTGTGCTTGCCAAAGAAGAACGCGGGGTGGAAAACCTTCAATATCTTCCCATGCGCCTGGCGATGCATGACATCAATCAAGACGGGAAAACCGAAGTCATCGCCGCCAAAAACCATGAAATTGCTGGCGGTTTGCTTGAGCGGTTCCGGGTGTATACCAAATCCCAGTTTCAAATCCTTTCCTGGGACGGCATCGGCCTTTCCCTTCTCCGGGAGACCCGGACCATCTCCGGATTTGTCCGGGACTTTTTCATCGGCGATTTCGACGGTGACGGTGGGGAGGAACTCGTGGCGGCCGTGGTGATGAAGGAAGGAAGCATCGCCTTCACCAAGCCGAAAAGTACGGTTATTGCTTACTCGCTCGGTGAAATTCAGGTTCGTTGATATTCTCGAATTCGCTCTCGCTCCCGGTGCCAAGAAAAACACCTTGGCGTTTTCCGCCGCCGAAAAAGGCGGGCCTTTCGGGAAACCAGCGGTCAAGCAAATAAAAACCCCGGAGCATCACGCTCCGGGGTTTTTTATTAAAACGATCAAACAAAATAACGATTAGAAATCCACCTGCCACTTGGCGCCGAAGTAGGTGTTATCCCCTTCATCCGCGCCGGCGGCGTTTTCCTTGTAGTCGATGAAACCGACTTCCGGAACAATGGTCACGCCCTTGGCCGGTTTCAAGATCGCCTGCACATAGAAAGCAGCGGTTTCATCTTCCTGGGCGAAGGTGTCGTTGTCATTGGAAACCTGGCCGTAGCCGCCTTCAAAGGCGAGCATATCGCTGACCTTGAAGCCCACGACACCCAGGAAGCCCAAGCTGTCGGTGTCTTCCACGGTGCTGCCGCGCAGTACCGCATCATCGGCGCCGCTGTTGTACAGGCCGTAGTTGCCCACGTTCTGGCCCATCCAGACATTGGCATTGACATAGACCGGGCCGAATTTGGTTTCGCCGAAAGCACCGACCACGTAAGAGGTCACATCGTAGTCGCCGGCGTCCGTGGACGCTTCCACATCATAGGCGTTGTAGCCGCCCACCACGCCGACCTTGAACTTATCGGCGGAAAAGACGTAGTTGGCTTCAATCTTCGGAATGGTGTAATCCACGTCGCCGTCAGCGCCCAGGGCGCTTCCCACCGGCTGCACCAGCGCCAGTTTGAAGTTGGCCACGCTCAGCTGGGCCATGGCCCGCCGGCCGCCGTAGATGCCGCCGAAGTTGAGCATGTCGTTGTCGGAAGCCCAAACCTGGTTGCTGATGAATACGTTCACCGGGGAGTAGTTCTGGCCGAATCCCAGCTTCACGGCACCGGTGTCCCATTCCCCCCAGAGGATCCGGAGGTTGGGGCCGCTGCCGTATTCGAACCGGCCGCTGATGTTGTCGGCCTTCACGTTGGCGCCGATCCGGGAGTTGCCCTGCAGGGCCCAGGTCAGGCCGTCGTCGTCCGCATCGCCTTCATCCGTGCTGAAACTATCCCAGAAGGTGGTCATGCGGGAGCTGCCGTAGAAAGACCAATCCGCCGCCGCGGCCGACAGCGAAAACGCGCCGACCATGGCCAGGGCGATAAATACCACGAACAATTTCTTCATCTTCATTTCCTCCTTAACGTGCATTCAATTTCTTCAACTTCCGTGCATTTTCCATCTTTAAAACCCGTTTGAGTATCTTCCGATCCCACCCCCTTTCCACGAGCTGAAATCCATGCCCCGAGGCTGCGGACATGGTAAAGTTGACACCTTATAACAAGGCGCCCCGGCGCTGTCAAGGATTTTTTAACGCGTTACACCAAAAAACACGCCGCCGCATGCCCGTTTTCGATCCGTTTCAATCCCGGATTGTGTGCGCGGCACACGGGATCTTTCGCTCGGGCGCAACGGGGGTAAAAGGGGCACCCCGGCGGCTCCGGATCCGCTTTCGGCGCTTTCAAAAGGGTATTGTAGCGCGGTCTCTTTTCCCCGTGGGCGAACCGGGGCAGGGCATCCATGAGGGCCTGGGTATAGGGATGCCGGGGTCGGGTGATGACGGCCCGTCCTTCCCCCAGTTCCACCAGGTTCCCCCGGTAGATGACGGCGATGCGGTCGCACAGGTAATGGGCCGCCGCCAGGCTGTGGCTGATGAACAGGAAGGTCACACCGAAGCGCTTCCGGAGGTCCAATAAGATGTCGAAAATTTGAATGGAAATGGGGGCGTCCAGCATGGAGGTGGGCTCGTCGGCCACCATGAGCTCGGGATTCAGGACCATGGCCCGGGCGATGGCCACCCTCTGGCGCTGCCCCCCGGAAAGCTGATGCGGAAAGCGGTTTCCGAAATCCTCCGGGGGGGACAAGCGCACGGAATCGAGCATCTCGAAGACCTGTTGTGCCCGTGACTCCCGGTTTCCCTTTTTATGGATCACCAGGGGCTCTTCCACGGCCTCGAAGACCGAAAGTTGGGGGTTCAGGGATTGATAGGGGTCCTGAAAGATCATCTGCACCCGGGACCGAAACGCGTTCAACCGGCGCCCCCGTAAGCCGGTGATCTCCTTTTGATCCAGGAAAACCTCCCCGGAATCGGGCGTCTCCAGCTTGACGATGAGGCGCCCCGCGGTGCTCTTACCGCTCCCGCTTTCTCCGATGAGTCCAAAAATCTCCCCCTTGGCGATGGAAAAGGAGACCCGGTTCAACGCCGTCACGACCCTCTTAGTGCCGCCGAAAAAGGACCGGACCTGCCGGTACGTCTTGGTCACCTCTGAAAGCCGGAGAACTTCGGGTGCCGAGTTTAACGCCACGCGCTTTATCCTTGATGGCTTCGAAAAAAGCCCCAAAAGAGCCCATTTTCGTCACCCCGGCGGAAGCCGGGGTCCAGTTATTTCAAAGACTTCTGGATGCCGGTCATAGATCCCGACACAGGCGGGGATCAAGTCCGGCATGACGCCTATGGTACTTTTTACGAGTTTAACATCCTTGATTGCTTCATAAAAATCCACCCTCCTGTTCCCTTGATGGGAAGGGATTAAAGGGATGCAGATAAAATCATCTGAAAATAAAAAATTTTCACCCTCACGCCAGACTTCTCCATCAAAGGAGGGGGTGGTTTTGGGTTTATCTTTGTATGCTCTAAAAGATTCGCACCCTTTTGATGACACCATTTCTCCGGTTCATGCACACCGGCTGCACAGGACCCGGTGGGTGGGGCTCACGGCGACATATTTCACCGGCTCCAGCCGGCAAGCCGCCTCGGCGTATCGGCAGCGTTCACAAAACCGGCACCCCGGTTCCGGGTGGACCAGGTCCGGGGAATCCCCCTGTGCCTGGGGGGCTTTTGCCGCTTTCCCATTCACCGTCAAAAACGAGGCCAGGAGCATCCGCGTATAGGGGTGCAACGGGGTATCCAGGACCGATTCCCGGTCCCCGTATTCCACCAGGTGCCCGCCGTAGAGGACGCCGATGTCATGACACACCTCGGCCACCACCGCAATATCATGGGAGATGTAGATCATGCCGATATCGAAGGTCTCCTGGATCCGTTTGGCTTCTTTCAGGATCTGGTCCTGAACGATCACGTCCAGGGCCGTGGTGGGTTCATCCGCGATCATGAACTTGGGGTTCAAGGCCAGCGCCATGGCGATGATGGCCCGCTGTTTCATCCCGCCGCTGTACTGGTGCGGATAATCCCACATACGCGAACGCGGAATCCCCACCTGATCAAAGAGTGCCTCGACCCGGGAACGGACCACTTCCCGGGGGGTTTCGGGTTCATGGGTGAGGATCGCCTCGGCGACCTGGTCCGCCACACGGTGCACGGGATTCAAGGCGTTCATGGCGGCCTGAAAGATCATGGCGATCTCTTTCCATCGAATCCGCCGCATGGCCTCGGCATCGAGTTCCAAAAGATTCCGGCCTTCAAAACGGATCCGCCCCTTCAACACCATCCCGTTTTGGGGCAAAAGCCTTAAAATCGCCATCCCCAGCGTGGTTTTCCCGCATCCCGATTCCCCCACGAGCCCCAAGGAACGCCCGCGGTTCACGGTAAAGGAGATCCCTTCCACCGCGTGCAGGATGCCCTGATCGGTGTGATACCCGATGCTCAAATCCTCCACTTCAAGCAGGGCCATGTCAGTACCGCTCTCCTTCCTTGCGCAGCCGGGGGTCCAGCACTTCGTCCATGGCGCGGCCCAAAAGATAAAAGGACAAGGTGATCAACGAAATACAGATACCGGGGGGCAAGAGCCAGTAGGGCGCTTTGAACATGTACCCGGTTTTCCAGACCCACTGGAGCATCATCCCCCAGCTCACCGTGCCGGGGTCCCCGAACCCCAAAAAGGCCAGGGCCGCCTCGATATTGATGGCGGCCGTCACCCGGAAGGTCATGTACAAAAAGGACAAGGGGAGCACATTGGGCATGATGTGCCGGAAAATAATACGCAAATGGGAGGCCCCCGCCACCCGCGCGGCGTCGATGAAGGGGCGTTCTTTCAGGGTCAGGGTCTGGGCCCGGATCACCCGGGAGACCCCCGGCCAGCGGAACAAGGCGATGATCAATACAATGCTCCAGATGTTGAGCTGCCCGAAAAGGGCGGCCAGGATCAGGACCACCAGCAGGGTGGGCATCACCATGATCATGTCCGCTACGCGCATCAGGAGGGTGTCGGTCCATCCTCCCATGTATCCGGCGGTCATCCCGATGAGCGTTCCGAGAACGATGCTCACAAACGCCGACGAGATTCCCACCATGAAAGCCACCCGGGCGCCGGCCAAAAGCTGGCTGAACAGGTCCCGGCCCATGAAATCGGTGCCCAGCCAGTGCCGGAAATTCGGACCAACGGAAGCGGTGATTTCCGGATCCACACCGCTCATGGGCCGGTACATGGGATCCACCAGCGGCGGGATAAAGCTCGCCAGGGCCATGAGGACGAATATGGAAAGCAGCACCAGCCCGATTCGGCCCAAAAAATTCTTTTTATAGATGGCCCAGCCCTGGGCCCAGCGCTCCATCCGGTGCCACCGCCGGCTTCGTTCTCCGAGGATCTTTTTTTTCCGAGAGGGCATTGGCTTCCCCTCAATACCGGATCCGCGGATCCAAATAGGCATAAAGGATGTCCACCACGAGATTCGACACCAGCACCACGGCCGAAATCAACAGGAAGGCCGCCTGGGCCAACGGATAGTCGTTGTTGCTCACCGAAAAGACCAGCTCCCGCCCGATCCCCGGCCAGCTGAAGACCGTTTCCGTCAGCGCCCCGCCGTTGATGGAAAAAGCCAGGCTCAACCCCACGCTGGTCACCACGGGAAGGGCCGCATTGGGGGCGGCGTGCTTGTTCCGGATGACCTTTTCCGTAAGTCCTTTAGCCCTTGCCGTCAGGATATAGTCTTCTTTGAGGGTTTCCAGCATGGCGCTGCGCATGATGAGCAGGTAGGATCCGAAATAGATCAAGGACAGGGTCAACAGGGGAAGGACCATATGGTGCACCACATCCACGCTCTTGGCCCAGAATCCGGAAGACGGATCCAGCCACACCTCCTCCGAGATCATGCCGTTGATGGGAAACCACCCCAGCCGATATCCGAAGATCCAGATCAGGATCAGGGCCATCCACGGCAAAAAGACCGTGTGGGTGACCAGGGCCAGAAGGGTCATGACGGTATCTGTCTTTTCCCCTTTCCGCCACGCGGCGATTTTCCCCAGGAAGACCCCCAGCAGGGCGGAAATCATGACCGAAGTGGTGAACAGGAGCATGGTGTTGGGGAGCCGGTCCCCGATGACTTCGATTACCGGGCGGCCGTAATGAAAGGAATGGCCGAAATTTCCCGAAAAAAAATTCTTCACATAATACACATACTGCACCCATAAAGGGCGGTCCAATCCGAGCTGGGAGATCAAATGGGCGGCATCTTCCGTCGTCATCTCCGGACCGATCATCCGGGAGACCGGATCCCCGGGGGCGATCCTGAACAGGATGAAAAGGATCGTGAGGATCACGAAAAAAGTGATGCCGATCTGGAATAACCGTTGCCGGGCATAACGCCACAGCTCCATTTTTCGTCTCCCGGGTTGTGAATTGCGGCGTTGAACCGCAACAGCGGGCGTATTCCCCGCAGCTTATTGGAGCGAAGCGGGCCCGCGCAGCCCTGCCGTCAGGCAGAAATCCCGCCTCGCGGGGCTGCGGGGAGGCTTGGAACCCCCCGCCCCGAAGGGCGGGGCTCCCCGGTAAGGGAACGATCTATTTTGAGATCGCTTCCCTCGACCCCGCCTTAAAAGGCGGGGTTTGCGGGAAGCGTTTCGGTCAATCAGGGGCTTCCGGTTTCAGCACACAAAAGGACCAGGGATTTCCAATCCCTTCCAGCGTGTTCACCCACCCGGAAAACCGGTCGTTTCGCACCGCTTCGATCATTTTGGGCGTGTACAACGGAATATACGGCAGATCCCGCATGAGGATCTTCTGCATCCGGCATACCCGTTCCCGGCGCTGGTTTTCGTCCATGACCGTGGCGCTTTCATCGGAAATGCGGTCGAACTCCGGATTATGATAACCGCTCATATTCAGCCCCCGCACCTTGTCGTGCCGGGAATGGAAGAAGCTGCGGATCCAATCGGGATCCAGGGAAAGTTTTCCGTAAGCCAGGATGAAGGCGTCGAATTCCCGCCGGACCTTGACCTGGTCGATGAGGGACCCGAAGGCCATGGGCTTTGCCGACGCCGGCATCCCGAAGTCCCGGAGCCACTCCTGGATGATCGTGCCGCTCATGGCCCGCAAGGGGTCGTAGTCGGCGGGCGGTGTCAATATGGTGAAGCCTTCCATGGGTGTGCCGTCGGGAAGCCGGATGTGTCCGCATTTGACCACCGCTCCGGCGTCATTCACCGGGGGCGTTTTCCAGGAGTATCCCGCGTCTTTCAAGAGCCGATAGGCCGCCTTCACCCGCTCCTCCCGGGAAAGGCCTTCTCCCCATACCGTATCCGGCGGGCAGTAGTAAAATTTATTCCCGGCCGGCACCACCGAGTCCATCCGGGCCCCGTCCCCCTGGAGAATCCGGGTGATGATGAAGTCCTTATCGATGAGAATCGCCACCGCCCTCCTCAACACCGCATCATCAAAAGGGGGGTTCCTGAGATTGAAGCCCATGTAGTACATGGCGCTTCTCTCGTTTTTAAACAACGTGATCTTCGGATCCTTTTGCAGGTCCTCCATGTAGCCGGCTTGCACCGACCACCAGAACATGTCGATATCCCCTTTCTTGAGCGAAAGGATGGCGGCATCGGAAGTCCCGTAGAATTTAAAAATGATGCCGTCGATGAAGGGCCCCAGCACCCGGCCGCCGATCTTTTGTCCGGATCCGAAAAAATGGGGATTTCGTGTCATAAACAGGTAGGCCCCCTCTTTCCATTCCTTTACCGAAAAGGGACCGTTTCCGACGGGCGTTTTAATTCCATGATTCATCAACGCCGTGAGCGGCTTTTCGGCGTTGCGGGCGTTTTGCGCCACCGGTTCCCACTCCTTTTTCGAGACAATGGGGGTGGCCAGGGTCCTGGACAAAAAGATCGCCATGGGCGCTTCCAGAACGAACCGAACGGTCTTGGGATCCAACACCTCGATGGCGTTAACGAAACTCCATCGATCGAAGTGGCGGGGAATCTTGAACTCTTTAATCAGATTCGCCGTGAAGGCCACATCGTGGGCGGTCAACGGGGATCCGTCGGACCACTTGGCGTCCCTCAGGGTCACGGTGTAACTTAAGGTTTCCGGATCGTATACCGGAAGATCCTCGGCCAGCCAGGGCGTCAATTCAAGGGTCTCCGGATGTCTGGTGATCAACCCCTGGTAGATTTGGGACAAAACCGACAAGGACCATCGATCGCTGGCCAGCCAGATGTTCAAGGTTTTGGGTTCCTCGGAGAGCCCCGCCTTGAGATAATGGACCGGATTCGATGCACCGAAAGCCGTCATTGCCGGAAAAAGCCCCACGGCAACAACACCCAGGACAAGGATTTTTTTCAATTTTGATGTCATGTTTTCTCCGTTTTTTTCCGAATGTTCCCTTTGATCTTGACCCGGTCTTCGATGAAATCGATGACGCGTTTCTCCAGTTGCACCTGGTTGAGCCGGTTGATCCGCGGAATACCTCCGGGGCTGACGCAATTGATCTCCACAAGTTTTCCGGCAATCACATCAATGCCGACAAAATAAAGTCCGTCGGCGACGAGTTTGTCTTTGATGGCCTTGCAGATTTCCTTTTCGCGGGAGGTGACTTCATGCTTTTTTACTGTTGCACCCGCATGAATATTCGTCCGGAAGTCCCCCTTCTTCGGTATTCTGCGCATGGCCCCGAGGATTTCTCCGTTGAGAAGAAGAATCCGCACGTCCCCTTCCGCCTTGACGGCTTCCAGATATTCCTGGACCATGATGGGCTCCCGTTCGGGGTATTCCTTGTATGCCCGGATGTAATAGTGAATCAAAGAGTTGAGATTCTCCCGGTCCCGGTCGCTCACCTTGATCACCCCTTCCCCCCCGAACCGCGCCAGGGGTTTGACCACCATGGCCCCGCCGAATTCGTCGATGAGCTTTTTCAGGCGGAACGGATCCCTGGACACATGGGTTTCCGGGATGATGTCCGGAAAATTGAGCGTGTATAATTTGCTGTTTCCGATAATCTGTCCCAGAATGCTGTTGATGATGAACACCTGGTCGGCCACCGGCTGGAGAAATTCCAGGACCCGGTAGTTCAAGGGCGGGTTTTTCCGCAAAAAAAGGGCATCCAAATCGCAGAGGCTTTCAAAGATCAGTTCGTCTTTTTTCAGGCAGTGGATCAACGCCCGCCAGTATTGTTTCATGGAAAGCCCCTTCGATACGGTGATGTTGTGCATCCGGGCCACGACTTCATCCTTTCGGATATAAACATCGTGGGGTTCCAGGAAATAAACGGCGTGCCCCCGCTCGTTGCATTCATACATGAGATGACTGGTGGTTTCGTTGACGGGCTCGATGGACGCCAACGGGTCCATGAGAAACGCGATTTTCATTTTGTCCGGCCTTTTTAAAAAAGGGTTCGCGACGGTTTTAGTGCAACTTCATGTCCGGATCAACCCTTTTGGTTCCGTTTACCTAAATCCGAATCTTTTCATGAAGCTTCCGGAGACGGCTGCTGAGCACCTTGCAGATATGCAGGGCGATCTCCGGGTACTCCTTCACAATCTCCTTAAACTCCCCTTTATCCAACACAAGGAAGCGTGAGGGGGCTTCCGTTTTAATGGTGGCCGACCGCACCAAATCCTCGAAAAGGGCCATTTCTCCAAAATAATCCCCCTCCCGGATCCGATCCAGTTCGAATTCGGTTTCCGTACCGGCGTCCTTGATGACCGAGACTTCGCCTTCGATAATCAGATACATGGTATCCCCGGGGTCTCCCTCCCGGATCACGATTTCTCCGGCCGGAAACGTCATCTCTTCCGTCACCGACGCCACGGCCGCCAGTTCGCTCACGGAAAGCCCCTCGAATATCTCGATCCCTTTGAGATGGAATATCTTGTCCGGAATGGTGATCGTCTGTTCCATCGCGCCTTCCTTCTTATCCGCGGTTTTCTGGTTTCGTGTTAAAATCATGCCGGCCATTTCCCGGATGTGAAGATTGTTCGAATCCGCCAGCTTTTGCACCCCATTCAAATCCGCCGCTTCAGGCGGGGCGTCCCGTAAAAGGACCAGGGCAAGAATCACCGTCACCCAGTTCGGCTTGGTCAACAGCTCCGGAAAAAGGGACCATGGTTGGTTTCCCACCGGGGGGAGGGAAAAAAACCGGCGTCCCGCGGCCAGACGCTGGGAAACGTCCGTGTCTTCCAACAGGGGGAACAAAATTTTCGACAAAGCGGCATCCAAGAGGTCTTCCAGGGCCTCCATGCTGTTGGCGCGGAGGCGCGCATCTGAGGAAAAAACCCCCCGGACAAGAATTTTCATTCTTCCGTCGGGGTGTTGCAGTGCCAGTACCCGCAAGCAGTTTTCCAGACGCGCCGTCTTTTCCTGAAGGAGATGATCGATCATCAGATCCCTTTCCGGCGTCTCGGGAAGGCGTTTCAGGGTTTCGGCCTCCCATAGATTCCGGTATCCCATCTCCACCTGGTTTCGAACGAACCGGTAGGTGTCGATGTTTTTGATCCCCAATCGCTGGAAGAGCTCGAAGATGCCTTCCCGGGTTCTCCGCCGGGGCAGCCCCAGGGACTCCACGAGAAGCGTGCCGTCCACATATGACGCCGAAAGGATCTTCTCCTTGGCCAGGGCGTACACCGTATCGGAGGGATCCCCCATGAGGGAAACGGCGTGCCGCAGGGCTTCTTCATCGCTCACCTCCAAGATTTCCAGGGCCGCCGCACGAGTCGCCTCGGAGGGGTTGGACAGATAGGCGGAAGCGATGCGGTTCAAACCGGGTGTTTGAAGGTCCCTGAGTCCCCTGAGAATATCGGGCACCAGGGGGGCGTTGTCCGGGTTTTCCAAAAGCGCCAACAGGGGCCGGATAAAGCCGGAATCCTTCGATGTCCCGGCTGCCATGACGCCGGCCCTCCTGGTCTCCATCTGTTCGGAAGAAAGCCATGCCGAAACCGCAGCACCGTATTCTTCCGGCGCCTTCCGGCAGAGACCCCCCAATGCACACGCCTTGACGTTTAAATCGATGGAGGTCTCCAATGCGTTTTGGAACAGTTCTCGAAAATCTCCGCCCTCCATACGCCCGGCCGTCCGGACCAGCGCCCGGCTCAAGGGCGTGTTTTCAGGATCGTAAAGTTTCAATATGGCGGGTTCGGCCCTGGCACCGGCCCCGGAGGAGAGCAGATCCAGCAGCGCGATTTTTGTTTCATCGTCCACGCGTTGGATCTTTTTTACGATCAAATCATCCAGTTCCTGGGGGGAAACGGTTTTCATGAGCCGGCCGTACCACAAGGCATCTTTTCCGTCAGCGGAAAGAAAAAAATCCGCAAGTTGGCCGCGGATCCGTTTTTCCGCGAACAATCCTTTGATATCCTTTTCTTCCATGGTTTTCAGATCCAATACATTGGTGGCCACCAGATCCAGGAGGATGTCCGCATACCGCTTCTTCAGGACAAAAGGCGCCACGATCCACGCCGCCACAAAGGGAAAGGCGGCAAGGGAGAGAAACCGGGGATGGAACAACGGCTCGGACAACAGGATCAAGCCCGATCCCACGAAGAGACCGATGCGTACCACGGTGCCCCTTAAAAAGGGCCGCACCAGGCTGCGGTAGGATTCGGGAAAGAGCCCCATGAGCACCGCGTTGGCCGGAATGTTGATGGTGGTCCTGAGGATATTCGTCGACATGCGGGCATAAATCGCCGAAAAGACGTCGAACCGCATCAAGAAGGCGAAAAAGGCCATCAGGTAATTGAACGGATGGAACATGAGCGCCACGGGGAGTCCCCACCGCCCATAGATGCGCCCCACAAATATGAGGATCACGAGGTTGATGATGTTGAGAACGCCCCGGAAATAACCGAAAAATTGAACCAGGGCCCCTTCCGTGGCAAACTGTTCGTTGACGGCGAAGTTGAACTGATAGTTCATGATGGGAATGACCACGTTGGGCATCAGGGTCAAAACGATCATCACCTTCAACAGGACGGATTCTTTCATCAGGGGCAGGACATTCTTTATCTCTTCCAGCATGGCACTGCGCTTCTTGATCCTCTTCCCCTTTTTCCCCGCCACCAGGAGGGCCGGAAATCGGCTGCTCATCCCTTTCACCACGACGGCGGCGGCAATGCACAGGCCGAGATACGTCCACAGCAGATTGTCAAAGGTAAGTGTTCTGGCCAGAAAAGGGGTTCCGAAGCTGCTGATGATCAGACCGATGACACCGCCGGCCGTCACCAAGGGGAAAATGCGCTTGGACTGCCGGGTATTGAAAAGATCGTTGGCCAGATTCCAGAAAAGGAGCGCCTGCAGGACCTCGTACTGGGCCTTCAACATGAACAGGACCGGATAAATCAGGTCGATATCGTAAGGGATCAACAGACGCAATGCGCCCACCGAACCGCCGCAAAAGACAAAAAGATAGGCCAGAAGCCTGGCATCCTTGAAACGGGTCATGAGGGCCGTGAGCACCCCCATCACCGCAAAGGTGGCAAACGCGTTGATCATGTTGACAACGGGAAGGTACTCGACCCCGTAACGCTTTAGGAAGGCGGTTTCCGCATAATTATTCAGGATCATTCCTGAACTGCGAACCAAAAAAAGGAGGGCCACTGTCCATAAAAAAAGGGCGATTTCACCCTCGTAGATTTTCAGCCATCGGCTCAGGAGCCGCTTCATCGCATTTTCCGATACTGATCCGCCTCCGGCGGGAGAAGTGGCGCCCGCCTGAAGGGCGGACTCCCGGGTAAGGAAAATATTCGTTTTACGATCGCCTCCCTCGAGCCTGCATTAAAAGGCGGGGCCTGGGGGAAGCGTTCCGGTCATGGACCGTCCGGCGCGTCATCCCGGTCCCAGGGAGGGTGTTCCGTATACCGGACTTTTTTCCCGTCCGGGCTCCAGACCAATCTGAAGCCGGTGGTTTTCAGGCGGCTGGCAGGATGCGCATAGGCCCGGTTGGCGGAGCGGCATAAGTGGGCCGGCCCGAAGAAGCTCCCCCCGCGGCGGATCTTGCCGGGCCCGGATTCGGATCCCTGGGGATCCTTCACGGCATTTTCCGGATAATCCCCGTACCAGTCCTGGCACCATTCCCAGACATTGCCGTGCATATCAAACAGCCCCCAGGCATTGGGCGCATATTGTTTCACCGGGGCCGGTCGATTCGGATCAAGCCCCCTGGCCCGCACGGATTCCACGCACGCCGGTGCCTTGGAGGTATCGTTGGCGAACATGGCTTGGTCGCAGGTGATTCGATCCCCCCAGGCAAAGGCGGTTTTTGTTCCCGCCCGGCAGGCGTATTCCCATTGGGCTTCGGTGGGAAGCCGGTAGGTTCCCGGATAGAGTTCGTTGAGACGGTTGACGAATTTGGCGCAATCGTACCAGGAGACCTTGGTCACCGGCGTGTCCGGCGGTCCCTTCCGGCGTCCGAACCACCGTTTCCCGATGATCGTCCACCACTGTTCCAAGGTGACTTCCGTCGTCATCATGTAAAAGGGCGCGGAAATCTCCACCGGGTGCGGCGTTTCGCTGGGGGAGCGGTTCTTTTCATCCGGCGGACTCCCCATGGTAAAGGTCCCCGCCGGGATGAAAACGAATTCCATCCCTAAAGGGTTGACGTATCGTTTCTTGGGCGCTGCCTCTGCGGCAGCAGGAAGGAACAATATCAATACAAGGAATGACAAAAACGGCGTTTCGAATGCCGTTGCGGCAGCGTCCCGAACCCGGCGGGTTGCCGAAAAGCAATGACGTTTCATGCGGCCCCCTCCTTTATCCAGCGGGTCAAAAGGGCTTTATCCGGCGGCTGGATGGCGGTGATGCGAAGATGCGCCACCGATGTATCCCCCCTTTTTTCGATGCCGATGACCTTTGCGTAGATGTCTTCGAAGCAATGGGCATCCAGGCAGAAATCGAACCGGAGCTTGATGTCCGAAAAGGGATCCACCCCTTTTTCAAGGGACGCCGTCACGGCGTTTTCTCCGATGGTCAGCGTCTCTCCGTGAATCTCCTCGTCCAGGACGCGCTTGTTGTCCACCGGCCACAGGCGAAACGGAATCGAAAGGAGGACCCCTTCCGCTTCTTTATGGGGCGGCGCCAATCGAAGATGATAGGGCGCCCCCACTTCCCGGACCGGGAAATAGACCAGCGGGTGTTTCAGTCCTTTCATCATGACGGCCTGGGCGCCGTCCACGTCGACGTCCCCCTTGACGGCCGCATACGTGGATTCCCCGATGAGCACCTGCCCGCCTGTCGTATTCGATTCGATCCGTGCCGCCGTATTCACCGCGGATCCCACGATCCCGTATTTGACGCGCTTTTCGGATCCGATGTTGCCGGCAATCACCGGTCCGGTGTTGATGCCGATTCCCATTTCCAGGAGGGGGTATCCTTCTTCAACGATTTGCTCGTTCAATACCGACAGGGCGTTTTGCATGGCCACACCGCACGCCACGGCCCGGAGGGCGTCGTCTTCCCTGGGTTCGGGAATCCCGAATACGGCGAGGATGGCATCGCCGATGAATTCGTCGATCAAGCCGTCGTATCCCAATATGACCTCGGACATGCGGCCGAGATACCGATTGAGAAGCCCCATCATTGCTTCAGGGTCCTGATCTTCCGACAGTCCCGTGAAACCCCGCAAGTCCGACATCAAGATCGTGACCTGCTGGCGCCGCCCCCCGATTTTTTGGCCGTCCGGAGAGGAGAGGATCTCATCCACCACTTCTTTGGACAAATAACGGCCGAAGGTTTCCCGAATGAAATTCATCAGGCGGAGGCGCTCTTCCGAAACCCGGAAGATCTCCTCGAGCATCTCTGTGCGGGTGGAAGAGATTTCCCGGATCTCTCTGGGGATGTCTTCGGGGAGGTGTACCGTCCTGGCGGAGGCATCCCCCTCCTGCATCCGCCTGTTGGCCTCCGCAACGATTTCCAGGGGTTCGATGATTTTCTTTTCCAAGAAGCTCCGAAAGGTGACCACCACGAAGACGACGATGATGCCGATGAGAATGAGGATGCGGAGCGCATACCAGAAGAGGGCTTCCGGGGAACCGTGCTCCCCCGTCATAAAACTGTAAAAAAGGGACCAGACCAGCAGGATTCCCTCGATGACGAGGATGCGCCAGAAGACTCCCCGGGTCAGGACCCTCCGGACACTGTCGGCATCCTCTTTTTCGAAGATGAAAGGAAGACGTTTCTTGCGGTCCATGCATTTTCCTTTTTTGCCGCACGGTCCGGTTCCAGACGATTGGAAAAACGTGAAATCCAGCGAAAATGATTATTTGTCCTATCACAGGACCCATTCAAATCCAATACGGTTTTTCAACCCCCGGCCTCAATGACGGTCCGGATCACCCAAAGGGGTTGCCGATTGACAACCGCATGACTTTTTTTTATTTTCCGCTTCACATCCATTCCCCCTTGATGACGGACAATGCAACCATGCCGCGGCCCCGCTTATTTCGCATTCTCATTGTTCAACCCCCGCCTTCGCGTCCTTCGGCGCCTTCCGGGTCGGCCCTGTATCTGGCGGGATGTTTTTCCAGCGGCGTGAATCGGATCACCTTTTACGACGCCAACCTCGACGATTTTCAAACCCCGGCACCCCGAATCGAAACCGGCGGCGATGTTTCCAAAAAACCACAGAAGACCGGCGCTTTCCTTCCTTCCAAGGCCTGGAAAATAATGCAGTCCCAGGCGTTTTATCGTCCCGAGGCATTCATCGCCGCCGCGGGGGCCTTAAAGAAAACCGTCTCGAACCGAAGGGGAAAAACCGGCGTTTCGACGCATCTTCACGAACGCTTTTTCCGGCGGATCGCTGGCGCAAAAGCCCATCTGGTGCTTTTCGCCGCCGATTCCGCCGCGCAGCTGCAAGCGGCGCGGGAAATGCGCCGGCAGGCGGGTTCGGCTTCCGCGTCGCCGCCCATGCACATCGTCTGCGGACCCGGTGTGGACGGATTCCCGGAAGTAGAAGGCGGCGTCATCGGGATGAAAGACCTTCCCGGCTTGCCCGGGCGCGTCCCCCCGCAAACCCTGCCCGATTTGACCCTGTTTCCTTTTTTCAAATACGCCGCCCCCGGTCCGGTCCTGGATTTAAAGGGTTTTTTTGGAGCCTGGATCGAAAAAGGCCTCCATCGAAAAGACAAAAGACCCGAGGATGTTCAGGGGGGGCTTTTATCCGAAGCCGATTCCAAGGCCTTGCAGCAATGGCATCCCACCGAGGCGTTTTCCTTTCCGGGGTTGGCCCTTCGCCTGCCCCTGACCGCAACATATCATCCCGATATATTTTCAGATTATTTTGAAAAAGGCGTGCGGTTGATCCTGTGGCGTCCCTTGAGAGACCGCCCCAAAGAAACGGGTAAAACCCTTTTTCATGCCTCCGCGGCGGGGATCTGGAATCACCTGAAGATACCCGATCCGAAAGATGCATCGGATCCGCTGGTGCATTTCGCCGCCGCCAATCCCAACCTGGTCCACTCCTGGAGCCCCGGTTCTCCTGAAAATATCTTCTTCAGCGCCCCTTTCGCCGCCCTCCCCGATCCCTATGAGGCGATCGCTCCCATGCATGGAACCCCCTTTTGGCGGTATCTGTCGGATCCGGTTTTCTTGTTGCTCTATCTGATTCGGTACGGGAAGAAAACGATCGAGCGGTGGCGGGTAAGGGCTGACGGATCCGTCTATACCATCGGCGAAGGGATCGCCTATCATTTTGTCCCGCCCGACGCGCTGCCGCCCGGGTATCTGGATATCATCTGCAAGATGGTGGAAGCCGGGGGATCCGTTGATACCCGGTGGGTGCGATACAATCTGGAACGCGCCTTTTTAATCGGGTATGCCGAAGAAGAAGGGGTCATCGCGGGAAACTCCTCCCTGAAACACCCCAGGCAGGAATATATCAAACGCCTGAGTGAAGCGACGGGCTTTGATTTGTCGGGGTACCTGGAGCGGGGATACACTTCGGTGCGCCCCGAATACCGGGGCCTGGGGATCGGCACCCGCCTCCTGGAAGGCCTCACCGCCCGGGTCGGGGAGAAGAAGCTTTTCGCCATCATCGGAGAGGACAACATCGCCACCCAGAAAATGGCCATTCGAAACCGCACCCGGAAAGTGGGCACTTTCTTCAGCGAAAAAGCGAAAAAGACGGTGGGAATCTGGGTCCCCGAATGGATGCTCGATTCATGAACGGGCATTTTTGGTCGCCGCGCCCTGCCGGGGCTTTTTACCGTCCGTTTGCGTATGAATGCTACATGAACTCGATTAAAAATGGTTGATTTCCTCAGGAAATTAACCGGATCCTCTATTGGAGACGGAGATGAACATCGGGATCATCACGGTAAGAGACAAGGACTACCCCCCCAACTTCCGCCTCATGCAGGCCGCCCGGGAACAGAAACACCGGGCGACGCTGATCCATCCCTATCGCGTGTGGCCGGCCTTTCGAAAAGGACAAATGATCCTTGTGGGGGAAGCGGTGTTGCCGCCGGACATCGTCTTGCCCCGTCAGGGCGCCACCCTGGGAGACGCCTGTCTTTCATTGATCCGCCATTTCCGCCTCATGGACATTCCGGTGGTCAACGGCATGGAGGCCATCCGAAAGGCAAAGGACAAATTCCTCTGTCTTCAACTCCTGAAGGACCAGGGGCTTCCGGTGCCGGACACGGTCCTCGTCAATGCCGTGGAAGGCCTTTCCCGCGCCGTCTTTGAACTCGGCGGTTTCCCGGTGGTGATCAAGCCGGTGAGCCGCCGCCAGGGTGAAGGCGTGACACGGGTGAAAACCGGCGAACAACTGCAAGAAGCCGGCAAAGGACTCGACCGCCGGTCCGGCCTTCTGGTACAACAATTTATCCCCCCGGAAGGCCGGAAGGATCTCAGGGTCGTCGTCATCGGAGAACGGATCGCCGGTGTTGCGGAATTCACCCCTGTTCCAGGGGATTTTCGCGGCAACTTCCATCTGTCTCAACAAAGCCGGGCCGTAACACCCAACCCGGAAATTTTGGATCTGGCGATCACGTCGGCAAGAAGCCTCGGCCTGGAAATCGCCGGGGTGGATCTTCTGGTGGACGCCCAAAAACGCCCTTTTGTGATGGAGGTCAACTATTCCCCCGGGTTCCGGGGGCTGGAGGCGGCCACCGGGCACGACATCGCCGGGGAAATGGTCCGCTATTTACGGCAACGATACGAAACCGCGGGCAGAAGAAACCCTTTTAAAACCCATGCGCCTTGATGGATTCGAAAGCCGTTCCCCTTGAAAATCATCGACTTTAAAAAAATCGAGGATGCGGACCGCACCCGCGTGTCGGCGGTTGTTTTGTGGGAGGACTGTGATCAGCCCCGCCGGGAAATCTTCATCGAAACCCCGCCGGATTTTGGATCGGACATAAACCCCGATCCCCATGCCTTTTTAGTGGGATGCGCGGTCCCGGCCCTGCATTTCAAAGAACGTCGAATCGCCCTGGACCGGAGGATATGCCCTTCTTTTCTGGAAGGCCTCCGGACCGCCATGGCCGTCCTTTCCCACTGGTCCAACGAGGCCTGGCGCCCGCCGGCGGTGGAAGCCAGGGTCCGCCGGTCACCCACGTACAAAAGGACCCACCGCCGGGCCGCCCTTTTTCTTTCCGGCGGCATCGATTCCCTGGCCGCCCTGCGGGTCAACCGGCGAACCCATCCTTTGGATCATCCCGGGGCCGTCAAAGACGGATTCGTACTCCACGGGTTCGACATCGGCGGGGTGGTCAAGCGGGGCATGAAATACCCGGTCTTTCACCGGACCCTGGAGGCGCTGGAACCGGTGGCACGGGAAGCCCGTTTGGTCCTCATCCCCGTTTTTACGAACATCCGGCACCTGTGCGACGACCGGGACCTGTGGCTGAACCGTTTCTTCGGGGCGGTTTTGGCCGCTGTTTCCCACGCCTTTTCAAAGCGCGTGTCCCTTTCCTACATCGCCTCCTCCTATGATATTGCCCACCTCCACCCCTGTGGGTCCCATCCCTTGCTGGATCCCTTTTATTCCCGTTCGGATATGCGGATTCTCCACCGGGACCTGGAACTGTCCCGGATGGAAAAAATCCGCACGGTGGTCCAGTGGGATACGGCCTTCCAGAACATGCGCGTTTGTCTGGCCAATGTGCCGGATCGGCTGAACTGCGGGAAGTGCGAAAAGTGCGTGCGGACCATGCTGGCCCTGGCGGCCCTGAATGTTTTGCACAAAACCCGGGCATTCGCGGAAGAGGATGTCTTTCCGGAAGATCTTTCGGGTTTCAGCATCCGGATCCGGGACCGGGAATCCTTTTACCGGGAGCTGATCCCCTGGCTGGCCGCCGCCGGGCGCACGGACCTGGTGGACGCCGTCGAATACAAGCTGAAACACGATCCCACATCCGTCTGATACCCTCTCAAACCTGAATCCTCGGCACGATGCGTCCGGCCCTAGGTGTCTAAGGTTCGGCGGCGGCACTCGACCAGGTAGGGGCGGATCTCCGGGTTTTCCGCAAAAGGTTGCAAAACCGCCAGCGCTTCCTCCCATCGCCCCTGGTTCATGAAATGGATCCCCAGGCAAAGCGCCAGGGGGATGTGTTCCGGGAATTCCCGTATCCCTTCCCTCAGGGTCTTTTCCGCGGATCCAATCTCGCCCGCTTGTTGCTGCAGCATAGCCAGTCCCAGGAGGGCCCGGGGGTCCGGATAAAGATCCAATGCCCGCCGGTAAAGGCGGTGCGCGATGAACGCTTTGTCCGGGATGGCGTCCACCCGGGAATAGTCCCCCTGGTGAAAGGTCATCCCCAGGCGGGAGAGAAAATCCGCGTGCAGGGGGCGAAGGGCTGCGTCCGGATCCAGATGGATGGCGGCCACGGCATCGGGGAGCATTTCGTAAAACCGGCGGCGAAGCGTCCGGCCGAACGTAACGACCCGATCGCAGGAAAGCCCCGGATCGGTTTCACAGTAGAAAATATCTTCCCTCCGCTCCAGCCAGACGTCGTCCGATCCGCCCGTCTTCCGGAGGAACGCATCGGCCAGGGCGGTCCCGGGAAAAAGGGTTAAGACGTAGAAGATGGCGGCCAGAGGCTTGATCTTTTGCATCAGGTCCACGGTGGCCTGGATGGTGTCCCAGGTTTCCCCCGGAGATCCGTAGATGAAATAGGCGCGGGAGAGGATGCCGAACCGGGTGGTCAGGGCAAACGCGCGGCGGATCTTTTCCGGCGGCAACGGTTTTCCCAGGCGCCTGCGGACGGCGGCGGAGCCGCTTTCCACGCCGTAGCTGATCTGGATGCAGCCGGCCTTGCGCATCCAATACAGCAGCTTTGCGTTCACATGGTCCACGCGGGAGATGGCCTGCCACGTGATGGAAAGATTCCGTTCGATGATCCCCCGGCAGATGGCCATGACCCTTGCCGGATCCAGGGTGAAGGTGTCGTCGGAGATAAAGAAGTGTCCCACGCCTCGGCCCGAAAGCATTTGCAGTTCATCCAGGAAGTAATCCGCCGAGTGGGAGCGGACCGGACCGGGCCAGAACCGGGGAGAAGCACAGAAGGTGCACCGCCCAGGGCAGCCCCGGGAAAGCAGGAGGTGGCTGTAGGTGAACGTGGCCGCCGGATGCGGGAGGGCATCCAGATCCGGGATCGGCTCCCGCGGGCCGGTCCGCACCGGGTGCCCGGCGTCCCGGAAGGCAAGGCCCCGGATGCCGCGGACCGCCCCTGCGTCACCGGCATCCAGCGCCCGGACAAGCGCCAGAAAGGAATACTCGCCTTCCCCCAGAATCACGTAATCGATTTCCGGGAATCGGAGCAGAAAATGCTCCCAAAGAAACGTGGCCCCCACGCCGCCGAAAACAACGGGTGTTTCCGGGCACACCGCCTTGGCGATCCGGGCGATGTCGACGGCGCCCCAACGATTGGCGTGCAGCACGGAAATGCCGATAACGTCGGGTTGTATCACCGCGATCTTCTCCCGGATCGCCTCCGGCCGGTCCCGGAAGCCGTGGAGATCCGCCACCACCGTCTCCACACCGGCGGCCTCCAGGACGGCGGCCACATAGTACAACCCCTGGGGAACGGCCTCCACTTCTTTTTCGTCGAGGCGCGGGTCCAAAAAGTAAGGATAGACCAGAAGCGCTTTCATTCTTTTTCACACCGCATGGATCCGGTTCCCTTTTTTTCCGATCGGCCTTGAACGCCGTTCACTCGGATACTGCATCCGGCATGGCGCGGAAACCTACAGGGTCCGGAAAAACGCCTTTTCCAGGAAGGCATCCGTCCACCGGATGAAAGTGGGGCGGCCATGGGGACAGTGGGCGGGGTTGCGGCAGGCGGTGAGTTTTTCGATGATCTCCGCCATGGCTTCCCGGGAAAGGGCCTGCCCGCCCCGTACCGCCGCGTGGCAGGCGATCACGGCCAGACAGTGTTCCACCGGTTCTTTGAAGGATCCGGCGACACCGATTTCGGCCGCTTTTTCCGCCAGTTCCCGGAGCATCGGTTCCACGGGTTTTCCGCCGAGAATGGCGGGAACGGCTTTGATGACATAGGTGTTTTCCCCGAAGGGCTCGATTTCCACTCCCAGGGTATTGAGGGCGGGGAGCCATTTTTCCAGAATCCGGGACTCCCGGAACCCGAGCTCCAGGGTTTCCGGAACGAGGAGGCGTTGGGCGGACAACCCGCTTCTGTGCTGCATCTGTTCGAATAAAATCCGTTCATGGGCCGCATGCTGATCGATGAGCATGAGCCCCTCCTCCGATTCGCACACGATATACATGTGTCGGAATTGTCCGATCACCGAAAAAGACCGGATTTTCGAATTGTCCCAGAGGGGTGCCTGCGCCGTTGAAACCGCCGCCGTTTTTGACAATGTCTCCGGCGCCCCTTGCATCGGCTCCGGTCTGAACAGGGCCTGTGTTTCCCGGAACATGAACGATTCTGGGTGCGCGTCCGCCTTGGAACGGTAAGAAAAGGGTTTACGGGCCTCCAGGGCCTTTGCCACGGCAGCGGCCACCTGATCATGAACCCATTGCCCCCGGATGAACCGAACCTCGTTTTTGGTGGGGTGCACGTTCACATCCACCCGGTCTTCCGGAAGGGTGATTTTGAGGATTGCCAGGGGAAAGGTCCCTTTCACGAGCCTTCCCCGGAACCCTTCCATCAGTGCGTGCTGAAGGATCCGGTCCCGGACAAAGCGGCCGTTGACATAAATGAAAATGCCTCGACTCGTGGTGCGGGTTTCCACCGGGGGCCCCACCCAGCCGCCGACGACAAGGTCTTCGGTGACAAACCGGACGGCTTTGAGATGTCGGGGATCGTCGAGTCCCAGGACTTCCACGGCGCGCCGGTCTTCCCGGGACTCCGCGGAAAAACGCCGGAGGGTCCTGCCGTTGCTGAGCAGTTCAAAGGCCGTGCCGGTCCATCCCAGAGCGATGCGGTCCACGGTATCCACGATGTGCCCCATCTCGGTGGACACGCTTTTTAAAAATTTCCGGCGCGCCGGTGTATTGAAGAAAAGGTCGCTCACGGTGACCTGGGTCCCCTGGGGCGCACCCACGGCACTGACCTTTAAAATCTTTCCCCCTTCGACCCGGATCTCGGTCCCGGGTTCCTTCGGGTCCTCGTTGGTGACGAGGGTGAGGCGGGAAACCGCCGCGATGCTGGGGAGGGCTTCCCCGCGGAAGCCCAGGGTCTTGATGGAAAAAAGATCCTTATCCGTTTCGATTTTGCTCGTGGCGTACCGCTCCAGTGATAGAATGGCGTCGTCTCTTGTCATTCCGGAGCCGTTGTCGGACACCCGGATGAGGCGGCGCCCCCCCTGTTCCACTTCCACGATGACCCGGGTGCTCTCCGCGTCCAGGGCGTTTTCCACGAGTTCCTTCACCACCGAAGCGGGGCGTTCCACCACCTCTCCGGCGGCGATCTTGTTGGAAACGACTTCAGGAAGGATTCGAATCTTGGGCATGGTCCGTCGTGTCTTTTTGCGAAATGTTCAGGGGTTCAAGCCTTGAAATCCGAATCCGGGATCCTTTCCCGGAGGGTCTTGGCCAAAAAATCGGCTTCCAGGGGCGAGAGGTCGAACTTCAGGCACGCTTCCCGGATGAGATCCTTGAGCGTCCTTTTGGGGTCGAAATCGGCTTCTTCCAGGACCCACTTCACGGCTTTTCTTAAGTCTTCTCCTTCCGGCTGGACGGACATGGGCTTTCCTTTTCCTTGGGCGGCGTAAAACGCGCGTTACGCCCCCTCTTGTTTGATGTTTTCCGGTTTCATTGCAACGGCGGTTTTTTCAAATGATAATCGGTGGCCTGTTCAAATTGATGGGCGGCCCGGTAGAGCATGGCTTCATCGAAATGATTTCCCATGATCTGGAGCCCGATGGGAAGCCCTTGTCCGGAAAATCCGCAGGGGACGGAGATCCCGGGGATGCCGGCAAGATTCGCGGACAGGGTGAATACATCGGAAAGATACATGGTCAGCGGGTCTTCCACCTTTTCGCCGATGGGAAAGGCCGGCGTCGGCGCCACGGGGGAAAGGAGGAGACGGCAGGATTCAAAGGCGTTCTTGAAGTCCCGGATGATGAGGCTCCGCACCTGGGAGGCTTTCCGGTAATAGGCGTCGTAATACCCGGCGGAAAGACAATAGGTGCCGATGATGATCCGGCGCTGCACCTCGGGACCGAACCCTTTGCTCCGGGTCTGTCGATACATACCGGCCAGGTCGGCGGCCTCCGGATCCCGGAAACCGTATTTCACGCCGTCGTACCGGGCCAGATTGGAACTGGCTTCCGAGGGGGCGATGACATAATACGCCGCCACCGCATAGGGCGTATGGGGAAGGGACACTTCCACGCATCGGGCGCCCATACGTTCCATGGTTTCCACGGCCGTCGAGACGGCATCGGAAACCTCCGGGTCCATCCCTTCCATGGACCGATACTCCGCGGGGACACCGATGGTCACCCCGTCCAGGCCCTTTCCAAAGGCCTGGATATAATCCGGTACGGGTTCCGGCGCCGAGGTGGAATCCTTCGGATCGTGCCCGGCAATAACCTTCATCAACAGGGCGTTGTCATGGACGCACTTGGCAAGGGGGCCCACCTGGTCCAGGGAAGAGGCAAAGGCCACCAGTCCGAACCGGGACACCCTTCCGTAAGTGGGTTTCATCCCCACCACGCCGCAGTGGGACGCGGGCTGCCGGACGGACCCCCCCGTGTCGGAGCCGATGGCCCCCAGGCACATGTCCGCGGCCACCGCCGCCGCCGACCCGCCGCTGGAGCCCCCCGGAATCCGGGAAAGATCCCACGGGTTGCGGGTGAGTTTGAAGGCGGAATATTCATTGGAAGAACCCATGGCAAATTCATCCATGTTCGTCTTGCCGACGATGACAACCCCCGCCGCCTCCAGCCGCTGGATGACCGTCGCATCGTAGGGGGGGATAAAATTTTCAAGGATCCGGGAGCCGCAGGTGGTTCGGATGCCCCGGGTGCAGAGGATATCCTTGACGGCGACGGGGATCCCCGTCAGGGGAGACGGATCCCCCGATGCGATCCGCCGGTCCGCTTTCCGGGCCTGTTCCAACGCGGATGCCTCACACAGGGTGATGTAGGCGCCCACCCGTTCGTCCACGTCCCGGATGCGGTCCAGCACCGCTTGGGTCAGCTCCACGGCCGAAATTTTCTTTTCCAGAAGCAGTCTCCGGGCCTGGTGTATGGTCAGTCTGTGCGGCATCGTTCTTCCTTTATGCCTTTATAACCCTGGGAACCACAAAGGTTTCATCGTCTGCATGGGGCGCATTGGAAAGGGCGCGTTTCCGATCGAGGTGTTCGGTCTTTTCGTCCTCCCGAAACGCATTGGTCAGGGACAGAGCATGGGACGTGGGCGTCACCTCCCCGGTATCCACCTCGTTCATCTGGTCCACGTATCCGAGGACGTCGTTGATCTGGATGCTCATTTTATCCAGGGCCGCGTCGTCCAGATCGAGACGTGCCAGATCGGCCACCTGGAGGACTTCTTTTCGCGTGATGTTCATGATCGACTCACTTGGCGTTTCGGTTGACGATGATGGGTTGAAACCGTTCCTTTTTCAACTGTTCCAGCATGACGGCCGCCCCTTCCCGGGTGGTGAAAGACCCGATCCGGACCCGATACCATACCCCTTTCCCGGAAATCATCACGGCTTCGGAGTAGGCGGGGTATCCCCGCCGCCTTAAGTCCTCCACCAGTTTTCCCGCGTCGCCGGGACTCGGAAAAGCGGCCACCTGCAGGGTCAACCGGTTTTCCGGATCCCCTTCACCGTCGTGCATCGCCGGGTCCGGGGGCTTGAGCGCCCTTTCGGTGCGTTCCGGGGCCGGTGCGGGCGACGGCGTCGGTTGCATCCGGCCCGGGGGAGTCTCCGGCTTCTGCGATATCCGGACCTTCGGGGCGACCGGGGCCTCGGGACGGATCGGCGGTTGCTGGGCGGATTCTTTCAATGCATCATAAAAACTCAAGTCCAACGGCGTTTCCGGGGATTCCGCGGGAATCTTGAACCGCTTGACTTCACTTTCAAACAGCGCCGCCTTGGCATCGGCCAATTCCTTTTGTATGGCCTGAATATCGTATCGGATGGGCGCCGTTCCCCTCCCCACCAGGACCCCTAAAAAAAACATCCATCCCGAAACAAAAATGATCCCGGTGATCCAAAACGGCCGCGAACTCCTGTTCCTGCGGCCGGGAGAAGACCCGGCGCCTTTTTTGTCCCCACCGGCCATGAACAATCCCTACATCTTTTCCGGCGCCGACACTCCCAGAAGGGAAAGTCCGTTTCGGATCACCTCTTTCACGGCAAGGACCAGGCAGATCCTGGCGCGCGTCAAGTCCGGGTCATCGGACAACACCCGATGCTTATTGTAATACGCATGAAAAAAGGCGGCCAGGTCCATGAGATAAAAGGGGATCCGATGGGGTTCCATGTGTACGGCGCACATATGGATCACCTCCGGATACCCGGAAAGCGCCTTGAGCAGTTGGACCTCCTCGGGAGCCGTGAGCCGGGACGCGGCTTCTTCGGAATAGGCCGCCTCCGTGATGCCGCGCTCCTGTCCCTTCTTCAGGATGCTGGAGATCCGCGCATGCACGTATTGAACGTAGTACACGGGGTTTTCGTTGGACTGCGTCTTGGCCAGTTCCAGGTCGAAATCGAGGGGACTTTCATGATGACGGGTCAAAAACAAAAACCGGGCGGCGTCTTTTCCCACCTCGTCGAGGACCTCCCCGAGGGTGACAAACTCCCCGGCCCGGGTGGACATGGCCACCGGAACGCCTCCCCGAAGCAGGTTCACCAATTGGACCAAAATCACCTTGAACCGGGCCTTCGACCCACCCATGGCTTCCACGGCGGCTTCCATGCGCGGGATGTACCCGTGGTGGTCGGCCCCCCAGACATCGATGACGGTTTCAAACCCGCGTTCGAACTTGTCCCGATGATAGGCGATGTCGGAGGCGAAATAGGTAGGCTGGCTGTCCTTCCGGATCACCACCCGATCCTTTTCGTCTCCGTAAGCGCTGGTCCGAAACCACCAGGCCCCGTCCTTTTCGTAGACCACGCCTTTATCCTTCAACTCCGAAAGGATCCGCTCCACCTTCCCCGCATCGTAGAGGCTTTGCTCGCTGTACCATCGGTCGAAGATCACGCCGAACCGCTCCAAGTCCTTGCGCATCCCTTCCGTGATCTTTTTCGCCGCATACCGGGCGCAAAAGGCCACGTCTGCCTCTTCCGGGGCCGTTGCGGGGAGCGTCTCCTTTGCGTCAAGGATTTCCCGGGCCAGGTGCCGGATGTACTCCCCTTGGTAGCATTCCGGCGGGAAGGGATCCTTGCTGCCGGAAAGGGCCTTGAGCCGGAGATACACGGACCGCCCCAGGGTTTCGATCTGTCTTCCGGAATCATTGACGTAGTATTCCCGCTGCACATCATACCCGCAAAAGGCCAGAATGTTGGCCACGCTGTCCCCCACGGCGGCGCCCCGGCCGTGCCCCACGTGCAGCGGCCCCGTCGGGTTGGAACTGACGTATTCCACCTGGATCCGCGTTCCCTTTCCCAGGTCCAGCGCCCCGTATTGCCGGCCCTGGGTGAGGACGGCCTCCAATACCCGATGCCAGGCCGACGGGTGCAGATGGAAATTGATGAAACCGGGACCTGCCACTTCCACCTTCTCGATCCACTGTTGCGTATTGTCCAGATGATCCACCACGGCCTGGGCGATCCTTTTGGGGGATAACTTCTGGACGGCGGCCGAAATCAAGGCGAAATTGGTGGAAAAATCGCCGTGGGCGTCGACTTTGGGGATTTCCAGGATCACCTCCGGGAACCCATTGTTCGGCAATGCCCCGGCATCATGGGCTTTTTGGGCCGCCGAGAGGATGAGGGCCTTCAATGTTTCTTTCATTGATGATGAAAAAATCTTTCTTTATTCGCCGTTACGGATCAAGGTGCCCATCCATAAGAACTTTTCCAGGGCAAGTCAAGACGAACCCCGTCCGGGGGACCCTCCTGTGGCGGAGAAAACAGGGAAGCCCCCGGGCGCGGTTTCTCGCTTCACCTTCGATACATGGACTCGATGAGTTCGGAAAAGGCTTCGTTGATGCGCTTGCGTTTGACCTTCATGGTGGGGGTGACCTCCCCGTCCTCTTCATAGAGTTTTTTGGGGAGGATCCGGAACTTCTTGATCTGTTCCACCCGGGAAAGGCCCTGGTTGACGGTGTCCACCGCCTCCTGGATCAGCCGGTTGATTTCCGGATGCACGGTGAGGTCTTTATAGGTGGAAAACTGGATCTTGTGGTCCTGGGCGTACTTGACCACGTTGTCCTCGTCGATCATGATAAGACAGGTCAGGTACTTTCTGCGGTCCCCCACCACCACGGCGTCGTTGATGTAGATGTTGGCTTTGAGCTGGTTTTCGATGTACTGGGGCGTGACGTTCTTCCCTCCGGCGGTGACGATGATGTCCTTTTTCCGATCCGTGATCTTCAAAAACCCGTCTTCATCCATCTCTCCCATGTCCCCCGAATGCAGCCAGCCGTCCTTGAGCGCCTCCGCGGTGGCCTCGGGATTCTTGAAATACCCTTTGAACACCCCCGGGGATTTGACCAGGATCTCCCCGTCCCCGGCGATCTTTACCCGGGCGCCGGTCAGGGGCTGCCCAACGGTTCCGAACTTGACCCGGCCGATCCGGGAAAGGGCGGTCACGCCGGTCCCTTCGGTCTGGCCGTACCCTTCGATGAGGTTCACGCCGATGCTCTGGAAAAAAAGGAGGATGTCCGGCGCGATGGGGGCTGCTCCGGAATAGGCGATGCGCATCCGGTCGAACCCCATCCGTTCCTTGAGCTTCCGGAAAACGGCCCAGCAGGCCAGGCCGTATAAAAACGTCAACAGGACAGGGACTCTTTGGAAGTGCATCTTCAGGGCGGCCCGTTTTTTGCCGATCTTCAGGGCCGCCCCGTAGACCGTTTTTTTAAACCAAGTGGCGTCCGACATGCGGATCTGGATGGCGCTGTAGTATTTTTCCCAAATCCGGGGTACGGCGTGGCCCACCGTGGGGGAGACCTCCTGCATGTTCTCCGCCACCGTGTCGGGACGCTCGATGAAATTCACCGTGTACCCGCAGGTGATGTGCCCCAGCACGGTGAACAGCTGCTCGAAGATGTGACACAACGGGAGAAAGGAAAGGACCTCGTCCGCCGGCGTCATGGGGTTGTCCGTGGTGATGGCATGCCCCATCCAAACACAGTTTCGATGGGTGAGCATGGCGCCCTTGGGCGGACCCGTGGTCCCGGAGGTATAGATCAGGACCGAAAGATCCTCCGGCGAAATCGTTCGGATCCGGGAGGCAAACAATTCCGGATCCGTTTCCATGGCCTTTTTTCCCGCTTGGCACAACGCCTCGAAGGAGATCACCATGGGGTCCTTGAAGTGCCTCAGCCCTTTTGTATCCCAGACGATGACCTTTTTCAGGTGAAGCGCCCGTTCTTTGAACATGAGGAACTTGTCGAGCTGCTCTTCGTTTTCCACGAAGAAAAACTTGGCCTCCGAGTGGGTCACCACGTATTCCACCTGGGGCCAGGCATTGGTGGCATAGACGCCGGTGGCCGCGGCCCCGCAGCACTGGATCCCCATGTCCGCAAAGACCCATTCCGGGCAGTTGTCCCCGATGATGGCCGCACCGTCCCCTTTTTCCAGGCCCATGACCATGAGCCCGCAGGCCGTCTCCTTGACCTTTTGGAGGTAGGCGTTCCAGGAGATATCCTGCCACAACCCGTAGGCCTTGCACCGCATGGCCGTGCGGTCCCCGAACCGCTTCACCGCGGCCAGAAAAAGACTGGGGACCGTATGGGTCTCGGTTGCTATCGCCATGCTTTTTTGCGTTTCCAGCGCTGATACCCCTTCACGGAGGCTTCGGAGCGGATGCCCATGTAAAATTCCCGGACATCCTTGTTCATCAAGAGCGATTTTGCATCCCCTTTCATGACGAAGCGTCCGTTTTCGAGGATCAGCCCGAAATGGGAGATGGAAAGGGCCATCCGGGCGTTTTGTTCCACCAGGAGAATGGTCGTTTTTTCCCGGTGGATGGTCTTAATGATCTCAAAGATCTCCCGGACCAAAATGGGGGAAAGCCCCAGGGACGGTTCATCCAGAAACAGAAGGGTCGGCCGGCTCATGAGGGCCCGGCCGATGGCCAGCATCTGCTGTTCCCCGCCGGAAAGGGTTCCGGCCCACTGGTTTTTTCGATCCTTCAGCACCGGAAAATAGCCATAGACCCGGTCCATGTCCCCGGCGATGCCGTTCCGGTCCTTCCGGGTATAGGCCCCCATGGCAAGATTTTCATAAACGGTGAGCTCTTCAAAGATTTCCCGGCCTTCCGGAACATAGGAAAGCCCCATCCGCACGATCTCTTCCGGATCCTTGCCGTCGATCCGCTTTCCCTGAAACAGAATCGTCCCTTTTTCGGGTTGATCCTCGATGAGCCCCATGACGGTTTTCAGGATGGTGGATTTCCCGGATCCGTTGGTCCCCAGGATGGTGGTGATGGTCCTTTCCTCCACGGAGAGGGAAACGCCCCGGATGGCGTAGATCAGGTCATAGTAGGTCTCGATGTTGTTGATCTCAAGGATGGGGCTCAAGGGCCGCCTCCTCCCCCAGGTACGCCTTGATGACTTCCGGGTGCCGCTGCACCGCGTCGGGGGTTCCCTGGGTCACCTGCCGTCCGAAATTGATCACCAGGATCCGGTCCGAGATGTCCATGACCATGTTCATGTCATGCTCGATGAGCAGAATCGTCACCCCCAGTTCGTCCTGGATGTCTTTGATCCAGAAGATCATGTCCTGCTTTTCTTCGCTGTTCATGCCCGCGCACGGCTCGTCCAGAAGGAGGAGTTCCGGCTCGGTGGCCAGGGCCCGGGCCAGTTCCACCACCTTTTGGGTGCCGTAGGGAAGGGCGCCCACGAAGGCGTTTCGCACCGATTGCAGATCGAGGAAGTCGATGATTTCTTCTGCCCTTTGCCGATGCTCCCGCTCCTCTTTTCCGGCAAAGGATCCCTTCCCCCACAGGAAGGCCCCCCGGAAAAGACCCGTTTTCATGTGGAGGTGTCTTCCGAGCATGATGTTTTCCATGGTGTTCATGTGGGAAAACAGCTCGATGTTTTGAAACGTCCGGGCGATGCCGCACCGGGCCACCCGATCCGGCCGCATCCCGATGAGGCGTTGCCCCTTGAACCGGATCGAACCTTCTCCGGGCCGATATATCCCGTTGATGCAATTGAAAAGGGTGGTCTTTCCCGCACCGTTGGGCCCGATGATGGCAAAGATCTCCCCCTTTTCCACGGAAAAGGAGAGGTCACTCAGCGCCGTTAGACCGCCGAAGGAAATGGAAAGGGCGTCCACCTGAAAAAAAGGCATTGTGTTCGTGGGGTTATCCATTCCGGCCGTTGAAAACAGCAGGGCCTGCGGAAAATACACAGGCCCTGCTTGACCTTACTCGACGGTCATCCATTCGGTGAGCTTTTCCGCTTTTCCGTCTGCCAGGCATTTGACAAGAAATGTCTGGTTTTGTCCCTGCCGGCAGGACGGATCGTTGGGATCGAAGGGCTTGTAGCTGATCTTCCCGCTGATCCCCTGGAAATCCTTGAGGCCTTCGAGTTCCTTAACCAGGCGTTCCCGGGTCAGATCCCTGCCGCAGCGTTTGATGGCCTCAACCAGAGGCTCGGCGAAAACGATTCCTGCATAGTAAAAAAGTCCCCACCGTTCGTCCTTGGCCGCAAATTGTTCAAAGGCGTCCTTTTTATACTTTTGCATCAACGGGTGGGTGGAGTCGGGGAGCTCGGCAAATGTGGCCGCGATGACCCCCTCCCACAGCCCCTTGCTGATATGCATCATCAGCGGAAAGTCCGAACAGGTGCTGGTGCTCATGAACTGGGGGGAAAACTGCATGGCCTTGCTGGTGCCCACCGTGATCACGGCATGCTTGGGACTGGTCCACAACAGCACCATGTCCGCCCCGGAATTTTTCAGCTGCATGACGTGGGGCTTTAGATCGCTGTCCGTGAGGTTCACCGGGACCTCGGCCACGAGTTTCATGTCATATTTGGCCAACTCTTCCTTGGCCCCCTTGACCCCGTTTTTGCCGTAGTCGTCGTTCTGGTAGATGATGGCCACCTTTTTAAACCCCATTTTTTCAACCCCGTAGCGGACCAGGGCCTTGGCCTCGATGTAGTAAAGGGGATAAACGGCGAAAAGATACTTCTGGGGCGGCGTGATCCAGTGCAGGGATCCCGCCGACGGCCCCACCCAGGGGATCTTCCGTTCCATGAGGTAATCCTTCACCGCCAGGCCGGGCGCCGTGCCCACGCCGGAGACCCATGCGAACATCCCGGTGCCTTCCTGCAGTTCTTTCACCCCCGCCAGGGTCTTGGCCGGGTTGTAGGCGTCGTCGAACATGTGGTGGATCAGTTTCCGGCCGTGGATCCCGCCTTGTGCATTGATCATCTTGAAATAGGCGTCCGTCCCCCGGGCCACGGAACCCCAGGCCGCCGCGGGACCGGTCTGGGGCCCCCATTGGCCGATGTGAATCTCCGTATCCGTGACCCCTTCCTCGGCCCACACGCCAAAGGCCAGGCCCAGCACCAGGATCGATACCGCCGCCGCCAGTTTAAACCCGCTGCTTCTCATACGCCCCTCCTTTTTTTTATGGAGTTTTCGATACGTGCCTTCTTTCCCTGAAAAATCCTACACCTTTTTTACGTAATGCCGTGCAAAGAGCCCGCTGGGCCTGATGCACAGGATCAGGACGATGACCGCAAAGGCCACCGTCGATTTGAATTCAATGGAGACATACCCGCCGAACAGGTTCTCGATGATCCCCAGCAGATAGGCCCCCACCACGGCGCCGGGAAGCGACGTCATCCCCCCCAGCACCGCGGCGGCGAAGCCCTTGAGCAGGGGATCCCACATCATGTACGGCTGCATGAGGGTGGTGGAAATCAACAACCCCGCCGTGCATCCCACCACCGAGGAAATCCCCCACGTCCCCATGAAGATGCGCCGGACCCGAATTCCCATCAGCCGCGCCGCCGTGGCGTTCTGCTGGGTGGCCTTCATGGCCACTCCCAGCTTTGAAAACCTCAAAAAAACAAAGAGGATCCCCATGATGACCAGCGTCACGCAGAGCATTATGGCTTCCAGAGAGGAAATGTAAAGCTTCCCGATGACCAAACTGTCGTAGGGCGAGACGGGAAAGGGCATGGTCTTTTGTTCCGCCCCGAATTTCCAGGAGACGATCCCCATGAGGATCATCTCCAGCCCGATGGTGATGATGATCATCCCCAGCACGTTGGGTTCCTTGGCCCGCCGGAGCACCGCAAACTCGAGAAGACATCCCAAGAAAAACGCAAAGACAAGGACCGCCGGAAAAACCGCGTAAACCGGAAGGCCGTATTGATCCAGGAACATATAGGCCAGGTATGAACAGACCAGGGCCATCTCCCCCTGGGCGAAATTGGGCACCTCGGAGGTTTTGTAGATGATGACCATGGCCAGGCCCATGAGGGCGTAAATGCTTCCGGCCGCGATGCCGTTGACCACCATCTGTAAAAAGTTCAGCATAAACGTCCTTTACCGCCGAAGTGCCCTGGCGGGGTTAAAACGGCCACGTTTTCCAATATTTTTTGGTCCGGATCCAGATTCCGAAGATCCCCAACGGTTCGAAAAGCATGATGGCGATCATGATCCCGCCGAACAAAATGAACTGGATGTTGGAAACCCCCGTAATGGAAAAATACATCCGCGAAAGGCTTTCCAGCCAGGTCCCCACATGCGGGATGCTGAGGATATTCCGTAATTGCAGGTCCATCCAGCTGAGCAGGCACGCGCCGGTGATGGACCCCATGATGGAACCCAGTCCCCCCACCACCACCATGGCCAAAAACATGATGGACATGAGCAAGGTGAAAATCTCTGGCTCGATGAAGCGCAGCACAAAGGCGTACAGGCCCCCTGCGATCCCCGTGCAAAAGGCCGAAAGGGCGAAGGCCAGGGTCTTGAAGACCACCAGGTTCACGCCCATGGCCTCGGCGGCGATATCGGCGTCCCGGATGGCGATGAAGGCCCGACCCACCCGGGTTTTGATGATATTGCGCACCGCCACGACCAACACCACGGTAATGACCATCACCAGGTAGTAAAACTCCCGGTCCGTATCGAGATGCCAGGAACCGATGACCAAGTCCGGTGCATGGAGCCCCTGGCGACCCCCGAAAAAATCGAGCTTCCCGATGACCTGCGTCACGGTGAGGCCGAACCCGAGGGTGACGATGGCCAGATAGGGGCCTTCCAGCCGCAGGGCCGGAAGCCCCAAAAGGAAACCGAAAAATGCCGCCGCCCCGGCGGCCAGGAAAAGCGCGGGCAAAAAAGGCACATGGGCGGAAGTCATCAGGGTCACGGTGCCGTACGCGCCGATGGCAAAGAACCCGGCGTGTCCCAGGGAGATCTGCCCGGTATACCCCACGAGGATGTTGAGCCCGACAGCGACGATGACGTTGATGGCCATGTAATTGGCCACGTACACATAGTAATTCTTGACCAGGAAGGGAAAGGCGGAAAGGAACACGATCAGGACCACAAACCAGAAAGCCGTCACGCCGGAAGTAAAAAACCGGATGTCCTCGTAATAATCCCGCTTCATGTCCATGGCATCTTCTCCGAAGGAGGACTTCGGGGCCGAGTCCCTGCCCCGGCAGGTTCCACTTCCGCAATGAATGTAACGATTTATCCAAAAACCGACGGAGAGTCAAGGAAATTGCCGGTGGTGTTATCCCTGCTGAAGGCCTGTCTTCACCCGACGATGCGGGAAAAATCCTTCCGGCCCGCGGTCCAGAAACTTGAAATACGGCCCGGAAAAGGGTATGGCGGCCCCTGAAATCATGTTTTGAAACCGTTTCCAAGGAGGACCGCTCATGGAGTGCAACAAGACGCAAAACCTGAATGCCTGCAACTGCACCTACGATCCGTGCGCCCGGAAAGGCATCTGCTGCGAATGCCTGCAATACCACCTGCGCAGCCGGCAGCTTCCCGGATGCTGCTTTCCCGCCGATGCGGAAAAAACCTACGACCGCTCCTTCGAACATTTCGCGCGGCTGGTCGGGCAAAAGCGCCTTTAGGGGCGGGACCTGCGGGAAAAAAGGATGATCTTGAGAACGGAGAAACGCGTAAAAAGGGAGTATCAGCTGTAGATGTTTCCGAGATGTTCTTTGGAAAAGACAAATTCGCTGTCGAAATTTTTCCTGAACGTTTCGTCTTTATCGAACCAACCGGCGCCGAACTTGTTTTCAAAATAGGATCGAAGCAGGGAAAACCAGTTTCCGCTCTTTTGTCCCGATTCCCGGTAAGTGACGAGCAGATCCGTAAGGTATCCGTCGATATAGGCCATCTTTTCCTTTGGAATATAGGCAAAGGCGCCGCTGGCGATGGATTTCTTGAAATGCTCGGCACTCAACCCGTGGGCGGTGAGCATCATCACGGGGATTTTCAGCTGGTAGGCGATGTTCAACAATCCGTACCCGTTGACCCCCATGATATCGAAAATCAGGGCGTCGTAAGGATTGCGGGACAGTAAAGCCCTGGCGGTTTCGAAATCCGCGGCCGTATCGACTTCGCATTGATCCAGGATCTCTTTGAGGGAATCGAGGATATCCTGCTCGTCATCGACGATCAGGATGTGCTTTCCCTGCAAAATCTCCGTCGCCTCCATATTCCCCCCTTACGCATCACGTTGTTGACCATGGATCTGTTTAAATAACAGGCCGGGGGTTTTTGCAACTTTTTTGAACGGTTTTACAGCTTCCCGGCGGTTTCCAGCGATCTTCTGGATTGACAGGAAACGGGCGCTTGCGTATCTTGCCTGCATTTTTTGAGAAAATGACGGATCACCGATTCCAAGCGCCCTGGATTGCACGGCGCGTTGTCCAAAAGCGGATGAAATCGTAGAAACCCCGAAAGTGTAAAATCCATGAACGGAAGCCAGGCATTGGTCCGAATGCTCTCCGAGGCCGGTGTGGACACGGCCTTCGGTCTTTGCGGGGATACCAGTCTCCCTTTCTACGAGGCGATGGCGCGTCTGCGTCCTTCTTTCAACCACATTCTCACCCGGGATGAACGCTCCGCGGGTTTCATGGCCGACGCGTATGCCCGGTTCAGCGGCAAGGTGGGGGTCTGCGAAGGCCCCAGCGGCGGCGGCGCCCTGTACATCCTCCCGGGACTGGCCGAGGCCAACCAGTCTTCGGTGCCGGTGGTCTGCATCACCTCGGACATCGACATCGCCCAGCGATAGCGGGGGACCCTGACCGAGCTGGACCAGGACGCCCTGTTCCGGCCGGTCACCGCCTGGACCCGAACCCCCTCGGGGGGTCGGGATCTTCCCTGGGTCGTCCGGGAAGCCTTTCGGAGAGCGGTGTCGGGACGGCTCGGGGCCACGCACATCGGGCTTCCCCTCAATATTCAAGAAGCGGACGTGGCCGAACGCGACGTTTACATGGATCCCGGCTTGGGAAGGTATCCATTGTATCGCCCGTCGCCGGCACCCGATGCCGTCCAACACGCCGCCGAATGCCTCGTGGAAAGCCGGCATCCCGTCATCGTGGCCGGAGCCGGGGTCCTGCGCGCCGGGGCATGGACGGAACTGACGGCGCTGGCGGAAATGCTCGGATGTCCCGTGGCCACTTCCATCAGCGGGAAAGGAGCCATCGCCGAAACGCATCCTTACAGCCTGGGGGTGATCGGGAGCAACGGCGGACTTGGCTTCCGCCATGATTTCATTCACGGGGCGAACCTGGTCTTTTTCATCGGGTGTCATGCCGGGTCGGTGACGACCCTCAAATGGACCCTCCCCGAAGACGAGACCAAGAAGATGATCCAGCTCGACGTGGATGGAAACCGAATCGGGGTCAATTACCGGGTGGACATCGGTATCGTCGGCGATGCCAAGCCGGGGATCGCGGCCCTTGCGGACGCCGTCGCCGACCGCCTGGCCGGCGTCTCCGCGGGAAAAACCGACCCCGGCCGCATTGCGGGAAAAAGGCGCGCCTTCATGGCGTCCATGGGGGCATTCACTTCCAATGCCGTCCCCATCCGGCCCGAGCGCTTCGTTTTGGAACTGGAAAACGCCCTGCCCGAGGAGTCCCTTGTCATCGCCGATCCGGGGACACCCACCCCGTATCTTTCCGCCTACTACCGCCTCCCCAAAGCCGGAAGACGATTTGTGGCACCCCGGGCCCACGGCGCCCTGGGGTATGCCCTTCCGGCCGTGGTGGGCGCCTGCCATGCCGCACCCGAAAAGAAAGTGGTGGGGATCATGGGAGACGGGAGTTTCGCCATCTCCGCCGGAGAACTCGAAACCCTCTTTCGGCTGAATCTCCCGGTCCTGTTGATCGTCATGACGAGTGCCTGCTTCGGATGGGTCAAGGCGGGGCAAAAGGCCATGGGAAACTCCTTTTTCGGGGTGGATTTTTCCATGATCGATCATGCCGCGGTGGCCCGGGCCTTCGGCATCGAAGGCTTCCGCCTGGGAATCGCCGGGTTCCTGGTCCCCTTCGCCTTTGTCTACCAGCCGGCCCTGCTCCTCAAGGGAACTTTTCTGGAAACCGCCTTTGTGTTCACCGTCACCGCCATCGGCGTCTTCTGCCTGGCCTGCGGGGTGATCGGCCAGTTCCGGCGGCCGCTGAACTGGATTCAGCGATGCCTCTTTCTGGCCGGCGCGGCGCTCCTGGTTTTTCCGGGGAAAGGGACCACGGCCGCCGGGCTCATCTTGGTCGGGACGGCCGGGGTATGGTCCTGGAGGGAAAGGGCCGGCAGGCCGAAAAAGGAGCGTTTGAGTGAATCGACCATTGCCTGAAAAAACGGATATCATCGTCGTGGGCGCCGGTTTGATGGGGACCAGCATCGCCTATCACCTGGCACGACTGGGAGCCCACCGGGTCCTGATCCTGGAACAGGGGTTCGTGGGGGCCCAGGGCGCCACGGCCAAAAGCTTAGGGGGCATCCGGACCCAGTTCGCCACCGAAATCAATGTCCGCTTCTCCCTGGCCTCGAAGACGGTCTTTGAAAATTTCGAAGCCGAATTCGGCGTCACGCTGCATTATACCCCGTCGGGATACCTGTATCTTACCGGCAGCAACCGGGGGCGCCGCATTTTCGAAAGCACGGCGGCCTTGCTGGACCGCATGGGGCTCTTCGCGGAAATCCTCGATCCCGAAGAAATCGCCCGGCGCTGGCCGTTTCTGGAAACCGGTGACCTCGCGGGCGCCTGCTGGACCCCCCAGGACGGGTACTACAGCATCAACGAAGTGGTCCAGGGATTCGCCCAGGGAGCCCGGCGCCTGGGGGTCCACATTCACGAGGAAACCAAGGTCACCGAAGTCCTGACCCGAAACCGCCGGGTGACCGGGGTGCGGACCCATACGGGCCGAATCATCCAGTCGGACTGGGTGGTCAACGCCGCCGGCCCCTGGTCCGGTCTCGTGGCCGCCTCGGCCGGCGTGGACCTCCCGGTGGGTCCGCTGCGGCGGCACCTTTTCATGACCGGCCCCTTTGACAGACTCCCCCCTTTGCTCCCGTTCATCCTGTATTTCGATTCCGGGTGGTATATGCGCCGGGAAGGCCCCGCGCTCCTTTTGGCCGGGCCGTCGGACAACACCGATTCCCAGCGCACCTTCAGCGAAAAGGTGGATTTCGACGCCCAGGAGTGGACCGCCGAACAGTCCATCCAGCGGATCCCGGTCCTCGAAAACGCCGGGATCCTCCGGGGGTGGATCGGGCATTACGCGCTGAGCCCGGACCGTCACGCCGTCATCGGCGCCTATCCGGAGCTTTCCGGGTTCGTGGTCTGCACCGGATTCAGCGGGCACGGGTTCCAGCACAGCCCGGCCGCCGGGAGGGTGACCGCCGAATTGATCGTATTGGGCCGGTCGGAAACACTCGACATTCACCCCCTGCGGCCCACCCGCTTCCGGGAAAAGGATCTCATCGAAGAACCCCTCACCTCCTTTAAAAACCCGTAACGCGCTTCCGGCACCCCGAAAGCGCTTATCCGTGAGACCGCCCTTTCCCTTGAGGGAAAGAGTCGGGGTGAGGGGGAATTGGGTTTTTACGATTTCATCAAACTTGGGGATAAAAAAAAGGGGTGGCTGGGCGGCCACCCCATGAAGGGAGGGCTATCAACCGGCTTGGGTCCGTCAATAGCCAGGTTGATGTAGGGCAGGAGGGATTCTCATCAACCTGGACGCATTTTAAGTACCACAAAGTGCCATGTCAAGAAAAAAATTCAAAATTCCGAAAAATTTTTTTAGAGCCTGTTTTCCGGGACCGGTCTTTCCGGGACCGTTTCCTGTTTTGACGGGCGCTGGGTTATTTGGTCCCGAAGATTTTATCCCCGGCATCCCCCAGGCCGGGCAGAATATATCCGATGTCGTTTAGCTTCTCGTCCACGGCGGCCACGTAGACCTCCACGTCCGGGTGCGCGGCCTCCAGGCGCCGGATCCCTTCCGGGGCCGCCACCAAAAAGATCCCGCGGATGTTCGTGCAGCCGGCCTCCTTCAAGAGGTCCACGGTCATCACCAGCGTACCGCCCGTGGCCAGCATGGGATCGAGAATCAGGGCGATCCGTTCCTCCATCTGGTTGGCCAGCTTCACGTAGTACCGCACCGGTTCCAGGGTCTCTTCGTTTCGATAGAGTCCCACAACGCTCACCTTGGCCCCCGGGATGAGGTCCAGCACACCGTCCATCATCCCCAGGCCGGCCCGAAGAATGGGGACCACGGTGATCTTTTTCCCCTTGATCCGCTCCACCTCCACCGGGCCACTCCACCCCTGGACCACGCGCTTTTCCGTTTTCAGGTCCTTGGTGGCCTCGTAGGTCAAAAGACGGGCCAGTTCGGATGCCAGCTCTCTGAAATCCTTGGTGCTGATTTTATCTTTGCGCATGATGCCGAGCTTGTGACGGATCAGGGGATGGTCGACGACGTGAACGGCCAAGGGGCTCTCCTTTCATTTTAAGGGGTCAAACGCCGTTTCCGGCGCAGCTTCCTATAGATAACGGGTCGGAACGTGTCAAGGAGATTCGGGTTTTTCTTCGTGCACGCCGATTGGTCTTTACACAGGGCCCCTCTTTAATGTATAAGGGCGCCGAAAGCATTTCCGGCGGGGCTTTAACAAAAGCGACGGCGGCCGGTATTTTCCGGACGCGGAAAGAATCCAACGGAAGATATACGCATGCGACAAAAAGACAGACGGCGGGCTGAAAGAAAGGCCACCCACATTCCCGCCTATATCATTGCCGGAAGGGAGGTCTATTCCTGCACCATCAAAAACTTAAGCGAATGCGGGTTTTTCCTTGAAACCGGTGCCGCACTCAAGCCCGGTGCGGATATCTCCATGGTCTATCAATCCCCGGAAGCCAAAAAAGAGACCAAGCCCGCCAAAATCCTCCGGGTCACCCCATCGGGGATGGGGGGATATTTCGAACCCGTAAACGGATAACCCGTCGCAAAACCTTCCGCACGTTTTTTCTCCGCAAAGAATCCCGCACCCCACCAATTTCTTTTTTTCGGAACAAAAACAATTTTCAAAAACACTCTCTCCTTTGAGGGATGCCTCACATTTATTCCTTCTTTCTCACATCCTGTAGTGCCGCATCAGCTCAGAGGGACTTTCCCGAAGCTTTGTGGCGGGCAAAAGAATCTTTTTCATTTCAAATACCTGCCTCCAGTTACGAAATCCGATAAACGATTGACATTTCCGTTCATTTTATGCAGGTAAGAATCTCTCATTTAGGCTTTTCATGCTTTTTTATGCGGGAAATTATCATGGAAAATTTTCCCGATATTCCAATTGTTATGTAAATTTGGGCGGATAATCTATCGGTGTTAAGATCATGAAACGAAAAATCTCATATGTTTTTCCAAATATTTCCTCTTTTAACCGCAATGGTCGCGGCGGTTTACAAAAACGGCACGAAATAGCAGAAGCTCACAACTTCAATTTTATCGAAGTGCCTGCGGACTTCGTGAAAAATCAAACCGAATCTCAATTAACAGGGAAAGAATTAGGAAGCATCCTCAGTGTTGAAGACGTTGAAAAGCTGTATGAGTTCGACATACCCTCAAAAAACGTAAAATATATTTTGCATACTGAGCCTTCACTTTCACGCCGCAGCGGAACTGGAACCTCCATCACACCACCATTGCTATGGAGTGATCGGAAATGGGTTCGTGATTTTATCGACATGACAATAGCGATTTCAAAAAGATTTAAACTTCCTCCTGTAGGACTTGAAATTCATCCTGGTGGAAGACAAAACACGCACGCGGATCTGATTCATTCAATAATTGCCATTCGGGATAAGTTTGAAAAAACCTTCAAAATCGCACCATTTGTCTTTATAGAAAATCGTACCGGCCAATTCATTTCGAACGGAAAACAGATTTGCGAATTTTGGCGAGCACTGTTAACCGAAGATCGAAAGCTGGGGAAATCTGTTGGGATAGTTCTTGACATGCTGACGGCTTGGCAGGAATTTTGCCAGAAGAAACGGCTTGAAGGTCTGGATTTCACGGAGATTGCGAAGCTTTGGAAAGAGCAAAAGAAACGAAAGTGAATCTCCAATAATGGAATAACAGCAGGATGACGACGAATACGGGGTCAATGAAACAGAAGTAAAAACTCTCCGATTTTGGGATCATCAAACAGCTCCACACCGGCCGGCGGCCAGATGCGGGTGGCGTCCGCCAGAGCAAATCCGTTTCGCGTGAAATCCTTTATAAGGAAATCGTAATTCACCTTGTACTCGTCTTTTCCGGCGACGCTTAAGTCTCTCGTGTTTTCCCAGGCCGCCGATTTCTTTGGTGTCATGGGTTCCGACTGTTTGACCCATTCAATCCGCTTGTCGTAGTAGTCGATGTTTGCCAGCCTGAATTCCTCCCGGGTGTGATGGGGGGCGATGCACATTTCATAAACAATGAGGTTGCGGTTTTCCTTCAGCCACTGACGCGCGCTTTTGAGCATTTGCGATTTAAGCCGGTTTTCGAAATGATGGTACGCGTTGATCATGAGTACGACATCGAATGTCTGATGGAGACGGCACGACAGAAGGTCGGCGGCTTCAAACCGGAAGTTCGGCACGGCTTTAAGGCGCTTTCTTGCATGATTGAGAAACGCATCGTTGATGTCCAGCCCTAGATAGTTCACGCCTTCGATGTCGCTCAGCAGTTCGGCGATGACGCCGGTGCCGCAGCACAGATCGAGGACGGATGTCCCTTCCGGGGTAACGTGCTGCGCCACCAGGTTCCGAATGGGGCGGTAGCACATGTCGACGAATTCAGGAGAGAGGGTCGCATCGTAGAATTCGGGCGGCGCGTCGTAGACATTAAAGACAGGCGCGTCGTTTGCAGATGATTCGGTATCTTTCATGAAATTCTTCCCATGGTGGGGCCCTCCCGCCCTGAAGGGCGGGGCCCCCGGCACAATATGCCCGAAAAACCGAAGCCGGTCATTTGCGACCGGCTTCTAAATTTTATTTCATTGGTAGGCACGACGCGATTTGAACGCGTGACCTCTACCGTGTCAGGGTAGCGCTCTCCCCCTGAGCTACGTGCCTGTGATATATCGGGATAATTTGATACACGGGTGCGGTTTGACTGTCAAGGAAAATCGGGCCCGGTGACGGCGCGCCATGGGGAGGGACCGCGCCCGGTTTTGGGGCGTCGGGATCATTTTCCTTGTCAAAAACGGCGGTTCGGGTTAAAAAAGGGGATCCCGTTTTCGGGATTTCCTTTAACCGTGACACGGATTTTCCATTATTCCATCTCAAGGAGGGACCCCCCAATGAAACCCATCGAAGAATTGACCTTTCCCGAAGACCTGCTTTACGCCCAGGACCACGAGTGGATCCGGATGGAAAACGGCGCCGCCGTCATCGGCATCAGCGACTACGCCCAGGACCAGCTGGGCGACATCGTCTACGTGGAACTGCCTTCCGCCGGACAAACCTTTGCAAAAGGCGAAGCGTTCGGGACCGTGGAATCAGTCAAGGCGGTTTCCGAGCTGTACATGCCCATCGGCGGGGAAGTGTCGGCTGTCAACGAATCCCTGGGCGATTCCCCCGAGAAGGTCAACCAGGATCCTTACCAGGACGGGTGGATGATCCGAATCACGCCCCGGGACATTTCCGAAAAAGATGCCCTCATGGCAAAAGACGCCTACCTTGAGATGTTGAAAGGACTTTCCTGATGCGTTACCTGCCGCACACCGATGAAGAAATCGCGGAAATGCTCCAGGCGGTGGAGGCGGATTCCCTGGAGGATCTCTTCACCCAGATCCCCGAGGAATGCTGCTGCCGGGTCCGCCTGAACCTGCCCGAGGCCCTCACCGAGTGGGAACTCAACGCCCACATGGACCGCCTGGCCGGACGGACGGCCTCCGCCGGAACGTGCAAAAATTACATGGGCGCAGGGTCCTACGAGCATTTCATCCCGGCCGTGATTCCGCATCTGTTGAGCCGGGGGGAATTCGTCACCTCCTACACTCCGTACCAGCCGGAGATGAGCCAGGGCACCCTCCAGGGGATTTACGAGTACCAGACCCTGACCGCCCGCCTTTTGGGGATGGAGGTGGCCAACGCCTCCATGTACGACGGGGCATCGGCCCTGGCCGAAGCCCTCCTGATGGCTTGCCGGATCACCCGGAAAAACCGGGTGGCCGTCTCCAGGACCGTGCACCCCCATTACCGCCGGGTGGCGGCCACCTATTTCGGGCCCACGGAATACACCCTGGAGGAGTTCGATTTCGGAAAAGACGGCCGGAGCGCCCCGAACGCGTTTTCCAGCGGCAAGGATCTGGCGGCGGTGGCGGTCCAGTCCCCCAATTTTTTCGGGTGCATCGAAGACCTTGGGGCCTGGGCCGATGCGGCCCACGCCGCGGGGGCCTTGTTCGTCGCCGCATTCACCGAGCCTTTGGCCTACGGGCTGTTGAAAAGCCCGGGGAGCCTCGGGGCCGACATCGCCTGCGGGGAAGGCCAGAGCCTGGGGATCCCCCAGTCCTTCGGTGGGCCGGGGTTGGGAATGTTTGCTTCCCGGATGGAATTCGTGCGGAGCATGCCGGGCCGCCTGGTGGGAAAAACCACGGATCTTGACGGAAAACGGGGCTTTGTGCTGACCCTGTCCACCCGGGAACAGCACATCCGCCGGGAAAAGGCCACCTCCAACATCTGCACCAACAACAGCCTCTGCGCGCTTTGTGCCGCCATGTACATGGCCGTGCTCGGAAACACCGGGTTCAAGGACCTGGCCAAGCTCAACCTGGACAAAAGCGCCTATCTCAGGGACCGCCTGGCGGAAAAAGGATTTTCCCCGGCGTTTTCGGCGCCCACCTTCAATGAATTCACCGTGAAGGCGGACCCGGATTTTGAAACCCGGCGCCGCGCGCTCATGGAAAAAGGCATCGTCGCCGGGATGCCCCTGGCGCCCCATTACCCGGCCCTTTCGAATCATTATGTGTTTTGTGTCACGGAAACCAAGACCCAAGACGACCTGGATGCCCTGGTCTCGGAGGTGACATCATGACAAAATCCATCGGCACCACCGGGCTTGTCCTGAACGAACCCCTCCTGTGGGAAAAGGGACGCATGGGAAGAACCGGGTTTTCCCTGCCCAGAACGGACGTCCCGTCCGCGGCCATCGACGACGCCCTTGCGGGCGACGGCCCGGACTTTCCTGATTTGAGCGAAGTGGACGTGGTGCGCCACTACACCCGGCTTTCCCAGTGGAACTTTTCCGTGGACGCCGGGATGTACCCCCTGGGATCGTGCACCATGAAGTACAACCCCAAGACCCATGAACGCCAGGCCGGTCTACCCGGGTTCGCCGGCGCCCACCCGCTTTTTCCGGAAACCCTTTGCCAGGGGATCTTGGAACTCATGTACGACTTGGAGCGGCACCTGGCCGAGATCACCGGGATGGACGCCGTCTCCCTCCAGCCCGCGGCAGGCGCCCAGGGGGAGTTTTCCGGGATGCTCCTCATTCACGCCTACCACAGGCGAAACGGAAACCCCCGGTCCAAGATCCTGGTCCCGGACACGGCCCACGGCACCAACCCGGCCAGCGCCACCTTGTGCGGGTACAAAAGCGTGGCCGTCAAATCGGGAGCAAAAGGGATTTTGACCCCGGAGCGGGTGGGGGAACTGATGGACGAAGAGACCGCCGGGATCATGCTCACCAATCCCAACACCCTGGGGCTTTTCGAAAACCACGTAAAGGCGATCGCCGAAATCGTCCATGACAAAGGGGGGCTCGTCTACTGCGACGGCGCCAACATGAACGCCCTCATGGGGATCGTGGACATGGCTGCCATCGGAATCGACGTGCTTCACCTCAACCTCCACAAGACCTTTTCCACGCCCCACGGGGGCGGCGGCCCCGGAAGCGGGCCCATCTGCGTGCGCCGCCACCTGGAGCCCTTTCTCCCGGTCCCCCGGATCGTCAAGACCGGCGATGCCTTCGGCCTTTCCGAGGATTTTCCCGAATCCGTGGGAAAACTCCACGCCTTTTTCGGAAACGTGGGTGTGATGATCAAGGCCTACAGCTATATCTTGAGCATGGGACCGGATCATCTGAAAAAGGCCAGCCAGCTGGCGGTCCTCAACGCCAACTACGTGAAGGAACGGCTCAAGGGGGTTTTCCACCTGCCGTTCGATGCGCCCTGCATGCATGAGTGCGTCTTTACGGATAAATTCCAGGCGGCCCGCAAGGTCACCACCCTGGACATGGTGAAACGGCTCATGGACTACGGGTTCCACCCCCCCACGGTCTATTTCCCCCTAGTGGTCAGCGGCGCCATCATGATCGAACCCACCGAGACCGAATCCAAGGAGAATCTCGACCGGTTCGTGGAAGCCATGACCGCCATCGCCGGGGAAGCCCGGGAAAACCCGGAAGTCCTCAAATCGGCGCCCACCCGGTGCAAGGTGAAACGGCTGGACGAGGTGACCGCGGCCCGGCGGCCGTGTCTGATCGGCTGACAGGAACCAAGGAAAACGCCTATGAGTGCGCGTGTGAGTGCATTGCCCCGCCGTCCTTCCTGGACGGTCCTGGAACTGCCCCGGGTGGCATATCCGGAGGCGCTGGCGTTCCAGCATCGCCTGCTGGCCCGACGCCTGGACGGCACCCTTTCCGATGATGCGGTGGTGGTCCTGGAGCATTTTCCGGTCTTTACGCTGGGCCGGCGGGGCGGATCGGAGCACCTGAAGGTGTCACAGGAGTTCCTTGGAGCACGCGGCATCGCCGTCATCCCCGCGGAACGGGGGGGAAACATCACCTATCACGGCCCGGGGCAGTTGATCCTGTATCCCATCGTGGATCTTCAACGCCACCGCCTTGCCGTCACCGATTACGTGGCACGCCTGGAGGAGGTCATGATCCGCCTGGCGGCCCGGTGGGGGGTGCATGCCGAGCGCAGGCCCGAAAACCGGGGGGTCTGGGTGGGGGCGAAAAAACTGGGGAGCGTGGGCATCGCCGTGCGTAAACACATCGCCTTTCACGGACTGGCCTTCAACGCCGCCGTGGACCTGACCCCCTTTTCCTGGATCGACCCCTGCGGCCTTTCCGGGGTGCAGATGACCTCCTTGTCCCGGGAAACCGGGACGCCCGTTTCCATGGCGCGCATCCGCGCCGATGCGAAGCGATGCATCGAAACCGTTTTCGGGGTGGCCCTGAACGCCGGCGTCCCCGGTGCTTTTTTGGAACCGAAACCCCATGCGTCCTCGAATCCATACCCGGAAGCCCCCCTGGATCCGGACCCGGCTTCCGCTCGGGCCTGAATTCGAAACGGTCCAGGGGCTTTTGAGGGACCTGAAGCTTTCCACGGTCTGCCAGGAAGCCCTTTGCCCCAACCGGTTCGAATGCTTCGGGGAAAAGACCGCCACCTTCCTGATCCTGGGGGACCGGTGCACCCGGAACTGCCGGTTTTGCGCCGTCTCCCACGGGCAGCCCGCCTTGCCCGACCCGGAAGAGCCGGACCGGGTGGCCGAGGCGGCCGCGACGCTGGGGCTCGATTTCATCGTGGTCACCTCCGTGACCCGGGACGATCTTGAAGACGGCGGAGCCGCCCAATTCGCCAAGACCATCACCGCCGTCAAAAAGCGGATCCCCGGCGCCCGGGTGGAGGTGCTGGTGCCGGATTTTTCGGGAAACCGCGATGCGCTGGCCACGGTCCTTGCCGCCGGTCCGGATGTCTTGAATCATAACGTGGAAACCGTCCGCCGGCTTTACCCAAAGGTCCGGCCGGAAGCCGATTACGATCGCTCGGTGCAGCTGCTCCGGGAGGCCGCCCAAAAGGCCCCCGGGATTCCCGTCAAGTCCGGGCTCATGCTGGGTGTGGGCGAAACCCTGGAAGAAATCCGGGAAACGTTCACGGATCTGCATGCGGCGGGGTGCCGGATTCTGACCCTGGGCCAGTACCTGCAGCCCTCCCCCGCCCACCTGCCGGTCTTCCGGTTCGTTCCCCCCGAAACCTTTCAGGATCTCAAAGAAACGGCCCTGGAGATGGGGTTTACGGCCGTGGCCGGCGGCCCTCTGGTGCGGAGCTCCTATCACGCGCGGCGGGCTTTCGAGCATGCGGCAAAAAAGGCCCCGGGATCTCCGGCCAAAGGATAATCCTTTGTTTTTTCACAATTTCCTTCCATCGGCCGATCCATGCCGGGTGAGGATTTCTCCTTGACAATTCAAAGCCATTTGATAAAGAAAGTTTCTTTTATGCGGTCCATGCCTCCGGAACCCCGCCGCCGGTGGACGCGTTGACGGCGCCGATGGGAATCGATTATCGGAAAAACCGCCCCTGGCTCGAAAACCTGCACATTGTGATGCAGGTGGGCCTGACCATGGCCGGGTGCATCGTTTTCTGCTTTTTTATCGGGCGCTGGCTGGACCGCTGGATGGAAACGAAGGGGATCTTCGTCACAATCTTCACACTCCTGGGCGTGGTCGGCGGGGCGAACACCGCGTATCGACAGATCATGAAGACCGTGAAGGATGAAAAACCGGATGGAAACGAACCGACCAACGGAAATCCTTAGACAGACCCGAAATCTGTATTGCAAAAGGGCCTTGGCCGCCGCCGTGGTGTTGGGCCTGCTGGCCCTTTTGCTGGGACAAAAAGCCATGGGAAAAGGGCTGGTCCTGGGCACCCTTTTCAGCATCCTCAATTTTTCCATCATGGCCTACCTCTTGCCGGCGAATCTTTCCAAGAGCCGGGCCAAAACCTTTTTCACGGCCTTTTTTTCCATCGGCGGCCGGTACGCCCTCATGGCCGTCCCTTTGATCGCGGCCCTAAAATATGACCAGTTTTACTGGCCGGCCACGGTGGCGGGGCTTTTCATGGTGCAAGTGGTCATTCTGGCCGAGCACGGGCTGAAACTCCTGAAAACCCGGAAACTCACCGCCGTTTAGGGAAACGCTTCATGCAGGAACTGGGGAAAATACATCAACTCCTCATCCCCGTCGGGGGATACACCATCACCCTCAATCTCGAAGTCATCGTGATGACCTGGATCGTCATCGCACTGTTGTGCCTCTTCGGCGTGTTGGCCGCTGGTCGGCGCCACATTTTTCCGAGGCCCTTCCAGATCATCGGGGAACTGTTCGTTTCCGCCTTTTACAAATTGACCGAAGACGCCCTGGGCAAGAAGGAGGCGGAAAAATACGGGCCCCTGGTGTGCGCCCTGTTCATGTTTTTGATGCTGTCCAACTGGCTGGGGATCCTCCCCCACCTGGAAGAGCCCACCAAGGATCTGAATACGCCCCTGTCCCTGGGTCTCATGGGATTCGTCATCGCCCATTACGCCGGCATCAAGTCCAAAGGGTTCAAGGATTACGCCAAGGAATACTTCCAGCCCATGTTTTTCATGATGCCGCTGAACGTCATCGGGGAGCTGGCCAAGGTCGTTTCCATCTCCTTTAGGCTCTTCGGAAACATCATGGGCGGGTCCATCATCATCCTCGTGGTGTCCTACTTGACGTACAGTATCCTCCTTCCGCCCATTTTGAACGCTTTTTTCGGGCTGTTCGTGGGTACCATCCAGGCTTTCGTGTTCACCATGCTCACGGTGGTCTATATATCGGTCCAGGTGAAATAAACCATGGCGCTTGACGTTATCACGGTAATGAACGTCGCCGCCTTTCTCGGCGGCGGATTCGCCATGGGGATGGGCGCCGTGGGCGCGGCCATCGGGGAAGGGTACACCGCATCCCAGGCCAACCTGGCCGTTTCCCGGAACCCCAAAATTTCCGGGGACATCTTCAAGAACATGCTGGTGGGCCAGGCCGTGGCGGAATCGGCGTCCATTTTCGCCCTGGTGATCGCCATTCTGTTGCTGTTTTTAAATATGCCCACCTCGGGGTATATCCAGGCGGCGTCTTTGTTGGGGGCGGGTCTTTGCATGGGATTCGGCGCCCTGGGATCCGGGGTCGGCTCCGGTTTCCCCGCGGCGGAGACGTGCCTGGGCATCGCACGCCAGCCGTCGGTGTCGTCGCGCCTAACCACGAACATGCTCATCGGGTCCGCGGTCTGCCAGACACCGGCCATTTTGTCCATGGTCGTTTCCCTGCTGCTGCTCTTCATGCAGTTCCAGGGCATCCCCTTCCAGCCCGGATGGGGCGCCGTCATCGGCGCGGGCCTCAGTACGGGACTGGCGGCCATCGGCTCCGGGTACGGGGGCGGGCTGGCGGCGGGGGCCAGCTGCGAAGGCATCTCCCGGAATCCGAACACGGTGGCCAACGTCACCACCATCATGCTGGTGGGCCAGGCCGTGGCCCAGACCTCTTCCATATTCGGGCTGTTGATCAGCTTTATCCTGATCTTTAAATCCTTCCCCGAAAGCCAGGCCCTGAGCCCTGCCGTGGCCCTGCTGTCGGCGGGCATCTGCATGGGATTCGGGGGGATCGGCCCGGGGATCGGAAACGGCGCCGCCGCCCAGGGCGCGGTGCGGTGGGTGGCCCGCAACGTGGATCATGCGGCCGATCTCATGCGGATCATGCTGGTGGGTCAGGCCGTTTCCCAGTCCACCGCCATTTACGCCATGGTGGTGAGCCTGGTACTCATTTTTGTATTGTAACAATCAATCGTCAGGAGGTTCATATGGCAATCGAAGGTGCAGATCTCATTAAAGCGGCGGCGTTTTTAGGCGCCGGTATCTCCATGGGCCTGGGCGCCATCGGCCCGGGGGTCGGTGAAGGGATGGTGGCCGCCAAGGCGTGTGAAGCCATCGGAAGAAACCCCAAGGAAGCCGGATTGCTGACCCGGACCATGCTGGTGGGCCAGGCCGTCTCCGAATCCACCGGGATTTATTCCCTGGTCATCGCGCTCCTTTTGCTCTTCGTCGTGTAACACCGGGGTTCGGTAGGCGTTATGGAGATCGTCAGTAACATCGCCCTGATCAGCATCAATGAGACGGTGATCGTCCAGTTGATCTCGTTTTTGATCTTTTTGTTCCTGTTCAACCGGATCATGATCCGTCCCCTGCGGCGGGTCATGTGGGAACGGGAACACCACATGGAAAAAATTCAAAAAGAGATCGAAGCGTCCAAAAAAATCGTCGACTTTTGCCGCCGGGAGCTGGAAGACCGCAAAAGTGCGGTGCGAACCGAGACCCGGGCCTTGAGCCGGGAAATGGAAGCCCAGGGAAGCGGGGAGGCCGAAAAAATCTTCGAGACGGCAAGGGAAGAGATCAACGCCCTCAAAGCCTCCACGGAAAAAGAGATCGCCGGAAAAATTGAAGACGCCAAAAAGAGCCTGGCCGACGAGTCGGAAGTCCTGGCGGCGGTCATCATGGAAAAGATGCTGGACCGGAGGGTGCGCCCATGAGCCGACACTTCCTGGCGATGTTATGGAAAGGAAGCGCGGTGCCGGCGGCCGTCCTCTTTCTTGCCGGGACGGCGGCGGCGGCCGAAGGAGCCGGAGACTGGCGGCCCACCTATGACCTCATCATGCGGTGGGTCAACTTTTTGATCCTTGCATTCATCATCGTCAAGTACGCCCGCCGGCCCTTGAAAAATTTTCTGGCCGACAAAAAGACCGACCTGGAACAGGAAATCCAAAGCCTCGAGCAGGAAAAGGAAAGAATCGCCAAAGAGGTGGACCAGGCGAAAAAAACCCTCGAGGAAAGCGCCGAAACCCTTTCGGCCCTGAAAGCCCGGATTTTAAAAGAAGGGGAAGCCGAACGGGAGCGGATCATCCAGGAAGCCCGGGCGCAGGCCCGGGTGATGCTCGAAAGCGCGCGGCAAAGAATCGAAAATCAGCTCCGCCGGGCCAAGGCCGGGGTCGTATCGGAACTCGTGGATTCCGCCGTCGCCCTGGCCCTCCAGCGCCTCCCCCAAGTGCTCACCCCCGAAGACCACCAGGCGTGGATCGACCGGTTCACCACCTCCGCATCCCAATGAAGTCGAATCTCTTTTCTCACCGCGGGGCTTCCGTCTTCCTGAAATCGCCGTTTGAGGGGCGGCCGCATCAGGGGACGGGGGCGGCCTTTTTCCCGGAGTCGTCTTTGAAAAGGGTTTCCAGGTAGGGCAAACCGGATCCTTTTTCGAAAACCATGTCTTCCAGAATCCCCTCCGGCGTGAAGACCATCGCCAAAAGATCGTAGCGCGTAAGGTTGGTGTATCCCGAAAAGCTCACGCTGGATCCGGCAAAATCCGTCAACGGGATACCGAAGGCGATGCTGTTTTGCACATAAACGGATTGCGTGTACATGAAAAGGTCTCTCCCCTCAAGCGGCACGATCCGGCTCGGCGCCCCGTAAAGGGTCAGCACGTCCTGCATGGTGGTGGATCCGATGCGAAGCGCCTCGGACGGGGCGGCCACCGGGCTTCCCTCGACCTCCCGGAGCACCCGATAGGAAAGACACCCGCTTGTCGCAAGGATCCATAAAAGGATCCAAAGGCCGATGAAGGCCTTATTTAAAGGGAAGCCCATACGCCGTCTGCTCCGCGTTCAAGCTGACCCCGTAATGGGAAAGCACATTTTCCGAATCGAAAAAAAGGGCCACCTGGTCATACTGGGTGTCGAAATTGCCCAGGGTCAGCAGCACCAGCCACAACGCCGTCCCCTTGGTGACGGCCCTCCGGTAGATATAGGCGTTTCCGTTGGAGAGTTTCACCACCTCCGTGGGGGCCCCGAAAAGCTGCGTGACATCGGCGGCGCGGGTCTTTCCCGGCATCAATGACTGGAACTTGGAAGGGTCGAAGGGCTGGTACTCTTTGGTCTTTCCGATGACGGTGCAGCCCACCCCCACGGCGGCCCACAACCCGATGACGCCGAGAAACGCGGCCATGCGTTTTTTCATGATTTTCTCCCTGTCGTTAGCTTCCGCCGGTTACGATTCGCGGATCTTTTTCAAATACGTCTCCCACTCCATGGGAAGCAGATATTTTTTCTGGGTGTTGCATTCCTTGCAACTGGGCACCAGGTTCCCCTTCGTGCTTTTTCCCCCCCGGGACAGGGGAACGATATGGTCCATGGTCAGGGCGGCCGGGGAAAACGATTTGCCGCAGTAATGGCATTTTCCTTTTGCCAGTTTCCGCTTCCACCACTGGGATTTCCTCAGTTCCCTGGCTTTCCGGCGTTCTGTGGACAGATGCGCTTCATCGAAGTCCATGTCATGCGGTTCCGGCACGGGTGATCCCTCTTTTGAGGTTCAGGCGGGACAGCCATCGATCAATGGCCTGTGCCAACAGCCCATAATACCGCTCCGATCCGCCCAGCCCTTTTCTGCCGAAAAAATAGTTGATCTCCAAAAAGACCGGGTTTTCGTCCGGGGCGTCTTCACGGAAGAGCAGGTCGATGCCGGCAAGATTGATTCCGGTTTTTCCGCAAAAATCCCGAACCGCGTTTCTCCCCGCGTCCTGAAGTTCCGGGTCCGCCCGGTCATCAATGATCCCGCCGGCGCTGACGTTGGCCGGGAATCGGCTGGGATCGGGTTGGATCCGCCAGTAGGAAAACAGGGCGTCACCGATGACGGCGACCCGCAGGGAGCGGTTTTTGCCGGGAAGGAATTCCTGGATTAAAAAGGGCAGCGCATCGCTTCCGCTTCCTTTTTCCCATAACAGCATGTCTTTCAGGGCGTCCGGGGAATCCACCCGGAAAACGCCTGCCCCCTCCCCGCCCCAGTTCCACTTGAAAACCAGGGGAAAGGAAAAGGGCAATCCTTTTCCGTCGCCGCCGTATCGTGAAAAAAAGTTCGCCACGGATGAAAACATTTCACTCCGGGGATGGCAAACCCCCATGCGCCGGAACAGCCGGATCTGATCCGTTTTCCCCGGGAAGGCAAAGCGCACCTCGTAGTTGGGGAAAACATTGGGGCAATGGGCCGCCGCCATGCGGTAAAGGGACTCCCGGCATCCCTGAGGAAGAATCACGGCGGAAGCCCTTTGAATGAACGCCAATTCCTCCGGCCCCGGATCCCGGCCCGCGCACAGGCGGTTGACGTCGCCTTCGTAACAGGGATGAAAGGACAGGATCATTCGTACCCGAACCTTTTCAGTGCCTTGGGATCCTTCCTCCATTTTTTCTGGACCCGCACAAAAAGCTCCAGAAAGACCTTGCACCCCAAAAAGGCTTCGACCTCCTGCCGGGCGTGCATCCCGATCTGTTTGAGCTTTTGCCCGGCGGCCCCGATGAGGATCCCTTTCTGGGAGTCGCGCTCCACGTGGATGGTGGCCCGGATCCGGACCAGGGATCGGTCCGCGCTGCGAGAAAAGGCGTCCACGGTGACGGCGACGGCATAAGGAATCTCCTGGCCGGTGAGGCGGATGACCTTTTCCCGGATCCGTTCGGCCACCAGGAAACGCGTGGGGACGTCCGTGACCGCGTCCCGGTCGAAATAGGGCGGCCCTTCGGGCAACAACCGTTCAAGGGTCTCCATCAGGGCCTCAATGCCGTTCCCGGTTTTGGCGCTGACGGGAAAAACCGCCTCAAAGGGATATTTACCGATCCACGCTTCCATCAGGGGCAACAATTTCTTTTTGTCCATCAGATCGATTTTGTTGAGGGCCAAAACCACCCCGGCTCGATTCGACCGCAGGGCCTTGAGCAAAAGGGCTTCGGCCTCCGGGTCCGGTGCGGCGGCATCCAGCAACAGGAGTACCGCGTCGGCTTCGGAAAGGGCGGACAACGCCGTTTTGACGAGCCGGGCATTGAAGTCGGCGGCCCCCGAAAAGACTCCGGGGGTGTCCAAAAACAGGATCTGGGCCCCGGGGCGATGCACGATCCCCAGGATCCGGTTCCGGGTGGTCTGGGGTTTTTTGGAGACAATGGAGATCTTTTCCTTCAGGACCCGGTTCAAAAAGGTCGATTTTCCGGCGTTGGGCGGGCCCACGAGGGCCACGAATCCGGATCGAAACGAACCGCCGGACCGGTCTTTCCCTTGTTGTTCCGTCATTGGATAGGCTTCACTGTTTCGGGCCTCCGGGATTTGTACTCACAGGCACGCCTCGATGGCTTCCCACAAGGCGTCTTTTCCCTGGCCGGTCTTGGCGGAAAACAGGATCAGGGCATCCGGTCCTTTTGAAAACGCTTCCAAAGCGGCGGCGCCTTGTTGCAACTGCCGGGCCTTGGAAAGCTTGTCCGCCTTGGTCATGACCAGGATGCAGCGTCGTTTCCGGTCGGCCAACCATTCCACCAGACCCAACTCCTCCTGGCGGGGCGTCCGCCGGATATCCATCACCAGCACCACGCCTTTGAGGCTCTCTCTTTTGTGAAGGTACGTCTCGATCCATTGTTTCCAGTTTTTCCTCAAGGTAATGGGTACCTTGGCGTATCCGTAGCCCGGCAGGTCCACGAACATCCACTTTTCGTTGATGAGAAAAAAATTCAAGTGCCGGGTCTTTCCCGGGGTGCTGCTGGTTTTCACGAGACGCTTCCGGTTCAGGAGGGTGTTGATGAGAGAAGATTTCCCCGCATTGGAACGCCCCAAAAAGGCGATTTCCGGGAACCGGCCCGCCGGATACTGTTTGGGTTCGACGGCGCTCTTGATAAATTCCGCCGACCGGATCTTCATGGGTTCGAGACTCCTGGGGCAACGGGTTTCCCTTGAAAAAAGAAAACGGCCGTCCGGGTTTCCGGGCGCGTCACACGACTTTGTTCAAGGGATACTCGATAATCCCTTCGGCGCCTTGTTTTAAGAGCTTGGGAATCAGGTCCCGGACGACCTGGCGGTCCACCACCGTCTCCACGGAAAACCACCGGCTCTGGTACAAGGGCGCCACGGTGGGGGCGTTCAGGCTGGGAAGCAGTGACACGATGTTTTCAAGGTGTTGCCCGGGGACGTTCATTTTCAACCCCACCAGCTTTTCGCCCAACAGGGCGCCTTTGAGCAACAGGGCGATCTGTTCGATCTTTTCCCGCTTTTCAGGCACCTTGAACGCCTCATGGTTGGCGATGAGCTGGGTGTTGGTCTGCATCAGCTCGAAGATGATCCGGAGCCCGTGGGCCCTGAGGGTGCTTTCGGTTTCCGTCACCTCCACCACCGCGTCGGCGAGTCCGGAGACCACCTTGGCCTCGGTGGCGCCCCACGAAAATTCCACTTTCACGTTGATGCGGCGTTCTTCGAAAAACCGCTTCGTAAAATGCACCAGCTCGGTGGCGATCTTCTTGTCTTTCAAATCCTCCAGGGTGCGGATGGGGGAATCGTAGGGGACCGCCACTACCCATCGGGCGGGCCGGGAGCTGACCTTGGAATAAATGAGATCGGCCACCACGTGGACATCGGAGGCGTTTTCGGCGATCCAGTCTTTTCCGGTCAAACCGGCATCCAGTGTGCCGCCTTCCACATACCGGGGCATCTCCTGGGCGCGGCAGATGGCGCATTCGATCAAGGGATCGTTGATCTCCGGGAAATAGCTGCGCCCGTTTACGTCGATGGTCCATCCGGATCGCTGGAACAGGGCGATGGTGGCGTTCTGGAGGCTTCCCTTGGGGATACCCAGCTTGAGTTTCGTCATTTTCCGTAAACCTTTCGCGGATCGAACACCGGCGAATCTGTCACACGCACGGTGCCGCCCCGCACTTTTTTGTGAAAACAGCTGCGATGCCCCGTATGACACGCCGCATCGCCCACCTGCTCCACCAGCAACAGGACGGCGTCATCGTCGCAGTCGATCCGGACTTCTTTGACGATCTGGTGGTGTCCGGAGGTCTTCCCTTTGATCCACAGCGCCTTTCGGCTGCGGCTGAAAAAGGTGGCCCGTCCTGTTTCCAGGGTGCTGTGCCACGCCGCTTCGTTCATGAATCCCAACATGAGGACCTCGCGGGTTTCGTAATCCTGCACCACCGCCGGGACAAGCCCTCCCATTTTATCAAAATCCAGGGTGATCATTCTCCATTCCCTTAATCCCCCCCAAGGGAGGGAAAATACGGGGTTTTACGATTTCCTTTACAAAGGACGCGCACGCAAACGAGAATCGAAACCGAATTTAATAAAATCATGCGGTTAAATTGTCAATTGTTTTTTCCGCAAAACGGATGCAGCCGGTGCTTGTGTTGAAGGGCGGAGTCTGCTATCTGATAGCGATCGAACGGGAGCGATTTCAAGTCGACAAAAAGATCCGTCTCCAAAGCGGCCGGTATGAACCCCCCATGACCAAAAAAACATCACTGATACTCAAAAAGCGCGCCAAAAAGACGAATACGGGGAAAATAAGAGCGGTTTTCCGGTGGATTTTCTTTATATCCCTTTTGTGCGTGGTCGCCGGGGCCGCCGCCCTGGCGGGCCTTTACTTTTACATCGCCGAAGGTCTTCCCCAGATCGGATCCCTGAAGGATTATCGCCCTCCCGTCATCACCACCATATACTCGGACGACAATCGGAAAATCGGTGAATTTTACAAGGAACGGCGGATCGTGGTGCCGCTGTCCGACATCTCCCCCATGCTCAAAGCCGCGTTCATCGCCGCGGAAGACGCCCGCTTCTACCAGCACGAAGGCATCGACTTCGTCAGCATCCTCCGGGCCTTTTTCAAAAACATCGAGGCCGGCGCCATTGTCCAGGGAGGGAGCACCATCACCCAGCAGGTCGCCAAGTCCTTCTTCCTGACGCCGGAAAGAAGCTACCGCCGAAAGATCAAGGAGGCCATTTTGGCCTACCGCATCGAGAAGGCGCTTTCCAAAGATGAAATCCTCTACCTTTATTTAAACCAGATTTACCTGGGCCACGGCGCCTACGGCATTCAGGCGGCGGCGGAAAATTACTTCGGCAAATCCGCCAAAGATCTCAATCTCGCCGAATGCGCCATGCTCGCCGGCCTCCCCCAGGCCCCCAGCGCCTATTCTCCGTTCCGCCATCCGGAAAAGGCCAAGGAGCGCCAAATCTACGTGATCAACCGGATGGTGGCCGAAGGCTTCATCACCAACCTGGAAGCCACCGAGGCCATCAATGCCCAACTGAACATCCAGCCGCGCAAAAACTGGTTCATCGAAGAAGTCCCGTACTACACCGAGTACATCCGTCAATACATCGAAAACCGCTACGGCACGGACGCGCTTTATACCGACGGGCTCCAGGTGTATACGGCCGTGAATATCGAAATGCAGCACATGGGACGCCTGGAGATCGAAACCGGCCTGCGCGACCTGGATAAACGCCAGGGGTATCGGGGACCCATCACCCATCTGGCCAAGGAAGAGATTGAAGGCTTTTCAAAAACCCTCGAAGAAGAAACGGGCGCCGCTTCCCCTGCTGCGGGACAAATCCTCAAAGGTGTGGTGGTGGACGTGGAAGACGCCGCCTCAAAGGTGACGGTGCGGATGGGACGCCACCGGGGGACCATTCTTTTGGAAGACATGAAATGGGCGCGGAAACCCGACCCGGAGGTGGCGTATTACGAAGCCCGGTTGAGGCGCCCGTCGGATGCCCTGGCGGTGGGGGACGTGATCTGGGTCAAGGTCAAAGAAACGCCCGAAAAGGCCGATGCCCTGCACCTGGCGCTCGAGCAGGAGCCCCTGGCCCAGGCCGCGCTTTTGTGCATTGAAAGTGAAACCGGACATATCAAAGCCATGCTGGGGGGGCGGGATTTCCGGATCAGCCAGTTCAACCGGGCCGTCCAGTCCCGCCGGCAACCCGGTTCGGCCTTTAAACCCATCATTTACGCGGCGGCCCTGGACAAAGGGTATACACCCGCCACGGTGATTATCGATTCGCCCATCGTTTACAGCGATGCGGAACGTGATTTCACCTGGAAACCCAAAAACTACAAGGAAAAATTCTTCGGCCCCACCCTTTTCCGGGAGGCCCTGATCCATTCGCGGAACGTCGTCACCATCAAGATCCTCCAGGATATCGGGATCGACTACGCCATCGAATACGCCCGGAAACTCGGAATCACTTCCCAGCTGGATCGAAACCTGGCGCTGGCCCTGGGGGCCTCGGGGGTGTCGCTGCTGGAACTGACCCGGGCCTACTCGGTCTTTGCCAACGCCGGCTATCTTGTGGAGCCCGTATTCATCACGCGGATCCTGGACCGGGCCGGGAATGTGCTGGAAGAAACGGAGCCTAAAATCCAAAAAGTGATCGAAAAAAACACGGCGTACCTCATGACCCATCTCCTGGAAGGGGTGGTCAAGGACGGGACCGGGTGGCGGGTCAGGGCCCTCAACCGACCCGTGGCCGGGAAGACCGGGACCACGAACAATCTTTTCGATGCCTGGTTCATGGGGTATACCCCCCGATACATCACCGGCGTATGGGTGGGATTCGACGAAGAGAAATCCCTGGGAAAGGGGGAAACCGGATCCCGGGCCGCCAGCCCCATCTGGCTGGCCTTCATGAAACAGGTCCTCGCCGACAAGCCCGTCCGGGTCTTTCAGGTGCCCGACGGCGTGGTGTTCATCAAGATCGATGCGGATACCGGTCTCCTTCCCGTACCCGAATCCGAAAAGGTCATCTTCGAGTGCTTCAAGGAAGGAACGGCTCCCACCGAATACGCCCCCCGGCCCGGCACCATCGCCGAGCCGGAAGAATTCTTCAAATCCGATATGTAAGAAATGCCGGCCGCTATTCGACCCGGCCTTCCCGAAGGATGGCCATCAGGTATTTTCCGTAGTCGTTTTTGGTCATGTCCGAGGCCAATTCCTCGAGGGCCTCGGCGCGGATATACCCGAGCCGATAAGCGATTTCCTCGATGCAGGCGATCTTGAGCCCTTGCCGCGCCTGGATGACCTGAACGAAATTGGCGGCCTGGTGCATGGAATCGTGGGTGCCGGTATCGAGCCAGGCCATCCCCCGACCCAGCAGCTCCACCCGCAACCGCCCCTTCTCCAGATACACCCGGTTCACATCGGTGATCTCCAATTCCCCCCGGGCCGACGGCTTCAAGGAGGCGGCGATGTCGATGACGTGGTTGTCATAAAGATATAGGCCGACCACGGCGTAGTGGGACTTGGGATGCTTGGGTTTTTCTTCGATGCCGATGACATTCCCGGCAGGATCGAACTCCACCACCCCGTAGCGTTCCGGATCCTTCACGGGGTAACCGAAGATGAGCCCGCCTTCATGAACCTGAACCGCGTGTTGCAGTGTCTCGGACAGATCGTGACCGTAAAAAATATTGTCTCCCAGAATCAGGCAGACGGAATCCCCGCCGATAAAGGCGTTTCCGATGATAAAGGCCTGGGCCAGTCCCTCCGGGCGGGGTTGCTGTGCATAGGAAAGGGAAAGCCCGATCTGGGAGCCGTCCCCCAAAAGCCTTTCGAAGCTGGGCAGGTCCTGGGGGGTCGAAATGATGAGAATCTCCCGGATCCCGGCCAGCATGAGAACGGACAACGGATAATAAATCATGGGTTTGTCGTACACCGGGAGGAGCTGCTTGGAGACCACCCGGGTGATGGGATACATCCGTGTGCCGGATCCGCCTGCAAGGATGATGCCTTTCATGAACCTTCCTTTCTCTATGATTCCGTCCCGGCGGGGATTATTTCGACCCGAATCGACGCATGGCCTCTTCCGGGTCGGCACAGATATCGAAGACCTTGTCCAGCCGGGTCAGCTCGAAGACGGCCCGGATCCGCTCCTGAAGACACGCCAGCTTGACATCCCCGCCTTCCGGGTGCACCTGCCGTAAAACGGAGATCAAGGCCCCCAACCCGGTACTGTCGATGAACCCCACATCCTTCAGATCTAGCACAAGGCGGAGGGTCCTGTCCCGGATCAACGCCGCCATCTCCTTCTTAAAGATCGGGGCCGTCGATGCATCGAGCATCCCTTTGAGGGCGACCACCGTCACCCCGTTTTGTCGCTGGTGGAAAAATTCCATGCGGTTCTCCTGTTCATTTCACGGCGCCGGCAGCCGGATTCCGCCCTTGTCCTCCAAGGGCCACGCCCAAAAGGCTCACATCATCCGGCGGGGGTTCATGGCCGCCGAATGCCATCAGGGCGTCAATGACCCCATCCACCTGATCTTTAAGGCTTTTGTGCATGGTCGATTGAAGACATTCGTAAAAGCGCGCCTCACCGAAAAACCGTTCGTCCCATGTGCGGTATTCGGTGATCCCGTCCGTATACGCAAAGAGGCGGTCCCCCGGAAAGAGCCGGGCTTCTCCTTCTTCGAACAAAACCCCTTTCCCCAGGCCGATGACGGTCCCCCCTTCTTTCAGAAGCGCCACGGTGCCGTCTTTGCGCAAAAGCACCGGCGGCGGGTGGGCTGCATTGCTGTAACGGATGCGGCCGTCTTGAATATTGAGGATCAAATAACTCAAGGTGAAAAATTTATCAAAGCGCTCCATGGGAAATTCCCGGTTCACGGCGGCGAGCACCGCCGACGGCGGAACGATCTCATAAAACGGAGGCGGCCGGATCGCTTTTTTCAACAGGTATCCCGGCCGGGAATTCAGCATCTGGTAAGCGGAAACGGCGACCATGGCGGCCGGAACCCCGTGCCCGCTGATATCGAACATGTAGATTCCCCAGTGGGTTTCATCGAGGGGGAAAAGGTTGAAAAGGTCTCCCCCGATCCGGTGGGAGGGAATAAACCGCCACGCCGTCTCCATGCCCGGCACCTGAACGAAAGCCGGCGGCAGCAGGCTTTTTTGAATCTCGGCCGCCGCCCGTAAATCGTCGTCCAGGCGGGCCTGCTTTTCCCGCAATTCCCGGTTGGCTTCCATCAAATCGAGGGTCAGCCTGCGGATCTTGAGGTGCACCCGAACCCGGGCCAGGATCTCGCCCTTGTCGAAGGGCTTGGTCACGTAATCCGCACCGCCCAGGTTCAACCCCTTGATTTTGTCCTCGGGCCGCGTTTTGGCGGACAGGAAAATGACAGGGATGTTGACCGTCCGAGCATCCTGGACCAGCGCCGCACACACCGCATAACCGTCCATTTTGGGCATCATGATGTCCAGCAGGACCAGATCCGGGGACTCTCGAAAGACGGCTTCCATGGCGACTTCGCCGTTTTCGGCTTCGGCCACCCGGTACCCTTCCTTTTCCAGGATCTTTTTAAGAAGGGTGCGGTTGACGGGATTATCGTCCACCACGAGGACCGTTTCGGCCGTTGCCTTTTTCATCATCCCCGAAATCCGCGTTGAATCCGTTGACCGTCCGGGTCAAGATGCAAAAAAAATCGTTTCCCCCATGCGCGGAACGCGCACCGTGTATCCTTCCTCTTTCAGCGTGCCGGCGAAGGCCAGGGCCTGTTCTTCTTCTCCGTGGACCACGGCAATGCGTTGGACCCGCAGGTTGGTATTTTTTAAAAACCGGAGCATCTCGTTTTTGTCCGCATGCGCGGAAAATCCGCCCAGGGAGATTACCCGGGCCTTCAGGTCAAAGGTGTTGTTGTAGAACTTCACCTGGGGGACCTCGCCCTGTCTTCCCCTTTGGGCGTAGTCTTCCCCCAGTTCCAGGATGCGCCGCCCCAGAGTATTGGCGGCCATGAATCCGACGATGAGGATGGTATTTTTCGGGTTTTGGATCTTGTGGCGCAAATGGTGCAGGATGCGCCCGCCTTCGCACATTCCGGATCCGGCGATGACGATGTGGGGCCCTTTTTTCCGCATGAGTTTCATGGAATCTTCCACCGATACCACGAATTCAAGGGATGAAAAGGAAAACGGATTCTTCCCCTGGGAGAGAAAGTCCTCGTGGGATTGTCGGTCATAGACTTCCGGGTGTTCCCCGTAGACACGGGTCAGCTCCACGGCAAGGGGGCTGTCCAGGTATACCGGAATCCGCGGCGCCTCTTTTGCATCGAAGAGATCGTGAATCACGTAGAGCAGTTCCTGGGTGCGGCCGAAGGCAAAGGACGGAATCAGGAGCACCCCGCCGCGGCGCGCGGTTTCCGCGATGATCTTTCCCAGGTCCGGCTTCAAGTCCGCCACGGGATGATGTTCCCGGTCCCCGTAGGTGCTCTCCATGATCAGCCAGTCCAGGTCCCGGTCCGCATCGGCGAATTCGAGGGTGGGATTCTTTAAGATGGGCTTTCCGAACCGCCCGATGTCGCCGGTATACCCAACGGTTCGGAGGCGGCCGTTTTCCCGGATCCTGAGAATACAGAAAGCGGACCCCAAAATATGGCCGGCATCATAAAGGGTGCATACGGCGTCTTCGGCCACCGGGATCTCGTGCCGGTATGGATACCCCTCGAAATGGGGGAGGGCCTGCTGGGCATCCTCCACGGTGTACAACGGCTCCACGTGCTCCAGGTGATAATGGCGGATGGTGTCCTGGATGACTTCCAGGTTGAGCTGGGCCCGGCTTTTTTTCAAGAGCCTTTTAATCCGCCGGTCCTGCTTTTCTTTCTGCTGGTTTTTCATCTCGGTCAAAAACGACCGCACGGTCTTGTAATTGAAGTATTCGGCGTCGGACTGCTGGATCTGGGCCGAATCCAACAGGAGGTAACCGGCGGCATCGGCCGTGGCGCGGGTGCAGACAATGCGGCCGCTGAACCCGTTTTTCATCACCAGGGGGATGCGGCCGGAATGATCGATGTGGGCATGGGAGAGAAGGAGGGTGGTCAGCATCCGGGGATCGAAGGGAAGGATCCGGTTTTTTTCCTGGCTTTCTTTGCGCCGTCCCTGAAACAACCCGCAGTCAAAGGCGATGCGATCCTTTTCCGTGGTCAATACATGAAAGGAACCGGTGACTTCCCTGGCGGCGCCGTAGAATGTGATGTGCACGGGATCTCCCTTACGTTTTTTTGATTTTCAAATGGAGTTCATCCAGTTGTTCTTTCCCGGCCTCCGAGGGGGCGTTTGTCATCAGGCAGGCGGCCTTCTGGGTTTTGGGAAACGCGATGACGTCCCGTATGGACGCCTCCCGGCAAAGGAGCATGATCAGCCGGTCGAGTCCGAAGGCGATCCCGCCGTGGGGCGGGGCCCCGGCATCGAGGGCCGAAAGCAGGAAACCGAATTTTTCTTCCCGGGCGTCGGGTGAAAGGCCCAACACCTGGAAAATTTTCTCCTGGAGCGGCCGTTGATGGTTCCGGATGCTCCCCCCGCCGATTTCGTAACCGTTCAGCACCAGGTCGTAGGCCCGGGACCGGACCCGAACCGGATCGGTTTCGAGAAGCGGGACATCCGTTTCCAGGGGCGCCGTGAACGGATGGTGCAGGGCCTTGAACCGTTTTTCCGCGTCGTCGTACTCCAGGAGCGGAAAATGGGTGATCCATAAGAATTGAAACCGGGTGTCATCAATGCGTTTCAGCTTTTTCCCCAGGAGGTTTCTGAGATTCCCCAGGGATTCATTGACGATGACGGGACCATCGGCCATGAAAAAAACGAGATCTCCGGGTGCCATGTCCAGCCGCCGGGCCAACCGGTCCTTTTCCGCTTCAGAGAAGTACTTGGCAATGGGGGACTGCCATTCCGTTTCCTTGACCTTGACCCAGGCCAGCCCCTTGGCTTTGTATATTTTCACGAACTCGGCGAGGTCATCGATGTCTTTTCGGGAAAAACCGCCGCAACCCTTTGCGTTGAGGGCCTTGACGATCCCTCCCCCCCGGGCGACGCTGGAAAAGGTCTTGAAATCGGAATCCAATAAAAGATCCGTCACCTCTTTGAGTTCCAGGCCGAAGCGGGTGTCGGGGCGATCGAGGCCGAAGCGGTCGATGGCGTCGGCGTAAGAAATTCTCGGTAACGGCAAAGAGAGGGGTTCCCCCCGGAGCGCTCGAAACATCTCGGAGAGCATCCGCTCCGAAACGTCCATGATGTCTTCTTCCCCCACAAAGGACATCTCCATGTCGATCTGGGTGAACTCCGGCTGTCGATCCGCCCGGAGATCTTCGTCCCGGAAACACCGCACGATCTGGTAATATCGGTCGAATCCCGAGATCATCAAAAGCTGCTTGAAAAGCTGGGGGGATTGGGGAAGCGCATAGAACTGTCCGGGGTTCACCCGGCTGGGGACGATATAATCCCGGGCCCCTTCCGGCGTGGAACGGGTTAAAAAAGGGGTCTCGATGTCCAAAAACCCGTTTTGGTTCAAGAAGCTGCGGACGGCGGCGGCGGCCCGATGCCGCGACAACAGGTTTCTTTGCAGCCGCGGCCGCCGAAGATCGATGTGCCGGTGTTTCAGGCGGATCATCTCCGAAACATCCAGGTCATCTTCGACGAGAAAGGGCGGCGCCGACGCGCGGCTCAAAATGCGCAGCTCAAAGACAAGGACTTCGATCTCCCCGGTTTCCAGGGTCGGATTGGTCATGCCGTCGGGGCGCCGGTCCACGCGTCCCCGGACCGCAATGACGTACTCGCTGCGGAGTGCATGGGCCTTTTCATGGACGGCGGCATCCACATCGGGGTTGAAAACCACCTGGGTGATCCCTTCCCGGTCCCTCAAATCCACAAAGATGACCCCCCCGTGATCCCGCCGGCGCTGGACCCAGCCCATGAGGACCACTTCTTTTCCCGTGTCACCGGCCCGCAGGGCGTTTAAGTGATGGGTTCGACGCCACCCGCCCAGGGCATCGGTGGTCAATGCCTCCGGGATTGTCCTGTCTTGGGTGTTCGCTTTTTCAATCCGCTCAGGTTCCATGATTTCATCCGTTTCAATGGGGATTTCCGATCCGCTCGATCACCGTGCCAAGGAGCAGGGAAAAGGGAACCTCCTCCTGCCGGGCCGCGGCCATATCCCGCAGCACCGCGGTTTCTGTGGAAAGTTCCGCGTCACCGACGATAATGACGTACCGGGCAGCGAGCTTTCCGGCGCGTTTCATCTGGGCCTTCAGCCCCCGATCCCCGAAGTCCATTTCGGCAAAGATCCCTTTTTCACCCAGCCGGCACACCCATTCAAAGGCTTTTTCCCGGCTTTTTCCCCCCAGTGCCGCGATGAAAACGTCGGGCCGGCCGGGGGCCGATTGAGAATCTTTTTTCACGATTTCCGCCAGGCGATCCAAGCCGATGGCAAACCCGGTGGCGGGGATATCGGGGCCGCCGAGGGCCTTCACCAGGCCGTCGTATCGGCCCCCGCCGGCGATGGCGTTTTGCGCCCCCAGAACATGGGTCTGAATCTCAAAGGTGCTCCGGGTGTAATAGTCGAGCCCCCGGACCAGCCGGGGATCCGGGACATGGGGAACATCCAAGCGGGACAAGGCGGAAAGGAACCGTTGGAAGTGTTCACGGCAATCGGGGCACAGGTACGTTCCCATCTCGGGGGCGTGGGCCATGGCCTCACGGCAGGACGGGACCTTGCAATCGAGGAGCCGCAAGGGATTCTTCTCCCTGCGGCGGAGGCAGTCGGCGCATAGTGCGGCGTTTCTCCCCGAGGCGAAGGCCATCAGCACCGCCTTGAAGTCCGGGCGGCAGACCGGGCACCCGAGGGAGTTGACATGGGCCTGCACACCCGAAACGCCGAGCCGGGAAAAAAGCGTCGTGAGGATGTAGACGAGCTGGGCGTCGATCAACGGGGAGTCGGTTCCGAAGACCTCGGCGTTGATCTGGTAAAACTGCCGGTATCGGCCCTTCTGGGGGCGTTCCCTCCGGAACATGGGACCGATGGTGAAAAGCTTGTGGAAGGGATCCCCGGCGTAAAGCTTGTGTTGAATATAGGCGCGAACGACGGAAGCCGTGGCCTCGGGCCGCAGGGTGACCAGATCCCCTTTCCGGTCTTCGAAGGTATACATCTCCTTTTCGACGATGTCGGTGTCTTCGCCGATGCTCCGGGCAAAAAGGGCGGTCTTTTCAAGAAGCGGGATGCGGATTTCCTTGAATCCGAAATCCGCAAAAAGGTGCCTGGCGGCTTCTTCGATGGCCTGCCAGTGGGCCGATTCTCCGGGGAGAATGTCCCGGAACCCTCGAATCAACTGCATCATTTTCAAAAAGGTCTATAAAAGGTCATGGGTTGAAGCTTCCCGATTTTCGGGCGGCGGGCGGAAAATGCAATCCCGCACCGCTTCAATCGGATGGTTTCCTTCCGGATCAATTGTACAAATTTTGATTTTTATCCTGTAATCCGCCGGAAAGTCAACATGAAGTTCCGGACAGACGGGAAACCACGATCCGTAACGCTCCGGTTTACCGGGCCACCAGGCGGGCGAGCCAGAGGGTCAGCGGAGAAAAAAGGTGATGCGCAGCAAATCGATGCCCATGTGCGGCAGAAGGCCGGTGATCATGAGGACGAAGAGGATCAGCGCCGCGGTGGTTCACCGGATGGATCCATCGATGGATATCCAGGGTGCCCGGGCGTTTCCAAGGGATTTCCCTGGAGCGTGCGTGTCCCATAACGTGCAACCATCATGATCGTTTATGTTTGATAATAAATTTTGTTTAGTCAATATATGAAATTCGTTTAGCAGTAATCGGCATACCCCATATTGTTCACCCCTTTTTGGTTCTAAAGCGTTCGAAAAATAAAGCGCGGCTTCATCCGTTTCAATTGTATCATAAATTACTTAAATAAAAGTAATTTTATTTCAACGGAGAAAAAAGAAAGGATTCGGAATGCTTTAGGGTCCCGTCGAGCTTTGCCAAACAACAAGGTTTTTTTGGATTCAAGCGGTTTATTTTTGCATCTCGGACCTTTGTCTCCGTTCCGGATCATTTTCTCTCAATGATTGTTTTAATATCTAAAATTAACACTTGACATCATAATATGAGTTAGAATAAACAAAATCAAACGCCCCTAAACCTCCATTCCAAGCGGCCGATGAGAGTGCATGCCTGATCGCAAACCGAGTGATTTATGGACCGCTTTTCATGAACGCGCCCTGGCTTTAAGCATGAACGGCGGGACTGGGCCCAATCGTTCGAAACACCAAAAAAAGGGGGAACAGATGGAAAAGGCAAGATTGCGACGATGGATGGTTCCGATTCTGCTGGTCGGGACGTTGCTTTTCACATTACCGTCGGCGGCGCTGTCCGACACATCGGCCGGACTGACCGAAGACGAGTTGGTGCTGTTGAGCCATCTGCCGGATCAGCAGATTGGGAAAAAATACCCCCAAGGGAAAACCATCAATGTCGGTTTCCTCGCCGCGCTCTCGGGGCCGGATGCCGGCTGGGGCTTACCCGGTTTAACCGGAAACAACATCTGGATCGATACGGTCAACAAGACAGGGGGTCTTCTCGTGGGAGGGAAACGCTACCCGCTGAAGATGCACGCATTCGATGACGAAGCCAACGCGTCCAAAGCCCTCCAGGGGGCACGGCAACTGGTCCTGGAACACGACGTCAAATTCATCAACGCCATCGGCGGGGATCCGGCCAACGCCACGGCGCCTTTTCTCACCAAAAACAAAGTCATTTATGCTTCCCTGGTCCCCACGGATATGCATCCGGACCGGCCGTACGTGGTGGCGGGCGGGGATGTCACGCCGCAATGCAACATGTTCAACGCCCTCATCGCCAAGATGGTCCTGCCCAGTGAAAAAGAGCTGGGGAGGCCCTTGCGATACGCATTGACGACCCAGGATGACATCATGTCCCGCCAGGTGGGTGCATGGGAAATCGGCGCCGCCCAGGCCATGGGATTCGAAATCGTTTACGAGAAATTCTTCTCCGTGGATACCACCGACTTCGCACCCATCGTCACCGCCATGATGGCCACCAAACCCGATGTCATCAGCCTCTGCGAAGCATGGCCCGAATACCAGACCCTCCTGTGGGAACAACTCTATCTGCAGGGATTCAAAGGCGTGGTGGCCCAAAACTACGCCGACTGGGAAACCAACCTCACCAAGATTCCTCCGGAATATCCCGCTGCGCGGCATGCCATCGACAGCTTTCCCTTAATGGATGATCCGTGGTGGGGCGCATACTCCTGGCAGGCCTCTTTCACCCGCCTGTGGAACGCCCGGTACGGACCGGGCGCCTCCGAAGACGTCAAGCGCCGCATGACCGGCATCGACTGGGACCATGTGGTGTGGTTGATTCCGTGGTGCATCGGGGCACAGATCGCCGGACAGGAAACCCCCGGTCAGTGGCCCTCCAACGACGCCATTTTGGAAGCCCTGAGAAAACTCCCGTCCTTTCCCACCATCCTGGGGCCGGGACACATGAGCGGCCAGGAAATGTTCGGCATTCAAAACATGATCGAACAACCCGTGCCCATGAACATGTTCGATCTCAATGCCAATGATAAACGCATCATCGCCCATTTGAATTTCGAACCCTGGTTTGCCGCCATCAAACCCATCGTCATGAAGGCCGTAAAGGATCGCGGGCAACACTGGACCCAACGCAAATAAACCGTATCCCGGGGGGCGGAAGACTTGTCCACCGCCCCCTTTTCATCCTCAATCGGAAACCGAGATTTCCATACGCCGGCGCCAACCGAAATCGAGGTAACGCATGAGCAGCCAACTGTTAATCCAAACCATCGCCAACGCCATCGCCGCCAGCGGCATGCTGGCCCTGATCGCCGTGGGATTGACCCTGGCCTTCGGTGTGATGCAAATGGCGAATCTGGCCCACGGTCATTTCTTCATGATGGGGGCCTATACCGTGTATGCCCTCTATGCGCTGGGGGGCTGGCCTTTCTGGTGGGCCGTGGCCGCCGCCGTGGCGGTGGGGGCCGTCATCGGCCTCATTGTGGAGCGCGGTATTTTCCGTCCCCTCCAGGGGGATGTCGTTTCCGGTTTCATTGCCACCGCCGGCTTGATGTTCGTCTTCGAGGTGCTGGTGGGCGAGATATGGGGATGGGGGTTGTCGAGACCCATCCCGAGTCCCTATATGCGTGCCTTTCGGTTCATGGGCGCGGCGGTGGCTTTCCAGCGCGTTTTGGTCATCCCCTTTGCCATTGTTTCCATCGGCGGCCTCATGTTTTTTATGCGGCGCTTCCGGCTGGGCCGGGCCCTGCGGGCCGTCGCCCAGGATCCCGAAGCCGCCGCCCTGCAGGGAATCAATATCAATCGGATGACGGCGCTGGCGATGGCCATCGCCGGCGCCTACGCCGGCCTGGCCGGGGGGTTGATGTCCACCATTTATGCGATTACGCCCTCCCTCGGAGGGCATATCATCCTGCCTGCCCTCATCGTGGTGGTCGTCGGGGGGATGGGTTCCATCGGCGGCGCCACCCTCGCCGCCGTGATCTTCGGTTTTGTGATGACTTTTGTCACCACACTCGTCGACGGCGTCACCGCCGTGATGGTTTCCGTCACCGTGATGGCCGTGGTATTGGCAATCAGACCACAAGGATTAATGGGCCGTGTCATCGCATAGTTTGAAAAAATACAAGATCGGGGGCCTGGCGCCCCTGATTCTTGTCCTTTCCGGGTTGTGTCTTGTGCCCTTTTTTCTCCGGGCGTACCTGGTCGAAGTGGCCATGATGTATTTTATCTACATCATCCTGGCCCAGAGCTACCGTTTGATCGTCACGGTGCACGACTGGCAGCTTTACCATATCGTGTTGTACGGTGTGGGGGCGTACACCAGCGGCATGCTGGCCAAGAATCTCGGCGTCCCTGTTTTCGCGGCCATCCCCCTGGGAGGGGCGATGGCGGGCCTGGTGGGGATGGCCATCACCCTGCCGCTCCTCAGAACCAAAGGGTGGGGCTTTTACATCGCCACCTATGGTCTGGCGGAACTGATCCGGTTGACCTGGCTGAAATTCCGCAACCCTTTCGGAGGGTCCACCGGGATCATCGACATCCCCTGGCCTCCGGTGATTGCGGGAATCGATTTCAGCGACCGAATCCCCTACTACTTTTTCAGCCTGGGCGTCATGCTCCTGGTCATGCTGATGCTGTACCGCATTGAAAAATCGCGAATCGGGGATTCCTTCAAGGCCATTTCAATGGATCCGGAATTGGCCGCATCCACCGGAATCAATATCCCCCGCCACAGGCTGATGGCCTGTGCCATCGGCGGCTTTTTCGCCGGCGTCGCCGGAGGGCTTTTAGTGCACCGGCTGGGGGCGGTGGACCCGAAACTGTTCAACATCACGACCACCTTGTATCTTCTCATCTGGGTGGTGGTCGGGGGAACGAATACGTTCTGGGGACCCATCATCGGGGTCTCGGTGATGCATACCCTTTTCGAGCTTTCCCGCCCACTCATCGAGATCCGCCCCATGTTCTTCGGTCTTTCAATGGTTCTGGTGCTGATCTTTCTGCCGGGGGGCCTCGAGGGATTGATTTCAAAGGCCGTGGCGCGACTGCAAAAACGGGACCGTGTCGCGCCGGTGGAAACGTGACGCGTCTTTCCGGATGCAAAAGGAATGAAGGAAGAAAATCGTGCCGATACTTGAAGTGGAAGGCCTGAGCAAATACTTCGGCGGGCTCGCCGCCTTGAACGACGTGAATCTTTCCATCCAGGAAGGAGAAATACGGGGCATCATCGGCCCGAACGGGGCGGGAAAAACCACCCTGTTCAATGTGATCAGCGGCGTCTACCGGCCTTCATCGGGGCAGATCCGCTATCAAGGCAAGACGCGCATCGACGGCCTTTCTTCCAGCAGGATCGCCGGCATGGGGGTGGTCCGGACATTTCAGCGCACGGCGCTGTATCATCATTTTTCCGTCCTGAAGAACGTCGCCGTGGCGCGCCATCTTCATGCCAGGGAAAACATCTTTCGGGTGATTTCCGGATTGGCGAAAAAAACGGAAGAAAAAAACGCGGAAAAGGCCCTGGAAATCGTGGAATTCATGGGGCTGGGACCCCTGAAAGACGAGCTCGCCGCAAACCTGCCCCACGGGCACCAGAGGGCCCTTGGCGTCGCCATTGCCATCGCCTGTGAACCCAGGGTGCTCCTTTTGGACGAACCCCTGACGGGGATGACCCCCACCGAGAAAGACCGCATGATCGATCTCATTCGAAAAGTGCACCAGCAGGGGATCACCATCCTGATGGTGGAACATGATATGCGCTCCGTCATGGAGCTGTGCGGCCATATCAGCGTCCTTGATTTCGGAACGCTTCTGGTGGAAGGCCCTCCGGCCGAAATCCAGAACAACGAAATGGTCATCAACGCCTATCTGGGAACGGAAGACATCCTGTCGGCATCTACATCTGCATGAGGTGAAAACGTTGCTGCTCGAGGTCAAAGACATCACGGTCCACTACTTTAAAGTCGCCGCGGTCAGAAATATCTCCATCGGTGTAAACGACGGGGAAATCGCGACGCTGATCGGGTCGAACGGGGCGGGGAAAACGACGACACTGCGCGCCATCAGCGGGCTGAAGCACCCGTCCTCGGGGGAAATCCATTTCAACGGACAAAGACTCGATACACTGCCCCCCCATAAGATCAACGAGCTGGGGATCGCCATGGTCCCGGAAGGCCGGCGGGTCTTTCCTCAAATGACGGTGCTGGAGAACCTCTTCATGGGCGCGTTTCTGCGCAAGGACAAAAACGCGATTCAAAAAGACCTCGAGGAGTCGGTTTTCCGGCATTTCCCGCGCCTCAAGGAGAGAACAAAGCAGGCCGCAGGCACCTTGAGCGGGGGAGAGCAGCAGATGCTGGCCATGGGCCGGGCCCTCATGTCCGCACCGAAACTCCTTCTTCTGGATGAGCCTTCCCTGGGGCTGTCTCCCATTATGTGCGGGCAGATCGCCAAAATCATCCAGGATATTCATGCCGAGGGCCGGACCGTCATCCTCGTGGAACAAAACGCCCGGCTGGCGCTGGTACTGGCCCAACAGGCGTACGTCATCGAGACCGGCCGGATCGTGCTTTCCGGTCCGGCCCGGGAACTCCGGGAAAACGAAGAGGTGAAAAGGGCCTATTTGGGCGGGTGAAAAGGAGAGCCCATGAACACGGATTTTAGAGACAGGATCTCCCGGCTGGATTTTTGGTCCGCACCGGTGGACCCCCGGCCCCTGGCCGGCGGGATCACCAACACGAATTTTATCGTGGATCACCGGGGGGAACGCTTCGTTGTCCGCGTCGGAAAAGACATTCCGGTCCACGGTGTCATGCGGTTCAACGAAATTGCGGCCGCACGGGCCGCCCATGCGGCAGGCATTTCGCCCGAAATCGTCTACAGCGAAGACGGCCTTTTCATCATGCGATACATCGACGGTACCCCCTTTTCGGAAGAAGACGTGCAAAAAAAGGAGAACCTGGCGCCCATCGTCTCCCTTCTGCAGGCCTGCCATACCGAAATCCCGAAGCATTTCAAAGGGCCGGCGCTGGTTTTCTGGCCGTTTCACGTGTGCCGGAACTACATTCGCACGGCCGAAGAAGGCAAGAGCCGCATGACGTCGCATCTCCCCCGTTTTCTTGAAATGAATGAAAACCTGGAAAAACAAATCGGGGAAATCCACCTGGTATTCGGGCACAATGATCTTTTGGCCGCCAATTTCATCCACGACGGCAGCCGCCTGTGGCTGCTCGACTGGGACTACGCAGGCTATAATGCAGCGCTTTTCGATCTGGCCAACCTGTCCTCCAACAACGATTTGTCTTTGGAACATCAAGAAGATCTCCTGGAGATCTACTACCCGCGTCGCGTCACGGATAAACTGCGCCGCCGTTTCGCGGCAATGAAGTGTGTCTCCTTGTTGCGGGAGACGCTATGGAGCATTGTCTCGGAAATCCACTCGTCACTGGACTTCGACTATGTCCGTTACACCGGGAAAAACCTTTCCCGTTTGGAAAAGGCCTATGATGCGCTTCAACAGATGGATTGACAATCGGTTTTTATTTCCCCTGCGGCCGGCGCCGGGGGATCCCAAGGGAGAAGGCCGGTGAGCAAAACAACGAGTTCCCTGCTGCCGGCGGAACGACAGCAACGCATCATCGAAATTTTAAGAAACGAATTCACCGTCCGGAGCACCCGCCTCAGCGAATTGCTGAACGTATCGGAGATGACGATCCGGCGGGACCTCGACGCCCTGGAACGCCGGGGCTTGGTGGAACGTACCCACGGGGGGGCGGTCTTCCGGCAGGAGCGGGTGGCGGGAAAATTCCATTACAACAGCAGCATCAAGGAAAACTTAAAAGAAAAACAGCAAATCGCCCGGAGGGCCGCCGCCTTGATCGAGCCCAACGAGGTTGTTTTTCTGGGGACAGGAACCACGGCGGCCTTGATTATCCGGTATCTGGAACCCGGCCTGCCGTGCACCGTCTTTACCAATAATCTCGGCATTACGAGCGAGGCCAACGGCACCACCGCCGAAATCATCTTTTTAGGGGGAATGTATAACCCGCAGACCAAATCCCTTTCGGGTCTTCTCACCATGGAGATGATCCGCCAGGTCAACGCCACAAAAGTATTTTTGGGCGCCGACGCCCTCAGCCTCAGCTCCGGCATGACCACCCCCAATTTTGAGATCGCCGTGATCGAGCGCACCATGATCAAATACACCCGCGGGCAGGTCATCATCATGGCCAACCACACCAAGTTCGGCCTGGTGGCCCAGATGTCCATCGTCCCGCTCAAGCAGATCGATGTATTGGTCACCAATCGAAGCATACCCGAAGATTTCCAGAGGGAACTCGATATGCTGGGCGTTGAAGTGGTCATTGCCTGAAAAGAAATCATCTGTTTCAAGAACGCTTCCTTCGACTCCGCCTTTAAAAGGGGGGCTTGGGTGAGGCGTTCCGGTCAACGTCATTGAATCGGCGCGATGCCGAATCCAGTAAATCACGACTCAGGAGACGAACATGAAAGATCGGGCACAAGTGGTCATTATCGGCGGAGGAATCGTGGGATGCAGCACGGCCTACCATTTGACGAAAATGGGGATGGCCGATGTGGTCATGGTGGAAAAGGGGGAGCTGACCTCCGGTTCCACATGGCATGCTGCGGGCCTTGTGGGCCAGCTCCGCTCGGAGCGCAATATCACCCGCATGCTGCAGTACAGCGTAAGCCTCTACGAAAACCTTGAAAAAGAAACCGGCCAGGCCACCGGATGGAAGAAAACGGGCTGCCTGCATCTGGCAAGCACCAACGCACGCCTGTACGAGTTGAAAAAAGGCGCCACCACGGCCAAAAGCTTCGGTCTGGACATGTACATGATCACGCCGAAGGAAGCATACGACCTTTGCCCGATCCTTTCCCTGGACGGCATCATCGGGGCCGCCTTCATGCCCACCGACGGGCAGGCCGATCCCTCCGGAATCACCTATGCCCTGGCAGCCGGCGCGCGTCACCGGGGTGCCGTGATTTACCGCAACACGCTGGTGACCGGATTTGAATTTAAGAAAAACCGGGTGATGGCGGTGAAAACCGATAAAGGCGACATCGCCTGCGAGATCGCGGTCAACTGCACCGGCATGTGGGGATACCAGGTGGGGAAACTTTTGGGGGTCCACACGCCGGTGGTCCCCTTTCAGCATCAGTTCGCCGTCACCAACCCCATCGACGGCCTGCCGCCGAATCTGCCCACCATCCGGGACAAGGACAACCTGATCTACTACAAGGAAGAGGTGGGCGGCCTCGTCATGGGAGGATACGAACGCAACGGCATTCCCTGGGCGGTGGACGGGGTTCCCAACGATTTTAGCGCCAACCTCCTCAATTCCGATTTCGACCATTTTCTGCAGCTGGCCGAACCGGCCACCAAGCGGACGCCATGCCTTGAAACCGCCGGGATTCGAAAACTGGTCAACGGTCCCGAAGCATTCACGCCGGACGGCGACGCCATCATGGGGCCCGCGCCGGAACTGGAAAACGTCTTCGTGGCCGTGGGGTTCAACGCCTTCGGCATCGCCGCCGGCGGGGGTGCCGGCCGCATGATGGCGGAATGGATCGTGGAAGGCGAACCCAGCCTCGATATCTGGCCTCTGGATATCCGGCGCTTCGGCCCCCATCACCACAGCCGAGCCTACAATGTGACGCGCACGAAGGAACTTTACGGCAAGCACTACACCGTCCACTGGCCCCATGAAGAGCACGCCTCCGCACGGAGTGTCCGGCGGAGCCCGCTCTACTTTTTGCTCAAGGAACAGGGCGCCGTGTACGGCGCCAAATACGGGTGGGAACGGCCCAACTGGTTCGCCCCGGAAGGCGTTGCACCCGAAGATGCGCACAGCTTCGAAACACCCAACTGGTTTGCCCACGTGGGGGCCGAGCATCGAAACGCCCGGGAGAACGGCGTCCTCATCGATCAGTCCTCCTTTTGCAAATTCGAAATTGCCGGCCCCGGCGCCCTTCCCTTTTTAAACCGGCTGTGCGCCAACCAGATCGATAAACCCGTCGGAAAAGTCATCTATACCCAGATGTGCAACGAGCGGGGGACCATCGAATGCGACCTGACCGTGGGCCGGGTCGCCCGGGACACGTTTTATCTGGTGGTGGGGACCGCGTTCGGGCGTCGGGCCGCCTGGTGGATCCATCACCATATGCCCAAAGACGGATCGGTGACCTTCCGGGACGTCACCTCCGGCTATGCGGTCCTCAACGTCATCGGCCCCAAATCCCGGCCGCTTCTGCAGCGTTTGGTTTCGGAAGATATCGGCAATGCCGCATTCCCTTTCGGCACCCTCAAACCGATCACGGCGGGATTTGCACCGGCCATGGCCTTTCGGGTGACCTATGTGGGGGAATTGGGCTATGAGTTGTACATCCCTGTGGAGTTCGCCTGCCATGTGTATGAAACCCTTTGGGAGAACGGCCGGGAACTCGGCATCGCCAACGCCGGTTATCGCGCCATCGCCTCTTTGCACCTGGAAAAAGGGTATGCCGACTGGGGTTCGGAACTGACGCCGGAATACACCCCCTACGACGCCGGTTTGGGCTTTTGTGTGGCCCTGGAAAAAGACGACTTCATCGGCAAGTCGGCGCTGGCCCGAATCAAGGCACAAGGCCCCCGATGGACACTGTGCACCTTCACCATCGACGCCGGAACGCCGCTCATGCTCCAGGGGAGCGCGCCCATCCTTCACAACGGCCGCGTGGTGAGTGTGGCCACCAGCGCGGGATACGGGCACACCGTCGGAAAAAACATCTGTTACGGATACCTTCCGGCCAAGATGGTCGATGTCCTTGAAGGGTATGAAATCGAATCTTATAAAGAACGTTATTCGGCCAAGCGGGAACCCCGCCGCGCCCTCTATGATCCCCAGCGGAAAAAAATTATGATCTAGCGTCTGGAACACTCGATGAAAAACGATCCACCGGCGGTATTTTCCGGCGCCGGGCGGAAGATTCATAAACCCCGGAATGTCCCTGAATCCGTGCGAGTCGAACCCTCCTGCTTGAAAGGCGGGGCTCCCCGGTAAAGACAACGTTCATTTTAAGAAAACGTCCCTCGTCCGCGCCGTAAAAGGCGAGGTGTGCGGGAAGCGTTCCGGTCAAAACGGACTCAACGCCTTGAAATGATTGCCTATTCATGAAAAATGCCGGCCCTGAAACGCTTTTTGTTGATTCATTCAAAATAGTTTGTTATACTTTTCGGTGGCCGTCGCCCATGCGCTTTGCCTTAACTGGAGGCCGCCATGAGGCATGTCATCCCCGGTAACGGCGTGACCCACATTCAAGACGCCCAAACCATCCGGAAACGGAATCCGGATGGAGAGATCCCTTTTCCTCTCCGCCGACCCTTCTTTTTCATATCGCCGCCCTCCGCCCCTTCACCGACGGGCGTTTCAATTGCGACACGCTTTTTTGTATGCAGACCGAAGCCCATGTGCAGCGGGGTGAAAACCATCAACAAAGGAGGTCACTCATGATCAGAGCAATGGGGAGTGCGTTTGACCGGATGGCACGCAAATGGATGCCGGATCCGATGCTGTTCGCGATCCTGCTGACGTTCATCACTTACCTGCTCGGACTGTTTCTCACCGAGTCCGGGCCGTTTCAAATGATTCAACACTGGTATAAGGGGTTTTGGGAACTGCTGGCCTTTGCCATGCAGATGTGCCTGATCCTTGTCACCGGGCATGCGCTGGCCACCTCGCCGGTGGTCAGAAGAGGAATCGAACACCTTGCCGAAATTCCCAAAAAACAGGCCGGCGCGGTCTTCTTGGTGGGCCTGACCGCCGCCATCGCCTCGTGGATCAACTGGGGATTGGGAATTATCGTCGGCGCCCTCATGGCCCGGGAAGTGGGGCGCAGCGCCGAACTTCGGGGGATCCCTGTCCACTATCCCCTGCTTGGCGCGGCCGGGTACGCCGGGTTCTTGACCTGGCACGGCGGACTTTCCGCTTCGGCCCCCCTGCTGGTCGCCACCGAAAAACACTTCCTGGTCAACGAAATCGGGGTTATTCCCTCCAGCCAGACGCTCTTCAGCCCCATGAACATTATTCTCTCCATCGTGCTGATCCTTCTTATTCCGATGATCTGCATGCTCATGGCCCCCCGAAATGAAAGCGAAGTGGAACGGATCACGGATATCAGTCCCGATCTCGTTGAAAAGAAAATGAGCAAGACCATGGCCAGGGACCAAATGGTCATTGCCGATAAACTTGAAAACAGCAAGATCATCTCCGGCATAATCGGTCTGGGGGGCATGATTTACGTGATTTGGTACTTCTTCACCCAAGGATTCAAGCTCGACTTGAATATCGTCAACTTTACCTTCCTGTTTTTGGGGATCCTGTTCCAGCGCACGCCCATCAACTATATCCGTGCTACCAGTGACGGTGCCAGGGCATGCGCCGGCATCATCGTTCAATTTCCTTTTTACGCCGGGATCATGGGGATGATGAAGTATTCCGGACTGGTGGCGATTATCGCCGGCTGGTTCGTGGCCATCTCCAGTGAAGTCACCTATCCGGTGTTCACCTTCCTCAGTGCCGGTTTGGTCAACCTTTTCGTGCCTTCCGGTGGAGGACAATGGGCGGTGCAGGGCCCCATCATGGTAGCGGCAGCCAAGACCATGGACTTCAACATGAACAAAACCATCATGGCCGTGGCGTATGGCGATCAATGGACCAACATGCTGCAGCCCTTCTGGGCCTTGGCGCTTTTGGGTATCACCAAACTGAAAGCCCGGGAAATCGTGGGATATACCATGGTGGTCATGGTGGTCAGCGCGGTGGTTTTCATCCTGGGGCTTCTGCTTTTGCCCATATAAGGCGAAACCCGAAACTTCCGGATCGGAATGTTTCCCCCGACCCCGCCTTTCAGGGTGAGATCGGGGGAAGCGATTGGAACGCAGGCGTTTCCATTGGAATTCCGGGTTGCGGCCCGGGGGATTACCGGTCTTTTCGCCGCCCAAGGAGCGGGAGGTGTTTTTTCAGTTCCCGTTTCAGGATTTTTCCGGTGGGACTTTTGGAAAATTCCTCCACCACGACGTATTCTTTGGGTACCTTGAAGGCCGAAAGTCGTTCTTTTAAAGAGGCCTTGATCGCAACTCCATCGACCGTCCATCCGGGTTTGGGGTGATCACCGCCGTCACCCGCTCCCCCGCGTCGGACCACGCCGATTTCTTTTTAAAAGCACCGTCCGTTCCGATCCTGTTACCAGCCGATGAGCGCAGATCCCCACGTCAACCCGCCCCCGAAAACCGGGAGACACACCCAATCCCCCGGACGGATGCTGCCGTCACGCACCGCCTCGTCCAGGGCGATGGCACACGACGCCGAGGAAATGTTTCCGTATTTTTCCAGGGTGAGATAGAAGCGCTCCATGGGGATACTCAGGCTCTTGGCCACGGCCTGGAACATGCGGAGGTTGGCCTGGTGGGGAATGAACCAGTCGATGGCGGAGACCGGGATCCTGTTCTGTGCGGCCGCCTCTTTAATGGCGCCGATGAAATGCCGCACCGCCACCCGGAAACTCAAGTTGGCCTCGATCATGGTCAGATAGTGCAGGCCTTTGTCCACGCTTTCGTGGGAAATGGGGGTGGTCCGGGAACCGCCTCCGGGAAGCAGCAAGTCTTGTCCATTGGCACCGTCCGTGTGGATGTGCGTGGAATACAAGCGGTGCCCCGCTTCGCGGAGGGTAAGCACTGCGGCACCGGCGCCGTCCCCCCACAGGATGCAGGAAGAACGGTCCTTCCAGTTCACGGTGCGGCTCATCACTTCAGACGCCGCTACGAGAACGGTGCGGCTGGCGCCGGTCTTCAGATACTGCTCGGCGGCGTTCAGGCCGAAGATGAAGCCCGAGCAGGCCGCCGTGATATCGAAGGTGACGGCCCGGGGCGCGTCGAGCTTGGCCTGAAGCCAGTTGGCGGCGGCCGGACAACAGGTGTCCGGGGTGATGGTGGCCACGATGATGAGGTCCACGTCCTTGGCGGTGATCCCCGCCATCTCCAACGCCTTCCTGGAGGCCTCCAGCGCCAAATCGGAGGTGCACACTTCCGGGGCGGCGACCCGTCGCTCCCGGATGCCGGTGCGCTGCACGATCCATTCATCGTCCGTATCCAGGCCCATTTGTTCCAGGTCCTTGTTTCTCAATACGTTCGGCGGAAGATGGGACCCCGTTCCCACAATACAGACCGATTTCATGGATTAAATCCTTTTCAGCGTCAGGGGGGGGTCCAGCCGCGCATTGGCCGCCTTAAGGAGCGGGTCCCCTGATATGACCGCCACGGCACAATCCGTGCTTTCAAGGGCGAAGTACTTTCGGGCCGTATCCACCACCCGGTCCCGGGTGATGGACAAGAGGGTTTCTTTGAAGCGTTGCCGGTCATCATCGGAAAGGCGGATCAGGCTCCGGACAAAGGCCTTCTTGGCGGCGGGTCCGGGGGGATCCGGTCGATCGATTTCGGAACAAACCTGTAAGACGGCTTCCTCCACGTCCGTTTCCGTGTAATCGCCGGAGCAGATGAACGCCGCGGCGTTGTCATACACGCTCAGTGTCTCCACGATATGGGGGTCCCGGTAGGAGCACAGGTTGAAGATACCCGCTTCCGGGTTGTAGACGGCGAACGCGCCGTAGGCCCCGCCCTTTTCCCGGATCTCCCGGTGCAAAATCAATGACCGCAACAGCTTGGCAATGACGGACAGGGCCGGCGCATCCTCGTGAACCATCCGCACCACTTTAAACGCTTTGGCCACGAAAGAGACCGCCGACGCTGTGCTCCATCCCTCCCGGACGCTCTGTGCTCCGATCTCCACAGGAAGCGGGTCAAAAGGCACCGCCGAAACCGCGGGTTCGGGAACGCGCGATAAAAATGCGCTGCCGCGAACGTCCCGGGCTGCCTGTTTCAGGGTTTTTGCATCCCCGATGAAGGCCATTTGCACATTTTCGGGTCGAAACACGGTCTTTCCGATGGTTTCCAGCCATGTTGCGAACGCCGCCGGAAAATCGTCTTTCCGGTTTGCCGTGATCGCCTTTACGGCCTTGAGGTGGGTTACCCCGTGCCAGATCTCGTCCAAGGCGGCGGCGGGGAGGAAATTCCGGGAGGCCAGGGACATGGCGAGTCGATGCCCGTGATGAACCACGCCGGCTTCCAGGCCCGCCCGATATTCATCGAGAAGCGCGGCGATGCGGGATAAATCCGTGACGTCGAAGGCCGTCAGGATCTCGTCGAGGATGGCAAAGACATGCGCTCGATTCCGGTTGAGGCATTTGGCGCCCAATGTCAGAAACGGCGCGCTTTCACCGGAGGTGTCGCAGCGGATGCGGGCGTTGGCGGCAAAACCGATACCTCCGGCGAACCGGCTGATCTTTTTTGCCATCTCGACATAATCCTTCGTTTTCGTGCCGATTCTCGACAAGGCATAACAGAAAAAGGGCACCAGGGGGAGGTCGGCTTCATCGAGGCCCGCGATCCCCGCCGCTGCCGTAAAGTAAAAGATGCCGGCGGTGGGCTGATCGTAACAAACCGCCGGGGCGTTTTCAAAATCGGAAGGCGCCACCCGAACCACAAGGGGAGGGATGTCCTCGATCTTCAAGGTGGGAAGAAGATCCACCGGTTCTTCGGATTCCTGCAGGGCCTGGAGCGCACGGCCGTCGGCGCGGATTTTTTCAATGTCTTTCGGGGTCAGTCTTTCTTTGATCGCATTCAGCTTTTTTTGCGTCTGCCGTTCGATCTTTTCTTCCATTTCCGGATCCGGGGAAAGGGTCAACAGGACCCGATGCGGGTTATCGAGGAAAAATCGCCGGATCGCCTCTTCGAAAAAGGGGCCTTGCTTCAGGGCGGTGCGGATTTTTTCCAGGTCGTTTTCGAACATGAGCCGTGCACAGGGATCTCCGTCATGCAGCCAGGGCCCGAAGGACGCCATGAGCAGCTTGATGCCGTAAGGATAGGGATGATGGGTCACCTCCTTCCGGTGAAATTCCAGCTGGTGGATGGCCGATGCCACCAGGTCCTTGTCGATCCCTTCCTGGGCCTGGCACGCCAGCGTTTCCAAGACAATCCCTTCCACGTCCTGGGCCCGGGCGGCGTCGATATCTTTCAGGCCGCAGGCGAACAAGGTGTCCCGGTAATCGGGTTCATAACCGGTGCCGTCGGAAAGGGCGCTTCCCAACCGGGAATCCATGAGGGCCTTTCTCAAGGGCGATGCGGCGTTCCCCAAAAGGATCTCGGTTAAAAGGGTCAGCGTCAGGACATCGAAGGCGTTTCTTACATCCGCCGTTAACCAGGCCACGCATGCCTGGGATTTCTTGGCGCCGGCTTCATCCGGTCCCAAAGGGTAGAAATACTGCGCCGTCTTGGGTTGTTCCCAGCGGGGTTGCGGCGAAACATCGGTGGCCGGGTCGATGCGGCCGAATTGATCCAAGACCTTTTCGGCGATGAAAACCAGGTGGTCTTCCAGCGGAAGGTTTCCGTACGTATAAAAGTAGGCGTTGCTGGGATGATAATGGACCTCATGGAACCGCTTCAGTTGGTCATATGTGAGATCTAAAATTTCCAGCGGTTCCCCCCCCGAATTGTGGCGGTAGGTGGTGGAGGGGTAGAGGGCGTTGAGAATGGAGCGCACCATCACCTGGTCGGGGGAGGACATGGCGCCTTTCATCTCATTATAGACCACCCCTTTAAAGGCCAGGGAAACCGCTTCGGGATTTTCCGGATGTTCTTCGGCCTCGAGCCGGTGTCCCTCCTGCTTGAAGCTCAAGGGGTCCAATCTCGGATAAAAGACGGCGTCCAGGTAGACATCCATGAGGTTGTAGTAATCCTTGCGGTTCTGGGTGGAAAAGGGATAGAGGGTGGCATCCGGTGCCGTAAAGGCGTTCATGAAGGTGCTCAAACTCCTTTTCAGCATGGAGAAAAAAGGGTCTTTCACAGGAAACCGTTTCGATCCGCACAAGACCGTGTGCTCCAGGATATGAGCCACGCCGGTGGAATCCCGGGGAACCGTTTTGAGGGTGACGCCGAAAGTGTTTTCCCTGTCGGCGTTGGCAATATGCAGGTGCCGGGCGCCGGTGGCATCATGCCGCAGTTCCACCACCTGAGCCTCGATCCGATCCAATGCCGCGCATCGTGTCACCGTATATCCCGATACGCGCTGTCCTTGTGCAAACATCTCTTCGGGCGAAGCCGATTGCGTCACATGCTTCTCCTTTTACCGTGCGATCCCGGTCGACACCCGGGTCCCCGTCGTCCGAGAACCGCTGGGCAGGGTTTCAGATCCTTTTTTTCAGGTCGAGCAAAGAAAAAACCGCGTCCTTATGGTCCTGCCGGAACACACCCGGCATCCAACACCGGCTGAAAATATCGATTATCGGTAGCGTGGAGCCCTCCCGCCCTGAAGGGCGGGGCTCCCCGGTAAGGAAAATGCCCGTTTTCAGATCGCTTCCCTCAACCCCGCCTTAAAAGGTGGGCGCGCGGGAAGCGTTCCGGTCATGCGCCGACGTAAACACCCCGGTTCTTTCGCTTTATTTTTCCGAGCTTGTGCAGCCGGAAGATGATATTGCGCAGCTTTTTGTCTTCAAATCCGGTTTCGGCACGGATACCCGGAACGTCGATCCCGTCTTTGCGTTTCTGGATGACTTCCAGGACACGGCTCGTGGCATTCCCTTCTGATTTTTCGCGAGGGGTTCTCTTTTTCCGGGAAGCAGAAGGCGTTTGACTCATCAGTGTCTTGAGTTGTCCTTCAATCCGCTCCATGCCTTTCAGGATTTTATCGACATCGCGCTTGGTGGGAATTTGATAGGCCTGCATGAAGAATTTCACCATGGCGTCGAAACTCACCGGTTTTCCTCTTTTCTTAACCATGCGTTCCCCCTTTTTTCTTCCGGATTTACAGCAAGGTATATCATTTTATAAACATTACTCGTTATTCAAGAAAAAGTCAAGTTCATGGCCTTTTTTCTTCCAAAAGAAGGCGCCGAAAAGAATTGAAACTAGAAAATGTTAATGATATCTCATGGCATCTTCTTGTGGTGACCTGCCCCCGAAGGGTGCATCCTCCGAAAGAAAAATATCTGTTGATGAATGGACCTCAAAACATCAAAGACCGGCTCGGGGTTTTTTACCAAAAGGTCAAACGGCTGGAAGGGGACCCCCACTTCATTGCGCTGGGGTTTGCCATCGGTGTTTTTGTGGGAATCACCCCCACCATCCCGTTTCACACCGTTTTGGCGGTGGCGCTGGCGTTTCTTTTCAAGGGGAGCAAAGCAGCGGCGGCCATCGGTGTCTGGTTCAGTAATCCCGTCACCATTCCCCTTTTTTATTTTCTAAGTTACCGCGTGGGCACATTTTTTTTCAACCTGGCGCCTTTTGATGCGCGCCCGCGCACGGTGTTGGAGTTGATGAAAATGGGGAGCGATTTAACGGTTGCCATGGTCTCGGGGGGAGTGATTTTGGGAATTCTGCCGGGTGTTGCCGCGTATTGGTTCGCCCGGTGGTTTGTCATCCACCGGCACCGGTCAGAAACGAAAGGGTCTTCGCCGTCGGGTCATGGATAATATGGATGATCCCTTTCCATGATCTCGTTCAAAGGATGCATCTGTTTTTTCAAGTTGCGCTCCCCCCAGACACAGTTGGATATCCGGGTGGCATCCCCGTTATAAGGACCCCGGGCGAAGGGGTTTTCCCAAGGCCGACGGTGCGGCGCCGGAAAAAACGTCCAGGAGCGCCTTGAGCCGGGGACGATGCCGGTCCTTTCTCGGAATGGCGGTCCGCTGTGCATAGGCGATGATCAAAAGCGTGAATATCATGAGGGGAAAAGGCGCCACCTGGAAAACCTGCGCCGGAACCGTGGGGATCCATCCTTGAAAATAGATGCCCAGCACCTGTAAAAAGGAAAAGAGATACGCCCCGGCGGCGGCGCGCATGGGGTGCCACCCCCCGAAGATGACCAGGGCCAGGGCGATCCATCCGGTCCCTTCCGCACCTTGGGGACGGCCCCATCCCGGTTTGACGAAAAGGGAAAAGGCCGCACCGGCGGCCCCCACCAGGAAGCCGCCGCACAGGGTGTAGATCCATTGCAGCCGCACCGGGTTTTCGCCCCGGGCAAAGGCGGCCCGGGGATCCTCCCCCACGGCCCGCAACCGGAGGCCCATGGGGGTCCGATAGATGTACGCCCAACAAAGCACGATCATCCCCAAACCGGCATACACCATCCAGTTGTGATGAAACAGGACGGGCCCCAACACCGGGATGTCGGAAAGAATCGGGATCGGAACGGATGAAAACTGGGGCCCGTGGAGCCGGGCGTAGGGGTTTCCGAGGAAATAGGCCAGATCCCGGGCGGTGAGCGTCAGCACGAACCCCACCGCCACCTGGGATTGCCCCAGCTTCAGGCTGAAAAGGCCCACCGCGGCGGCCACAAGGGCGCCCACCAGACACGCCGCGATACACCCCAAAACCGCGCTTTGGGTCTCGAAGGCCACGGCGAACGCCACCATGGCGGCAAGGAGGATGGTGCCGTCCAGGGAAAGATTGATCACCCCTGCTTTTTCCGTGAGCGTCTCCCCGAGGGCCGCCAGGAGAATGGGCGTGGCCCCTGCAACGACACCGGAAAATAAAAGCAGCCACTCGGACCCGGTCATTTCACCGTGCCTCCTCCGGACGGCCCTCTTTCCGAAGCCAGGCAACGGCCGCCAACGCGGCAAGGACCCATGCCCCCTGAATCACGCCGGCCAGGGAGGAATCGATTTTCAGCACCATGGGGAGCTGGATCCCCCCCACATTCAGGCACGCGAAAAAAAAGGCCACCGCAGGCACCAGGGCCACCCGGTAATTGGAAAGCATGACCACCAGCAAGGCCAGATACCCGTAATTGCTGGAAATGGAAGGGATCAGGCGATGATACACCCCGGCCACCTGGACGCTTCCGGCAAGCCCGGCAAAGGCCCCTGCCAGTACCATGGCCAAGATCATGTACCGGCCCGGTTTTTCACCGAACAGCATCACCGCCGTTGGATTGTTCCCGGCGGCTTTGAAAACCAGACCCAGCCGACCGTAACGAAACATCCAGACGGTGACGGCCAGGGCGGCCGCGGCCAGGAACACGCCTTCGGGAGAAAGGCGCATCCCGGACACGGAAGAAAGCCAGAGCGCCGGCGGAAAAGGTGCGGTTCCGCTCATGGAGGCCACTCCCGGGCGTTTCCACGGACCGAAAATCAGGTACAACAAAATCCCCTGGGCCACAAAATTGAGCCCCAGCCCCGCAAAAATCTCATGGACGCCCCCTTTGGTCTTCAACAACCCCGCCCCCATGGCCCAAAGACCGCCGCCCAGCGCGGCCGCCGGAAACGCCAGGATCAAATAGAACAAGGGGAGCCGGCTTTCCACGCCAAAGCGGAGGACCGCCGTGGCGAAGACCGCCCCCATGATCATCTGTCCTTCGACGCCGATATTCCACAGGGCGATGCGGAAGGTATACAGGAGGCCTACGGCGCAAAGGGTCAACGGGACCCAGGCGGTCAAAACGGCCCCCACCTTTTTCCCGGATCCGAGGGACCCCTTGAGCAGAAGCCCATATGCCTCCATGGGCGGCGCGCCGGCCAACATCAATATCCCCGTGGTGAAGCCGAAGACCCCCATCAGGGAGAGCCCGAAAACTTTCCAGTGTCTTTTGGTCATGCGTCGATTGTTTTCACGCCTTTCCGGCGATGGCGCTGCCCAGTTCGTGGATATCCGTGTCGGCCGCCCGGATGTCCCGGATCACGGCCCCTTCGTAAAAGACAAGGATTCGATCGGCCACCATGAAAATCTCTTCCAGTTCCGATGAGGAAAAAACGACGGCGGTGTTTTTCTCGCGGTATCGAAACAGGTGGTCCCAGACCCAGAGGGCGGATTCAAAATCGAGTCCCCGGGTCGGTTTTTCAAGGAGCAACAAGGCAGGTGCATCCGGGAGGAAGGAGAGCATGAGGCGCTGCTGGTTTCCGCCGGAAAGGGACTCCACGGGCATCTCCGGATCCCCCTTGATCCGAAAATACCGAATATGCCGGGCGGCCTGATCCCGGGCGACATTCCAGTGCACCCGGAATCCCCGGCAGTACTTGAGGGCGACATGTTCCAAGAGGGAAAGGCCCGGAATCAGGCCTTCCTCCAGGCGGGCCGTGGGTAAAAAGGCGACCCCTTTTTTCTGGAAGGCGATGCCGTCTTTCCCGCCCATCCCTTCGTCACGGAGGCGAAGCACCCCGGACACCGGGACCCGCAGCCCGGCGGCAAGACGCAGAAACACCCCCTGCCCGCTGCCTTCCAGTCCCGCCAGGGCCACCACTTCCTTTTCCCGGATGATCACGCTGCAGGCCTTCAACCCGGAGCGGTCTCCGGGCGCCGAGACATCCCGGAGGATCAACACCGGGGCACCGGCCGGCATTTCGGGCCGTTTCAGGGGGGACGGAACGGATCCGAACATCATCTTCAAAAGGGCGTTCGGGTCAAAGGGACGCTCCATTTCTCCGGTGACCTTTCCGTGGCGCAGCACCGAAACCCGGTCACAGAGACTTTCCATGTCTTCCAGCTTGTGGGAGACCAAAAGGATCGCTTTGCCTTCCCGGGCCAGGGTCCTAAGCGCCTTGAAGAGGGTCTCTTTTTGGAAGCTGGATATTCCGGTGGTGGGCTCGTCGAGGATCAGGACATGGGTGCCCATGGACAACAGCCTGAGGATTTCGAGTTGCTGGCGTTCTCCGGGGGTCAGTTGCCGTACCGGCGTTTCCGGAGAAAGCGAAAAGCCCAGCCGCGCGCAAAGGGATTCGAACCGTTCCCGGAAGGCCTTCCGGTGCAGCCGGAATCCACGGGTCTGTCCAATCATGAAATTTTCCAGAACGCTGAGGACCGGAAAATCGACGGGTTCCTGGTACAGCATCCCGATGCCGAGCCGGGACGCGGCGGCGGGTGCTCGGAAGTCGACGTCCACCCCGTGGATGCGGATACGCCCCCGGGTTTTTTGGGTGAATCCGGCCAGAATCTTCATCAACGTACTCTTACCGGCGCCGTTTTCCCCCAAAATACCGTGGATCGCTCCGGGACGGAACCGAAGGGTGATCCCCTGATTGGCGTTTACCGGACCGTAGTGTTTATGGATGTCGACCAGTTCCACGGCCGGCGGCGGTTCCGGATGGATACGCACCTTCGGCAATCCTCATACAATGGTCATGGGAACGGAAAGTGCAGAAGGGGCGGCTTTCCCCTTCTGCACTCCGTCAAGATCCCGCATATGACCGGGTGAAGGGTTGTTATTGGGCGCTGGATGCGCCGGTCATCCCTTTCAAGAGCTGTTTCATGTACCAGATCTGGGTGTCGGTGGCGACTTCCCCTTCCTTTAAGAAGACGCTCCCGTCCTGGTAAAACAGCGGCCCTTTGAAAAGAACGGCCTTCTCGCTCCCCAGGTCCTTGATGAATCCCTCCAGGGCCGTTTTGGCAGCCTTGGACAGGGCCGGGCCGGGGAGAAATCCCACGGTGCTGGTCTCCGGGTCGTTGATGTTGTTCCAGTCCGGACCCAGCCACACCCATTTGGATTCCCAGTTGCCGTTCATGGAGGCCTTCACGAAATCGATGTATCCGGGGGTCCAGTTGAAATAGGGAACGCCCAGGCAGACCTCGGACGCCCCCTCGCAGGCGCCGATGTAATCATAGGGGATGGCCCAGACGGCCTTCCCTTCCTGTTTTTTCTGTTTGGCGACCACCACGGCTTCCGTGGTGTCGATGCCGGAGATGACCACGTCATACCCGGTGTTGAAAAAGTTCTGGCAGACCTGTGTGGGATCGGCCGTGACGCCGGGGATGTTGAACCAGAATCCGATCCAGGTGACCTTGAAGTCCAACGCCGTGGGATCCCGGTTAAGCACGTGTTCCCAGGCGTATCGGGCCCCGAGAAAACACGCGGCGGCCAAGCGGCGGGTTTCTTCATTGATGAGGGGACCCAGGTATCCGATCTTCCCCGTCCGGGTGGTCATGGCCGCCGCAAAGCCGGCCATCATCTTCCCGTATTCCATTTTTCCCATGAGGTTGGCCAGATTGGATGGCGCCTTTTTTGTCAGGACATCATCCCCGGAAATATGGAGAAAATGGATTTCCGGGTGCAGCCGGGCCGCTTCCCGGGTGCCGTCCTTCATGTCGTCGGAATTGGCGATGATCAGCCTTGCCCCCTTTTCCACCAGATCATCGGCCAACTGGGGAATCGTCACCCCCGGCCGGTCCGCCGGGTTGACCTTGTCGATGTAGATCATCTTCGTCCCGGGGACCTTTTTTTCCACGGTCAGCCCGGCCTCGTAGTGGGCCTGGCTCCAGCCGTGGTCATTGTACGGTCCCACCAGGAGCAATCCGAAGATGAACGGTTTGTCGGATGCCTCGGCCGGTTGAAAACAAAATGCAACGGAAAAGATTGTAAGACTCACCGCGAAAAACACCCATCCCCTGCGTTTTCTCATGATGCCCTCTCCCTGTCCTGATGTTGAAAGATAACCGTTTTGGAATCGTAAAAGGCCGAAAGGACGACTTGGACCCATCGAAACAACACGGGATCCTGTCCCGCGCCTTCGGACCCATCCCTGCATCCCGGAAACCAATGCCGTCGACGGTTTGTGGTATGCTCCCGGGGGATCGACAACCGTCCGCCCTCCATAGCATCATCTGAAATGCGGCTCAAGCACCGGTTTAGCCATAGGACCCGAACCGGCATCTCCCTCAGGGGGGATCCACAAGGGAGGATGAAGCGTCATCCCGGTCGTCTTCAAGCCGATAATATCCTTTTCCATTGCAGGATCGACAGATTGTACCCTGGGCCGCGGCATAGGCTTCGCCGCATTCCGGGCAGACGCGGATCCCTGATTTTTTGTGCCGCTGATACAAATCGGTCATGGATACGGGCCCGGCGGAAAGGACCTCCCGGCCCGCCTCAAGGATCCGATCCAACAGGGTCTCCAGGGGAAGCCCTTTTTTGGGGACGGTGCGCATGAACCACTGATACAGCTCGGGAACGCGTTGGGCTTTTTGAAGATCAAACCACACCCGGAATCCGTTTTTTTTCCGGCGGTCAAAAAGACTCAAGGCGAACTTGTCCCAGTTCAGCACCTTCATCCAGCCGTTTCCAACGGTGCAGGGGGTAAAAAGCTGAACCGCATCCGGGAGGCAATGCCGGGTTTCGACAACGGCGTCGGCTTCGATCCCGGGGGGGAGTCGTTCCAGGGCCCAGTCCACCATGAACACGCCCAGGACCATCCCCGGCGCTTTCCATCCGTGAAACTGCTCGATGGCGTTCAGGCATTCCTCCAGGGGTCTTCCGCACAGAAATATCACCCTTTTTCCTGCCCTCATTTTTTCCGCATTCCTCCCCTCCGGCGCATCACCGGTTGCCGGGTCCGGTAGCTGCTTCACGGCGAAGACCGGCCCGAACGGATGCCGGCAAAGAGCCCATGCACCATGCCGGCGAACGTCAGCAGCCATGCCCCCAAAGCGACGTATACAAAGCCTTTGGGAATGATTGCAATAAAAGGGATTCCGGTCACCTCGGCCAGGCGGTGGGTGCAGGCGGTGTACATGCCCAGGGGAAAGACCGCGCCCCAGAACAAGGGGTTGTACCGCAGGGGGAATCGGCGACAGAGGTGCCGCCACACGCCGAGGATCACGAGCATCGGAATCCACCAGGTGGCCGTGGCCCAGAAGAAAAAGGTGAATCCCTTTAAAAAAGGCAGGAGTTCGTGGAGAAAGGACGGCGCCCGGGCATTGGCAATGAGTCCGGTACCGCCGAGGGTGGAGATGGCCACGGCCCCCATATTGATCCAGTACGGCGGGGTCAGATCCCGGGGGGAGAAGTGAAAGAACATGTATCGATAAAAAATCAGGGAGATGACCCAGATGTAGAGCATCCCCCCAAAGAGCCAGGTGATAAACGCCAGAAACAGCACGGGCTCCCGCCATGATTGAAAAAACGGTGCGATGGACGTGCTCAACACCGTCACGGCCTGGGTGGCCACGATGGCCAAGAGCCACCCGCCGTTGATCCCCTCGGCGATGCTGGGTTTTTCCTCCTTGGTGATCAGACCCGTGAAGATGCCGTATATCAGGCAGATCCACAAGACGAGGGTGACACTCCACAGTGTGGATGCCACGATGAAGCTCCCCGCGAGCAAAAGGACCTGGCTTCCGAGCACACCGGATGCGGCCACCACGGTGAAAAACCCGAAGCCCAGGGTATGATCCCGAAAATCCGCCTTGAACCGGTCTGCAAACCGGATCATCCGGGCGATGTAAAGGACCCAAAGGATTCCGTAAGCGACGATATTCAGACCGAAAAGCCCGCCGGCGATGAACCCGAAACCCTGGTAATGGGCGGCAATGGAGACGATGCCGGTGGACATGACCAGGGCGAAATAGGCGGGCTGGAGGTTTTCCAGGCTCTTTTTGAAAAAAGTCGTTTGATTCCCCTGCGTTTCAAACAAGCGGACCTCCCGCATGTCCGGGGCGGCGGCGGAAGACGACGGGTTTCCGGAAAAAATAAAAGACCGGAATACTCCAGATGTGCACCAGGCGGCTGAAGGGCGAAAAACCGAGGAGCGCCCATGCCGCGATGACGTGAATCTTGTAACTGAGCGGGACTTCCCGCATCAGGGCCGCGTCGGGGGTGAAGGTGACGATCCCGCGGATCCAGGGGGCGACGGTGTAAAGGACGTTGTGATGCCCGAAAAGGACATTGAAAAGGCCGGCGCCGATCACGAAAACCAGTGCCGCCAGCGTTATTGTATCGTTGAGCGTCCCTACCGCCCGCACCCGGGGATGGGTGAGGCGCCGCCATAAGAGAAGAAGAATCCCTGCAAAGGCCGCCAGGCCCACGATCATGCCGCTCCAGTGGGCAACGGCCAGGTGCGCCCGGCTGTCGAAACCGAATCGGTCATAGAAGGATTGGGGAATCAACAGCCCGCCGAAATGTCCCATGAAGGTGAGTACGATCCCCCAATGAAAGAGGGTGGATCCGAAAAAGAGCGCTTTTTTTTCCAGGAACTCACTGGAACGGGCATTCCATCCGTACCGGTCCGTGACATAGCGATAGGCATGGCCCACAACAAAGGTGGCGAAACACAAATACGGAAAGACGGTAAACATCAGGGTATAAGAAAGCTCCATGGCGGTCTCCTTATGTTTCGCGCCCCCGCACCTCTTCTCCAACCGGACTGGAGCCGGAGGTTTCTTCCTGCCCGCGGTGTTTCTTCGCCATACCGGCGATGGATCTGATTAAAGCGGCATAGGCCGGTGCGGTCGACTCCAGCCCTTTGATCAATGGATGGATGCCGTTCAGGGCGTCCCGGATCCGCCCGGTGTCCTTGGGTTCCGGACAGATGGAAAGAAACTCCAGCATCAAGGGGAGATAATCCGGGAGTTCCCCCGTAATCCGTTCCCATCCCGCCCCATCGTAAACCCGCTGCAGCCCCGCCAGTGCATCGGCCCGTTTTTCGCTGTCGCCGTACACATGCCATGTCAGATTCAAAGTCGTGGCGGGGTTCATGTCGAATATCGCCGTATAATTTTCCCGAAGCCGGATGGGGGGTGTCTTTTTCAGATACGACAGGAAGGCGTCAACGGCGGCTCTGGACTCTGTCGAGGATAACGTTTCCGCCTCCGCTTCCATGTCGGCAAGGCGGCCTATGAGTGCATCATCGGGATATTGCAGCAATGCCGACAGGAGTCGAAACCAAACGCTTCGGTTTCCAGTTTCCATGAATACACCCCGACGGATTCGATCACCCGGCCTCGCCGAAGCCGCAAACGCCCTGATGGACCGCGATGTCGGCCTCCATGGGCGGCGCGGCCGGCAGGACAAAGCGTTCCTCCAGGCGGGCCAAGGCCAGAAGGCGGAGCATCTGTTCGGCGGTTTCTTCGGAAATGCCGCCCCGGTCGAGGGCCTGTGGATCGATGCGGTTTTCAACCCGTTTGGCCCGCATATATTCCCGGAGGGCCGACAGCCGGTTCAGGGCGTTTCGGACCGGCTGCTCGTCTCCGGCCGTAAGCAGGTTCGCCAGATAGACGACGGGGATGCGGAGGCGGTCGATGAAATCCGGTTCGTGGAACGCGGCCGCCGCATCGCTCATGGGACTCAGGGGCGGAATATACCACACCATGGGAAGCGTCCGGAATTCCGGGTGCAGCGGCAGGGCCAACCGCCACGCCTTAATCAACCGGTAGACCGGCGACCGCACGGCCGCCGCTATGACAGAGCCGGGGATCCCCTGGGATTCGGCGGCGCTTTGGACTTTCGCGTCGTGGGGGTCGAGCAGAATCTCCAGATGGGCCGGATAGACCGCCCTGTCCGAGGAGGCCGATGCCGCCTCCAGAATCCGATCGGCATCGTAAAGAAGCACCCCCACGTATCGGATGCGGCCCACGCAACTGTGGGCGCAGAGTGTGGTCAATCCGGCCTCCACGCGCGGGTAACAAAAGAGACATTTTTCGGCCCGGCCCGTCTTCCAGTTGAAATAGACCTTTTTGTACGGGCAGCCGGAGACACAGTACCGCCATCCCCGGCAGCGTTCCTGGTCCACCAGGACGATGCCGTCTTCGTATCGCTTATACAAGGCGCCGGACGGGCACGAGGCCACACAGGCCGGGTTGAGGCAGTGTTCGCACAGCCGGGGCAGCCAGAACATGAAAACATGACGAAAGTGCAGATAGGTTTTCATCTCCAGGCCTTGGAAATTGACATCCCCGGCGCCCGTTTCCTTCAGGCCCGCCAGGTCGTCCTCCCAGTTGGGCCCCCACTCCAGGTCCATGGGCCGGCCCGTCAAATCGGACAGGGGCCGGATGGACGGCTGATGCCGGCGCTTCGGGCTCTTGATCAGCTTTTCATAATCGTAGTGCCACGGCTCGTAATAGTCGTCGAGGGTCGGAAGATCCGGATTGTGGAAGATGTTGATCCCTTTGTGGAGTCGCCCTCCAGCCGCAAGTTCAAGGCGGTCCCCCTTGAGCCGCCATCCTCCCCGGTGGATCTTTTGGTTTTCCCATTTCTTGGGATACCCGATTCCCGGTTTGCACTCCACGTTGTTGAACCACATGTATTCGGCGCCCCGGCGGTTGGTCCACACATTCTTGCAGGGGATGCTGCAGGTATGGCAGCCGATGCACTTGTCGAGATTCAACACCATGGCGGTTTGGATTTTAATCTTCATACCAGTCCACCTCTCCGGCCTTGCGCACCACGATCATTTCGTCCCGCTGGGCGCCGATGGGCCCGTAATAATTGAACCCGTAGCTGAGCTGGGCGTACCCGCCGATCATGTGGGTGGGCTTGACCGTGATCCGGGTGACGCTGTTGTGGGTGCCGCCCCGCCGGCCGGAAAGCGTCGACCCCGGGGTGTGGATCAACCGTTCCTGGGCATGGTACATGAACGCCTTTCCGGTGGGTATGCGCGGACTTACCACGGCTTTGGCCATCACCACGCCGTTGGCGTTGAAGCACTCCAGCCAATCGTTGTCTTTGACGTCGATCTTTTCCGCATCGTCGTCATTGATCCAGATGGCCTCCCCGCCGCGAAAAAGCGTCAGCATGGTCAGCACATCCGAATAGGTGCTGTGAATGGACCACTTGGAATGAGGTGTCAGATAGTTGAGGACGATCTCTTTTCCGGGCTCCCGTTCCACCCGGGTTGATTCCAGGGCTGCCATGTCCAGGGGCGGCCGGTACAAGGGGAGATGCTCTCCGAAATCCCGCATCCAGGGGTGATCCTGATAGAACTGGGCCCTTCCGGTCAAGGTGCGGAAAGGGACTTTCTCTTCGATGTTGATGACAAAGGGGGAATAGCGCCGCTGGTCGGATTCGATGCCGCTCCAGACAGGGGACGTGATGATTTTGCGGGGCTGGGCCGTCAGGTCGTCAAAGCGAAAGCGCTCCCCCTGCCGGGGGAGGCTCAAGTGTCGAAGGGACAGACCGGTCTTTTCTTCAAGCCCTGTCCAGGCCTTGACCGCGGTCCCGCCGTTGGTTTCCGGGGCCAGCATCAGGATGGTTTCCGCCGCCTGCTTGGCGGTTTCCATGACCGGCATTCCCTGGGTGACGCCGGGTTCCGAAACGGTTCCCAGAATCGCCTTCAAGGCCTCGTATTCTTCCGGGGCTTTCCATGAAATCCCTTTGGAGCCGATCCCCGCGGAGGCGGCCAGCGGCCCCACTGCCGTCATCATCTTATAGGTATTGGGATAATCCCGCTTCACCACGGTCAGGTTGGGAAGTGTTTTTCCGGGTACGGGGTCGCATTGTCCTTTGCGCCAGTCCTTAACGTCGGGCTGGGCGATTTCGCCCGGGGTGTCGTGCATCAAAGGCGTGGCGACCAGGTCCGGCATTTCTCCCAGGTGCGTCGACGCCAATTCGGAAAATTTTTTCGCGATGGCTTTAAACTGCTCCCAGTTGGTCCGGGTTTCCCAGGGCGGATCGATGGCCGGATTGAACGGATGAATAAAGGGATGCATGTCGGTGGTGTTCAGGTCGTGCATTTCGTACCAACCGGCGGCGGGGAGGGCGATATCGGCGTACATGGCGCTGGTGGACATGCGCAGTTCCAGGGTCACCAGAAGATCCAGCTTCCCTTCCGGGGCCGGGTCCCGCCATCGGATCTCCCGCGGGCGCAGGGAATTGTCCGTGTTCAGGACCGCATTGTCCGCACCGAAGAGGTGCTTGAGGAAGTATTCGTGCCCCTTGGAACTGGCGCCCAGGAGATTGGCCCGCCACAAAAAGAGCACCCGGGGGAAATTGACAGGGTTGTCGGGATCTTCAACGGCGAAATGCAACTCCCCTTTTTTGAGCTTTTCCACCACGTATGCAATGATCTGTTCATCCGACGATGCCCCGTTGGAAACGGCTTCCTGGATCAATTCCGTTGGATTTTGGTCGAACTGGGGATACGACGGAAGCCACCCCAGGTGCGCGGCGACGGCGTTGTAATCGGCCATGTGCGCCGCAGGCGCCGTGCTGGATAGCGGCGAGAGGATATCGGCCGGGCGAAGGCCGTCGTAACGCCACTGGTCGCTGGCAAAGTAATAAAAGGAGGTGCCGTTTTGCTGGCGGGGGGGACGCCGCCAATCCAGGCCGAAGGCCACCTGGGACCAGGCCGCCTGGGGTCGAACCTTTTCCTGTCCCACGTAATGGGCCCATCCTCCGCCGTTGACCCCCTGGCATCCGCACAACGTCGTCAGATTGATGATGCTGCGGTAGATCATGTCGCTGTGGTACCAGTGGTTGGTGCCGGCCCCGAGAAAGATCATGGACTTGCCCCGTGTCTTTTCCGCGTTTTCGGCAAATTCACGCGCCACGCGTATCGCCGCCTCCGCCGGGACCCCGGTGACGGACTCCTGCCATGCGGGCGTATAGGGCTTGGGATCGCTGTAATCTTTCGGATAATCGGGGGGGACAAACGGTGCGTTCTTCGGCAAAACCCCCAGTTGGGCGGCCATGAGATCAAAAACGGTGGTCACCTTAAGGGCGCCCGAAGGGGTTTGAAGGGTTTTCACCGGGACGATCCCGGTTTTTGACGCAGCACCGCCGGATTCGAAAACCGGGAATGCCACTGTCTCCCAACCGTCCGGTTCCGATGCAAACCCGAGCATCGGATCAATCCGATGCCCGTTCTCTTCCAGTTTCAGGTTCCACCGCCCTTCTTCGCTCCACCGGAATCCGATGCTCCCGTTGGGCACCTGAAAACCGCGCGTCGATGCGTCATAGACCACCGTCTTCCACTCGGCGTGATCGACCTCAAGACTTAAGTCCGAAGCGCGCAGAAACCGGCCGGGCAAACAGCTTTTTTCATTGGGTTCGAGGATCACGGCAAAGGGCAGATCCGTGAACGCCTTGGCGTATTCCATGAAGTAAGGCACCGGACGATGGATGTAAAACTCCTTGAAAACGACATGGGTCATGGACATGGCCAGGGCCGCATCCGTCCCCGCCCGGGCCGGGAGCCAGGTGTCCGCGAACTTGACGTACTCGGCATAATCTGGAGCCACCGCGGTCACCCGTGCCCCCCGGTAGCGGGCTTCCGTGTAAAAATGGGCATCGGGTGTGCGGGTCATGGGAAGATTGGTTCCCCAGACGATGAAGTAGGTGGCTTCATACCAGTCGGCGCTTTCCGGAACGTCGGTCTGTTCCCCCCAGATCTGTGGAGAGGCCGGCGGCAGATCACAATACCAGTCATAAAAACTGAGCATGGTCCCGCCGATGAGCGACAGGAAACGGGCACCCGATGCATAGCACACCATGGACATGGCCGGAATCGGGGTAAAGCCGAAGATGCGGTCCGGACCATGGGTTTTGATGGTGTGGATCAGGGCTGCAGCGATCATGGCGGCCGCCTCCTCCCAGGTCGCCCGGACAAAGCCGCCTTTGCCGCGCTCTCGGTGAAAGCGGCGGCGCTTGCCGTCATCCTCGACGATGGTCTTCCAGGCCGCCACCGGATCGCCCTCTTTGTCCAGGGCTTCCTGCCATATTTCCATCAGGCTGGATCGGATCAGCGGATATTTGAGGCGTACCGGGCTGTAGGTATACCACGAATAGGTGGCGCCTCGGGGGCATCCCCGGGGCTCGTGGTGAGGGGAATCCGGGCCGCATCCGGGGTAGTCCGTGGCCTGGGTTTCCCATACGAGAATGCCGTCTTTGACATAGACATCCCAGGAACAGGATCCGGTGCAGTTGACCCCGTGGGTGGAACGGACCTTCTTATCGTACTGCCAGCGGCGGCGATAAAGTTGTTCCCATTCCCGTTGGCCGCAGCGTGTTTCCGTCCAGGCGCCGGTGCCCTTCTCTTCCCTGCAGCCGAATTTTTTCCCCCGGGGCCTGAAAAATCGCAATGAATGAAGCGGGTTCTTGCCGGGCATGACAGATCTCCAATCGTGATTCTTTATAGGATCGATCTGACCTGTTGAAGGCGGCCCCCTGTGGTGCCATGGATCCGGAAAAGCGGTTGCATCCGCTCCGGGTTACCGGATGGATTGGATTTTTTGTATAGGGTTGCTGTAGGAATTTCAAGAACAATTTCTCCCCCCCCTTTTCTTACCTTTCATTGGTTCTTTTTCCCGACTGCCACTGGAGCGTTTTTGAAGGTTCCCCGCTGCCCCGCGAGGCGCGATTTCCGCTTCGCTCCGAAAAGCCGTAGGAAATGCGGTTGCGGTGCAACGGCTCACCTAGAACCCGATGGCGGTTTGGAAAAAGCGCCTTTTTGAAAACAATAAATAAATTTCTTGACTTTTACGATTAAAGTGGTAATTGAGTACCAGAATACCTTTAAGGAGGTTTCATGGCCTGCATTTTTAAAACGACCAGCGCCTTTACCATCGGCGTCCATGCCGCCGCCCTTTTGGCCCGTTCCGGCAAGGTGCTTCTTCAGACCCGGGAGATCGCGCGTATTTGCGAGGTATCCGAGGCGCATCTGGCAAAGGTGATGCAAAAACTCGTCCGCAGCGGCTTCGTCAAAAGTGTCCGGGGACCTTCCGGCGGATTCGGGCTGAGCGAATCCGCGAAAGAGATGTCCCTCATGGACTTGTGGCAAGTCATTGAAGGCCCGTCCGACAACAAAGAAACGTGCCCTTTGGCCATACCGGCCTGTCAAGACGACCGGTGCATCATGGGCCGGGTCTTCATGGAACAGAACCGGAAAATCGAAAAACTGATGAAACGCACGCGTATCCTCGACCTGGGACGCAAACTCATGAATCATTTTCCGAATTTGGATTTTTCCGGCAGAAAGGAGTCTGTCTGTGGCAAATCCGCTTAAGCTTTCGCTGATTCTGCACAGCGGCGCGTATGATCGGGTCCATCACGGATTGTCCATCGCCTTAAGCGTCCTTTCTCTCGGGGGTGAGGCGAGACTATTGTTCACCTACTGGGCGCTTCCTTATGTGCAGAAAGGATCCGGCACAAGTGCAGAGGTCCTGCACGATGGATCCGTGCAGCAACGGATCCTCCGGCAACGCCTTGACGAAGGACACCTTCGGCCGATTCCCGACCTGATCGAGGATGCGGTGGAATTGGGGGGTGAAATGTATGCCTGCGTGGGTTCCATGGCGCTTCTGAATATTGCCAGGGAGGAACTGGTGGATGAAATCAAAGGATCCACCGGCACGGCGTCTTTTATGAAAGGAACGGAGAACGGTCATCTGCTGTTCATTTAATGCATTCCGGGAGATTTTATGCGCATGAGCGAGTTTTTCGTGGATGTAAGAGGTCAAACATGCCCGGTTCCCCTGGTGGAAACCCGGAAGGCGATTCGGAAGGCGGCCCCCGGCGACGTTATCCGGATCCTCGGGACCCATCCTTCTTCCCGGGAGGAAGTCCCCATGGCCGCCGATTCCATGGGATTGCGATACGACATCGTCACCCGGGATGACGTGTCATGGGAAATCACCATATACCGCTGAGGAATGACCATGGACAATCCTGCAGGGCGATCCATATATCTCGACAATGCCTCGAGCACCCGTCTCGATGAAGCGGTCTTTGAGGCCATGACCCCGTATTTTTTTGAAACATACGCCGTGGCGACCTCCGAGTTCGGGTATTCCATGGGAATCGAAGCCAAGGAGGCCCTCGAAGCGGCGCGGAGCCGCATCGCTTCGCATCTGGGGGCCTCCGGGGAAGAATTGATCTTCACTTCCGGAGCGACGGAATCGAGCAACCTTGCGTTAAAAGGCGTCGCCGCTGCCGTGGGGAAAAAGGGAAACCATATCATCGTGTCGGCCATCGAGGATTTTCCGGTCCTTGCCAGCGCCCGGGCGCTCGAAAAGGACGGATTCCGCGTGACAATGCTTCGCGTGGATCCGGAGGGGTTCGTGGACCCGGAGGATCTTCAAAAAGCCGTCTCTTCCGAGACGATCCTGGTTTCCATTCAACACGCCAACCCGGAAATCGGCACACTCCAGGATATCGCGCCACTCGCCAGGATTTGCAAGGAAAACGGCGTGTTGTTTCATACGGACGCCACGCATACCTTTCGAAGAGTCCCCTTGAACATGGCAAAGACACCTGTGGACCTGGCCACGCTGTCGGCCCACACCCTCCATGGTCCGAAAGGAATCGGGGCATTGTTCGTTCGAAAAAACACGCCCTTGAAAAAAATGATGGACGGCGGTTTTCAGGAGTTCGATCTCCGTGCGGGGCTTGAAAATATTCCGGGTGCGGTGGGATTCGCCACGGCGGCGGATCTTGTCACCGACCAGGAAACCGAGGCGCTGCAAAGGATGCGGGATCGGCTCATGGACCGGATGCTTACGGAAATTCCCCACACGACGCTGAACGGGCATCGCTTCCGGCGGCTGCCCCAAAACGCCAACATCACCTTTCACTTCGTGGAGGGGGAATCCATCACCCTGCACCTGGACTTAAGGGGCTTTTCGGTGAGCACCGGCTCGGCCTGTTTCAGCAAATCCCTTGAGGCCAGTCATGTGATCCTGGGGATCGGCGGCGATCATGAACGGGCCCACGGATCCATTCGATTCAGCTTCGGTCGATACAACACCCCGGAAGATGCGGACGCAGTGGTCGAAAATGTCGCCGAAATCGTGGACAGGCTTCGGGCCATCAGTCCGCTGAGAAACAGTCGGGAGGCGTAAGGTATGAAATTTCCCTACAGTGAAACAGTCCTGGACCACTTTAAAAACCCGCGCAACGTGGGAAAAATGGAAAACCCGGACGGCAAAGCGGTGGAAGGCAGTCCTGCATGCGGGGATATGGTGGCGGTGTATCTCAAGGTCGACGACAACACCCGGGAAATCAAGGACATCAAGTTTGAATCCTACGGATGTGCCTCCAATATCGCCACGGGCTCCATTGTCACCGAACTGGCGAAAGGCAAAACCCTGGAGGACGCCAAGGCGATCACATGGAAACAGGCGGCGAACGCATTGGGCGGGTTGCCGCCGGTGAAAGCGCACTGTTCGGTCCTGGCCATCGAAGGATTGCGGGCGGCGATTCTCAATTACGAGGAAACCCACGGTCTGGTCACGGAGAAGGTCCCCACAACGGAAAAAACCATCCAGGACCGGCTCCGGCACGTGATGAATCCCGCCACGGGATTGGATCTCGTCCGCACCCATAAAATAAAAAAAATTGGTTTCCAAGACGGCAATGCGGTGGTGACGATCGCCTTGCCCGTCGATCATCTGTTCGCCGCCGCCATTCGGAGTGAAGTGGAGGAGAAACTGCTGCCGCTGTGGATGAACTGCTCAAAGAACACGACGGTGTCATCGCCACGGCCCGGGCCTGCGCGGAACTTTTGGAAAAAGAGACATTGACGGATCAGGAGTCCAAAGACGCGGCGCTTGCCGCCCGGCAGTTGCTGGTGCACGTCTCCAATTGCGACGGATTGGCCATCCTGTCGGAACGCTTCGACCAAAAACAAATCGACACGCTTTCCGATGCGTTCATGGCGGCCAGAAACGCAGGGGTGCCCCTGCTGGAATGGGCGCAAACGATTCGGGGGCGTTAATTTTTGACCGGAGCACTTCCTGCGGTCCCGCTTTGAAACGGGATGTTTCGGGCGGCCGGAGGCGGTGCTCCATTATGAAAGGGATTCACCATGGAAAACGGACAACAACTCGATTTGCGGGGGCTTTCTCACGAGGAAAAACACTCGAAGATCTTTCCTGCCCTTGAAAATCTCAAAGAAGGGGATCACTTGAAGGTCCATTTTGACTTCAACCCCCTGCCGTTGATCTACATGCTCCAGGCCCGGCCGGACCTGCAGGTGAAAGCGGAAAGCGGAGCATAAAGGAACGTTCCGATGGGAATACGAGGAACAGGACCCCGTGGACTGGAAGGTTCGAATCCATCGAGTATGATCGAATCGAAACAAAAAGATCTTGGCCGCAAAAGCGGGGGCATCCGGCAGGCATTTGTCCCTTGATGGCCGCATCCACAAGCCCCGTTCCAATTGGATGGGGTTTGTGGAACGCCTGCAAAAAAACCTTTTGGTTGACCCACCCGCAAAAAAGCGTTTTTGAGGACCATTCATGCGTTACCGCCCTGCGGTCACCGTAACCTGAGCACACCCCGCCCCCAAGCTTCCGTAGCCCCCCTGAACGCCATTTTTTCTTTCCCAAAAAGGGCTTGACTCTATTTGCCATTGTGACTATGCGAATGCGTATCTGAAAATTGGCGAAAGGAATGATTCATGCCCGTAACAGTGATTATCAAAAGGCACTTCTCGGAAGAGACGGATCCCTTCCTGGCACCGTTACTGGAAGAGCTCCGGAAAAAGGCCATGCAACAGGAGGGATACATTTCCGGCGAGACCTTCAAACGTGTTGACGGGCCGGCGGAGACCATGGTAATCAGCACCTGGCGGTCCATGGAGGATTGGAAAAACTGGATCGCAAGCCGTGAACGTATCGACATCCAAAGCAAAATCGATACGTTGATCGGCAAAGAAACCCTTTATGAGATTTATGTCCCGAAGTAGGTAAAACAATTTTAGGAGCATGTAGTGTACGGTTTCGACGCAATATCCCATTACAATGGATGGGCCATGGCCCTTGCCGGCGCCCTCATCGTCATGTCGGGGCTTGCGATCCTGTCTTTCGTGATCTCCCAGCTGCATCGGGTGGCCGGATTATTTGAAAAGCGGCCGGAAGAACCCCCGATCGTGGAACCCCCGCCGGAAGACATGCCCCCGGTATCCGCCAAGCCCTTCGATTTTCCCCTGGACGACCTTCAAGAAGCCGCGGCCCGGTGCAGCCTGGAAGCGGCGGCCCTGGGGGAATTATTCGAGATCAAGGCCCTTTTCGAGGTGTTAAAAAATCGGGGATGGCCCGCACCCCACCTGACGATCCGCACCTTCAGGGAGCGGGGAATCCTCGTACCGGCCGAAGACGGCCTTTTTTCATGGAAGAAATAGCATGGGGTCTCGCCTTTTTCCGCCACGCGTCACCGGATTCATCCCGTCCGGATAACCTGCCTCCCATACATCGAAACGGCACGTCAAAACGACGAAAGAACATTTAGAAAGAAACCATTATGACGCTTTTAATTCAGTTCCTGTCCAACACCGGATACTTTTTGGCCGATTACCGCCACATCGTCATGATCCTGGTCGGCATCACGTTTGTTTTCCTTTCCATCGCCAAGAAATACGAACCGCTGCTGCTGCTCCCCATCGGCTTCGGCATCATCGTGGGGAACATCCCGTTTTTCAAAGGGTTCGGCCTGGGCATCTATGAACCCAACAGCGTGCTCCACTATCTCTATTTCGGCGTCACCACGGGCCTTTATCCGTCCATCGTCTTTTTGGGACTCGGTGCCATGACGGATTTTTCCTCCCTGCTGGCGACACCCAAACTCATGCTCCTGGGCGCCGCGGCCCAGATGGGGATTTATTTCACGCTCCTTTCGGCCCTGGCCCTGGGATTCCTGCCCCAGGAAGCCGGTGCCATCGCCATTATCGGGGGGGCCGACGGACCCACCTCCATCTTTTTAACCGCCAAGCTCGCCCCGCATCTCATCGGTCCGGTCGCCATCGCGGCCTATTCCTACATGGCGTTGATCCCAATCATCCAGCCCCCCATCATGCGTCTTTTGACCACCAAGGAAGAGCGGCGGATCCACATGCCCGAAACCCGGGAAGTCTCCCGGAAAGAACAGTTGATTTTTCCGGTGGTGGGGGTCATCCTGTGCTGCTTCCTGGCGCCCGCTTCCATCCCGCTTCTGGGACCCTTTTTCTTCGGGAACCTCATGAAGGTCAGCGGCGTGGTGGATCGCCTGGCCCAGACCGCCCGCTCGGCCATCATCGACACAGCCACCATTTTCTTGGGATTCACCGTAGGCGCCAGCACTCAGGCCGACGTTTTCTTGACCCCCAAATCCGTGGGCATCTTCTTTCTGGGTGCCATTGCCTTCAGTATCGCTACAGCCTCGGGGGTCCTCTTCGCCAAGATCATGAATCTGTTTTTAAAGCAAAAAATCAACCCCCTCCTGGGTGCCGCCGGGGTTTCGGCCGTCCCCGGATCCGCCCGGGAAGTTCATTTGACGGGTCTGAAATCGGACCCCACCAATTATCTGCTTATGCACGGCATGGCCTGCAATGCCTCCGGCGTCATCGGATCCGCCATGTGCGCCGGGATCCTCTGGAGCTTTTTGTTGTGATGCCTTTGAATACGCCTCATTCTGACCGGGGCCGGATCTGATGCGGAAATGGAGATGCACGCTCTGCGGCCATGTGCATACCGGCGACGAACCCCCGGAAAAGTGCCCGGTCTGCGGGGCGGACCGGGGCAAGTTCGTGGAGGTTACACCGGAAGTGCCGGCGGGAGAACAAATCCGGCCCACGAACGAAAAGCCGATAGAAACGATTTCCCGGGTGCGCTCGGCCCCATCCAAGGGGGCCCCCAAATCCGTCGATCCGCTTTCGCGGATCATTTATGATCTCCATATCCATCCCATCTCGGTACACGTACCCAACGGCCTGTTGCCTGTTTCGGTCTTTTTTGCCTTTGTCTCGGTTCTTTTCGCTTTTCCGCCCTTGGCATCGGCGTCGTATTTCAACATGATCTTCGTGACGTGCGCCATGCCCGTGGTGTTATACTCAGGGTATTCGGACTGGAAAAGCCGGTTCAAGGGGGCATTGACCCGGGTGTTCAAGATCAAGATGGCCTGCGGGGCCATCGTCACCCTCACGGCGTTGACCCTGGTTTTATGGCGACACGCCGATCCTGTGATCCTGACCCACCCCTCCCCCGGTCGATGGCTCTTTCTCGGAATCCATCTGGTGATGCTGGCGGCGGCCACCACGGCGGGGTATTACGGGGGAAGACTGGTCTTCAAAAAAAAATAGTGAAAACGCCGGAAAGTCGCACCGTTTCATAGGCGATGCGCTTATCCTCGGGATTGTTTCTGGATCTTTGCCCAGGTGTCCCGGAGGGTGACGGTACGGTTGAAAACGGGGGCTTTCGGTGCGGAATCGACGGGATCCACGAAAAAGTAGCCCAGCCGTTCGAACTGATACCGGTTTTCCGGTAAGGCGCCCGCAAGACCCGGTTCCAGCTTGCAGCCGGAAAGGACCGTCAAAGAATCCGGATTGATCCGGTCCTTGAAATCCAGCGGATCTTTTTCTTCTTCCGTTTCCGGCAGATCTTTTAAAAGATCGTCGTAAAGGCGCACTTCTCCCTCGAAGGCGTGCGATGCACTCACCCAATGGAGGGTGGCCTTGACCTTCCGGCCGTCGGGTGCATCTCCGCCCCGGGTGGCCGGGTCATAGGTGCATCGGACTTCCTTTACTTCTCCCGTTTTTTCATCCTTGACCACCCCCACGCAGGTGATGAAATAGGCATATCGGAGCCGGACCTCCCGGCCCGGGGAAAGCCGGAAAAATTTCTTGGGCGGATCTTCCATGAAATCGTCGCGTTCGATGTAGATCTCCCGGGAAAAAGGGACCTGCCGGGTCCCCATGTCGGGGTCTTCGGGATTGTTGACGGCCTCAAGCATTTCCGTGTGCTTTTCCGGGTAATTGTCGATGACCACTTTCAAGGGCCGCAATACCGCCATGACACGCGGCGCCGTGCGGTTCAGATCCTCCCGCAGGCAATATTCCAAAAGCCCCATGTCCACGGTGCTGTCGCGGCGGGCCACACCGATCCGCTCACAGAAGTTGCGGATGGCCTGCGGGGTGTATCCCCGGCGCCGGAGCCCCGAAAGGGTGGGCATGCGGGGATCGTCCCATCCCGTCACATATCCTTCCTCCACCAGGCGGATGAGTTTCCGCTTGCTCAAGACGGTCCGGGTGAGGTTGAGCCGGGCGAACTCAATTTGTTGGGGATGGTGGATCTCCAGGGCGTCGAGAAACCAGTCGTACAAGGGCCGGTGGTCTTCGAATTCCAGGGTGCAGATGGAATGGGTGATTCTTTCGATGGAATCGCACTGGCCGTGGGCGAAATCGTAGGTGGGATAAATGCACCATTTGTCTCCGGTGCGGTGGTGTGAGGCGAAAAGGATCCGGTACATGACCGGATCCCGCATATTCAAATTGGGAGACGCCATGTCAATCTTGGCCCGGAGCACGCACGCCCCCGCCGGAAAATCACCGTTTCGCATGCGTTCAAACAGATCGCGGTTTTCGGCCACGGTCCGGTTCCGGTAGGGGCTTTCCCTGCCGGGCTCCGTGAGGGTCCCGCGATACGCCCGGATTTCCTCGGCGCTCAAGCTGTCCACATAGGCCTTGCCTTTTTCGATCAGATCCACGGCAAAGGCATACAGGGTGTCGAAGTAATCCGAGGCATAAAACTCCCGGTCCTCCCAGTCAAATCCGAGCCACCGTACGTCGGCCTTGATGGACTCCACGTACTCATGCTCCTCCTTGGTGGGATTCGTGTCATCGAACCGGAGATTGCAGCTTCCTTTGAACTCGGCGGCCAGCCCGAAGTTGATGCAGATGGATTTGGCGTGCCCGATGTGCAGATACCCATTGGGTTCGGGCGGAAACCGGGTCTGCACGCGGCCGTCCCATTTTCCGGTTTTTTGGTCTTCTGCAATGATGTTTCGAATGAAATTCGATGCGGGTTTCAAGTCAACCGACGCCATAGGATTTCTCTCCTTTGCGGCTTTGCGTTCCCGCCGGTGGCGGCGCACTGTCCGCCTTTTCTATGGGAAAACGATAGGTGTGTCAAACACATTAAGATTTTGAAAAACTCGATTTTGCGCGCGCGGTGCATCCTGCGTGGAAAGCGGAAAACCCTCTGTGGAGCCCCCTGCTGTGAAGAGCGGGGCTTCCCAGGTAGGACAATATCTGTTTTAAGATCGCTTCCCTCGACCCCGCCTTGAAAGGCGAGGCTTGCGGGAAGCGTTCCGGTCAAAGCCGTGGGGCACGGCAATTTCCTGGAGAGTTGGAATTTCGTGGGCAAAGGCAACAACCCGTAAAAAAGGCTTGACATGACACATTGTGGTATATTATGTCCCCGTACAAAACCGGTCAGCATTTCCCGCCATCCTTCTTTTCCGAAAACCGGGACAAAAAAGAATCGACATCTTCCGGCGGGAAGAACATCACCTCGTCCAAAAAAGGAGCAGGCCCATGAACAAAGACAAAAAGAGAAAAATTTTGCATTACTTTTTAGGCGCCCTCCAGGCATTTATCGGCATCAGTGCCATCGCTGGTGGGTTTGGATTAATAACAGACCCCTCCGGGGCCAAGATGAAGCTTGAATTGGGGTGGCTGGCCGATTCCCCTTTTTCCGATTACTGGATTCCCGGATTGGTTCTTTTTTCCTTCGTGGGGCTCGGCAATTTCACGGCGTCCATTGCAACCTTCTTCCACAGCAGGCATACAAATCCTCTGGCCTTCCTTCTGGGTGCCTTTCTGATCCTGTTTTTGATGGTCGAGGTTTGGTACGTGGGCCTGAAAAACCCCTTGCAGCCGTTGTTTTTCGTTCTCGGGGGGATAGAATTGACATTCGGCCTGAAACTGATGCGCTTTGTCAAATCCGGCCATGAAAGCCTTCCAGCGCCGACAATTCATACCCCGTGACGGATCCTTTCGAAAGCACCACCAACTGAAAAAGCATAGGGATGCCCCGCCGTAGGCCGATCGTGAAAACACACGGCGCTCGGCGGCTCCCGCGGAAAGACGATGCATACCGTTTCAGCACCCCCGGCGGTCAATGTGTTTGCAAACCCTCCTGATCTGTGGCGATCAAAGACAAACAGCGACATGGAGGTGCTTTCCGCCCGGCAGAAACCAAAATCCCTCAATATCCGTAAAAGACGTCTTGTATATTCCCTGAATCGGATATAATCTCGGTTGGAAATGTTCCGCGGGCTTTATCTTAAACGCGGCGCGCTACAAAGACGGCGGCAACTCTTCAGCAAACGCACGGAATGCGCCGATGCTTATGCGCTGTGAAGGGTATTTGGCGAAACAAGAGGAGATCCGGGGTAAAGGAGATCATCAAGCCAACAGCGATATAAAGGGATCAAACCACGAAGCCTTAGGATTCGGTGAGAAACACCGGGTCCTTTTTTTATGCGGGAATCTTTTTTTGCATTCGGATCGTCCTTCGACGGTCCGGATCAGTGACCGGAACGCTTCCCTTGACCCCGCCTTGAAAGGCGGGGTCAAGGGAAGCTCTCAAAAAAATAGGTAATTTCCTTACCGGGGAGCCCCGCCCTTCAGGGCGGGAGGGCTTTACTTCTTCATATGCACGATATCAACGGACACGCCAGCGCTTCCGGCAAGTGGATTCAATATCTGGACGTCTTCAGGACGGCCTTGATTCGAGTGGGTGTCGTGGTGCTCCTCTTTTCCATCGGCGGCTATTTTGCCGCCGGAACGAGCATCCGCTTTTTGCAGCGCCTGACCGGCGTTACCCTCGTCGCTTTCGGCATCCCCGAGACTTTTTTTACCTTTTTGAAACTGTCGTTGGGGATCGGTTTGCTGGCCAGCGTCCCCTGCCTTTTATATGGGCTGCTGGCCCCGTTGCCCGCCGTGTTTCCCGGTTTCCGCCGAAGAACGCTTTTTTTCTTCTGGGGGGTGTCCATCCTGCTCTTTTATTCCGGTGCCCTTTTCAGTCTGTTGGTGTCTCTGCCTTACGGCATCCAGTACTTGATGGGTTTCGAGACCCCCCACATCGCGGCCCTGATTTCGGTGAAAAAATTCGTTTCCTTTTGTCTGATGGTCGTCTTTGGCTTCGGCATCATTTTCGAACTCCCCTTGGCCATGGTGCTGGTGGGCCGCATCGGATTGGTGAATGCGGCCATGCTGAGCCGCTACCGGCGGTATGCGATACTGGCCGTTAGTGTCATTTCCGCGGTCCTGACGCCGACCCCGGATGTGCTCAACATGGCCCTGATGGGGATCCCGCTTTATCTCCTCTTTGAACTCGGTCTTCTGGGGATGCGGGTATTGAGAAAAACCGATGGATCCGCGCCGTGATCAGTAATCTTCGGCAGTGGACAATTTCCCCAGGATGCGGGCCGGAATCCGGGGGACGGCGCTGATCAAAGACAGGATCACCGCCGAGAGATACGGCAGGGACTGAATCATCAAAACGAAAATCCACAACTGCAGGTCCGGATTGCTCACGACCTGGCGTTGATAGACCCCCGCCGCACAACCCCATAAAAGGAACAGGATCGCCGCCTCCTGGCGTACGATCCCCAGCGAACGCATCACGGCGTGGCGATGGGCCCATTTGGGCGTGCGGAAAAAAGGGAGATTCCGGATGAAAAGGCCGGTCAAAACCGCCTTGCCGATGGCATGCGACAACGCCAGCCCCGCCAAACCGGCGGCCAGCGTCTGCAGAACGGAGGCTCTCAGGCGGGTGCGGTATAAGTAAAGCATTTTGGCGGTTTTAAACGCCAGGAAGACCAGGGGCAGAAGCGACAGCTGGGCCAGCGGCGGATCCGTTCGCCGGGGATCGATGATCATGGCCGCGGACCATGCCACGGCGCCAGCGGTGAATAACAGGTTCATGCCGTCCGCAATCCAGGGGAGCCAGCCGGCCAGAAAATGGTATTTCTGTCCATAGGTGAGCCTGCCGCGCTGGATCTGAAGCAGATCTCCGGCATGGCGGCGAAGCATCTGGATGGCACCGAAAGCCCATCGGAACCGCTGCTTCATGTAGTCCTGAAAAGTGTCCGGCATCAACCCCTTCCCATAGCTGTGCGGAACATACAGCGCCTCGTGGCCGGCCTGAAAAATGCGCAGTCCCAGCTCGGCGTCTTCGGTGATGCACCATTCGCTCCATCCCCCGACCTTTTCCAGGACATCCCGGCGCACCAGGGTCATGGTGCCATGCTGGATGATGGCGTTGCGTTCGTTTCGGGTGATCATGCCGATATGGAAAAACCCCCGATATTCCTCATAACACATGCATTTGAACAGACTTTCCTGATCATCCCGATAATCCTGGGGGGCTTGAACGAGCGCAATGGACGGCCGCTCGAAATGGGGAACCAGGCGTTTCAGCCAATCCGGCGCCACCTGGTAGTCGCTGTCGATGACCGCAATGACCCGGGCGCTCTTGGACGTATGGGAAAGGGCGAAGTTCAGCGCACCGGCCTTGAACCCGGCCAAAGGATCCACGTGATAAAAACGAAAACGGGTCCCCAGGGTTTCACAGTGTCGGTAAACCGGCTCCCAGACCCGGGGATCTTTGGTATTGTTGTCGATCACCAGGACTTCGTAGTGGGGATAATCCAGGGCGTTGAGGGCATTCAGGGTCTGCTTGAGCATCTCGGGGGGTTCGTTGTATGTCGGCACATGGATGGAAACGAACGGCGGATCCCCGGAAAACGGCTCAGCCGGTTGTGCAAAGCGGCGGCGGCCGGTCACCCACAGGGCTTCGGCCCATTCATGCGCCTCGGCCAAGAGAATTAAAATCACCCCCACCATGCCGCTGAGCATTAAAATGCCGACAATCACGGTGGTGACGGTCAGGTACTGATGGATGTAATCGTAGACGATCCAAACGGCGGAAGTGGCCGCCCCGTAAGCGATGACGGCAAGAAACCCCCGTCCCCGTTGTTTCAGCGTACGACCGTCGATCAGCAAGAACGACAATGTGATCCCGGCGATGAGGACCGATACCCCTGCCAGCACATACCAGCGCGGGATGGGAACAATGGGAGCCGTAAACGGAAATTTGGACTGGCGGTGGACATCATACACACCCCAGTAGGCCCCCACCGCGCCTTCGGTTTCCCGCTTCCACGGCTGGTCGAAGGCTTCCATGATATAGTAGGTATACTTTTCCTGTTGGGCCCGATGCAGGAAACGGCGCAAAAAGGTGGCCTGGTTTGAAACCGAGGCCACCGCCGATTTTCGGGTCCGCCCGTTACTGGGCCACCCCACTTCCGCTATGACGATGGGTTTTCCCGGGAAGCGTTTTTTAAGTTCCTCCATGCGGTTGACGATGTAATCGACGGCATCGTCGATATGAACCCCTTCCCAGTAGGGGAGCATGTGGACCGCCAGGTAATCCACGTGATCAGCGATCTCAGGATGCTTGATCCAAACATGCCAGGGTTCCGCCGTGCTGACGGGTAGGTGGGACCGGCGCCGCGCCCGGTCCAGATACCCCGTCAACCGGCTCAGCGGAATATCGCCGCGAAGGAGCACCTCGTTTCCCACCACCAGGCGGACGACGTTGGGGTTGGAACCGGAGATTTTCAGGAGGGTTTTCATCTCCCTTTCGTTCTTCGCAAGGTCGGCATCGATCCAGGCGCCGAGGGCCACGTTGATGTCATGCCGGTCGGCGAGGGAGGAGATGCGCCCGAGGACATCCTCCACCGTGTAGGTCCGGATGGCATGGGTGGTGCCGGCCAGAAGCGCCAGGTCCGCATCGATTTCCGTCTCGGCGGGGTATTCCGACACCAGCGGGCTTTCTCCGGCCCGGTAAGGGGAAAAGGACATCCCCTGAATCCGTTTCGGCCAGGGCGGCTCCTCTTCGGGCCGGTTGAGGAATGCCCAGAGGGCGATGGTCAGGACAGCGACCGAAATACCAATGATCACATTCGAGCGGTTCATAGAAGGAATCGATCTTTTCTTTAGAAGTTGAAGGGAAAGGCGGTCTTGGGCGGCTCAACCGGTGGTAAATAACACCGGCGCGGCGGGGTCGTCGATGGGTTTGAACAGAGGGGAATTAAACGGCTGGGGAACGCCCGATACCCTTTCTTCCATTCCGGAAATGCCTTGCGTTAAAAACCGTTTACCTTTTGACCGGCGGCGGTCCTCAACCCGTCAAATACGCGGTGGAACGCGGCGGTGCCTTCGAGGCACCGGCGGCTCCTCCGAGGGATCCCTTTTCGACCATAAAAAAGAGGGCCACCGCAATCGTGCCGCAACCCTATTTATTCCTTGTGGCTGAGGGACCAGGATTCGAACCTGGATTAACGGGGCCAGAACCCGTCGTCCTGCCGTTAGACGATCCCCCAGTAATAATCTTTTATATTAATACACCTTACCGACCGTCGTCAAGTCGATTCTGTCTCGGCAAATCCGGAGGATCGGGCTTCGATGAATTCAACGGCGCGGTTCAATCGGTCGACGGCGCGGGCCTTGCCCAGCACGTGCAGGATTTCGAAGATGCCGGGACTCGCCGTCTTTCCCGTGAGGGCCACCCGGACCGGTTGGGCGATCTTGCCCAGTTTCAGCCCGGTGGCCTCCATGACGGTGCGGAAAGCGTCTTCCAGTGCCTTTTCCCCGAAATCCGGCGACGCCTCAAGTTGCTGGATCACCCTGCGGAGGACCGGCGCCGATTCGGCGGTGAGAAATTTTTCGGCCGCCGCTTCTTCGTAATCCACGGTTTCCGTAAAATAAAACCGGGCGGCATCCGCCATTTCAGAAAGGGTCTTGCTCCGTTCTTTCAGGGTGGAAACGACGGCTTCAAGGTTCGGGCCCTCATTCACCGAAAGTCCTTTTTGTTCAAAAAACGGCCGGAGCGCTTCGGCAAGCGCCCGGTCAGGGCCGCGCTTGATGTGCTCCGCATTGACCGCCAAGAGCTTTTCCGGGTTGAAGATGCCGGGCGATTTTCCAAGCCTTTCCATGGAAAACTTATCGATCAGTTCTTCCCGGGTAAATATTTCCTGATCCCCGTAGGACCATCCCAGGCGGACCAGGTAATTGATGAGGGCGTCGGGAAGGTAGCCCATGTCCCGGTAGGCCAAAACCGACAGGGCACCGTGCCGCTTGCTCAGCCGGGAACGATCATGACCCAGCACCATGGGAACGTGGGCGAAGACGGGGAGCTCCGCGCCCAGGGCCTTGTAGATCAGAATCTGTTTGGGGGTGTTCATGACATGATCGTCCCCCCGGAGGATCACGTTGATCCCCATGGTGACGTCGTCCACCACCACCACGAAATTATAGGTGGGGGTCCCGTCTTTCCGGACGATGATGAAATCATCCAGCTCGGTGTTGTCAAAGGCAATGCGGCCTTTGACCGCATCGTTTAAAACCGTGGCACCGATGAGGGGCGCCTTGAACCGGACCACGGTATCTTGGGACGCCTTCAGTCCCCGCTCCCGGCATTTTCCGTCATACTTGGGCTTTCCACCGGACGCCATGGCCCTTTTGCGGATCGCCTCGAGCCGCTCGGGCGGACAATCGCAATAATAGGCATGGCCGGAATCCAGGAGCTTTTGCATGTATTCCCGGTAAATGGAAAACCGCCGGGACTGAAAATAAGGCCCCTCGTCCCAGTCAATACCCAGCCACCTGAGAGACTCCAGGATGGATTCCACAAATTCCGGGGTGGACCGCGCCGTATCCGTATCTTCGATCCGTAAAATGAATTTTCCTTTCATATGACGGGCATACAACCAGTTGAACAGGGCCGTGCGGGCGCCCCCCAGATGAAGATGCCCGGTGGGACTGGGTGGAAATCGCGTGATAATCATTGCTTATACTTTCCTGTGAAATACATTCGAACGATTCATGACCTTTGCAACCATTTGATATTTAAAAAGATTATTACAGCTTGATCCCTGGGATGCGCTTCCGGCCGCATTTTAATGAAAACTAGTCATAAAGCAGAATCCACGGGCGTTTCCCTGCCGCTGCGGTCATCGTCTCCCGACACCGGGAATCATATGATTTTAAAAAGGGACTTACGCATGGATCCGCTTTGCATTCGATATGATCTTAAATTCAATTTTATCAATATTTTAAATTTAATTTGCGGTTTATTTCCGCCGGCGGCCTGTTTCTTATCACATGCGGACACCGGGTACAAGGGAATCATTTTAAAGATCCGGCGGAAAAGTCCTTGACAACGGTTCGCTTTTCAATTACTAGGGTCCAAACCTTTTAATCGTCGCCCCACGTATTAAATAGTTTAATAATATTAAATAGTTAGGAGATTACTTATGCCACTTCCAAAACGCAAGAAATCCAAATCGAAGCGTGACATGCGGCGGGCGCACTACAAGACCGCCCTTCCCAACCTTTCACCATGCCCCCAATGCGGGGAGGCCAGACCGCCGCACCGGGCGTGTCCCCACTGCGGCGCGTATAAAGGCCGCACAGTGGTCAAAACCGAAGAATAACCCCGAGGAAAGTTTTTAAACGATGGAAACGTTATCTTCCGCCCCTCAAAAAGCCGCCCCCGAGGGTCTGGATCCGGAAACCCGGCAGATGGTCCTCGAGACGGTGCGACAGCTGAAAAACCGGCTTTTGACCCCGGAAACGATCCTCGAACTGGATAAAGACGCGTCCTTTCCGGAAGGGATCATCCGTCAAATGCTGGGCCCCGAAATCGGCTTACAGCTGTTGTTCATTCCGGAAGCTTACGGCGGCATGGGGGGCGGCGCCATGGACTGTTGCGAGGTCACCCGGGAAATGGCCAAGATCTGCCTGGGGGTGGCCACGGCCTTTTTCGCCATTCAACTGGGATCGGACCCGTTAAGAGTGGGCGGCACCGAGGCGCAAAAGAAAAAATGGCTGGGTGCCATCGCGGAGGGGAACGCCCTGGTCGCCTACGCCGTCACGGAACCGGAGGCCGGAAGCAACCTGGCCGCGTTGAAAACCAAGGCCGATCCGGTGGCGGACGCATCCGGGAAAATCATCGGTTACCGCATCAATGGGAACAAGCAATTTATCTCCACCGGCGGGTATGCCGATTTCATCACGGTCCTGGCCCGGGCGCCGGAAGGACCCACCTTTTTCATCGTGGAAAAAGAGACCCAAGGCTTTATACAGGGAAAAGGGGAAGAAAAACACGGTATCCGCGCCTCCAACACCTCACCGTTGACCTTCACCGACGTCTTTGTTCCGGCGGAAAATCTCATCGGCGATATTCCGGGGGTCGGCCTCAAGCAAGCCAACGCGGTCTTCGGATACACGCGCCTGATGGTGGCGGCCATGGCCCTGGGCGCCGGAGAAGCCGCCCTCGACATCGTTATTCCTTACGCCAAGGAGCGGGTCCAGTTCGGATCCCCCCTTTCCGAAAAGCAGGGATATACCCACAAGCTCGTCGTCCCCCATGCCGTGCGCATGGAAGCCGCGGCCGCCTATCTCGAGGAAACGGCCAAACGGCTCGATGAAACCGAGGAAGACCTTCAGGTGGAAGGCTCCATCGCCAAATATTTCGCCACCGAAGCCGCCAACAGGGCCGCCGACGACGCCATGCAAGCCCTGGGAGGATACGGGTACATCCGGGAATTCATGGTGGAAAAGATCAAACGGGACGTGAAAATCACCTGCATTTATGAAGGCACCAGCGAGATCCAGCAAAACATCATCAGCACCTTTCGATGGAAAAAGTCCCGAAAAACCAAAGGCGCGTTTTACGCAGACATGGCCGCCCAAATGGACCAAATCGAAGCGGCCGGTTCGGATCTGGGGGCAGGCCTGGTGGGGACGGCCACCCGGGCGCTCAACGAGACCCTCACGCTGGCCCACGACCACAAGCTGACACGGCAGCAGTTCGTCATGTTCGCCCTTGCCGACATGATGACGGCAGCGGAAATTGCGGCCGGTTTCGTGAAAAAGGCCCGGCGCCTGGCGGAAAACCGCCTCCCTGAATCCGAAAAAATCAAGGTCTTTTGCAGGATCTTCGCCCGGGAAGCGGCACAGATCGCGGCGGAAAACGCCGCGAAGATCGTGATGGGGTGCGGTCTTTTCGAATCGAAAGACGCTTTTTCCTTCCTGGAACGCATCGCCTTTTCCTCCCTTAAAGCCGGCTATGAACAGCTCATGGCCGACATGGATCGGGCCGCGGATTTTATCTTCGAGAGGGGATCATGAAAACGGATGAAACGCAAGTGGTGGTGGTTACCGGCGGATCCCGGGGCATCGGCCGGGCCATCTGTCTTGAATTTGCAGCACCGGGTACCCGAATCTTTTTCAATTACTTTAACCCCGCTGATCCGCAAGGAGAACAGGCCCAAGCGGAAAAAACCGAAACCCTCGTCAACGGGCCCGGCGGCTGGGCGAAAAGCCAAAGCGTCAATGTAGCGTCGGAGGACTCGGTAAAGGCCTTCTTTGACACGGTGATGCACGAGGCCGGCCGCATCGACGTCCTCGTCAACAACGCCGGGATCACCCGGGACAAACTGCTCATGCGGATGACCGAAGCGGACTGGGACGCCGTGATGGACGTCAACCTGAAGGGGGCGTTTCACTGTACCCGGTTTGCGGGCCGCGCCATGGTGAACCAGCGATCCGGGCGCATCATCAACATCGCTTCCATCGTGGGGGTCATCGGAAACCCGGGCCAGGCCAATTATGTGGCCTCCAAGGCCGGGATCATCGGGCTGACCAAGACCGCGGCCCGGGAATTCGCCCAGCGGGGCGTCACCGTAAACGCGGTGGCCCCGGGATTCATCGAAACAGACATGACCGCCGTGCTTTCCGAAAAGGTAAAAACGGAGATGATGGCCCAAATCCCCCTGGGTCGTGCCGGACAGCCGGAAGACGTGGCGCACGCCGTGGCCTTTCTGGCATCCGAACAGGCGGCCTATATCACCGGCCAGGTCATCCATGTCAGCGGCGGCATGTATATTTAAGCGCATAAAAAATCATTATTTTATTCTTTACGGCCATCAAGGAGGAAACGACCATGTCACTTGAGGATAAAGTCAAGAAGATCATTGCGGAAAAACTGAGCGTAGATATCAACGACATCGTACCGGAGGCGTCCTTCGTGGATGATCTGGGCGCCGATTCCCTGGATCTGGTGGAACTCATCATGTCCATGGAAGAAGAATTCGACATCGAAATTTCGGACGAAGAAGCGGAAACGCTCGTCACCGTAAAAGACGTTCTGGAGTATATCGCCAAGCATTCCTGATGCACCGGCATCCACAGGGATCCCGCGAATTCTTTTTGCCGGGCGCGCATGCCCGATCATAACCGTCAAAAGGAGGAAATCTTGAGCATAAAACGGGTCGTGATCACCGGCGTGGGGCTGGTGACGCCCCTGGGTGTGGGGGTGTCGGAGAGTTGGGACGCTCTTTGCGCCGGAAAGTCCGGCATCGGGCCCATCACCCGGTTCGACGCCGCCCCTTATGCCACAAAGATCGCAGGGGAAGTCAAAGACTTCAACCCCGCCGATTTCATGTCCGTGAAGGACGCCAACCGAGCCACCCCTTTCATCGCCTATGCCGTGGCCGCCAGCCGGATGGCCATGGAAGATTCGGGTTTGACCGTCAATGGCGGAAACGCCCACCGAATCGGGGTGTTCACGGGTTGCGGCCTGGGAGGACTGTCGTTTCTGGAAGAAACGACCCGCACCATCGAGCATAAAGGCCCGAAACGGGTGAGCCCCTTTTTCATTCCCATGATGATCGGGAACATGGCCGCCGGCATGATTTCCATCCTGTTCGGGGCCAAGGGCCCCAATGCCTCCATGGCCACCGCCTGTGCCGCCGGAACCCACGCCGCCGGAGAAGCCTTCAAGATCATTCAAAGCGGGAGGGCCGAGGCCATGATCACCGGGGGCGTGGAGTCTGTCGTCACCCCCACCTCCGTGGCCGGTTTCAACGCCATGAAAGCCCTTTCCACCCGGAACGACGCGCCCGAAAAGGCCTCCAGGCCCTTTGACCGGGACCGGGATGGATTCGTCATCGGAGAAGGTGCCGGCATTTTGATCTTCGAAAGCCTGGAAAGCGCGCAAAAGCGCGGGGCGCAGATCTACGCCGAAGTGGTGGGATACGGAATGAGCGGGGACGCCTTTCATATCAGTGCACCATCCCCGGACGGGGAAGGGATGGCCCGCTGCATGGCCGCCGCCATTGAAGATGCGGGCATCGCTCCGGAAGCGGTGGAATATATCAATGCCCACGGGACCTCCACACCCCTCAACGACCTGTACGAAACCCGGGCCATCAAGACCGTATTCAAGGATTGTGTCCGAACCCTTGCCGTGAGCTCCACCAAATCCATGACCGGGCACCTTTTGGGCGGGGCAGGGGGTGTCGAAACCGTCTTTACGGCCCTGACCCTGCACCAGGACATCCTTCCCCCCACCATCAACTTTGAAAATCCCGGAGAGGAATGCGACCTCGACTACGTTCCCAACACGGCCCGTAAAAAAGCCGTCGAGTACGCCATGACCAACTCCTTCGGCTTCGGCGGGACCAACGCCTGCCTGGTTCTTAAAAAATTCCGTCCATAAGGCATTAACGGGTCCCCCTTTTTTCCTTGCCCCGGCTCAAGGGGCGGGATATAAAGGGATTTCCGGGTTTTTCCGCAGGATCAACAGAAAGGAGCTGGATATGAACAACGCGACCGGTTCCATCGCCATCGGCTGCGACCACGCCGCCTTTGGGCTGAAAGAAACCATTAAGAAATTTTTACAACAAGCGGGACTCGACGTGGTGGATGTGGGGACCGACGGGGCGGCTTCCGTGGATTATCCCGATTTCGGCACCAGAGTGGCGAAAATGGTGGCTTCGGGAAAAGTGGCCCGGGGCATCCTCATTTGCGGCACCGGCATCGGTATGTCCATGGTGGCCAACCGGTTCCCCGGCGTCCGGGCGGCCCTGTGTTCGGAGACCTATTCCGCGGCCATGAGCCGGCGGCATAACAATGCCAATATTCTGGCCATGGGCGCCCGGGTGATCGGAGAAGGGCTGGCCATGGAAATCGTCCGGGTATGGCTCGACACCCCCTTTGAAGGGGGGCGGCACGAAGCCCGGGTACGGAAAATCGAAGCGGCCGGATCCCTCGAATCGGAAATGCCGGAGGCTTCCTGTTGACTCCGACAGCCGACCCATCGCCCCAAGAAGATCGGTAAGGAGTAAAGACCGACAGTGGACTGGATCCAACGGATTGATCCCGACGTCGCATCGGCCATACGGGCCGAGCTGGCCCGCCAGCGGGATACCCTTGAACTCATTGCATCCGAAAACATCGCGGGCCGGGCGGTCATGGAAACGCAAGGGAGCTGTCTGACAAACAAATACGCTGAAGGGTACCCTGGAAGACGCTATTACGGCGGATGTATGCACATGGATCTGGTCGAACGCCTGGCCATCGACCGTGCAAAAGCCTTGTTTCACGCGGAGTATGTCAACGTGCAGCCCCATTCGGGTTCCCAGGCCAACATGGCCGTCTATTTCGGGCTCCTTCAACCCGGGGATTCCATTTTAGGCATGCGCCTGGCCCACGGGGGACACCTGACGCATGGGAGCCCGGCCAGTTTTTCCGGCCGCCTCTTCCGGTTTTCCCACTACGGCGTGGATCCCTCCACTGGCCGGATCGATTACGACGAGGTGGAAAAAATCGCCCGGCGCGTGCGGCCGAAAATGATCGTCGCCGGCGCCAGCGCCTATCCCCGCATCATCGACTTCGACGCCTTTTCCACCATCGCCCGATCGATGGAGGCCCTGTTGATGGTGGACATGGCACACATTGCAGGGCTGGTGGCCGCCGGGATGCACCCCTCCCCCGTCCCCGTTGCCGACGCCGTCACGTCCACCACCCACAAGACCCTCCGGGGACCCAGGGGGGGGTTGATTCTCGCCCGGCCGGTTTATCAAAAAACACTCGACAGGGAGATTTTCCCCGGAATCCAGGGCGGACCCCTCATGCATGTCATCGCCGCCAAGGCGGTAGCGTTCAAGGAGGCCATGGAAACCGGATTCAACATTTATCAGAAACAGGTCGTCGACAACGCCAGGGCGTTGGCGGCGGGGCTGATGGGGGAAGGGGTGGACCTGGTCTCCGGAGGGACGGACAATCACATGCTCCTGCTTGACCTGAGAAACCTGAACATCACCGGAAAAACCGCCCAGGAAACCCTGGAGCGGGCAGGGATCACCACCAACAAAAACGCCGTCCCCTTTGATCCTTTGGGCCCGGCGGTCACCAGCGGGCTCCGCATCGGCACGCCGGCGCTCACCTCCCGGGGGATGGGGGTTTCCGAAATGGCCTGCATCGCGCGTCTCATGGTCCGGGTCCTGAAAGACCCCTCAAGCGAAAACACCCTGAAAGACGTGCGAAAGGCGGCCCTGGATCTTTGCCGGGCGTTTCCCTTGTATCCGCATTTATACCCTGACGCGCCGAATTGAATGGATGCCGTGGACGATCGACCTCCCTGGGAAATTTATTTCATGGATATCGCCTCCCTGGTGGCGAGGCGGTCCACGTGTCTCAGGCGATCCGTGGGTGCGGTCATCGTCAAAGACAAACGCATTTTGAGCACCGGGTATAACGGTGCGCCTTCGGGGATCCGGCACTGCCTGGAGACGGGCTGCCTCCGGGAACAGATGGGGTTGGCTTCGGGAGAACGGCATGAACTGTGCCGGGGGATTCACGCGGAGCAAAACGCCATCATCCAGGCCGCCCTTCACGGGGTCTCCATCAAAGACGCGGACCTGTATTGCACGAATCTGCCCTGTGCCATCTGCACCAAGATGCTCATCAACGCCGGTATCCGGAAAATCTACTACCGATCCGGTTATGCGGACCATATGTCCACACAGATGTTCGAGGAGGCGGGGATCGTCGTGGTTCACTTGGAAAACCTTAAACAGGGAAATCCGATATGAAGTGTCCATTCTGCTCGGAACTCGACAACAAGGTCATCGATTCCAGGCTCGGCAAAGACGGGGAAGTGATCCGGCGTCGTCGGGAATGCACGGGATGCGGCAGGCGGTTCACCACTTACGAACACGTGGAGGAAATCCCTCTGACCATTATCAAAAAAGACGGGCGGCGGGAGGTTTTTTCCCGGGAAAAAGTCCTGGCAGGGATGAAGCGGGCCTGCGAGAAGCGCAACATCAGCGTGCACGCCATCGAATCCTTTGCCGACGATCTGGAACGGGACCTGCGGGAAATCGGAGAAAAGGAAATCCCATCCCATATCGTCGGTGAAAAGGTGATGGCCAAGCTCCATGATCTCGACGACGTGGCCTATGTCCGGTTCGCCTCCGTCTACCGGGAATTCAAAGATGTCAACGACTTCTTCGATGAGCTCAAAATTCTCTTGAACAAACAATAGCCTCCCCGCAATCCTTACAACCTCCATGGATGATCGACGTTTCATGAAAATGGCGCTCACCCTGGCCCGGAAGGGCACAGGGGCGACCTCACCCAATCCCATGGTGGGCGCCGTCGTTGTGAAAGACGGAAAAATAGAAGGAAAAGGGTTTCATCGGAAGGCGGGTGCCCCCCATGCAGAGGTGGAAGCCCTCCGGGATGCGGGTCCCCGCGCCCGCGGAGCAACCCTCTTTGTCACCCTGGAACCGTGCAATCATTTCGGCCGGACCCCCCCTTGTACCCGGGCCATTCTCGATGCCGGAATCCGGCGCGTGGTGACGGCCATGGCGGACCCCAACCCGGATGTCACCGGCGGGGGAATGGACTTTCTCAAGAAAAACGGGGTGGAAACCGCCATGGGCCTCTTGGAAGACGACGCCAGGGTCCTGAATGAAGCCTATATCCAGTTCGTGTCCACCCGCCGGCCCTTTGTCATTGCCAAATGCGCCGCCACCCTGGACGGCCGGATCGCCACCCGCACCGGGGATGCCCGGTGGGTTACCGGAGAGTCCTCCAGGCGGCATGTCCACCGGATGCGGCACGCCGCGGACGCCATCATGGTGGGTGTGGGCACCGTCAAGCGGGATGACCCTCGATTGACCACCCGGATTCCCCGAAAGAAGGGCTGTCATCCCATCCGGGTGATCCTGGACACCCGGCTGTCGATCCCGGAACAGGCAAAGGTGTTGCGGCACGGCACCGACTCTGATACACTCCTTGTGATCGGTGAAGGGTTCGAAAACGCCCCCGAGGTGATGGCCAAAAAGCGCCGGATCGAAAAGCCGGGGGTCAAAATCATCACGGCGCCCCTTAAAGACGACCGGATCGACTTGGATCGGCTCATGGACCGTCTGGGCGCGATGGATATCACTCACCTGCTCATCGAAGGCGGGAGCCGCACACTGGGGACCGCCTTTTCCTCCGGCATCGTGGACAAGATCGCCTTTTTTTTCGCGCCCAAAATCCTGGCCGGAGACGACGGATACCCGGTTTGCCGGGGAAGCGGACCGGAACGGATGGAAGAAAGCCTCCGGGTGTATCGAATCCGGCATCGACGCTTCGGAGACGATGTGATGATCGAAGGGTATCTCAAGCCCGAATCACGGGCTGCACGGCGTTAAAAAAGGTAAAGGGGCATGTTTACGGGAATCATTGAGGGCCGGGGAACCATTGCGGCGATTTCGGCCGCCCAACAGGGGCGCCGGTTTACCTTTGCCGCGGAATTTCCCCTGGCGGACACTCGGATCGGGGACAGCATCGCCGTCAACGGGGTCTGCCTGACGGCGGTGACGCTTTCCGGAAACCGGTTCTCCGCGGATGTATCGCCGGAAACCCTCAATAAAACGACTCTCGGAAACGCCCGCATCGGGGATCGGGTCAACATGGAGCGGGCCATGCGGTTTTCCGGCCGGATCGGCGGGCACCTGGTATCCGGCCACATCGACGGGATCGGGCGGATCCGGGAAAAGACGCGGGCGGGAAACGCGCTTCGGGTGGTGATTCAGGCCCCGGAGGCCGTCATGGAATACACGATACCGAAAGGTTCGGTGGCGGTGGACGGGGTGAGTCTTACGGTCAACGAATGCCACGGGGACGCATTTGACGTCAGCATCATTCCCCATACGGCGGCCGTTACCACCGTGGGCGCCAAAAAAGCAAACGATCCGGTGAACCTTGAAGCAGATATGATCGGAAAATATGTGGCCCATTTCCTATCCCGGCGGAAACGTATCCCGGGAGAAGCGCCGCCCGAAAGAGGGTCTTTGGACCCGGCATTTTTGGAAAAAACCGGCTTTTTATAGTTTGAAACCGTGACAAGATCGTAAAAAAGATTATTTTGACCGCGTCACACGTGGACAAGAACAATGGCATCTTGAGAAATCAAAAAACAAGGAGCAAAAGGATCCAATGCCCAAAATTTCCATTGAAAAGGCCATCGAAGAGATTCGACAAGGAAAGATGGTGATCCTGGTGGACGACGAAGACCGGGAGAACGAAGGGGATCTCACCATGGCCGCTGAAAAGGTGACGCCGGAGGCCATCAATTTCATGGCCAAATACGCCCGGGGTCTGATTTGTCTTTCCATGACCGGGGAAAAGACCGACTCCCTGGACCTCCCCCCCATGGTCAACAACAACACCTCGCGGTTCCAGACCGGATTCACGGTGTCCATCGAAGCCCGATGCGGGGTGACCACGGGCATCTCCGCCTTTGACCGCGCCACCACCATCCTCACCGCCATCGCCGATAACGCCAAGCCCCAGGATCTGGTCCGGCCGGGACATATTTTTCCGTTACGTGCAAGAAACGGCGGGGTCATGGTCCGGGCCGGACAGACGGAAGGCTCCGTGGATCTCGCACGGCTGGCCGGACTCAAACCCGCCGGCGTGATCTGCGAAATCATGGATGAAGACGGCACCATGGCCCGGATGCCGGCCCTCCAGGAATTCAGCGAACGCCACGGCATCGGGATCTGCACCATCGCCGACCTCATCGAGTACCGGATGCGGACCGAGTCCTTTGTCTCCCGGGCCGCGGAAACCGTCATCCCCACGGCCTTCGCCGGAACCTTCAAGGCCGTCGTCTTTGAAAACCGTATCGACGACCTGCTGCACATCGCCATGATCAAAGGAGAGATTGATCCGGCGGAGCCCACCCTGGTCCGGGTCCATTCCGAATGCCTCACCGGAGACATCTTCGGATCCCTGCGCTGTGACTGCGGGGAACAGCTCCGGCAGGCCATGCGGATGATGGAACAGGAAGGAAAGGGCATTTTGTTGTACATCCGTCAGGAAGGCCGCGGCATCGGCCTGGTCAACAAGCTGAAGGCGTACGCCCTCCAGGACCAGGGGATGGACACCGTGGAGGCCAATCAGGCCCTGGGGTTCAAACCGGACCTGAGGAACTACGGGATCGGCGCCCAGATCCTGGCCAATCTCGGGGTCCGGAAGATGCGGATCATGACCAACAATCCCAAAAAGATCGTGGGCCTGGAAGGGTACGGCCTGAGCATCGTGGAGCAGGTCCCCATCGCCGTGGAGCCCAATGAATACAATCGGTGCTACCTGAAGTGCAAGGAGTTGAAAATGGGGCACCTGCTCAATATCGACGCCAACCCGTGAATCAAAACCGGCGTCATGGGGAATCCGCTTGGACGAAAAACGCCAAATGAAGGGGGCGCACATGCCGAAAATTCTAGAAGGGAAACTGAATGCAAAGGGAAAACGCTTCGCCCTGGTGGTGAGCCGTTTCAACGATTTCATCACGGAAAAACTGTTGTCCGGAGCCCTTGACGCCTTGCTTCGCTGCGGCGCCCGCGAAGAGGATCTTGAAATCGTCAAGGTGCCGGGATCCTTTGAAATACCGCTGGCGGCCAAAACATTGGCCGAAAACCAAAAACATCATGCGGTCATCTGCCTGGGAGCGGTCATCCGCGGGGCCACCCCGCATTTCGATTACGTCAGCGCCGAAGTTTCGAAAGGGATCGCCCAGGTGGGCCTGGAATCCCGGGTGCCAGTCATCTTCGGCGTTGTCACCACGGACACACTCGAACAGGCCATCGAACGGGCCGGGACCAAGGCGGGGAACAAGGGATGGCATGCCGCCATCACCGCCGTGGAAATGGCCGACCTGATGGAGGCCCTGGTCCGGAAATAATTCATGGGGAGCCGCCGCCGATCCAGGGAACTCGCCATGCAGGCCCTGTTTTTCATGGACCTGGCCCAATGCGTGAACGAAGACGCCTTGAAACTGTACCTGAAGCATTTCCCGCCGCCGGAACATGCACGCGTCTTTTTTCAGGACCTGGTTCACGGCGTCATGAAGGCCTTGCCGGAAATCGATGCATTGATCGAAAACGCCTCGGACAACTGGAAACTCGGCCGTATGTCCGGCGTGGACCGCAACGTCATGCGGGTGGCGATCTATGAACTGTTATACCGGGAAGATATCCCACCGAAGGTGGCCATCAATGAAGCCATCGACGTGGGGAAAAAATACGGGAATCAAGAATCCGGTGCGTTCATCAACGGGATTCTGGACACCATCCACTTGAAACTGGAAAAAGAGCAGGCATATGAAGCATAGACAAGATTCTCTGGTCCTACATAAACTGACGGTGGGCCCCATCATGGCCAATTGTTTCATCGTGGGGTGCCAAGAGACCAAGGCGGCGTCGGTCATCGATCCGGGGGACGAAACCGATAAAATATTGCTCGCCTTGGCCCGATCCAACCTGACATTGAAGTACATCATCAATACCCACGGTCACTTCGATCACGTGGGAGGCAATAAAAGGCTCAAAGGCGCCACCGGCGCCGAAATTCTCATCCACCCCCTGGATGCCCCGATGCTGGGGCAACTCGCCGCCAGTGCATCCCGCTGGGGCCTTTCCGCCGATGACTCTCCGGCCCCGGATCGGACCGTGAATGAAGGGGAT
>ENA-OSEO01000309-OSEO01000309.1-sediment-metagenome-genome-assembly--contig:-NODE-309-length-134916-cov-13.780583_pt1 | contig 134916 bp, 126 predicted proteins | sample MGYA00237883_ERZ534232 | MGnify/ENA metagenome assembly ERZ534232
TCTTAGGGACTGTCCTTTCTCTTTTGCGCGAGCTCGTTCTTGATGATGGTGATCAGCTCTCTCTCCTTCGGCATCACTCCCTGAAGTGGGGGACCGACTGCCACGAAAGTTTACATCCTGGAACGGTGAACACTTTTTCGACAGCCTCGTTCGGCAGGCAAAACATGACACACGAATTCGACGGCAAAAAGTATGAGAAGGCTTCCGATCATCAAAAGGAATGGGGGGCCAGGCTCATAGCTGAGCTTGATCTAAATGGGTTTGAACGAGTTCTTGATCTCGGTTGCGGTGATGGCACTATCACAGCCCAGATTGCAGGCCTTATTCCTCAGGGCGAGGTAGTCGGAATCGACGCTTCCGAAGGAATGATTGAGGCGGCATTGCCCAGGCAAAAAGACAATCTGTTGTTCCATAGACTTGACATTAACGATCTCGATTTTGATGAGGAATTTGATGTCGTATTTTCCAATGCAACGCTTCATTGGGTTAAAGACCATAAGCGGTTGCTCTCGAACGTACGCCGAGCTCTTCGTTATGGCGGTCGTATCCGCTTTAATTTTGCCGGAGAAGGCAACTGCTCAAATTTCCTTTTTGTAATCCAGGAGGTAATGGACCTGCAGAACTTCCGGTCATTTTTTGCCAGGTTTGAGTGGCCGTGGTATATGCCCCCCGTTAATGAATACCAAGTCTTGGTGGAATCCATCGGATTGCAGAATGTTCAGGTTTGGGGTGAAAATGCGGACAGATATTTTCCAGATGAACAAGCGATGATTCGATGGATTGATCAGCCCAGCCTCGTTCCATTTCTTGCACATGTAGAAGAGTCAAAGAAAGATGCATTTCGAAAAATTGTTGTACGCAAGATGGTTGAAAGAACAAAGCATAAAGATGGAAGATGTTTTGAGACTTTTCGCCGTATCAATGTTTCAGCGGCAAAATGAAATTGCCGAACAACAGGCTGTACAGGATTCGGGTCAAAAGGCGGCCTTCACCTGTAAGCCAGAGCGTTAGTCGCGACGCGATGTCGCGTAAGTGATTGTACTATTAGGAGGTTTTATACCCAAGAGTACTCAGCATGTTCCTGCTGATCCCTACGTGGGCGTGCTACCGTTGCGCTGATGACGGGGTGCGAAGCCCCACGGACAATGTACCGAACTGGGTTGAAATGGTAACATGACGACCCGTCCGGAAAGCCTCTCCGGTTAAGGGCTAGGGACCGAGTGATATGGTGAAGACATCTGAATGTCCGCACGCATCGTCAATGGGCAACAGGCCTACGAGGCTTAAAAGGCCGAAGGCTACTCCTCTGTGTGAGTAGTATGCGGTCAGGATGCAAGTCGCTAACGTGCTTGCACGGAACTGTGGTACCGCCGGTGTCCAGGGCACACCTAAGTCACTCAATGGATCATTTACGTGGAACGTGGGAACCTCGCATGTCCGCCTGACAGTCTCAGGCAGGTGAACCGCAAGGCACACTGTTGGAGGTGCGGGATTGAGATGCTGGAAGAAGCGAATGCCCTTCTGTAATGGGAGGGATACGGGTTCAGGATTTGCCCAGCCCGAAAGGGAGCAGACGTCCGGCAGGTGTCTCGTTGCGAGAAAACTGGGAGAACCATCGTAAGGAAGGAAAGCAATGGAACACGGCTTTGGCCAGTGTGTGCACCTTCCCCCGCAAGGGATGATGGCTGTCAGGCAATATCGCAAAGCCGGTGAGATTTTCCCAGCGGCGGGTGGCCCCACAAGGGTTGCCTTGGGAGATGCTTGAGCCGTATGAAGGGAAACTTTCACGTACGGTTCTTAGGGGGGAAAGGGGCGGTAACGCCCCTGACCTACCCGGTCCAAGAGGAGATAGCAGAATGGCCTCTCTAGTTCAGGACCTACAAAAAGATGCTCTAAATCAAAAAGTCAGAGTAACTGAGCTACTTCAGAAAAGCCTGGTTGTTGCCACAAAGCTCAAGCTGGCCGATTTTGCATCTTGGCCAATCTAAAACAAGCTCTTTCCGTGGAAGTTTTCCTAACCCAGAACAGCTCATCGATCAAGTGGAATAGTAATGGTACAAGTAAATATGACTCTCACTACGTCCTTCTATATCCCAAAAGGTCGCCTTAATACGAGCCCAGTAGCCAAATACCTTCGAAGAATAGCCACAGACAAGCCTTTCCGGGCTCATTGCCGTTTCCAGGGGGTTCTTGGGGGAAAGAAATAGGGGAGTGTAACCGGCAGTGTAACCGAAAAATTGCCGCTTGCAGTAACAGGAAGCCTGGCTAATAATGGCGGCACTTTGAATAGGATCAGCGAAGAGAGAACGAGAAAGGGCCGGACCCTCTCAAGGGGAGAAGGCCCTTTTGCCTTCGAGAAAGGGGCGGATACTGAGAGTCCAAACCCGGCATCTGAACGGATTTTGCACATTAAATTTAGGAAAAATATTCCTAACCCGGAGGGTCAAGAATGGGCGGCTATGGCAGCGGACAAAGAGCTATTCGCAAAGATCTTGTATCCGACTACCTTTGCCTAGACATCAATACCTTCCGTCGAAGAGGCAGATGGAGGTTCTTAATCGGTGTTAGCACTTGGTCGAGGGGCAGTGTGAAGACTGCCAGCATTGGGTATACGGTAATGGATAAAATTATAAATCTTAGCTGGCGCGACAGTGAGAACCATATAAATGAGCAGTCCATCCCTTTAGTGATTGTCCAAGTAAAATACGGCCTAAGATTCTATTTCTCCTGCCCCCGATGTGGGCGAAGAGTGACAAAGCTCTATGCAGGGAGAGATTTTTACTGCCGACATTGTTACCAGCTTACTTATGAGAGCGCCAGAGATTCACATTCTAGTTATCATGCTCGTTTAGCGCTATCTGATAAGCAGTACCGTAATTTTTTCAAGGCAATAGCCTATTCCCGCGAACTGAAAGAGAAGAAATGGGTCAGAGGCAGAATGCTGAGGCGGCTGAACAGGTATGTGGAGAAATCGGGCATAATATTCTAAATCCCTGCTTCACCACTGAGCACACAGTCTGTAAAACGGGGAACCGTTTCCCCCCCCAAGGCCGCGGAGGGAGCTAAGATGTCACTCGAATCAAACAAGAATCCCAAGCAAGATGTCCCTAAAAATTGCGATCCGGTGTGGAGAGAGTGGGTCATTGAAAGAGCAAGGCGATCCGGATACATCAGCTTAGGTAATCTGGTGGGCCTTCTTGCTGCTGATGAGCAATACATTCCCCACCTTCAGAACCGTTACATGATCAAGCACGCTGAGAATCTCGGTGAGCGTTTCCGATTTTGGGAACTTTGGATTTCCTCTCATGCACCTGGAGGGTCTGTAAAGCCATGGTATCCCGATGATAGAACATCTCCTCAGGAGTTTCCCCCCATTTTTCAATTCAATGAAAACACAAAAGAATATGAGGCATTGGGCAAATGGGAAAAAGTAGGGGCGGTCGAGAAGGGGCAGGCTTTTGTCAAATGCGATGATAGCCTCAAGGGGTATTTTCTGGGTTATGGATGGTCTCTGCTTTCGGAAATCTTTGTTGATCCCCTGGAGAGAAAGCAACTGGAAAGTGAATCCTGTGAGGAAATAGCCAAGAAGGCCCTGCAGCCGCCTTACGAACTCCATAGGGCCGCAGAGGGAGCGGGCGCCGTGAAAGAGCAGAGGGAATCGAAAGAACCAATCCGGACCGTTTCCAAATCTGTAGACACAATATCCGGCAAAAAAGTGAGTGAGAAGTACAAGCGCAGCCTACTGCGAATACGGGAGGCGATCCGGGATGGAATTTTGCATCCTACGACTCAGCGCGGCGAACGGATTTACGACATTAATCAGCCACTCTGCCAGTTTGAAGAAGGATCCATCAGGGCTGGGAGTAAGATTCTGTGTGATCTCTTGGAAGAGCCGCGCTGGAAGCGAGCGGTTGCCGAGCTCATTGCTGCACGCCGTCTGGGTTCAAGACCTTGTCCCACTGCAATCCAAAATGAGTGCGAAGCACTTCCATCAGAGCACCCGGCAGGATGGTATGGGATAGATCTGAGCACTACGCCCGAAGAGTTCAACGACCAGCCTGCGGTTTTTGATGGAATTTTGAAAATCATCGCAGAGTTGTATTTCTCTGAGAAAGAGGCAAGAGCATGGGTGACGCGAGATCGGCCGAACTCGGAATCTACAGGAGCTTCCATCTTGGGGTCTTGGGTGTCGGGGACGGATAGGCATTATCCGAGCTTCGAAGAAAAGCTAGAGAGGGCCTTTCATTGGTATGAAGGGGAAGTAAACGCCCTGACCGATCAAGAAGAAGACAGGAAGCTGCGGTACGGGAACAGCACTCGAGTCAGGTTGGCACTCAAAAACGGATACCTCTCTCTGGGGGATCTCGCACACATACTTGCCGAAGAGATATCCGAAGAACTTCTCAACCGGCAGTGGAAAGAAATCCGTTCTATCGGTGGGGACCTGTTTGCAAAACTCCCTCTTCCGTTAGGTATTTCACATAACAGGTCACTTATCTGGGGCTGCATCCTGGAAAAGGCGGGCCAGGGAACGGTCTGGGATGGTAGCATTCTGCCTCTATACAGAAAGACCGCGGGATCTGCCGGACTAGTAGCTTTCGATTTTAATTCAGAGATTGATTCGGCCCTTCTCAAGTTGGCCGACGTGAAGGAGTACTTCAATCGTCATTACCTGCCTCTGCCAGAAAGCTTGTTTCCAGACGAAAATCGGGAAGAACTAGAGGAGACCAGGAAACACCAGCCGTCTGAGCCTGCCGGTGAAGTGCAGGACCAACCGGGAGCCGAGAACATCCAAAATTCTCAGCGTGAGGCAAATACAGACCTATCATATCCGCCCGAAATCCTTTCATTGATGCGTAAGGCTTGCCAGGAGATCGAAGATCTCTGGGGCGGCGTTCAATCAATCAAGAAGACACTGCTCCAGGAAGGCACGCTGCTTGATCTCTATCGTGAGGCGGCTTTGATCTTCATCGAGAAGAATGCCGCCGGATTCAAAATACTTAAAAGGAAGCATTTGGAGGAGTCTTCTGCTTTCTATCCTTTTTCCGACAACCCCGAATTACGCCACCTGAAGAGAAATATCGTGGGGAAACTCTATCAGCAGCTCATATGTGAAGCCTTCCCCCGAGTACTTCCGGAACCTGGAGGAAAGCAGGGTTACAGCTTCAAAGATCTGTACGAATTTCACAAGGAAGAACTGAAAAGGATCTCCCCAACTTCGCCCCAGCTTCTCCCCAACCCTGTCTAAAAGAGTTTCATAAGCTAAGGTAAATTAAGCCGGATATAGGAGCTCTCCCCGGTTTTTCGCCCCAGTTTGCCGCCCCAAGCCTATCTCTGCCAAAGTGTACGCATGTTCAAAGACGCACACCATTTCACATCCACGAAAGGAGAACAGCAAATGGAAGTAGCGGTGAATCAGGGCAACGATGAGCTTCTGACTGTTCGGGAATTCTCCGCATTTTTGAAGGTGCCTCTTAGCTGGGTATACAGCCGGACCCGAGAAAAAGGACCCGGGACACTCCCCCGGTTAATGTGCGGCCGTTATGTGAGAATTCCGAAGCAGGCGGCTGTCAGATGGTTGGAGAACCAGCAGGAGGCCGGGGCGCAATGACCGGGGCAAGACCTGTACAAACATCGGCTGACTACCTGAGAGCCTTTCATCTGGGGATGGATCCTGAGACCTTCCTTGCAAGCCAAGACCTTCTTAGGCAGCAGTCACGGAAGTTACTCAGAGAGGAGCGGGGCGTCCGGATTCGCAGGCGGGTTGACCGTTCCATCTTGCATGGGCCGGGACCCTTACTTTTCACTTATTCGAATAGCCTTTCTAGATTCATCGATCGGCTGACTTCGGAGACAGAAAAGGACAACCACGGATGAACGACCTATCAGGCACCGCATTGTCATATCTCCAGTCCGGCCTTTCGATCATCCCCACAGGAAAAGACAAGAGGCCGACCATAGACGAGTGGACCACGTTTCAGCGACAAAGACCGACCCCCGAACAGGTCAAATCATGGTTCTCCTCGAACAACCGCAATATCGCAATCATCGGGGGGGCAGTCTCCGGAAACCTGGAGATTCTTGACTTCGATTTCAGGGCTGAAGCCCTTGCACAGTGGGCCGTGATGGTGAACGAGCAGGCACCGGGGCTCTTTGAAAAGCTCGTCTTCGAAAACTCCCCAAGAGGAGCACATGTGATCTATCGGGCAGAGGCCACTATCCCGGGCAATACGAAGCTGGCGCGCAAGCCTGTGGAAGTGGGAGGCCCTGGTGATCATGAATACAAAGAGAAAACCCTGAGGGCGCAGGAGATCGGCGGCAAGTGGCTAATCATCCCTGAATTGATCGAAACCAGGGGCACGGGCGGCTATTGTGTGGTCAGTCCATCACAGGGCTACACCCTGAGACAGGGGGACCTCTGCACGCCCCCCACTATCAGTACAGAGGAAAGGGAGATCCTGATTGCAGCGGCCAGGGCTTGCAATGAATTCCTACCTGAGAAGGAGATCCGGAAGGGTTACACACCCCCAAAGCAGGAATCGGAGGAGGTGCTACCTGGACAGGACTTTGATTCCCGCGGCGATATACGGGGGCTGCTGCAAAAGCACGGATGGACGAACAAGGGGCATGGGAACGACGGGCGGGAGAAGTGGGCGCGGCCGGGCAAAGAGAGAGGCAAAGCCGTTAGTGCGACACTCACAGAGGGAAAGGTTTTCTATTGCTTCAGCGGCAATGCCTACCCCTTCGAAGCTGGGCGAGCTTATGGGCCGTTCGCCGTCTATGCGATCCTGGAGCATGGCGGCGATTTCTCAGCAGCGGCAAAGGCACTCTCAGCACAGGGCTACGGTACGTCAAGGACCCGTAGTCAAAGTCATTCTCAGGGCCAGAATTCAGCGCCCAGCATGTCCGATCTTCGGGAGTACGTGGATTTCAGCCTTGTGCCCGGGCAGAAGGTTACAGCCGATGAGATATGCAGAGGGCTTGGTTGCTACCGCCGCGAGGAGCGGAAAATCGTCTACAAGAACATAGGCCGTCTCTGTAACGATGGCATTCTCAAAAAGGACGATTACAAGCATGGTGGCTATCGGCGGGTTATCGAGATAGACGAATTCGATCTTTCCGGGAAGATCGGAGAGGATGCTGTTGCATTCAAGATCAAACTACCCCTGGACCTGGAAGGCCTACTCAAGATCAGGCCCGACCAGCTATTGCAGATCAGCGGCCGGTATGATTCCGGGAAATCCTCTTTCATCTTCCAGACCATGGCCGACAATTATGAGGAGAACCGGATTGTCAGTATCATCTCGGATGAGTGGAGCCTCAGCGCGATCAAAGAACGGATGGACGTTCTAGGCATCCAAAGGCCGCACCCCAACATACGGGTTCACCCTATGAAGCCCGGATATGAGGAGATGATACCCGCCGGCAGGTGCATTGTTCTCATCGATTACATCAGGGCCGATCAGAACCCTTTTGAAACAGACGCACAGATTCAGCGGATCCTGAAAAACCTCAAGGGGGGAGTGGCGATCTTTGCCACACAGAAGCACCCTGGGCTTGATAGGCCAGTAGGCGGACAATTCGCCGTCCATGCGAGCCACCATATTGTCATGCTTGACAGGTGGAAAGAGGTTTACACCTGCAAGGTATACCGAAGCAAAAGTGAACGAAACCTTGAAGGGCTGTTCAGGACGTTCAAGTTCAACGCACAGAAGCGGCTCTACCCCTGCATGGAGACCTGGAAGCAGGGAGAAATCAAGTGGGAACGTGAGCCAAAGGCGCAAAATAGAAATGACGGCAATGACGGCAATGACGGCAATGACGGCAATTCTTGTGCCGTCAATTGGGGGGGTCCCCGTGTGGTAATAGAAAGAAAAAAAGAAAGTAGCAAAGAAAAAAAGAAAGAAGAAAAACCCCGCCATGGAAAATCAACCCTTCAACCCCCCCCTATAGTGCAGGCCTTTTTGCGTGATTCTCAGGAGCCAGCGGGCACTACTCAGCCGGACAAAGGCAGCACTGGAACCCCGGAGGTAGATGCAGGCCCGGATTACCTGGAGGTAATTGTATGAGGGCTACCGAGGTGTACGCGAAATGTGTCCGGGCAGGGGTGAAGCTGGAAACTCAGGGCGACAGGCTAAGGCTCTATGGTCCCAAGGCAGCGCTCACCCGGGAACTGCAATCGGAAGTCAAAGCTCACAAATCGGGGCTCCTGGAGCTGTTGCGGATCATGCGAAATTTCCATGAAGCAGGATTTGAGGGGAGCAGACTGGTTTTGAACTGAAGAGGTGATGGAATGTCCTGGAAGCTGAACAAAAGAAGTCTCACGTTGAATCTTACTGAACTATCAGGTTGACCTTGAGAGGGGCACTTCAAGCGCAGAGGTTCTTGACTGGATCGTCCAGGTATCCACGAAGGCATGGGCGAACGATGCCGCACCGGGCTTGTAAGGTGCCTTGATGAATGCCTGGACCTGCAGGGGAATGTTTGCGGCAGCGGGATTGACCGTTCTTTTGATGTGAAAAGTTTCTTGGAGCGGAAAAGACAGCGGAAATTGTAACCGGGAATTGAGTTACACCGTTCGAGATGAAGAACGAAACCGACAACTTGCATAGGGACGACCGGATTGCATATCCGGTACGTCTCCTGTCCCTGGAGGGAGCATGCAGGTATCTCTCCTGCAGCGGGGACCTCCTGGAAGAGTTGATTGCACTGGGCACATTTCCTGTAGTGCGCTTAGGTGCCGAACCAGGGAAGGGCAGGAGGGACCGCCGGAAGAGATGGGTTGATCGGCTGGACCTCGACAGGTTTATCGAGAAGAGGAAGCAACCCTTGGGGGCGTGAGGGTAAAACTCAAATGTGACAAGGCCAAGACCAGGAAATCGAAGCTGAAAAACGGGCATGTATTACCAGACGTTTTGGGAAAAAAAGTGAAGGATCCGGAATTCTCAAAAAATTGCGGTCGTAGGAACACACGTCTTTTGAAAACTGTTCTCCAAATGAATCGGATAGTTATAGAAAGGAAAGAGTGGGAAGTGCAAAAAAATCGGAAGTCTAGCACAGAATACGCAATTTACAGGGTCATAATCAAGGCAAAACATGGCCCTTTTCTGAGATTTTTTACTGGAAAAATGTCCAGGCTCATTCTTCGCTCGTTAGGTTCGCGAACCCACACTGCGAACCATCTCTCGCGAAAACCTCTTGTGAGCCATTTTTTCAGGGGCAAAAAGTGATCTCTGAACAGGCCCAGAAGTTCGCAGTACGCAGTGAAGTACGGGTCACAACGCGAGGAAATCACCACTTGTCGTGATCAGCGAGCATTCCCTGGAGTGCCACGGTGGGGACCGCCTGGGAGTATGCGTGAAAGTCGAATCCTGGGCCGTGCGACAATCCGGACAGGGCAGCAACACAGTGCCGGACCTTCGTCAATCAGCGGCCCGGGATGGATCCAAAGCAAGCAATCACGATGCAGATTGAAAAGTCACCAGTGAAAGCGCATAGGCTGAGATGCTACGAATGTCACGGATGGTCCCCCGAGAGTGGGACGAACAAGCCTTGCCAGGCGATCCGCAACTGTCCCCGGACCCAGTGTGCGTCTTATCCCTTCCGGTTTGGAACGAACCCTTCACCAAGCGCGGTCCAGGCGCTCGCGCAGATTACCGGAGAGAACTGGTTGAGAGCCTCCTTTTTTGAGGTGAAAAACCGCCCAAGAGAAGGGGTTCTTATATCCGATTTCTTGCGATCTCGTGCAGACGCATACCGAACTATGGACCTTGCAAAAAACTCACTTCTACGTCCCTTTTTTGAACTCTGCCACTTTTGATGATGGACAATGCGATCGGCAAGGCACAGCCAATAAGGGAACAGTGATCAAGGTGACTGATGAAGCATTTCCCCTGCCCGATGACGAGAGGGCTTTACAAGCTGATCATCGCAGCCAAAGAAAGGTATGAAGTCGAGTACGCGAAAAGGTAGTGCGCAGTGAGGTGCGCACCCCCAACGCGAGCGAAGAAGCTCTTTGACAACTGAATCCGCGGTGAGCTAACGACCGAGACCCGAACAGGCCGTAATTATGGGCAGGCGGCATAATGAGGCGCCGAGACATCCCTGGAAGAACCAGGTAGGTTTAGCTGTTCCGGAAAAACTGCTTCTACTTTCGAATATTTTGGGAGCACCCCAATTTTCTTATTGGAAGCACAGCCTCTTGTACCTTCATTCCTTTTCTGATAGCGTTTCTCAACTGTTGTACCGGACCTATATAGAGGAGTGAAGAATGTCGGATCATGACATTGACGTAGCAATCTCATTCTTAAACGAAGACTTAGGTCTTGCCAATGAAATCGCGGAGAAGCTCGGCAATGCCATGGAGGTGTTTGTCTACGCGAAAAAGCAAGAAGAGCTGGCTGGCACCGACGGCTTAGAATCGTTCCGGAAAGTGTTCCGCCACCGGGCGCGTTTAGTCGTGATACTTCACCGAGACCATTGGGGCAAGACGCCATGGACTCGAGTAGAAGAAGAGGCGATTACAGATAGGTTTCTTAAAGAAGGTCCAAGCTTCCTCTTTGTAATCAAGCTCGATTCCTCGCCCCCACCACCATGGGTGCCGGAGAAACTGATTCGTCTCAGTTTGTCTGATTTCGGAGTCGAACAGGCCGTCGGCGCAATCAAAGCTCGGGCAATGGAAGCCGGCAGCGTAATCCATCGCCCGACGACGAGCCAACTCGCGAGGTTAGCTGAAGAGGCGGCTCAGTTCTCAAAGCGCCGTGCTCACCTCCTTCGGAGTGAAGAAGGGGTCCGGCTGGCTAACGATGAAGCACAAAGAGCTATAAAACTGATCGACGAGCGGATGGCTGAAGTGCAGTCTGCCGCAGCTTCACTGAAAATAGAGTACGCGACAGAGGAAAACGTATGCGTTGTTAATTCACCTGGGGTAGGTTTCCACGTTCTATATGAGAATCGGATAATCAATGTCCTCGATGAGGCTCAACTTTGGGTTCGCGAATACCCGAGCAACTTAATACTGCCAGGTCAAAAAAGGTATTATTTGGAAACACCTCATGAGATCGCATCTCATTCCTACCGTCCAGAACTGACCCGCTCGCAAGGATGGTGCTGGGCGGACAACGATCAGGTTTTAACCTCAGAGCAGGTAGCGGACCGCTGTGTCGAACAATTCTTAAGCCTCGTACGAAGAAGGGCGGCGGGGGAGCTCCCGAAAAGATGGAGACGTTAGCCATGGGTATAGGTGGGTATAGGAGAGTACATCGTCCTCTTCCGCGCCTGTTATATCATGTCTGAGATATCACGTTAACACTCTCACTCGAACTTCGTCCTTGCGGCGTACGCCCTCACTTGCTACCTCCCGATTGATATAGGCGACAAGATCTTCAGGATCTTCACCTTCTTTCCAGTCAATCTCGATCACCACATACGACCCGGAATCTGGGCATATCTCTCGTTCAATGATTTCCATATCATCCGTACCGTACTTCCCTCGCGAGAGACGGTCTACTATCTCGGCTGTCTTGACTGAGTTTGGAAAGTTGCCACCTTTTAGCCACTGGACGACCCCGGAAATGGCGAGCCCGGACAAGGGATGCCAAAGAAAGCTGCGTAGGTTACGACGTCGGGGATCGAGGAAATCGTATCGAAGGAGAGCGGTGTAGGCCATTCGTTCAGGGAGCATTTTCACCTGTGGGGGTGTAAGTTGGTTCCAGCGTCCGTCGGGAAGACGGCGCTTGGCCTGCACGAGCAGTCCTCGCTTCATTCCGCCACGTTGAAGGTCAAGTTCTGCCCTCCAGCGAACCTGAAATTGAGGTTCGATCAATAGCAGACCAAAATCACCCCCGGTCCTCTGTTCCTCAATCGTATGCTGCTTTCGCAAACGCGCAACGAGCCCATCAGTGAGATGATGCAACCGGCCCGGTGGTGAATACTGGTGGGCACAGTACCCGTCCTCTAAGTCGCTACGAACGGCCGCAGCAACACGCCCGCTATCCGTAGCCTCCTTAAGTCCCCTCTCTGCCTCCACAACGAATAGCGTTGTAATTTCGTCCTCTTTTGCATTCTCAAGACTCTGGTGGACAGACTGGATCACGCGTATCTCAGCCTTACTAATCTCATCCACGAGTAAATTCCTAAGATTCCTCAGATCAATCATTTTTGTTCGTGCGCCACGGCATTGATGGATTGTTATGGAAGACACGCTTTGTTAGCTAAGGGGCAAACAGAGCCCTATAAACAGGGTATCAGCCCGAGCGACTCAGATTACCGTGTGGGCTAGAATTCCAGGTACGTTGCCAGTGTCTCTTCCCACAGGCTCCGGAGTCTCGCTTCGAACTCCTTCACCTGCTCGAGTGGGTTCTCCTTCGCGTTCTTCCCCTGTACTTGGTTGAGCAGGACGTCGCTCCTCCCCTCGCTGAAGGCCAGCATCATCTCTTTTTCCCAGTCCCTTACGAAGTTCTCCAGTTGGGCGCTCTTCCTCAGTTGCCGGAACAGCTGGGGATTCTTCTCCTCTAGCGCCTCCCTGATCATCTTCCGGCGCTCTTTCTCCCTTCCTTCCAGTGTCAGCGGGTTCATGGCCATTTCAAACTCCTCGCTATCTGAAGTTCGCCGACAAGTCCCTCGGTCTTCGGATATAACCCGGCAGTTCCGCACTCAGTCGGCTGTGCAACTGCTCCAGGACCACCAGCGTCAGGCTAACCAGGTTTTCCCTCTCCTCTTTCGGTAGGTCCCTCAGAAGGTCGTGTCTGTCCGGTCCCTCCAGTATCTCCATCGCCCTCCTCGGACTGAACTGCCACAGGAAGCTTTCCAGGTTTTCGCGGAGTCCCGGTTGGTTGGTTTCGAGGTTCCCGCTCTCTAGTCCCCACATCGCCAACTGCAGGCAATAGAGGCTTCGCGGGCTCGGGGATTCCCCCGCTTTCTTCAGGAGCTTCTTCGCCAGAAAGTTGAGCGGAGACAGGTTCTCTTTGACGGGTTCGGTCATCTCAAGGCCGTTTCAATGGTATTATAGCACATCCTCGGAAGGTGATCCATTTTGGCGATGCTGGTGGTTTTCGAGAGCCGAGAGGAAGGTGTCTGGAAGCCGTTCTGCAATAATCACCAGCCGATCGAAGGTGCCTTCTAAAGCTCAGTCATAATGGAGACCAGAGACGAATGAATTGAAGGTGTCTAAACGCCATCCGGAACTGCATTTATCTTGTAATCTTAGCGATTCTGTAATAAACGAAAATCCCTATGTTTTGATAATCTTGGAGATAAACGATGCCTCTTCTACATTGGCTCACGCGTGACGAAGACATTCACAGGAGTGCCCAAGCGCCTTACCGTCTTCTAGCCCGAGTTTACCGCCATTTGTAATCAAAACATCTTCCCAGATCTTCCCGTTGACCACGTGGACAACTTAACGGCTTGATTATATGTCGCTTTACCAACTGACCCACTCCCTCGTGATAGGCTTCCGCGACGTTAAGATGTATGACCTACAGATAATCGCCACTCGATTCCAGCATGGACTCGCGCCAGGATGCATTGCTGATATGGCTTGTCGCGCCGACGTCACATAGTTCTTGACAAGACGAATCGCATATTGTATGACCTGCAACATGGCCAGCATCACTAAGAAGATGATCCGTGGCAAGCCCTATTATTACGCGCGAGAGTGCAAGCGGATCAACGGCAGGCCCAAAATCGTTTGGCAGCAGTACCTTGGGCGCCCGGAGGACATCATCAAAGCCGTCATAGAGCCGTCCCCGCGGGCCGAAGCCGTTTCCAAACCCAAAGAGGCAATCGTGGTTGATTTCGGCGCCGTGGCTGCTTTGTATGACCTGTCCCAACGGCTTCGCCTCACTGAGCACATCGATCGCCATGTCCCCAAGCAGGGACCGGGGCCCACTGTGGGCGACTACCTCCTGGCGGCTATTCTGAATCGATGCGTGGCGCCCTGCAGCAAAGCGGGCATCGGCACATGGTATCAGGGCACAGTGTTGCGCCGCCTCATGAACGTGGACAGCCGTCAGTTGTCCAGCCAACGATTCTGGGAAAACATGGACCGGGTCTCCGGCTATGCCATGCAAGCCATTGAGCGAGACGTCACAATCCAGATGGTCCGCGACTTTGGGATCGACTTGAAGCGAGTTCTGTTCGACGGGACCAATTTCTTCACCTTCATTGATACGTTCAATGAGCGTTCCACCCTTGCACAGCGGGGCAAGGGCAAAGAGGGCCGCAAGGCGCTGCGGATTGTTGGCTTGGCCTTGCTGGTTTCGGCCGACTTTCATGTCCCACTCTTTCACCGCACCTATCCGGGCAATCAGGTCGATGCCCCGATCTTTTCCAGTTTGACTTCCGAACTTGTCACCCGCTACCGAGAGATCAATACCGAGGCTGAGCACGTCACCATCGTCTTCGACAAAGGGAACAACTCCCAGGACAACTTGGCTGCCATTGAGGAGAGTCCCTACCATTTCATCGGTTCGCTGGTGCCAACTCACCATCCGGATCTGCTGGCGATCCCGGCCAAAATGTTCCGGCCTCTTGATGAAGAGGGACTGGCAGGGGTCACGGTCTACCGGTGTCAAAAGGAAGTGTTTAAGGTGAAACGCACCGTGTTGGTCGCATACAATGAAAACCTCTTTGTCGCCCAATCCAAGACTCTCTTGCGGGAAATTGCCAAGCGCCAACAGCTCCTCCGAGAACTTCAGCATCAACTTCGTCGGCACAGGGAAGGGAAGATTCAGGGAGGCAGTCCGCCAACGATGCAAGGGACTACAAAAAAGGTGCAGGGCTGGCTCAAGGCCCGTCACATGAAAGACCTCTTCCAGGTGGAGATTCATGAATCCGAGGGACTTCCAAGCTTGACTTACCGATTCGACAATCAAGCCTGGAATCGCCTGCAAAAAACTCTGCTGGGCAAGACGATCCTCTTTACGGACAATGATCAGTGGACTGATGTAGAGATCATACGAGGATATCGAAGCCAGCATCATGTAGAAACCGCCTTCCGTCGCATGAAGGACTGCCATCACATTTCTTTGCGTCCCCAGTATCATTGGACAGACCAGAAAATCGAAGTGCACGTCTTTTGCTGCGTCCTCGCTCTTATGCTTTGCAGTCTTCTTCGCCGTGAGTTGCACCAAAAGGGAATTGATCGCTCTATCCCCGATCTACTCGATGAATTGGGGAAGATCCGCGAAGTGGGTGTGGTGTACCCTCCGCTCGGAAAAAAGAAATCCCCAACCATCCAAATGACACTCTCGCAAATGTCCGACGATCAGCGTGCCCTTTATAATGCGCTCGATCTATCGAAATACAACTGATACAGTCATCGCAGGTCATACGGAAATGATACAATTTAATTCATTATTACAATTATTTGTCGCAAAAGGGCGGTAAACTCGGGCTAGAAGAAGTGTCGGAACTTTCCTACGGCGATCCCTATAGCGAAAACATGCTCATACAAGGCGACAATCTGGACGCCTTAAAAGCTCTTCTTCCCTATTACGCCGGAAGAGTGAAGTGTATCTATATCGATCCGCCCTATAACACCAAGAGCGCTTTTGAACATTATGATGATAACCTGGAACATACCCAGTGGCTTGCGATAATGTACCCGCGTCTTGAGGTTTTACGGGAATTTTTAGCTGATGACGGGACTATGTGGGTTTCGATTGATGATAACGAGGCACATTATCTTAAAGTAATCATGGACGAGATTTTCGGGAGAAAGAATTTCTTGGCGAATGTCCTGTGGCAAAAGAGGACATCTCCAGATGCAAGATTGAGATTGGGAGCGGCCCATGACCATGTAATTGTCTTTTGTAAAGATATAGACAATCAGAACTTAAATAAAGTCCCTTTGACCGATGAAAAAGCAGCTAACTTCAAAAACCCGGACAATGATCCAAAGGGGCCTTGGGCATCAACTGATTTTACGGGACAGATTGGTCATGCGACCCCGACCCAATTTTACACAATAAAGACACCAGCAGGAAAGTCATATCCTCCACCCAAAGGCCGATGTTGGGCTTTAAACGAGGAAACATTTTATGGTCTGGTGGCGCAAGGCCGTGTTTGGTTTGGCAAGAATGGGACCTCAAAGCCACGACTAAAACGCTATCTCTCAGAGATGGCAGGAGTTACCGCATGGACTTGGTGGGCTAACACAGAGGTCGGCCATAACCAAGAATCAAAAAAGGAGATTAATGAGATTTTTGGTAGTGAAAATGCTTTCGACACACCGAAACCTGAAAGACTATTGAAACGCATTTTGGAAATCGCAACAAACCCTGGTGATTTAGTCCTTGATAGCTTTTTAGGTTCCGGTACAACTGCAGCCGTAGCGCATAAAATGGGACGTCACTATATCGGGGTAGAACTAGGCAGCCATGCCGTGACGCATTGCGCGCCGCGTCTGAGAAGAGTTATTGATGGAGAATCGGGCGGCATTTCAAAAGCCGTGAACTGGCAAGGTGGTGGAGGATTCCGCTTTTATCGTTTAGGTGATCCCGTTTTTGATGAAATGGGCCATGTTTCAAGAGGCATTAGGTTTGCTCCCTTGGCTGCGCATCTATGGTTTGTCGAGACTGGCGTTCCCTACTCTGGTAAGGCGGATTCCCCTTTTCTAGGGGAACATAAGGGAACAGCGTATTACCTGCTTTACAACGGCGTTCTCGGAGACAAACGCCCCAATGGCGGTAACGTCTTAACTTCAAAAAGCCTGGAAATGCTTCCACCTTTTGAGGGGCCGAAAATCATCTTTGGCGAGGGCTGTAGGTTGAGTTCCGAACGACTCAAACGTGCCAGCATTACCTTCCGGCAAATTCCGTACGAAATAAAAGCGCGCTAGGAGTGGACAAATGGAGCTTAAATCCTTCCAACGCTCGGCCTTAGATATTCTCAGAACTTATCTGGACCGCGCGCGGATTACCGCCGATCCCGAACAGGCCTTTATTCAGACGTTGCGGCAGCGGGAACCAGATAAGAACCCGCCTCCTTATCGCACTATTCCTGGACTGGAGGGCGTTCCGAATGTTTGCTTTCGCCTTCCCACGGGAGGAGGTAAAACCTTTCTTGCCGCCCACACAATTGCCGAGGCCGGGCGTTCCTACCTGGAACGAGACTACCCGGTTGTCCTTTGGCTTGTACCTACTAACACCATTCGTAAACAGACAGCTGAAGCGTTGAACAAGCCTTCCCACCCTTACCGCTCCGCAATTGATGATGCCTTCAAAGGGAGGGTTGCCGTTTTCGACGTTGCCGATGTGACGCAGATCAGACCCCAGGATTTAACCGAGCGCGTGTGTATCATTGTAGGGACCATCCAGACTCTTCGCGTGACCAACACCGAAGGCCGTAGGGCCTATGCTCATTCGGAAAATTTCGAGCCCCACTTTGCCCATATTCCCAACATGACGCCGGGACTAGATCGTTTCGCTGATGGAAAAATTAAGTTTTCTTTTGTCAATCTCATGGCCTTTCATCGTCCCTTTGTCATTGTGGACGAGGCCCACAAGGCGGGGACAAATCTTTCTTTCGACATGCTTGCCGCGCTGAATCCGGCATGCATCGTGGAATTCACCGCCACGCCGAACACCGATCCGCGCAACGGCAGTAATGTTCTTTTCCGGGCTTCTGCCGCTGAAGTAAAGGCGGCGGAAATGATTAAGCTCCCGATTATTTTGACCGAGCATCCCGACTGGCGGGCAGCTATCCACGACGCGATTGAAACACGTGCACGCTTGGCGGAGACTGCCAAGAGCGACGAACGATATATCCGCCCTCTCGCGCTTTTTCAGGCCCAGGACAAGGGGCAAGATATCACTGTGCAGTTCTTAAAAACATATCTGATCGAAAACGAAAATATTCTTCCGGAGCGGATCGCCATAGCCACCGGCGAACAGCGCGAACTAGATACAATCAATCTTTTTGATCCCGCTTGCCCAGTTGAATTCATAATCACCGTGGAGGCCCTCAAGGAGGGTTGGGATTGCTCTTTCGCTTACGTGCTTTGTTCAGTAGCCAACATCGGTTCGGCGACCGATATTGAGCAGCTTTTAGGACGTATTCTTCGTATGCCTTATGCACAGAACCGCGCGAACGAGGCTATGAACCGCGCATACACCCACGTTTCCAGCCCCCGTTTTGGCGAAGGCGCTCGCCAGTTGACGGATACCCTTGTTGAGAAAATGGGGTTTGAACCGGATGAAGCGGCCGTAGCTGTGGAACCGCGGCAAACTGAACTTCCAGGTTTTCTGACGGGCGATTTGTTCCAAGGTCCCCCTGTTTTTCACCAGACCGTGGATACTGCGCCGGATCTAACCGGAATTGCTCAAGAGGTAGCCGCCCACGTCAAGGTTGAGACGCATGCGGATGGAACCGTGACCATTGCAGTCACGGGACAGATCCCAGAAGAGCTTGAACAAAGGCTTGTTGATACAGTGAACCCAGAGCTGCGGGAAGCCATGCGCTCAGCCGTTCATCGCCATCGGATCTTACTTCGAAACAGTCTGTCTCCCGCTCAGCGAGGAGAGAAATTTGCAGTTCCCCGCCTCTATCTAAACCTACAGGGAAAATTGGAGTTCGTTGAGAAAGAGCTTATCCTCGATCTTGGCGGCTGGACGCTCAACAATTATTCAGCAGAACTCACCCCGGATGAATTCACTATCCGCGAGACGGCAGAGCGTTGGGAGGTTGGTTTGAAAGGCGATAAGGTTGTTTACAAACATCTCGATCAAAATATTCAATCTGAAATTGGTATTCTTAAGCTCAACTGGACAGACCTGATGCTCTCTCGATGGCTTGACAAGGAATGTCGCCAGCCGGACACTACTCAGCCCACACTTTTGGAATTCTGTCGGAAGATCGTCCTCTACCTCGTGGAAAACCGCGGCATTTCTCTTGATAATTTGCTTCGCTTTAAATACCAGCTCGCCAAGGCAGTGCAGCAGAAGATCAAGGCCTATCGGAAACAAGCTTGCACAGAAGGCTATCAGAAGTTCTTATTCAGCCCAGAAGCACAGGTTGAAACTTGCTTCAAGGATGGCTTCGCCTTCGATAAAAACCGGCCCTATCCTGCCACATCGTCTTATCAGGGTGCTTATCAGTTCCAAAAGCATTTTTTTGCCGTGGTCGGAGAGCTTGACAAAAAGGGGGAAGAATTTGAGTGCGCCAAGCTCATCGATAACCTACCACAGGTGAAATACTGGATTCGTAACCTTTCCAAACAGCCGCAAACATCTTTCTGGTTGCCCACATCAACCGATCGTTTCTATCCCGATTTTGTTGCGCAACTCTCGGACGGCCGTATTCTGGTGATTGAATATAAAGGCGCAATTTGGTCTGACACCTCTGACACAAATGAAAAGCGGAATATCGGTGAGCTTTGGGCATCAAAAAGCAGTGGCAAGGCACTTTTTCTTATGGCAGAAAAACAGAACCCCAAAGGACAGGGCCTTAAAGATCAAATCACAGACGTTCTTAAGCAGTAAGCAGAAAGTCGCGCCGCCTAACTTAATCCCCGGAACCTCCGTAAATCGACACCGAACGTACTTAGTTCCCGCGAAAGCTTACCGAAAAGAAGGCTTCTTCTTTTACAAAAGGACTACTTTCGTCGGTTTGGCGTTTTCGGTGAAATCGCGAGATGACTTAGAATAGATTGGACAGTAGTTGCTCATCTTAGCGCCGGCTGGAAAACACGCCACTTTTTTGGGCTAACGTATTCTTGCCCTAAGACCCACATCCCCCGCCTTGCCTGCCGTGCTTCCTCTTCTGCATGCTGGAAAGGCGATGGATCAAATCCATGTGGCGGACTTCCGCGGTAAACTTCGGCTAAACCCGCTTTCACCATTTCCAGGTTGATGTTCTTGCCGTCAAGGGAGATTATCCCGAGGATCCGGCCGTATCGATCGGTTCCGTATCCCTTGACGTCAATGACCTTGTTCAAGACCAACCCGGCAAGGTGCTTCGTCGATTGCTGACTGAACGGCTGCCCGGGCTCTCGCTTCCTCCTGGAGGCTTCAGGAGCATCGATTCCCACGAGACGGACCTTGATTTCAATGTCGTGGTCTTCGGCCTTTACCGTGTCACCGTCATAAACCCTGGTGACCTTGAACTGGCCGGCATGCCCCGGGGCCGCGATCAGGACCACGAGGATGAAGGAAACCAGAAGAAGAACCGCCCTTTGCTTTTTACCCGTGTCCACCTTCATGGCCTACAAAACCAACGTGATAAGTATCCCCCCACTTACTACCAAGCAGCCTAGCAGGGTGACAGCTCGCCTTATTGCGACCTTTCTAATTTCCCACACCCATGGATCGATCATGGCGGCACCTCATTTCAGGATGACTGAGATAATATCCCTGTAAATGTTGAAGGTGATTCTATCCTCTTTCCCTTGCTCTATATAGCCTATTGAATTCCGATGATGCCCCACCATTTTTGCAAATTGCACCTGGGTCAATCCCTGCCTTCTTCTGTATTCACGAATAAGTTTCCCGAGATCTTCAGGGGCCAAGGTCAGAACTAATAGGTTCTGCCATGCCTCACGAGGCATCTCAACCAGAATATTCCCAGAGGGAACATCTTGGACTTTTCGAAACACCTTACCGAAACCGATTTTGCTGTTCTTAGAGAGCCATTCGTGAAGAGGCAATTCATCTATTCTCTTTCCAGCACAAAAAGGGCATCCGGCCCCGCGAGTTCTGGTATAAGCCCTTGTCTGCCATTCATGCCCAGACTCACATAACCACCAGACCATTTTGGGGGAATAGGGAGCGATGTCTTGAGGTTTCAGCTTTCCGTTCTTCGTGGGGTGCCATTCTTTCAGAAGATTAGGGTTAGCCGTTGCGAAGTTATAGTTCTTTGTTGCCCATGCCATTCTATTCCACCACCCGGAGTGAATAAGTGGATTTCAGCTTTTCCCATAGCTTCCTGATAATCAGAAAGGAAGCGCTGTCTGCATCCAGATCTTTTCCGGCAGCCTTACGGCAGGAATTCATCAAGGCATCGTTCCCAAGAGAGAGCTCAAATCGGTCCCGGATGTATGCACCGAGATCAGGATGAAGATAAATCAAATCCTTCTCGGTCATCCTTCCAAGCTTGGCCTTGGCTTTGAAGTCCATCTTTTCAAGAAGGCTCTCTAGGGCTTCATCAATGGTCCGTAGCAATAGGGGGGAGATTCGCTGAGGATCGGGCATCTCCTCATCCATGATTTCCATGTAGTAGGCCACCTTGAGGACCTTTAAGGAGTCTTGATAGATCTTCGGGTCCTTGCTTGCCCTTGGACCGGCGACGTTCAGAACCTCAATCCCGTGAGCAGTAATCCAATTGATGATTTTCCCTGCCGCCATGAAGTGGTTCGTTTTGGAAAGATCGATGTGAAGCCAGGGGCGCTTGTGATCAACAGCTAGACTTTTGGTCCTGCGAGACCCTCCGGTGAGCTTCCCGTGGGACATGATAAGGGTTCCATGAGATTCGAGAACGTTCTTTTCCGTCCGGGCTGGGTAACTGGAAGTGGGCATCTCCTGGAGGTTGTACTTGTCAGGGATAGTCCCGTCGTCAGCCCTTCTCCCCTTGGGGACCCATCCGCCGTGAGGAAGTCCGACTTCGTTGGCGAAGTCGAGGACGGCCCGGTCAGCGCCGGTTTGCCCGCCTGAGATGATTTTGCGGATCACTGTTCATCCTTCCCAGGTTTTTTCTTCGTGCCCCTTTTGTATTGGTACTTGATAATACCCAAATTCAAGGTGAAGGAGTGCTCTGTTGTTTCCTCTGTCGGATGTTCTCCAACAAACCTTTCCAGGTTGTTTATATTCTGGATCAACTGCGCTCGGACGTAGAGAGGGGTAGCTTGGCTTAGGCTGGGGTTGTCTAGGCTGGCGGTCACAATTTCACTGCTATAAACACCTGGGTGAAAGCTGGCTGGGTATATGATTCCATCCTTTTCGATTGTAAGTTCAGACGACCCTTTAACGATTGTAACCGCTAAGTCATCGTTCATGCCTACAGCATCTACGATTCGAACGTTAATATGTGCATCGTTACTGCCACAATGTGGGCATGGTCTTGAGAAAATTTCTTTCCCGCATTGCGAACATGTGAGTCTGTCCATTAAAAGCCTCCTACTTTTTTGTTTTCAATGCTTCGGCTTCAACTCAAACAGACTTTCCCCCACCCTGGCAATCTTCCGAAAGTTCTAATGAACAACGGCCAATAAATCGAAGCACTTCTTGAGGGCAAAGACGAGTTGCTCATTGTTGGACTCCAAGAGTTGGATGTAGGTCAGGAGCTTGGGATGCGGCTTGTTCATGCCCTTGTCCTCTCTTCCGGCTAAATCGGCAATGCATTCGCCGGCTTCGTATCAGGATTGAGGAGGCGCGTCTTCATCGCTTTTCGTTTCAGCAATTCTCGCAATTCCCTCTTTCGCTGATACTTCTTCTTGAGCAGCAGCAATTCCTTCGTGCTTAAGGTCTTCAGGTATTCTTTTACATCGTCCATGGGAACCTCTCGGGGTAGCAATCTGGGGGGACTATTTCTTCGATTCTTCTCGGGCTTTTCGCGCCAGTCGAACCTTGAGGATGGCCCTTTTCTATTATCTGCTGATATATCTGTCAAGCTAAGGAAATCGAGGGCGGGCGACGATAGTCGCTCCTTCCTCAGAGAAAGATGCTACAAGAAAACCGAGTGCGGTGACAATCGGTCAGGCCGGGGCTGGCCAGAGAGAATACCCGATCTCTTCCCATCCAATTCGCTCTTCCTTATCAAGACCGGGAAGTTTGCCTATGGTCGCCACAACCCTATGCCTGGGACCTCTCTCTGATCTGACCGACTCAACGAGAGACCAGTACTCATACTCGGTCTCCCCCTTCTTCTTTCTGTTCCGGCGCAGGTACATGCCCGTATTATCCACCGGGCACTCATGCTCCCGCAAGGGGTTGGTCTCCACTACATCCGGTTTTCGGTCAACTGGGGTCTGATATCATTCAGGCTTCCGTGGAATCAGTCGTCATTTTTCCGGAAAATTGAGGACAACTGCGGATGATGGATTAGGGATGGCATAGGTGCGGCTACTACACCTATTTCCAATCCTCTGCCTCCTTCAACCCAATGCCGTTCCTTGAGAATTCAGAGAAATGATATGTCGTAAAGATTCCCATGAGAAAAAGCTTGATAAATGGTACCAATGGTATTATTGATATCATAAATCAGTCTTGGGGGTGATACCTTGATAGCGTGGAACCTTAGAGTACCGGAAGATATTTACAACTGGGTGCGGGAGAAAGCGGCGCGGGAAACAATCGAGCGCGGCGAAAGGATCAGTATGAATGCCTTGGCCGTGGAGATCCTGACAAAGGCTATGAACGCGGACAGGAAGAAGGGAGGGAAGTAAAATGGAATATCCCATAGGGTGCATCTACCAGCGGGCGAAGTCTCCTTTTTGGTGGGCGAAGATCGTACCTTACAAAGGGGGCAAACCGATCTTTGAGAGTACCAAGCGAACCAGGAAGGACCACGCGGAGACATGGCTAAAGGAACGGATGAAGGACTTCAAGATTGATCTGGGGCATGTTCGGCCGGAACAGGTGACCTTTGACGAACTGGCTAAGGACCTCAAAACGGAATATGGGATCGAGGGCAGGAAGAGCCTTGACCGGTTAGAGAACAGTATCGGTCATCTTGAGAAGGTCTTCGCCGGCATGCGCGCTATGGAGATCAACACGGCCAGGGTGAAGCGATATATTGAACTGAGGCAGTCCGAAGGCGCGCAAAACGGAACGATCAACCGGGAACTGGCCGCATTGTCCAAGATGTTCAGCCTTGGGTATCAGAACACTCCCCGGAAGGTTCTTACTGTTCCCCACATTCCGAAGCTGAAAGAGGCGAACCCCCGGAAGGGTTTCTTTGAGCCTGCCGAGTATCAGGCCGTTCTTTCTCAACTGCCCGGGTTCTACCGGGGGCCGGTTACCTTCGCCTTCTACACCGGATGGCGGCAAGGGGAAGTCCTGGACCTGAAATGGTCGAATGTGGATAGAGAAGGGGGCATGGTTACTTTGGACGTGGGGACCACAAAGAACGATGAGGGCCGAACGGTCTACATGACGGAGGAAATAAGGACCCTCCTAGAAGCCCAATGGGAAGAGAGGAAGGCTTCCGGCAAACTCTCCCCCTATGTCTTCCCGAACGAGAGCAGAACGAACCGGATACTAAAGACCCGATTCAACCGGGCATGGCGGAAGGCATGCGAGAAAGCCGGGCTTCCCGGTAAACTGTTCCATGACCTTCGAAGAACGGCCGTTCGGAACATGGTCCGGGCCGGGATCCCCGAGAGGGTTGCAATGATGATTTCAGGCCACAAGACCCGGAGCATCTTCGATCGATACAACATCGTGGATGACAAGGACCTGAAACAGGCGGCACAGAAAATACAGGCGTATCACGGCGCGCAGGTTACACCAGCGGTTACACCGAAGGTTAGAAGCCTGTCCGAAGGCAATAGAAAAGGGATTAACCATGTTAGCTAATCCCTTGAATTTCCGCCCTTGGCGGAAGTGCATGGGAATCGAACCCACCTGCCAGGTTTTAGCCCGGCACACCGGATTTGAAGTCCGGGAGCCCCACCAGTGAGCTTTCCACTTCCGTCAGGCAGTATAACAAATTGTAATCAGAAGTCAAAACAGAAGTCTCTCACAGAGCCCGCAGAGAGATGTTCCGTTCCCTCCGGTGTGGCAGGGAACGGAGAAATCACTCAGCCGAGGTGCTCAATCAATATGCGGAGCATCCTTCGAAGAGGTTCGGCGGCGCCCCAGAGGAGCTGATCGCCGCAGGAGAACGCGGTCAGATATTGCGGTCCGAGCAGCATCTTCCTGATCCTTCCGATCGGCACCGTCAGGGTGCCGCTGATCGCAGCGGGGGTGAGCTCATGGATGGTCGACTCCTTGTCATTGGGAACGACTTTGACCCATTCGTTTGCACTGCGGATCATGTCCGTGATCTCGTCCAGCGGAACATCCTTTTTGAGCTTGATAGTGAAGGCCTGGCTGTGGCAACGCATGGAGCTGACACGCACGCAGATGCCGTCCACCGGTATGGGATCCTTGGTGTCGAGGATCTTGTTGGTCTCGGCATAGCCCTTCCACTCCTCCCTTGTTTGACCCATCTCGACCGCCCTGTCTATCCAGGGAATCAGGCTCGCGGCCAGCGGTACACCGAAATACTCTGTCGGCAGTTTCCCGCCCCGAAGCTCTCCGGTGATAAGCCGGTCGATCTCGAGTGCTGTAGAAGAGGGGTTCTCCAGCAGCTTCCCGGATGCCTTTCCAAGGGCCGCCATCTGGGCCACCAGTTCTCTCATGTTGTTGGCGCCGGCACCGGACGCTGCCTGGTAAGTCATGGAAGAGAGCCACTCCACCAGGTTGTTGGCAAACAACCCGGCAAGGGCCATCAGCATGAGGCTGACCGTGCAGTTGCCCCCGACATAGTTCCGAATACCTGATTTCAGTCCGGCATCGATCACATACCGGTTCACCGGGTCCAGGATGATGATGCTCTCCTTTTCCATCCGAAGGGTGGATGCCGCATCGATCCAATAGCCTTTCCATCCCTGCTTGCGCAAGTCGAGGAAGACCCGCTGGGTGTAGTCGCCTCCCTGGCAGGTGACAATGACGTCAAGCTTCGACAGGGAGCCGATGTCATGAGCGTCCTTCAAAGGTGCGGCGCCCTGACCTACATCCGGGCCGCTAGCGCCCACACTCGAAGTTGTAAAGAAGAGGGGTTCGAAGCCATGGAAATCCCTCTCCTGCCTCATTCTCTCCATGAGCACGGAACCAACCATGCCCCTCCAACCAATGAACCCGATTTTCAGCATATTGACCTCTCGTCATGAGTTGCTTGTTCAAAGCCAAATATTTTAACGAAAGAAATGAAAGAAATCTATTATCAAAGGCTGTCCGAACAACAGAGCGTTCATGATTGGGGACCTGAGGAAATTCTTCTAAGCTGTTCCATCAAAGCGGTCAAGGTTTTTCCAAGCGCCCCATGGATCACCACATCCGCGACACCGTCCATGGGGGTCGGTTCTCTGTTGACGATAATCAGCCCTGCACCGTTTTCGACTGCCTGCATCGGGATCGACGCAGCCGGGTAGACCACAAGAGATGAACCGAGAACGATGCAGAGGTCGCATTCGAGAGAGTACCTGAACGACGCGTCCATCTTTGCCGCCGGCATTGCCTGCCCGAAGGAGATGGTGTCCGGCTTCAGGATCCCGCGACAGGCGTCACAGGACGGGGCCTTTTCTCCGGCGAGCAAGCGGCTCTGGATATCTTCCCGCTCATACTTTTTGCCGCAGCTCAGGCAGGATACCGAAAAGGCGGTGCCGTGAATCTCGATGATCTTTTCCGGAGAACTCCCGGCCTTCTGATGCAGAGAATCGATGTTCTGCGTTACAATGGCCAGGATCTTCCCCATCTCCTCCATCTCTTTCAATGCGATATGGGCTCTATTGGGGGTTGCACCCTTCATGGCATCGTAAAACTCGGTGCTCATGACCCAATACCTCTCCCGTGATTTCTCGCTGGAGATAATCTTCTGGAAATAGAAATCCTCCGGATCATACCTGCTCCATATCCCGCCGGGGCTTCGAAAATCAGGTATTCCCGATTCCGTGCTCAAGCCGGCGCCGGTGAAAACAAGGATTTTCTTCGCATTCGCCACCAGCCGGGCTGCTTTCTCCACAAGTTCTTCCATAACAATTTCCATAATCGCCCGATATAGTTCACCCCATGAGGAGCGTCAAGAGCGTTTTCAATAGTGGGCGGTGAAAGAGCGGGCCTTAGAATACCACGAGGTCGGTCAATTGAAAAAGGGATTGCGAGTTCGCTCGGTTCCAATCGAACTGGCCGGCCCGTGGCCGGGGTAGACCCGCAGGCTGTCCCCGAGAGGGAAGATCTTCTTTCTCACCCCTTCTATGAGGAGCCTGTGGTCCCCACCAGGAAAATCCGTTCGGCCGATCGAGCCGGCAAACAGGGTGTCGCCGGTGAAAACCGCACCGGGTGCATGAAGACATATTCCTCCAGGCGAATGCCCGGGGGTGTGGATAACGGAGATGTTGTAATCACCGAGCGTGATCTTCATTCCTTCCTCGAGATAGCCGTCCGGCGCGAACCCGAGACCGGATGCATCGAGAGAATGGATCAGAACAGACGCACGCGTGATCCTCTTCAACTCGGCAGCGCCGCCGGTATGATCGAAATGTCCGTGCGTGAAGACGATAAAGCGAATGAAGAGCTTTTGGCTGGAGATCTCCCGGACGATTCGAACAACCTCGTCTCCGGGATCGATCACCATGCCGTCGTTTGTCCCCTTGGACCCAAGGATGTAGCAATTAGCCTGATAGGGTCCTACCACAACCTTCCTGAGCATGCCGAGATTCTTCCTTTCGATTTTTGCCCTGAGGGCGCGTAATGGAGAAGATAAGAAAGGTCCGAGCTTTTTCAAGTCCCTTTCGCAGGAGTTTTTGTTCCGAAGAATTCTCGTTTTTGAAAAACCTGGATACCCCTGCACCGGCGTATGGTATAGTTTATTGAAGAAGTTTCATGACTCGGAGGACGATTTTCGTGGGGAAGGAGAAAGCGCATGTTTTCCATTCGTGAGATCCTGGCGCTGGCCATCAAACTGGAGAAAAACGGAGAGCACTTCTACAGAGGGGCCGAGTCCCGATTTGCGGATCCGTCACTTGCCTCGCTGCTTCGCTGGCTGGCAGATGAGGAGCTGCGGCACATGGAGTGGTTCGTGAGCAAGAGGTCTGAAATGAAGCCGGAGGGCGAGGAAAGAGACCTCGAAGGAATCGGAGACGAACTCCTTCGCGATATTCTTGGAAATCAAACCTTTTCTCTCCAGGAAGCGGACCTCTCAAAGATCCACGATCAGGTGAGCCTGGTAGATGTTGCTATAGAATTTGAAAACGATACGATTCTCTTTTACAGGATGCTCCTTGCAATGATCGAGGACAGAGAGACAACCGAAAAGCTGTCTGAAATTATTGAAGAGGAAGACAGGCATATCCAGAGTCTTCGCACATTTCGCACACATCCTTCCGGGAGGCCTTCATGAAATTGACCCACGACATCATGGACAAATATGGAGATGTTCTTTTGTGGGCGCTTCGGACTGCACGCAAAGGGCGGTTTCGAAAAAGGGACGTGGTTCTGGTAAACTATCATCTGGATGCACTTCCACTGGCTGAGATTCTGCATAAAAAGCTGCTGCACATGAGGTTCCATCCGATCCTTCGGCTGCGCCCGACTTCTCGAATGGAATTCACCTTCTTCGATATGGCGGATCCACGCCAACTTGAGTTTCAGACACCCGGACAGGCAGAACTCAATGAAGGCCTGAACGGCGCCATTTATCTCTTTGCCCCCGACTCGTTGACCCACCTGAGCTCAGTCGACCCGTTGAAGGTCGGAAAAGCGGCCGTTGCCGTAAAGCCTTTTCGAGACATACTGGACAGAAGGGATGAAAAGGGGCTCTTCGGATGGACCCTCTGTATGGTCCCCACTCCAGCACTCGCAGAACACGCATCCATTTCCATGGGCAGGTATTCCCAGGAGGTGATCCGTGCCTGCTTTCTTGATCATGACGATCCGGTGAACCGCTGGGAGCAAACCTACAAGGACATTGGCGAGATCAAGAAGTGGTTGAACAGTCTGCAGATCAAGTTACTGCACCTGGAGTCGGAGACAGTAGACCTCAGGATCAGGCCCGGAACAAAGAGAAAATGGGTTGGGCTTTCGGGTCACAATATTCCGAGCTTTGAAATCTTTGTCTCACCCGACTGGCGGGGAACCGAAGGCGTTTATTTCTCGAATCAGCCTTCTTTCAGAAGCGGCAATCGGGTGGAAAACATCAAGTTGATCTTTAAAAAAGGTAGGGCGGTCCAAATCGAAGCTGAGAAAGGGGAGGAGTTTGCCGTCAAGCAATCCTCGATGGACAAGGGCGCCGCAAGGGTAGGAGAGTTTTCGCTGACCGACAAACGCTTTTCGAGGATCAACCGTTTTATGGCGAATACCCTCTATGACGAAAACTATGGAGGCCGATACGGCAACTCCCATGTCGCACTCGGCTCATCCTACTCGGACACCTTCGATGGGGATCGTTCGAAGCTCACTGCACAGATGAAAAAGGAACTCGGATTCAATGAATCCGCCTTTCACTGGGACCTGGTGAACATCGAAAAGAAGACGGTAACCGCTCACCTGGTTTCAGGGGAGAGGAAGGTCATTTACGAGAACGGGGTGTTTACCGTTTAGCATTGGTCATTTAACATTTGTCATTGGTCATCTGTCGCTCATCAAATCCTATCCGTCTCGTTAAGGTAGATTAGCGAGTCAGCAACAGCACAAGACAACAAGGCTGATCTGTGAGAATCTGTGAAATCTGTGGATGAGGAGCCGGACTTGCTCGATAACACCTTTATTCATATTCAGGGAATAGGAGAGAAATCGGAGAGGAGCATCTGGTCGCGGGGGATACGCACGTGGACAGATTTTCTGGAGTGTCCCGAATGCGTGTTGTCCGAGGTGAAGGATTGTGTCATCAGAGAGGAACTGAGGAACTCCATGGCTCATCGGCACGAAATCGGTTTTTTCGCCGGACGGCTCCCTTCGTGCGAGGCCTGGCGTCTCTACGAATCCTTCAGGCAAAGGGTGGTCTATCTGGATATTGAGACCAGCGGCGGCTATATGGGGGCCGATGAGATCACGGTCATCGGCACATTTGACGGGAACAGTGTCCGTTCATTCGTGAGCGGATCCAACCTGGAGGACTTTGAGTGTTCCATAGCGGCCTATGACCTTGTCGTCACTTTCAACGGTACCAGCTTTGATCTTCCCTTCATCAAACGTTCCTTTCCAAACATCACCCTGCCTCCGGCACATATCGATCTCCGATTTCCCCTGAAGAGGCTGGGATATCGCGGGGGGCTGAAAAGGATTGAAAGGGAGACAGGGATTGAGCGGGACGAGGAAATCAGGGGTATGGACGGTTTCGATGCGGTCCGGCTATGGAAAGCCTATCAGTGGGGAGACAATCGAGCCCTTCAGCTCTTACTTGAATACAATGCGGCGGATGTGGTGAACCTGGAACCGCTGATGGAGCTCGTGAACAGGGAATTGAAGGCCAGAATATTCCCGTTTGGCGCATGACAAATCCTACTCCTGATCCTCGATAAAACTCCAGACTTCTTCCAGCCGCGGGATCCCGTGTCGGGCGCCGATTCGGCGACACTTCATTGCGGCTACCGCAGAGGCGAAACGCATGCATGCGGCCATGTCCCAATGCTGAAGCACTCCATAGATGTAGGCGCCATGATATACATCGCCGGCCCCGGTCGTATCAATTGCCATCACCGGATAACTCCGCTGAAAAATGATTCTCCCGTTTTCGCAGCCTACGCTCCCTTGGGCGCCAAGAGTTATTACCGCCTTGCCTGCGCCCATCTCCATAAAGGCCTCTAACGCCTTCTCCATCGGCGCACCAGGTCCGACCAGGGCCACTGCAAAACCTTCAGAGGCAACGACAATGTCTACGAACCGAATCAGATCGGAAGAACCTAGCCTCAGGGTACCGGCGTCCATGACGACCTTCCATCCCATTTCCCGGGCCTGGCGAGCGGCTTCGATTGCGGCTTCCATCATGAGGCCGTCCACGTGGAGAATCCTGGCTTTAGGGAAATGAGCAAGTGCGACTTCCTCACTCTTCAGGGGTGGCACGCTCCCCCTGTGCCAGAAAATGGTCCTGTTGCCGTTTTGAGGGGATATGGCAATGAAGGCAACTTGTGAGGTATGCCCCGGGCGGATTGTCAAAAGGGAGAAATCCACCCCTTCCTTTTGCAACCCTTTAACTATCTCCCGTCCGAAAAAGTCATCGGATATAGATCCGAGAAAGGAGGTGCGGATGCCCAGCCTCGCCAGCGTCACCATCGCAGTAGAAGCAGGACCCCCGCATTGAATTTCCACGCTTTGGAGTTCCGATTTCTCGTTTTCCCGAGGAAAAGAAGACGTTATCCCCAGAAAATCCAGGCTTGCCTGGCCCAGACCGACCACCTCGATGTCAGGAAGGAGCTTCATTCCATAAAAATTCGGAAGTGGGAATTCGGGAGTGCGAAGTTGGAAGTTGGAATGAGATTTTTGCTTTCCGCCTTCCGACTTAAGATTTTCTTACCGCGCCCTTTTCTTGAGTCTCCCCATCTCGTCTTTGACGGTAGCCATATTATCGTTGACCTTTTTCTGCAAAGGGGAAGAGGGGTACTTGTCAAGCAGCGCCTTGAGAATGTTGTAGGAAGAGACCAGGAGTTCCTCCTTTTTGGAAAGATCCGTCTCAGCCCTCGCCATCAGGTAGAGTTTCGCAGCCCTGTTCCTCTCTTTATTGATCAGTTTCTCCGTCGCCATTTCTTTCAGAGAAGCGACTTCAGCCGAAGCGCTCCCTTCCCGCTGGAGTTCATCGAGCCTTGCCACGGCCTCTGCGAAATTCTCTTGTTCGACCAATTTCTTTGCAAGGATCAGTCGTTCGCTTTCGAGCATCGCTTTTTCTGTTCTCAGCGCATCTTCCGATTTCTCCGGTGAAAGCTCTCCCCTGTCTCGCGCGAGTTCTCTCTTTTCCTGTGCAAGCTCCACCTCACGCATGGCTGCATCGATAGCTTCTGTTTGCGGGCCCTGAGGGAACCGGATTCTTTGTTGCAGGAGGAGAAACTTGGCTTTTGTGAATTCTCCTCTCAGGACAAGGTCCCGCACCTCTGCCAGGGCGGTTTCTATGGATTCGGGACTCCCTGGAGTGGGACTATCCTCATAGACAAGGGGAGGTTCGATAACCGCTGGGGCGGTTTCGGTTAAACTTTCCGCATTTTCCTGAAAACCCATCCTCTCTCGGGCTTCTTTCAGCAGCGCTTCCTTTTCAGCAACACGCTGGGTCAATTCCTTCAGGCCTTCTTCAGCGCTCTGGTCCTGGCCCATTGCAAGTTGCCACTCGAGGATGTACGCGCGCAGATTCACCAGGTCGGGTCTCTTTTCGAGCTCCCTGACAATGGACTCTCCCGAGGAAACTGCTTCTGCCAGCCTTCCCTGTTTTGCCAGGGAGATGGAGTAGAGGAGACCTAATTCGGGGGTAAGGGCCTCTTCCCCGAACAAATCTCGCAACGCTATCGACTTCTCCACCACCATTCCGTGGTTGTCATCGAGGTAATCCTGAATGATCTCTTTTCTCCTGGTGGCATACTGGTCGATTATCCTTGAAAATTCGTCCCCTTCCTTGCTCTCTCTCAGAAAATATGCCTCGTCGATCTTGCTGAGGGACTCGAAGAGAAGGCGAATAATCCTCTGCCTGTCACCTTCGGCCATGGGGGGTTGGAGGGTGGCGCCGATCATCTGGTAGGAATTCAGAAGATCCATGGCGATTTTCCTTTCGCTCTCCCCCATTCCGGTCTGCTCAAGTCTTCCTGCAAGACGTGCGGTCCTCGCTTCGATCTCAGCAGAGGAAATCGGCAGGGGCAAGGTGATACCTCCAGGGGTGACGGTCTCTCTCGTGACCGGGGACGCACATCCCCCTATGAGAGCCGAAGCGAGCACCGCTGCGATCAGGCTAATTCTGTTCTTTACCATGTTGAGCTCCTCCCATGGGCTCAAATACCCTCTTCAGTATGAGCCGACTGCCCCCGGATTCCACATCTCCAAGGACCCGGAGATGACCTGCCGGCGATGCATGTACTTGAACATTCAGGGGCAGACCGCTCCCGGAAGATATGGTCACCTCACGGAATTCGTTGTAACCATATCTGGGAAAGGATTGAAGGTCAAAGGCCAAATCCGCGGCCTGAACCGCGTTTTTATAGATACTCCCATTGACAATGGCATTCCCGGTATCGACCCAGAGGGGCAGGGCGCCGGAAGATCCATAAATCACGATATGCTTTCCCTTCATAGGTCGGTTGTCGTCATACCCGACGTAGCTGGCTATCACGTATCCCTCCTTGATGTCCAGGGTACCGCTCCGCTCGTCCGGCCCAGGGAGAAATCCCACGAAGCTTGAATTCGTATACTTGTTGGCAGTACCGGTTTTCCCGAAAACGGGGAGAGGGATATTCACCTTCCGTCCTTCAAGATCCATGGCGAGTTGAACAGAATCTCTTGCGGTCCTGCCGGTTCCCCGTATCATGACCATACGAAGGATATCCGAAATCATTCCGCAAACCCGTTCGGAAAAGATCCTTTCCGCTTGAGGCTTGTATTCCCAGATAACGCTTCCCTGACGGTCTTCGATTCTGGTAATGACCGGCAGCATGGCGGCTGAGTTTATCCCCTCGAGAGAATACCGATATCCGGTCATCATGGACTGATACGCCAGTGCGGCTTCGACAATGCTGATAGAATTGGCGCCCAAAGGAAAGGAGAGGACAGGATCGAGTTTGGTGGTGATGCCGATCCTTTCGGAAAGGCGCGTCACATAGGTGAGGTTCACGAGTCTCTTGAAATCGCTCAGCCTGTAAAGGAGTTCCGAATCATACTTCCTGTAGCCTTTCAATCTCGCATAGATATTTTCGGAATGAGCCTGAAGGGAATCGAGGACCCTGGATGGGATTAAGCCATCGATCCATATGGTCTCGGGATCGACCACTCTCTCTGCTGTCTGCAGCTCCTCGGCCAGGGTGGTGAGAGAAGCGTTTGCAATCAGATTTCTGGATTCCGAATAGACAATCCTTCCCCGTGCGGAATCCACATAGAAATTGGACAGGTCTCCTGCAGGGAGGCTTGCTCTGTCGGTACTCGCAGGAGAAAGAAGAGACCCGCTGCCTTCCTCCAGGCGGCGCTTCATGGACTGGTTGAGCGCCTGGAGCCTGAGAAAACTCCAGCGATAAATCTGTGCATCCAGCTCTCCCTCCACCAGAAAGTCGCCGGGGTCTATCTTATAGTGGAGGCGCGAGATATCGGACACGAGTCCCTCTTGCCCCCCGAATATCAGGTCGGCTTCTATCTCCTTTTTGGATTCCTCGAACGCGGCTTCCCGCACATCCTCATCGGTCACCATGACACCGAAACGGTCTCGAACCCTGGCAGTGTATTCTTCGTAAGTCTCTGTAGTCTTGCGGCTGAGGCCAAGCGAATCGACGAGCTCTCGGAATTCATTCATGCTGAGCCGGTCGGTCAGGTGATAAAGGAGCCACACAGTTGCCAGGTTCTCGGATTTTACCCCCGCCCACAAGATGGAGACCTTGTCGGATTCCGGATCGTGGTCAGGTTTTGGAACATAGAAGGTCGATTCAAAGGGGTAGATGTCTTTTATGTTCTGCAGCGGATCGAGGGTATTCCATTTCAGTTCGAGGGCCGCCGCATAGACTATGGTCTTGAAGATCGAGCCCAATTGTCGCTTCGCATCTACGGCGCGGTTGAAGAAACGGTCGAAGAAGCCGCCCACCATCGCCTTGATCAATCCTTTCCTCAGGACGACGATTCCCCCTTCCAGGGAAGGAACCTTGGTGAGTATCATCCTTATCATTCCGGAATCGTCGACCGTTGCGGTTGGTTCGAGCGCCACCACGTCGCCTGCGTTAAAGAGGGCCAGAAATTCCGGCACATGCTTCTTCGTGAAATCCGCCCACGCCCCATGTTTTCCCTTGCGCAATGCTTCCCCCAGCGACCGCAACCCTTCGTAGTCGATCACTCCCTCGCCCCCGTCCCACGAAACGAAAATGCCGGGGTTCTCCGTGTCGCTTCTGATTTCGGTGATGCGACCGAAGAAGGGGATCTCTTCGCCTTTCTGTCGTCTGAAGGGATCCCCCACCAGTTCTCTGTATTTCTCAAGGTAACTCTCTCCGCCAAGGCCGGTGAGCTTGACATCCAGGGCAGGCAGGTGTTTTCTCAGGCTCTTCAGCGCGCCCTCCTGGATTTCCTTGTTGATGGAGGTGTAAATCCTGATGCCGGAGGTGGCGATATTGTCCACCCCCTGCTCGTCAAGAATTGCCTTGAAGTAATCGGAGTCGAGCTGGTCTTTGATATAGTCCAGGACTACGTTCAACCTGTAAGTCACCCTTCCTTCCCTGAAGGGTACCTCCTTTTCGAACGCCTCCTGGTATTCCGAACTGGTGATAAAATTGAGTTCCAGCATGTTGCCGAGCACATAGTCCTTCCGGAGCTTGGCCTGCTTCACGGCCTCCTTTTTCTCGGCTTTGGTCTTTTTATTAAAAGGGTTGTATTTGTTCGGGCTCTTCACAGACCCTGCAATAAAGGCCGATTCCACCAGATCCAGGTCTTCCGCATCCTTGTCAAAGAAGTACCTCCCCGCTATCCGAAGCCCGCTTCCGAAGCCGGTGACAAAGAACTGGTTGGCGTACATCTCCAGGATTTCCTCTTTGGAGTATTCCTTTTCGAGCAGGAGCGCCTGCATGAGTTCCTTCATCTTGGCTACATAGGACCTCTTCTCCCTCTTGAAGATGTTCTTGGCCGTCTGCTGGGTGAGTGTGCTTCCACCCTGCGCGATGCGGCCCGCCTTGAAATTTGCGATAAATGCGCGCACAACGGCGCTCGGATCCACGCCGTAATGGCTGAAGAATGTCTTGTCCTCTGCAGCGACGAGTGCCTTGACGAAATATGGGGGAATGTCCTTGTAGCGGATGTATTTCCTGTGCATCTTCTCGAAGAAGACCCCGATTACGGATTCCCCATCATCGTAGTACACAGGGCTTTCGGAGAAGATGAGGCTGTCTATGATTCCTCTCTCCATCCTGGTTGCCGCCTCCTCAGAGACAGCCTCATAGAAGAGGAGCAGGAAAGCGGCCGATCCGAGCACCACCACGAGCAAAGAAATAATGACGCCTCTCAGAATCCATCGTTTCATAACTGGCTCAACCGACCTCCACAAGAGGCTTTGGCTCGCTTTCGCATGTGAGCGCCCCCGACAACAGCATTCCCCTGAGGATCCGCTTCAGATCCAACCCCTTGCTCTTCAACCCTTCACGTCCGTAATTCATGTTCGCCTCAATGACATACCATTTTCCACCGGAGTGGATGAGATCCAGCCCTGCGTCGTTGAACCTGCACTTGCGGGCAGCCGTGCGGGCTGTCTCCAACCCCTCGTGCGGAATCCCTTTGAAGTTGATCGTACCACCCTGAAATAGATTTGTTCTGAAATCCTTATTGCATCTTATACGCCAGTAGGCCAGAACCGGCTCATAATTGATCAGAATAACCCTGAGATCCCTGTCATGAGGAAGATACTCCTGCACATATGCCACATTCGTCCTTCTCAGGTATCTGTCCAACTCTTCCGGGTTCTGGATCTTGAAGACGCCCCTGCCTCTTGCCGATGCCCGGGGAAGTTTGGCGATGAAAGGGAAAGAAAAATCCCCGAGGATCTCATCATGATGCAGATGGTAGTAGAACCTGGTCCGGGGGTGGGGAAGATGAAGCATATTGAAAAGAGTCGTTTGTTTGATCTTTTCATCCGAGTAAAGATATGTCTCGAGACTCGGAAAGAGCGCCTTGCCGAGAGTATGGAAAAACTGGGCGTAGTTCAGCGTGGGGTAAAGGATGAAAGATGCACCCATCATCAGGGTTTTTTCATGAGAGGTATAATCGCAGAAATTGGGCTTGACCCCGAGCGTACACACCTCCGGGACGCCTTTCATTCTGCTTCCCAAGGCGATAAAAGGAGTTTTGAGCGCAGTTGTGTTCATTGTATGATCTTATTCTTTGCACAAAGGAATTTTTTCTGCAACTGCTAGAGGACCCATCCTGCCACATCCTTAGCCTTTTCCCTTGCCCTCTTCATGATCTCCTCCACATCCAGAGTCAGGAGTCTTCTCTCTTCCAGGACCAGGCGGCCGTTAATGAACGCGTGGCTGACGTCGTTTGCTTTGGCTGTATAGACGAGTTGGGAGTAAGGGTCGAACATGGGGGTTAGGTGTGGCTTGCAGGTGTCAACGATGATAACGTCGGCCTTTTTTCCCAGAGCGAGCGATCCCGTGATTGCCTCCATACCCAGGGCGCGCGCTCCTTCGATGGTGGCCATTCTCAGTACCGTATACGCGCCCATGACCGTGGGGTCCATAGAGGCGACCTTGTGAATCTTGGCCAGCGAATCCATCTCTCCAAAAAGGTCGAGGTTGTTGTTTGATGCGCACCCATCGGTTCCCAGGCCCACCACAACGCCCTCCGAGAGAAGGCGGGGGACAGGGCAGATCCCGGATGCAAGTTTCATGTTGCTCTCAGGGGCCGTCACCACTTTGACCCCCTTTTCTGCGACAAGGCGGATCTCACCGGGACTGAGGTGAATGCAGTGAATCGCGATCATTTGCGGCCCGAGAAGCCCCAGACTATCCAGGTGTTCAAAAGGTCTCTTGCCGTATTTCTCGGAAACCTGACCGACCTCGCTCAGTGTCTCGGCAACATGGATGATCATCGGCACCTGGTACGCTTGGGCGAGTTGGTGTGCCTTGAGAAGCAGTTCAGGACAGCAAGTGAATACGGCATGCGGTTCGACCGCAACGGATACGAGAGGGTCGTCTTTCCATCTTCGAATCATCCTCTCGGTGTACTCAAACCCCTTCTCAAGAGCACCATAGTTTGGGGATGGGAAATCATAGAGCACCTCTCCGACCAGACATCTCATTCCGGCCTCTTTTGCAGCCTTGGCAATCTCTTCTTCAAAGAGGTACATGTCGCAGAAAGTGGTAATGCCGGAGAGAATCATTTCAGCGCAGGCAAGGAGTGCCCCCGTCCTTACGAAAGCAGTATCCATCCTTTTTTCAACAGGAAAGATGTATTTGGTCAACCATTCCATTAAAGGAAGATCGTCGGCAAGCCCCCTGAAGAGAGTCATGGCGGCATGCGTGTGGCCGTTCACAAGTCCGGGAAGAACAAGCCCCCCTTTGGCATCGACGACCTTTTTTGCATCCGGAGTCGGAAGATTCCCGGCGTCTCCCAAGAAACTGATGCGGTCCCCTGTGATTCCAAGACAGGCCCCTTTAAGCACCTTTTCCCGTGACTGCATGGTCACTATGATTCCATTCTTAATCAGATAATCAAATTGTTCCATTAAGACCTGCCCTCCAATGAAACCGGAAAGGGAACATCTCGAGTCGGATGACCTCTCGCTCACATGTCCAATGACAAGAGAACCGCCTCCCAAATACGGGCGAGGGAACTCCCTGCCTTCCTTGCCTTATCGATGACTTCATCAATGGAGATCATTTCCATGCAGTCGGGCAAGTTCACGTTGGTGATCGCCACGACGGCCGCGCACCTCATGCCGCAGTGAACCCCGGCAATGATCTCCAGTACGGTGGACATTCCAACCGCATCAGCGCCCACCGTTCTGAGGAAACGGGTCTCCGCAGGCGTCTCCAGGCTGGGCCCCAGAATTCCGGTGTAAACGCCTTCTCTCAAGGGGATCCTCAACTCCAGGGCCTTTTTTCTGGCAAGTGCGGCAAGGTCTCTGTCATAGGCCCTGCACATGTCCGGAAAACGGGGACCAAAGAGATCCAGGTTTGGTCCTATGAGGGGGTTCATGCCGGTAAGATTGATGTGGTCCGTGACGAGCATCAGATCTCCGGGCCCGAAAAGAGGGTTGAGCCCTCCAGCCGCGCTGGAGACGAGAAGGACGCCGACGCCCATTCTGGACATGACCCGGACAGGGAAGGTGACGTCCTGAGGCGCGTATCCTTCATAGATATGAAACCGCCCTTCCATGGCCACTATCGGTCTCTTCCCCAGTTTTCCAAAGACAAGATTTCCCCTGTGACCCTGAATCGTAGAGCGAGGGAAGTGGGGGATCGCATGATAGGGTACGCGGATCGGCGATTTGATCCTGTCAGTGATCTCCCCGAGTCCTGTCCCCAGAATCATTCCTATCTTCGGCTTTATCCCAGTACTGGCAAGAAGGAAGTCCGTGGCCTCCTGGATTCTCTCCAGCATCATAGTATCGGGGGTCTGCCTCGATAGGGTCTTTTCATGTTTGTTCTGCCGCATGTCCAATCTCCCGGTTTGAACCCATTAACATAAAAGTAATTCAATGGGAAGTGAGACCTTCGCCTTCCGCGACCCTCAAAAATCAGAGATCGTACAGCATGGAGTAGCTGCGTAGTCAGCGACCGTGATACAGGGGAACAGCACTGGAGATTAAAGTAAAGGAGTATGTATTTTCAGTAACTTGGCGAAACTTGACAAATCCTTGAATAATGGTAGGATGTACTCACTTCCATAAGGAGGGGACGGAAATGATTCTCACCAGACAAATCGAGATCAGTACCGCCTGTTTGCTTCGCGTGGCATTCCTGATGGGAGGCGTCGTTTCGATTCTCCTGTCGCCCCAGGAAATAGCACGAAAACAATGGCTGGCCCAACCGAGCAGCCACAAGAATACGAAGATCGTCAAAAAGGTCAATCCGCCGCCGCGCATCAAAATTGAAGACTATATCAGCGAAAGGACCCGTAAGGCGGAAAAGGAATTCGATCACCATATCTTCACGGCATCCAATAAGCATCGCATAGACCCGGCTCTTGTAAAGGCGGTCATATTGATCGAATCGGGTTATAACCCCTATGCCGTCTCTCCCAAAGGAGCGATAGGGCTGATGCAACTCATGCCACATATCATCGACTCATTCGGTATAAAGGACGCGTTCGATCCTTTTCTCAATATCGAAGGAGGAGTACGGTACCTGAGCCAGTTGCTGAGGTTCTTCCAGGGTGATATCTACTTGAGTCTTGCTGCCTATAACGCGGGCATCGGCAGAGTGACACAGCCTCGCCCGATTCCTGACAGCACCAGGAGCTTTGTTCGGAAGGTCCTCGAATTCTATGAGTACTACCAGAAAGGAGGAGAGAGAAAAGCAGCTCCAGAGGATGCTAAACCCTCCACTGTTCCGGTTCCTTCACTTATTTATTCTTGATTTATACTTCCTGCCTCACATATATCATTACTTCGTCCCATAGGTTTTGCAGAGAGCGATGTAAGATCCGACTCGCCTTGCTCCGCCTGCGGTATGAACACCGATAGTCTCTAGACCCTGAGAGAAAAGGAGAAGAGGGTGGTTTCCATGATCGAAAGACTCCTGGACCCGGCATCGCTGCCGGACCCCACCAGTACGGTCACTCTGGTTCAGACACATATCTCTTCCGTGATCGTGGCTGATCGATTCGTTTATAAGATAAAAAAGCCTGTCAATTTCGGATTTCTGGACTTTTCTACACTGGAAAAGAGAAAATATTTCTGCCACCAGGAGGTTCGGTTAAACCAGCGACTTTCCAAGGAGATCTACCTTGGTGTCCTGCCTGTTCTGCAGGAAGGGGATCGGTTTCGAATAGGCGAGGGCAGGGGAGCGGCCGTGGAGTATGCCGTAAAGATGAAGAGGATCCCCGAACAGGTGCTGATGAAATCCATGTTCCGCGAGGGGAGACTGGGGATAGAGCATCTGAATTCGATATCGCTCCTGCTCGCCCGGTTCCATAGTGAGGCTGAACGCACGAGGGAAATCGATTCGTTCGGAGAACCGGAAAAATTCAAGATCAACACGGATGAGAATTTCATGCAGACCGAGAAGTATGTGAGAAGGACCCTGAAGCAGGAGGACTTTCTCGCGCTCCGTGGATGGACGGATGCTTTCTATCAAAAATACGACAGGCTCTTCCGGGAACGGATCGAAAAGGGAAAAATCAGGGATTGCCATGGCGACCTGCACATGGAACATATCTGTCTGACCGAGCCGGTCTCCGTGATCGACTGCATTGAATTCAACGACCGGTTTCGATACTCTGATACCCTCTCTGATATTGCCTTTCTTCTCATGGATCTGGAATATCATGGAGGAAGAGATCAGGCAGCTCATCTTTGGAAGGCTTACCAGGTGGAGTCCGGAGAACGGGATGTGGAGGAACTTCTTGTCTTTTACAAGGTGTACAGGGCCTATGTGCGGGGAAAAGTCATCAGCTTCCAGTTGGACGATGAGCGGCTGCCCGGCATGGAAAAAGAACGAATAGCGCGACAGGCTTCCGCATACTTCGATCTGGCGCGCCTGTATATCGGGTGAAGGGGACCGCAGAATGGACGAGGAATAGAAAATCAGCCACAAAGGCGCAAGAAAAAATGGTTCTTAGTGGCTTTGTGTCTTAGTGGCATATCTTCTGAAACGAGGGAGACAATGAGAGAGCCGTTCAAGGAATTCATGAAGAGGGAATTGGGGCCGGAGGCTGTTCTGATCTCCTGCGGCCTCCCTGCCTCATACAAAACGGAAACGACCGAGGTTATCGCCAGGCTGAAGGGGTATGTCGTTCTTCGAACCGACATGATACGCCTCGAGGTCCTAAAAAATGAAGACATCTTTGATGAAAAGGTTGCCGCCGACATGGACAAGAGGCGTCTCGTCTATGACGAAATGTTCACAATGGCGGGCGAGCTTGCCGGGAAAGGGAACGGAATCATTCTGGATGCAACGTTCGTGAAGCAGTCCTTGAGAAGGCGAGCTGCCGAAGTCGCAGCCCGCCAGGGAAAGCAGTTCATCATCCAGCAGACCCAGTGTCCCCAGGAGGTCTCCCTCCGGAGGATTTCGCAGCGGACCAAAGAGAACTACGAATCCAATGCTCTTACCGAACAGGCCTATCTCAACAACAAGCAGAAATTCGAGGCCGTGGATCTGGAGGATCTCAAGACCCAATTTCCGAATCTTTCAATCCTCCATCTCCTGGTGGATACGACCTCAGACAAGGAAGACGAATGGTTCGTCATCGGCAAGACCCTTCGATAGCTCCTCCTTGGCAAGTTGCAGATAAGCTGACTTCCCGTGAAAGAGGCGGCTCACTCCCGGAATGGCTATTCACAACAACCGTTAACTATTAACGATTAACTTTTAACAGTAAACTATATCTTCACCGACGGGGACCATGAGAAGCAAAGTCAATATCCTGAAAGAAAGGATTCGTGCGGCAAGAGGGGAGATCCCTCCAGACCTCGTACTGAAGTCGGGAAAGGTCGTGGATGTCTTCTGTGGCGAGATTCGGGAAGGCGATGTCGCCGTACACCAGGGCGGGATAGTCGGTGTAGGACCCGGGTACAGCGGCAGGGAGGAGGTAGATTGCCGGGGGAGATGGATTGTCCCGGGATTTATTGACGGTCATCTCCATATAGAGAGCAGCATGGTTCTGCCTTCAGGACTTGCGAACGCACTGGCTCCATGGGGGACTGCGGCCATTGTTGCCGACCCACACGAGATCGCAAACGTCATGGGTTTGGACGGGATCCGACTCATGCTGGAGGACAGCAGGACCGCTCCTGTGGATGTCTTCTTCATGGCCCCTTCCTGTGTGCCGGCAACTCACCTGGAGAGTTCCGGAGCCGGACTTCCGGCCTCCGAGTTGAAGAGTCTCATGAAACAGCCAAGAATCCTGGGACTTGCGGAAATGATGAACTACCCCGGCGTGCTCGCAGGGGCCGATGAGGTCCTGGAGAAGATCGTACTTTTTCGGGACAAGGTGATCGATGGTCACGCGCCGGGTCTTGGGGGCCGCGACCTGCAGGCCTATCTCACTGCAGGGATCCGTTCCGATCATGAAACCACTGACCGCAGGTCAGGGATGGAAAAGGTGAGTCAGGGGATGATGCTCATGATCCGCGAAGGCACCTCGGCCCGGAACCTCGAAGAGCTTGTCCCCCTTGTATCCGATCGGAACTTTTGGCGCTTCTGTTTTGTCTCGGACGATCTCCATCCGCGAGACATCCTGGAGAGAGGGCATCTGAACTTCATGGTACGCAAGGCGGTTCAACTGGGCCTGGACCCGGTCACGGCCGTCCGACTCGCCACGATCTCCCCTGCATCGTATTTCGGGCTGCGCGACAGGGGTGCAGTCGCACCCGGATACAAAGCGGACCTTGCTGTACTGGAAGATCTCGAAAGTTTTTATGTCAACAGGGTCTACAAAAACGGCATGCTGGTGGCAGAGGACGGAAACCTGTGCGTGGGAGTGTCGAGAAAGAGAAAGCCGAGTGAAGCCGAGCCACTGAAAGTTGCAGGGCTCTCTCTTGAGAGCTTTCGGATTCCAGCTTGCGCTGGAAATGGACGAATCATTGAGTTGATCCCGCACCAGATCGTGACCCGGACCCGCTACGAGCCTGTGAAATGCGAAAATGGGTTTGTACAGGCCGATGTGGCATCGGATATTCTCAGGCTGGCGGTTGTGGAACGTCACCATGGCACCGGGAGAATCGGTCTGGGTCTGGTCAAGGGATTCGGGCTCAAGGCCGGCGCTCTCGCCTCTTCAGTGGCCCATGATTCGCATAATATCATTGCTGTCGGTGTGGAGGAGGAAGATCTCCTGCTGGCTGTCCGGGAAGTAGTGAATATGGGAGGGGGAATTTCCGTTGCCTCGGGGAATCGAGTTCTCTCCAGAATATCTCTTGAGATCGGCGGATTGATGACAGCGGCCCCCATCCGGGATGTTGCAGTCCGGATGGACGAGCTTCTGCGGGCCGCCGCATCATTGGGCTGCACCGTTCCGGAGCCGTTCATGATTCTTTCTTTTCTGGCCCTGCCGGTAATTCCGGAATCGAGACTCACTGACCGGGGACTGATCGACGTGAACAGTTTCGAGGTGGTGCCGCTGTTTGCCTAAATCGATCCAAGATGCAGGATCCAAGATGCAGGAGAAATAAAAGCGTTAGTTCCGAATTTTTGATCAGGAGAACCCGTGAAACCATCCGGACACAGAATACGTTCTGTTGGCATCGTCTACAAGCACCGCTTTGACCCGGCCAGGCTCGCAGCCGACCGGCTCAAGAAATGGCTCAACAGAAGGTCCATCTCCGCTTACCTGGAGGAGATGAGCACAAGGGACGGGTCGGATCGTTCCGGAGAAACCACCTCCGTCATTCCGAGAGACGTGCATTTTATCGTTGTGCTGGGAGGCGACGGCACACTGCTGGGGGCTGCCCGTCAGGTGGCGAAGTATGGGATTCCCATTCTGGGGGTCAATCTGGGCGGCTTGGGATTCTTGACCGAGATTCCTCTGAAACGCCTCTATGCCGTCCTGGAATTGATGATGGACGGCCGGCTCGAGATCGAAACCAGGGTGATGCTCGAAACCATGGTCATGCGCGACAACGAAGAGATATCTCGATTCCGGGTCCTCAATGATGTGGTGATCAGCAAGGGCGCGCCTGCGCGGATCATCGATCTCGACGTGCACATCAATCAGGAGCTTCTGACTACATTCAGGGCGGACGGACTGATCATCTCCACCCCGACCGGGTCCACCGCATACAACCTCTCTGCCGGAGGGCCAATCATCTATCCGACGCTTGCCAGCATCATCCTTACACCGATCTGCCCTTTTACATTGTCCAACAGGCCGATCATTCTCTCCGACTCCCATCAGGTGCAGGTCACCCTTGCCAAAAATGTGGATCAGGGGGTGAGTCTGACCTGTGACGGGCAGATCGGCTTCGACCTTCTATTCGGAGACAAGGTGATCATTCGAAAGTCGAAGGAGACGCTCCGGCTGATCAAGTCGCCGGATCAAACCTATTTCGAAATTTTGAGAACAAAGCTGAACTGGGGTGGGGCAACATACAAAAGAGATGGAGACTCTTAAGATTTTCTATAGAATACCGTCGCAGCATATAGCATACTTGAAAACGACGATCGAATCCTACGACGGCATGGCCGTTGTGACAACGGTCGATCCACGGGCTGCGCTGGTCGAACTGAAGGTCTCGCCGGGATGTGAAACCCTTATCCATGAACTTCTGGATCACCTCACCATTTATGAGAACATTCCGCTCACCCGGATTGAACGGACCGGGCCGAACCAGCCTTAAAACCCGATGTGAGGAAAACCCGGCGGATCTCAATTTCCCTTGTGGCGAAAACAGGAGGAACCTGTCCATTTGAACCACCACTTTCACATCATCACCATGGGGTGCCAGATGAACGAGTACGACTCCGATCTGGTGGCCCAGCTTCTGCTGAACATGGGTTATCTCCCCACATCAGAGCCCCTGGAAGCTGACCTCATCCTGATCAACACATGTGCGGTAAGGGCCCGTGCCGAGCAGAAGGCCGTCAGCATACTGGGTCGAATCCTGAAGCAGAAGAGGAGAACGCCGGATCTGAAGGTAGGGCTCATGGGATGCGTTGCGCAGCAGCGCGGGGGGGAATTATTCAAGAGATTTCCCGAACTGGACCTCGTGCTTGGCACAAGGGAGGTTTCCAGGATCAGAGAGCATATCCACAGCTGGGAGAGCCGGTCGAGGGTACTCGCCACTGAGCTGAACCTGCAGCCTCCTGCCTCGCCGAATGCATCGGGTTATTTCCGCAGCCGCTTTACGGCTTTCATTTCCATTATGGAGGGATGCAACAACTTCTGCACCTATTGTGTCGTTCCTTTCACGCGCGGAAGAGAAGCGAGCCGCTCGCCCGACGATATTGTTGAAGAGGCAAAACATCTCACCACGGAAGGGGTCAGGGAGATTACTCTTCTCGGGCAGAACGTGAATTCCTATTCTTACGACAAAGAGGAGGGGCAATGCCGTTTTCCTCTGCTGCTTCGAAAGCTGAGCAGCCTGAAAGAGCTCCTGAGAGTGCGTTTCACGACGTCCCATCCAAAGGACCTTTCGGATGATCTGATTCGCTGCTTCGTGGAAATCCCTATCCTCTGCCGTCATATACATCTGCCCTTTCAATCCGGCTCGAACCGGATACTGAAGCGGATGAACAGGGGCTACACCCGGGAGCAGTATATCGATCGGGTCAGGGATCTGCGGCAGGCTGTTCCGTCCATCGCCATAACCAGCGATGTTATGGTCGGATTTCCGGGAGAAACGGAAGATGACTTCATGGAAACCCTGGATCTCATCCGGCAGATTGAATTTGACAATCTGTACTCTTTCAAGTACAGCGATAGAAATAAAACCCGCTCCTCTACCATGAGCGGAAAGATTGATGAGTGGGAGAAGTCAAAGAGACTAGAGTTGCTTCAAAAAACTCAAAAAGAGATTACTATTCGTAAAAACAAGAGCTTCAGAGGCGCCGTTGTAGAAGTGCTTGCCGAAGGTCTCAGCAGAAAAGGAGATCAGCTTACCGGCAAGACCGAAGGGAGTAAAATTGTAAATTTCAAGTCTGATTCTAATCTATTGGGACATATTGTTAAAGTATTGATCAAAGAATCCTCTGCCAATTCCCTTCGCGGAGAGTGTTTGGGCTCGGCAGGGGGCGATCAATCATATTAACCCCTCGTCGGCCCGTCAAAATGTCAGTCGATCTGAAACTCGATTGCAGCAACGAATCCGTCCTTGTTGTAGATGACGATGATCTACTCAGGGCAACCCTGGAACAGCTCCTAGCCGCACTCCGTTTTACTACCGCCTCGGCTCCCAGCGGCCCCGAAGCACTCAAGATGCTGGCTGAACGCGAATTCACCTTCATGCTCACAGACATGAAAATGCCTGAAATGGACGGCTTCGAACTCATCAAGAAGACCTCCGAGGCGTACCCGAAGATAAGCATCATCGCCATGACGGGTTATTCCCAGGGGTACAAGTATGTTGACGTGATCAATGCCGGCGCCAACGACTTCATCAAGAAGCCTTTCGACCTTGAAGAACTGGAAGCGAAAATCGCCAGAATCATCACAGAACGAACTCTGAGGGAGGAACTCAGCAGGCTTTCCATCACCGATTCTCTGACGGGTCTTTTCAACCAGAGGCATTTTTATTCCAGACTGAGGGACGAGGTTCTCCGGTCCAAGAGGCAAAGACATCGTCTGGCGCTCATCCTGTTCGATCTGGACAATTTCAAATTATATAACGACACCAACGGTCATCTGGCAGGAGACGAGGTGCTTCGAACGGTCGGACGGTTGATCAACAGGTGTATCCGTGTGGGAGTGGATTCGGGTTATCGCTACGGCGGCGATGAATTCGGCGTTATCCTCATTGACTCGGATCTGTCGGTCGCCGAGGAGATCGGAAAGCGTATCCGGGAAGCGCTCAAAGAGAACGGTGGTATGAACATAAGTCTCGGCTGTGCCATGTACAGCGAAGGCATGTCGGCAGAGGACCTGATCGATGCCGCAGACAGAAGATTGTACGCGATGAAATCAGAGAGCCGTCAGAGAGCCGACTGAACCGCGTTCCGTAACTTCCGATAATATATATTATGTAAACTAACCTTCGTACCTCATATTGCCGTTGCCTTCAACTATTATTCCCCGTATCTGAAATAACTATTGACACCTTGGCGTTATACCGTGTAAGAATATCAAATTCACCTCTCTGGGAGGCTCAACTGAATGGGTAGTGTTGTCAAAAAGCGTCGAAAGAAGATCAGGAAACACAAATACCGCAAAATGCTGAAGAAGATGCGCCACAAGAACAGATAATTCCGACGATTATCTTCTTTTTCGACCGAGCTCAAATGAAAATGAAGAAGGCAGTTCCCCAACGAGAGCTGCCTTCTTTTTGTTCCTGTTTGTCCGCTACGGGTAAAGGAAGGCTCTACCGGTCTTCCTGCCAAGCCGGTTAGCCCTTAGCATGGATTTCAGCAGAGTCGGTGCTGACCACTTGGACTCCTTGTTCAGTTCCTTTTAAAAGTACTCGGTCACGAAATAGGCGATGTCGATGCCCGTGAGGTCCATCAGTTCAAAGGGACCCAAATGCATCTTCAATGTCCCGCATCACCACTTCCAGGCCGATCTGCGCTGCGACCTGAGCAATCCCGTTTCCCATTGCACCTGCGCCAACAACTCCAAGCCTTTTGACTTCCATAGTTCCTCCTCTGCAGTTGGTAAACCTCTACACCGATTCGACGCGGCTCACCTCCGGAACATTCAGCTTCAGGATCTTTTCTATGCCCATCTTCAGGGTCATTTGCGACATGGGGCAGCTGCCGCAGGCGCCGGTCAGTTTGACCTTGACCACCCCGTCTGCACCCACGTCAACGAGCTGCACGTCTCCTCCGTCGGCCTGTAAAGAGGGTCTCACCTTTTCAAGCGCCTCTTCCACCTTCTTTCTAAGCATAATGTTGTACCTCCTTCGGGCGGCAAATCAGCCCTTTTACAGAATGTTTATCATTTGCCACCACCCCGATCAAGAGCTATTTTGTAGCCGTTCGGCCGCTTTCGCTCGTATTTTGAAGCTTGAAAATTGGACATTCTGCGGTTCGCTTTTTCTGCCTAGCCGAAAAAGCGGTTCGCTCTTTCATCCAGGTACCGGCTCAATCCATCCGAATCCTCCGGCGTCCATCCCAGGACTTCCTGCCAGATATCCGGGCTCTCCATGCAGAGATAGAGACCCGCATCCCTGTGCCATTGGATCAGCATTTCGGCCATATAAGCATACATCTCGATTCGGACCGGTTTGAAAAGGCGCATCTTGCCATCCAGTCCGGGGATGAATTCGCCGTTGAGCACCATGCTCTTGGGGTGCCGCCTTCTTATAATGGATTTGAGCTCCGGCAGATATCGCATGCATCCCATGCTGATCCAGATAACGTTTTCAGGAATCAGGTGCTCTGCCATCATATCGACGGTTTTGCGGTATTCCTCCTTCCACCCCGGATGAGGCACCAGGGGGTCGAAATGGAAGCCCACGACAAACCCTTCCTGCTGGCATCTTCTTGCCGCTTCGAGTCTTTGCCGGATGGAAGGGGCTCCGTGTTCTTCCCGGGATGCCACATAGGGGCTGTTCAAGGACCAGGAAACCACGATACTCTTCCTGCATGAGGAGTCGAGGAGTCTTTCTGTGTGAACGGACTTCGTCTTCAGTTCGAGGAGGGCGTTCCTCCGTTTTTCAAAGAATGGCAGCAGGAGGTCTGTCCACCCCGTGACGGGATCAAGCGCAAGGCTGTCCGTGAATTCGCCGGTCCCTATCCTGAAGAGGAGATCAGGATGAGCATCGAGGTGCGCCTCAAGTTCGGCGAGTTTTTCCTCTACATTTGTGAACACCCGCAGGTATGGCTGATTCAGGTAAGCCTGGAGGATGCAGTAGCTGCAGTCCATGGGGCAGTTGGTTCCGATATGGAGGATCTGGTAACCGCAGCAGAGATAGCCTTTTGTCCCGGGGCACTTCTTTAGGGTCTGCCCGGGAAACGACCCAAGTTGAAGCGTCTGCTTTTCAACGGATGCTCCGTTGCCCTGTCTTGGATGTGAGATGAATTCGACATCCGCTCCGGGAAGCCTCTCCAGAATCGCAGATCCGAAAGAGGTGGAGTCCGCCCCTTCCTCAAGTAAAACTTTTTTGATTCCCAAGAGCATGGCTATTCCTTCCAGGGGTCCTTGATCCGCTCCAGATCTTGAATTGAGGCGAGCTCGGTGACTCTCTTGCGCAGTGTCTTGCCGTCCCTGAAGCGGATCTCAAGCCGGTATTCCGGGGATTCGAAATACGGCGAATGATGCACCCTTACCCCCTCGGGCAGCTTGAGGTCCCTGACCCTCTTCTGGAATTCCTTCTCGGCAGCGACCAGTCCCGGAAGCCTCATCGCCTTAAGGGTATCGATGACGCATTTCACCTTCTGCGGACCGTTCAGGCTATTGTCTTCAAGGATTGCTCGAAAACCATCTGTCGAGAGAACCCGCTCTGGTGCAACGTTTGAGATGGAGGACACTTCCATAACGAGCTCAACGAAGTGAGACTGTTGATTGAAGTTGAACTGGAGCGTATCGAACCACTCTGAAAAGGCGGCGGCTGCCTCGGGATCCATGTCGAGCAGTGAGCGCACGGTCTGAAAGCTAAGGCTCCCGGCTGCAAAGGAGATTCTCGTTTTCTCCTCCAGTTGCCCAATCCGCAGATAGCTCGCCAGAACCGGCCGGTGTGCAGGAAGACCGAGCAACGGCATATAGTATTCGACGACCTCCTGTTCAGGAAAATGAACAGCGAGCCGTTCCAGTGCCATTCCTTTTTCCGTCCCGTTCAAATTTCTTGTCGAGAGATTGTCATGGAGGTTGAGAAGGAGTCTGTCGGAAACACAAAGCCCGGAACCCGAAAGATCGAAGCACACGATCTCTTCCCGCTGCAGGACCTTGAGCGCGAGCACCCGCCGGTACCCGGCCACAATACGCGCCCTGCCCTCTTCATCCCGGTCCACGAAAGGCGGGTTCAGGACCCCTACCCTGCGAATCGATTCTATCATCGGGCTCAGGTCGAAACCGAAGCTCATCGTATACGGCCCCGGATTCTCGTCGAGCATGCTCAGAGGTATAAGAATGCGCTCGCCCTGCATATAGAAAAAATCCTATCTCTCAGTAGAGTACACAGCAATTGCATGGAATCAAGATTCTGTTTCTCGCAGAGATCGCAGAGTCATACAGCGGCAGTTTTTGTCTTGCCGATGTTTTTGTGACATCGGCAAGACAAAATATTCTCTCTGCGCGCTCGAGCGACTCTGAGCGCAGCGAGGAGAAGCGGGCGAGAGACTCAAATCAGTATTCCGACCGCCGCGCCCGTCATGCACGTGGCGATGGTCCCGGCCACAATCGATTTCAATCCCATTGACACGATCTCGCCTCTTCTCTCGGGGGCCATGGCCCCCATGCCCCCGATCATGATACCCAAAGAACCGAGATTCGCAAACCCGCACATCCCATAAACAAGGATCACCCTGCTCCTTTCACTGAGCACCCCTTCCGGCAGTCGGCTCAGATCTGCATAGGCCAGGAGTTCATTCAGGACCGTTTTGATTCCCATGAGCTTGCCCGCCGCCATGGTTTCCGGCCAGGGAATTCCCATGAGCCACGTGACGGGCGCCATCACCCAACCGAGCAGCCACTGAATGGTGATCGGTTCTCCTGAAGAGAGCTGAGGAAGCAGGGAGAGAACCAGGTTCACGAGATGAACCAGGGCAATCAGAACCACCAGCATGGCAAGGATATTGATCAGCAGCTTCGCTCCGTCCACTGTGCCGGCCGTGATGGCATCCATGGCGCCCGCCGCACTGCTTTCCAGGGGGACATCAGCGGCCGATGAGAGGCCGGTCTCCGGTATCATGAGCTTCGAGACGCAGACGGCGGCAGGGGCGCTGATCAGGGATGCGATCAGAAGATGCCCCATCGCGTTGGGGATTTTTCCCGACAAAAAGGAGGCGTAGAGGACCATGACGGTCCCGGCAATGCTGGCCATGCCACCGACCATGATGGTAAAAAGCTCACTCCTGGAGACCCTGTTAAGGTAAGGCCTTACCAGCAAAGGGGCCTCCACCATTCCCACAAAGACATTCGCCGCGGTCGAAAGCCCTTCGACCCCTCCCAGCCCCATGGTTCGGCGAAGGACCCATGAAAAGCCTCTGACCACCAGTGGCAGGATCCGCCAGTGAAAGAGAAGCGAGGAAAGAGCGCTCATCACGAGGACCAGCGGCAGTCCTCGGAAACCAAAGACATAGCTCATGCCGGGAGATTTCTCATCGAATGGAAGCGGTGCACCCCCCAGGTACCCGAACACGAAACTGGTGCCCGCCCTGGTGGATTCCTCCAGTGCCTCAACGGCACGGTTCAGCCACAGAAAAAAGACCTGTACGCCGGGCGCCTTCAAAAGAATGAATGCAACAAGCAACTGAAGGATCAACCCGGAAGCCACGGTCTTCAGATTCACGTTCCGTCGTTTCTCCGACAGGAACCAGGCAATGAGCACGAATGCCAGAAAGCCGATCAGACTCTGAATCCGTTCCAAGTGTGCTCCCAAAATCGATGGGTTTCTTTTCGCTCTACCCATCCTACAGAGTGAAGAAAAGTCTCACACAAAGCTTGCCGCGGACATGATCCGGGGGCGCAAAGCCGCTATACTATGAGTTGCAAGACCAAAAGAGACGGCGAAAAGGGGACATGCGGATGCTATACTATTCAAGAGAGCCCTTGGCTCGCCCTGGCAACTGCTCCCGCACGGACGGGCTTCTTTGCGCCGCCATTTCTACTTTTTTATGCCCTTGCACCTTTGCGGCTTCCGCCTTCGTGACGCGCCATAGCGTCACTTCGGAGCGACGGCGGTTGCGTGAGAATGCCTTTTCGTATTTGCTCTACGCTTTGCGCACATGTAAATACCAGAAATTGTGCTTGACATGAAGCAAAACCGGGGACAATCTACTATATTAAATTAGTCGATAAATTGTTGACACCTGCGACGCAAATGTGGCATTCTTCCGCTTCATTACAGCGGCTTTGAGAGCCCGCCAGCGTTGTAACGATGGCCTTTCTCATAAATTAATCCAAATCTGCATCTTGACCGTCAGCTCTAGGTGAGGAGTGCATGAGCCTATGAATCAGAATTTGCCCAAAGGATCGGTCCTTGTCATCGGTGCCGGAATTACCGGCATGCAGTCTTCCCTGGATCTCGCGGATTCAGGGTACTTCGTCTACCTGGTGGAAAAGTCCCCGGCAATAGGCGGGGTCATGTCCCAACTGGACAAGACATTTCCCACCAACGACTGCGCCATGTGAATTATCTCCCCGAAACTGGTCGAGGTCGGCCGGCACATGAATATCGAGCTCTTGACCCTGTCCGAGGTGAAAGGGATCGAGGGAGAGGAAGGGAATTTCAAGGTCACGATCAGGAAATCGCCCCGTTTCGTTGACATGGAGAAGTGCATCGCCTGCGGAACCTGCGCGGAGAAATGCCCCGCCAAAACGGATGACGAATACAACCAGGGGATTTCCAAGAGGAAGGCGATCTACGTGCCATACCCTCAGGCCGTTCCGCTCAAGTACGCTATTGACAAGGAGCGGTGCATCTATTTTCAAAAAGGCAAATGCAAGGCCTGTGAAAAGTTCTGCCCCACCGGCGCGATCCGGTTCGACGACAAGGAGCAGGAGATCGAACTCCATGTCGGCTCCGTGGTCTTTACCTCAGGGCTGCAGCCTTTTGATCCTGCCCGGTTTGAGCCTTACGGGTACGGGAAATACCCGAACGTCGTCACGAGTCTCGAGTTCGAACGTATCCTCTCGGCCGGCGGTCCTTCCGGCGGGCACGTGCTCAGGCCTTCGGATGGCTGCGCTCCGTCCAAGATCGCGTGGATCCAGTGCGTCGGGTCCCGTGACCAGAACCAATGCAATCATCCTTATTGCTCATCGGTCTGCTGCATGTATGCGATCAAGGAGGCCCAGCTCGCCAGGGAGCATATCGGGAGTGGATTCGAGCCTGCCATCTTCTTCATGGACATGCGGACCCACGGCAAGGATTTCGAGAAATACTATGACCGTGCAAAGTCCGGCGGAGTGCGCTTTATCCGATCCAGGGTCCACACCATTTCCAAGGCGGATGACACGGGCACCCTGCTGCTCCGGTACGCTTCGGAATCCGGCGACGTCGTGGAAGAGCCGTTCGATATGGTGGTGCTCTCTGTGGGCATGGAGCCTGCCGACTCGGCCTTGAAAACCGCTGAGACGCTCGGCCTCCGGCTCAATTCCGATCATTTTGTGGAAACTCCCGACCTGGATCCCGTTGCCACATCGAAGCGCGGCATCTATGTGGCCGGGGTGATCCAGGGCTGCAAAGACATTCCCCAGTCGGTCATGGACGCAAGCGCCGCCGCCTGCGCTTCATCCATCTCGCTCTCGCCTTCCCGCGGAACACTGGTGAAAAAAAAGGAGTTCCCCGGTGAAAGACCCGTGCTCGGCGAAGAGCCCCGAATCGGGGTCTTCGTATGCCGCTGCGGCACCAATATCGGCGGCATAGCGGATGTGCCGGCCATTGCCGAGTACGCCAGGAGTCTCCCCAATGTGGTCTCCGTGGAGGAGAACCTTTTCACCTGCAGCCAGGATACCCAGCACAAGATGATCGAGTTGATCAAAGAGCACGGGTTGAACAGGATCGTGGTCGCTGCATGCACGCCGAGAACCCATGAGCCCCTGTTCCAGGAAACGGTTCGCAACGCGGGGTTGAACCCGTACCTCTTTGAAATGGCCAATATCAGGAACCAGTGCACCTGGGTCCACTCCGGGGACAAGGAAGCTGCCACGGACAAGGCCAAGGACCTGGTCCGGATGGCGGTTGCCCGCGTCTCTCTCCTGGAGCCCATCCCCGAGCTGACCGTGGAGGTGAACAAGTCGGGTCTCGTAATCGGGGGCGGCGTGGCAGGCATGACCGCAGCCCTCGGTCTGGCTGATCAGGGATTCGAAGCAGTCATCGTGGAAAAGAGTTCCGAGTTGGGGGGCTCTGCCAGGGATATCTCCAGGACATGGAAAGGTACGGATGTGCCGAACGCTCTCGACGAAATGATCGGCAAGGTGAAGAGCCATCCGTCTGTTCGAGTGATGCTGAACGCTGAAATCGTCGAGGCTTCAGGGTTCGTCGGCAATTTCGACACCACGATCTCTGCCGGCGGAAAAGCGGAGACGGTCCGCCACGGGGCTTTGGTCGTGGCCACCGGAGGACAGGCGTCTATTACCGACGAATACCTCTATGGGAAGAGTTCCCGGGTCTCCCGCTGGCATGAGCTGGAGGAGAATATCCGGAAGTTCAAGAATCCCAAGGCAGTGGTCTTCATCCAGTGCGTGGGATCGAGGGATGAGAAAAGACCTTACTGCTCCAGGATCTGCTGCACGAACTCGGTACAGCAGGCCGTTGCAATCAAGGAAGAGAACCCTGATGCGGATGTCTACATCCTCTACAGGGACATGAGAACCTTCGGAGAGAGGGAGAGGCTCTACAGGAAGGCAAGAGAAAAAGGGGTGATCTTCATCCGGTACTCCCGGGAGCGAAAACCCCGGGTAACCGAAACGAAGGACGGCTTGGAGATCCTGGTCTTCGATCCGGTTCTTCAAAGGGAGATTGTGCTGAAAGCCGATCTGCTCAATCTCGCCACGGCCATCGAGCCCCGGGAGAATGAGAAGATCGCGGCCCTGTACAAATTGCCCGTCAACCAGGAGAAGTTCTTCATGGAGGCCCATGCGAAGCTCCGGCCCGTGGATTTTGCCTCTGACGGCATCTTCGTTTGCGGTCTGGCCCATTATCCGAAACCCCTCGACGAAAGCATTTCCCAGGCCATGGCGGCTGTGGGACGTGCGGTAACTGTTCTTTCCAGACAGACGATCGCCGTATCCCCCCTGGTTTCGAATGTCGATGTCGAGAAATGCATCGGGTGCGGCCTGTGCACGGAGGTCTGCAGCTTCGGAGCCATTGTCCTTGAGGAGGTCGCGGGAAAGGGTCACAGGGCCGTAAACATTCCTGCTTCCTGCAAAGGCTGCGGGCTTTGCGCCGCTTCATGCCCCCGGCATGCCATTGACATGCTCCATTTCAGAGACAGTCAGATCAAGGCATCCCTGGCCGCCTCAGGATAAAAACAGAAGGTGACCTTCTTACTTTTTTACCTTCTACTTTACATGAGGGTTGGAACGAGATTTACTCTAATACAGAGGTGATGAGAGATGGCGGATTTTGAACCCAGAGTAGTTGCTTTTCTGTGTAACTGGTGCGCTTATGCCGGGGCGGACCTGGCTGGCGTCTCCCGCCTTCAGTACCCTGCCAATCTGAGGACGGTTCGAGTCATGTGCTCGGGCCGCGTCGACCCCGCATTCATTATCGATGCCTTTGCCCAAGGCAGCGACGGTGTGCTGGTCGGTGGGTGACACATCGGGGATTGCCATTACCTGGAAGGTAATGTTCAAGCGGAAAAAAAGATCGGAATGGTCCGAAGGCTGCTCGATCTTGCCGGAATCGGCGGGGAAAGACTTCACCTGCAGTGGGTCTCCTCTGCCGAGGCGCAGCGCTTCGTGGATATCGCCAAAAATGCCGTTGAATCCGTCAGGGAGCTCGGACCGCTGGATCGAAGCGGGCTGCAGATGGAAATCGAGGCCTGCGAAATGACGCTGAACGGCGAAACGCTGCGCTGGCTGGTGGGAAAAGAGGTCAGGATCACGTCCAAGGGCGATGTCTACGGCCGCCTCTGGGCCGTCGAAAAATATGAGTCTGTGCTGAACAACATGCTGGAGCGGGAATACCAGAAGAATCTGATCTACCTGGCAGTCAAGGAAGGCCGGTCATCGGTTCGTGACATCAGCACCAGAACCGGACTGGGTCTCAAGAGGGTCTCCTATCTTCTTGCCGATCTGGAGAAGACCAAGAGGGTCGAATTCAAGGGCATGAAAGATAGAAAACCCATGTTCGCAGCTTTGTAAGGAGCCTCTATGAAGAACAAGGAAAAGAGCGGATCCGTCATGGTCGTGGGCGCCGGGATCGCCGGAATGCAGGCGGCGCTGGATCTTGCGAGTTCGAACTACTACGTGTATCTGGTGGAGAAGTCCCCCACCATCGGCGGCCTCATGGCCCGCTTGGACAAGACCTTTCCGACCAACGACTGCACCATGTGAATTATCTCACCCAAACTGGTCGAGGTCGGCCGGAATATCAATATCAAGCTCATTACGAACAGCGAGGTCAAGGGGGTCGAGGGCGAGCCTGGAAATTTCAAGGTGACCCTGACGAATCGTCCGCGGTTTATCGATCCCAAGAAGTGCACCGGCTGCGGGGACTGCAGCAGGAACTGCCCGGTTGCGGCGGTCAATGACATCAACAAGGGAATGGACGACCGGAGGGCGACCTATATCGAATACGCCCAGGCCGTTCCTTTGGCCTATGCCATCGACACGGATGCGTGCGTGGGGTGCGGGCTTTGCGAGAAGGTCTGTCTTGCAAAGGCCATCAAGTATGATGATGCAGAAAAGGAAACCGAGGTGAAGGTCGGCTCACTGATCCTCTCCCCGGGAACGAAGGGGTACGATCCATCCAAACTCGAGTTTTACGGATACGGGAAATTCCCCAACGTGGTCACGAGCGAGGGTTTCGAGAGGATACTCGCTGCAGGGGGTCCCTATTACGGACATGTGATGAGACCACTGGACCGCGAAGAACCCCAAAGCATCGCCTGGATCCAGTGCGTTGGTTCGAGGGATCAAAATCGTTCCGGCAACGGGTACTGCTCGTCCGTCTGTTGCATGTATGCGGTGAAAGAGGCCATGATCGCCAAGGAGCACATCCACGGCGGGGTGGATGCCACCATCTTCTACATGGACATGCGGACTTTCGGTAAAGATTACGAGAAATACCTTCTCAGAGGCAGGGACAAGGAAGGCATACGATTCGTCAGGGCCAGGATTCACTCGGTCCAGGAGATGCCTGAGACGGGCGACATCAAGGTGGCCTATGCGAACGAGTCCGGGGAGATCCGCGAGGAGGTCTACTCCATGGTCGTCCTTTCCGTTGGATTGACCATACCGGACTCCGCGGTTCAGCTCGCAAAACGGCTCGAGATCGACCTGAACAAATACAACTTTGCTGTGACCGACCCCTTTGCCCCTGTATCCACTTCCCGGCCCGGGATCTATACCTGCGGTGTATTTCAGGGACCTAAGGACATCCCCGGGTCCGTCACCGAGGCCAGTGCAGCGGCATGCCTTGCCGGCGCGGATCTCTTTGAGGCAAGAGGTAAGGATACCATCCGTATCGAACTCCCCGAGGAAAGGGACGTCACCGCCGAAGAGCCCCGGGTGGGCGTGTTTATCTGCAACTGCGGGATCAATATCGGCGGCATCGTGGACGTGGCGTCGGTTCAGAAGTACGCGGGCAAGCTTCCCCACGTGGCGTACACGGACCAGAACCTCTTCACCTGCAGCCAGGATACGCAGGAGAAGATCAAGGAGAAGATCAAGGAGCACAAGCTCAACCGTGTGGTCGTGGCCTCCTGCAGTCCCAAGACGCACGAGCCCATGTTTCGCGAAACCCTGGAGGCCTGCGGCCTGAACAAGTACCTCTTTGAGATGGCCAACATCCGAAACCAGAACTCCTGGGTCCATTCCAAGTCCCCTGAGCTTGCCACGAGGAAGGCCAAGGACCTCATCCGCATGGCCGTTGCCAGGGCGGCGAGCCTGAAGCCGCTGAACGAGAGGATCATCAACGTCATCCAGAGAGCGCTCGTCATCGGCGGAGGCATTGCCGGAATGAACTCGGCCCTGGATCTTGCACGGCAGGGTTTCGACGTCACCCTGGTCGAGAAGGAGCCGGAGCTCGGTGGTTTCTCCAGAAGGCTCTACCATACCATCGAGGGGAGCGACATCCCCGCTTATCTCAAGAAACTGACGGCCGAGGTCATCGGCGAGAAGAAGATCGAGGTCCTCACCGGCGCACAGATTTCTACTTTCGGCGGATATAAGGGAAATTTCAAGACCACCATCCTGGTAGGTCCCGGCCGCGAAGAGCGCACCGTGGACCACGGTGTCATCGTCGTGGCGACAGGCGCCACAGAGTACCGGCCCAAGGAATTTCTCTATGGAGAGGATGAGAGGGTTGTGACACAGGTGGAGCTTGCGGACCTTCTCGAAAAGAAGGGGGCTGCAAACCTCTCCAGTGTCGTGATGATCCAGTGTGTGGGGTCCCGCAATGACGAGAATCCGGAGTGCTCGCGCATCTGCTGTCAGAATGCGGTCAAGAATGCGCTCCATATTAAGAAGCTCAATCCGGAGACCCAGGTGGTTGTCCTCTACAGGGATATCCGGACCTATGGGCTCCTGGAAGAGTACTACAGGACGGCCAGGGAAAAAGGCGTCCTCTTCATTCGGTTCGATCGGGAGACGCCTCCGGACGTCAAGAAGGACGCGAACGGCCTGACCGTTACGGTGAAGGATCATGTGCTGGGGAGGGAGGTTCAGATCAGGGCCGACCTCCTGGCGCTCAGCGCCGGCATGCGCGCTGAAGACACCACGGCGTTGAGCGGAATTCTGAAACTCAACCGCAATCCCGAAGGGTATTTCATGGAGGCCCATGTGAAGCTTCGGCCCGTGGATATGCCCGGCGACGGCATCTTTCTCTGCGGCACCGCCCATGCGCCCAAGCTGATCTCCGAGACGATCTCCCAGGCCCATGCGGCGGCATCCCGTGCGACATCCTTCCTCGCCCTCGGCAAGATCAAGCTTTCTGCGATTACCGCCCAGGTGGACACGGATCATTGCGTCAGGTGCCTCACCTGCGTCCGCTCCTGCCCGTTCGGGGTCCCGGTGTTCAATGAGAAGGAACATGTCATTGTCATTGACGAGGCCATGTGTCATGGCTGCGGCGTATGCGCCAGCATCTGCCCCAGAAAAGCCATCCGGTTGAACTTCTACGAGGACGACCAGATCCTGTGTAAAATAGATTCCTTGCTTGCGGAGGGAATGTAATGGCGGATTTTGAACCCGTTATCGTTGCATTTTGTTGTGAATACTGAGGATATTCGGCTGCGGACCTGGCAGGTTCCATGAGGCTCGATTATCCGTCGAATATCAAGATCATCAAGGTTCCCTGCACGGGAAAGGTGGATGTGCTTCATCTCCTCAGAGCCATTCAGAAAGGCGCGGACGGCGCCTATGTGGTGGGCTGTCTCGAAGGGGCGTGCCACTATAATGAGGGAAACCTCAGGGCAAGGGAAAGAGTGAATCATGTGCGCATGCTGCTCGAAGAAGTTGGTATAGAAGGGGACAGAGTGAGGATGTACAATCTTTCCTCGGGAGAAGGACCCACCTTTGCCGCCTACGCTAAGGAGATGACGGAAAACATCAGAAAACTCGGACCCAATCCGCTCAACCGTGCGGACCGAAAGCCCAAGGGATAACCCATCACCCGGTGATTCCCGCCCTCCCCTACCCTTCGGAGAGAGCACAGGATACGGATTTTCAGGGGTGAACCAGGAGGAAAGAACATGATCGTTGCCAAGAGAAAACCCTTTGAAGAAATCAAAGAGATGCTGAAGGGCTACAAAAAGGTCCTGACCGTCGGGTGCGGGACCTGCGTTGCGGTCTGCCTGGCAGGCGGTGAAAAGGAAGTGGATGTGCTGAACGCCGAGTTGGACATGGCCATGAAGCTCGATGGAAATCCGGTCGACCTGGGCGCCGCCACACTCGAGCGTCAATGCGACCGGGAGTACCTGGAGGCATTGGACGAAACCGTGAAGGAGTACGATGCGATTCTGTCCATGGCCTGCGGGGCCGGCATCCAGTTCCTGGCAGAACGCTATCCTGAAAAGCCGGTCTTCCCGGCGGTGGATACTACCTTTATCGGCGTCAACCAGGATGTGGGTTGGTACGAAGAGCGATGCCGTTCCTGCAGCAGTTGCGTGCTGGGATTTACAGGGGGCGTCTGCCCGGTGACCATGTGTGCAAAAGGGCTGTTCAACGGCCCCTGCGGGGGAACCAACAAGGGCAAGTGCGAGGTGAGCAAGGATCAGCCCTGCGCCTGGCAGATGATCTATGAGCGGCTCAAGAAGCAGGGCCGGCTGGACTGCATCCTGAAAATCCAGCCCTCGCCCGACTGGCAGAACCAGACCCCCCGGACCGTCATTCAGCCGGGGTACAAGAAAACCGAAGGACACGCAGAAGAGAAAAAGGGTTGATCGCACGGCAATAGTGTTCAGGGGTTCAGCGTTCAGTGTTCAGGAAAGATTCTTTTCTTCGATCATCCTGAACCCTGAACACCGAACACTGAACACTCACCTATGCCTATTACACCGGATCGGTCAAACCTATCCGATTGAACGTTCGTCACTCAACAGGGGATCATCATGGGAGAGCAGAAGGAGATGAAGGCAGGCAGCAATCTGGAGAAGGTACTCAAGGCGGGGCATTTTGCTTTCACCGGCGAGCTTGGTCCCCCCAGGGGCGCCAACGTGGAGCACGTGAAGAAAAAGGCCGCCTTCCTGAAGGGGAATGTGGATTCCGTCAATATCACTGACAACCAGACGGCCATGGTGCGGATGTCGAGCTGGGCGGCGAGTCTCCTTCTCATCCAGGAGGGACTCGAGCCGAATTTCCAGATGGTCTGCCGCGACCGCAATCGTCTGGCCATGCAGAGCGACGTGCTCGGGGCCTATGCCCTTGGCATCCGGAACATGCTTTGCCTCTCGGGCGACCACCCCAAATTCGGCGATCATCCCACTTCCAAGGGAGTCTTCGATATCGATTCCATCCAGTTGATCGATATGGTCAAACGCATGAGAGATGACGGAAAGTTTCTGAGTGGGGGCGACTTGGATATTTCGCCGAAGATGTTCATCGGCGCTGCGGCCAACCCCTTTGCCGAGCCCCATGAGTGGCGCGTCTTTCGCCTCGCCAAGAAGATCAAGGCCGGCGCGGATTTCATCCAGACACAGTGCATCTACAACATGGATCGATTCCGTGAATTCATGAAGCAGGCCGTGGACATGGGCCTTCACGAGCAGTGCTACATCCTGGCAGGCGTCACGCCCATGAAGAGCGTCGGTATGGCACAGTACATGGCCAAATCCGTCCCCGGCATGGATGTGCCCGAAGCTCTCATCAAGCGGCTGCGGGATGCGGGCAAGGGAAAGGCTGCCGAGGAAGGGATCAAAATCGCCGTGGAGCAGATCCAGGAGTTCAAAGAGATGAAGGGCGTTGCGGGCGTCCACCTGATGGCAATCGAATGGGAGCACATGGTCCCGGAGATTGCCCAAAAAGCGGGCGTGCTGCCGAGACCGAAGGTGTAAGACGGGTCGCCTGGGAATCCTGTCGCGCCGATCTCAAGAGAGCGGCCATCCGTCATTTGTCCTTTGTCCTGGACTCGAAGAAGTTGATGTGCTTGGCGTCACCTCGATGAAGCCGGATTCCATTTCAAATGGGAATGGATCCGGCTTTGCATTTCGACAAACTCCATTAAGCCCGCAATGACGAGAAAGCGAGCCGCTGCCGACTGCTTGTCAAATGGCCCCAACCCGGCAACAAAAGACAAGGGACAATTGACCAATGACCATTGGCTTTTTTTGCTTGAATTCCGCGGTCAAAATCCTTTAATATCCTACCTGAACAGAATGAATTACCTCCTTCTGAAATCACCTCTCAGAAGCTTCGATCAGATTCCGTGTAGTCAGCCTGTTTTCGATTGCCGGGCAGCTTGGTCCCGGTTGGAAAAAACTCGTTCCCGGATGGATGCCGCTCAGTGATTATCACGACGAGAGACGGGAAAACGATTGATACGGAAAAGGACCTCACTGCCGTCGAAAGACACATCCTCCAGAAATTGTTTCTGTGGAAATCCATGGCGGACAGCCTCGATCAATTCAGAGAAAAAAGGGCGCAGGCCCTCCTGAAGGGCTGGAACAATTCAGGCCCGATCAGCGAGAGTCAGAATCTAAGGGCCGTCATCATGGACCTTGAAGAAAAGGTGGTCGCTCGTCTGAAGGAAGAGCATGCGGGAAAACCGTAGCTGCTGGTTGTGGGTTGCTGGTTGCAGGTCGACCCTACAGATCGATGGGTTTCCCTTCGCTCAACCCATCCTGCCGGTCTTCCTATTCCCGACTCACAACCCGGCCAAGGCAACCCGCAGGGTTGATGCCGCAGGAAGGTCATGTTGAGAAAAGGACTCATCGACTCAATCCCGATTCGAAGGGGAAAACAGGCGGATCTTCCTCTCAATGTGGCTATCATTGGCGGCGGAATGGCCTGCTTCGATCTGTTGCAGCTTCTTGATCGGGAGAAGCGGACAAGACTGAGGATGGAGATCCTCGGGGTGGCGGATGCCAATCCGGAAGCGCCGGGGATCAAATATGCCAGGGAATTAGGCCTTTATACAACCACCCGAAGCGAGGATCTCTTCGGGTTGGAAGGGCTCAACCTGATCATAGAACTCACCGGCTCTCCACAGGTGCTGGACGCGATCTACAGCAATAAGCCTTCCTCCGCCTCTGTCCTCGACCACAGGGCTGCGAGACTTCTCTGGGATCTCATCCAGACGGAGAACGAGAATGCGCAGCTGGAACTGGAGCGCCAAAGCTACATCGGCAACATGAAAAGGCACACCCAGGTGGTGCTCGACTCGCTTCCCTACAGGATCATGGTCATAGGAAGGGATATGGCGATTGAGACAGTGAACCGAACCTTCTTGAGAGACCAGGGGTTCAGTGACGAAGATGTGATCGGAAGATACTGCTACCAGGTCCGGTACGGCCTGGACAAGCCTTGCTCCGAATATGGAAGAGTCTGCTACATTACCCATCGCCTCGAAGAGCTCAAGGAAAAGGGTCTTCTGAGCAATTATCAGGAGTACCTGGACGAGAACGGCGAAGTGCGATTCGACGTGGTGACCATTTCCCCCATCTACGGCGAGGATGGTGAAATCGACGGGATCGTGGAGGCATCGCGTGATGTCACTGCGAGGATAAAACTCGAGCGGGAATACCAGAAGTCGAGCACCTTCCTGGAAAAGGTAATCCAAAGCACTGTGGACGGCATCGTCGTGGTGGATACCAAGGGGAAGGTACTCATCTTCAACAAAGGAATGGAACAACTCACCGGATACTCCGCTGAGGAAATCATCAGCAAGGGCCACTTGAGCAATTTCTACAACATCGACGTGGCAAAGGAAAACATGAAAAAGATGCGGAGCGACCACTTCGGTCCTCCCGGCAAGCTGAACCCCACCAGCATGACCGTCACTACCAAGGAGGGCCAGGAGATTCCAGTCACGCTGAGCGCATCGATCATCACCCTCGACAACAAGGAAGTGGGCAGCGTGGGCATTTTCACGGATATGAGGGGTGTTCTGAAGATGAGAAAGGAACTGGAGGATGCGAACATCCAGCTCATCCAGTCCCAAAAGATTGCATCCATCGGACGCATGGCAGCCGGCGTGGCCCATGAAATCAACAACCCTCTTTCGGCCATTCTCCTGTATGCCGAACTGCTCAAGGAAGCCTTTCAGGAACGAAAGGGAGATCTCAAAGATGTGCAGGAAATCATTGCCCAGACACTGAGGTGCAAGAAGATCGTTTCCGATCTGCTCGAGTTCAGCCGCAAATCTGCGGGAATGACCTCTTCCTTCAGCCTTGGGCAACTCCTCCAGAAGTGTCTTGAACTGCTGATTCACAAGGCGGCTTTCCAGAACATCCGTGTCGAGACGTTCATGAAAGAGGGGATGCCGAACATCGTGGGGGACATGAGCCAGCTCCAGCAGGTCTTCACGAATCTCTTTATCAATGCGGCCGATGCAATGGAAGGCAAAGGAAAACTCGAGATCCGGGCGGACTTCCTTCCTGAGACAAACATGTTTCTCATCAAGGTGAGGGACACCGGGCCGGGGATTCCGGAGGATATTCGCGACAAGGTCTTTGATATCTTCTTCACCACCAAACCGGTCGGGAAAGGGACCGGGCTGGGCCTGAGCATCTCACAGAACATCATCAAGATTCATGGCGGAAGCCTTACCTTCCATTGCCCGGATGGAGGAGGTACGACCTTTCTCATTGAACTCCCTGCAACCTATGCCGGAGCCACGGCGGAAGAAAGGGCATTTATAGGGGAAGAGCCCGTATTTTTGGGGCTGGAGGAATCATGAGCGAAGAAAAGATCAGGATTCTTGTGGCTGACGATGAGAAGGCGATCCGAGACGGATGCGAGCGGGTGTTGAGTTCCCGGGGGTATGAGATACGACTGGCCGAGAACGGCAGCGCAGCCGTGGACGTGCTTGCGTCCGACAGGATCGATATTCTCCTGCTGGATCTGAAAATGCCTTTGATGAGCGGTGAGGAAGTGCTGGAGATCGTACGTGAGCGCTATCCGGAGATGCCCGTCATCATCATCACGGGACACGGCACCGTGGATACGGCCGTGGAGTGCATGAAAAAAGGGGCCTATGATTTCATCACAAAGCCTTTTCAGGTGGACCCGTTCCTGATCACCGTCCGAAGAGCCGCAGACAAGAGAAGACTTGAGGATCAGGCCCGGCGATTTAAGGAGGAGAGCGAGAAAAATCTCTACGACCTGCGGTTGGAGAAGAGCCGGCTTCGGACAATCGTTCAGTGTATGGGAAATGGAGTGATGGTCTGCAACCGAAAGCTGGAAATGGTCCTTCATAATCCCGCTCTCATGCAGCTGATGGAAATTCAGGGAGAAATGCAGGATCCCTGCTCGATACGGGAGATCATTGGCGACGGAATTCTTTGCGAGACGCTTCAGAAAATGCTAAATACCCCGGGAGCGGATGAAGTGGTGATCCAGGAGACCGCTGCGGGCAAGAAGGTGCTCAGAGCCATTTCGGCGCCCCTTCTCGGTCCTGATCGAAGCGTGGTGGGGGCAGTGACAGTGCTGGAGGATATCACTCCTTTCAAGCAACTGGACCAGATGAAGAACGACTTCGTTCATATGGTGGCCCACGAACTCAGAAGCCCCCTCGTCTCCATCCGTCAGCTGAACAGTGTCATCCTGCAGGGGCTGGCAGGTCCCATCGGTGAAAAGCAGGGGGACTTCATCAACAGGGGAAACAGGAAAATCGACGGTCTTTTGACCCTGATCAACGAACTGCTCGATGTGGCAAAGATCGAGGCAGGCCAGTATGTCCAGCGCAAAGTTCCTATCCGGATCGAAAAAGTCCTGGGGGAGATCTTCGCTCTCATAGAGCCCCGGGCCAAGGAGCATCACATCGATCTTTCCTGTTCCTTCAAGGACATGATTCCTATCTACGCCGATCCCAAGAGTCTGGAAGAGATCCTCAATAATCTGATCACTAATGCCATCAATTATTCGCCGGATGGAGGCAAAGTCAGGGTTACGGCCGCAGGACTCGGCGAATACGTCCAAATCATGGTTGAAGATACCGGCGTAGGCATTGCTCCCGAGGAGCTTCCGAAGATCTTCGATAAATTTTACCGGGTGAAACACCCCAAAACGAGACAGGTGGCAGGAAGCGGCCTTGGTCTCGCTATCGTGAAAGGAGCGGTGGAGGCCCATCACGGGTCCATCGATGTGGAAAGCGCTCAGGACAAGGGGACCACTTTCCGAATTCTCTTGCCGGCGGCCCGGGGAGACATTGATCATTGATCAGATGACAGATGATAAATGACAATGGCCGATCCTATCAAAATCATGCTTGTGGACGATGAAAAGGCTTTCAGGGAAACCTCCAGGAGGCTATTCAAGGGGAGAGGTTTTGATGTGGTTGCGGCTGAAAACGGCCAGGCGGCCCTGGACAGCCTGCACCGGGGCCCGGTGGATCTCATTGTGCTTGATCTGAAGATGCCGGTCATGAGTGGAGAAGAATTTCTCAAAAGAGCTCATCCCCTTTACCCGGATATCCCGATCATCGTACTCACCGGCCACGGCACGCTGGACGTTGCCGTCGAATGCATGAAGCATGGGGCTTATGACTTCCTTACCAAGCCCATTGATTTCGACCGCCTTTTTTTTACAATGGAAAGGGCTCTGGAGAAAAGAAGGCTCGAAGACAAGGCAAAACGTTTCCAGGACGATATCGTCCGGAGCTATCTCGATCTCAACACGGAGAAAAAGCGGCTGGAGACCATCATCAACTGCATGGCAAACGGAGTCATGGTGACCGACAGGGAGTTCCATATCGTGCTTCACAACCCTGCCCTTCTCCGCATGTCCGGCATGACTGCGCCTGTGGAAAACCCGCTGCCCGTCTCAAGAGTTCTCAACGATTCTTCGCTGCTGGAAACACTCCGCAAAATTCAATGCCGGGAGATCGGGGAAAAGGATTTCATCTCCCAGGAAATCCTCCTCGGCAAAAAGGTGCTGCGTGCGATCTCGGCTCCCACGCTGGGTCCGGACAGGAACGTTTTCTGGACAGTGACAGGCGCGGTGACGGTGCTGGAGGACATCACCGCTTTCAAGGAACTCGACAGGATGAAGACGGACTTCGTGAACATGGTTGCGCATGAACTCCGCAGCCCCCTGGTTTCCGTCAGGCAGTTGCAGACGGTGCTTCTGGAGGGCATGGCCGGACCGCTACAGGAAAAACAGGACGAATTCGTGCGGCGCGGCGTGAAGAAGATCGACAATCTGCTTGAACTGATCAATGACCTTCTGAATGTCGCCAGGCTCGAAGGCGGAAGGCTCGTACAGCAGCCTGTCCGGATCGACGTCTCGGAAATGATCGCCGAAGTCGTCACTCTTTTTGACCCGCGAGCCAGACAACAGGGAGTCACTCTCACCTGTTCCTGCGAGTGTTCCCTGCCCATTTATGCAGACCCCGGCAATATCGAAAAGGTTCTCAATAATCTGATCAGCAATGCCATCAATTACTCTCCCGGGGGAGGCAGGGTTTCGGTCAGCGCCAGGCCGGTCGAGGGCTTCGCGGAGATCAGGGTGAGCGATACGGGGGTAGGCATCCCCCCTGAGGAGTTACCCAAGATTTTCGATAAATTCTACAGGGTCAAGCATCCAAAGACCAGGCATGTCACTGGAACAGGGCTCGGATTATCCCTGGTCAAGGGTATCGTGGACGGCTGCTGCGGGAAGATCGAGGTGACAAGCATCCCTGACCAGGGAACCTCGTTCAGGGTGCTCCTCCCGTTGATGGAGGCGGAACAAAAATGACTCCGCGTTCATCCGCGGCAGGGTAAAGCGTACATCTGTGGCTTTTTTCAACTACTCCGGAGGTATGGGAAATGTCATTACAGGATAGAATTCGAGCCGGGAAATTCGTTTTGTTGGGTGAGTTTGAACCTCCGAAAGGGGCCGATTTCTCAGGTCTCCTGAAAAACGCCTTGCTGACCAAAGGACGGTTGGATGCCGTGGTAGTGCCTGAGATGGCAAACGCGGTTCTAAAGGCGAGTTCATTGGGAGGCTGCGCCTTTTTTCAAAAAGAGGGGATTGAAACCGTGTTCCAGGTCTGCTGCCGGGACAGAAACCGATTGGCCCTTCAGGCGGATATCCTTGCCGCATCGGCTCTTGGAATAAAAAACATCATGGCCGTGCCCGGAGACGACATCCGGTTCGGAGACCACCCTCAGGCAAGAACGGTAAACGATCTGGATCTGATCGGGCTTCTGGAGACGATCCACAGATTGCATGAGGGAAGGGATCTTTCGGGAATTGAGCTGAGGGGGGCGCCGTCATTCTGCCTCGGATCCACCATGGATGCCGGGGCACCGGGTGGATTGCTCACCATTGAGATGGAGAACCTCAAGAGGAAAGTGGACCTTGGGATCGAATTCGCCATCACCAACCCCATATTCGACCTGCGCCGTTTCGATCAATTCATCAAACGACTGGAAATAAAGATCGCGGTGATGCCGACGGTGTTGCTTCTCAAATCAGCGGGCATGGCCCGGTACATCGATCGTAACGTAAAGGGAATCAGCATCCCTCAGGAGACCATCACCCGTATCCAGAAGGCCTCGGACAAGGTGAAGGAATGTGTGTTGATCGCAGCCGAGACGATCGCTCGAATCAAGGACATGGGAATGGCCGGCGTCCTGATATCCACAGTCGGCTGGGAGGACAAGCTTCCATGGGTGCTGGATGAGGCGAAGCTGTGATGGGGATGCAGGATCCAGGGGCTAAAGCCGGAGGTCCGGAGGTCGGAGAGGTCAAATATAGGAGGCTTTTCTCGCCCGCTTCGCTAGAGAATAAAGAGGAGTATTTTTTATCTGGATCGTGTGAGAGGTAGGTCGAACATTAAATGGGAAAAGGCGGATTAAGATCGAGAGAGTCGGACGAGGCGCACTTGCGTCTGGTAAACGGGTACTCGACTCTTCATTCGATGTTGGACGTTCGATGGTCGATGTTGAACGTTCATCTTTCTTGCGTGGATCCTGAATCCTGGATCCTGCATCCTTACTTTCAAAAGAAAGGACCATGCACATGACAGCGCAACGTGATCGGGTATCCGGTGCCGTAATGGTGGTCGGCGGAGGCATTGCGGGAATGCAGTCCGCGCTGGACCTCGCAGATTCGGGGTATTTCGTCTATCTGGTGGAAAGATCCCCATCCATCGGCGGGGTCATGTCCCAGCTGGACAAGACATTCCCCACCAATGATTGCGCCATGTGAATCATCTCTCCCAAACTGGTCGAGGTCGGCCGGCATCTGAATATCGAGATCCTTACGCTCTCTGAAGTCGTGGACATCCGCGGTGAAAAGGGAAATTTCGAAGTCGAGCTTCACCGCTCCCCCCGGTACGTGGACGTCAAGAAATGCATCGCCTGCGGCACCTGCGCTGAAAAGTGCCCCAGGAAGGTGGACAGTGAATACAACGAGGGCCTTTCCAAGCGGAAGGCTATCTATGTGCCCTATTCCCAGGCGGTCCCCCTGAAGTATGTCATCGACAAGAACAATTGCATCTATTTTGAAAAGGGGAAATGCAGGGCGTGTGAAAAACTCTGTCCGGCAGGCGCAGTGAATTTCGAGGATAAGGAAGAGAACCTGACCGTCAAGGTCGGCTCTGTGCTTCTGGCGCCGGGTTTCAATGCTTTCGATCCCTCCCGCTACGAAACCTACCGCTATGGCAACTCCCCGAATGTAGTCACAAGTCTGGAGTTCGAGAGGATACTGAGCCCCACAGGCCCCTATGGAGGGCATGTGAAGAGACCTTCCGACGGAAACCCGCCGAAAAAGATCGCGTGGCTGCAGTGTGTCGGCTCCAGGGATGTCCATAAATGCGATCACGGGTACTGCTCCGCAGTGTGCTGCATGTATGCCATCAAAGAGGCGGCCATTGCCAAGGAGCATGCAAAAGGAGATCTGGATTGCGCCATCTTTTTCATGGACATGCGGACCCATGGAAAGGATTTCGAGAAGTTCTACGACGATGCCCGGGAAAAAAGAGGGGTTCGGTTCATACGCTCCAGGATCCACACGATCGATCCCGTCGAAGGTACCGGAGACCTTCTTCTCAAGTATGCAGATGAGACAGGTCAATACAGAGAAGAAGTCTTTGGCATGGTCGTACTGTCGGTCGGAATGGAAACTTCTCCGGAGGTGATCCGGCTGGCTGAGAAGCTTGGAGTCGAGCTGTCCGATGAGCGGTTTTGCAGGACCGATCCGTTTCATCCTGTTCATACCACCAGAGAGGGCATCTACGTTTGCGGCGCGTTCCAGGGGCCCAAGGACATCCCGCAATGCGTAATGGAGGCGAGCGCCGGTGCCTGTGCAGCCGGGATCGATCTGAATACGGCAAGGGGAACGCAGGCGAGGAGCAGGGAACCGGTCGAGGAAATCCCTGTTTCGGGGCTCGAACCGCGGATAGGGGTCTTCGTCTGCAATTGCGGCACCAATATCGGCGGTGTGGTCGATGTGCCCTCCCTTGTCGAGTACGCTTCCGGACTGCCCCGCGTGGTCTACGTGGAACAGAACCTTTTCACCTGCGCCCAGGACACCCAGGACCGCATGAAGGGGCTCATCCGGGAGAAAGGATTGAACAGGGTTGTGGTGGCGGCATGCTCCCCCCGGACCCACGAGCCTCTCTTTCAGGAAACTTTGCAAAACTGCGGGCTCAACAAGTACCTCTTCGAGATGGCCAATATCCGAAATCAGAATTCCTGGGTCCACAATGCCGATCCCTCCTCTGCAACGGAGAAGGCAAAAGATCTGGTGAGAATGGCGGTGGCCAGGGCCGCGCTTCTCACCCCGCTGAATGGCAAGCGCATTTCGGTAAAGGAACGCGCACTGGTCATAGGAGGCGGAATTGCCGGAATGACCGCCGCGCTCAGCCTGGCGGACCAGGGATTCGAAACAGTAATCGTTGAAAAGGAAGCTCACCTCGGGGGTCTCGGGAGAGATCTGACTCGTACCATCGAGGGCTCCTCGATTTCCGAGCTTATCCTCGATCTCACGGACAGGGTCACCCGGCATGACAAGATCCAGGTGATCACCGAATCCCTGATCGTGGGATTTGGCGGGTTTAAAGGGAACTTCACGACCGAGGTGATGGTCGGACCGGGAATGTATGAGAGAAAGATCGATCACGGTGTGCTGATTCTCGCCACCGGTGCGAATGAGTACACGCCCCGGGAATACCTTTATGGCGAGGACAGCCGGGTGGTCACTCAGATCCAGTTTGGAAAACGTCTCGAGGATAGAGGTGCGGACGATCTTCAACGCGTGGTCATGATTCAGTGCGTGGGTTCGAGAAATCCGGAACACCCGAATTGCTCCCGAGTCTGCTGTCAGAATGCAGTGAAGAACGCGCTTCATGTCAAGGAACTCAACCCTGATGCGGAGGTATATGTTCTCTATCGGGACATCAGAACCTACGGCGTGCTCGAGCGTTACTACAGGGATGCAAGAAGGGCCGGTGTGCATTTCTTCCGGTTCGACAAGAACGACCCCCCTCGAGTGGAAGCCGCCAGGGACGGACTTCGAGTCACTTTCCGGGATCTCATTCTGCAGAGGGAATTGACGATCCCCTCCGATCTTTTAGCGCTCAGTGCGGGCATGAGGGCCGCGGACACCGAGGAATTGGCGTCCATCCTGAAGGTCGCCCGAAATCAGGACGGACATTTCCAGGAGGCCCACGTAAAACTGAGGCCCGTGGACATGGCCAACGAGGCTGTTTATGTGTGCGGCACCGCGCATGGTCCCAAATTGATCTCCGAGACCATCGCACAGGCTATGGCCGCAGCGGCCAGGGCCGCCACTTTTCTTTCTCAGCCCGAGATCACGCTCTCCGTGGTTACTGCAAAGGTGGATCAGGAAAGGTGTGCGGCCTGCCTGGTATGCGTCCGGGCCTGTCCTTATGGAGTGCCCCGGATCAACCGGGAGGGAGTCAGTGAAATCGATCAAGCCCTTTGCCGAGGCTGCGGTATCTGTGCGGCCGAGTGCCCGGCCAAGGCTATCGAGCTCAACTGGTACGAGGACCAACAGGTCATGAGCAAAGTCGAAGCCCTTTTGAAAGGAGTAATAGGATGAGCGATTTCCAGCCGGTCATCGTCGCTTTCTGCTGCCAGTTCTGAGGGTATTCCGCTGCGGACCTGGCAGGTACGATGAGACTTCAGTATCCTAGTTCCATTCGGATCATCTCCCTCCCCTGTACGGGGAAGGTGGATCTTATTCATCTTTTAAAGGCCTTTGAGAAGGGCGCCGACGGGGTTTATGTGGCAGGCTGCCTGGAAGGGTCGTGCCAATATACCTCGGGAAACATCAGAGCCCGCAAGAGGGTGGAGCAGGCCAAGGAGATTCTCGAGAAAATCGGCGTCGGCGGAGCAAGGGTGGAGATGTACAATCTCTCCTCCAGCGAAGCCCCTCGTTTCGCGGAGATCGCTGAAGAGATGACGGAAAGGATCAAAGCGCTCGGACCGAATCCCGTGAAGATCGCCAGAAACAAGATGGCAGCTTGAAGCGAGCGGCGGGCATGCGGAGAAGATCTGCCACAAAGGCACTAACTCACAAAGAAGACCACAACATTGCTCTTGGTGCCTTTGTGTCTTCGTGGCGTGATTTGGTTGCGGCCGTGAGGCCTGCATTGGGAAGGCTATATGAAACGAAGTTCTACAGAATGCCAACCAAGTGAGAGGATGTGCTATGATTGTCGCAAAGAAAAAACCCATTGAGGAGATCATTCAGGAACTGCAGGGGTATCAGAAAATCCTCGTCGCCGGTTGCAACGAATGCGTGACCGTCTGTGAGGCGGGTGGGAAGAAGGAAGTGGCGGTTCTCGCCTCTGCCCTGCGCATGTATTTCATGAACCAGGGCAGGGACGTGAAGATCGATGAGATCACCCTGGAAAGACAATGCGACCACGAGTACCTCGAAGAGTTGAGGAGAACAATCGGTCAGTACGATGCGGTGCTCTCGCTTGCCTGCGGAGTGGGCGTCCAGTTCATGGCGGAAAAATATGGCAGGACCCCTGTTCTCCCCGGTGTGGATACCTCCTTTATGGGCGTGACCGAGGAAAGAGGCGTCTGGACCGAACGGTGTCAGGCCTGCGGCCAGTGCATTCTTGCGTCCACAGGCGGAATCTGTCCTGTTTCCCGGTGCGCCAAACGACTTCTAAACGGACCCTGCGGAGGAAGCACCAAGGGGAAATGCGAGATATCCAAGGATCTCCCCTGCGCCTGGCAGCTCATCGTCGACAGGCTCAAGGAGTTAGGGAAGATGGAGGAGTATGAAAGACTCAGCCCTATCAAGGACTGGTCCACGGAAAGGGCCGGCGGGCCCCGAAAGGTCGTGAGGGAGGATGTGAGGTCATGAGTGAAACAAAGACACCCAGCAAGCTGGAAAAGACACTCAGAGCAGGACACCTGGCAGTCACCTCGGAGTGCGGTCCTCCCCGAGGGAGCGACGCAAAGGCGATCACCGCCAAGGCTGAGATGATCCGGGACTACGTGGATGCCATCAACATTACGGACAATCAAACGTCCGTGACCAGGCTCTGCAGTCTCGCCTCGTGTATTCATCTGAAGCTGATGGGGGTTGAACCGATCCTGCAGATGGTGACGCGGGACCGGAACCGGATCGCCCTGCAGAGCGATATCCTGGGGGCCGCCTCTTTCGACATCCATAACATCCTTTGCCTCTCGGGCGATCACCAGTCCTTTGGGGACAACCCCAAGGGGCAGAACGTGTTCGACCTCGATTCCATGCAGTTGATCCAGACCGTGCGACATATGAGGGATGAAGGAAAGTTCCTTGGCGGCGATCCTATTCAACGCCCCCCGCGCATGTTCGTCGGTGCCGCAGCCAATCCCTTTGCGGATCCCTTTGAAATCAGGGTGCCGCGACTTGCCAAAAAGATCGCTGCAGGCGTGGAATTCATCCAGACCCAGTGTATTTACAACCTCGAAAAATTCGAGCTCTGGATGAAACTGGCGAGGGACAGGGGATTGCATGAGAGGGTCTTCATCCTAGCCGGGGTCACCCCCCTCAAATCCGCAGGCATGGCCAAGTATATGAAGAACCGGGTTCCGGGTATGGATGTGCCCGATGAGATCGTGAAGCGAATGAGCGGGGTGGCAAAGGAGAAGCAGGCGGAGGAAGGACTCAAAATCTGCGTGGAATCCATCCAGCGCCTCAAGGAGATTGAAGGGGTAAGGGGATTCCATATCATGGCGATCGAGTGGGAAGAAAAGGTTCCCGAGATCGTGCAAAAAAGCGGTCTTTACCCGAGGCCGAAAATCGATTAGGATGCAGCCTCGAATCTTTGAAATCTCTGGACAATGACAACGGAAGCACACCTTTCTGGAGGAGGTATCTGTTATGTCGAAGAAGTATATTCTGGTAGTTGACGACGATCCCGATCTCGTGGAAACGGTTTCCATGATGCTCGAAAGCAAAGGCTGTGAAGTGGGTATGGCGTATGACGGCGTGGAGGGAGAACAGTCGATCAGTCAGCGTCGTCCCGACCTGGTGATCCTGGATGTGATGATGCCGAGAAAAGACGGGTATGCCCTGTGTGCCGAGCTGAAGTCCGACCCCAAGACCAGGGACATCCCGGTTGTTTTGTTGACTGCCGTGGGCGAGGCCGTGCCGAGCACCCGGTATTCCCATGCCGACGGCATGGCCACCGAAGCCGATGATTACATTCCCAAACCCATCGATACGGACGGCCTCTGGAAGATCGTAAGCAATCTGCTTTAGCCTTTTGGTTTGATCCTTCCGCAGAGTTGGCGGAAGTTAAGAAAACACCAGAAGATCCATTACGACGGGACAGAAGATTGCCACTAAGGCACTAAGACACGAAGAAAACCCCGATGCCTTTCTTAGTGCCTTTGTATCTTTGTGGCGGAAGTGTCCGGGGGCGCCCTTCTCATGACCGATTCGACCAGACTCGGAGGATTCAAAGTCCTGAAGAACGTGGTCAGGATTTCCTTGTTTCCTCCGAGGGAACTGGCGCGCTTCCCCCTGAGACTCTGCACACTCCTTGCCGAGAACAGGATCAACCTCCCCTATTTGACCGTCCTATGCGACAGCGGTTCCTGGTCCATCAACATCATCGTTGATGTTTCCGATCAGGAGAAGACAACCTCCCTGATAGAGGAGACCTTTGGGCGCGTTTCCGTCGCGCATTCAAAAAGCGCCATCCTTTCGGTTTTCCCGCATCGAAGGAATCCGGAGATCAGCGGCAGGCTTTTCGAAGCATTCGATCAACAGGGACTCGATCCGGATGCCTTCGCCAACTCGCCTTCCACCATTTCAGTCATAGTGAGAGAGGAGCTTTTGCAGAGCGCAAGCAACGCGCTGTTCGAGCCCTTTTCGTTCAGCGCTTACAGAACCCCGGAGGACTGGAAGCTGGCCCAGAGTGGAAAAGAGGAGTTGTACAAAGAGGTGGTTGCCTCCTATCAGGAGAAGAGGCCGGGGATCTATGGGCTGGAGTACCAGGAGGGGCAGGAGTTGATCAGGCTGCGGATCGACAGATCCGGCATGGCAAAAGTTGGAAGCTCTTTCAAGAGTTTTGCCCGCCTGGGTCTGAACCTGACCTTTCTCGCAACGAGTTCCTCAGAAGACGGGCTGAAGGAAAATCTCGCCTTCTGTCTTCCCCTGTCTGAAGGCCAGACCTACAGGGGCGCCATCAAACGGCTGGCGCCGGAACTGGATATCGACACTCTTTCTCCCGTGACGACCTTTTCCATGAACGGCCCCCATTTCGGAGATCGGTACGGGATTGTCAGTGAGTTGCTTGCGGGATTGGAACAATCTCATATAAGGCTCCTTGCTCTCAGCTGCACGGTGGCATCCATTACAGGGATCGTGCATCAGGATCAAACCCAACTCACCCTCCAGGCCATCCAGAAGTCTTTTGACGTTCCTTCGGTCACCAGAAAAGAGTAAGCAGTAGGCAGTAGGCAGTAAGAAGCAACCAGCATGGGAGCGGCCCCACCATTTTTCAGCAACCTGCTATGCCGCGTTTCCTCTCTCCTAGACTGGCCCTACACCGACCCGGGGCCCGGGGTAGTCTTCTCCGAAAAAGAAAAAGCCCCGGCTTTCACCGGGGCTTCTATGGTCAACGTCTTCGCGCTCTTTCCTGATGGGTTTCGCTTCCTCCTACGCTAAAGCTACGGAGGACAGGTCGCTCTACCCATCCTACCAACCTCTTTTCTTCCGCGCTATGCCCTTTGCGCTATGCTCTATGCTCTGATCTCCGACCTCTGATCTCTGATCTCTGATCTCTGGCCCTTACTCTTCTTCCTCATCCAGGACGATCTCGTCCCTTTCATACTGAGCATCCCTCAGAGCATGGGCTTTTTCCACTTCCTCTTCGGACCAGGGCTCCACAATCAGGGAATCGGCCACCAGCTCCCAGAGGTACTTGGTCTCGATATCGAGTCCGTATTCCTTGGTGAGGCCTTTCATGATCTGGTCGCGGCAGTTGTGGCACGGCGCGATCACCATCTTCGCCTTCGTGTCCCTGATCTGCTGGGCCTTGACCCGGCCATAGTAGATCCTCTCATCGTTATAGGGCATGGCCCACGCCCCGCCCCCTGCACCGCAGCAGTAATTGTTCATCCGGTTGGGATACATCTCCACATAGTTCTCGCAGCACTGCTGCGTGATCCACCGCGGCTCCTCGAAATACCCGTGTCCGAAGGCCTTCTGGCTCTTGCGCCCATAATTGCAGGGATCATGAATGGTGGTCAGCTCCTCGTGTTTGCTCTTGTCGAGCTTGATCCTCCCCGTCTCGATGTACTCCTTCAGGAGATCGTGCACCGACACCACCTTGTACTTCTTGAACGCTTCGGGATACCAGTTCTGCAGACCAAGCCTGGTCGCAAAGTAGGCATGCCCTCACTCGGGCAGGAGCAGCGTCTTGCAGTCGAGCCGCTCCATATGCTCCACAATACGGCCAACCAGGGTCTTCATGGACTCGTCATCCCCGGAGAACAGCCCCCAGTTCACCCCTTCCCAGTTCTCGGAAGGAACCGTCCAGTCCTCCTTGGCCGCGTAAAAGATCTTCCACCAGAACTTCATGTCGTCCGGCTCGCCAAAGGGCTCCTTGGAGTTGATGGTCACCAGCACATTGGCGCCCTTCTTGTCCACCGGCACGTAAAAACCGGGGAACCCCTCCTCTTCGAGCTCCTTGCCAAGATCCGCCAGCAGAAAGAGGAAATCGGCTTTCGGAATCCCGAGGTTGTTTCCCCTCTCAAGATCCATCACCACGCCCTTGTGGATCGGGCCCGGGACCTTGTCCCTCTCCCGAAGGGTCCTGGCTCTGCGCATCATCTTCAGGATCTCCACCCCTTGGGGGCAGGCATATTCGCACCGGCCGCACAGCGTGCAGATCCAGGGAAATCTCGAATCGATGAGCTCCTGATCCAGCCCAAGGGCGGCCATCCGCACCGCCTTCCTGGGATCCATCCCATCCACGCCTGTAACAGGGCATCCGCTCGCACAGGTGCCGCAGGTGAAGCAGACATCCGCCCACTCCGGGGCTACTCGAAGCCTGCTCGCCTTCGGGTTGATTGCAACGGGTTCCATAAAATATCCTCCTCAAAACGGTTTGTTTGGTTTGTTTGGTTTGTTTGGTCTGTTTGGTCTATTTGGTTCATCTGGTTTCCGCTGCCCGCCGTTTATTCCTTCTGGTGCCGTGGACAAGTCCCCGTAGGATGGGTTGAGCGAGGCGAAACCCATCAGCTTTGAGGCCGCGATGGTGAATCGATGGGTTTCCCCCGGCCTACTGCCTGCCGGGGTCTACCCATCCTACGAACTTCCTGCGAGGGCATCAGGTAAACCAACTCGTCCCCCTTGGCAGTAACCAGAAAAACCAGACAAACCTGCATCACCGTGCAAGAAGCTCCGTGATCTTCTCAAGCAACTTTGCCTTGTCCACCGGCTTTTCAAAAAAGGCATCGGGGCTGAAGTACTCCTTGTCACGATCCTTTTCAAACGGGACTCCCAGTTCGTCCGCCATCCCCGAGATCCCGATGATGGGAATGTCCTTTAATCTTGGATCCGACCTGATTTGCTTGCAGACCTCAAAACCGGAGAAAAGCGTTTCCATCATAACATCCAGCAGCACGAGGTCCGGGTGCTCCTTTTCAGCAAGTTCGATTCCTTTCTTCCCGTCCTCGGCCGTGATGGTCGTATGCCCGTTGCGCTTCAGAAAAGTCTCGGTGGTGAAGAGAAAATCGGGGTTGTCGTCAATGATCAGAATTTTTCCCATTCCCTTCCCTCCCTCTTAGATAAACGTTCAATAGGGTAGAAACCCGAATATCGAAACCCGAAATCCGAAACAATATCGAAATCCCAATGTTCAAAATTCAAAAATATTGCCCCAACTTGGTAGAAGTGCCGTCCGTTTCAGTCATTCGAGTTTTGGTCATTAGAATTTGTTTCGTGCTTCGATATTTCGGATTTCCTATGCTAATATTCGGAAGGCATCTGCTTCAGCTGCGCCAGCGAAAAAACCGGCCCGTCCTTGCATACGTACTGGTCCCCGATGTTGCACCTGCCACAGATGCCGATGCCGCACTTCATGCGCATCTCGAGGGACAGGATGATCCGTTCCGGGGGAAAACCCAGCTTCTCAAGCACGGGCTGAGTGAATTTGATCATGATCGGGGGTCCGCATACAATGGCGATTGCGTTTTCCGCGCACTTAATCTTCTTTTCCGTGATCGTGGGAACAAACCCGACGTTGTATTTCCAACCGGGGTCGCTGGTACCATCCACGGTGATATGCATGTGGATATCATCCCTCTTCTCCCACTGGGCAAGCTCTTCTCTATACAGGAGCATGCCGGGAGTGCGGGCGCCATAGACCACCGTGATGTCCTTGAAGAGAGGCCTGTTCTCAGGGTTCAGCATGTACACGATGCTCGAGCGAAGAGTGGTGAAGGCGAAACCTCCGCCGATGATCACCACATTCTTTCCCTTCATCTTATCCCAGGGATACCAGTTTCCGAGGGGGCCGCGTATGCCTATGATCTCCCCTTCCTTCATGTCATGCAGGAAGGATGTCACGTGGCCTACCTTGTTTACCGTGAAGGCGAGGAAACCCTTCTCGGTCGGAGAAGAGGCAATGCCTATCGGAATCTCTCCCTTGCCCGCAATGGATAATTCTGCAAATTGTCCCGGGATGTAGGCGAACCTCTTCTCGTCTTCAGGATTCAGAAATACGAATCTGAAGGTTTTCAGGTTCTTGTCCTCTGTCTCGGTTACGATTCGATCGATTTTCACCGGGTAGGGAAGATATGGATTTTTCAACGAACACCCCCTCAACAATGCAATGAAGGACTTAGATGCGGATCGCAGATTTCGCGTCAATTATCCAAGCAGATGTTGGACACGACAAAATTCGAATCTCGAAATTCGAAACTCGAAAAAAAAGCTCAAAACTACAATGTTCGAAATAGAACCCAGAGCACTCTGTCGTTTCGGCCATTTAAGATTTAGAACATAGTTCCGGATTTCGTGCTTCGTATTTCGGATTTACGCTCTTTTAAAAAACGGATTCATTAACGAATCAATAATCGTTCATCACCTGAGCTACCCGCCGGATGTCAATATTCACAGGGCAATACTGTACGCATCGCCCGCATCCGACACATGCCACGCCGTCATTGTACTTATCCACGTAGTATTTCAACTTGTGCATAAACCGCTGCCGCACGCGCTGCACCTTCTTGTCCCTGGGATTGTGGCCCGAGCCATGGAGGGTGAAGAGCGGGAACATGCAGGCGTCCCAGTTTCGGATTCTATCCCCCTCTTTTCCCAGGACCTCATCCTGAATGTCGAAGCACCAGCAGGTGGGGCAGAGATAGGTACAGGTTCCGCAATTGACGCATGCAAAGGAGACCTTTTCCCAGAAAGGTGCATCGAAAAGCTTGTTCACCACTTTGGACTTGAGCTGATCAATAGGAACCCGGGAGGAGATCTTCTTCTGCGCGGTCTCGGAAAGAACCTGAGCCTTTCTTAAGACGGCTTCGTCGGGCTCCGATCCGTGGCCGATCTTCTCAAGCAGCTGTTCTCCCTTCGAGGTGATGCTCCTCACCAGGAACCGGTCGCCGAGATCCACCATGAGAGCGTCCAAGCCCTTTTCGCTGAAGGGACCGCTTCCCACACTTGTGCAGAAGCAGGTTGCGCAAGGCTCGTTGCAGCCGAAGCCGATCAGGGTGGTGGCCTCCATCCGCCGAACCCACCAGGGATCCTGGTACTGGGGATTGTCGAAGTTGATCTTCACAAGCTGAAAGGCATAAGCGTCGCAAGGACGTATCCCTACAATCGCCTGAGGAGAAAAGTCCTTGGACGACTCCTTCAGGACGTGGGCATCCTGCTTTGTCTCATCCAGGGTGTACTCGAACATCCGCTCGGATTGGGGATAGATGACAGATTTCGGAGACAGCCTGGTATTCTGGAAGTCAAAATCCGGCTTGCCGGCTTCTCCCAGCAACCTGAAGTTGTGAAAATCCCCTTCCTTCACAGGCGCAAAGACCCTGTAGTGCTCCCTGAGCCCTTCCAGGGCTTTCAGCCACTCTTCTTTGGTAAAAATCCTCTTGATCATGAGAAACCCTTTTTCATGGACGATGGAGATTCTGGTTGTCATCTCGACTGAAGGGAGAGATCTTGTAACTCCCTCCAAGTATAAGATTTCTCACTCCGTTCGAAATGACATTTCACTTAACCTTTCCATCTATTTCACGAAGTCATTGTAGTCGTTCACGCGGTACACATCCAAGGGGGGCCGCTGTGTGGTGTCAAGACCGGCCTCCCAGCCAAAGAGCTCAAACACATCCTTGTTGAGCTTCCTGGTCAGTTCCCTTACCGGAATGCCTACGGGGCAGACCCTTTCACAGGCGCCGCAATCCGTACACCGCCCTGCACAGTGGTATGCACGGAGGAAGTGAAAGGTCATAGTGTCCACAGGATCGATGCTCTTTCCCACCCACTGGGGGCTTGATTCATCGACAAAACAGGTGGGGCAGTAACAAAGTGGACAGGCGTTGCGGCACGCGTAGCAGCGAATGCAGGGCGAAAGGAGTTCTCTGAAAAACTTCTGTTTTTCCTCCGGGCTTTTCTTCTCCACCTCTTCAATACCCTGGAAAGGATTGACCCCTTCCTGTTCCGGCACACGGTCTGCCGCCATCTCATCGTATTCGACCGGATTGCGATGAAGGCAGAGAGCGCAGTTGCTCCTCAGAAAGTCCTTCTTTGCAAAGGTGTTCCGAAAACCGTTTCCCGATACGGTGAAAGACTCCCCCTCCTCTGCCGCGTCGAGGATCTCACGATTCCCGACAGCCTTTCTCACCGCACGGTGATCGATCATGCCGGTGCAGGGAATGCCGACAATATAGAGCTGCTCCCGCTTGATCTGGTTTTCCACGATATGGGTCACGATGTTCCTGGAGTTGCAGCCGTTGGCCACGATGCCGATCCGGTCGGTCCGCTTCGTCAGATAGTTGCAGAGATTCAGGCCGCAGTGGCTGTCCCAGTGAAGGAGATCGCTCTCTGAAGGATCCTTGATCAGCATGGGCTCATTCATCATGGGAACGGTTCCCTTCCTGTAACCTATGAACACGTCCACGGTTCCCTTTTCCAGGAGCTTTCGGGCAATCGCCCTGATTTTTTGTGTGTACTCAACCATTACGCCACCTCGGCTCTTCTTTTGACGAGATATCCCGCAGGGCCGGACTCCTTCACGGCCTCGACTACCTTGTTGGCCACGTCCACGAACTTGGTCGCCTCGGCAGAGGATATCCAGGAGAAGTGGAGTCTCCCCGGCTCCAGGCCCATATATTCGAGCAGGCTCTTGAGCAAAGCGAATCTTCTTCTAGCGTAGTAATTACCTTCCAGGTAATGGCAGTCGCCGGGGTGTCACCCGGAAACCCAGACACCGTCCGACCCGCGCCGGAAGGACGCCAGAATGAGCTTGGGACTGACCCGGGCCGAGCAGGGAACGCGGATCACCCGGATATTCGGCGGGTACTGGAGACGACTGACTCCTGCCAGGTCGGCCGCGCCGTAGCTGCACCAGTTGCACAGAAAAGCGGTAATTTTGGGTTGCCAGTTGTCCATAATCTCCTCATATCGTTGGGGCTTAGTTTTTCTCTCACAGAGCCCACAGAGATGCAGAGCAGATCGTCGATTTTGCATCATTACGACGATACGCACTAGCCTGTTCATGCTCCGAAGGAGCTGAGGATTGTCCTGTTTTTTGGATCAAAAACAGGACAAATGACGCTCTCTCTGTGAACTCGGCGTTCTCTAGCGAAGCGGGCGAGAGACGCCTTTTTTCTTTATATGCTCTTCACAACAACAATTAACCAATAACTGCCCTTCACATCTCGTTAATCATGGCCATGAGCTGCCGTTCTTCAAACCCCTTGAGGTTGAGCGCGCCGGATCGGCACGAGGCCACGCAAAGCCCGCAGCCCTTGCAGAGGACCGGGTTGATCTCGGCCTTGCCCGCAAAGCGGCCTTCCTTGATGAAAGAGGGTGCGGAGTAGGGGCAGATCTCCACGCAGACCCCGCAGCTGCTGCAGGTCGCCGGATTTGCGGCGGCCACCATGCCGCTCACCGAGATGCTCTTTCGGGCAAGGAGGGTGACCGCACGAGAGGCGGCCGCCTGGGCCTGGGCCACCGATTCGTCGATGGGCTTCGGGTAATGGGCCATACCGCAAAGGAATACCCCGTCCGTGGCGAATTGCGAGGGGCCGAGCTTGGCATGGGCCTCCACGAAAAATCCGTCCTCGTTCATCGGCACCTTGAAGAATTGCGCGATCTTCTCGTCCCTGTAAGGGACGATCGCTGTAGCCAGGGTGAGAAGGTCTGAGGTAAGCACAATCGGCCGCTGCAGCACATGATCGGCTATCTGGATCGACAACCCGTCCTTGCCGGCAGTTACCACCGGCTTCGTTTCGCGGGAGTACCGGATGAAGAGAATCCCTGCCTTGCGGGCCTTGTGATATAGAAGCTCCCGCTCTCCGAAGGTCCGGATGTCCCGGTAGAGGATGTACACATTCATCTCCGGGTTAATTTCCTTGAGGAGAAGAGCGCTCTCCACGGAATGCGTGCAGCAGACCCTTGAACAGTAAGGCCGCGCAGGCTCTCTGGACCCGACGCACTGAATGAAAACCGCGGTCTTGAGCCGTTTCAGGGAAGGATCGCTCTCGATGAATTTTCGATCCAGATCCAGGCTGGTCAGAACGCGGGGATCCCGGCCGTAGAGGTACTCGTCGGGTTTGTATTCATGACCGCCCGTGGCGACCACCGCAATCCCGTGCTCTACGGTCCCCGTGATGTTGCCCATGGATTCGAATGTGGATTTGAAATTGCCCACAAATCCTTCCACCCTGGTCAATTCCGAATTCAAATGAAGTTCGATGTTCGCATCGGCTTTCACGGACTCGATCAGGCCTGCAATCTCCTTTTGGATATCTTCACCTTTCCATGTTCTGTAAAGGTTCCTGGCCTGGCCCCCGAGCGTCGCCTCTCTCTCAACGAGACTGACCTTGTATCCCTGCTCGCTAAGGGATCTGGCGGCGACCATGCCGGATATTCCACCCCCCAGCACCAGGGCCTTCTGATCCACATTCAGCGGCGACTCCGGAAGCGGCTCCATAAGCGCGACCTTGGCCGCAGCCATGCGCACCAGGTCCTTGGCCTTTTGTGTCGCCTCTTCGGGATCGGACTTGTGTACCCACGAGTCCTGGTTTCGGATATTGGTCATCTCGAAGAGGTATTTGTTCAACCCGGCACTCACGAGCGTTTCCTGAAAGAGCGGCTCGTGCGTTTTCGGGGTGCAGGCCGCCACAACAATGCGGTTCAGGTTATTGGCCTTGATCACCTGGGTCATGGCGTCTTGAGTGTCCTGGGAGCAGGAGTAAAGGTTGTCTGCTACGTATTCGACATAGGGAAGACTCTTTGCATAATCCCGGACCGCAGGAACGTTGACCACGCTTCCGATGTTGATGCCGCAGTGGCAGACAAAAATTCCGATCCTCGGCCTCTCACCCCGTACGTCCCTCTGCGCCACCGTCTCTTTTGCCTTGGTCATGGTATTGCGGGCCTTGCTCAGAAGGGCCCCCGCCTGGGCCGCTGCCGAGCTCGCCTCGATGACGGACTGGGGGATGTCCTTGGGTCCCTGGAAGGCGCCGCAGACGTAGACTCCTTCTCTTGAAGTAGCCACGGGGTGAAAGGAGTCGGTCCTGCAGAACTGCGATTCGGTCAGTTCGATGCCGAGCTTTTGAGCCAGGCTCAAGACCTCGGGGGAGGATTCCAGTCCCACGGACAGGATGACCATATCGAAGGTCTCATTCTTGAGCTCGCCGTCTTCGCTCGCATACTTGAGTCGAACATCGTCTCCGCCTGCAACACCCTCCACAGTATGCACCCGCGAGCGGATGAAGCGGACGCCGTGCTTGTTCCGGGCGTCCTCATAGTACCTCTCGAACTCCTTCCCGTGGGTCCGCATATCCATGAAGAAGACGGCGCAGTCCAGTTTGCCTCCGGAATGCTCCTTGGCAATGACAGCCTCCTTGATGGCGTACATGCAGCAGACCGAAGAGCAGTAAGGGTGATCGCAGCGGTTCAGATCCCTCGACCCGACGCACTGGAGCCAGGCAATTTTTTTAGGCTCCTTGTGGTCGGAAAGACGCACCAGATGCCCCGAAGTCGGGCCTGATGCGGAGAGGATCCGCTCGAACTCCATGGAAGTGACTACATTCGGCAGCCTGGAATAGCTGTAGGCATCGTACTTGGAAGGATCGAAGGGTTGAAACCCGGGGGCGAGAATGACGGCCCCCACTTCCAGTTCGATGATCTCGTCCTTTTGAGTATGATCGATAGCCCCCACGCCGCAGGATTCCGCGCAAATCTTGCACCCGCCGGTCTTGAAATGAATGCACTTGCTCCTGTCGATGGCCGGGGTGTTCGGGATGGCCTGCGCATACGGAACGTAGATCGGCTTTCGGCCCTTAAGGCCCATGTCATATTCCGAAGGAATGCGCTTGACCGCGTGCTTTGCGATATCCCCGAGCTTGATGTGTCCCGTGGGGCAGACCGAGACACAGGCCCCGCACCCCATGCAGAATTCCGTCTGAACATGGAAGGGGGTATCCACCTTCATTTCCGTGCCGCGGCCCGTCAGGCTGATGGCGGAATTGCCCATCCTTTCACACATACGCGTGCAGAGCCCGCACAGGATGCAGTCGTCGTTTCCTTTCTCGAACCGGACTTCCTCAATCCCATACTTCTTTGCGAGATCCTTCAGAATCGGGACATCCGGACAGCGGGCCAGAAGCAGTTCCACGATCAGTTTGCGGCCCTTTTGAACCGCCTCGGTATCCGTCCTGACCTCCATGCCCTCCCAGATCGGGTAATTGCATGACGTGACGAAGCGGCTTCTCCGTCCGTCAAACACCTCAACGGTGCACAACCGGCACATCCCGGCAGGTTCGAGTGCCTTGTGGTAGCACAGGGTAGGGATCTCGACCCCGTACTTCTGGGCGACCTGCAGGATGTATTGTCCCTCTTCTCCCTGGACGGTCTTTCCATTCAGTTTGAATGTAATCATCTGGTCAAATCCCTCGTTTGTTCTCGATCATCTCACGACCACGGCATTGAACTTACAGGCATCGTAACAAATCCCGCACTTGATGCATTTTGTGTTGTCCAGAGTGTGCGGCTCCTTCTTCTCCCCGGTGATCGCCTCCTGCGGGCACTTGGGAGCGCATACATGGCAGCCGGTGCAGGCTTCCGCATCGATCTCGTAATGGAAAAGAGGCTTGCAGACGCCTGCCGTACATTTCTTGTCTCTGATGTGCGCCTCGTATTCGTCGCGAAAATAAAGAATGGTGGTAAGGAGCGGATTGGGGGCCGAGGTTCCAAGCCCGCAGAGCGAGAACTTCTGGACCATGCTCCCCATCTCCTCCAGAAGCTCGATATCGCCTTCCTTGCCGCGGCCTTCGCAGATCCCGGTCAGGATCTCGAGCAACCGCTTGATCCCTTCCCTGCAGGGGTTGCACTGGCCGCAGGATTCCCCCTTCAGAAAATCCAGGAAATACCGGGCCACGTCCACCATGCAGGTATCCTGGTCCATGACGATCATCCCGCCCGATCCCATTATGGAGCCAACCTTGGCGAGTTCGTCAAAACCGACCTGAAGATCCAGAAACGGCTCCGGGATGCATCCTCCCGAAGGGCCGCCGGTCTGAACGGCCTTGAATTTCCGCTTCTTCGGAACGCCCCCGCCCATATCGAAAATGATGCTGCGCAGGGATGTCCCCATGGGAACCTCCACCAGTCCCGTGTTCTTCACCTTGCCCACCAGGCTGAAAACCTTTGTACCCTTGCTGTACTTCGTTCCCATGCCTGCATACCACTCGGGGCCCTTCAGCATGATCACAGGAACATTGGCATAGGTCTCGACATTGTTGAGGTTGGACGGCTTGTCCCTGAAGCCCTTTTCCACGGTATGGATATACTTGGCCCTGGGTCGTCCGACATCCCCCTGGAGGGAGGCCATCAAAGCCGTGGATTCGCCGCAGACAAACGCGCCGGCACCCGTCGAGATCCGCATACGGAAACTAAAGCTGGAGCCGGCGATGTTCTCCCCCAGAAGCCCGAGCGTTTCCGCCTGCCGGATGGCCGATACAAGGCGTTTCACGGCCAGGGGATATTCATTGCGCACATAGATGAACCCTTCTGCGGATCCGATGGCATATGCAGCGATAAGCATGCCTTCGATCACGCTGTGGGGGTCCCCTTCGAGCACGCTCCGGTCCATGTAAGCGCCCGGGTCGCCTTCGTCGGCGTTGCAGATTACGTACCGCTCTCCGGGATGCTTGCGACAGCTCTCCCATTTTATCCCTGTGGGAAACCCTCCGCCGCCACGTCCCCGGAGCCCGGACTTCTTGATGGAGGAGATGATCTCTTCGGGTCGCATCTCCGCCAGCACGCGAACAAATGCGAAATAGCCGCCTCGCGCGATATATTCCTCTATGCTGTCCGGATCGATGTATCCGCAGTTTCGCAAAGCAATCTTCACCTGGCGGGAATAGAATGGAACCTCATCCAGGAAAGGGATCCCCTTGAGAGGTTGAACATTCAAAAGCGGGTTTTCGATGTCCTCTTCAATAACCGATCGAGGGTCTCGCATCTGCCCCAGGATCAGCTTCTTATCGTATTTCTCTTCCAGGTAGTCGCGGATGACGGTGTCGATCTTATCCTGGGTCACCCGTTTGTACAGGACTCTCGGCCTGCCCGCGGCTAGAATTTCCACCAGGGGCCCTTCCTCGCAAAATCCAATGCATCCCGTCTGACGGATTTGAAGGGAGGGGTATTCTTCGAGCGCCCTTTCGAAGGTTTGCTTCCCCCCTGCAGCGATCCCGCAGGAAGCCATGCCCACATTCACCTTCACCGTGTCAGGGAAGTATATCTTCTCGCGGTATTCTCCGCTGATTCTTTCCAGATCTTTGATGGACTGGATTTTCATGCCTGCGCCTTCTTTCCCTCTATTCATATTGACCCAGGATTTTCACCGCTTCATCCGGAGACAACCGCCCATGGACATCTTCATTGATCTTGACCACAGGCCCAAGGCTGCAGCATCCGATGCAGCGCACGGATTCGAGCGTAAAACGGCGGTCCTCCGTGGTCTGGCCGTCCTTGATATGCAGATTCTCCCTGATGCGTTCATGCACCCGGTTGGCTCCCCTGACGTGACATGCCGTTCCCAGGCAGACCGTGACCAGATTCCGACCTCTCGGCTCCAGACTGAAGGTGGCATAAAAGGTGGCGATTCCATAAATCCGGCTCAGCGGGACACCCACCTTCTCGGAAAGATATGCCAGGCTCAGCCGGGGAAGATAGCTGTAGCGGTTCTGGATGGCCTGCATGATCATGATCAGGTTTTCCTTGTCCCTGCCGAACTCGTCCTCAATGATCCTGTCCAACTCGAGGTAATCCAATTCCTCGGCAGGTTCAATTCGATGCGCCACGTTCATGTCCTCGTCCTCCCCCTTATCGTTCCTTAAAAACCACTTGCCTCACCAACGCGACAGGTAAGCGCTTCATTGGTGACCGGGCAGCTTTCGACGCAAACGCCGCACCCGGTGCAGAGTTCGGTGTTGATGCTTCGGGCCCGCTTCTTGATTTTTACCTTGAAATTCCCGGGGGACCCTTCGACGGACTCGATATCAGCGTAGGTAATGAGCTCTATGTTCAAATGCCGGCCGACCTCGACCAGTTTGGGAGAGATAATTCACATGGCGCAGTCGTTGGTGGGAAATGTCTTGTCCAACTGGGCCATAACGCCGCCAATGGCAGGGGATTTCTCCAGGAGATAGACATAGTACCCTGAATCAGCCAAATCCAGTGCGGACTGCATACCCGCGATGCCTCCGCCCACAACAAGCACAGAGCCTTTAACCTGGTCAGACATATCTTTTTCTCCTTCTCATGCCTGGAATAACGAGCTGAACCATGAGGCGCCCTCTTGAATTTTACCGGAACTCTCGACGAAACAAAGGTTGGGCCAGGGAGGGAGATTGGTCTAAACCTTAATGCCGGCCATGTTTCAGACGGTTTCATCTTCGCGAGGACCCGTTCTCGGCACGGCAAAATCGATCATGCCCCGGAAAGGGGATGTATACTAATTTAATGCACCATGATTGAAGGTAAAGATAGCTTGCAGGAAGAGGGACTGTCAACCACTTTCTGAATGTTCCTTATGGCCTGCGCCGATTTCCCGGCTCCTCGCGAAGCCGGGAAATCGGACTGCTAAGCAGCCAAAAGAAAGGCGTTTTCCGTCACCTTGCGGATCTCGTCAGGGGTGAAGGGCTTGGGCAGGTAGTCGACAGCCCCAAGTCTGGCGCTCTCGACCGCTGTTTCGATGCTCGCGTATCCCGTGATGATGATGACCTTAGCCTCCGGCATTCTCTCCCGAATCGTCTCAAGCAGCTCCAACCCTTTGACGCCGGGGATTCGCAGGTCAAGCAGAACCAAACGGTAACCCTTCACCTTAACCATTTGAAGGGCTTCTTCCCTGGTCATTGCCTGATCAATGGAATACCCCTTTTTGGAAAGGATTTTTCGTATGTTGTTGTTCACAGCCACTTCGTCGTCTATGACGAGGATATCCTCACGCGTCTTCTTTTCGGGCAGCACGGCGACCGGTCGGACCGGCTCCTTCTCTTTCGATCTCAAGATCCTTTGCTTCAAGTTCTCGTAAGGCTCAAGGGCAAGTTCGCCCCGCTGGAGACGTTGGACATAGCCGGGACCCGTCACTGCGGCGACTTCATCATAGTCGAACGGCATGTCAATGCCTATGAGTCTCTTCACATCGATGGATTCGTCCTTTTTGCCTGCCACCTTCTTCTTTGCCTTGGCCTGAGGGCATTCATTGCTCTTTAGGCCCGCCTTGCAGGTATTGCCGAGCTTTTTGAAGATGTCGCAAACCTTCTGCCCTGTCTTGCAGTAGTGCTCAAGGGTCTCCGGAGAAGGAGCCGATACTGCAGGCATATCCGAGGGGCCCAGCGAATCCGCATAAGTCTCCCCTGCCGATCTCGCGACCTGCTCCCTCTGAAAAGGCATGTCCACATCGATGACATCCCTCTTCCTGGGCAACATATCCACGACCCTCGCCTTCAGTTCTTCATAGGGTACATATGAGATACCGTCGCCTTGCAGGCTCATGATGTACTCAGGGCCGGTTGCCGAGACAACCTCCTCATAACTGAAAGGCAGATCGATCCCTATGAGCTTTCTCGGATCGAACCCCTTCTTTTCGGGTGCACCCTTCTTCCCCTTCGCACCTTTCTTGGCCTGCGGACACTCATTGTTTTTGAGGCCGGCTTTGCAGGTGTTCCCAAGCTTCTTGAAGATGTCGCATACCTTTCCACCAGTTCTGCAATAAAACTCGAGTGCTTCGAGCGAGGGAACTTCCACCGCGGGCATATCGGACGGCCCGAGGCTGTCCGCGTATTCCTCCCCCGCAGCTTTTGCGACCTCCTGCCTGTCAAAAGGGATATCCAGGTCGATGACATTGATAACCCCTTTTTCCCCTTCCGGGACCGGGGTCTCCTTCAGCTCTCCCGAGAGTGCCTTTTCCACCTTGTTTCTTATTTCCTCCGGGGTGAAAGGCTTGGGAATGTAATCCACGGCCCCGAGCCGGATTGCCTTGACCGCCGTATCCGTTGACGCATAGGCGGTCATGATAAGGACCTTTGTGAGGGGCCATTGTTCCTTGACGAGCTTGAGGAGTTCAAGGCCGTTTTTGCCGGGCATCACAATGTCTGAGATCAGGAGAGCAAAGGATTCCCCTGCCATTTTTTCAAGGGCCTCCGCGGCACTCAAGGCCTGAGTCACCTCATATTTTTTCTTTGACAGGATCTTCCGCACATTATCGCAGATCCCCTTTTCATCATCTACGACCAGAATCCTGTTGCTCTCCATGATTTTTCCTCCCGTGGGTATGTCTGAGATGACCTCAACCAAGGCATAGATCGTGCCATAGGTCCCATCTTGGTCATCTATCTTCAATAACTGGATATTTAGCTCAGAAGGAAGCTGAGGAGCGATCCAGGTGTATGAAAACAATATACGTTACCGCGGTTCGGCAAAACGGTGTCATTCCATCCCGGCACGAACAAGCTGCGATCAAGTGATTGCGTTCACTTGGAATACTGTGCCGGATCTCCTGCCGCACGGCACGGCAGGAATGGATGTATAGTTATTTTATACAGCGTATGGGGGTCCATTACAATAGAGAGCATGATTTACTGAATGCCTTTCGGATTTCGTGCTTCGGGATTTTGGTAAGGGTGCGTCAATCATCCGACTGGGAGGGTTGGCGGGGGATAGTACGGGAATGCAGGGATACGCCATGCTTTTTCATGAGGTTCTGAAAATTTGGACGCTGAAGCCCAACCTTCCTGGCAGCCCGGGTAACATTCCAGTCGTTTTGCATCAGCGCCTGAAGGATGAAGTTCCTCTCCAGGTCTTTGATCGACGTCTCTCGGATCTCCTTCCTGAGCCTTTTGAGTTCCTCATTGGTTTCCGGAATGCAAGGGGTCGACGATCCTGTATCTTCGGACAAAGACAACTCCCTGGCCGTGATCTCTTCTCTTTCACAAAGGATCACCGCACGTTCGATCGCATTTTTCAGCTGCCGCACGTTGCCGGGCCAGTCATATGCCGTGAGCCTGTTCAGGCTCTCCTTGTCAAAGCCCCTGATATCCTTCCCTGTCCGGTCTCTGCATTGCCTGAGGAAGTGATATGCAATGGGCAGGACATCGAGTTTTCTCTCCCTCAACGGCGGGGTAAAGATGGGGTAGACGAAGATACGGTAATAGAAATCCTCCCTGAAGGAACCTTCCTTCACCATTGCCATGAGATCACGGTTGGTGGCAAAGATCAGTCTCACATCCACCTTCTGTTTCGTTGTGGACCCGATCGGCAGATACTCCTGAGTCTCGAGAAAACGGAGAAGCCTGCTCTGGACCTCAGGGCTGATGTTGCTGATCTCGTCCAGGAACACCGTTCCCTGGTCCGCTACCTTGAAAATGCCTTCCTTGTTTCGAAAGGCGCCGGTAAACGCGCCCTTCACATAGCCGAAAAGCTCGCTCTCGAGAAGATTTCCGGAAAGGGTGCCGCAGTCAATGGCAAAGAAGACCCTGTTCTTCCGCCGGCTGTTCGCGTGGATGGCCCGGGCGATCAGTTCCTTTCCTGTACCGCTTTCACCGCAGATCAGGACAGTGGAGTCCGTCGGGGCCACCTTCCCGATCATGCTGATGACGGCCTGCAATTTCGGACTTTCCCCGATGAGCTGATGGGCAGGGGGTCTTGTCGAAAACTTCCGTTTCATCAGCTCGCGATTTCGCAGCGCGATCTCCCAGTCTGTGACCGCCCGTCGCACCACACTCCTCAGCTCCTCGGGCGTAAAAGGTTTGGGAAGATAATCGTAGGCCCCCATTCTCATGACCTCTACCGCCGATGACACGGAAGCATATCCGGTAATCACGATGACCAGGGAATCGGGACACGATTCCTTTACCCGCCGCAGGACCTCCATCCCTCCCATGCTGCTCATCTTCAGATCGGTGATGATCACGTCAAAACCGTTCTCGTTCATCATCTTGAGGGCATCATATCCATTCACCGCGTACTCGACGCGATGGCCCTCCTTGCCGAGTATTCTGACGCAGCTCTGGCAGATCCCGATCTCGTCGTCGACCACCATGATCCTGGGTTGCTTAACGGCCATCGTTATCTCCAATACCGAGCGGCAGCCGTATCCGGAAGGTGGTCCCGTGACCTTCTTTGCTCTTCACCGTTATGGTCCCGCCGTGGCGCTGGATGATGCCGAGGGTAATGGCAAGGCCGAGCCCTGTGCCGCTCTCCTTTGTCGTAAAAAAGGGATCAAAAATCGTGTCCAGATCGCGCTCCGGTATACCGCTTCCCGTGTCGCTCACACTGATCTCAATACAGGCCTTATCAGGGACCAGGCGGGTGCTGAACCGGATCTTTTCCCCAGGCTCCGAAGCTTCTATGGCATTGAGCGCGAGGTTGATCAGGGATTGCTGAATCTGGTCCTTGTCCACATACACGTCCGGCAGTCCTCCCGGAAGATTGGCATCAAATTCGATATCCTTGAACGCGGCCTGTTTCCTGGTAAGCGCAATGGTTTCCCGAACCACGTCGTTGATGTCCTGGGGGGCCTTCGAGGGTTTGCTCTGACGTGCGAAATCGAGAAGGCTCTTCACGATTTTGCGGCAGCGAAGCGTCTCGTTGACGATCGTCCGCAGGTCCTGGAAATTCGGGTCCTCCTGTTTCATCTCCTCCTGGATGAGCATGGCCGTAGTCAGGATGGTGGTAAGGGGATTGTTGATTTCGTGCGCCACGCCCGCAGCAAGCTGGCCGATGGAAGCCATCTTCTCCTGGTGAAAGAGATTCTTCTCCAGACGGATGTCCCTGGTGATGTCCTTGGAGATCTCCACCGCACCTACGACTTCTGCATTCTCGAATACGGGATAACAGGATATCGAGAAGTAGAGATGTCCCCCCCTTCTGTCTGTATGAACATGCGTGGTCTGGGAGTGCTCCCTTTTTTCCAGGCACTGCTTGAGTGGACACGGGTGCTCTTTGCCGTCGCACGGGGTGGTTCGGCTGTGCGAAAGCTCATAGCAATGCTTACCCATGACCTCGTCACGTGTGAGTCCCATTTTTTTCAGCATCGTCTCGTTGATGTCGATGATTTCGTAATTGCGGCTGATCAGGAGGACGTCCTCATGCGAAAAGGAGTTGATCGCAGCATTGTATCGGATTCGCAATCCCTCGAGTTCCCGTTTCAGATCCTCCGAGAGCGTGAATGACCGGAGCATTTCCAGGAAGGTCCTTGCTTTCCTCCCGCTCAGGATCTGTATTTGACATGCCCTGTTCCGAAAATCCTCGCACGGACCCTTCCCTCCCAGGTCGATGACCGTGTCGATGTCATCTCTCTTCAGAAGATCCCTGCAATCCTTCGCAACGAAAAGACCCGCCTCGCTTGCCATGTTCGCCCAGGCCGTCTCGTCCTCCTCCACAACGGCCACGAGTCGAGGGTGATCTTCCGGATAGGGATACCTCAGCAAGCTCTCCCATAGTTGGCGGCTTTCTTCTCCCCCGTTGATGATTGCTATATTCATGAAGTTTCCCCTGAGGAGTCTTTGACAGGCAATTCCATGTAAGGCTTTACAAATAGTAGGTGAGTGGGGAGGCAAAATCAAGCGGGAAGGATTCAGCGGACGTTCACGATGTGGTAGGAGAGGCTCAGGATCACCCTTACGGAAGCAACCCCTTCAGAATTCTTCCCGGCTTATTCAGCGGGAGGACGATCCTGAATGTGCTGCCCTTGCCGGGCGCGCTGAGGACTTCGATTTTTCCTTCGTGCTCTTCCACGATTTCGTGAACCACCATCAGCCCCAGACCGGTTCCGTTCACCCCTTTGGTCGAGAAGAAACGGCTGAAGAGTTTCTTGCAGGTGTCGTCATCCATTCCGATCCCGTCATCCTCGATCTCGATCATGAAGTAGTTGAGATCAAGGAAATCGGCCCTCAAGGAAATGCTGTGAACGGCCTTGCCCCGGTCCCTGGAACAGGCTTCAATCGCATTGGAGACCATGTTCACCAGCATCCTTCGGAGGGCGCCCGGATCAAGGTAAACCAATGGGAGGCGGGGGTTGACCTGTGCCCTCAGCCGGCAATCGATGGATTGCGCCTTCTCATAGAATACCCCGATCGTTTCCATGAGAACCGGTTCAAGGGTGACAGCTTCGTAAGTAGGTTTTCTCTTCTTGGAAAAATAGAGGATATTATGAACCAGCCAGGTGATCTCATGGATGTTCTTCTTGACAACGGACCAGCCCTTTTGAAGGAGTTCCTGATCATTGTCCTTCAGGGCTTCGTCCACCACATATGCGCCGCCATGGAGGCCTTCGAGGATGTTCTTGATGTCATGGGAGAGGACCGCCACCGATTGACCTAGAATGGTCAGTTCTTCCTGGATCTGCTTCACCTTGCCGACATCCGCGGACAGCTCCATGGCTGCCACCACGTTGCCCATGGCATCCAGCACAGGGGCAGCGTAAACGATCATTTGGACGATCTTCCCGTCGGCAAGTTGTACTGTTTCCTCGCTCGTATGAATCTTCTTGTCCTGAAAGGTCTCCCATAATGGGCAGGAAGGGCATCTTACCGGGCTTTTCTTGTATACTTCATGACATTTCCTGCCTCTGGCCTGTCCGAAGTCATTCCGGAAAGTCTGATTGGTCAGAACAATGGTCAATGAGCGGTCCTGGATGGAGAGATAGCACGGAAGCAAATCAATTATGGCCCTGTAGCCAAGGTCCGCAAACCACTGAACCTCCTTGGAATCCCTGGCAGGATCATTCGTCATCGATTTTCCTCAGAAGAACGTTTTCGGCTGCCCGCATAGACAGGAACCGCCGGCGAATTACTTGAAGCTTTTCCGGATGATCTCAAGAAGCTCATCCGGCTCAGGGGGTTTCTCGATGTAAGCCTCGGGCTCGGGAATCTTCTCGCCCTTGTATTCGTCCAGCACCTTTTGTGAGTGAAAGAAAGTTTTCTTCGAAAGTGCCGAGAGCATGATGATCGGAATCTCCTTCAGCGCCGGATCCCCTCTCAACTCTCTGTAAAGGGTGATGCCGCTTTCTCTGGGCATCATGATATCCATGATGATCAGTGAAGGCTTGTTCTTCCTGGCCATCTCCAGGCCTTGAATCCCGTCTTTCGCGACAATCGGCTTGAACCCGTTCGTCTCAAGCAAGGTGGTCACAAAGGTCCTCATGTCCAACTCATCATCGACTACCAGGACTTTCTTAGCCATTTTTCTCCCCTTCATGAAATCATCCCCCGGGGTCGATGATTTCATCTCAAAGCGGCGAAGCCGCGTTTCATGAAATCGCGTAAGCGATTTCATCAATACATATTCCCCGGAAGGGTGAACTGTCTTGCCGGATTGCGGATTGCGATAACATGGCAGTGAGCGTATTTGGAGACGTTTGCCACGGTGCTGCCATGGACCATGCGATCCTGTTCGGCCTTTCCAAGTGCGCCCATAACGATGACGTCAATGTTGTTCTTCTTTGCATAGCGGATGATCTCCACATCGGGCGACCCGCATTGGACCTTAAAAACGACATTCTGAAAGTCACCGAGCTTTGGCCCATATTCCGTCTTCATAGCCTCAATCGCAGCCTTTTCAACCTTCTCGTCAAAGAAGGCCTCGCCTCCGGAGGATCCACCCGGGACATGCTCGTCCACGACGTGTCTCGTATAGGTATAGGAAGAATGAGGGACATGGAAGATATGCAGCTTCGCCCCATATTTCCTGCCCAGATCAAGGGCATGCAGAAAGGCAATATTGGCGTCCTCGGAAAAATCCGTTGCAAAGAGAATGTTCCTGTATTCGACCATGATCGACCCCTCTTCAAAATGGTTTCAAAGGAAGCTTTACCGAGAACCTTGTGCCCTTTGCGCTCTCGGATTCCATTGCGATCACGCCCCCGTGCTCGTCTACTATTTTTCTGGCGATCATAAGACCCAGACCGGTACCCCTGCTTCCTTTTGTGCTGAAAAAAAGCTGGAATACCTTGTTCTTCGTTTCCTCGTCCATGCCGCAGCCGTCGTCCTCAACCTGATATTCGACCGCCCACGCTTCCGGCTTCAGGGTCCTCAGAATTACATGACATTTCCTGGTGGAACAAGTAATGTCCGTGCACGCATCGATGGCATTGCCGACCAGATTGAGAAGAACCCGATGGATGGATTCAGGGTCGAACCATGCTTCTGGAAGATTTTCGGCCAGCTCCGCTCTGAATTCAACACCGTTCTCTTCCGCCTTGGAGACCATCAAATCATGGACTTCACGGGCAGGCAGATTGGGATTACAGAGCCGGTATTCGGGTTCCCTCTCTTTCGCGTAGTTCAGGAGGTCCATGGCCACGCCCCTGATCTTGCCGACATTCCCTTTGATCATCTCCCATCCCTGGGTGAGATAGGTCCTGTTCTCCAGTTCGATTCCCTTTTCAAGAACATACATTCCACCCGTCAGGCCGGACGCGATGTTCTTGATTGCATGGGCGAGCCCTGCCACGGTTTGACCTACGGCGGCCAGTCTTTCCACCTCAAGCAGTTTTTGTGTCTTCTCCTGCACGAGATGTTCAAGATCTTCCGTATACTCCTTGAGTTTTTCTTTGTAGGAAATCCTTTCCATTGCTCTCTTCAGAGCGATCTCGAGGACATCGTCGCCTACAGGTTTCATGATGAAGTCGGAAGCTTCATTCTTGAGGCTCTGAATGGCCAGATCCATGTCTCCGTGGCCCGTGATCATGATCACTTCAGTGTCGGGGCTCTCCTGCTTGATTTTCCGGAGGAGCTGAATCCCGTCCATCCCCGGCATCTTGATGTCGGTCAGGACAATGGCAGGCAGCGTCTTTCCAAAGATGTCCAAGGCTTTCTCCCCGCTTTCCGCAGTGAATACCTCGTACCCCCGGTCGGCCAGAGAGATACCCAGGACCTTCAGAATCCCCGGTTCATCATCCACGAGCAGCATCTTCATCATCTTCAGAAGGCTCACTCCCTGTTGGGAATCGAACTATAAAAGAGGACCCTTTGCCCTCCTCGGTCTTCACATTGATGGTTCCGTCATAGTCGCTCACAATACCGTAACTGATGGACAGTCCCAGCCCCGTGCCCTTGCCTGCCTTCTTTGTCGTAAAGAAGGGTTCAAAAAGCTTGTCCAGTATTGTATCAGGAATGCCTGTGCCGTTATCCGTGATTGATGCGCTGACCATCCCTTCTTCCATGCTTGTCCCGAGGATTATTTTCTTTGTCTCCTCTTCCGGGCGAGCCTCTTCCCACTTCCTCTCGATGGCATCCCTGGCATTGATTAACAGATTGATGAATACCTGTTCGAGCCTGTTCGCATCAGCCCATATGAATGGAAGATTCGAATCCAGATCCAGCACGACCTCGATCTCTCTCAGTTTCAGTTGCTGTTGAAAAAAATCCAGAGACTTGATCAGCACCTGGTTGATCTGGGTTTTCTCCTTGGAGACCTCCGATTTGCGGCCGAATTCCCGCATGTGGTTGATGATTTTGGAAGCTCTATCCACATGGCTGTCGATTTCCTGGGACATGGTTCGCAAAATATCCCTTTCGATCGGCTCATCCCTTATAACTTTTCTTTTGAGAAAACCACAGGCCGTTTTAATGACCGACAAAGGCTGATTCAGTTCGTGGGCCATGCCGGTGGCCATTTCACCCAGAGTCGCCATCTTGCTCGCCTGAATAAGCTGCTGCTCCGCGATCAAACGGGCCGTGATATCGCTGGTGGTGACGAGAAAAACCTTTCTCCCGGAGTATTCCGAATTGGCAATGCGGACATTCACAAAAATAGCCGTTCCGTCTTTCCTTGTTTGTTTCACTCGGTCTATGCTGTGTTCCGCCTTCAGCAAGGAAAGATACTTCTGGCGATCGGCTTTCTCCATCAGGGATAGGAAAGAAGTTCCGGCCAAATCTTCTTTGCCGAAGCCGTACACGGCCGTAACGCTTTGGTTGCAATCGAGAATCGTCAAATGGTCGCAGCTTAAAACGAAAAGAGGGTTTGGAATGGTATTGAAGATGATCCTGTACTTTTCCTCCGATCTCTGGACTTCCCTTTCAAGAGTCCGCAGGTTGGTCAAATCAAGGCTCATCTCGATGGCGGCGATCACCTCTCCCTTCGAATTCCTGATCGGGGAGGTCTTGACCATCCAATAGGTTTGGGTGCCGTCTTTGTTGGTTGCCGCCTCTTCGCTGTAATGGGGTTCACCGTCTTCAAAGGTTTTAAGGACCGGGCAGATCTCGCACCTTTCGGAACGCCCCTTGTAAGCCTTGTAGCAGAAGTCCCCCCGTTCAGGAGAAAACCGCTCCGCAAATTCACGGTTATAACGGATAATCTTCAGATCTCTTCCCTGCACCGTGATGTAGCAGGGCGCCTCTTCGAAAAGTTGCTGGTATTCATACCAGTGCTGTTTGAGAGCATTCTGCTTTTCACCGATCTCCCTGCGCATGAGGTTGAAAGCCTTTGCCAGATGGCCGATTTCGTCATTGCGGCTTTCATCGACTTCGTAATCGAACTCTCCATAGCCTATGTGCCGGGTTCCAGTGATCAGTTTTCGAATGGGTCGATTGAGAAATCTCATGAGAAACAGGCCGATGATGGTGCCCGAGGCGAGGAAGAGTACGACGGCGAGTCCGAGGATCCTTTTCTGATGCGCCAGCATCTCCTTGTCCATTTCCTCCGTGGCGACGACCACATCCAGAAGGCCCAGGATCTTTTTGTCGGGTGGATGGACATGGCAGGAACCGCCCGCGCAGCCGGGTTCGTTATAAATGGGGCTGATGAGTCCCAAACGGCGATGATCCTTGCCGGAATCAAACACCCGCACTCGCTCCCGGAGTTCCACTGCATCCAGGGGAGGTTCCTGTTTGTGGCAGATAAAACAGGCCTCCGCCTTTATATTCCTTATCTTCTCTACCTCCTCAGAAAGGTTTGAGAACTTGATCCGCCCTTCTTTGTTGTAGATTCGGACCCTTTCAATATCCTTCTGTTTGGCAACGTTCTCCGTGATCCGGGTGAGATCATCGCGGGAGTTCAGCATCATAGCATAATGGGTGCCCAGACGAATGGTATTCACCAGCCGTTCCATTCCTGTCACCATTTGCTCCAGAGCCTTTTGCTTCTGGAAGCGGATATCGAAGAAAGCCCACGTGGCAATGCTCGCCATCAGGATCAAACCGACCCAGAAGATCAACCTGAAGCTAAGACTCCTGGTTATTTGGAGGATGTTCCACAACGCACTATTCTGCCTCGTCCTCTTTGGGGAGCATTTCCTCCGGAATCACCATGTTCTCCGCAATCACTTCTTTGAAGTGAACGGCCTTTGCATCGATCTTGTATTCCTTGATGAGATCCCGGATCTGGTCTATGCAGTTGTGGCAGGGAACCAGGACGAGTTTTGCACCTGTCTCACGGATCTGGTCCGCTTTGACCTTCCCTGCAGCCAACCGGTCTTTCTTCATCTCTCCGCCCATGGGCATGGCGCCCCCGCCCCCGGCGCAGCAATAGTTGTAATTGCCATGTTTTTTCATCGGCCTGAAGTCTTCGGAGATCATTTCAGCCAGGCGGCGATTCTTTTCCGCGAGTCCTCCGTTCCGGACGACGTTGCAGGGATCCTGAACCGTCGTGGGAACCTTGATCTTCTCCTTGAGCTTTATCCGGCCGTCGCGGATGTAATCGTGGAAGAGTTCGACGGAGTGGATGACTTCCTGTTTGGGCTCGTATCCCATCCAGATGGGCGCTTCGTACCGAAGCGCTCGGTAGGCATGGCCTCACTCGGTTATGGCGATCTGTTTCACCCCCAGTTCTTCGGCCCGTTTGAAGGTATTCTCCGCAATCGATTTTGCCGTTTGCGCGTCATTGACGAACATGGCCAGATTGGTGGCATCCCACCCTTTTTCGCTTGGAAAGGTCCAGTCCTCGCCGGCCACATGGAAAATCTTGGCCATTTCCATGATGTCCTGGGGGTAGAACTTGGGCTCACGGGCATTGACCGTGTACATGATCTTGGCCCCCTTTTTATCAATGGGGATTTTCAGACCCGCGAGCTCCTCTGCGGTCTCCTCTTCGCACCACTCCAGCGTCTCGATCCAGTCTTCCTTGGTGATCGCCATCTGATTGCCGGACTCCTGATAATTCGCCACCGCCTTGGCAAGACCATCCGGCACCATTCCCACCGAGGTCAGTAGACCCCTCAGGAGAGATATCATCATGGCAATGTCGATCCCGAAAGGGCAATAGAGGGAGCACCGCCGGCACATATTGCACTCGTGGTAGATGGTCTTGTAGACCTCCTGCAGATAAGGCTTGTCCACCTTTCCCTTTTTCCTGAGGATGTCCTTCAGGAATCGGATCTTGTACGAAGGGATCATTTTCGGCTCCTTTCCGTTGGAGAGGTAGAAATGACACGTGTCGGAGCAGAGACCGCAATGGGCGCAGATCTTCATCCAGGTCTTGAATCGCGCCCCCATTCGGGGCTTCAAGAATTCCATGATGCGCGACTCCAGATGCTCTTCGGTAGCCAGTTGCTTTTCCTCACTCATTTCAGACTCCTTGGACCCGTAAGTGGAATTCCATGATCATTTTCAACGATACCCCCACTGTCAGATGGAGTACCCCCTTCTCCCGAATTCGATTGCAGTCGCCCCACGGGACAAAAAGAAAAGGACGAAGTGGGAAAGCTTGGTAAAAGGAATGAGAAGAAGCATCAACTCGCCCGACAGGATATGGATCAGCATCATGTTGTCGCCGATAAAACCGACGCTGTCGAGCGTCCCATGAGTCAGGAAGTACCCTGTCAGGAACGGAAGTCCGGTCACAACCAGAAGCAGGTAGTCCGAAGCGGTGGATATCAGCCGCACCTCCGGGGAAATGATTCGCCTCAAGAGAAAGAAAATCACGATGCCAAGGAGGATGATCGTCATCCAATCCGCAAGGGAATCGGGGATGGAACTCCACGACCACTCCAGCCGCGATTCCTCCCACAGGGAAATGTGGCCGCTGAACCAGATCGGGACCACGAGGAGGCAGATATGGAAGACATAGGCGACAATGGTAAAAATCGGATTTTTTGCCACGTCCTTGTTAAAGGGGAAAAGCCACCTGCCGATAGTCGCCAGGACGTATTTCCAGCTGAAGTACCGGTAAATAGCCTTGTCCTTTTGTGAGGAGACATAGAAGAACAGGACAACTCTCAGCAAACTCCCGATCAGAAATACCAGAAAGGAAATCCACAACAGAGGTCCTACTGCAAAATCATAAAAGTCCATAGGCTCCAATCTCCTTTTTCCCTGTTTTAGACGAGGCAACATTCGCGAAAATGATTTGGACATCGTCCCGTTCATCGGATCGGCCTTCTCAAAATAAGAGGTGCAAGAGGAAAGAGTATCGTAAAACCCGGAAGATGACGACCCGGCACATGCCGGGTGAAACAGCGGATTCGGCGGCTTCAGTAGAGCAGGAACAGGTGTATGACAGAAGGACAACGGACGGACTCCCATAAAAGCACGTGTTTGACAACAATCCATCGAGACTCGCACCTCGGAGTGCAAATCAGGCGGACCGTCTGCCTCACCAGCCATGCTTTCGGCCGACGGGGAATTCCTTTTTGTTCGGGTGTTTACTCAATTTATACTGTTCTGGTCTTGATCAGTCAACCGGAAAATGGCTGGTGGGATTTCCTTTCCCGCGCCGGAGCGTTGCCCGTTTCTACCTCCTCGTCAGGATACCTGAGGGAAATGGATCGCAAAACATCGAGGCAGGAGAAAAACGCGTCCATCACCTCCGGGTCGAAGTGCTTCCCCGATGATCGATGCATCTCTTCGACAATGCGGCTCTCATTCCAGGGTTCCTTGTAACATCTTCTGCAGCAGAGGGCGTCATACACATCCGCCACGGCCACGATCCTGCCGAACAGGGGAATATCTTCGCCCGATTTAGGCACAGGCAACCCGTCGGGTGTGCTGCACCCGCGGAGAGGATCCTCGACCGAAAGGTCGATATGGCCCGGATACCCGGTGCCATCCCATTTTTCATGATGATTCAAAGCCACGGTCGCAGCCACTTCTTCGAAGTCAGACTGCACGTCCTTGAACAGCTTTGCCCCCAGATACGTGTGGCTTTTCATGATTTCATACTCATCACAGGTCAGACGTGCGGGCTTCTTGAGGATCAGGTCGCTGATGGCCACCTTGCCCACGTCGTGGAGCATGGCCGCCATCCTCAGGAGGTCCTTTCTGCGTCGGACTTCGTCCGCCTTGAGCCCCTTTGCTCTTGCCCACTCTTCAAAAATCTCGACGGAATACGCCGCAACCCGGTTGACATGGGAGCCGGTTTCCTTGGGGTCTCTCAACTCCGCCATGCTGATCATCCGCAGGATGATATTCCTGGTCATCTGCGCCCTCTCAAGGGCAAGGGCTGCACTGTTTGAGAAATGCATGACCAGACCCTCGTCCTCCGGCGAAAAGGGAATGATCTCTCCCCCGTCGTTCCGGGCATTGATGAGCTGCATCACCCCCAGAACATCCTTGCGCTGGTTGGTCATCGGGACTGCCAGAACCGATCTGGTGGAGTAGTCGGAGAGTTTGTCAAAGTTGGAATCGAAAGTGAACGGAAAGGAATCGTTCAGATTGTATGTGTCGGGGATATTGACCGTGGTCATGTTCCCGGCCGCAAATCCGGCAATGGACCTGTTACTGATGGGGATAGAGAAGATGTTGTAGATGAGCTTCTTGCCCGGTTCCAGTCTTTTCTGAAGCGTATCGTTCTGGGTGTAGCTGAATTTCAGCTTATTGCCTTCCTTCAGGTAAATGGACCCTGCATCCGCATTGAAGAACTTCCTGACATTGGTGAGTATTCTCTCCAGGAGAAGATCGATATCCTTGGTCTCATTGAAGTCCATGCTTATTTGAGCGATGATCCCAATCTTTTCTCTTTCAGTCAGCATACCGGGAGAATCCTCGCATTCGATTTCGGCGGTTCCGCCGCAGCGGCGCTTCATGGAAAACTCGAAACACCATACCCTGTTACCCGCAGGAACACAAGGGAGATGAGGCCGGAAGAGAACCGCAAAATGTCCAATGTCGAATGAGAAGATCCGCCACAAAGGCACTAAGACTCAAAGAAAACAGCAATGCCTGTCTTGGTGTCTTCGTGTCTTTGTGGCAAACGCAATGTCAGCAAAGCGCGCTTGACGTAAGCTTCGGATCTTTGTTAGAAGTCACCTATGAATCTGCTTGATATCCTTATTCTCTCCACTGTTCTTTTCTTCATCGTCAAGGGATTGATCCGGGGATTCATTCGCGAAATCGCTTCCCTTGCCGGCGTCGTGCTCGGCATTATTCTCGCTGCCCGATACCAATATGAATTGACGGAAGTCACCAAACAGTTTCTGAATCCAAGCCCATACCTGCCGCTCATCAGTTTCATCGTAATTTTCATCTGTGTAGTCGTGGGATGCAATCTGTTGGGCTGGATCATTCGAATGGTCTTGAGAAAGGCGCCCCTGGGATGGGTGGACAGACTTCTGGGTCTGTGCTTCGCCCTGGTCAAGGGGGTGATCATTACCTATCTTGTCATTGTCGTCCTCACCTTTTTCCTGCCCAGCGGAACACCCCTTATTGCCCGCTCAAAGGTCTGTCCCTGGATCGTCATCTCCTACCAGTCCATGGCAGGCCTGATCTCACCGGATCATTACCAGAGATGGAAACAGCGGTTCATCCAGAAAACAGGGGAGCTGAGCGACACGATCCCAGGCAAAAAAACGGAGCCCCCGGAAAAGAATGGATAGAGACCGCTTATTCAAGGCCCTGGTGGACCTGATCGAACTGGTCGCCAGACTGCGCGGACCCGGAGGATGCCCGTGGGATGCCAGGCAGACTTTCGAAACAGTGCGCATGTATCTCCTGGAAGAGGCGTACGAAACCCTGGAGGCGATTGAAAGGGGGCAGCCTCTGGAGATATGCCAGGAACTCGGCGATCTCCTTTTTCAGATTCTCTTCCTCTCTCACATGGGTGAGGAAAGAGGGGACTTCAGTCTGCTTGAAGTTCTGAGCGGGATCCACGAAAAGATGGTCAGGAGGCATCCTCACATTTTCGGCTCCGCTACTGTGAAAGACGCAGAGGAGGTATCCCTGAACTGGGCGAGAATCAAAAAAGAAGAAAAGAGAGAACATCCGGAAACGGCTTCACCCCTTGACAGCGTCCCCGCAGCCTTGCCTGCCCTCTTGCGAGCACACAGACTGACCGAGAGGGCATCGAAATCCGGACTGATCGAAGAGAAGCCGGGAGAGCTGATGAACCGGATAGGTGAAAGCATCAGGTCGATTGAAGGACTTGAACAGGGGAAGGATCGTGATCTCATTCGGCAAAGGATGGGAGATCTCCTCCTGGATATCGCCAACCTTGCCAGGACAAAGGGCTTCAACGCGGAAGATCTGCTGCGGACTGCGAACCAAAGGTTCTATGATCGGTTCCAGGGGGCCGAAGAAGGAAAAGCCGGATGACTGCAACTTTCGAGCAACCTGCAATCTGTGATGTTTTCAGAGGAAATTGAAAGGTCTCCTGAAACGCAGCCTGAAGATTTTTGCTGCCGGCCTGTTGTTGCTCTGCGCCCTCTCGTTTGCAGAGGTTCTGGCCTTCAGGTTTTTCAATCCCCCATTCACAACTTTTATGGCATGGAGATGGGTTGCGTCGAGGATCCAAAGCGGACCGGATGAAGAACCCTACAGGATCGTTCGTATCCACTGGCGTACCCTGAGGCAGGTATCTCCAAATCTCGTCAAGGCTGTCCTGGCTGCCGAAGACCAGAGATTCCTCTCTCATCACGGTTTTGATTTCATAGAGATTCAGGAGGCGCTGCGAGAAATGCTCTCATCCCGCCGAATCAGAGGGGCCAGCACCATTTCCATGCAGGTGGCAAGAACCGTATTCCTCTGGCCTTCGAGGACATGGCTCCGGAAAATCTACGAAGCATACTACACTTTGCTGCTGGAATTGACCTGGTCCAAGAAGCGGATCCTGGAAGTTTACCTTAACACAGTCGACTGGGGCGAAGGGGTCGTGGGAGCGGAGTCCGCTTCCAGGAAATATTTCCGCAAAAGCTCGGCGGAGCTTACGCCTTCGGAGGCTGCGATGCTGGCGGCGATTCTGCCCAACCCTCATTACTGGTCGCCTGTGAAGCCCACGGAACATCTGAGGGAGAGACAAAGAAAAATAATGAACGACATGGAGAAAATGCCTGTCTCTCGGGTTTTGCGCTGACTGACGGATAGAACATGAGACCACCTCTTTTCCAAATGGTCCGAAGCCTCAGCCTCAAATGGAAGATCGTTATCCCATTTCTTTTCTTCGCATTTACAGGCACCACGCTTCTCGCCTATATCGGACTGAATTCACAGCAGGCCCTTATCCGAGCCGAAGAAGAACGGGAGATTTTTCAATACCACAATCTGTTCGTTCAGGATGTTCGGGACAAGGAGGGTCTTGTACTTTCTCTGGCCGCTACCATTGCCGAAGATGTGGCGGCTCAGCATCTCCTGGCGCTGAGGGATAGGGCTGAGCTCTATGACCACATGATCAGCACTTTTGTGAGATTGAGAAAAGACTTTCACATTGAACAGATTCATTTCCATGTGCCCCCGGGGGTTTCTTTCCTTCGCGTTCACAAGCCGGAAATGTATGGAGATGTGCTTACCCAGGAGCGTAAAATGGTCGTCGATGCCCTGAACGACAAGCAACCGAAATCGGGCATCGAACAGGGGCGAACGGGCTACGGGATACGGGCGGTGGTCCCGATCTTTTACGCCCGGGAACTGGCGGGCACCGTCGAGGTGAGTTACTCGTTCGGAGCTCCTTTTTTGTTCACACTGCACAAGCGATGGGGAATGGATCTGACCTTTTACTCCAGGAACAACAAAGGAGAATGGAGGATTTCCGCCCAAGCCTCAGAAAGAGATGAGCGAGAGGAGCTCGACCCCGAACTTGCCAGGAGAGCAACGGAACGGCCGGTGTTCATGGTGGATGTCTGGAATCAGAATCAGGCCCTCCTGCTGTCTCCGGTAAGGGATTACTCCGGCGACCTCGTAGCCCTCCTCCAATTCAGCCTCGACAGAACTGAGACCAAGAGGCGGCTGGCTCATTCCAGAAACGTCATGATCGTAATCGGTCTGATCGGAATAGCCATCTCCTTCTTTCTCACATATCTCGTGGCGCTTTTTCTCATCCGCCCTATCGAGGAAATTGTCAGGGAAGCGCAGGAAATCGCAGAGGAGAAGCGAGAGCGCCATATCGAACCAAAACCGAAAGATGAAATCGGCAGGGTGGCCGAAGCCCTCAATCTGATGCTCGATTCCCTCCAGGCCAAACGGACGCAGCTCGAAGTGTATGCCAAGACACTGGAAAAGAGGGTCGAAGAGAGGACTGCAGATCTCCTTGCATCCGAGGAAAAGTACCGGACGCTGGTGGAGAATGTGCCGCTCATCGTATACCGCATCCTCCAGGACGGAACGACTGAGTTCGTGAACTCCTACCTGACGGAAATCCTTGGGTACTCCATCGAAGAAGCGGTCGGCAACAGGACCTTTTGGTCTGAAAAGATCTGGGGGTGCGATGAAGCGGAGTGCAAGGATATCTGGCAGAAGAGTTTCGAAATGGGTGACGGGTACAGAATCGAAAGAATTGTGAGAGACAGGAACCGACGCGTTCTGACCTTCATCGATCATGCCATCCCCACCAGGGACAATCGAGGGGGTGTCAGGTGGGTCGACGGCATTATGATGGATATCACGGAACTGAAAGTCTTTCAGGAAATGGCCCTGAGAACGGAAGAAATCCGGCTGCTCGAGGAGATATCGGCGCACATGGCCCACGCGATTCGTAATCCTCTTTCCAGCGCAGGAGGGTTCGCCAGAAGACTTCAGGGCAGCCTGCCCGGAAATGACCCGAATCGAAGGCTTGCCGAGATCATTGTAAAGGAGGTTGCCAGAATCGAGGATTTCTTAAGAGTCCTTTTCTCGTCCATTCGGCCCTTTGAACTCACTTTGGGAGAAATCGACGTCAATCAGGTACTCAAATCCCTGCTCGTCAGGTTCGAAGGGCCCTTGAGGGCAAGAGAGCTTGATGTAAAGCAGTCATTCTCTCCGAGGCTTCCCAGAATCCAGGCCGATGAAGAACGATTAGGAGAGGCTTTTGAAAATATCCTTAAGCATGCGAGCGTGCTGGCGACACAGAAGCAGACCCTCGAACTATCCACATCTTTCGCAGGGGATCGAATTATCATCGAATTGAGGCACAGGGCGATCCCGCTTTCTCAGGATGATATGGAAAAGTTCTTTTTCCCTCACATCGAAGAAAAGGCGCAATGGCCGATCATCGATCTCTCCCTTTCAAGGAGGATCATTCACCGTCACGGGGGAAAGATAGATGTAATGCGGCAGGAAAATGACTGCTTGCTTATGAGAATCGAGTTGCCCGTGAGGATCGGGAGGTAAGCGGGTGAGGACTCAGGCAGCCTCGAGCTCAACGGTTTCGGCATTTGTGGTTGAGGACGCGGACTGCTCCGAAATGCCGTTCTTTCCGTTGGCTTTGAATTCCACGCATTCTTCCTTCATGGAACATTTGAGCTCGCAGATGCGAACGTCCATGCGTGGATTGTTTCTCTTCTTGCGGCAAACGATGTAAGCGGGCATAGGTCTCTCCATGGTTGAATTGATTCAGTTTCACATAGAATGGCTTTAAATTGTTAAAATCGTATTTTTTGCTTAATTATGTTTATTTATAACCTTTTATATCCCAGATATAGGTATTTGTCAATAAGGTTTAGCGACATAATTTCGTGCCGGGTTTCGAATCAAAAGGTCTTTTCATGATCAGATTTCTAATCCTCAATGGATTCGTAGCGGTCTATACAATTCTTTTGTGCATGTTTGGTTTGGTGCTCTCCCTGTTCGATCGGAAGGGCGGCGCGCTGCTTCACAGTTATGTCGCCGTCCCATGGGCCAGGCTGATTCTGTGGGTGTGCGGTGTGAAGGTACAGGTGCGCGGACTTGAAAACCTCGACCCTGCCGCAGCACGAATCTACCTCTGCAACCACCAGAGCTATTTTGACATTTTTGCTCTTCTTGCACACCTGCCGGTACAGTTCAAATTCGTGATGAAGAAAGAGTTGATGAGTTTGCCCCTGTTGGGCATTACCATGCGGCGGGCCGGATACATCGGCATCGACAGGGGAGACGCGAGAGAAGCATTGAAGGGGATGAACCAGGCGGCTGAGAAGATGAAGAAAGGCACATCCATTCTGGTCTTTCCGGAAGGAACGCGGAGCCCGGATGGCTCCCTTCAGCCTTTCAAGCCGGGCGCTTTTCATATCGCACTGAAATCTCAGTGCGACATCGTCCCTTTGATAATAGACGGCAGCCGTCTGATCGTACCCAAAGGCAGTCTCCGAATTCAGAAAGGCTCCTTCAGCCTTCACATAGGGAAGCCAATCCCAATACACGGCTACTCCAAGAAGAACATGTCTGCTCTCATGAAAAAAGTCAGAGATGCCATGGCCGAGTTGATGAACGCAAAGAAGCATAGCGCATAGCGCAAAGAGCATAGAGGGCATAGCGAAAGAGCGTAAAGTGTAAAGATCAAGGACCTGCCGGACACTTTTTATTCTCAGTTTCTCTTTTTCCGTCATTCCGGCTTTCGTAGGAATGACGGACATAAACATAAAGACAGGGAGAAGTGCTCTCTGGTTTTGTATACCTGTGAGGACAGATCCTGACTTTTACACGTAAAGACTCTGTGCGGGCGGTATTCTTTTGCACTATGCGCTATGCCCTATGCGCTATGCTTGCATCTTTCGTCCCTGTTCCTGTATCCTGCACTCTTCATCCTGGATCCCGTATCCTGAAATTGAATCCCGAACCCGCATCCCGGCGAGGTAATCTGATTGGCTGAATCCACAAAACCGGTAATCCGAGTTGCCCTGGCTATTCCGGTGAAAGAGACTTTCGACTACTCCGTCCCTGAGCAGTGGGCAGCGCAGATTCGGGTCGGTTGCAGGGTCGTCGCGCCTTTCAGAAATCGAAAAGTCACCGGCTACATCCTCGAGGTCATTGAGAATGCGCAGGCTGAAGGGCTCAAGGAAATCGAGGAGGTGCTGGATTCCGAACCCCTCTTTCATGCCGGTCTCGTTCGATTCTTTTCCTGGTCTGCCGGCTACTATCTTGCTCCCATCGGTAAGTTCATCCAGTCAGCCCTGCCCGGTGGGCTCAACACCAGTACATTTCTCTGCTGTGAAATAACCGGTTCCGGATCAAAGGCAATCGATCTTCTTGCCGGGAATTCCGAGGCGGGAATCGGTCTGGCATGGATCAGGGACAACCCGGGGAAGAGAATCCTCCCCGGCCTCAAGAAAATTATCCCGCTTCTCCACAAAAACGGCTGGGTAGCTGTCGGTGAGAAGATCACGAAAAGAAGGGCGGGCCCCCTGTTGAAGCGGTTCGTCAGGGCCAGGCAGGGCAGTGAGCTGAATGAGATTCTCGAAAACTTTTCCGGAGAGCTGCGAACCGACGCAGAGCCGGAGTTCCTGTCATACGTGTGCCGCTCAGGGGAAATCTCTCTGCAGGAAATCCGCAGGAGATTCCCAAGAGGCGACTATCTCTGCCGCAAGTGGGTTCGCAAGAACGTTCTGGAAATCTGCAAGAGACCGGTTCTGAGGGACATGGCCGGCAATATCCTTTCCATCTCAACGGTCCCTGAGAGATTGTTCGGGCAGCAGGAAAAGGCCTTGAACGCAATTCAGGGCCATCTCGAAAAAAATCGCTTTTCCGTCTTCCTTCTTCACGGGGCTACAGGAAGCGGAAAGACCGAGGTGTATTACGGCGCCATCAAAAAGGCTCTAGATGAGGGTCGGCAGGCTATCCTCATGGTGCCGGAGATCGCCCTTTCAGTTTACATGGAGGGGATCTTCAGGTCCCGTCTAGGGGACAGGGTTGCCGTCTACCACAGCGGGCTCAGCGCAGGGGAAAGATTCGATCAGTGGATGAGAATGGCAAGAGGCGATGCGGAGTTCGTCATCGGGGCAAGATCCGCCATCTTCTCCCCTTTTCCCAATCTGGGGCTCATCATTGTGGATGAGGAACACGATACGTCCTACAAGCAGGAAGAAAGCCCCCGATATCAGGCAAGGGATGCGGCCGTGGCAAGGGGTAAAATCGAAAAGGCCGTTGTGGTGCTCGGCTCGGCTACGCCCTCTGTCCAGTCCTATCACAATGCTGTCACAGGGAAGTACCATCTTCTTGCCATGCCGGAACGGGTGGAGCAGAGACCCATGCCTTTCATTCGCATTGTGGACATGAGAACGCTCTCCGGCCGGGACAGGAAGAATCCTATCATGAGTCCGGTTCTCCGCAAGGCGCTTGCTGAGCACCTTTCAGAAGGACGACAGGCCATGCTTTTTCTGAACCGCAGGGGTTTTCATCGAGTCCATCTCTGCCGTTACTGCGGAAAATCGGTGCACTGCCCGAACTGTGACCTCGCCCTGATCCACCACATGAAAGAGAGCCGGCTTGCATGCCATTATTGCGGATTCCGTGCAGAGATTCGAAAGACATGCCCTTCCTGCAAAAAAGAAGGGATGATCCTCTACGGGTTTGGCACTGAGAGGCTCGAAACCGAGGTGGCGGAATGCTATCCGGTTGCTCGCGTCGAAAGAATGGACAGGGACAGCACCAGTGGAAAGGGGGAGACCTTTCAAATTCTCAAGAGATTCGCGGAGGGACAAGTGGACTTCCTTGTAGGGACCCAGATGATCACCAAGGGTTATGATTTTCCAAATGTTACCCTTGTGGGCGTCATCAATGCGGATTCCACCCTCGGGTTCCCGGATTTCAGAGCTGCGGAGAGGACCTTTCAGCTTCTCTCTCAGGTTTCAGGCAGGGCTGGAAGAGGCATCCATAAAGGAGAGGTGGTGGTTCAGACCTTCAACCCCGACCACTACGCGGTGGTCTCTGCGAGGGATCACGATTACGCTTCCTTTTTTGAACGGGAGAGGCAACTGAGAGAACAGCTCGGCTACCCGCCTTTTTCCTACATGGCATGCCTTAGGGTCCAGGGGACCGGGGAAAAGGAGACCGAGGAAATTGCCTCAAGGATCGGGGACGGAATGCAAAGCATACTGAAGAAATGGGCCAGGAGGGGAAAAGAGGTGCAGGTGCTCGGCCCGGCAGAGGCGCCGATTGCCAAGCTGAAAGGCAGATACCGTCGTCAGATCCTGGTGAAGTGCAAGAAGGCCGGGCTGCTCCATTACTTTCTCGGGGAAGTGGAGACAATGGCCCGAAGGATCATGCGCCCAACCGGCGTAAGTCTCATCATCGATGTGGATCCGTATCAGATGCTGTGAACAGGAGTGTCTTCTGTCTCCTGGTCAATGGCGCACCGCTGCAGTCGTATCGTGGACAGTCTCGTGGGCTTCCTTGAAAAGCATTCTCAGCTCGTAGACTCCTCCTTCGCCACTCTTCTGCATGTCAAAACCCATCTTCTCGAACACGTGAAGCATTGGCCTGTTCTCCATGAGCACCTCTGCGGTGAATCCAAGGAGCCCCTGCCGTTTGGCAAGGTAGGTCATGTAGCTCAGGAGTTCGGTCCCGATCCCCCTGTTTTGATGTTCATCGGAGACGATAAACGCCACTTCCGCCATGTGCGTCTCCTGGCTTATCCCGTACTGAGCCAGCCCCACAACCTCTTCCCTGCCGCTCTGCTGCACGCTCGCAACGATTGCCATGCCTTTCGTATAGTCCAGGACAACATATTCCTGAAGCTCCTGATGCGGCATCCCCTTTTTTGGCGAGATGAAGCGCCGGTACATGCTCTTGTCCGACAGGTTGTAGAAGAAGTCCTTCAGGAGCGGCTCATCGCTGATCTTGAGCGGCCTCAGGAAAACCTCCATTCCGGTCTTTGTAGTGCGGAATGTCTCGAACTGCTCGGGATATTCCCCTTCCTCACCGGGTATGAATTTTTGGTCCTTGTAGATCAGGTTCAATTTTTTCGCCTCTTCGATGAGCCACGGTCTGAACTTGGGATGTGCGATTGCGATCAGTTCCATCGCACGCTCTCTGATGCTCTTCCCGTGGAGATAGGCGATTCCGTACTCAGAGACCACGTAGTGAACGTCGCTCCTCCCAAGGGTGACGCCCGCCCCCTCGTATATAAACGGAACGATCCTCGAGATCGATTCATCCTTGGCCGTTGAGAGAATAACCAGAATGGTCTTGCCGCGGGGCGAAAGAACAGCGCCACGCATGAAATCGGTCTGGCCCCCGATCCCACTGTAGAATCTCTTGCCTATGGATTCGGCCGTGGCCTGTCCGGTGAGATCGATCTGGAGACAACTGTTGATCGCCACCATGTTCCTGTGCTGCGAGATGACCAGAAGATTGTTCGTGTAGTCCACGGGTCTGAATTCAATGCCCGGGTTATCATCAATGAATTCATAAGTAGTGCTCTTTCCCATGCAGAAGGCAGCAACCGTTTTTCCTCTATTGATGCTCTTTCTGCTGTTATCTATCACTCCTGCCCGGATCAATTCGACCATGCCGTCCGACAGGAGCTCGGTATGAACGCCCAGATGGCGTTTCCCTTTCAGATTCGCAAGGATTGCGTTCGGGATGCTGCCATACCCGGCTTGTATCGTATCCCCGTCTTCAACGATTCGAGCGACGTACTTCCCTATGCGTTGGGCAATATCGTCGGAGAGGGTTGAGCCGTACTCCAGCAGGGGCTCGTCCTTCTCGATTATGAAATCCATTTTCTCGATATGAATAAAAGTCTCACCATGCACACGGGGCATCCTTGGATTGACCTGTGCGATCACAATCGATGCGCTCTCGACAGCGGCCTTGGTAATGTCCACACTGATGCCCAGGCTCATGTACCCGTTCCTGTCAGGGGGGGAAACCTGGATCAGTGCTACATCCACAGGCACCACCCCGCGGCGGAAAAGATCCGGGACAGCCGAGAGTGCAACGGGCGTGTAGTCTGCAAGACCTTCATTGACGGGATCCCGCGTGTTTCTTCCGATGAAGAAGGAATTATGCCTGAAATTGTCCTGGAATTTCTCGTCCGCGTACGGGGCCACACCAAGAGTCCACACATGAAAAACCTCTGCATCGAGCACGGCTTTGGGATGGGAAGAAACATAATTGATCAGCGCACGCACAAGGTACTGGGGCTCGCCGCACCCGGTGCCTATAAAGATCCTGTCCCCTCTGTGAATCCTGCTGAAAACCTTATCCTCCGAGGTGAACTTGTCAGGATAGTTTTCTCTGAATTTCTCCAAAGTCATTCTCGACCTCGCTGTCCGTGTCCCTCATTTCCAGCCGGAGTTCTTAACAAAGCTCCAAAGACGCAACCGAAATGGAACATCGACTCTCACACCGGTTCATCCTTGCCGTTCAAAATTCTTGCCTTATTATATGTCCATGCTCTAATTTAGGGAATTTTTCTTTCGTGAGGGTCTATGCAGATAAAAAAGGAATGGAAGAGAATGGTCTTCTTCCTTCTCGCCCTGACAATCCTGCTTGCCGGCTGCGATTCCAAAGGCGGGGCAGGCGGCCCGGCCCCTGATTTCTCCCTGAAGGACACCTCCGGTAATACCGTTTCTCTGAAAGACCTGAGAGGCAAGTACGTGGTCATTGACTTCTGGGCAACCTGGTGCCCGCCATGCCTCATGTCCATTCCTGAGCTTGTGACCCTGCACGGGAAGTACAGAGAAAAGGATCTGGTGGTTCTCGGAATATCTCTGGACGACCCCAATAAGGTAAATACCGGGGCATTGAACCGGTTCAAGGAGCAGTACCGGATCGGATACACCATCTTGAGAGCGAACGAGAAGGTTGTTCAAGATTACTCGGGCGCTGACGGCATGCCCATTCCCACCATGTTTTTTGTGGACAGGGAGGGACGAATCGTTGAAAAGCTGGTGGGCTTTGTTCCGGGCCGCGTGGAGAAATCCATCAAGAGACTTCTCGGATGATCATCGACTTTCACACCCATATTTTCCCTCCCCTCTTTCGAAAGGAAAGAGAGCGCTTCTTCTTCCGTGAACCAGGATTCAAGCTGCTTTACGATCAACCCAAATCAAGCCTCATCGGGGCTGGGGATCTCTTGAGGCAAATGGATGAGGAAGAAATCCAGAGGTCGGTTGTATTCGGCTTCCCATGGGAAAAGGTTGACCATTTCCGCAGGCACAACGATTATATCCTGGAGTCCGTTCACCGGTATCCGGACAGGCTTTCCGGGTTCGGCTGCTTTTCCCCCCTTTCTTCCCGCGCGGCGATGGAAGCAGAGAGGTGTTTGGAGCAGGGGCTTTGCGGAATTGGAGAACTGGCGGTCTACCATGAGGGCTCCATGAATCGGGCTTTCAGGCAGCTCGGGGAACTGGCCACTCTTTGCTCCCGCCACGAAGCGGTTCTCCTCCTCCATACCAATGAACCGGTAGGCAAATCCTACCCCGGGAAGGCGGTTGCAGGACTCGGTGAATTCTACACCCTCATAAGAGAGCATCCAACCACTCTGTTTGTCCTGGCCCATTGGGGAGGCGGGCTCTTCTTCTATTCGCTTATGAAAAAGGAGGTAAGGGAAACGCTCCGGAATACCTGGTTCGACACCGCTGCGTCCCCTTTTCTCTATCTGCCCGACATCTACAAGATCGCCGGCGGGATTATCGGTTTCGAGAAGATCCTTTTCGGTTCCGATTTTCCCCTTCTGAAACCCGGTCGCTATTTCTCTGAAATGGATAGCGCAGGCATTCCGGAAGAAGTCCTGCGCATGATAAAAGGAGAAAACGGCGGCCGCCTCTTGAAGCTGCCCATCTAACCCCAAAGCAGTTAAGAAAAGGATTGAACCGCAAAGACGCGAAGAACGCAAAGACGCTTCTTCATCTGACGGAGCGGCTCCGTCAGATGAAGAAGCTGTATATCCTTGGCGCACTTGGCGTCTTGGCGGTTTGTAGTCTTTACTCGCAAGCCGTTGGCACAGGACTTGCTCAATAAAAGAGTCATTGCGAAGCATATACCCTGGAAAGAATTTACCGGAACTCCTTCATCGCGGATGAACCCGAATGATAACAGGCTCATGTTGGGACCTCGAGGGACCTGCGACCGGGGGAGATTGGAGGAGATGTCAGGATTTTGACAGAATGGCGATTACAGATGACTCCCGGCAAGAAAGAAGATCCCGGTATAAATTCCAACCGGTGGATGACAACCTACACCGATCTCATGACCCTTCTCCTGACCTTTTTTGTCCTCCTTCTCAGCCTGGCTGTGATCACAGAGGAAAAGAGAATCGTGGCGCTCAGCTCGGTAACAGGAGCCTTCGGGTTCAAGCCCGGCGCACATTCGATTATTGGAAATCCAAAAGGAACGAACGTCACACTGGGTGAAGCCCCGATGAAGGTCGAGGAAAACGATTTCGAGATGATGAGAAACATCGAATTGAAGAACTCCGTCGAAACCGAGATGACGGTGGTCAAAGAGGAGGAGCGGATTATCATCTCTCTCAGCAACCGCCTTCTGTTCAAACCAAGATCCAGCCGAATCGAACCCGAACGCTTTGCATTTCTTTCCGAGTTGAAGAACGTCTTCAAAGCTAGCCCCTCCCGGATCGAACTTCGCGGGTATGCCGATCCTTCGGAAACGGTCTTTGATCCGGACCGTCTGAGACCGGCTATGACGCTTTCCACAGAGCGGGCATTTGCCGTCTTTGAGTTCCTGACCTCAGGTGGTGAGATCCTGCCGGAGAGGATAACGGCACACGGTTTTGGCCATACCCCCGCCGTCCCGGGTGAGCAGAAGGATGGCCATCCGGGGAATCGACAGGTGCAGATCATTCTGGACTATCGAGAGAAGCTGTCTTACGGCCTGAAGAAATCCCCGAGAAATTCCTGGCTCGATTTCAAAGGATTCTTCTTCAAGCTTCAGGGAGGCGAAGGTGGCGAATAGCCCGTCACGTCGCAAACGGGAAGAACTCAAGTCACCAGGGTGGATGGTCACCTTCTCCGATCTTTCCACCCTTCTTCTGACATTCTTTGTGCTCCTTCTCTCCATGTCCACCATGGACAAGAAAACCTTCAAGAGTATGTTCCACAATTTCACCGCAAGCTGCGGCATTCTCTACTTCAAAGAGTACGGGGAGATCTACAGGCCGAAGATGGTTCTCATGCAAGCGCTCTCTGAGCAACTCAAGGATTCTCTTGTGGTCAAGAGGGCGGACGAATCCCCCAGGGACATCATCTCCCCAAAGGAAGAAAAGTCCTTTGAGGAAACCGGCAACTCCCTCGTGGTGGAGAACTTCAGAAGGGGCTTCAAGCTCGTATTCGGCCACAAGATCCTTTTCCCGTCCGGGAGTGCCGAGATTCAGGATGAGATCAAACCTCTACTGGAGAAGATCGGCAGTTTCATGAGAAACTCAGATTATCAGGTCTATATCGACGGCCATACCGACAATGTCCCGATGAGAGGAGGGGAGTATTCCTCCAATGGCGAGCTCTCCCTGGCGAGGGCTTACAATCTCATGGAGTACTTTGTGACCAAGGAGAACATTTCCCCCCTCTCCATTGCCCTGGCGGGGTATGGAGAACTGCATCCGGTGACTTCTGATAACACCCCTGAAGGCAGAAGCAAAAACCGGCGGGTCGAGATGATCTTCAAAAGTCAGAAATACTTCTGACAGGTTGCTGAAAAAAGCTCATCTGCGGCGTTGCCCTCGTCCCGCGTCGTTGCGGCGTACTAGCGTGTACGCCTCACTCCTCGGGATTTCAGGCGCCTTGCATCTGGGCATTTTTGAGCAACCTGCGAATCTATCTAACGCCGCTTATTCCTTTCTCGTCATTCCGGGCTTGACCCGGAATCCAGTCTTCGTGCACACCGATTCCCCTACGCTGGAATAATAATGAAAAGCCGCTGCTGCCTCCTGGCTTCCCAGCCTTTATCGCTTCCCGGTTTCCTTCTTCTTGATGACCAGCCGCACAGGCGTGAGCTCCAGCCCGAGACGTTCCTTGAGCTGATTGGTGAGGAATCGCTGATAAGAGAAGTGCACCTTTTCGGGGTGGTTCACAAACAGAACGAAGGTTGGCGGTCTGACGCTGCTCTGGGTCGCGTAAGATACCCTCAAGGCGCTGCGGCCGGCCCTGGGGGGAGGATTCTGCTGAAGCATCTCCTTTACCGCTTCGTTCACCTCCCCTGTTGCGATCCTTCTTGAGTACTGGCCATAGAGACGGTCGATCACTCCAAAAATACGGTTCACCCCCTGGCCGGTAAGAGCGGAAACATTGATTCTCGGCGCAAAGGCGAGGAACTTCAGCTGTCTCTCAAGAGAGGATTCGAGAAATGTCCTTTTCTCACGGCTCTCCTTGACCAGGTCCCACTTGTTCACCGCAAGGAGCACCGCCCTTCCCCGCTCAAAGGCATACCCGCAGATGCGCGCATCCTGGTCCGAAATCCCGGCCGAACCATCCAGCATCACCACGGCTACATGGCATCGCTCAAGACTCTTGAGGGCCTTGATCATGGAAAATTTCTCAATCTTCTCCCTCACCCGCCCCTTCCTTCTTATCCCTGCAGTATCGATGAAAAGGTATTCCTTGCCTTTCCATGTGCAGAGAATGTCGATGGCATCCCTCGTGGTCCCGGCTATCTCGCTCACTACAAGCCGGTCCTCCCCAAGGATGCGGTTGATAAGGGAGGATTTCCCGACATTGGGCCGTCCCAGGATGGCCACCCTGACGCGGTCCTCCTCCCTGGCTTCCGGAGCGGAGGTCGCCAGTCCCTCAGTCAGGTCATTCATCAGGTCTCTCAGGCCATAGCCATGTGCCGCGGACAGAGAATAGACGCGCGTGAAACCAAGTGTGAAAAAATCTGAAAGAAGGTGCTCCAGTTCAGGCCCGTCGATCTTATTCACGACCAGGAAGACATCCTTCCCTGTCCGGCGCAGCAGGTCTGCGATTTCCTCGTCCCCGGATACGACGCCCTGGCGGCCGTCCACCATGAAGAGGATCCTGTCCGCCTCTTCGACTGCCTTGAGTACCTGGCCTTTCACAAGAGTTTGAAGAGGATCCGCATCGGACTGCTCGAATCCTCCCGTGTCCACCAGTGTGAGTTCGCCATCCTCCCAGTATACCGACGCGTAGAGACGATCCCTGGTCACGCCCGGCAGGTCGTCGACAAGGGCGCCCCTTGACCTGGACAGCCGGTTGAAAAGGGTCGATTTACCTACATTTGGCCTGCCGACGATCGCGACTATAGAAGCCATACTTTCCTGAGATCTCCTTGACGTGCTACACTGTAGCCGGTCTAAAACGGGGGGTCAACACAATGCAGGATTCAGGACACAAGATGCAGGATGCACGTCGAAGAAGATGGAACGGGGCACATTACGCGAAAGCCGATCGTGCAGGTGGCACAACCCTCAACCCGCGGCTCGTATTCAGTCAAAATAAAGAAAAGGCCAATGCAATTTCCTGACCTTCCAGGTTTCCAGCATATGAACCACATATTGCACTTGAAATCCGTATTCAGCCTTTTATATGGTATGCGATAATCTTTTTCCCGGTTCACTTCAGGAGGATCCGCACTATAACCTTTCATCAAATCACAAACTTTTCGGAGTTTTGATATGGCCACCAAGTACATAATCGTGACAGGAGGGGTTCTCTCGGGCCTTGGGAAAGGGATTGCGGCCGCGTCTATGGGACATCTCCTTTCTTCCCGGCTCAAAATCGTTCCGGTCAAATGTGACGGGTACCTCAATGTCGATCCGGGCACCATGAACCCCTACGAACACGGCGAGGTGTTTGTGCTGGACGACGGGGGCGAAGTGGACATGGACTTCGGCCATTACGAGCGGTTCCTCGGGGTAAATTGCAGGTCGCATTGGAATCTCACCATGGGCAAGGTCTTCGACATGGTGAGGCAAAAGGAACGAAGAGGAGATTATCTCGGCAAGACGGTGCAGTATATTCCCCATGTCACGGATGTGATCAAGAGCCACCTTGCCGAGGTGGCCGCGACCGAATCTGCGGACCTGGTCATCGTCGAAATAGGGGGAACTGTCGGGGATATCGAAAACGAGCTCTTCCTGGAAGCCATGAGACAGCTCAAAGAGGATGTTGGACGCAACAACATCATTTACGTGCACCTCACTTATGTTCCTATTCCCTCCGGAGTGAACGAGCAGAAGTCCAAACCAACCCAGCAGAGCGTCAACCTTTTAAAGCAGCGGGGCATCTTCCCTGATGTGATCATCGGGAGATGTTCGGAGTTCCTCACCAAGGATATCAAATCCAAGATATCCAGCTTCTGCGACGTGGACCCGGAGGCGGTCATCACCGGACTGGATGTGGATGACATCTATGAGATCCCGCTCATCTTCGAGAGCGAAGGGCTTTCGGAGATCCTCCACAAGAAACTGAACATTTACAGCCCCCCTGATCTGAGGAAATGGAAGGAACTCATCGACAACATCAAGAAACCCGAAAAGGAGATCACCGTAGCCATTTGCGGAAAGTACACCAAGCTTTTCGACAGCTATGCCTCCATCATTGAATCCTTCCACCACTGCTCAGCGCATCTGAAGTGCCGGATCAACCTGGAATGGATCGAAACCACGGATCTGACCGGCACGGATTTCCTTGACCGGGTGAACGGGGTAGTCATTCCGGGAGGGTTCGGACACAGGGGAACGGAGGGCAAGATAGAAGTGATCCGAATGGCCAGAGAACGGAACATCCCGTTCCTGGGCCTCTGCCTTGGGCTGCAATTGGCCGTAATCGAATTCAGCAGGAATATCTGCGGACTTCCCGACGCAAACTCGACGGAGATGAATGACAAAACCCCGCATCCTGTCATAGACATCCTGCCCGAGCAACGGACGATCACCAACAAGGGTGGAACCATGAGGCTGGGGGGCTACACGGCAGTGCTCAGGGAGGGGAGCATTGTGCACTCGCTGTATGGAAAACCGGAGGTCTCGGAGAGGCACCGCCACAGGTATGAGGTGAATCCCGAGTACCATAGGCTCATTTCCGACAAGGGGTTGCTCTTCTCAGGCACTTCCAAGGACGGCAGACTTGTGGAATTTATCGAACTTCCCAACCACAAGTTTTTCGTGGCCACACAGGCTCATCCCGAGCTTAAGTCCAGGATGGAAGCCCCTGCACCTCTTTTTTATGGTTTTGTACGGGCATGCCTGAAATGAGGAGTTATCGCGTTCTCTTTCTTGGGCTTGTGGAAAATCTCGCATTTTTCAAGGAGAGGATGTCGGGACTCGGGGTGAAGCCCGAAACAGCAGAGCAGATTGTGCTGAAAGCGCCTGTTGTGATGAAGGCAGGGATACCCCTGGCACATGCCCGAAAGTATGCTGAGGCTGTCCAGAGGGCAGGCGGCAATGTGAGCATACAGGAAGAAAAATCCCTTGGCGCCCCGGATTCGCTGAACAGACCCGTCCACATCAAGCCACTCGAATATTTCACCATGTGCAACGAATGCGGGCACAAACAGCCCCGAAACGAGCGATGTGTCCGGTGCGGCCATCCTCTTTCATTACGGAAGGGTGGAAATGACGGGGACTATCGATCTTGACAAGGTTCGGAAGGAAATGGCGGCGAGAAGGGGATTCCGCAATTGGAAGACCCGTTTCGACGAGGAATTCGGGATGGAAACGGCGTTGCGCCAGATTTCAAACCGATCGCTCATGATGCTGGCTGAGGGCAGAGACAACAGCACCTTCTATCTGTTGGATCTCATCATGAATCTTCAGAACCTGGGCTCTGGTTTCGAATTCAACGATCTCCCGCCCAAGGATAAAATGAAGGTGATGGACTGCTATCTTTTTCTCCTGGACAGGGTCCGCTTTGAGTGGATGAAGAGGCTCGGCTGGCTTGAGGGTTATCCTGGAGAGGAATTGCCGATTGTGGATCTGGTCCTTGGCGCAGAAGAATTGGTATCCCGACTGCAGTCGCGCACTCCCCTTCTGAGCAGACAACACCCCAGGTTTGAAGAATACCACAACATGAATGGGTATGAGAGAGAGGAGCTGGTCAGGAAGCTCATTCCGGATGCGCTGAAAGCGATCGAAGATCAGTCCACAACCTTGTAGACGTCGTCGTTCTCTCTGACCCTCTCCTTCACCCTGATCCCTACCATCGATCCCGGTGGGGCTTCCTCGACAGGTTTGTTGTCCACCTGCATGCTCTGCACCTGCTCGGTGAAATCGGTAGTATGCCCTCTGAACCGGAGCAGGTCGCCGGTCTTGATCCCGCCGCTGGTCACCTCGATGGCAGCGACACTCGGCTTCACGAAAAACTTGACCACCACCCCTATCTTTTCGTCGGCCATGATCAGTCCTCCTTGTGCTCGGGCTGAAAAATTATCCAACGATTGCCTCAATGTTGTCAATGATTACGGAAAAGCAGAGATCAGAGGTCGGCCCAGCCGCTTGCCGCCGACACGGCATGAATGATCAAACAGGAAACTTTGAGATTCGCCTTGGGATGGCATGAGAATCACTTTGCGGCAATTATTGGTTGAACGCGAACCGCGATTCCTCTAAGATCTGCCCATGGAAGAATACAAAAAGAGACTGGCCCTCATACTGGCGGAGACCGGAGCCCTTTTTTTTGCCAGGGGCTTGATCCTGAAAGACGGACGATCCACTCCCTATTTCGTGAATATGGGTATGTTCAGAACCGGCCGTTTGAGCATGGAAATGGGTGCTTTCTTTGCGGACATGATGGTGAGCCGGTCCATTGCAGGGGAGACGGACATCATTCTGGGGCCGTCGTACAAGGGAAGCGCCATAGCCCTTGCGACCGCAATAGCCCTTTATACGCGGCACGGGATCGATCTCTCCTTTGATTATGACCGAAAAGAGGCCAAGACGCACGGCGAGGTCAGCGCATCGGGGGGCGTATTTGTGAATCGCACCTTCTTCGACGGATGCCGTGTGCTGGTTGTGGATGATGTTGCCACCTCCATGGGCACGAAATACGAGCTCCTGCAGAAGGTACAGAGCGAGGGAGCATCGAAAAAGATCACCGTCCATATTAAAGGCATCGGGATTGCTGTCGACAGGGAGCAGACCGCCGCCGTGTATGACAAGAAGGGGAAGGTCGTTCCAGGCGAAAAGGGAGAGAACGCCATCGGAAAATTCGTCTCCGAAACAAAGATCCCGGTCTATGCGGTTGCAGGCATCAGGGAGGTCGTTGACTACCTGTTTTCAGAAAAGGTCCCCCTGCTGATCGAGGAAAAACGTGTGCCGCTCGGCAGCGAATGGATGACCGAGTTCAATCAGTATATGAACACCTACGGCGTTTAGAAGACTGGATTTCGGATTTGACGAGACTCAACAAAAAAAATCCCTTAGAGAAGAACAGCAACGAAAAGGCTGTCCGGAAGACCGGCAAACGCATGGAGCCGGGCAAGTGGAGTGCCGTCGTTGTCCGGGAGGCCGTGTCGATTGCCCGAAAGATCGGCGCCGATGCGATCCTTGTATACATGGACAGCACCAGGGATATCGCTCCTTTCCAAAAGATTGAGAGCGAGACCAAGCTCATTCTGCTCAGCAAGAGAACGGAATGCGAGGAGAAGGCATCCACGCTCCCCCTTCATGTGGTGCTCATTCCGGATGTCCAGCTCACTCGAACAGGCTACCTCAAGATCGGGTTCCTCGCCGCCATGTCTAAGGGTCTTCTGAAAAAGGGGGATGTGATTGTCTGCGTCGGGGGTGTTCCGGAACAGGGCTACATGGACACGATCATGTTGATCGAGGTGAACCTGGAATCAGAGCTCTTCGGCGCAGGGCTCATGCTTTCCTTCCCCACGAGCATCAAGCCCCAGGTTTTCGAGACCCTGCTCGGGATCGCCCTCGAATTAGCCCATGAGGGCAGAGAGGGTAAACCCGTCGGGTCTATTTTTGTGCTTGGCGATCATGAGAATGTGCTCTCGCTTTCCAGACAGCTCGTTTTCAATCCTTTTCAAGGTCATCCGGAGGAAAAGCTCAACATCAACGAGCCCGAGGTGAAGGAAAGCCTGAAGGAGTTCTCTGCCATCGACGGCGCCTTCGTCATCAGGGATGACGGCGTTGTGCTCGCTGCAGGAAGGTACCTGAATGTGAGTTATCATGGAGAGGCCCTGCCCCAGGGTCTCGGCGCCAGGCACTCTGCAGCGGCCGCCATCACCCAGGCCACTGAATCCGTGGCCCTCTCCATCTCCGAATCCACGGGCAGGGTGACCCTCTTCCGCGGAGGAAAGATCATGACCGTGATCGAAAAGGCCTCTCCATTCACTGCGAGCCCTCCCTCCACGGAACCCTGAGACGATGACCGAAAACAAACTTCCGGAAATCATCCGCAAGACCCTCTCCGGCAGGAGCCCTGTTGAAATCGAAGATGGGTTCCGCTCTTACAGGCACGCGGCGGTTCTGATCCCCATTTTCAAAGAAGGAGAGGAGTACAAGATCCTCTTCACAAAACGGACAAGTCTGGTGGACGCCCACAAAGGGCAGATATCCTTCCCCGGAGGAAGAATCGATGAAGAGGACTCTTCCCCTGAGATGGCGGCCCTGCGGGAAGCGGAAGAGGAGATCGGCCTCAAGAGAGAGGATGTGGAAGTGCTCGGCAGGATAGACGACGCCGTTACAGTGGTTTCCAACTTCGTAGTGCACCCCTTTGTGGGTCTCATCCCCTTTCCCTATGATTTCATGATCAACACCTTCGAAGTCGACCGGATGCTGTACGTGCCCTTCCGCTCTTTCCTGCCGGACGGCGTGGCCGACCGGATTTTGCCGATCGAGTACGAGGGGACGGTTGTCGAGAGCCTCAGCTACGTCCACGAAGGGGAGGTGATCTGGGGGGCAACGGCCAGGATCATGAAGAACTTCATCCAGATCCTGGGGAATTCCCTGGATGGAATTTATCATTGATCATTGGACATTGATCACTTCTCATTTTTTAGAGAATCTGTGCCTCTGTGGGCTCTGCGAGAGAGATTTCGGATTTTGAGATTTGGGTTGCCTGTGGAGGTTTGATGCGCTATATTTTCAACCGTGTCGGGACGTGGCTCAGTCTGGTAGAGCACTGCGTTCGGGACGCAGGAGTCGCTGGTTCAAATCCAGTCGTCCCGACCATCTGAAAAAACCTGCAGTCCCCCGGGATTTATCTTCAGATTAGTCATTTCTTGGGCGGAGATATCCATGATCGAGACTGCCAAAATCGTTCAGGCCGTTTGCTTCCTCCTCGGCCATACGGGCAGAGCCGACAAACTCAAACTCGTAAAACTTCTCTATCTCGCCGACAAGTGCCACCTGATCCGCTACGGACGAACTATCACCGGAGATGAATACTGGGCCATGGATTACGGCCCCGTTGGCTCTACGGTCAAGGACATCCTCGGATTTGACCAGGAATTCCTTTCTCGGGAGTTCCAGTACGCATCTACAATGCTCAGAAGAGTTGGCGAATACCAGTTTGAGGCCTCCGCCGCATGCAGCCCTGACGAACTCGACCTGCTTTCGGAGACCGACATTGAAGCTCTTCGTACCGTGGCTGAAAAATTCGGTCACATGAGCAGCGGCGAGTTGATCTGCTATACCCATAGATACCCCGAGTGGGCCCAATACGAAAAACTGTTCAGCTCTCAGCAGATCAAGAGAGAGAAGATTCGCACTGAAGAACTCCTCTCCTCCCTTCCGGGCGATCCCTTCAACATGCCTCCTGAACACATGGAGGAGTCAAGACGGATAATAACAGGGTTGGCGGAGTGACCCGCGCCTCAAACCAGGTGATTCTGCAATCACTGCAGGCCTGGTCGGTCATCCGCTTCAAGGACATTGCCCACGATCGAAAAGCGCCGCCCCATTTCTATTTTGCTATCTCAATCAAGCCGGGAACCCTTTTTCTCCTCTGCATCATTACATCTCGTGTAGAAAAACGGCTCTTTTATTACCAAGGCATTAATCCGAAAGCTGCTCAGTCGCTGGTGCGCCTGGAGACCGGCAGCTTGCCTTTTCTAACGAAGGAGAGCCTCGCTGACTGCAACTCAGCCGAGCTGTTGTCGAGCGAGGAAATCCTGAGCCGAGTTTCACCAGAAAAAGGGTTGGCCGTGGAATGCAGGGAGATCCCTTCCGGTCTCAAACAAAGAGTGACCGCCGCCATCCTGAACAGCCCTCTCGTGACACCTGCAATAAAAAAGCTCCTCTCGAAAACCTCTCTTGGTAATAATAACCTCTGAACACGATCTCCAACAGGAAGACGAGTCCACCCCACCATAAGATCGCGTACGTTCTAATGACTTCCCTTTCTGTCATTCCGGACCCGATTTAGCCTGCCCCGCACTCGATGCGGGGGAATCCAGTCTTTCTTCGCATTTGGTACTTTCTTCTCACCCTCCCCGCCTTCGCGGTGCAGCGGAGATCCCACTTGTCCTATCGCGGGAACTTTCCCTTTTCATCTCTCTCTTATCGAGATGTTCATGCTGAATGCAGGCAGGAAGCGGATCTTCGAAAGGACCAAGGATGAGAGGATTCCAGGAGATGTCAATTCACTCACTCTGCCAAAAGGCATTTATGCCCGGGTGTAACCGCCCTTGGGTTTTGAGGCCTTTTTTGGCAGGCTCGTTGGTAAATGGTATGAAACTCGTCGCATGGAATCTTCAAGCTTATGGATGTGCACAGAAATTAGGGCAACCTGCACAAGGATCTGTGCAAATTAGGCGAATAGCCGGGCTTAAAAACCCTTTGTTTTCTCTGTCAACTACATGATTCTCTGCCCTTTTCCGACGTCCCTTCTCATTTATACTTCATTGGCACGATACTTGAGTGAAAATACCGCAGGTGCTCCAACATCCAGCGACGCTTAAGGATGGGAGAGCCCGTAAGGAGAAGGTCATCCGGACCTCGAGACTTCCTCACCGTGATCGGCTCGGTGGCAGATTGATGCTGATTCTTTCCATTCGCTGAGCTTCGGTGATCGAAAACATCCTCTTTGGACCCCGCTGGCCCGCCATCATCACCTTATTTTTGTTCTCTGAGTCCTGAGGGTAAGCAGGAGCCAAATGGAAGAACTCCTGGCGCAAGTGATCGCCGATTGGAAGAAAAAAGGTTGTTGTAAAGATGTTTCCGGAAAATTGTGGGTACCGGGATCATCGCGTCTAAAATGGTGTCCGAATGGTTGCCACCTTGATATTTACGAAACGCCTAAGAAATGGCATCGGGTGCCAGGTTACGACGCTTACCGGCAGACCCGTGTATGCAGGAAACACGGTTTTGCTCGAATCTACCTGGTAAGCGGGCAGGCGGCAGCGGCCCACAACTGGGATCCTTTATTGGATATCAAACGGCCCGACTTTGAAGAGGCTGAAAAAATCAAAGTCTTCGTAGATCCAGCGGACCCTGAGGCTCTTGATACCTCGCGCAAGTGGGACATGCGTGTGATCGTTCAATATCATGGCCTGGGCGTACACTTACTTGCGAAAGAACGACTTGAAAGTGGAGAATATAGAGGAGCAATAACAGGTTTTTCGCCACCTGGCGAGACTTGCCAGGACTTGAAGGTGGGTGAAGAAGTGATCTTCCGGGCGTCAAGCATCTCATGGATCTTCAAATAGACCGCGGTTGATCAGCCATCTTCCGCCTTCCAAAAACCTGCGAAAAAATCGCACGAACTCCGGCCTCATGGCAGACAGACAGGCGGAGCCCGGGGCCCCGCCTTTCTTGAGAATCGATCATCTGAACTCTACATTTTTTTGAACCGTCTCCCTGCCCCCAGCAGTCCTGCCATCCCTGCCAACATGAGCATGGCAGTGGAAGGTTCAGGCACGGCCGGGACATCCGACCGATTGTTTGCTTTCTTGACCGATCTCTTTGGGTTCACCGCTAAACCGTTCTGTTTTGTCTTGGGTTTCTTTTTCGAATACTCCGCCCCGCTTTGATAGTAGTCATTGCCCATCTTCTGGGTTTTTGCGCCGGCCGGCGCAGCGAAACCAAAGAACACCACCAAAAACAAAACCATCCACCCTCTTCTCATCTAAGCCTCCTTTTTTAGGTTTATAAGAACAATGCCCCATCTACTAATCCAGGTAAGGTCAGTGCCGGCTGGATTACATGCCTTTGTCTTTGTATTTTTATTTTTGAAGTCCAGTACTCGGGGCCTTCTGGCTACCCGAGATAATTAACGAGCTACATATCGTAAGTGCCGCGTCTCATTTATTCCGCATCAGAAAATGGCAATTTGATTATGGGGCGATGCTTCATATTTGACCCATTTCCAGAGACGCGGAAATCCGAAATTCGAATATCGAAGCACGAAACAAATTCAAATGACCAAAATACGAATGACCAAAACGGTCAGCAGTCTCATGGGCGGGCAGTTGCTTTTAATTTTGAACATTTGGATTTTCAGTATTTTTCGGATTTCGGATTTCGATATTCGGATTTCACGGCAATCCCCGCTCCTGTTGAATTGCCAAAACCAAGGATAGAACTTATGGGACAGCGCACTAGCCGACGGGAAGGATTCTTGGTTTAGTCTTCAACTCCTCATGATTGATGGGAGCTTATGTTGAGGTTTTATTGCTCCGAGGATCCGAAGCAAGGCTGCACAGAACATCGGGCAACATGCACAAGAATTTGTGCAATTCAGGGGGACCACCAGTTTGGGACCTCCCGCTTCTCTGCGACAAACATGTGATTGCCAGAACCTTTTCCGACCTCCTTCCCACCTGACTCCATTGGCATAGTACTTGAAGTGGGTATGTCATCCATGCCCTGAGCGCCTTCTGCTCCCTGGCATTTGATTCTCCTAACCATTGTGCTCAAGGAGACACATGACAGATCGTCTACCCTGCACAAATCATCTGGTTCTGGCCGAAGACGACGAAGACTTCCTCATGATAATGACGCTCGCTCTGGAGGCCGCCGGATTTGCGGGCAAGCTCGACCTGGTCAACAACTATCGGGCGCTCATGGGTTATCTGCAGCAGAGGGAAATACCGAATCTTATCATTTTAGACCTCAAAACAAAGCCCGACGACTGGCGCACAGCCCTCCGGGGGCTGAAAGAGCACGACCGATTCAAAAGCATACCGGTCGTGGTGCTGACAGCCTCCAGCGACCCGGAAGACATTGATCTCTGCAAAAGTTACCGCAGGTGCTCCTGTATCCAGAAGCCATCGACCTTCCTTGACTGGAGAACATGCATGAAAAATCTGATCCGAACCAGGCACCCGAACAGAGCTTAGGATTGAGTCAGCTTCGGATCACCGGATCATTGACTTGTTCTTTTGAGAGGTTATTGTCTCTGAGTGTATTTCAGACAGGCCCCTCCCTGAGACGGTTTCGGTTGACGTAACCGATTGTTCAAACCACGCAAGGAACCCGCCGCGCTCTTCATGCTTTTATTTCGCTTTATTTACTCCTCGATTGTTTAGCCTGCCTGAAACGAAATTCTTTATCCGTTGTCTCTGAGCAATTGCATAAAAATAATTATCAGTGCCCGCAAAGACGCTTGCTTTAGAAAAAAAGGAAATAGCTTTCATGGCCTCTCTTGCTGAGAATGCGGAATCGCTGCTGCTCGCCGCATTTCTCATTCTTATGGTGTGGCACATCTACAGAAAGGCCAAACACAGGAGAGGATTTCTGTGGCAACTCTGTTTTCTGGGGATTTTAGGGCTGTTTTCCGTTGAGAATGTGGGGGTCACAAGGAACTCCCTCTATATCGGCCCAATCCTCTTCCAATCTGAGAGGCCGTCTCCCTTGATCAGGATTTTTTCCGGCAAAGCGAAACTCTTCGTTATCGAAAATCACGGGAAAGAGACATTTCTTGCTTCGGTCTCTGCCGTGTCCGCCAGGCCCATGTTCGAATTCAAAATTCTCGAGGGAGGCGAGTACCTGAAGGAAAGGCGGGAGAGGTTCAAAGAAAGAACGCTCTCGCTCGCAATTCCAGCGGGAAAGAGGGTCACTATCCAAACACCTGACGATGTGATGCTTGAACCCCATGATGTTCATGCATTGCAGTTCGGGGTTCGCGGATACTACGCAAACCGTTCCGGATTTCCTCCCATAAGACTAAAGTAAAAGACGATGGTATCCGGACAGCAGGTATTCACTTATCGTTTGGAAGCCTGACCGTCCTGAACCAGTAACTGAAGATCTCATTCAGGGTCCTGACCAAGTCCTCAAACCCGCTCGGTTTGATGATATAGCCTTTGGCACTCTCAGCGTAGACCTTCCTGACCTCGCCTTCCTGATTCGATCCGGTAAAAACGATTACCGGAATCGTTCGCAGTTCAGGATCCCCCTTTATCGCGGCAATGATCTCATGGGCGCCCATTCGGGGCATTCGAAGATCGACCAGAATGATGCTGGGCCGCGGGTTTTCTTTCTCTTTTACAAATCTCATCAACTCAGCGCCATCGGACGCAATGTGGTATGCCACATTGAAATCGCTCTTTCTGATGGCCTCCTCGTATAGCAGGCGGTCATCCGGGTCGTCTTCCGCCATTAACACGAAATGTTGTTCCTCTTTGGACATGCGATGCTCCTTCTTTTCAATCGCGCATGTTAGGTACCCCCTATCGTTGTGACCATACATTTATCCGCGTATTTTAGGTTCTGGAGAATCTTCCTTTTCCTTTTTCGAATTCCCATGGAATCTCCCACTCTCCGGTGGTCTTCACTTCTCCTGCCTGATTCTCCGGTGAGAGATGGACTTTGAATCTTCTGCAGTGATATTGTGAGATCAGACTCGAGGAAAGGGGATGCAGATGGAAACAGTCGTAATCGTCAGCGGGGCAAGGACTCCAATCGGCGCATACGGAGGGTCGCTGAGAGAAGTGCCTGTGTACAGGTTGGCCAGCATTGTCCTGAACGAGGCCGCCGGCAGGGCCAGGATCGATCCCGCCTGGGTCGACGATGTCATCATGGGACAGTCCTACCAGAACGGTGAGTGTGCAAACGGCGCCAGGATGGCCCTTCTGGATGCCGGATGGCCCGACTCCGTCCCCGGTGTCACCCTGGATCGGCGGTGTTGCTCAGGGCTCGATGCGATCTTCTTCGGGGCCATGAAGATCCAAACAGGCAACGCGGATATCATCGTCGCCGGCGGAATGGAGAACATGAGCCAGGCCGAGCTCTATTTTCCAGGAGACATCAAGTGGGGGTTAGGCGGAAAAAAGGATGACAAGTGGGGCTTCATGCCACGCGGCCACGGCGCTCTTTCCATGTGGGGCATTCCCTTGTATGACAGGGTCCAGCGCGCGAGGGTGATGTCCCAGCCAATACACCGATACGGCGAGCTCAATTCCATGATGTCCTGGGCAGAGACCGCAGCCAGGAAGGAGAACGTCTCCCGCAGGGAGGCGGATGAATGGGCGGCAAGAAGTCATCGACGGGCTTTTGCCGCAATGGAAGCGGGGAAGTTCAAACAGGAGATTGTTCCGGTACAGGTTCCGCAGGCCAAGGGAGAGCCAAAGATTTTCGATGCCGACGAAACACCGAGGCGGGATACTACTGTGGAAAAACTTGCAAAACTTGCCCCGGTCTACAAGGACGGCATCTGCACCGCAGGGAACTCATCCAGTGAAAATGACGGAGCAGCCGCACTCGTGCTCATGTCGGAGAAGAGGGCTGAAAAACTTGGTCTGAAACCTCTGGGCTACTTCAGAGCGTGTGCAGTGGCGGGTTCGGACCCGACCCTGACCTACCCGGCAGTGCCGGCTTCCGTTAATAAAGCCCTGGACAAGGCCGGGATCGGGATCGATCAGGTGGACCTTATTGAAATCCAGGAAGCCTTTGCAGTGCAGGCCCTGGCGGATGGAAGGTTGATGGGATTGAAACCTTCCGAGTTTGAGAGCAAGGTCAACGTGAACGGCTCGGGAATCTCCCTGGGTCATCCCATTGCAGCCACCGGCGCCATGAGAATGTTTACACTGCTGAACGAGATGAGTCGAAGAAACGCCAGATACGGGCTGGAGACGATTTGCGGGGGAGGAGGTCTTGGAATCTGCGCTGTCCTTGAGAGGGTGTAGGAGGAGAACGGAATGGATTTTCTGTACGAAAAAAAGGGAAAGGTGGCGATCTTCACTTTGAACCGCCCGGAGTCGATGAATGCATTGAGCCCGAACCTTTTCAAGGGGATGCACGAGGCTTTCGAAGACTTCAGCAGGGACCCGGAACTCTGGGTCGGGATTTTGACCGGTGCCGGGGAGAAAGCCTTCTGTGCCGGCGCAGACATCAAGGAATGGCTTCCTTTTGTGAGGGAAAGCAGGGCAAAGCCCTGGATGGTCCCGACAACTCCGCTAAGGGGTATGGAGATCACCAAGCCTCTGATCGCCGCCGTCAACGGCGCGGCAATGGGGGGAGGCCTTGAGCTCGTGCTCTGCTGCGACCTGCGGATCGCCTCCGAAAAGGCGCGTTTCGCCTTCCCCGAAGCGCGATTGGGCATCCTCCCGCGGCTGGGGGGCACAACCAGGCTGCCCCGGAATATTCCCTGGTGCAAGGCCGCAGAGATCCTGTTCCTGGGCAAACCCATTGATGCGCAAGAGGCTTACAGAATCGGCTTGATCAACAAGGTGGCGCCGCCCGACCGGGTTATGCCTTTTGCCATGGAATGGGCTGAGGAACTGTGCAATGTGGCTCCCCTTGCGGTCAGGAGCATCAAGGAGGCGATGCTGAGATCAAGGGGCATGTCCCTGGAAGAGGCGCTCTGGATTGAAAACGGGCTTGGCATGCCTCTTTACGATACTGAAGACTATGAGGAAGGCCGGGCGGCTTTCAAGGAAAAACGGCCTCCTGTTTTCAAAGGCAAATAGGGAGCATTTCTATTATGATAACAAAAGGCACCGCTTGGAAGGGTATCCACGCCGTGCCCCTTGTCATTTCGGAGAGGAGAGTGTTCGAAGATGGAGTTAGAATCTTCGAACATCGTATTTAACAGCAACTTCCGTGCCTGATCTCAGACCATCATTATCTCTCGGCAACTCAACTCTTTGCAGGAATTTCCTCTGTACAAGGAAGAAGAACCGTACAAACTGCTTCCAATTTCCGGGAAATCCATTGCACAAATGTGGCAGGTTTTTCCACTTTGAAGCCCCTCTCTTTAAAGGAAAGAACATGGAAAAAGGAGCAAGCCGGTGAGACGCGCCAAATGCGAGATAACCGATGAACGTGAAATCCTCCGAATCCTGAACACCGCTACGGTCGGACGCATAGCGACCATTGGATCCGACGGCTACCCTTATGTAACTCCCGTGAACTTCGTCTTTCACGAAGGTGCGGTCTTTTTTCACTCAGCGCTTGCAGGGGAAAAGCTCGACAATATCGCGAAAGACTCGCGAGTTTGTTTCGAGGTGGATATCCCCCTTGCCTACCTGGAGGTGAGCTTCAATCCCGAGAAAAACCCCTGCCGCGCCCACCAGTTTTACCATAGCGTCGTCATCCGAGGAAAAGCCCGGATTATCGACAACAGCGAGTTAAAGACGCAGGTCCTGAATGCTCTTGTGGGTAAACACGAGGGGAAAAGGGAGTTTCAGCCGGTTACGGAGGACTCAAGCGGTTATGATCGATGCTGTGTCATCGAGGTAAAGCCCGAGAGGATGACAGCCAAGTCGGATCTGGGTCAAGGCAAATCCCAAGCGTACCGGCGGCTCATTGCCGAGCGGTTGGCAAAACGCGGATTACCGGCGGACTTAGAGACAATAAGGGCCATGGGGGATGAAACCTCCTGATCATTCCAAGAAAGCTTCCGATGCGCCTCTTCCTTCGAGGATTATGGAGAGAGCAGCCCGGGAACAGCTGGCGGGGCCATTTGGAAAGCTGGCAAGATATTCCCTCAAACAGCACTGGGGCATTACGGTTCCCGACCGGCAGGAAAATGGATCCAACCTCTTTTTGACAAGCACCGAAGAGACGAAAGGAACGATCCAGAAGAGGCCGGCAAAAACAAAGGGCCTTTTCAGGCGAATCCTCGCATATCTGAAAAGGCCCTTTCGGGAATGATCACTTTACCTGCTCTGCGATGGGCCTCTCCACTTTCGCATTTGCCCTGAGCCCGTCTATATACCGGCCGACTTCAGTCTGAATTTTCACGTCCTTCAAGTGCTTCTGAAGCGATTCCTCTGCTTCTTCATAGGGGACTATTCTCTCCGGTTTTTTCTCCAGCACCCGCACGATGTGAAAACCGAACTCCGTTTCCACGATTCCGCTGGTCTCCCCCGGCTTCAGTCCAAAAGCAACATCCTCAAAGGGCTTCACTGTCTGGCCTCTTCCCATGAAACCCAGATCGCCCCCTTTTTCTTTCGACGGGCATTGCGAATGCTGCTTGGCCAGGGCCGCAAAATCCTCCCCTTTTTTCAATTTCTTGAGGATCTCTTCCATATCCTTTCTGGCCTTCTTCTTTGCCGCGTCTCCGCCCTTGGGGTCCACCTTGATCAATATGTGACTCGCATGCACCTGCTCAGGCTGCTTGAAGGCATCCGGATTGCTTTCATAAAAAGCCCTGCTCTCCTCAGCGGAGATCGATGCTTTCTGAACAATCTCCTGGGAGATAAGCTCCTGAATGAGAAGACCTTTCTCAATCCGGGCCTTCAGGTCCGATTCGGTCATCTGATCCTTCGCCAATGCTTCCGCAAACGATTTCTCGTCGGGAAAGGTGGACTTCAGCGTCTGGAGGCGATTGCCGATCGCGCTCTCCTCCACTTTGATGCCCTTTTTCTTGCTCTCTTGTGACAGCAATTCAATATTGATCAGCTCCTCAAGAACGGTCTTTCTGAGCATTCCCGTCTGGGCCTGATCAGGTGGTTGTCCCCTGCGGGCAAGCTGATGCATCCTGCTTTCCACCCCCCGGTCCAGTTCGAGGACCGTGATGGATATTCCATTCACGACGGCCGCATCCCCCGGCGCCGGCTTCTTATCCTCAGCAAGCACAAACGAGCTCAGTGCAAGCTGCACACCAATAATGACCGGCAATCCGATCCGGTATACCCTGTTTCTCTTCATAACCGCTCCTTTGAAACTTCTTTATGCTCCACACCCTGGGTATGTGGTGACACCCCAGATCATGAGCTTGGCGAAAAACCCCCATGACCACTCTCTGCAAATTGGCAAAGCCAATGGCACGGGAAAATGAAAATCCCGCCTTGCCCGGCAGGATAAATCAAAGTAACATCTTCTAATGCCTTTGATCAACATATGATTTGATTTCCGGTGCAGGACCATGGACCAGAAGGACTATTACACGATACTGGGCGTAGAAAAGAACGACTCCTCGAAGAGGGTTAAAGAGGCTTACCGGAAGCTTGCTCTTCAATACCATCCGGACAGGAACCCGGATCCGTCGGCATCCTCAAAGATGAAGGATATCAACGAGGCCTATGCAGTTCTATCCGATCCGCGAAAGCGTAAGGAGTATGACCTGATGCTGGAGCAGTTCGGTGGTTCCGCCTACGGCCGGTTCAGGCAGAACTATTCAGAGCAGGATATTTTCCGTGGATCGGACATCGGCCAGGTTTTTGAGGAGATCAGCAGGATTTTCGGTTTCAGGTCCTCGGACCAGGTTTTCCAGGACTTTTACGGGCCCGGATATAGGACATTCGAGTTCCGGCGGCCGGGATTCTCCGGCAAGGCGTTTGTATATTCCGGCAGGCGAGCAGGGAGAGCGGCGGGCAACCCGCAGTTTCAGCTTGGCGGCCCCCTGGGAAAGCTCTTGAAGCATGCCCTCAAAAAGCAGTGGGGGTTCGAATTCCCTGAAAAGGGCAAAGACAGGACGGACACCATTGCCATACCCCCCGACTTCGCGATGAATGGCGGAAGGATTCAGTACACCTATCGCCCCGAATACCGGGAGCTTATCGTGAACGTGCCAAGAGGCATCCGGGATGGGCAGAGAATCCGGCTGCGCGGCATGGGCGAACAGGGTAAGGGGGGAGGAGAGCCGGGGGATCTCTATATTACGGTAAGAGTGAGAAAACCGCTGAAGGAGACTGTCCGGGACGGTCTGAAGAATCTCGTCTCCACGCTGACCGGCAAAGGTAAGTAACAGAGCGGAGATCTCAGATGGGTTTCGCTCCGCTCTACCCATCCTTCTATGGGGTCACCTGTCAAATCATTTCTGACGTCTTTTTGTATTTTC
>ENA-OSEO01000312-OSEO01000312.1-sediment-metagenome-genome-assembly--contig:-NODE-312-length-133943-cov-7.718144_pt1 | contig 133943 bp, 107 predicted proteins | sample MGYA00237883_ERZ534232 | MGnify/ENA metagenome assembly ERZ534232
TAAGTAGGCCGCCTGGGGAGTACGGTCGCAAGGCTAAAACTCAAAGGAATTGACGGGGGCTCACACAAGCGGTGGAGCATGTGGATTAATTCGAAGCAACGCGCAGAACCTTACCTGGGTTTGACATGCTTGGATGGTTGCCTGGAAACAGGTTAATCTGCCCTTCGGGGTGAAACTTGCACAGGTGCTGCATGGCTGTCGTCAGCTCGTGTCGTGAGATGTCGGGTTAAGTCCTCTAACGAGCGAAACCCTTACCGTTAGTTACCAGCGGGTCATGCCGGGAACTCTAGCGGGACTGCCGGTGTTAAACCGGAGGAAGGTGGGGATGACGTCAAGTCATCATGGCCTTTATGCCCAGGGCATCACACGTGCTACAATGGCTGGGACAAAGCGACGCGAGACCGCGAGGTGGAGCCAATCGCAAAAACCCGGCCTCAGTTCGGATTGCAGGCTGGCAACTCGCCTGCATGAAGTTGGAATCGCTAGTAATCGTGAATCAGCTATGTCACGGTGAATGTGTTCCTGAGCCTTGTACACACCGCCCGTCAAGTGATGGGAGTTGGGAGCACCCGAAGTCAGGTTGCCAACCGCAAGGAGGCGCCTGCCGACGGTGAGTCCGACGACTGGCACTAAGTCGTAACAAGGTAGCCGTAGGGGAACCTGCGGCTGGATCACCTCCTTTCTAGGGGATAACCTAGACGCCGGGGCAAGGCCTTGGCGAATAGTCAGGCACTTTCGTTGTGGCCGATGAGACAACTGTTTTGCTTTGGAAAAGCCCCGTGTGACCCACGGGGCTTTTTTTGCGCCCAGAGGCGCCGTGCCCAACGCGTCATGCCCAAGACAGACCGGACCCCCGGCGGCGTCAGAGCCAAGGCCGGGGGTCCAGGATGCTTCGATTGGATTGCGACAGGGTTACTTCGCCTCGATCACCTCGACCAGGCCGACGTCGATATACTGGCCGCCGCCGGTCTGTTTGCAGTGCACGGCCAGGATATTTGACCCGGTTCGCAGGGCGCGGATCGCCTTGCGGTCGATGGGGATCAGTACGTAGTCCGTCGTATAGCCGCTTACGCGGGCGGCGGGGACGCCATTGATGTAGACCTCGGCGTCCTCATCGTGGTGGATGGAGAGTTGCAGATCATCGCCGACTCTGGGTAGCTCGACCATGCGTCGCAGCCAGATGTCCGAGCCGTTCCAGGTGGTGCCGATGCGGGCGCCCGGCGTGCCGGCGGTGCCGAATCCGGCCTTGCCCTGCGGCCAAGTGCTGTCGTCAAAGTCCGGCTGCATCCAGTTGTCGCCGGGCCGGGTCGTCGTGTAGCGCCACTGCCCGGCCTTGCCATCCCGGGCGGTGGGCACGACCGACCGAATCACCGGCGGCGGCAGATAGAGCTTGCGATGGGCCTCGAGCAGGCGGTCGGCGTCCATCTTGAGGATCGCCCGGTCGTAGGTCATCAGGCCGTTAACCTCGATCTCGACGTCCGTCGTTTGGGTATAGACGGCCGCGGCCAGGCCCTCGCCGATCAGACCGCGCAGGCGGGCGATGAGGTTCAGGTACGCCTCGGTGAGTTCTTCGCGGGTCTCGTAGCTGCGGTAGCCCCAGTTGGCCTCATCCTGCCAGGTGTGCCCACGAATGGGCAAGCCCAGCCCGCCGAACTCGCCAAGGACGGCGGCCCGGTCGGGCTCGATGGCCGGGACGGCCGGCCCTGGGTAGCGGTGGATATCTATCACGTCGCCGACCTTGCGATCGGTCCAGCCGCTGGCATTGTTCACCAGCCGCGTCGGGTCCCACTGCTTGACAAGGTCCACGATCCGCGGCGTATCGAACTGGCCCCAGCCCTCGTTGAAGGGCACCCACATGACGATGCACGGATGGTTGTAGAACGTGTCGATCATGCGGCGCAGCTCGTGCTCGTAGATACGGGCCGATTCGGGTGAGCGTTGCAGGTCGGGGTCGTTGGACCCGATGTGGCGGTCGCCATTGGGCAGGTCCTGCCACACCAGAAGACCCAGCTTGTCGCACCAGTAATAGAACCGCAGCGGCTCGACTTTGACGTGTTTGCGCATCATATTGCAGCCGAGCTTCTTGAGCACCTCAATGTCGTAGCGCAGGGCCTCATCGGTGGGGGCGGTGTAGAGCCCATCCGGCCACCAGCCCTGGTCGAGCGGGCCGTACTGGAACAGCGGCTTGTTGTTGAGGAACAGGCGATTGATGCCCGCCTCATCCTTGGCGACGGCGATCTTGCGCATGCCGAAGTAGCTCTTCACACGGTCCACGACGCGGGTGCCGTCGCGCAGCGTCACCTCCAGGTCGTAAAGGAACGGGTCGTCGGGCGACCAGAGCCGGGCGTTGGGGATCTTCAAGATGTGTGGTTGGCCGGGGGCCCCTGCCAGTTCCTCGGACTTCAGCAGCCCGGTCGGAATGCGCACGTGGACGGTCAGGTCACCCTCGCCGGCGGTGTCCACCTGGACGGCTACCTGGCTCTGGTCGATATCCGGCGTGATCTTCAGGCCGGTGATATACGCCTGGGGAACGGGTTCGAGCCAGACGGTTTGCCAGATGCCCGTGACGGCCGTGTACCAAATGCCATGGGGCCGCAGCACCTGCTTGCCGCGGGGCTGCGGGCCGCGGTCGGTGGGATCCCACACACTGATGACGATTTCCTGCGGGCCGCGGCCACGCAGGGCATCGGTGATGTCGAACGTGAACGGGTCATAGCCGCCGCGGTGGGTGCCCAGCGGCGTGCCGTTGACCCAGACGCTGGTTTCCCAGTCCACCGCGCCGAAATGCAGCAGGATCCGCTTGTCGCGGGCGCCGCGGGGCCGCTGGAACGTGCGATGGTACCAGAGGCGGTTGTCCGGCCCGACGGGCTTGGCGACGCCCGACAGGGCGGATTCGGCGGCGAAGGGTACGAGAATCCTGCCGTCCCAGTCCTCGGGCCGGGGGGCGTCCTTGGGCCGAATGGCATAGTCCCACAGGCCGTTGAGGCACGTCCAGTCCTCGCGGACCATCTGGGGTCGCGGGTACTCGTTGTGGACCCGGTCTGGGGAGACCTCCGCGGCCCAGCGGCTCATGATCCGCCCGGAGACGGGCGACCAATCGGTCTGCTGTTGGGCCCAGCCCGTGCAGCCGCAGACGCCGATCAGGAAGGGCACAATGACCAGGATACTCTTGCGCTTCATCACAGACTCCTTACAGGTTCGTGTCAGGCGGGCGGGCATCACGCAGCCCCGCCCTTGCTGTCATGGTTCCTTGCGTTCAAAGAAGGTGCGCGCATCGCCGATAACGACGGGGGCGGCGATGCGGATGTTGTCGATGCGGCCGGAGTCGTCGAACGAGCCGAAGCCGATGCGTCCGGCGCCGAAAGTCTGGTCGTGGGCGACCATGATCGGCCGGGTCATGTCGTCAAAAAAGACGCGGATCGTGCCGTCAGCCACCCGTCGTTCCACCCGCACGCGGTGCCACGTGGCACTGCCCCAGTCAATCCCCTCGGTGGTCCGCTCGGCGATGTTGGTGCGGGGCTCGCCATTGACGACGAAGATGTTGTGGGCGTTGTCGTCGGCCTGGCTGGCCAGGTGGACATAATAGAAGTGCGAGGGGTCCTGGAACCCGAAGAACAGGCACATGTCGCGATGGCCGTACTCCTTGCCCGTCTGCAGGAGGTCGGCCTCGAGGATGAAGTCTCCGAACCGGCGGCCGCGGATCAGACCGATGGTCAACGGGCTTCGGACGGGGGGCTGATAGTCACCCGGACCGGTGAACTCCAGGGCGCCGCTGCCGTTGCCGTGGGGGCTGAAGATCCACTTGTCCGCCGTGGTGAACTCGAAGTCCTGCAGCGCCGCCGGTGAATCGAACGTCTGCACGTAGGCGGCTTCATAGCCCAACGGCACGTTCTCAAGGCCCGGCTGACAGCCTGCACAAGCCATGAACAGCCCCAATGCCAGGACATGACCGATGTGTTCTTTCCATCCGTAGTCCATGATCGACCTCCCACAATTCCATGCTCACGACAGTCCTTTATCCGGGACTCTACGGTACCGGATGGGGGCCCGTTGGGCAACCGTCTTTTTGGCGGGAAGTCGGCCCGCCAGGGCGCCTTCGGCGGCCTTGGCGGTTACCCGGCCTGCATCCGAGCCAGGGTGGGGCCGCTGCGACCCGTTTGGCGGCAATTTGAGTCGAAGTCGCCGACGTCTTGATCCGATACTCTGTACATGGTATACTACATTTTTTGCCAGGCGTCGGGCCTGACGTGGTGGCCACGGTCCTGTGGGGGGTTATGGGACGATGAACCGACGGCCGGAATCGGGGTGAGGGAGTTATGCGGAAGGGCATGCGAATCGGTCGAGGGCTGGGTATCGGTCTTCTGTTGGTGGGCGCCCTGAGCGCCGCCGGTGCGTCGGCGGCCTTGACCGGGCATTGGGTCGGGACCTGGTCCGATACCCTGCGGGTCGGGCGCGTCGAGTTGACCTTTACGCCCGCGGGGCAGGTAAGCGGCTTCTTCGAGGATTACCTGGCGTTGTACCGTGCGGGGGCGACCGGCACGTACAATTTCCAGGTCAGCGGCACCTACACGCACGACGGCCAAAGCGGGCGGATGACGTTCACCACCCATGGGACGTCCAGCCTGAACGGACATTGGGACTACTACGCCTGGGGCGAGGCGACGGTCACGGGGGATACCCTGAACGGACCGCACGAACTGAACGTGGCGGTTCACGTGGACGGCATGACGCACACGATTCGCGGGCGGAGCTGGGCGATGCAGGTTCAGGCGGTGCCGTTGCCCCCCATCAATCCCGACCCGCCCGATGGGACGACGGACGTGGCGGATTTCGCCGGGCTGCTCTTGCAGTGGGAGGATGGCGGGCTGAGCAACGCGTTCGATGTGTTCCTGGCGACGCACCCGGACTTGGGGGCGGATGATCGGATTGCCGAGGGGGTGACCCAGCGGGCCGTCCCGGCGGGACCGCTCACAGAAAACACCACGTATTATTGGCGGGTGGAGGCGATCAATGGGACGGGGCGTACCGCCGGTCCGGTGTGGCAATTCTCGACGGTCGCCCTGACCGAGCCGGCCACGGATGTAACGATGCTGGACTTCGGCACGGGGGCCGACCAGTTGGAGCTGTCGGTTTGGAACAAACGTTCAACCCCCATGTCTTACCGCTTGGGGATCGTGGCGGGGGGGCAGTATTTCAGTGTGGGCGATCCGAATGCAGGCGTCTCCATGGGGCCGCAGGACCCGCGCATCCACGTCGTCCGGGTCCATCGCGATGCGCTGACGCCGGGCGTGGGCGTGACGGGCCAACTGGTGATCAATGCCTCCTACGCCGCCGCCGGCCCGGTCTACGTGACCTTGAGGGCCACGGGCACGGATGCGCGGGCCGATCTGGACATTTCGGGTGTCTATCATGCGAGCGTCGGTCAGGATGCGTTCTTTGCTTCGTCACAGACTCTGGCTGAAGAATGGACGCTGGAACTGACGAACGCCAACCCCGCTACGGGGCCGACGTGGGGCGTCAAGGGGGTCGATTTTGCGGGTGCCGGTCCTTTTGTGGAGCATGTGCCGGAGCCGAACGCGGTGGCGGGCGCGACGTGCACGTGGGGGTCTGCCGTCCTTGAGCCGGGCCAATGGCGTCGATTCGCTGCCCGTGCGGAGGGCGTCGAACGCTTCGGCCACGTGCCTGTGAGTGTATCGCGGAGCATCGACCGGGATGTGATTCTGGATGGCGACGCCGTGACGACGACCGTAACCGTGACGCCGGATCGCAGTCTGGAAACGCTCTACGTGGAAATCACGCTTTCGACGGAGCTGGTCGAGCCCATGGGACCGCTGCACGCGGTTGCGTGGGTATCGCAGGATGCCAACTCGTGTTCGGCTTCGCCGGGCTGGGTCCGGCATGAATCAGGGCCGGGATTCGATCGTATGACGTGGCGTTTCGGACCCGTCGGGGCGACGCCGATCACCTTTACGGTGACGCATCGGCTGGGGCTGGATGCGCGGTGTCTGTGGGTGTACGTGCGGCCGGAGGTGGCGGTCCGGGCGGTACCCGTCGGGTCGGGTGGTGTGGTGATTTGGCGACAGAACATGGCGGTTGTACCCGGCCGGGGCACGGTGCGGGTCCGGGGTGACAGTGCGGTCAATGGCCACGGCGAGGCGGATTTGGCCGAGTGGACGGGGGTCAGGCTCGGGCGCGTGCTGGAGCACTCGGCCCTGACGGACCAGACCGGTGACGGGGTGGCCGGGCTGGAGGACCTGCGGGTGCTGGTGGAGCACTGGTTGGCGCCTTGCGATCCCAATCATTTCGGCTGCGACGGGTTGGATTTCAACGCCGATGGACGGGTGGACCTTCTGGATCTGGGAATCATGGCCGGTGAGTGGAATGCGGGGGCTGTCCCCCCGGAAGGTGATTCGGGGGATGCCGAAGGGTTGCCTCTGTCGCGGGCCGCTCCTCCACGTCTGATTGAACGAGCGTTTTTGGGTACGGATGCAATTCGGGGCCGATTCGTGAACTGGCGTGTTGCCAGCGGCCGGGCGAACCGCTATAATCACTATCGAAAGGGAGATCCGGGGCGTGGCGCAGTTTGGCTAGCGCGCTTGACTGGGGGTCAAGAGGTCGCAGGTTCAAGTCCTGTCGCCCCGATGCAGTCGTCTGCAAGCCTTCCGCTCGGAAAGGGAAGGCTTTCTTTTTGCGCCGGAAGTGCTTACAATGGCGTGTACACAAGGCCCGGGCCGGAATCGTCGGGGCGGCGGCCTTCGGTCACACACATCTCGTGCCCGATGAAAGGGGAAACGGTGGAATCCACTGATCGACATCGGACCGAAGAAAGCGGAAGACGCGTTGGGGGCGCAGGCTTGTCATGAAGGGAGAATCGGCTCTCCTTGGTCTTGGGATTCTGTGTGTCGGCCTCACTTGGGCCGGGGAACTCGACGGAGAGAGGTTTTCCGGCCGCGAGGAGCGCCTTGGGGGGGTGGCCCAGGAAACCCTCGAGATCGACAACGAAGAGATTGAGCTTCTGACGGATGTGCAGGCCGGGCTGGAGTGCGCGGCGGTGTCCGGGGGTGACTATCGCTTCAAGACGCGACGGCAAGTGCAGTTTGACATACTGAGGCTTGATGACTTGTTCGTTCATCTCTCCGTTCAGGAGAACAGCCTTTTTGGCTGGTCCCCCAGCCAATTTGATCACAGCATTGAATACGTCAGTATCGGCCATGAGACCCGGTATGGCCGAATCAGGTTCTTCTGGGACCACACGTGCCACAACGCAAGCCGCGCGTTGCCCCACGATCAAAGAAACACGATTCGTTGGAACGAACTGGGCATCGGATATGAAACAAGGGGCATGCGGCTGGGGCACAAGGACGACGGCATTCCGTTCGATGAATCCGCGGTATGGCTCAAGAAGATAGACTGGGGGGCCTCCCTGAGCCGGGTGTGGATGAGACACGAAAACAGTTACGATTACATGCTGAAGCTGGCCGCGAGGCATGATATGCTGCGGGTCCGCAATCATGTTTTCTATGTTCAAGGTGACCTGACGGCCGTCTACGACAGACGTGGCGGAGTCTACAATCCGGCGGTGGAGATCGGTGATCGAGTCCGTCTGGCCAGGACAGCGTCCCTAAGTCCGTTTCTGGCGTATCAGCGTTTTCGTGACTGGTATGCACTGGGCCGGGGAGAGGAACTGTTGCTGGCCGGCGTGCGTCTGGAGATGGGGCTGGGCCGTGGAACGTTCGGATCGACGGATCGGGCCGGTTATTCGGCGATGGAGACGGCGCCGAGAAGCCCCAGGGTCGACGTGGACGAGTTTCCACGAGTCACCATTCGGGGTGGGTATAACGTGAACGTCCATGGCGGAAAGAAGGATTGTCGCAGCAGTGATTTGAACGTGGACGTCGATCTCCTGCGACTGGATCACAACAAAACCCTCGCGGTCAATACCTACGCCGGGCTGGTGACGTTTCCCGGGGCATTCGGCATTCAGAGTCTGAACTACAAGGTCGGTCCGTCAGTGGGTGTTGAGTTGGACACACTGGATCTGCGTGTTTTTCATTCCTATGCCTCCCTGCACGGCGCTGAGCACAGCGGGCGGATCAAAGACTATCATCGGGTGGGACTGGGGGTGAGCGGGGCCGATCGGCTCAAGTGGTCCGCCCAGGGCTCGGTCTATGCGTCGACCCACAACTACGATTATTGGGGGGATGTGGAGGCGGGTGTCGGTTACGATTTCCATACGCATGGGTGGATTACTCCCTACGTGAGCGGAGCCGTTCGCGCGTTGCTGGGAGCGGATGAGCAGGTCGGCCAATCGCTGGAGACAGGTCTGAAGATGGGGGGGAATGAGGGCAACTTCAGCATCTATCTGCGATGGCAGGATGATTACGACACCTTCCGTTTCGGGGAGGGTCGACAGATGTGGCTCGGCTTCCTGTTCACCCTGTAGCGGGCCGGAGCTGGCGTTCTGCACCCGACGCCATCCTTCGCAAGAGGGTCCCCGGTTTTTCCGGCGGTTTGCCGGCGGGCGCTCAACCGGCGGGCTTGGCCGCGGGGGCCTTGCGTCTCCCGCGGGTCGATGACCGTTTACCGACCGCGGCATCGAGGGTTGGTGTGTCTGCGCTCATCAGTCATCTCCACGCACCTTCATAGAAAGTGCGAGCGTTCATGCGATGAGTCCTTCGTTTTCGGCCACCACGTAGGTGCACACCAGATCGCCGGTCACGTTGTTCATCGTTTCAAACATATCGAGAACCGGGTTGATGCCCAGCGCCAGTGCCACAACCATGGCCACCTGTTCGGTTTGAAGACTCATCGTTTCCAGGATGACAAAAAGAAGCATCAGGCTGCCCCCCGGCACGCCGCCTGCTCCAATCGACGCCAATACCGTCGTGATGACCAGGACCGCCAGACCTGACGTCGTCAAGTGGATGCCGAACATATTGGCCGCCAGGACGGCGAACATCGGCAGGTGCACGCAAACCCCGTCCATGTTGATGGTCGCCCCCAGCGGCAGCGAGAAGCCCGCCAGTTCGTTCCGCACGCCAAGTCGTTGTTCGGCTGTCCGTATCGACACCGCGAGTGTGGCCGCACTACTGCGGGTTACCAGCGCCATGATCATCGCCTCTTTGATCCGGCCCAGTATGGCGAAGGGATTGCGCCGCGTCGCGGCGAACAGGAGGCCGGGATACACGCCCAGCACCATAATCCCGATTCCTGCAAGCACACCCGCGGCCACACTGACATAGGGCCCCACAATGTTGGGGCCGTACCGTCCAAAGTTGACGGTCGTCAGCGCCAGAATACCCACGGGCGAGTACTCCAGAACCCAGCCGACCAGCCGGAACATCGCGTCGCGACAGGCCTCGACCATCCCGATGAGCCCGGAAAGCCGCTGGACCTCGGCGGGGTCTTGGGCCCGTTCTATGGAGACGCGCAGAGCCAGGCCAAAGAGAATGGAAAAGACGATGATCGGCAAGAAGTTGCCCGTGGCCAATGCCTCAAAGGGGTTGGTGAACATGCGATAGAGCATGTCGATCAGGGTCGTCGTTCCCTTGACGGGGGGCGCAGGTGTATCAGGGGCCACGTCGGCGGACGGCACCATGGCCTCCCACTGCGCCCGGTCGATGCCACTGCCGGGGTTGATCAGCATGGCCAGAAGCACCCCCACGACCGCCGCCGCGAACGAGCACAAGAGATACCAGGCGAGCACCTTGATGCCCACGCGACCGAACTGCTGGACCGCGAGTCGTGAGGCGCCGGAAACAAGCGAAAAAAGAACCACCGGAATCACAATCATCTTGAGCATGTGCACGAAGACGGTCCCGAAGGGTTCTACCATTCGTAAAAGGGCGGCGGTGTCCTCTCCGGCGGATTGCGAGACGACCCAAAGCGCGACCCCGGCGGTGGCGCCGGCGGCAAGGCCAACGAGGATGCGGAGAATCAACGATACACGGAAATACCATCCGATCAGCTTCTTCATACCGTACCCTTTCGCCGTCGGTGAAAAGCGTCAGACGTGGGGGCGCCCGGATATCCCACGGTGGGGACCGCCTTGAAGCGTAGACAGTAGCATGGGCAAGGCGGTTGTCAACAAGATCCTCCGTCGTGTCAGCTTCCGCGCCGGCAGGCGCGCTCCACACGCAGAGAACACGCCGCCTGTCTGCTTAGGATCACGCTGCCTTTCGGTCCCGATACGAGATAACGGGGGGCCGTCGAGTCCGGGGTGACCGAAAGGATGCCCTCTTCGACGGGTTGCCGGGGGGCATCCATGCCGGTGGGTTTCGTCGGACCTGTGGCAGATCGCTCCGGATAGCCGGTTGACCCTGCCGGTCTTTGTTCTTACATGCGGAGCACAGTTTGCCTGTTATTCTCTTGCAATACCGGCCGGTCCGATGTAAAGTCACTGGGAATTAGTTTGAACGACTTTGATCGGCGTTGCTGGGAGCCGTGGAGCGGGCAGCCGGATCCGCATGCTGGCCACGTCAAGCGGGGCCGTGGCTGTGGGCGTTGGGGCATGCCGGGTTTCCCGGATGAGGCCGGGGAGTCATAAGGGATTGGCAAGAAACAGCTTAGGCGGCGTAGCCAAGAGGCCTAAGGCGACGGTTTGCAAAACCGTTATTCGTGGGTTCGAATCCCACCGCCGCCTGTCCCCCTTCCTTTGTCCGCAAGCCTCTATTTGAACCCTTCGACGCGGCCATCGGTGTATTTGGCGATCGCGTCCTGCAGGTCGACGTCATTGATGTTGGCCAGGGTGCACAGCCAGGCGAAGACGTCGGCGAACTCTTCGGCCTTGGCGTCCTGGTTGTCACCGGCCAGGGCCGTGGCCAGTTCGCCGACCTCCTCGATGAACCACATAAACGTCGCGGGTGTGCCGCGCTGGCGGTCACGCTGCGCATACCGATCATGAATCAGCCGCTGAAACTGTTTGATGTCCATACGCTGGTCCGTTCGTGGGTCCTATTTTGCCCCGATCATATCAGCCAGCGTGGCTTTTTCACACACTTTTCGCATGGCTTCGGCGGCGCGGCTGCAAACCTCTTCCATCTTGAGGCTGAAGGGCACGTTGTTCGTCTGCTCGGCCATGTAGGCTTCGCCGCGAATGGGCCCTTCGACGGCCTCGATGATCTCGACCAGACTGACCTTGTTGGCGGGCTTGGCCATCGTAAAGCCCCCGCGGGGTCCCCGCTTGCTGATCAGCACGCCGGTGCGGACCAGTTGTTGCAGGATTTTGAGCAGGTACTCGACGGGGATGCCGTACTCCTCGGCGATCCGGCCGGCGAGTACCGGTTTGCTCTTCTGGTTCAGGGCAATGTAGGCCACGCCCATCAGGGCATACTCCGACGATCGGCTCAGCTTCATTTTCAACCTCCATGATAGAGTCCGGCCGCACATCAAGAACCACGACCCTTACGCCCCCATCGTCCCGGCGGCCGTAAGACAGGGGCGCGGGGGACTAACCTGTTTCACGTGTATAAGACACATAATATAGAGGCGTGGCATCATCCGTGCAAGAGGTAGCTGGTCGAAAAGACAAAATGGGGTTGGCGCAGCTTGGGACCTGGATTGTGTTTGCGGCTCCGTAAATCGGGCGGGGTACCATACCCACGCTTGCGGGGGGATGCTCTGGCCGCCTCCAGATGCCGGGGCTTGTCCCCCCACCTGCCTGGGTCGGTTCATCCTTTACAAACACCTTCCGGCGGCCTAAAGTAGCCGTGCACTCTGACCAAAAACGATCGGCGGACAACGATGGATCAAGAGCTTTCCAAGGTATATGACTCGGCGGCGGTGGAAGCGCAGGCCCAGGCGATCTGGCAGGCGGGGGGGCACTTTCATGCCCGGCCCGATGGGGCCGGGCGGCGGTCCTATTGCATCGTCATCCCGCCGCCCAACGTGACGGCCCCGCTGCATCTGGGCCACGCGCTGAACAACACCCTCCAGGACATCCTCATTCGCTACCACCGCATGCGGGGCGACAACACGCTGTGGATGCCGGGTACGGACCACGCGGGGATCGCCACTCAGACGGTGGTGGAAAAGCGGCTGTTGGCCGAGCAGGGCAAGCGACGCACGGACTTCGAGCGGGAGGATTTCGTCGCGCGGGTTCAGGCGTGGAAGGACGAGTACGAGGCCCGCATCATCAGCCAGCTCAAGGCGATGGGCTGCTCGTGCGACTGGGCCCGGACGCGGTTCACGATGGACGAGGTCTGCGCCCGGGCGGTGCGGGAGACGTTTTTCCGCCTGTTCCGAGACGGCCTGATCTACCGCGGCAAGCGGCTGGTAAACTGGGACCCCGCGACCCAAACCGTGCTGGCCGACGACGAGGTGGAGCACGAGACGGTGCAGGGGCACTTTTGGTACCTGCGGTACCCCCTGGTTACGCCCGTGCGGATCGATGGGCAGGTGCTGGAGCACGTGACGGTGGCGACGACGCGGCCGGAGACGATGTTGGGCGATACGGCCGTGGCGATGCACCCGGCCGATCCGCGGGCCGCGGCCTTGGTGGGCAAGATGGTGCGGCTGCCGATTGTGGGGCGGCTGATCCCCATCATCGCCGATGAGCACGTGGTATTGCCCGATCCCGACAGCGAGGATGAGAAGGCCCGGTACGGCACGGGGTTCTTGAAGGTCACGCCCGCCCACGATCCGTATGACTGGGAGATCGGCCAGCGGCACGGGCTGGCCGTCATTAACGTGCTGGCGCCGGACGGGACGATCAGCGAGCGGCATGGCTGGGCCGACTGGGACGAGGTGCAGAATCCGGACGTGGAGGCCCTGCTGGGCATGGACCGGTTCGAGGCCCGTGAGGCGGTGGTGGAGTACTTCCGTCAGGAGAAGCTGCTGGCCGAGGTGCGGGAGTATACGCACGAGGTGGGCCACAGCTACCGCAGCCACGTGCCGATTGAGCCGTACCTGTCCGATCAGTGGTACGTGGCGGTCAAGAAGCCGATTGACGGCCTGGCCGAGACGTTCGGCACGGGCCTGATCGAGGGCACCGATGTGCCGGTCAACTCGCTGGCGGGCCTGGCCCTGAGGCCGCTGGTGGATGGCCGGCTGCGGTTCACGCCGGATCGCTACGCCAAGACCTACCAGACGTGGCTGGAGAACCTGCGCGACTGGCCCATCAGCCGCCAACTCTGGTGGGGACACTGGATTCCGGTTTGGCATTTCACACTCAGTAATAGCGGGGAATACTCCGGGGCACTGGACGAACTGAAGAGTCTCCTTCGGAAGATGGGGATGTGCGGACAGTTGTGGGCATACCAAAAGGAAGGTAACCTCTTTTCGGTATACGTCTGCCTGCAAGTGGCTGAGGATGACCACATTTTGGATGCGCTCGTTGCATTCAGCCAGCAGATTGCCCGTTCCGGGCAAGCGTACAGCCCGGGGCAGCAATTGCGGGCACCCGAGCCGCCCCCGGATGAGGTGAAGAGGTATCAACGTGATGCACTTGCGTATCTTGAGCGATTCGTTGTAGATGAAATCAGTCGTGACGAGGACGTGCTGGACACTTGGTTCAGCTCGGCGTTGTGGCCGTTCAGCACGCTGGGTTGGCCGGAGGACACGCCCGAATTGAAGACGTACTACCCGGGCGATGTGCTGTGCACGGCGCGGGAGATCATCACGCTGTGGGTCTCGCGGATGGTGATGATGGGCCAGTATTGTGTCGGCGATATTCCCTTCCGTGACGTATACATCCACGCGATGATCCAGGACGGCCTGGGCCGCAAGATGAGCAAGAGCCTGGGCAACGGCATCGACCCGCAGGTGGTGATCGACAGCCACGGGGCGGATGCGATGCGGTTCACGCTGGCCAGCATGACGACCGATACGCAGGATGTGCGGATGCCGGTCGAGGAGATGACGCTGCCGGATGGCCGGACCGCGAACACGAGCCCCAAGTTCGACATCGGGCGGAACTTCTGCAACAAGCTGTGGAACGCCTCGCGGTTCGCGATGATGAACCTGCAAGGGATGGAGGCCGGGCGGTTCGACGCGGGAAGGATGAAGCCGGTGGATCGGTGGATCCTCTCGCGGCTGGCCTCGACGATCGCTGAGGTGACCGATGCGATCGAGCAGTACCGCTTCAACGAGCCGATCAACGCGCTGTACCGCTTCTTCTGGAACGAGCTTTGCGACTGGTACCTCGAGTGGGCCAAGCCGCGGATGGCCGATGATGGGGACCGGCCCATCGCGCAGGCGGTGCTGGCGTTCGTGCTGGATCAGACCTTACGGCTCCTGCATCCGTTCGTGCCGTTCATCACCGAGGGCATCTTCGCCCGGCTCAACGAGGTCGCGCCCCAACGGGATCTGGGACCGCTGGCGACGGCGACGGCGTCGGAGGCGCTGATCGTGGCCGCCTGGCCCGCCCGGCGGGATGAACAGATCGATCCGGACATCGTACGACAGATGGAGCGGGTGCAGGGGGTGATCCGGCAGATTCGCGAGGTGCGCAACCGCTATACGATTCCGCCCAAGGCCGAACTGCGGGCCTCGGCGACCGGCCCGGCCCAGTCGTGCGCCGAATTGGCCGAGCACGCGGCGTTGGTATGCCAACTGGCGGGGTTGGAGGCCTTTGACGTCGGGGCGGACCTGGCCAAGCCGGCCAACGCCGCCGCGGCGGTGGTGGAGGACTTGCAGGTGTTCGTGCACGAGGTGATCGACCCCCAGGCCGAGCGGCAGCGGCTGGACAAGCAGCGGCAACAGATCGAAGGGGCGCTGCGGGGCGTGCGGGCGAAGCTGGAGAACCCGAACTTCGTCGAGCGGGCCAAGCCGGAAGTGGTGGCCCAGGCGCGGCAGCGCGCAAGCGAGCTAACCGAACAGCTCCAGGCGGTCGAGAGCCACCTGGCGGAGCTGGATTGACCGGAGCGTGCGACGACCGGCCACGGCGGTCGGCGGGCGGGTCCGGCGGAGGCGAAGAGCCGATGGAAGTCCCGGTGGAACTCTCGAAAATCCTGATCAACGAGGCGGACGACAAGCAGATCATCGTCCTGGCGGAGATCAACGGCGAGCGACGGTTTCCGGTCGTGATCGGCATGCCGGAGATTCTGGCCATTGACCGGCGGCTCAAGGGCATCGAGCTGCCGCGACCCATGACGCACGACCTGCTGGCCGGCACGATTCGCGCGCTGGGCGGACGGCTGGACCGCGTTGTCGTGACGGACCTGCGGGATCACGTGTTCCATGCCGAGCTGGTGATCGACCAAGGCGGGCAGACGGTGCGGATCGACAGCCGACCCTCGGATGCGATCGCGCTGGCCGTCGGACTGGAAGCGCCTATCTTCGTGGACGAGCAGGTGTTCGATAAGATGATGATGTGAAGCTCAGCAGGACGATCAGCCCCACGGCGATGCACAAAAGGCTGTCGGCGACGTTGAACGCCGGCCAACGGTAATCGATGATGGGGATGACCACCTCGATCCAGTCCCGCACGGCCCCCTCGTTGAAGACCCGGTCGTAGAGATTGCCCAAGATCCCCGCCGTCAAAAGCCCCAGGGCGACCTGCAAGAGGCGTTGTCGGGCGGAGGTGAACAGGAACAAACCCAGCACGACAAGCAGGGCCAACCCCGATACGGCCAAGAGCAGTCCTGTACGCCCCTGAAACATACTGAAGGCCGCCCCGCGATTGAAGCGGATCACGAGCCACACGTAGTCCTGCACCACGGTATACCGTTGGTCGGGCAGCGTGCGAAGCCAATCGTGAACGGCCGACTTGGTCCAGAGATCCGCCGCCAGGCCCAGCGCTGCAAGGAGCCAGAACACCAGGTGCCCCGGCAGATCGGACCATTGACGCGACACAGGGCCGGCGTCATTCGAGGCCGACGGCGTCGAGCCGCTCGTCCTGGTTTGCGAAGGGGCGTCCGGCATCGGCGGCTCACTCGCCGTATTTATCCAGCAGTTCCTGGAGCTTGGGCTGCTCGGGTTCGATCTTCAGGGACGTGCGCCATTCCTCGATGCCCTGGGTCTTGAGGGCCGGATCATTGGTGGCGATGCTCTTGATGACATAGGCCACGCCCAGACCCTTGTGGGCCATCCAGTCCTCATCGTCCAGCGCCACGGCCCGGAGGTAGCTCTCGATCGCCTCGTCGGTCTTCTCAAGCTTAAGCTTGGCGAAACCAAGGTATTGATGGGCCATGCCGTTTTGCCCGTCGATCTCGATGGCCGTGTTGAGCAGCTCCTCGGCCGCGGCGAACCGACCCGTCCGCAGGTAGGCGACCGCCAGGGCGACCATGATCTTGGGGTTGTTGCCCTCCAATTCAAGGGCCCGCCGGTAGGCCCGGATGGCCTCTTCGTGATCCTTGTTCGCCTCGTGGATGTCGCCCAGCAGCAGCTCGGGGTCGGCCGCCTGCGGGTCGATCTCCTTGGCGCGACGCCCGTACTGGGCGGCCTGCTCGTAGTCCTCCGTCTCGTAGTAGCACTTGGCGGCGCTGATGTGCGCCTCATAGTGCTGGGGCTCCAGCTCGCAGGCCCGCACGTAGGCCTTGATCGCCCGCGTCCACTGTTTCATGATCTGGGTCACTTTGCCGAGGTTGAAGAAGTCCTTGAACGACCACGGGTCCATCGTCGTGGCGGCCTCGTAGGCCTCGGCGCTCTTTTCGTATTGCTGGAGCTTCTGGTAGATGTCGCCCTTCATGGAATAGGCCAGGGCGAATTCCGGGTCGAGCAGGACGGCGGCGTTGAGCTTCTCGATGGCCTTGTCGTGCTCGTTGAGATCGTTGAGCATCATGGCGTCAACGTAGAGGCTGACGGCCTGCTCCTGTTGCTTGGTGAACATTCGTGGCTGGGCGCAGCCGGTCAGCATCATCGCCGCCATCAGCAGCGCAAATCCCACGGCCCGGCATCGTGACGTCGTTCTGGGCATAGAAAGCTCCCTTCGGTTATAGTGTGTGACCGGCTGACAGGGCTCGCCACACGTGAGGCGGCATTATAGTCGGATGCCCGGAGGCTGTCAACGCCGCCGCCGCCGCGGAATCGGGCGAACTGATCGGCCGGTCGCGCTGCCCACGACGCGGAAAATCGCACCCTTCGTGCCATGCCGGATGGGATGCGGTATATCTTTGGATACCGAGCAAGATGTTTTCGGACAGCGGCTTGCGTTTGGTGGCGGGGCGTGTATAATGCCCACGTTTTACGGCTGACCTGCCGAGGGTGATGCGGCCGGGAGGCATCACGGGGCCCCAAGGGCCACGGCGCCTTTTCTCGTCCCGGCAAGGAGACACCGGTATGACTATCAGACACGTCCTTTTCCTTTTCTTGATCAGCGGTGTCGTTTCGGTCTGTGTGGGCCAGGAGGCACCGTGGCAAAGCCTGTTCGACGGCAAGAGCCTGGACGGTTGGCAGGTGCGCGGCGGCGTGGCCGAGTATCGCGCCGAGGAGGGTTGTATCGTCGGCCGCACCGTGGAGGGCAGCGCCAATACCTTCCTCTGCACCGAGCGAGAGTACGGCGATTTCATTCTCGAGCTGGACGTGCAGTGCGACCCGAAGCTCAACAGCGGCATCCAGGTGCGCAGCCACGTGTACTATCACGATACCGTCGTTCCCGTGTGGCGGGATGGACGGCGGATCGAGGCCCGACACAAGGCCGGGGACGTGTATGGCTATCAGGTAGAGATCGCCTCGACGGCCAGCGGCAGCAGCGGCGGCGTATGGGACGAGGCCCGCAAGAGCCTGTGGTTGTACGCGACAGCCCAGGACCCCGTCGCGTCCAGGGCCTATAAGGAAGGCCAGTGGAACCATTATCGAATTGAGTGCATCGGGCCGCGGATTCGCACGTTTGTCAACGGCGTGCCGTGCGCGGACTTCGTGGATACGACGGATCTGAGCGGCTTCATCGGGCTGCAAGTGCACAGCGTGCCCCGCGGCGTGGAGGCCCAAGTCCGCTGGAAGAACATCCGCATCAAAGACCTGGGGCGGCACGTGTGGAAGCCCCTCTTCGACGGTCAGACGCTGGATGGATGGCATACGCTGCCAGGCGGGGCGTGGAAGGTGGAAAGCGGCACGCTGATCGGGACCTCCTCGGCGTCGGAGAGCCGGCACGGGTTGCTGGTAAGCGACGAGGTGTTCGGCGATTTTGTCGCCCGCGTGCGGTTTCAGTCGCTCAAGGGCAACAGCGGGCTTTATTTCCGTGCGGATGAATCCGGCGATGCGGTGGGGGTGCACGGCTTCCAGGCGGAGATTGACCCGGCCAACGACGTGGGGGGGTTGTACGAAACGGGCGGTCGTGCCTGGGTGGTTCAGCCCTCGGCTCAGGACGTGGCGACGTGGTTTCGGCCGGGCGAATGGAACACCATGACGGTTTACGCCCGCGGGGGCGACATCGTCGTGCACGTCAACGGTTACAAGACGGCCGAATTGAAGGATGATCCGGGCCGAAAGAAAGGTCGTCTGGCCCTGCAAATGCACGGCGGGCAGGACATGGACGTGCGGTTCAAGGACGTGTCGATCCTGGCGGTGGGCAAGGTCTCCGAGCCATTCAACGGCAAGGACCTGGACAATTGGATGGCCAATGCCGGCAGCGGCAAGGCGAATCTGTGGACCGTGGGCGTGCCGGCGGTCGACCCCGCCGACCCGAAGCTCCTGGCGGTGCGTCCGGGCACGGGCGCGATGATCAATGCGACCCAGGCCCATGGCCAGAGCCAGGATTTGTATTCGAAGCAGCGGTTCGGGAGCGGGCGCTTTGAGGTGGAGGTCATGGTGCCCCGCGGCAGCAACAGCGGCGTGTACCTGATGGGCGAGTACGAGGTGCAGGTGCTGGATAGCTTCGGACGTACGACGATGGGGTCCGGCGACATGGGAGCCATCTATGGGGCGGCCCCGCCTCCCGTGAACGCGACGACGCCGCCCGGCACGTGGCAGAAGTACGTCATCGACTGGCAGGCACCGGTGTTTGACAGCGCGGGACGGAAAATCAAGAACGCCCGCTTCATTCGCGTCATGCTCAATGGCCGCCTCCTGCACGAGAGCCTGGTCATGCCGCAGCAGACGCCGGGTGGCGTGGACGGCCGCGAGAAGCCCACCGGCCCCCTGATGTTCCAGGGCAATCACGGGCCGGTGGCGTACCGCAACATCGTCGTAACCGAGTGGTAATCGATAGTCGGGGCGTCGCCCGGGCCTTTGGGCGGCCCGTCCCGGCGGGTCGGTGGCCGATCCGTCTTGGTTGGGAGACAGGTGGGATGGACAAGTGGACACGCCGCGCATTTCTGCGCGCATCGGTGGGAACCGGATTGGCGCTGAGTATGGGAGGCGCCGCCGGTTTTCTTCTTTCGGGGGTGGAGGCGATTGGCGTCGAGGCAGGCGGTTCGCCTAACGTGTTGCTGATCATGACCGATACGCAACGCCTGGACGATATGGGGGCCTACGGCAACCCCGCCATCCAGACGCCGCACCTGGACGCCCTGGCCCGGGGCGGCGTGAAGTTCACCGGTTGCCACACGCAGTACCCGGCGTGCATGCCCGCCCGGGCGACGATCTTTACGGGGCGCTACCCGATGGCCCATGGCGTGTGGTCCAACGGCGTGCCGCTGCCCGAGACCGAAACCACGCTGGCGGATATCTTCGCCGCGGCGGGGTATCGCACGGGCGGCGCGGGCAAGTTTCACTTCCTGCCGCACTGGCCCTATCGCAAGAGCAGCCTGCCGACGATGGACACGCATCCGAAGCCGTTTTACGGGTTCCAGGAGTTCCACCTGGGCGAGGACGGCCGCAGCGGCGAACACCATGCGTGGATCAGGGAGCATCATCCGGAGTACGACGACAAGCCCGATGACCAGCTTCCGGTCGAGGTCCACAACAGCGGCTGGACGACGCGGCACACGATCGACTTCATCACGCGATGCGTCAGTGAAAAGACGCCCTTCTTTGCGTTTTGCAGTTTCGTGGATCCGCACCAGGCCTACAACCCGCCCCCGCCGTACAAGACCCTGTACGATCCGAAGGATATGCCCGATCCGGTCCGGCGGGACGATGAGCTGGAGCACAGCCGGTTTCGTTCGACCGCTCGGAGCCCCAGCATGATGCGTCATACGGAACGGGTTAAGGAGCAGCGGGCCAAACACTACGGCGAGATGACCCTGATCGACACGTGCGTGGGTCGTTTGGTCGAGACGCTGGATGCGCTGGGCGTGCGATCGAACACGCTGATCGTTTTCGTCGCCGATCACGGCGATATGCTGGGCGATCACTGGCTGTGGTGGAAGGGGCCGTATCATTACGCCGGCTGTACGAATGTGCCATTATTTTTCAATTGGCCCGGTCGCATCGGCGCCGCACGGACCATCGAGGGCATGGTTCAGCAGACCGATATTCTGCCGACGATCTGCGAATTGGCTGGATTGGAGGTGCCCCTTGGCGTGCAAGGTCGAAGCCTGGCGCCCGTCTGCCGGGGAGGCACGGACCAGACGCCCTACGATTACGCGTACATCGAGTCCGTCAGTTCGGGCGCCTATGCACCGGACTGGCAGGGGCCGGGTGGAACGCGTCCCGCGACCGACCGGCGACATACGACCGACACGTTCACGATTCGCAGCCGCAAGTGGCGTTTCACGATTTTCAGCGGCACGGATGATGGAGAGCTGTACGATTTGGAGAAGGACCCCAATGAGTTTGACAACCGGTTTCATGACCCGGCCTACGGTTCGATGCGGGGTGAGCTGATGGCCATTCTCCTGGACCGCGTGGGGCGGACCCGCGACCCGTTGCCCGCGAGGACGCGGCCGTATTGATCCTGGGGTGGCAGTGAGGCGCTGTTCGCATGGAGCGAGATGAGAGGCATGGCCAACATCAAGGACGTTGCCCGACTGGCCGGGGTGTCCATCGCGACGGTCTCACACGTGACGCGGGGCACGAAATTCGTCAGCGAGCCCTTGCGCAAGCGGGTGTACGACGCGATCGAGGCGTTGGGCTATGAGGTCAACCCCGTCGCCAGCGGACTCAAGAGCAAGAACACCCGCGTAATCGGGATCGTGTTGTCCAATCTCAATAGCGTGTTCTTCCCGCCCGTCGTCAGGGGCATCGAGGACGTTGTCTCCAAACGCGGCTATCGGCTGACCTTCTGCAATACCGACTTCAGCGATACGCGGGAGCGCGAGGTGGTCCGCATGTTGCGGGGCAGTTGGATCGACGGGATCATCCTCGACAGCGTCGCGGACTTCAAGAATACCGAATACGTGCGGTTTCTGTCGCGGCTGGGCGGGCCGAAGAAGCGGATTCCCGTGGTGTCGCTGGAGCGAAAGGTCGATCGCGACGCGATTCTCTCAGTGCGGATCGACAATTACGAGGGATCGCGGCTGGCGGTGCGACACCTTGTGGCGTGCGGCTGCCGTCGGCTTGTGCACATTGCCGGGCCGGCCTTCTGCTCCATGGCCAACGATCGACTGTGCGGCTTCAAGGATCAGGTGGAGCAAAGCGGTCTGGCGGCCGGGTCCAAGGCCATCGCCAAGGGGGATTTCTCACCGGAACGGGGCTATGCGGCGATGCAGCAACTGCTCCATGACAATCTCGATCTGGATGGCGTGCTCAGCGCCAACGACCAGATGGCTATCGGAGCGCTCAAGGCCTTGGCCGAGCAGGGCCGTCGTGTCCCCGACGACGTCAAAATCGTCGGATTCGACAACATCTTCGTGTCCAGCCTAGTCGAGCCGCCCCTGACGACGATTGACGTGCCGCGCTATGAGATGGGGCGGGCCGCGGCGGAATTGCTGCTCGAACGGTTGGCCGATCCGGAGGCCAAGCTGCACGATGTGCTGTTGCCCATTCACCTGGTGGTTCGCCGTTCAACGGACCCAACCGCCCGGACCGAGTGGGACCTGCAAAGCTGGTAGCGCGCCGCAGGCGCCCCGGTGTGCGGCATAGACCAGAAGCGTCCCCTGACGCTGTTTTGCGGTGGGGGACGGCGCTTCTTCGTAGCGGTCGGCTTGTCAGTCCAGCAGCCGCTCGAGTTCGGCCACGTCGGGCAGTTCGACCTCGCCGCTGCGGCGCCACTCTTCGAAACGGTCACGCATCCGTTGGCTGACCCGTTGCCGTTCCTCGTCCGACATCATCTGCCATCGCTGGCCCAAGGCCCTGAATCTCTCGGCCTGGGCTTCTCTCTGTTCGGGGGACATGGCCTGCCATCGTTGAATGCCCAGGAGAAACCCCTGTCGCAGCCGCGTCTGTTCGGCTTCGGTCAGCTCCAGATCGCTCCACAGGGTCCTCCAGTCGCCGATGCCGCCGCCGGATGCCCCCGTGTGCTCCGGCTCCCACGGCCGATCGTGGCTGGCCATGGAGCCGGCCGGGCGCGACGATGGGGGTTCCACGTCGGTGGCGGGCGTGGCGTGCTCGGCCGTGGCGATGCTCTCATCCAGCCATTGCAGAAACTGGCGGTCCTCCTCGCTGAGAGGGGGCGGCTGGTCGGATCCGGCCGTGGTGCCGCTTGCCGAGGGAGACGACGGAACCGGCGTCGCGCCCTCCGGGCCGCCGACCTCTTCGGGCTGCGTGTAAAGGGTCCAGACCCCGACCCCGACCCCCACCAGAATCGCGATTCCCAAAAGCACGGCCGGCAATGCGATGTGCAGGTAACGTCTGTTCATGGCCTTCTCCGTACAATCTGACAGGACCTTGCTTCACTGATTATACGCCTTTTCTCCTGCGGGGGTTACATGTTTTCACCGGGTGCCGGCGCGGGACGTGGGGTTTCGCATTGACCCCGCCGGTGGCGCGGACTACAATCCCCAATCTTGTCGCAGGGGCGAACGTATGCGCTGGTTTCTGAGGGACGTGGCGAGGTCTAATGATTACGGTCAATGAGAACTTCTTGAAGCTGCGGGCCGGGTACCTGTTTCCCGAAATTACCCGGCGAGTGACGGCATTTGCGGCGGAAAACCCCGATGCCCGGATCATCAAGCTGGGCATCGGCGACGTCACCGAGCCGTTGGTCCCGGCGGTGATCGAGGCCATGCACCGGGCGGTCGATGAGATGGCCCGGGCCGAGACGATGCGAGGTTACGGGCCCGAGCAGGGGTACGAGTTTCTGCGTCGGGCGGTCGTGGAGAACGACTATCGGCCGCGAGGCGTGCCGGTGGAGGCCGATGAGGTCTTCATCAGCGACGGCAGCAAGTGCGACACGGGCAATATCCAGGAGCTGTTCGGCGTGGACAACGTGGTGGCCGTTTCGGATCCGGTCTACCCCGTCTACGTGGATACGAACGTGATGGCCGGGCGCACCGGCAAGGCCGATGACCGGGGCCGTTACGAGGGAATCGTGTACATGCCCTGCATGGAGGACAACCAGTTTGTGCCCGCGTTGCCCGGCGAGCCGGTGGATCTGATCTACCTGTGCTATCCGAACAATCCAACCGGCGCGGTCGCCTCGCACGATCAGCTCCGCGTGTGGGTCGAATACGCCAAGGCGAATCGCGCGATCATCCTGTTCGACGCGGCGTACGAGGCGTTCATCACGGAGCCCGATGTGCCGCACTCGATCTACGAGGTGCCCGGCGCGCGGGAGGTGGCGGTGGAGTTCCGCAGCTTTTCGAAGACGGCCGGCTTCACGGGGGTGCGCTGTGCGCTGGCGGTCGTGCCCAAGGGGCTCAAGGCCTGGTGCAAGGACGGCACGGCGGTGGACCTGCATCCCTTGTGGAGCCGGCGGCACTGCACGAAGTTCAACGGGGCCAGTTACATCTCGCAGGCCGGCGCGGCCGCGGTCTATACGGACGCCGGGCGTGACCAGGTGCGCCGTGTGATCGACCTGTACATGGACAACGCCCGTATGATGCGGCAGGCCCTGCAGCAGGCCGGTTACACCGTTTACGGCGGGGTGAACGCCCCGTACTTGTGGCTTCGGACGCCCGATGGAATGGCCTCGTGGGACTTTTTTGACCGACTGTTACGCCAGGCGCATGTGGTTGGCACGCCCGGGGCCGGGTTTGGGGCGGCCGGTGAAGGTTACCTGCGGCTCAGCGCCTTCAACCATCCCGAACGGGTGCGTGAGGCGATGGAGCGTATGGCACGCCTGTAGGCGACGGGGCGGATATGCCGCAGTCGCGTGGACAAGTCGTGGCCTGCATCGGCTTGGGCGGCAACCAGGGCGACCGCGAGGCCTGCCTGGAGGCCGCGCGGCAGGCCCTGGCGCGGACCGAGGGCGTCACGCTGGAGGCCGCCAGCGGGGCTTACGAGACGGCGCCCCTGACGCAAGCCTCGCAGGGGGCGTACTTGAACGCCGTGGCGCGGGTCCGCACGCATCTGGAGCCGGAGGCCCTGTTGCGGCGGCTGCAGGAGATCGAGACCCAACTGGGCCGCCGGCGGACGGGACGCTGGCACGACCGGCCGATCGATCTGGACTTGCTGTTGTATGGGGATCGCGTGATCGAGCGGGATGAACTGATCGTGCCGCACCCGGAGATGCACCTGCGAAGCTTTGTGTTGCGGGGGCTGTGCGAAGTGGCCCCGGATAGGATCCATCCCAGGCTCGGTTGCTCGATGCGGATCCTGGCCGAGCGGTTGGGGGGTGGGGACTTCGTGCGGGACCCGAACCGCCCTCAGCTCGTGGCCGTGGCCGGCTGTATCGGCGCGGGTAAGACCACGCTGGCACGGGCCCTGGCCGAGGCGTTGGAGGGGGAAATGATCGCCGAGGCCTACGATACGAATCCGTACCTGCCGCAGGTATGCGCGGGCCGCAGGGACCTGGCCTTGGACAGCCAGTTGTACTTTTTGCGGAGCCGCGTCGAGCAGTTGAACCGGGACCGTCTCGTGCCGGGCGGGGTCTATGTCAGCGATTACGTGTTTGACAAGGATCGTCTGTTTGCCCGGCGGACATTGGACGGCGCTCAGTACGCGGCGTACGATACACAGGCCCAGGCATTGGTCGATCGGGTGGCCGAGCCCGTAGTCGTCGTTTTTTTGCGGGTCGCCGCCGAGGTGTGTCTCGAGCGGATCCACCGACGCAATCGACCTTATGAGCAGAAGTTGCGGCTCGCGTCGTTGCGCACATTGATCGAGCAGTACGAGGCGCTGTTCGCCGCCTGGCGGCGATGTCCGGTGATCCGAGTGCATGGGGACCGGTTCGACGGACGCCGGGCGGAGGATCGAGACTGGATCGTGCAACAAGTCCGGGCCTACCTGTGTCCGGTGGGGAAGGCAAAGGCCGTTCATGGAGATTGTGGAAACCATCAACGAGGTGCGTGAGCACCTGGTCCGGGCGCGAGTCCCCGGTCGTGTGGGACTGGTGCCCACGATGGGGGCCCTGCATGCCGGTCACGCCTCGCTGATCGAGGCGGCCAGGCGGGCGTGCCACACGGTGGCGGTCAGTATCTTCGTGAATCCGACGCAGTTCGGGCCGAACGAGGATTTTGACCGCTATCCCCGAAACCTGCGGGCCGATGCGGACCTCTGCGAGCGACTGGGCGTGGATCTGATCTTCGCGCCGTCGACGCGGGAGATGTATCCGCGGGTGAATCGCACGTGGGTGGACGTGGAGAAGCTCAGCGAGCCGCTGTGCGGGGCCCGTCGGCCGGGGCATTTCCGGGGGGTGACGACGGTCTGTGCGAAGCTGTTCAACATCGTTCAGCCGGATGCGGCGTACTTCGGGCAGAAGGACGCCCAGCAGGCAATCGTGATCCGGCGGATGGTGGCCGATCTGAACCTGCCGCTGGAGATTGTCGTTTGCCCCATTGTGCGTGAGCCGGATGGCCTGGCGATCAGCAGCCGCAACCAGTATCTGGACGCCGTTCAACGACAGGAGGCAACACGGCTCTATCAGGCGTTGTCCGCCGCGCGGCGGCGGTTCGCCGAGGGGGTTCGCGAGACGGCGGCCCTGATCGCGGCGATGCGCGAGGTCCTTTCGCAGTCGCCAACGATTCGCGTGGAGTACGTGGACATCGTCGATGCCGAGACCCTGGAGCCGGTGGCGTCCATCGAGCGGCCGGCGCTGGCGGCCCTGGCGGCGCACGTGGGATCGACGCGGCTGATCGACAACACGATCTTGGACTTGAACGATCCGACCGCCTCGGTATAATGCACCGGTTTCGGATGTTCCCGGGAAGACGGCGATGTTGATTAAGGCATTGAAAGGCAAGATTCACCGTGGGACGGTGACCGACACGCGGGTGGATTACCCCGGCAGCGTCGGCGTGGACGCGGACCTGCTCGAGGCCGCGGGCATCCTTCCGTATGAGGAGGTGCTGCTGGCCAACGTGACCAACGGGGCCCGCGTGGAGACCTATATCGTGAGCGAGCCGGCCGGCAGCGGACGGATCATCGTGCTGGGGGCCGCCGCGCGGCGGTTCAGCCCCGGCGACTTGGTGATCCTCATGAACTTCGCGTACTTCACGGCGGATGAACTCAAAGGCCACAAGCCGAAGGTCGTGGTGCCGGACGCCCACAACCGAATTGAAAGGATTCTCTAACCGCGATGCACCCCGAGCTGTTCCAACTGCCGATCGTGCAGGTGACGGTCAAGAGCTACGGCACCATGATGGTCATCGGCTTCGTGTTGGCCGTCCTGCTCATGCGCCGGCTGATGAAGGGCCAGGGGGAGAATCCTGAGAACATCGTGAATCTGGCCCTGTACGCGCTGATCGCCGGGGTGATCGGCGCCCGCATCATGTACGTGATCGACTACTGGCCCAGCTACCGCGACGATCCGCTGTCGGTCTTTGCGGTCTGGCAGGGGGGGTTGGTCTACTTGGGCGGGGTGATCCTGGCGGTGGCGGTGGTGCTGATCTATCTGTTCGCGCGGCGGCTGCCGGTGCGGTTGTACCTGGATGTGCTGAGCATCGGATTGATGCTGGGGCTGTCCTTTGGGCGGATCGGCTGCTTTTTGAACGGTTGCTGCTTCGGCAAGGTCACCGACTGCCCCCTGGGCGTGCGGTTTCCCTACGGTTCGCCGGCGTACCTTAACCAGGTGTTCCCGGACCCGGCTCGGAATCGCGACAAGCCCTTGCTGAATTTGCCGCCCGAGTACTACGGCTATCTGGGCGAGGACGGCCAATGGTACCCGGTCGAGAAGGAGGCGGTGAAACTGCAGGCCCCCCTCAAGCCGCGCCGCCTCTTGACGGAAGAACAGCTCGAGCAGGTGGCCCACGGGCCGTATCGGGCCAGGCCGGTGCATCCGACGCAGTTGTACTCCTCGGCCAACGCCGCGTTGTTGTGTTTGATTCTCTACTTGTTCTGGCGTTTCGTCGGTCGATCACGGCCGGGAACCACGTTCAGCCTGATGTTCATTCTGTATGGCTGCGCGCGATTTGGCCTGGAGACGCTGCGGAACGACAACCCTTTCCTGTACGACAAGTGGTGGGTCATCTATCCTGGGGGGACCGAGTCGCAGAACCTGGGCCTTTACATGGCCGCGTTGGGGGCGGTTCTCCTGATCTTCTTCTGGGTCCGGGGTCGAAAGCGGGCGTGAGTATCGTCTCGCTATTCAGAGATTCTCCGTGGGACCCTCGTTTCGCAAAACCTCACGCAATGCATCGCAGAAGCCGTCGATCTGGTCGTCGGTGTGATCGGCCTGCAGGCTGACCCGCAGGCGGGCGGTCCCCGGCGGGACGGTGGGCGGGCGGATCGCCGCGACGAAGTAACCGCGATCCAAGAGGGCCCGTGAGACCTTCACGGCCCGGTCGGCCGATCCCAGCAGGATCGGCACGATGTGCATCGTGCCGGGGGCGGACAATCCCATCTCGGCAAGTCGGCCTCGGAGGCGCGCGGCATTCCTGGCCAGGCGGTGACGCCTCTCGGATTCGGTTTGGAGAATATCCATGGCCGTCAGCACCGCGGCGCAGTGGGCCGGTGGGGGGGCCGTGGTGTAAATGAAGGCCCGGGCCCTGTTGATCAGATAGTCGATCACGACCCTGGGGCCGGCGACGATGGCGCCCGATGCGGCCAGGGCCTTGCCCAGCGTGGCGACAACGATGTCGATCTCGTCGAGCAGCCCCGCGGCCTCGGCCAGCCCGGCGCCGGTCGGGCCCAGGCACCCGATGGCGTGGGCCTCGTCGAGGATCAAGATGGCTTTGTGTCGCCGCCTCAGCTCGACCAGCCGGGCCAGGTCGGGGATGTCACCGTCCATGCTGAAGACGCTTTCGGTCACGATGTATCGGTGGCGGGGGCCCTCCTGGGCCAGGAGGCGTTCCAGGCGAGACCCGTCGTTTCGGTCATACCGCCTGAAGCGGGCCGACCCGGCGGTCGCCCCGTCGATGAGGGAGGCGTGATCCATGCGGTCGAGCAGGACCAGGTCGCCGCGTTCGGGGAGCGTGCGCAAGAGGGCCTCATTGGCGGCGAAACCCGAACTGAACAGCAACGCCGCCTCCTTGCCCAGCCACGCCGCGAAGCGATCCTCCAGCCGGCGATGCAACTCCATGGTTCCTGAGATCAGGCGGCTGGCGGCGGCCCCATAACCGTATCTCCGGACCGCCTCGGCGACCGCGTGGGCGATCCGAGGGTCGGCGGCCAGACTGAGGTAGTCATTGCTGCAAAACAGGATCTTCTCGCCGGGCTCGTCGGCCAGGCGGATGATGGGCCCTTGGGCCAAGACAACCGTGCGCAGCGATCGGGCCAGACCCTGTTGGGCCAGGGCATCGAGCCGGTCGCGTAGGAACGTGAAATCACTCATCTTCAGAAAATCCGTTTGGCCTGTGTATGATCGTGTCGATATTATAGAACCGTGTCGCCGAGGGGGACAGGTGGTTTCAATGGGTATCTACGATCGCGATTACAGCCAGGTGGACTATCGGCCGTCGGAGCAGCCGCCCGTACGCTTCGACATGCCGACCATTACGCCGGTGGTCAAGTGGCTTCTTGTTGTCAACATACTCGTATATGTGGTTCAGGCGATTTCCTACGGCACGGATCCGTTCGCCCCGTCGCCCATTGAGCGATGGTTCAGCGTGTTTCCGGAAACGTTTTTCGCCGCGGCGCAGGTGTGGCGATGGGTGACCTACCAGTTCCTGCACGCCACCCCGGGACACCTGCTGTTCAACATGTTCGTGCTGTTTCAGTTCGGACCGCTGATCGAGCGGCAGTTCGGCAGCCGACGTTTCCTGGTGTTCTATCTCAGCGCCGGCGCGGCTGGAGGGGTGCTGTACACGCTGCTTGCGGTGGTCCGTATACTGCCGGTGGGGTACCTTGTGGGGGCGTCGGGGGCGATCCTGGGTTTGCTGGGCGCCGGAGCCGTGCTGTACCCGCACCTTCGGGTGCTGTTCATGCTGATCGTGCCGATGTCGCTTCGACTTCTGGCGATTATTTGCGTCTTTATCAGCCTGGGGATGATCCTGGCCGGCCAGAACGCCGGCGGTGAGGTGGCCCACCTGGCCGGGCTGGCCGTGGGTGTGGGCTACACGCTGCTGCGGCCACGGCTGGACGGCGCCCTGTACCGACGTGGTCAAGGACGTTGGCAGCGCAAACAGGCCAAGGCCCAGGCCCTGCGTCGAGAGGTGGATCGGATTCTCGCCAAGGTGCACGAATCCGGCCTTCAAAGCCTGACGCGCAAGGAAAGACGTATGCTCAAGGAGGCGACGCGTCTGGAACAGGAAGGCCGATTGTAGGTCAGGTTCAGGGCCGTCCGATTCTCACGCCTTTGGTGATGCCCGCCAACCCTCAAAGAGGTCACGGTGCTTGGGGAGGCCTGGGCGGCGGCTGGAGCAGTTCCTTGACGCGATCCTGGGTGACCCGTTGTTTCTGCCGGGTCAGCCGCTGAAGCTCGTTCTTCTGGGCCTGGAGACTCTGCCGCATCTTCTCGATGCGGGCCTCGATTTCGGCGAACTTGATGTAGCGCTTCTGCACGATGACGTCAAATCGCCGGCTGACGACCTCGGCCAATTGTTCGACGAGGGCGTCGCGTTGTGGGCCTTGGGCGAGGGCGATCTCCGCCAGCAGGGTGTCCCGCTGATCCTGGAGATCGATATCGACCATGAGTACCTCGGCCAGCTCGGGATTGCGTTTCTGGGCCCGTATGACCGGCTCGTATCGACGGCGACTGACGGCGACCTGGTTGACGAACTCCTCGGGGTCTGCGTCGCGCAGGGCCTCCAGACGCTCGGCCTCCGGGGGGGCGTTCTCCTCGAGCCAGGCCATATACTCACCAAGCTGATCCATGAGATACTGACGCCATCGCGCGGCCCGTGCCTCCCGGCTTTCCTCCTGGGCCTCCTGGCGGGAGCCTTGGGGGGCCACGTCCTTGGCCTGTCGCGAGCCCGGGGGCGTCGGCGGCTCGGCGGCCTGCTGTCGCTGAACGATCTGATGCATCGTCAGGGCGAACTGGATCGGGTCCTTCTCGCGAAGCTGTCGGAACAGGCGGGCCCGCTGTGGCTGGGTCTGATCCCATTTTTCCAGAAGGGCCTCGATCTGGGCCTTGGTCACCAGCGGCTGTTCGATCTCTTGCTCGCCCTCGGCGGACCAGAGGCTTTCGTCCTGCCCGGCGGCTAGGGGGCAGAGGATCAACAGGGCGAGCACGACGACGCCTGTGGGGCTGTTCCATGCGTGATTGGCGAAGCGGCGAGCCGGCACGATCCTACCCTTTCCAGAAGTCGTCCAGGGACATAGTTGCCTCATCATCAAGAACGTCCTGCCCAATGGTTCCATCCGAATCGGGGGCCGAGACGTCGATCTGCAGTTCCTTCATGCTGTCGGCGAGTTCATCGAGCTCGGCGGAGATTTCCTCCAGGCGGGCGTCGCTTTCCACCTCGATGGCCCAGGTCGAGGCAGGCAACAGGGGTCCGGCGACCGGCGCCTGACCGGGGGCCGGCCGAAACACGTGATAGGCCGCCACGGCGATGACCGCCACGCCGGCGACCGAGGACAGAGCCCGCACCAGGGCCCGCCGCCGCCGTCGCCGCAGCGACTCGCCACGCACTCGGGCCTTGATCCGGGCCAGGAGCTGCGGTTCGGGCGTGGGCCGCGGCCAGTCGGCCATGGCGTCATCCGCCCAGCGGATATCGCGCTCGACGGCGTCGGCCTCGGCCTCGTCGTAGAAGCCCCGCAGAAGGGCCTTGAGGTTATCCTTTTCGCTAGCCACGTTCTTCCCCCAGCATCTCACGGAGCCTCTTGATGCCCCGGTGGACCTTGGACAGGGTCGTCCCGATCGGCTCGGATCGTATCTCCGCCAGTTCCTTAAAGCTCAATTCCCCGTAAAACCGCAGCATCAGCAACTCCGCCGTATCATCGTCCAACCGCCGGAGCATCTTCTCCACACGGTCCATGGCTTCATCGTTCGACCGGGCGGGCGGATGATCCTGCCGCATTTCCAGGACCTTGGCGTCGAGGAGCCTCCTGTAGCGGTATTGTCGCCGCAGGTGGTCGTGAAATATGTTCGACGCGATCGTGAACAGCCACTTCTCAAAGGACCCACCCTTGAACGAACCGATCTTCTCACACAGCCGCACAAACAACTCGCTGAGCAGGTCGTCGCTGGTCGCCGCGTCGCCGGTCAATCTGTAAAAGTATCTATAGCAACGACTTGCGAACATGTCAACCAGTCGTTCAAAGCCCCTGTCGCTGCCGCGGCGACAATCGATGATGACCTGTTCCAGGCTCGGCTCTTGATCCATGCTCGCTTGGCTGTCAGAGTTTCAGACGCAAAGGCGTGACCGCCTATTGCATTAAACACCGCTTGATGACCAGGTTCTGCAGTCCGGCCGCCCGGGCTAGAAGGCTGTTGAAAAAGTGTCACCCCGGACTTGATCCGGGGTCCACGCTCGACGTGCGGTGCGTTCTCTGCACGCAAAGCGTGGATTCCCGCTTTCGCGAGAATGACAAAAAGGGCCCGTTTCTGTGGGCCGCGCGTTTTTCAACGGACTGCTAGAAGAGCTCCTCGTCCTCGTCATCCTGCTTCCACTGCTCGGACTCCTCGATGTCGTCCAGCTCCCGCTTGACGTACTTCATGATCTTGTCTTGCAGGGGGGCCATGCGCTGCTGCCAGTGGCTCATGCCCTGAAAGCTGCCGACGAGCATGTCGAGCCGCAGAAGCTGCCATTTCAGCAGGCACTCGGGTTCCTTGATGTTGGTGAACGGGTCGCACCGGAACACCCGCCGGCCGTGTTCATCGACCTCGTACAACTCGCACTGGGCGCACTGGATCATGGTCGCCTCCGTCACGTACAGAAAGACATTTTCCGCTCTTGCATCTTTGCATCATACCAGCTAGAATGCGCGGGTTGAAGCCAATTCATGATTCGTTGATCGGGCAATGGGAGCACTGCATGGCTAAGCCGAGACGCAGGCGGAAAATCGGTAGCAAGAAGCGCCGGGCACGCTGGAAAGTCCGGAACAAAATCAGCTAGACGGGCCCGGGCGCTGGCGTGCCGCGGCCGATCCGGGTCGCGGGGTCGGTCGGGCACAGGGTGGGTGAGAACAATCAAGGCGGGAGGGCCGCCTTGATTTTCTATTTTTTGTACATAGGATATTCCTATAAAGTGCTCTTTTCCGGGTGGCCCGATGGAGCATTTCACGGTCACGTTCCTTCCCGATCAAAGCCGTGTTGCGGTTCCGCGCGGCACGACCCTGATCGAGGCCGCCGATCGGGCCGGCATCATGCTCTACAGCGCGTGCGGACGCGTGGGCACCTGCGGCCAATGCCGCGTTGAGGTGGCCGGGCAGGGCGATGTGCTGGCCTGCCAGTGTCGGGTCGAGCGAGACCTGCAGGTCACCGTCCCCGACGGTTCACGGTACTACACCCAACAGATTCTCCGGCACACGCACGGCGAAGGCACGGCCGCCGAACCCAGCCTGGTCAAGATACTCCTGTCCGAGGTGGAAGAGGGCACCGATGCGTGTGTCGAGCAAGTCGCACGCATTCTGGGTCGGCCGGTCCGGTCTTGCCCTCCGGCGCAAGGGCCATCGGTTTCGGACATGGGGGCTCTGGGTCCCGGGTCGGGGATCACGGCGGTCTGTCGCGAGTCCCTGTCGACCGATCCCGCCGAGCCGCTGTGGCTGATCGGCATCGAGCCCGGCGATACCCGGGCCGAGATGTACGGCTTGGCGGTGGACCTGGGGACAACGACGATCGTTGGTCGCCTTCACGACTTGGCATCCGGTCACGTGCTGGCGACGGTCGCCGAGGCCAATCCGCAGATCCGCTATGGCGACGACGTGGTCAGCCGGATTCACCATGCCGGCGACCCGGCCGGGGGGGAGATGTTACAGTCGGTCGTGACCCGCTGCCTGAATGACCTGCTTAGTCGGGCCTGCAGTGAGGCCGGCGTGTCCCGCGAACGCGTCTACGAGGTCGTTGTGGCCGGCAATACGACGATGGGGCATCTGCTTGTGGGGCTGCCCGTGGCGTCGCTGGGACAGGCGCCGTATCATGCCCACACGCTGGAGATGCAGGACCGGGCGGCTGCCTCGTTGGGCATCAAGGCCGCGCCGGGCGCGCGGCTGGTTGTGCTGCCGAACATCGCCGGTTTTGTCGGGGCCGATACGACGGCGGTCGCCCTGGCCGTGGGGCTGGATGACCTGAATGAGAACACGCTGGTCGTGGATATCGGCACGAACGGCGAGTTGCTGCTCAAGGCCGGCGGGCGGATGCTCGCGGCCAGTTGTGCCGCGGGCCCGGCCCTGGAGGGGGCGCGGATCGGCCAGGGCAGCCGGGCCGTCGACGGGGCGATTCAGTCGGTGGAGGTGATCGACGGCCGGGTGGAGGTGGACGTGATCGGGGGCGTCGCCGCCCGGACCGTCTGTGGCAGCGGCCTGATCGACGCCGTCGCGGTCCTGCTGAATACGGGCGTGATCGACGCATCGGGCCGGTTCCTCGAGGAGGACGAGCTGCCCGAGTCGATGTCGCAAGATATTCGCTCCCGCCGGGTCGTGCACCATGGCCAACCGGCGTTTGTCGTGGCCGGGGACCCGGCCGGCGTCGCGGGCCGCGTGCTGCTCACCCAGCGGGATATTCGCGAGGTGCAACTGGCCAAGGGAGCCATCCGCACCGGGGCCGAGGTGCTGCTGGGCGAGGCGGGCCTGAAGGCGGCGGACCTGCACGCGGTGCTGCTGGCCGGGGCGTTCGGGAATTACATCCGGCGGTCCAGCGCCCTGCGGATCGGGCTGTTGCCGCCGGTGGCCGAGGAGCGGATTCACTTCGTGGGCAACGCCGCTCTGGCCGGGGCCTCGATGAGTCTGGTCAACCGTTCGTGCCGCCGGCGGGCGGTCGACCTGGCCGGACGCATCAAGTACGTTGAAATCGCCCATCGGCCCGACTTCCAGATGGCCTTCGCTGAGTCGATGCTGTTTTAGCCGGCCGTTGAAGAACGTACGGCCGACAGAAACGCGCCCTTTTTGTCATTCCCGAGAAGGTCGACGACGCGCCTTGGCGGGCGGGAATCCACGCTTTGCGTGCACAGAGCGCACCACACGTCGAGCGTGGGCCCCGGATCAAGTCCGGGGTGACACTTTTTCAACAGCTTGCCAGCCGGGTTCCGGGCACTCGCCGGGCGGAATCAGGGGTTCCCGTGTTGACATCTGTGGCCGATTCCCGTTAATCTTGTGCCGGTTGGACAACAAGGACGGCTTGGGCACAGCATATCCGACCCGGCTGTTGGGAAGCGGTTTTCCGGGGTATGACTTGGGGTCACGTATGGGGAGTAGAATGCTCATACCGGCGGGCATTTCGCTTGTGGGTTTCGTGTTGAGTCTGGCGCTGCATGTGCTCGGCCTGTTTGGCGTGGGGAACCCGTCGGCCGTGTTGACGTTGCCGCTTCAGATCGGGGTCGCCGTTTTGTTTCTGGTGTGGTATGCCACGGAGAGAACCGCCCGTGCCGGCGAACCCCGTAAGTCCTTCAATGCCTCTCTGCACAAGGCGTCTCCGCCATGGCTGGCCGTGGCGACCGGGCTTGCCATTCTATATGCCGTGATCGGGCTGTTCTTGTCTTTCGTGCAGAGGCGCATCTCCGGGACACCGGAAGCACAAGAGATTGCAGCCAGCGGTCGCGGCGCTTTCGCGGCTGCCTGGATGGCGATGTATGCACTTCTGTTCACGCTTTTCTATTCGTGTTGGCGACTTGTGAAGGGCAGGCCCTCGTAAGAACGGCCATTCTGGCCGGTACCCACGCGGACCTCGGTGGGGCTGTGGTGTGGATTTGGGGATTGGGCTTTTGGGCGGGTTCATAGAGCCAATAGATTATCATACCGCGAAGAAGGCACAGAAAACCTTTTTAAGCTTCAGGAAGCTCATCAATAAGTCCACGTCTGCGCCATCCGAGAGCCGGCCTGATCGAGACTCAGAGCAGCAGCGAGCCATAGAAAGACGCATTGCGGCAATGGTACCTGACGTGCTGTCGTATGCCCAGCGGCTTGGGATCGAGATGTCCGGACCGTCTGGAGGGGCCGCGGCTGAAGAGTCTGTTTCGGTATTGGAGGGTCGGAGAGCGGCCTCTCGTACATCTGGAGTTCAGTGCTCTGTGGAGATCTTCACAATCGCCGAAAAGCTCGACGAGTGTCTTTGTGCCGCCAGGATAGCCAAGCGAGTCGCCTTGGTCCGATTGGCCTTGCCTTGGCACTGGTTGAAGGGGCGATGACGGATTGCGTGGCGGCCACTGAGCGCAGCGAAGTGGATGGGTCTCTGCAAGCGTGCCGGCGTGGGCGATCCACTTCACCCTTCGGGTTCAGTGGCTGCCACCCGACGCAAGCCGCACGACTCCGGACAGGATGAACAGCACGCGGAGATTCGGACAAGCCACAGAGGATCACAGAGACCACAGAGCCGACTTGGGGCACCCCGGTTGCCTCTGTGCCCTCTGTGTCCTCTGTGGCAAACCCCATGGCCCGCGCGGCACAGCCCACCCGACGGTTTTGCAGGCCCCCCCCTTGAGTGTCATCCCGACCGGAGGGCCGAAGGCCCGCAGTGGAGGGACCCGTTTAAACAGCCCTTCCACAAGGCACCCGACGCGGAGCCGCAGCAATTCGCTTCCATGGGGGGTGAACGTTGATCTCACCACCAAGCGTTCGACGCCATGACGCAACCCCCCATGCACCCGACGTCATGCCCGAACAACCAGGCACCCAACATCATGACGCAACAACAGAATCGGTGTCGCTGCGCGACGCTGAAGAATGGGTTCCTCGATCCGCGGTGCTTCGCTCTGCTTCGCACCGCGTCACTCGGAATGACGGCGGTGGGGCCGCCCGTCGCATGTGAGCGAATAGACGGCGTTGGTCAGCTCCCTGGCCCGCTGATAGACGTCCAAGTCCTCAAAACACCTGGCCACGTCGCCCATCGTGCACACCTCCCATCGGCCCCATTCCCACGTTCACACCTTCGAACGTTCGCACGTTCACACGTTCCCACCCTGTTGTTCGACGATCTGGATTTCGGCATCGGTCAGGCCGTAGAGCTCGTAGACGGGCGGGTCGAGGAATTCGCGGCGGAGTTGGGTCTCGTTGTAGCGGCCACGGCGGTAGTCCTCGCGATTGCGTTCGAATCGCTCGACCACTCGCAGAATGTTGTCCGATGCGGGCATAGGGTCCCCTTTGTCCATTGCCATTGGGCGGATTATACGGCCTGGCCGGCCGCGTGCCAAGGGGATGTTGCCGGCGGCGTGGCCGACGGCGGGGCATTTCCCTTGACCCCGCCGGGCCGGGCTGCTTAAATACCCCGTCGATGCCCATGCGGCGGGATGGGCCCTAATCGACACCAAGCAAAGAGGGAAAACATGAAGATCAGTCAACGCGCGCAGGCCGTACCCCCATCCGAGACCATCGCGGTCACCACCCTGGCCAAACAGCTCAAGGCCAAGGGCCTCGACGTGGTCGGGTTCGGCGCCGGTGAGCCGGATTTCGACACGCCGCAGTTCGTCAAGGATGCCGCAATCGAGGCCCTCCAGGCCGGCAAGACCGGCTACACCGCCACGCCGGGCATCCCCGAGCTGCGGGCGGCCATCGCCGACAAGCTCCGCCGCGAGAACGGCCTGGGGTACGAGCCCAACCAGATCATCGTTAATATCGGGGCCAAGCACTCGATCTACGAGGCCCTGCAGGCGGTCATCGACCCCGGCGACGAGGTGATCCTGCCCCGGCCTTACTGGGTCACCTATCCCCAGGCGATCAAACTGGCCGGGGGCGTAGCCCGGGTCATCGAGACCGATCCGGCCGCCGGTTACAGGATGACGCCCGACCAGTTGGCCGAGGCGCTGACCGACAAGACCGCCCTGCTCATCCTCAACAGTCCGAACAACCCAGGCGGCTTCGCCTACACGCCGGAGGAGCTGGCCGCCCTGGCCAAGGTGCTCGAGGGCACGTCGGTCCTGGTGCTGTCGGATGAGATCTACGAGAAACTCATCTACGGCGACACCCGATTCGTGAGTTTCGCGGCGCTGAGCGAGGACGCGTTCGGCCGCACCCTGACGGTCAACGGCCTGAGCAAGGCCTACGCCATGACCGGCTGGCGCATCGGCTACACCGCCGGGCCGGCCGAGGTCATCGACGCCATGGAGCGGCTCCAATCGCACATGACGCAGAACCCCGTCACGTTCGTGCAGTACGGAGCGCTGGCGGCGATGCGCGACACGTCCGACACGGTCGAGACGATGCGGCGCGAGTTCGAAAAGCGGGCCGCGTTCATCGCCGAGCGGCTCAACGCCATCGAGGGCGTCGATTGCCCGCAACCCACGGGGGCGTTCTATGCCTTTCCGGATGTGTCGGCCCACTACGGACGGACCCTGGGCGGGGCGACGATCCGCAACAGCATGGACTTCTCGAAGGCCCTGCTCGAGCAGGCGCACGTGGCGCTGGTGCCGGGCGACCCGTTCGGGTGCCCGAAAAACGTCCGATTGAGCTTCGCCTGTTCGATGGAGCAGATCGCCAAAGGGACCGACAGGATTCGAAAATGGCTCAGCTAGACACGCCATCGGGGCGCGGGCCGTTCGCCGGCTGGCCCATGGCCGTTTTCTGGGCGATGATGCTGGTGTTTTCGTGTTATGCGTGCACCCACATGGTCGCCGCGGGGGATACGTGGGTCGCCCTGGCCTGCGGGCGGCATTTCGTGGACCACGGGGTGGACACGGTCGAGCCGTTCAGCTTCAACTCGCACAAACCGGGCCCGACGCCCGAGCAGATCGCCCAGTGGCCCGGCTGGGCCCGTAAGATCACTGACGTGGTCGGCCTTGAGACGGTCCAGAAATGGCACCCCACCGGCTGGATTAACCAGAACTGGCTGACCCATGTCATTTTCTATCGCATGGTCACCTGGTTCGGCTCGCCCGATGAGCCCAACTACAACGCGCTGGTCTACTGGAAATTCGCCATCTACATCCTGGCGGTGGCGGCGATCTACGCCTTCGGCCGCACGCTGGGCGTCAGCGTGCCCGGCTCGGCGGCCGCGGCGGCCCTGGCCATGTACGTCGGCCGCACCTTTCTGGACATCCGGCCGGCCGGCTTCAGCAACCTGCTGACCCCCGTTTATCTGCTCGTGCTGGCCCTGACGGTCTACCGCAACGTGCGCTATATCTGGCTCATCGTGCCGATCACGGTTCTTTGGGCCAACGTCCACGGCGGCTACCTGTACGTGTTCGTGATGCTCGTGCCGTTCGTCGGCCTGCACGCCCTGAGCCTCCTGCTGCCCGCCGACCGCGTGGTGCGGATCGGCAAGGCCCGTGACCTGATCGAGATCATCGCGGCCGGGGCCGTGGCGTTTGTGGCGATGGTCGTGTTCAATCCGTTCCACTTCACCAACCTGACCCATACGTTTGAGATCAGTGTCAGCAAGCACGCCGAATCCTGGCGCACGGTCAACGAGTGGCACCCCGCCTTCGAATGGTCCAATCCGGTCGGTGAGAGCTTCCCGTTCCTGGTGTTCTTCATGCTGGGCGTGGTGGCGATCGTGGCGTGGCTGGGGGCCCGTGCGTTCCGCCCGCTGCCGTCGGATGCGCCCATCCGGCGGATCAAGGCGCGGGAGGCGCTTTTCAGCGCGGGTTCACCGGTGTACGCCACCATGGTCATCATCGCCGGGTGCCTGGCGGTGTACATGTGGTTCTCGGTGATCGACACCCGTGCGGCCAATATCTGCCTGGCGGCGGTGTTCGTGCTGTTGCTGGTGATGACCGCGTTCTGGAGCGTGCATTTCATCTACTTTGCCGCCCTGCTGGTGTTGATCGTGCTGGCGTTTTCCGATGCGCGGCAGGCCTACAGCGGGCGATACATCTACCCGTTCCTCATGATCCCCACCTACGTGGCGATCCGGGCGATGGCCCCGTTGTTCCCCCGGCGGTCGCCCTCCCGCCCGATCGATCTGGCGATCGTCGCGGCGACGGCGGTCGCGATGGTGGCCATGCTGGCCATGTTTGATCCGTTTGGAGCGGGCGGCTTCGGCAAGGCCCTGACGGGCATGGCCCATCCGCAACGGCCCTGGCAGCCAGCCTTCGAGTTTCAGGGCGGCAGCACGCGGCATTTCAACTACCCGCACTACTTCGCGGTGCTCTATGGCCTGAATCTTCTGGCTGCCGTCGGCTTTTTGATCTATCCCTACGCCAAGCCATGGCTTCGCCAACGCCTCGATCAGGCTGGCAAGGCAAGCCGCCCCGATATCGACTACGCATGGCCGCGCATGGACCTGTCCATGCTCGCCATTGCCGCCCTGACCGTCTACATGGCTCTCAAGTCCCGTCGGTTCATCCCCGTCGCCGCGGCGGCCGCGGCCCCGGTTTTGGCGCTCCTTGTCGAACAGGCCCTGAAGATGCTTCTCGCCCGATGGCGATACGCCCGGGACCGTCATCTGACGATTCCTTCGCTTCCCGAACCCCTGCGCCGGGGCCTGATCGCCGTCGCTGGGGCCATCACGCTTGTCGCCGCGGTCATTTGGGGCGGCAAGTACAAGCGTATCTACCTTGACCCCTGGCCCGCCGACGCCCAGCGGGATTCGGTTTTCATGCGGATGACGGCCTCCAACGTCAAGCCCTTCGACGCCTGCACCTTTATTCGTGAGAACCAGCTCGCCGGGCGGGTCTTCAACTACTGGACCGAGGGCGGGGCGATCGCCTGGGGCCAGACCCCCGATCCGGAGACGGGAAAGACGCCGTTGCAGGTGTTCATGGATGGCCGCGCCCAGGCCGCCTACAATCACGACAAGTTCGAGCTCTGGCGACATATCAAGGGCGGCGGCGATCCCGTCCGTCAGTTCGCCAGCCAGCCGGGCAAGGTGATCCAGGGAAGTTACCTTAATCTGACGCTCGACGACTACCGTCGGATTGGCGAATGGATCGACGCCACGCTCAAGGAGCTTGACGTCTGGGTCGTCCTCATGCCCGTCACGGAGGTGCCCTACCCGGGGGTCAGCGTCGATGAGATCAACCCGGAATCGAAATTCTACTTCGTCAAGGGCCTGCAGATGGTCGGCAACTGGGCCACCGCCTATATGGACGACCATCAGCACCTGCTGGTGGACGTGGACACGCCGCAGGGCAAGGCCCTGATGGACAACATCTTGCAGGGCCAAGCCAAGTTTCCGAATGCCTACAGCCGTCACCTGACGCTGGCCAACGCGCTGCTTCGATTCAGCCAGCCGGACGTCGCTCAGCGGGGCTTCGAGCACGCCAAGCAGGCCTTCGCATTGCACGCGACGCAGGCGTCGGCGATGAAGCTGGCCTACGAAGCCACCCGGCACCCGACGCTGGTCAAGCCGGCGACGGCGGTCTTGCAGGAGTATCTCGACGACTTCCTCGACCATCACGCTCAGTATGCCCGCGAAGCCGGATACGCACCGCGCCTGCTGGCGGCCCTGATCGCCGCCCGGCGGCTCGCGACGCTCCACGCCCGCTCCGATCCGGAACGGGCTCGTCGCTACGGTCAATTCGAACGGGAATACCGCTCCGTGCCGCGCGAGCTGGCGTTGCAGGCCAAGTGGTGAGACCATGGTGACGCCGACACACAAGGACAGCGATTCATCGGAAGCGGGCAGGCCCTCGATCAGCGTCTTCTTTCCGTGTCACAACGAGCAGGACACCGTCGAACCGCTGATTCAGAAGACACATGCCTTCCTGGCCGGGCTGACCGACGATTTCGAGATTCTCGTCGTCGACGACGGCAGCACCGATCAGACCGGCCCCATCGCCGACCGCCTGGCCGCCGAGATCCCCCAGGTCCGCGTGATCCATCACCCGACCAATCAGGGATACGGCGCCGCCCTGCAGTCAGGCTTCCGCAACGCCCGAAAGGACCTGGTCTTCTACACCGACGGCGACGCGCAATTCGACATCACCGAATTGGCCGATATCCTGCCCTTGGCCAAAGAGTACGACGTAGTCACCTGCTACCGACTGAACCGCCAGGAAGGCCGCGTCCGGCGCCTCAATGCGTGGGGATGGGGCCTGGCGGTCCGCCTGCTTCTGGGGCTCAAGCTGCGCGACATTGATTGCGCCTTCAAGCTGTACCACCGTCGGGTCATCGACCAGATCGAGATGAAGAGCACGGGCGCCCTGATCGACGCCGAGATGCTCGCCCGGGCGCAGCGACGGGGCTTTTCCCTGGTTCAGCATGGCGTGCGTCACTATCCGCGCCGCAGCGGCCATCCGTCGGGGGCACGGCTGTCGGTCATTCTCCGGGCGTTTCGCGAGCTGTTCCGGTTACGTAAGGATATCCTGCGCGGAGCGGACTGATGCGCGTCTACCTTGCCGAAACCATGATCCGGCCCGACTTGCAGGCCCATCTGTTCTCCGAGGCCCTGCTGCACAACGTCCATGCCCTGAAGGGGCTGTGCCGACCGGGGACGAAGTTCTGCGCGGTCGTCAAGGCCAACGCCTACGGACACGGCCTGGCCGAGGTCGTGAATATCCTCCGACGCGCCAAGGTGGACTTTTTCGCCGTCGCCAGCATCTACGAGGCCATTCACATCGCCGCCATCGTTCGCGAGATTCCCATCCTGATCCTCGAGCCCATCTACCCCGCACAGGCGCCCGATCAGATCGTCGCGGCGGCCCGCAACGGCTTTCATGGCGTCGTCACAACCGTCGAGGCCGTGGATTTCATCGAATCCGTCCTGTCACGCGGAAACGACCTGTTGCGGGTTCACGTCAACGTCGAGTCGGGGATGGGCCGCTGCGGGGCCGACCCGGAGGTGGCCGAGGGCCTTATCGAGCGGATCGACAAGAGTGCGCACACCCTGCTGGCCGGGGTCTTCACGCACTTCGCCACAGCGGACGAAGAGGACTTGTCGTATGCCCACCACCAGCTCGACCGGTTCCGGCGTTTTCTGACGGCTCACGGCCTCGACCGCCGCGAGGGGCTCCTGCGACACGCGGCCAACAGTGCCGCCACGATCAAGCTGCCCGAGGCCCATTTCGACATGGTCCGCTGCGGGATCAGTCTTTACGGCTACTACTCCCGCCGGATGGCTGATCCGCCTATCCGCCTGCAACCGGCCATGCGGCTCGAGGCCCCGATCGTCCAACTCAAACATATTCCCGCAGGCCATCCGGTCAGCTACGGACGCAGCTTCGTGCCCGAACGCGACACCCTCACCGCCATGGTGAGCCTCGGCTACGCCGACGGGTACTGGCGCTGCTTCTCCAACCGGGCGTGTATGCGGATCGGCTCGCATCTCGTGCCCGTCGTGGGACGCGTCTGCATGGATCAGGTGCTGCTCGACGTGACCGACGTTCCCGATGTCAAGGTCGGACAACACGTTACGGTGATCGACAACGATCACGACTCCCCTTGCGGCGTCTACGCCCTGGCCGACCTGGCCGATACGATCTGTTATGAAATCCTCACGTGCGTGCACGCGCACGTCAACCGTGTGGTACACTGATCCGGCTATGAACGCGCACGGCTCACAACCCGATACCCCGTCACCAACCGGGGCCCTGGAACCGCCGTCGGATACCTGCCGGCTCTTCATCTACGGCTCGCTGCGCGATCCGTCGATCCTGCGGTCGGTGTGTGGATTCGCCTTCACGCTCAAGCCCTCTCACGCCGCGGGGACGATCCTGCGGGCGGAGCTGGCCCTGCTGCCGGGCTACCGTCGCGTCAGCCCGGACAACGTCTACTGGTACGCCGTCGAAGATCCGCAGGCCAAGATCGAGGGCCTGGTCATTCACGATCTGCCCGTCGGGGCGCTCAAGGAGATCGATCGTTACGAAGGCCACTATTACGACCGGCAGACCGTGACGGTCAATACCGCCGACGGCCCCGTCGAGGCGCAGGCGTATCTGGCGCAGGCCAAGGTCATGCGCCGGCGTTTCGGCGACCGTTTCCACGTCAACCTGATTCACGAACTGTGGCTGCGCAAACGCATCGAGGCGTTCTTCAAGGAGCGCACGCGACCCGGTGAGACCTCGCTGGACGCCGATCTCGAACGCCGTGCCCGCCGCACGCTGATGGGCACGACCGAACGGGACCTCATCGTCAGCACGCTCGGCGCGGGGGCGGTCAGTGATTACTACCTGGCCCACGAGCTGGACCGCCCGTATCCGAGCATCCGCCACCTGGCCGATGAGCCCGCCGTGCAGCCCTTCGCCCGCAATTACCTGACCCTCGTCCTCAAACACGTGCTCCTCAACGAAATCGAATGGCACATGTACCAGCAGCACCGCTTCGAGATCGAGCGGCTTGGTCCGTCGCCGCGATTCTTCCGCCGGACGATCGGCGTCCTGGCGGCGCTGCGCATCCTCAACGGCAACCAAGCCGTGGTCAAGCCAATCATCGAACGAGGCCTCGAAGCCATGCCCTTCGGCCGTGAATTCGACCTGATCGACTACGTCAAGTACGCCATCCGCGCCGCCGACAGCATCTACGACCCGCGCCTGGCGCAGAGCCACCTGGAGCGGATCGCCGCCAATCAGCAGCCGGGCCTGGTCCCCCTCGGCGCCGAGCTGGAAATGAGCAACCTCGGCGTTCGCGCCGTCCAGAAGGATCAGACCCCCAGCGACGAAGTCTTCGACGGATTTCGGTACTTTCACGATTTCGGGCTGAACGTGCTCACGTGGAAACTCGGCGGTCACATCGACGATCACTCCGGCGAGGCCACGCCCCACCGTCGCGGATTCCTTGAGCTGGCGCCGGGGCGGCTGAATATCGCCGCAGAACTGTCCAAACCGGCCACGTCCGACCCATGGGTTCTCAATCAGCTCATCCACGAGATCATGAGCTTTTATCCCGTTCAACCGCATAGCCTGCATCTGTCGTTTCAAGTCCGAAAGAGCCAGCGCCGCGCCCCCCGCACGTTACCGCCGGCGTTCATCAAGTGCCTTCTGGCTCTGGCCGGCGGTACGTGCCAGCGCGTTCGGGGAAAGCTGTGGATCAGCCGGGTAGCCCACGATGAAATCCGGCAGAACGTCTGCGGCGAGGAATTCGTCTTCGCCCGACGCAGCCTCCGGCACGCCTTCATGCCCCCCGATGAGTTCACCAAGTCCCCGACCCACATGGTCACCAGCGTGCAGCAGTACAAGTTCATCCGCTTAGAGCGCCGGGCGAACTACGAACCCCTGATCATGGCCCTGAAGGGTTTGCAACTGGCCTACAACCCCGGGGACTACCTGACGGCCGCCCAACTGGCCCAAAGCCGCCGCCTGCGACGACAGTATGAACAAATCAAGCAGTGGTGCTTCGACCCCACACCGCTGAGCCGGCGCACCCGCAGCCGGTTTCTCGACGCGGTGCGAAAGGGTCTGATGGACGAGGCGCATCACCGCCCCGCCCATAAGCTGCACTACATTGACTGGGCGATCGGGGCCATCGACGTGCAACTACGGCTGTTCAACAAGGAACTGGAACGCGGAGAGATGATTGGACCGCCCGCCCCGGAATCCGCGCGCTGAGGCGCGGCTCAGCCGTTGTCAGCCGCCAGAAACGCATCCACCTTAGCCATAAGGGCCTTGACGTGCGCCGCCGAGGTGGCAAAAGCCTCGCGCTCGGCCGGTTGAAGCTCCAGCTCAATGATCCGCTCGACCCCCGCCGCCCCGAGGACCACCGGCACGCCGACGAACGCCCCGCCCACACCGTATTCGGCCTCGCACCAGGCCGAGCAGCACATCACGGCCTTGCGATCCGCCAGAATCGCCTCGGCCATGCGCACCGCCCCCGCGGCCGGTGCATAATAGGCGCTGGTGCCCAACAGCTCCACGACCTCCATACCCCCATTGCGGGTCCGCTCGATGATCGCCGCGATCCGCGCCGGCTCCATCAGCTCCGTCACCGGAACGCCCGCGACCGAGGTGTATCGGGGCAGCGGCACCATGTCATCCCCGTGGCCGCCCATCAGGACCGCGTGCACGTCGCCGACCCAGACACCCAGCTCTTCGGCGAGGAAATAGGCGTACCGCGCCGCATCCAGGGCCCCGGCCATGCCCAACACGCGGGTCGCCGCAAAGCCCGTCACCTTCGCCGCGGCATACACCATTGCATCCAGCGGGTTACATACCACAATGACGACCGCCTCCGGGCACCGCCGCCGCACCTCGTCGCTAACGGACTGCACAATCGCCGTGTTCTTCGCCAACAGGTCATCACGGCTCATCCCCGCCTTTCGCGGCATGCCGCTGGTGATGATCACCAGGTCGCTCTGGTCCGCCAAGGCCCAGTCGGTGGTTCCGCGCACCGATCCGCCGAAGGCCTCCACCCCACCCGACTGGGCCAGGTCGAGCGCCTTGCCCTGGGCCAGACCCGGCACGATGTCCAACAGCACGATATGCCCCAAGCCCCGACAGGCGGCAAGGTGGGCCACCGTGGCCCCCACATTGCCGGCCCCCACCACCGTGATCTTCTTCGGCATCGGTCCTCTCCCTGCGTCCGTCCGCGCCACCGCCGCCCGGATCATGAGCCGACGGCGATCAGTTCCATGAGTAATCGTTCCATCGCAACGGGCGCCGTCGTGCGCCCGGTCTTGATCCCGTGGTCGATGTGGGCCAGTTGAGCCAGCACCGATCCGATCTGCATCAGCGACAGTCGGCGCGCCTGCTGAAAAAACGCCTCCTGGCGCCGCCAGACCTTGAGCCGGGGGGCGATCTGCTGAGGCGATTGCCCCGCGTCCAACAGCGCCCGCGCGGAGAACAGCCGTCGGAAATGGTACGCGAACGCCCCCACCACGGTGTACTCGGCGCTGCGGTCGGCCTCGAACAGCCGTCGCAGGCGGCCGATCGCCTCGGCGCGGTGTCCCGCGGTCATGGCCCCAATCACGTCGAACGCCCCGAACACCCGGTTGTGCCCCACCAGGACCTCGACGTCACCGGCGGTGATGGTCTGGCGCGAGCCCACGTAGACCGCCAGCTTCTCCACCTCCCGCGCGACGCGGCCCGGATCATCGCCCGTCCACTCCACCAACAGGTCGGCCGCCTCCCGCGCCAGCGTCTTGTCGTGCTCCTGTCGGGCGCAACTTGCCGCCCATCCGGCCAACTTCGCCGGCGCGACGGCCCCGGCCTCCATCACAGCATCCGAGCCGGCCAGTTTCTTGGCCAGCCGCGTGTTCTTCGGCCAGGATTTCACCACCAGCAGCAGAATCCCCGTGGGGCTTGGCTCCTCCAGGTATCGCTCCAACGCCTGTCGATGGGCCGAAACGAAGGCATCGGCGTCCCGCAGCACCACGACCCGGCGAGAGGCCAAAAACGGCAACGTCCGCAACTCGTCCAGCACCTCGGCGATCCCAACCTTGTCGGGCTCGGGCTGGTGGAGGCACAGCGCCCTCTCCTCCGGCGCCAACCATCGGTCCAGAAGCCGTTCCACCTGTCGGCCGACGAGGTACGGATCATCGCCGACGACCACGTACACGCCGCCTGAAGGCTCGGATTGTCTTGCCTGTTTGACCATGACCTTCGGTCGCGACAACTATTCCGGCTCGTCCGGGGAGGATTCGGGCATCGTCGCCGACTCGTCCGACTCGTCCGCGTCGTCGGCCTCGTCCTCCGCGATCAGCCGGGCCACCGCCACCAGCTTGTCGCCGGCCCCCAGACGAATCATCCGCACACCCGCCGTGTTGCGCCCGATCGCGCGGACCTCATCGAGCCCCGTGCGGATGATGAGCCCCTGCGCGGTAATCATCATGATCTCATCATCGTCATGGACCGCCTTGAGCGCGACGACGCGGCCGTTTCGATCGCCGGTCTTGATATTGATCAGGCCCAGGCCGCCCCGCCCCTGCAACCGGTACTCCTCCAGGTCGGTCCGCTTGCCGTATCCCTTCTCGCACACGGTCAGGAGGCTGGCCCCCGGATCGACCTTGACCATATCCACGACCTCGTCGCCCTCGTGCAGGCGGATTCCGATCACGCCACGGCTGACCCGCCCCATCGAACGCACCTCCGTCTCGCTGAAGCGGATGGCCATCCCCTCGGCCGTGCCCAGAATGATTTCGTCCATCCCGCTGGTGACGACGACGCCGATGACCTCGTCGTTCGCGTCCAGCTTGATCGCGATCACGCCGCTGCTGCGCGGATTGCCGTAGGCCGAGAGCACGGTCTTCTTGACCAGCCCGTTCTTCGTGGCCATCACCAGTTGCTGCTCGTCGAACTGCCGCACGTTGATGATCGAGGCGATCTGCTCGTCCTTCAGATTCAGCAGGTTCACGATATTGCGGCCCCGGCTCTGGCGCGACAGGTTCGGAATGTTGAACACCCGCAGCCAGTGGCAGATGCCCTTGGTGGTGAACACCAGCAGGTAATCGTGCGTGGAGGCGGTGAACATGTGCTCGATGAAGTCGTCTTCCTTCGTCGTCGAGCCGATGATGCCCTTGCCGCCGCGGCCCTGCCGGCGATACGTGTCGATGGGCATGCGCTTGATATAGCCCTGGTGGCTGATCATCACCAGCACCTCTTCCTCGGCCACAAGGTCTTCCATATCAAACGTCACCGCGTCGGTCTCCACGATGGTCGTCCGTCGCGGATCCCCGTATTTCTCCTTGATCTCGTGGATGTCCTCCCGCACCACGTCCAGTTGCAGGTTGCGGTCGGCCAGCAGCGCCTCGTAGCCCGCGATTCGCTCGGCCAGCTCGGCGTACTCCTTGGCCAGCTTCTCGATTTCCAGGCCCGTCAGCCGCTGCAATTGCATCGTGAGAATCGCGTCCGCCTGTGGCCCGGTCAGGAAGTGCTCGCCCTGGCTCTTCTCCGTAACGAACGCCTCCGGCAGGATCCGCCGCAGCGTCGCTACCTCCACGAGCCGCAGCGGCTTGGCCATCAAGGCCAGCTTGGCCGCCGGCGTATCCGGCGACCGCTTGATCAGGTCGATGATCTCGTCAATGTCGCTGACCGCCAGGAGCAGGCCTTCCAGGATGTGGGCCCGGTTGCGACACCGCCGCAGCAGAAACCGCGTCCGCCGCCGGATCACGGTCAGGCGATGGTTGATGTACAGCTTCAGAAGCTGCTTGATGTTCAGCGTCTCGGGGCGGTTGTTTACCAGCGCCACGTTGTTGATGGCGTAGGTGCTCTGCAAGGGCGTATAACGCCACAGCTTGTTGAGCACCACGTTCTCATCGGCGTCCTTCTTCAACTCGACGACGATCCGCAACCCCTTGCGGTCCGACTCATCCCGCACGTCGGCCACCTCGGGCAACTGTCCGCCCCGCACGCAGTCGGCGATCTTCGAGACAATGGTGGTCTTGACCACCATGTAGGGAATCTCGTTGAACACCAGGCTCACCTTGCCCTTCTTGCCCTCCTCGATGGTGTGCTTGGCCCGCACTTTGAGATGACCCCGTCCGGTCACGTAGGCCTCGAGGATGCCCTTGCGCCCGCAGATGATGCCGCCGGTGGGGAAGTCCGGCCCCGGCAGCCGCTCCAGGATGTCCTTGAAGCCGCATTCCGGGTCGTCCAGCATCAGCAGCAACGCATCGCACACCTCGCCGACGTTGTGCGGCGGGATGTTCGTGGCCATGCCCACGGCGATGCCGCTGGCCCCGTTGACCAGCAGGTTCGGGAACTTGCCCGGCAGGACCGTCGGCTCCTGCCGCGTCTCGTCATAGTTGGGGATGAAGTCGACCGTGTCCCGCTCGAGATCCTCCAGCAGGTCCATCGCCGCGGCGGTCATCCGCGCCTCGGTGTACCGCATGGCCGCCGGCGGATCGGCGTCGATGCTGCCGAAGTTGCCCTGCGGATCGACCAGCGTCACTCGCATCGCCCAATCCTGCCCCAGTCGAACCAGGGTGCCGTAGGTCGCCTGGTCGCCGTGCGGGTGGTAATTGCCGCTGGTGTCACCGACGATCTTGGCGCACTTGCGGTGCTTGGATCGCGGCCCCAGATTCAGGTCGTTCATGGCCACCAGAATCCGCCGCTGGGAAGGTTTCAGACCGTCCCGCACGTCGGGCAGCGCGCGCGAGATGATCACGCTCATGGCGTAATTCAGGTAGGACGTCTTCAGTTCGTCTAAAATCTGAAGGTCTTCAAACCGCTCTTCGGCCGGTTTCTGTGCCTCTGCCATCGCAGTCCCTGCTTACCAGAATCCTCGTACACGCCTTCCGCCCCCGCCGGTAACGCCTCCACAGGAAACCCGGAATGTACACCTGAACCGCGAAAAAGTCAACGATCGGCGCACATTTACACCCCGTTGGCACCTCCTGCCACCGCCCACGGACGCCCTCGATCGGACGCTTCCGCAGGACCCGTTATGGGACCGCAACCCGCCCGGCCAAAAAGCTTCGCGGGCCTTCCCGCCGTCAGCGCGGGTGCCGGCGGACACCTCGGCCGGCCCGTCCAGAGCGCGACCCACGGACGCGCTGCCGCAACCGCCCGCAAGAACCCCGGCCGAGCCCCTCCGCACGCCCGTTTATCGGACGGTCTCTACTCGACCCCACGCAGCGACCCGTTTTGCCCGCGGAAGCAACGTTTTCTATGCTTTACTGGTCGTCGCGGTCCGGACGGTCTGGCCGCCCATTCCGGACCGGGTGCTAATGCCGCCGCCCCGGCCGGACGACTACCTGGTGGATGACGATGGTGCACCAAGGCTGTGCACATCGGGCCCATACGGCTGGCAAGGCAGGGAAGGAAGCGTACGAAGGCGATGTTGAAACTGCTCAAAAAACGTGTCTACCCGATCGGCGTGGACCTCGGCAGCGGCCATCTCCGCATGGCGCAGCTCGGGTTTGATGGAGATCGGATTTATCTTCATGCCGCCGCCTGGGAGGCGATCCCCCAGGGCATTCGCGCCGGCAGCCCCGATTGGCAGCGATGGGCCGTGGACACCATCCGACACATGACCCGCGAAGGTGGCTTCAAGGGACGCAACACCATCAGCGCCCTGCCGAGTCACGCGGTCTTCATCGACCAAGTCCGCATCCCCAAGATGCCCGAGAAGAAGATCGCCCAAGCCGCTCTGAACAAGGTGGCCAAGCGGCTGCCCTTCCCCGCCAGTGAAGCCACGATCAAACACGTGACCGTCGCCCATCCCTCCAGCAATGGCGAGATGGACGTTCTCCTCATGGCCACGGCCCAGCGTCAGATTGACTACCACCTGGCCATTTACGAAAACGCCGGGCTCGAGACCGAGGGCATTTCCGTCTGGCCGCAGGCTCTGATCAACAGCTTCGTGCATTTCTTCAGCCGGCGGGCCGAGGACACCGACGTCGTGGCGCTGCTCATGGACATCGGCACCAACCACACCAACGTGGTGATCTGCCGCCAGGAGGATCTGTACTTCGCCCGCATGATCCCCCTGGGATTCAATCAGCTTGTGCAGAGCCAGATGATCCAGCAGCTCGTGGCCGAGATCGACGCCTGCTGTCGCTACTACGACTCGGTCGCCGGCGCCACGCGCATTGGACGCCTGATGTTCCTGGCGGGCCTGGGGATCGACAAGCCGATCTGCGAGCGGGTCGCCCAACTGGCGCAGCGCATGCAGATCTCCGCCCAGATGGGCGACGTGCTTTCGGCCGTGGAACGACGGTCGGGACTCGATGAACTGATCGACAAACGGGATAACCGCGTCAACTGGTCCACGGCCTTCGGGCTCAGTCTGGCCGGGGCGCGATGACCGCGATTGAGGGAGGTGGCCATGGCCAGAATCGACTTCGTTCCTAACGATTACGTCCAACAGAAGGAATGCGGACGCGCCAACTTCCTGTATCTGGTGCTCTTCGGCATTCTCATGGGCGCGATCGGCGTGACCTTCTCGATCATCAAGATGCGGCAGCGGGCGGTCGAGTCGCATCTGGCGGCCCTCGAGCAGAAGATGGCCGCCGCCGACACGCAGATCGCACAACTGGACAAGCTCAAACGCAAGACCACCACGATGATGCACTCGATGGTCACCACCGCCGAGTTGCTCGAGCCCGTTCCGCGTAGCGTCGTGCTGGCCTGTCTGACCAACAACCTGCCCGGTGGGGTGTCGCTGCTCGAGCTCGATCTCAAGGAGAAGGACATCGCGCCCGCCGCCCCCAAGGCCACGCCCAAGACCAGTCAGTACCAGAAGGCTCAGGCGGCCCAGAAGCCCGACGCCTTGCAGCCCGGCGAGACGCCGCGCCAGGCTCGAACCCGGACCACCGTCGAGATCAAGGGCATTGCCCCCAGCGATATCGAGGTGGCCACCTACATTGCGCGCCTCGGAACCTCGATCCTCATGAGCGAGGTCGCCCTGGTCGAAAGCCAGGAACACATCATCGACGACGTGCGGTTCCGGGAGTTCAAGCTGACCGCCACCCTCAAGGAGGATATCACACTGACCAAGGAGGACATCGAGAGGATCCGTCGGCCCACGAGTCGGGACACCTGATCGCTGTCTCGCCCCCCTGGAGCCTGCGCTATCGGAAAGGTTGAGTATGTCGAGTGCATCCCGAAAACTGCTGTTCTTCGTACTGCTGGTGGGGATGGCCTACGTCTCCTACGCCTACATGATCAAACCGGCCAACCAGCACCTGAGCGAGGCCCAGGATCAGGTGCAGCAGAAACAGGCCAAGCTGCGCGAACTCGAGCGGGCGACGGCCTCGGCCCAGGACCTGACCCAACAACTGATCAAGGTGGAAGAGGCCATCGCCGTCTTTGAGAGCAAGTTGCCCAGCGAAAGCGAAATCGATACGATTCTCAGCGACATCACCGTCATCGCGCAGCGCAACGGGCTGGCCTCGAAGAAGATCCGCACGCTGAAGATCAAGGAAAAGAGCGGCTGCTTCGAACAGCCCCTGGAGATGGAGCTGGCCGGCAACTTCAACAGTTACTACGCGTTTCTGCTGGAGCTGGAGAAGTTGGATCGGATCACGCGCATCAGCGAGCTGAGTCTCAAGAAGCAGTCCAAAAACGAAGGGCATACGCAAGCCCGTTTCGTGCTGAGCATCTTCTTCCAGAACCGCCGCACGTAAAACCCTAGCCTGGAGTGTGCCATGTTGCCATTCATACAAGATGATCAAACACCCGACCGCGGCTCGGCGGCCGAATCCCGACCCGCCGCGACGTCGCCCGCGAACGCCGACGAGCAGATCAGCTCGGACAGCGACTACCTGCTGCCGGCCGAGCACGGCAAGAACGCCCGCCAGAGCACGATCATTCTGGTGGTTTTGTTCGTCCTCGGCGGCCTCGTCGTCTGGTTCATGGTCAAGAAAGTCGGCCCGAAGGCGATTTTCGCCGCGGGGCCCAGCCCGGCCGAGGAACGCCTGGAGCAATACGTGGACCTGGTCAGCGGCATGGAAGCCGAGTTCAACACCGCCGTCGACGACCTCATGGGCCGCTTCGATCAGTTCTCGAACATCGAGCAGGTCGGGGTCGCCGAACTGACCAAGAATCCCTTCCGCAGTGACCTGGCGGTGCTGCCCGAGGTGCAACCTGACACCAGCCGCGCCAAGGCCCGCGAGGAGGCCAAGCGCCGCGCCGAGAGGCTCCAGTTGTGGAGCATCATGGCCTCGCCTCAAGGCAGTTGCTGCATGATCAACGAGAAAATCGTCCACGTCGGCGACGTGATCGACGGCTTCACCGTCGTCGGGATCGAGGAACGGTTCGTCGATCTCACCCTCAATGGATTCACCTTTCGATTGCAGATGATGGAATGAGACTCTTCGGTAACAACCCCAAGACCAAGGTCCCTCAGGCCGACGCGCCCGGCGGCGATGCGCAGGCATCCGGCGCCGCCGTGGTGGAGCTGGCACCGGGTCTGTGCAACCTGTACTCGCCGGAAACCGCCGAGCCCTGTCGGACCCGTGACCTGGCCGACGTGCTGCTGGAGATGGAGCACATCACCCAGAAGCAATACGACCAGCTCCGACAGGACCAGACCCGGCGGCGCGGCACGGACCTGGATAAGCTCGCCCGCTTCCTCGGGCTCAGTGACGAGGTCATTCTCGAGGCCAAGGCCCGATTGTACGGATTCCAGTTCCTCCGCCTGACGGCCGAGCAGGTCGATCGGCAGGCCTTCGAGACGCTGCCCCTGGACTACATTAAGAGCAATCGCATCCTGCCGCTGGCCCTGCGCGAGGAGACCCTGGTCGTCGCCACGAGCGACCCGACCAATGTGTTCGCCCTGGACGACGTCAAGCGACAGACCGGCCGTCCCGTGGAGGTGGTGGTCTGCACCGCCGCCGACATCGACGCCGTGTGCAACGCCCTGGACGATACCCAGTTCGACTTCGACGCCGACGAGGCCCTCGACATTGAGAACCTCGAGGTCGTCCAGGAATCCGAGGAGGACGTGGCCGACTTGGAGCGCAGCGCCGGTGCCTCCCCCGTCATCCAGTTCGTCAACCAATTGCTGATTCGGGCGCTGCACGAAGGGGCCAGCGACATCCACGTCGAACCCAAGGAAAAGTACACCAAGGTCCGATTCCGCATCGACGGCATGCTGTTCGACGCCAAAACCGCCCCGGCCAAGATGCACCCGGCGATCGTGTCCCGGCTGAAGATCATGTCCAACCTGGACATCTCCGAACGGCGGCTGCCCCAGGACGGCAAGATCCACGTTCGCATCAGCGGCCGCAGCGTGGACCTGCGCGTCTCCGTACTGCCGGTCACGCAGGGGGAAAAGGTCGTCGTCCGTATTCTCGACAGCAGCTCCATCATGCGCGGGCTGGACAACTCGGGCATGGAGCCCGACATCATCGAACGATTCCGCCAACAGATCGCCCTGCCGCACGGGATCTTCCTGGTCACCGGGCCGACGGGCTCCGGAAAAAGCACCACGCTGTACTCGGCGCTGGCCGAGCTCAAGAGCGACACGGCCAACATCAGCACGGTGGAGGACCCCGTCGAATACGACCTGGAGTTCTGCAACCAGGTGCAGGTGCACGAGCAGATCGGCATGACCTTCGCCGCGGCGCTGCGCAGCCTGCTGCGACAGGACCCCGACATTATCATGGTCGGCGAAATCCGCGACCAGGAAACGGCCCGCATCGCCGTCCAGGCCGCGCTCACCGGACACCTGGTCCTGTCCACGCTGCACACCAACGACGCCCCCAGCAGCATCTCCCGGCTGGTCAATATCGGTATCGAACCCTATCTGATCGCCGCCTCGCTGAACGGCATTTTGGCCCAGCGCCTTGTGCGGCGCATCTGCGAGCACTGCAAGGAACCCTTCACGCCGCCCAAGAGCATCCTCAAGACCATCGAGGCGGCAGGGCTCGACCCCGCCCGTCTTGTTCACGGCAAGGGTTGCGACCAGTGCCGGGACAGCGGATACGCCGGGCGGGCCGGCATCTTTGAACTGCTCGTCATGGACGATCAGTACCGCGATATCATCAACCGCGATCCCTCCGTCAACGGGATGCGCAAGGCCTTCCGCGCCAGCGGCGCCGACAGCCTGTTTGAGGACGGCATCAAGAAGGTCGCCCAAGGCGTCACCACCATCGAAGAGGTTCTTCGCGTGACGCAGGCGGCCGCCCCCGAGGCGGACGGCACCATCAAGACCGTGGCCGTCACCGCGCCCGAAAAACCCAAGGCCCCCGAGCCCAAACGCCGCCCCCCCGCCCGACGTCGGGCCGGCGGTGACCCTCAAGACCGTGAGCCCAACACGTCCGATACAACAGGTCGAATCAGCCGGACCAACGGCGGACGCCTCTCTGGAGAATGACCGTTATGATCAACATCAAATCCATGCTGGCCCAGTCCATCGAACACGGCGCCTCCGACGTCCACATCAACGTCGGCATGCCGCCCATCATGCGTATCAATACCGAGCTGATTCTCATGGACCTGCCCGTCGTCTCCGACAAGGACGCCAAGCAGATGGTCCTGGACATGGTCGGCCCCGAGAAACTCCAGAAGTTCGAGGAAAAGAAGGACCTCGACTTCTCGGCCATGATCGACGACGGCAGCCGATTCCGCGTCAACGCCCATTACCAGCGCGACACGATCGCGATCTCGTTTCGTGTCATCTCGAATCAGATCCCGGAAATCGAAGACCTGCACCTGCCCGATATCGTCCGCGAGCTGACCGATCTGCCCCGCGGCCTGGTGTTGGTCACCGGGCACACGGGGTCGGGTAAAAGCACCAGCCTGGCGGCCATGATCAACGTCATCAACCGCAAGTACCGCAAACGTATCATCACGCTGGAGGACCCTATCGAGTATCTGCTGGAGAACCGCAGCTCGATGATCGAACAGCGGGAGATCGGCGCCGACTGCCCCAGTTTCGCCAGCGGGCTCAAGCACGTCCTGCGGCAGGACCCCGACATCATCCTGGTCGGCGAAATGCGCGACCTGGAGACCACCAGCTCGACCATCACCGCCGCCGAGACCGGGCACCTGGTCTTCAGCACCCTGCACACCGTCAACGCGCCGCAGACCGTCGAGCGAATCATCGACATCTACCCGGCCAATCAGCAGAACCAGATCCGCGCCATGCTCGCCAACACCCTGCAGGCGGTCATCTCCCAGACCCTGTTCCGGCGCGTCGACGAGCCGGGGATGGTGCCCTGCACCGAGATCCTGCTGTGCACCTCGGCCGTGCGGAACTGCATCCGCGAGAACCGCGTGTACGAAATCCCCAACATTATCGAGACATCGCGGCGCATGGGCATGCAGAGCATGGACCACAGCATCGCCGAGAACTACGCCAAGGGCTTCATCGACCGCGAAGAGGCCATCATGCGATCGAGCAACCCCGGCAAGATGGACAAGATGCTCGCCCCGGCCGGCACGGCCGTGGCCGCCGCCGTTGAATGACCCTGAGAGGAGCCGATGCCATGTCGCTCTTGCAGCGCACCATCCAGAATGCCCAGACTACGATGGCCGGCCGCTCGACCTCGCCGGGATCGTCGCGGAGCACCTCCAAAAAGCTCACCGACTACCTCGAAAGCGGGCCGAGCCGCAAGGACATCCTGAACTTCACCAACCAGTTGGCCGTCATGGTCCGCGCCGGTATCAGCCTTCAGGATGCTCTGGAGTCCATCGCCTCGCAGATGCAGAAAAAGCGATTCCGCAAGATTCTCATGGATCTCAAGGAACGCATCGAGGCCGGCCAGAGCTTCTCCCAGGCCCTCGGCGAGCACGGGGACGTCTTCAGCGACCTCTACATCAACATGGTCGCCGCCGCGGAGTTGAGCGGATCACTCAGCATGATGCTCCAGCGCCTCGTGGAGTATCTCGATCATGAGGCCGAGACCCGTGCCCAGGTCATCACCGCCATGGTCTATCCGCTCATCATCGCCATCATGGCGGTGTCGGCCACGACCTTTCTGCTGATCTTCGTGCTGCCCCGATTCCTGACCGTCTTCGCGGGCAAGGAGCATCTGCTGCCCGGGCCCACCAAGATCATCATGACCATCAGCGGCTTCATGCGGCATTATTGGTACGTTGTGTTCCCCTCCATCGTCGCGGTCATGGGCGCGTTCTGGTACTTCATCCACACCCGCGTCGGCCGTGAATGGTGGGACGCCATGAAGCTGCGCATCCCTCTGCTGCGCAGGGTCTGCAACTGCCTGTACATCACCCGCGGCCTGCACACCATGGGCGTGCTGACCAATGCCGGCGTGCCCATCCTGGATACGATCGCCATCACCGCGCGGGTCACGGGCAATCAGCTCTTCGAGCGCATGTGGCAAGGCGTGCATGATGAGGTCCGACAGGGCAAGAAGATCGCCCCCAGCCTGTCGCCCTACGAGCTCATGCCCACCGGCGTGATCCAGATGATCAGCAGCGGCGAGGAATCCGGCACGCTCGCCGAGGTCCTCAAGGACGTCGCCGAGTTCTACAATCGGGAACTGCGCACCGTCATCAAGACCGTCACCAGCATGATCGAGCCGCTAATGATCGTCGTCATGGGCTTTATCGTCGGCTTCATCGCCATGAGCATCATCCTGCCCATCTTCAAGATGTCCAGCGTCGCCGCGGGGCGCTAATCGGGAGGATCGAACGATGCAGAACGATAGACGACGCCAACGCGCAGGCGGGCTGTCGCTCGTCGAGACGCTGGTGGCCATGGTCATCATCGGCCTGACGATCGCCGCGATCGTCGCGGGCACCGCCGCCTTCACGCAGGCCGGTGGCGCCGGTCTGGACCTGTCCACCGCCGAGTTCCTCATCGAAGAAATCCGCGAGCTGACCGCCTCGCTGCCCGTGATCGATCCGGAGAACGGCACCAGCGTCTTCGGACCGGAATCCGGCGAGGGCACCGTGGCGGCGTACGACGACGTGGACGACTTTGACGGTGCGAGCTTTTCGCCTCCCATCGACATTCACCGCAATCCGCTCCACGAGTTCGCCACGTTCACCCAGCGGATCACCGTCGAGAACGTCGACGTGGCCGACCTGACACAGGTCCGTGGCGACCACACGACCGATTTCGTCCGCGTGACCGTCGAGATCCTCCGCCACGGGCAGGTCATCAGCTCGTGCAGTTGGATACGGACACGTTCTTAATCGAAAGGATCGGGCCATGAAACCCACTCGACAATCCCGCCGCCGTGCGTTTACCTTGGTCGAGGTGATCCTCTCACTGATCATTCTGGCCATCCTGATGGCCGCCCTGGGTGCGGCCTTCCAGGGCTCGACGAACAGCTACGCCGCCAGCGAAGGGCTGACCGAGATGATCAACACGGCTCGCCAGGCCCTGCTGCGAATCACGTCCGACATCCGAACCGCCCAAGGCGTCGCCCCCGTCGGTGGCAGCGGTGACGTCGACAATCACCAGTGTTCGCTCTTCCGGGCCGATGGGACCCATGTGACTTACCACTACAACACGTCGACCGCCGCCTCGTATGACGCCGCCCTCGACGACCAGACTCTCTACCTCATCATCAACAGCGGCGCCTCCGCCGGGACGTATCGTCTCTGCGACCACGTGCTCGATATGACGTTTGAGCGCGGCATGGACGAGGACGATGTACGGAACGTCCGCATCGGCATGACCCTGACCGACGATACCGGTCAGCCCCCCCAGACGCTCCACACCGCGGCCGTCGTCCGGACACTGGAATAAGAGGGGCAAGAACCGGACAACCGCGTGATGCGCCCCACCGCCGGCTCGGCGGCCTTCCGATGGACCGGGGAAGCACGGGGACTGTCCTCCACTGAGACGCCGCATCCGCGCACAAAATAAGGGAGTCCGGACGGTATCAACCAACGCCATGTAGGGTCCGACTCCCTTGTTGCGACATGCCCGAATGCACGCTACCGCGGATCGTGCTGGAACCGAAATGGCCCAAGCTGCACTCGCAACACCTATACTATAACACCTGCGTGGGCCAAAGTCAAGTCACCCCGCCGCTGATCTTCAGCCTGCGCATCAGCCCTGCGTTTCCTGCGCGGCTCAATCGTTTGTGGACAGGGCCGTCTCCACCAGATCGCAGAGAATGTGGTAGGCCAACTGGTGCACCTCCTGAACCCGGGCGGTACAGTCCGTTTCCACCGCCAGGCACACGTCCGCCAGCCCCTCCAGCGGGCGGCCCGCCCGCCCCGTGAACGCCAGGATGCGCCCGCCCATCGAGCGGGCCCGCTCGGCCGCGGCCAGCACGTTCGCCGAACGCCCGCTGGTCGAAAAGGCCCACAGCACGTCACCGGCCCGGAGCAGGCCTTCCACCTGCCGGGCGAACACCCCTTCGAAATCGTAGTCGTTCGCCCATGCCGTCATCACCGAGGTATCCGTCGTCAGCGCGATCGCCGCCAGGGCCTTTCGCTCGCGCTGAAAACGCCCCACCAACTCACCGGCGATGTGCTGGGCGTCGGCCGCCGAGCCCCCGTTGCCGCAGAGCAGCACCTTGCCGCCCTCCCGCAGACACGCCACCAGCAGATCGGCCGCCGCCTGGAGCACATCAAGCTGCCGCTCGGCCAATGCGCCCACCAGCACCCGATGGTCCTCAATCGCCCGCGACATGCGGCCCTTCATGCCCGTCTCCTCACGACGAACCACCGGAACCCGACCGACGACGGCCACCGCGTGATCCGCCACGGGGACCCGACTTGCGGCGCGGGCCGCTCCGTCCCGACCCGCCTGGCCGGCCACGTCCCCGGCCCTTGCCCTTGCCCCCGCCCCTGCCCGAACCGAGCGCCTCCAGGTCGGGCGGCTCCCCGTGCCACCGGGGCTCCAGACTGTTGACCTCGATCAGATGTTTCAGGTCCCGCAGGTCACGCCGCGTGTAAAACGTCACGGCCACGCCGCGTCGGCCCATTCGCGCCGTCCGTCCCGTCCGGTGCGTGTAAATCTCCGAATTAGTGGGAAAATCAAAATTGATCACGTGCGAGGCATGACTGAAATCCAGCCCCCGTCCCGCCACGTCCGTGGCGATCATCACCCGAATCTGCTTGCTGCGAAACCGCCGAAACAGGCTCGTCCGCTTGGACTGGTCCAGCCCCCCGTGGATCGCCTCGACCCCCTTGACCTGGCCCTTGATCCGGCCAAAGAGCCGCTCGACGCCCCGCCGCGAATTGCAGAAGATGATCGCCTGTGCCGGATCCTGTTCGGCCAGATACTTCAGCAGGTCCGCCTCGTGATCCGCCGGTCGCGTCGGGTAGAACCAATGCTCCAGGTTCTCCGGTGCAATCTGGTCGACGTTGAGCTCGACGTACACCGGGTCCCGCAGGTACTTGTTGGCCAGCTTCTTGATCGCCGCCGGCATCGTCGCGCTGAACAACAGCGTCTGGTGCTCGTGCACCATGCACGATTCGATAAAGTCCACCGCCTCGGAGAAGCCCATGTCCAGCATCTCGTCGGCCTCGTCCAGCACGAACGTCCGTACCTCTGAGAGCCGCAGCGGGCTGTTGTACAACAGGTCGATCAAGCGCCCGGGCGTCGCCACCAGGACGTGCACACCGTGCGCGAGCTTGCCCTTCTGGATGTCCATGCTGAACCCGCCGTACGCCGCAAACGGCGCCACGTGCAGGTACTTGGCGATGGAGGAGATCTCCGTGACGTATTGCAGCGCCAGCTCCCGCGTGGGCACCAGGATCAACGCCTGCACCGCGTCCACGTCCGGCTCTACCCGCTGCAGCAGGGGAATGGCGCACGCGGCCGTCTTGCCCGATCCCGTCTCGGCGCGGGCGATCATATCCCGCCCCGACAGGATGTGTGGAAACGTCAACGCCTGCACCGGCGTCAACTCGGTATATCCCTTCTCCTTCAGGGCCCGGAGAATCTCGGGCTTTAAGTCCAGATCGGCAATCTTCATCGGCTGTGAGGTGCTCCCAATCGCTTCATTTTCGGCTATGGAAACACTACACTATAGACTTTGCCCTCGCCGCGTCAACCGGCCGCGACCACCATCTGAAAAAGAAATCCCCGCTCTCACCGTCCACTTGGGCGACCAAGTTCCCCGCCGTCCACCTGCGACCGGCCCGCACTCGCCAGAAAACGCCGATCCGGCCCCCCTTGCCGTGGCACGAACACTCCCTGGGCCCGGTCGGTAGCGGGCTAGAACGTATAGCGCACGGCGGCGTAGACGTTCGTGTCGTTCTGGAACTGGGCGAAAAACGTATGGGGCTCATCGCCGAAAAAGATGTTCGCCCCCAGCTCCAGGGCCAGGTTGTCCGTGGCCTTGTAGTGCAGGTTGGGCCGTATGTACGCGTCCTCGTCGCTCGGACTGTAATACGTGAACAGCGACAGCCGCAGGTTCTGATTCATCATCAATTGCGTCAGCCGCAGCGTGACCACATGCCGATTCTGGTCCCGGGCACGGCCCCCCATCAGGCTCGCCCGGTAGGCCGAGTAGTCCATCATGTGCTCGACGTAATACTGCATGCCCGCGGTGAAGTCCTTGGCCAGCTCCTGCGTGTACCCCACCAGAAACCGCAACTGGCTGTTGTCGATCCGGCCATCGTCACCGCCCGGATCATCGTCCGAGTCATAGTACCCGAACTCGACGTTACCGATGCCTTCGCCCACGGTCCCGCGGGCCGAGGCGCCATAGACATTCAGGTCCGGAAACAGCGCCGCGCCGCTGAGGCTCTGGCCGGCCGGGCTCTTCCAATATCCCCAGTACCCGTACACCGCCAGCTCCACGTTATCGACGTTCTTATACACCCGCACCGCGAACTCATCGTCCCGGAACCAGCGGTCGGGCTTGTCGGTATGCACGATGCGGTCCCGGCCGGCCAGGCGCTGCACGTTCGCGTCCCAGTACGACAACCGCTCGCCCGTCACGTGCCGATCCGAATCGAACTGCGGCGTGTAGACAAAGTCCACGTTCACCGCGTCACTGAACACGCTCACCTTGGCCGCATCCGAGGGGGCCTTGAGGTATTCCGTATCCCGGCCGATGAAAAACGCCTGCCAATCCTTCGGGAACAGGTCGTTGATGAAAATCAAATCGCCCGTCCCCCACGTCAGGATCTGGCGGCCGATCTTCACATCGATCGCATCGCCCGGTCGGAAGAAGAGGTTCGCCTCCCGCAGGTCGAAGTGCCCCTCTTCATCGACCAGGTCGCCATACACGTCCCCCTTGAACTTCAGGTCGGCCCAATCCGTGTACCCATCGACGTCCACCTGCAGCCGCGTCTCCATCAGGGACATGTCCTTCTGATACGGGTCCTTCCGCGTGCGATACCCCGCCCGCACCTCGTAAAACCCGTGCAGGGCCCAATCCGTGGGGCCGAACAGGTCCTCCCACAACGACTGCTCTTCGACGGCCGTGTCAGCGGGGGCCGACTCCTGTGCCGCGACCCCCGCACCCCACAGGACCACCGCCGTCACGCATGCCCAGATGGCTCCTCTCATCGCATGGCCTCCCGCGGCGGCCGCCGCAAGTACCGCTCACTGAACAGGTCATCGTCCAGCCCCAGGTTATACTGCACGTCGGTGAACTTCATCTCCGTTTTCCCGCCCGACTTCAGATCCCGAACCACGGACTCGGTAACCGTGTAGAAGTCCTGAATCTTCTCCACCTTCTTGGATTCGATCACCCGGTACAACGTGCCGTTCTTGTCGTAAAACTCCATCTTCATCGGCACGAAGGTCTTGCGGTCGATGGCCACAGTGAAATAACTGAACTCGACCGTATCGGGCTTCTTGGGGGTATTCTTGACCACGTAGTGCTGCTCGGTGGTGTCCACCAGCTCATGCGTGTCCTCGGCCAGGCTCCGTCCCGACACGTCCTCGTAGAGGAAATGCGACCCGACGAAGCTGGTCCGCTTGTCGCCGGCGGCGATCCGCTTGATGAGGTCCAGGCTCGGCAGGTACAGCCAGCGATCATCATCCTTGTCGATGGCCGCGTGCTTGTGCACCATGTACGTCATGCGGCGCACGTCCGCCGGCCGCTGGAAATACACAAAGTACTTCTGGTCGCCGCCGTCGGCCTGATCCTTGCGAAGGATCACGAACCGCCGCTCACGGACCTGGCCATCCTTGTCCGTGATCTTCATCTCCACGATGGCCTTACCGTCGTCGCCCTGGTAGTAGGCCACCACGTTGGCCTTCTCCACGATCTGCTGCACATCGGTCAGCGGCTCCTCGGCCGCCCGGGCAAGGCCCGTCGTCCACAGCACCGCAACACTCAGTACCGCCATCATCAATCGCTTCATGATGCACCGTCCTTTCTTCACCCGCCGCGCATTCTACCGCGGCACCCCAGACTTTTCCAACAACGTCATCATCGGGCACCAGTTCGTAAAGGCCGACTGCAACAGGTTCGCCCCTACAAACGCCACGAACCACAGCCAGTACGGACTGTGCCAGTAGGCCAGCGCCGTACCCGCCAGGATAAACCCGCCGGCAATGCCTCGCAAAGCCCTTTCCACATTCATGCTCATTCTCCTTGTGCGGGCTCGGCCTGCGAACCCCGAAGCTCGTCGCGACGGCAGGCCTGCCGCCGGGAAAGGATGCCGCACGTCAGCACCAGCAGTGGAATCGCCACCGCCGAAAGCACCCCCATCCGGGTCCATCCCAGGCGCCAGTACTGGTGCAGGTTCACCGCGATCAGGATCACGGCCACGATCCCCAGAATCAGACAGAAACCACAATCGCAGGTCGTTGATCGCCGCACCTCCGTCGAGCGAAACAACCACCGCTGCCCCAATCGCAGGATCGCCGGCAAGGCCATCAGCGTGACCATACCCGACAGGGCCATGATCGCACACAGGAACAACCCCACCGTCTTGTACGGCACCAGCGGAGCGGCCAGCAGGGGCAAAAACCCGATCGCGATCACCAGCACGTTGCGGCTGATCGCCCGCGCCGGCTCGCCGAACATCTCCTCGGACGCCCGCTCCCACGAGCCGGTCCGCGCCTGAGCCGCCCGCGCCCGCTGCAGGAAGTGGATCGCGAAGTCCACCGCCATCCCCAGCGTCAACGCGCTGAGCACGGCCACGGGCATATCATAATCCTTACCCACCAGGCCGATCACGCCATAGATCATCACTATCGTGATCGTCAGCGGGACCATGCATACCAGCCCCCACAACGGCGAGCGGAACAGCACCGCCATCATCAAAAAGACGATCAGGAAGCTGCCCAGAAACGACTGCAGCATGCCCCACACCATCTTGTTCTGCCACACCACGTTGATGTACGTGAGCCCCGCCCACCGGTGGTGGATCGGCGCCGGCGGCGGGTTCTCGGCCACGAACGCGTTCATCGCCCGGACGACCTTTTCCATGTCACGGTTGTCGCCGCTGGTCAACTGCACCCACACGTTCGCGGCGGAGAAGTCCGACCGAACAAAATGCCACAAATCATGCGGTCGATGGCTGCTCTGATATTGCAGCAGGCATTGCGCCACGGCGCCGAGGTTGTCCGGCACGCGATAGTTCTCCGGCCGGCCGTCGATCATCTCCTGGTGAACCTTTTTGACGATGCCCGCAATCGAGTTGCTCTTGCCCACCACGTCCGTGGTCAGTAGGTGTTGCTCCAGCCGGTCGATGTACGCCAATACCTCCGGCTGCTTGAAGAGCTTCAACCGCTCCTTTTCCATCTCGAAAAAGGCGGCCATCTCATACCACGCGTCGGCCAGGTCGAGGTCCTCGGCGTCTTCCGCCGTCTGGGCCTTGCCCGTCGCCTGGGCGCTCCAACTGTCCAGGGCGGCCTCGATCGTGGCGTCCGTGGGCCGTTCCGTATGCAGCATCGCCTGCGCCGCCTGGGCCGCCTCGGCCAGCTTCACAAGCTCGCCCCCCCGCTCGGCCACCAGGTCCTGCAGATGTTGCTCGATCACCGGGATCCGCCGTGACACGTCTGTCACGGCCTCCGGATCCGTCTCCAGCACGAGGTATGCCATGTAGGTCCCGCCGAAGTGCCGATTCAGCTCCGTATCGGCCACGCGGATCGGATGGCCCTTGCTGAACCATTTGACGGGGTTGTCGTTGATGTGAATCCGCGTAACGCCCCAGACCGCCACGGCCGAGAGCACGGCCAGAACCGCCACGACCGGCTTGGCCCGATGGTACGTAAACCGCCCCGCCCGGCCCAGCAAACGGCCCAGCCAACTGCTGGTCTGGCCATGCTGGGCCGCATGCCCGAAGTTCTTCAAGCTTCCCTCGGGAATGAACATGACGTAGGCCGGGACAAACGTCACCGTCGCCAGCCAGGCGATCATGATCCCAATCGCCACGAACACCCCGAAGACCTGCACGGGCGGAATCGGCGTCAGCGCCAATGAGGCAAAACCGGCCGCCGAGGTCAGCGAGGTGTACAGCATCGGCACGAACAGATCATCCATGACCTCCCGGATCGTGCCCTGGCGTCCCTTCGCCGGCGTGTATACGTCGAAAAACTCGGACAGAATGTGCACGGAATCCACGACCGCGATGGGCATCAGGAAGATGGGAATCATCGAGCTCATGATGTGCACGGGAAACCCGAAGCCGATCAACAGCCCCATCGTCGAAATCACCGCCACCATCGCCACGATCATCGGGCTGATCACCAGCACCAGCTTGCGGAAGAACAGCAGCATCAACAGGAAGATCACCAGCATCGCCAGCGGCGCGGAGATCGCCATCTGAATGAACATCTCCACACCGAACGTGTCCTCGGCGACGGGCAGTCCGGTGATGTGATACCGGTCCGCGCCGGAGAAGGTGGCGATCTTATCCTGCAGGGCGCTGTATACCCGGTAGCTCAGGTCCTTGCTCGTCAGCGGGATATACAGGGCCAGCGCCTGGCCATCGTGCGAGATCAGCGTGTCCTTCAAGAGCGGATTCGACAGGGCCTTGTCGCGGATGGCCAGGGCCTCTTCATCCGTCGCCGGCGGCCTGGGCATCAGCCATTCAAACGTCACCTCGCCGGGCCCACCCTGGGCAATGTGATCGACCGTCGAGGGCGCCAGCAGATCAATGTCGATCACGCCGATGGTCTTGTCCGGATCGGACGGGTCGGGCCACTGCAGTTCCTCCTTCGCGAACTGCGTCAACGCATGCACGTTCGCCAGGCTCTGCGCGTTGAAGACGCCGTTCGGATGCGTCTCGTTGACCACCCCCACGACGACCATATCGCTCAGGTTGAAACGCTCCTTGTTCTCATCGTGAAATACCCGCACCGGCTCGTCCGCCGAGAGCATGTTCTCCGGGTCGGTGTCCACGCGGATCCGCGGAATCAACGCACCCAGCGCCACCGTAAACGCCACCATCAATCCCGTCACCAGCCATCGATGGCGAACCGACACATCCGTAAGTCGTTCTCTGAGGTCCATAGGTGTAGCCACCTCCCCGCGAGCCGTTCCGGAGTGGGCATGGGCCCACCCCGGAGACGCGGCTTCTTGAGTCTTCCGACCCGGCCCGTCAATGGGCCCCGCCCACTACTTCGTGCCGTGCGGACACGGCTTGAGGCACAGGAACCAGTCCAGAACCTTGTAGTCCTTACCGGCCTTCTCGACGCGTTCCTTGGCCGTTCCGCACGACCCGGGCGGCGGGATGATGACGTCGTCGCCCAATTGCCAGTTGGCCGGCGTGGCGACGTTGTGCTCGTCCGAATGCTGCATCGCGATCAGCAGACGCTTGACCTCGTCCATGTTCCGCCCGTTGCTCAGCGGATAATACAGGATGGCCCGCACGATCGCCTTCGGATCAATGATGAAGACCGCCCGAACGGCCTGGGTGTTGCTCGCGGCCGGCTGGAGCATGCCAAACGCCTTGGACACCTCCATCGTCAGGTCGCTGATGACCGGGAAGTTGACCTCGATGCCCTTCATGCCCCTGTACTCGATCTTCTCCTTGATCGTCCGCAGCCAGGCGATATGGCTGTAGCCGCTGTCGATCGAAAGACCCAGCAGCTCAGCGTTCAACGCGCGGAACTCATCCTCCATCGCGGCAAACGTCATGAACTCCGTCGTGCACACCGGCGTGAAGTCGGCCGGATGTGAAAAGAAGATCACCCACTTGCCCTTGTAGTCCTCCGGGAAATGCACCACCCCCTGCGTGGTTTCCGCCACGAAGGACGGCGCCTTTTCTCCAATCAAGGGTAACTGTCTCACCTGCTCGTCCATTCCGATGTCTCCTGAGAATTATAAGCTCACTCTTCGTGTCACAGGGCCCACACTATCGTCCCGTACAGAACTCTTTCATGAGCCGCTCGTGCGACTCATCGTGCACCACGTCCTTATGAACTCCCGCACACCACGTCAGGTATCCTCCACACAGGTTCTGCGCCTCCAACCCGTGCTGACAGAGAATACGGCACGCCACGTGGCTGCGAACACCCACGCTGCAATAGACCTTGATCACGGCGTCCCGCGGCAGCTCCGCCAGGCGCGAACGCAACTCATCCACGGGGATGTTCACGGCGCCGGGGATGGCGCCGCGCTCAAATTCGCGGACCGTGCGAACATCCAGGACAAAGTCCCCGTCCTGCACGTCCTCGACGTGCGCAAAGGGCATCGTCCCGTCCAGCATGTTCGCCCCGACGAACCCGACCATGTTGATGGCGTCCTTGCCGCTGCCATAGGGCGGCGCATACGCCAATTCCCATTCCTGCAAGTCAAAGACGGTCATGCCCACCCGCATTGCCGTCGCCAGCAGGTCGATCCGCCGATCCACGCCATCCCGCCCCACGATCTGGGCGCCCAGAACCCGGCCGTCATCCGCTGCAAACAGCACCTTGAGGTGCATGATGTGGGCGCCCGGGTAGTAGCCCACGTGGTGAGCCGGATGGATATAAAGCTTCTCGCAGGCAATGCCCTTCTCGGCCAAGCGCTTCTCGTTGGCGCCGGTCATCGCCACCGCCAGATCAAACACCTTCAGGATCCCTGTGCCCTGCGAGCCGGTGTACCGCCGTGACCGTCCGCACAGGATATCCGCCACCATCCGGCCCTGTTTGTTCGCCGGGCCCGCCAAGGGAATCAGGGTCGGTCCGCCCAATACGGGATCGTTCACCTCGATCGCATCTCCGATGGCGTAGATATCGGCATCGCTGGTCCGCAACTGCTCGTCCACCGCGATCCCGCCGCGCGTCCCCAGGGCCAGGCCCGCCTGCCGGGCCAGCGCCACTTCGGGCCGCACGCCGATCGACAGGATCGCCATGTCGCACGAGACCTGCATTCCGCTCTTGAGCCGAACAACCAGGCCGGAGGCCGTCTCCTCGAACGCCGCCACGCCGTCGCTCAGCCACAGGGCCACGTCCTTCTCGGCCAGGTGACGCTGCACGTACCAGGCCATCTCCTTGTCCAGCACGGGCAGCACCTGGTCGGCCATCTCCACGACCGCCACCAACAACCCGCGATCCCGCAGGTTCTCCGCCATCTCCAGCCCGATATACCCCGCCCCCACCACCACTGCGCGACTGGGACGATGCTCCCGAATGAAAGCGTCTATCGCATCCGCATCGGGCACGTTGCGCAGCGTGAAGATCCGTGGCGAATCGATCCCCGGCAACGGCGGGCGGATGGGTTCGGCCCCTGGCGAGAGGACCAGCTTGTCATACGGCTCCGTATATCGCCGGCCGGTCTTGTGGTCCAGCACCTCCACGCGCCGAGCCGCCCGGTCGATGCCGACCACCTCGTGACGCACCCGCACATCGACGTTGAATCGGCTGCTGAACGCCTCGGGTGTTTGCAGCAGAAGCTCCTCCCGGTCGGTGATGGTCCCCCCGATGTAGTACGGCAGCCCGCAATTGGCAAAGGAAATGTGCGGCCCGCGTTCGAACATGGTGATTCGCGCCGCTTCATCCAGCCGCCGCAGCCGCGCCGCCGCCGAGGCGCCGCCGGCCACGCCACCAACGATCAGAATGCGCCGACCTCCATCAAATTCGTTCCCGCCGTCCTTTTTAGTCATGGGTCCCTTCCAGCATATCATCGCAGCTCTGGTACACGCAGTGCAACAACCGAATCACGTTCTTGTTGGCAATTCCATAATACACCTTCGTCCCCTCCCGACGGGCGTACAACACGCCCCGGTCCCGCATTCGGACCAGATGGCCCGATGTCATGGCCTGTTTGGTCCCCAGTGCCTCGGCGATATCGCCCACACTCATCTCACCGTGTTCCAGAAGCTCCACGATCGCGAGACGATCCGGGTGCCCCACGGCCTTGAGCAGTCGCGCGGCACTCACAAACTTCGCCGATAGCCCGATTTGCGCCGACATCGCAAGACCCTCACAAAACAATTTTCTTATATATTTCGATATTACGTTATTCTCGGCGGGAGGTTCATGCAAGATGCAAAAAACCTCAGGGGGTGCCAAGGCCCCGACCCGTCGCGCCTTCCCCCTGCTCTTAGCCCCCAAACATGTGTTTCCGCACGATAGCACCAAGCAAACGGCGTCCTTTGCGTGACCGGCGCCTGCGGAAGACGGAATCTTGACAAGAAGCTGATAGATTCCGGCGGCAGGAACGACTATCGTAGACGAGAGGCCCGCATGAGGACGAGACGATGGCAACAATCGTATACGCTGTTCTACTGGTAATCCTGGTGCTCTGGGCAGTTCTGCTCGGACTGGCGGTCCGAAAACGCCGCTACTGCCCGCACTTTGTGAACCCGCTGACCACAAAGCTCTTCTGGCTCTTTACATTCCTTTTTATAAATCCTTTGTTGATGCTGCTTTACGCCGTCTTCGGCCTGTTTCGAGGTCCTGATCGCCGGCCCATCCCCCTTGTCGTCTTGATCGCCGTCGTCATTATCCTCGCCGGCTTTGCCGTCAACATTCCCGGCGTCACCCACATTTGGATGCAACCGTTCATCGCCCGTAACGCCGATCCGGACGCTTCGCTCAAGGCTCGCGCCGCCGCCATCGAATCACGGAACAGCACCAGTCATTCCACCTCGTCGGCCGCCTCGGACAACAGCAGACTGGCCCTCGGCCACATTGAGATCGCCACGGGCGAACACCCGCTCCTCCGTACGGTAGCGGCCCGGCTGGCCGAGAAGCTCCGCGGCTACGCCGGCGTGCAGGAGGTGAGCGTATGGCCGGCTGGGTCCCCCCCGGACGAAGACATACTCCACCCGGACGTTTTCATTTGCCTGGACCTGAAGCGATTCAGGGAGAATCACGTGCCGTACCTGCTCACGCTGGACGTCGAGCTGAACGCGACGGTGAGCCCGGAACTTTTCCCGAGCAGAAATCACCATTTCGGCCACTATAGCCCGCCCCTGCTGCGATTCGACATGGATATCAATATTGACCACTCCAGCAAGACGGTTGGGTATGAATCGCAGCGGTACGGACTGGCCGGGGAGAATCTGGCCAAACAGCTATATGACCAGATTACCGCCCAGACGGACGAATGGCGGCAGAAGCATGGCCTGCTGCCCGATCTGCCTGCCGCCGTCTACGGCGAGCACCGCCCGGCTGCCCTGCCGGAGGAATTCACCGGCTTTGAACCGGACCGGCTCCATTCCGCCGCCGGCCTGCTGCTGCATCGCCGGGCCGTGTGGGAGCTCTCCCTCGCCGATGCCACCGCCTCGGAGAGCATGGAGAAACTGCACCAGGAGCTCCTCGACGCCGGCTGGACATCGGACAGTGCCCATTTCGACGAGCAGACCGCGTACTTTCGCGTGCATCAGGGCCCACGTGTGATCGCCGCCCACAAGGTCCGCCAAGAGCAGGACGCTCCTTCGCCGGGGCTCACGCAGACGGTATCGGCCCCCGACGGCATGCCCGTGCCCGACCAGATGCGGCAATCGCCGCCCCAGCCCCGCGAGTCCGCGGACCGTGTTATCGTCCATGATGCGCTGCGGTTCTCGGATGCCGAACTCGAGCAGGCGTTGGACGCCGTCCTGGCTGAAAAGGACCCGGGCAAGGCGATGCTTTTTGAGCGAATGTATACCCCGGAGCAGAAGGAGCGGATGATCGCCCTGCTGGAGGCCTCGCCCGAGAAGGGCGCCGAGGAATGGGTAGAGCTCGCCGAGCACTACAGCGACTCTGACCCCGACCGGGCCAGGCAGGCCCTGCTATGGGCGCACGCCGTGAGTTGGGCCGATGGAATCAACGCCCCCGCGGCGGACCACGTGAAGAGAGCGGCCAAGGGGCTGAAGATGGAGGACCTCATCAAGGAGCCGCCCTCGCCAGAAACGCTGATCGAAGCCGGCTTCCGCGAGATCACGCCGGACACCGAAGACTTCACCGCCCACTACCAGATCGGCGAGCGGGCTCGATTCTTCACCCGCACGGACGCAGGGCCCCAGGCCTTCACTATCTATCCGCAGCCGCATCCGGGCAAGGAGGCGGGATACGAGTTCGTCCACCTCACGCGGGACCGGCACAGCAGCGGGCGGGGCTCGCGGGGCGGTTGGAGAAGTGGTGACGGCAACACGTGGAAATCCTCATCCACGGCGTTCTACGGATCCCATCCGGATCGGGGCGTGAAGATGACCTGTACGGTAGAAGTGGATCCGGACAGCGATCAGTACACCGTCCATTGCGACATCATGAATGAGGCGCCGACCGAAGGCGGCGCATAATCCTATGATGACGGCCGGAACTGTCGCTTCAGCTTGGCCACCATGGGGGTGATCAGCACGGCCAGCAGGACCACGGCGGCCACGTGCTGCCACCAGGGCGTGGTCATGGCGTGCCAGTGCGACTGAACCGCCAGGCCCAGATCAGGAAGGAACCGGTCAACCGCCAGCCCCGCCGCCAGGGCGCAGCCCACCACGCTGACCATGTACACCAGAGCCGCCCGACGCCCCAAGACAGACCAAAGCGTCGCGAACCCCGCCGCATTCGTTGCCGGCCCGGTCATCAGGAAGACCAATGCCGCGCCCGGGCTCACGCCCTTGGCGATCAGGGCGACGGCCACCGGCACCGAAGCCGTCGCACACACGTACATGGGAATCCCGGCGACCATGAGCACCAGCATCGCCGTCAGCCCCGTGCCCAGCGTCTCAGCGAAGAAATCGTCCGGCACGAGGGCTCCGATCGCGGCTGCGATGACCACGCCGACCAGGATGGGCTTGCCGATGTCTTGGGCTAGTGTGACAAAGCCATGCCTCAACGCCTGCACGTACCAGGGGCGCTTTGGCTCTTGCCCGTTTGACCCGACCTCGTCGGCCGCCTGCACCGGATCGGGCCGACGGTCAAACAACTCCACGCCCAGGCCCCCGACAATACCGCTGATGAGCGCGACCACTGGCCGAATGACCATAAATATCGGCCCCATAAGACTATACGTCACGAGAATGCTGTCGACACCCGTCTGGGGCGTGCTCAGCAGGAACGCCACTGTTGACCCCTTGCTCGCGCCGCTTTTGCGTAGGGACATCGACACCGGAATCACACCACACGAACACAATGGCAGGGGCACGCCGAATGCCGAGGCCTTGATGATAGAGCCCAAGCCCGGGCGTCCAAGATGCCGCCGAACCAATGCAGGCGAGATCCACACGCTCAGCAATCCGGCCACCAAAAATCCAAACAGCAGGTACGGCGACATCTCGGCCAGCGTCGACCAGAAGTCAATAACGAGCATTTTGACTGTATCCCACACGAGGGCTCTCCAGAAGATCACTCCGAACCATTTGTACTACTAATCCTACTCGGCCAGTGGGATATTGTTCGCAGACTCTACCTCTCCACTCGGCATCATGGGGTTTTGTTCAGAAGTCGCCCAGCGGCCGCCAGAGTCGGCCGTCGGCCTGGATGAGCCGATCCGCCTCGGCGAAGCTCTGGCTGCCCGCGGGATACTCGTGCAAAGGCACTTCGCCCTTCGCCCAAGCCTCCAGCACACCGGCCAGGAGCGCCCAGGACACCTGTACGGCATCCTGGCGGGAGAACAGCGTCGGATCGCCCAGCATGCAGTCCAGCAGGAGCCGCTCATAGGCCTCCGGCGCTTCGGTGCCGAACAGTTCACTGTAGTTGAAGCTCATCGTCAGTGTGCTGATGCACGTCTTGGCCCCGGGTCGCTTGGCCTGGAAGCTCAGGGCGATGCCCTCATCCGGTTGAATCTTCAGGATAAGTTGGTTGGCGGGCATGTCGGCCAGGCCCACCGAGGCGAACATGGAATGGGGCACCTGTTTGAAGGTGATGGCGACTTCGGTGAGCTTGCGGGCCAGCCGCTTGCCCGTTCGCAGATAGAACGGCACATCCTTCCATCGCCAGTTGTCGACGAAAAGCCGGGCGGCCACGAAGGTCTCGGTCTGACTGTCGGGCTGCACCCCCCGCTCGTCCAGGTAGCCCGGCACGTCGCGCCCGTCCACGCGCCCGGCCGTATACCGCGCCCGCAGAATATCCGAGCCCCAAGGATCCCCGACGCGGACAGGCCGGATGGACCGCAGCAGCTTGACCTTTTCATCGCGGATGGCCTCGGCGTCGAAGGAGGCCGGCGGCTCCATCGTCGCCAGTGTCAGCATCTGCAGCATGTGGTTCTGGAACATATCACGCAGGGCCCCGCTGGTGTCGTAGTATCCTGCGCGGTGCTCCACGCCCACCGATTCGGCGATCGTCAGTTGCACGTGATCCACGAAATTGCGGTTCCAGACCGGCTCGAAGATGGTGTTGGCGAACCGGAACATGAGGATGTTCTGGACCGTCTCCTTGCCCAGGTAGTGATCGATGCGATACACCTGCGACTCGGCGAAGTGCCGGCCGATGCGATCGTTGAGCTCCTCCGCCGTGGCCTGATCCCGGCCAAAGGGCTTCTCGACGACGAGCCTCGGCGGCCGGCTGCAATCGTGACCGGCCACGCGGTTCAGCCCCGCCTCGCCCAGATGATCGACCACGGTGGGGTACAATCCGGGCGGCACGGCCAGGTAGAAGACGTGCGCCTCCTGCACGCCGTGGGTACGATCCAACGCCTCGATCCGCTCCGCCAGCGCGGCGTACAATGCCGGGTCGTCATAGGACCCGGAGGTGTAATAGAACCGCGACAGAAAACCCTCGCGCAACGCAGGTCCGAGGCCGCGTCCATTCAGGACCTCGGCGAGACGCTCGCGAAAAGCGACGTCCGACAGCTCCTGCCGCCCACATCCCAGCAGGTAAAAGCCCTCGTGAAGCAGGTCCCGCTGGTACAGGCGCAGCAGACTGGGGACGATCTTGCGCCGCGTCAAGTCGCCACTGGCGCCGAACACGACCACCCCACACGACGGCGCTCGCGTCTCGGCGCAGAGAATATCGAGTTCGCGGATCGAGGGGTGTATCTCCGGCATGACACCGGCCCCCGCCGACGATCGGGCCGATGGACCCGATCAGTCTTCCAGCGGCTCGAATTCGTCCTTGCCCACACCGCAGTCCGGGCAGGTCCAGTCGTCCGGCAGATCATCAAACGCCGTCCCCGGCGCCACGCCGTTGTCCGGATCGCCCACCTGCGGATCATAGATGTACCCACACATCAGGCATCTGTACTTCTTCACACGCGTCTCCTTCGTAGCACTCAATCCAGGTTCGCCGACGGTAGTTGTCGGTCGTGGGGCGCATGACGCAAAACGTGTCCGCCCTTGTCATCCCTGCCTCGGACCGCCGCCCGGGGTCACGACATCACATGCCCCGGACCGCTTGGTCCGCTCCATCGTCACTGGGGCCGCAGTTCAACCAGACGTCTCTTCAGGTACGCCAGGTGACCGATTTCTTCCTTGATGATCTCGTCGATACGATCGCGCCCGGCCCGGGCCGGCACCATCTCCTTGATGCCGGTGTAAAACGCTACCGAGTCGGCCTCGGCCCGAACGGCCGCTTCGAGCACCTCTTCAAGGCTCTCCTGGCCGGTCATCTCACCGGCCTTGCCCTTCCGGCCCTTTTTGCCCTCGGTGCCGTGGGCATCGGCCATCGCCTGGAGGTACATCGCCGCCTCGCCCTGCGGGTCGAACGTGTCCGTCTCCCGCTCGGCGCCGCTCAGGTCCTTCCGCATGGCCGCGAAGGTCTTCTCATGGTCGTCTTCCATCTCGGCCATCTCGCGGAACATCTTGGCCGTCGCCTCGTCCGGGGCATGCTCGGCCGCCCGGGCGTAGAACCGTGCGGCCTGGCGCTCGATCTCCTCGGCCATCTCAAAGATTTCGTCGGCATTGAACGTTATCGGCATCGCGCTAGTCTCCTTCCGCGGCAGGCGCCGCGGGCGCCCGCTGTCCCAGTTCACGGTCCAGCATGTACAGCATGCCGGGCGCCTTTTCCACGCGTTTGAGCTTCTGGACCACGTCGTCGGCGCTCTTTTCTTCCTCGACCTGTTCGTCGATGAACCACTGCAGGAAGTTGGCCGCCGGGCGGTCTTTCTCCTGGTCCGCCAGGTCCGCCAGGTCGTTAATGCGCTGCGTAATCACCTTCTCATGCGCCAGGGCGTCTTCGAACATCGCCCGCGGCGAATCCCACTCGCTGGGCGGCGCCTCGATCGCCTGGAGGATCACGCGGCCCCCTCGCTCCTGGATGTGGTCATAGAACTTCATCGCATGGACCATCTCTTCCTGGGCCTGGGCGCGCATCCAGCCGGCGAAACCTTCCAACGCTATCGCGTCGAACTGGGCCGCCATCGCCAGATAGAGATACGCCGAATACATTTCCGCGTTGATCTGATCGTTGAACGCGGCTTCGATCTTCTTGCCAATCATGGCTCTACCCTTTCCACAGGCCATGTACGTTGCAGTATTCCCGCGCCTCGACGCGGGCCGCATCGACATGGAACACCGCCTCGGGGGCCTGGCCGGGCTTGAGGAACCGCCGATACGCCCGGCCGTCGGCCAGCAGCTCGATCCACTCGATGTAGTGCTTGTCCTCCATCGGATGCGGGACCGAGCCGATCTTCACCTTGTAGCCCCCGTCCACCTTCTCAATCACGGGAACGTGCTTCTCCTTGCCGGTATCGGCGGTCTTCTCCTCCATCAACGTCATCGGCTGATCGCAGCAGACCAACTCGCCGTCGCCGGCGTGCAGCACCTCGACAATATTCCCGCACACTTCACACTTGTAGATGCCCAATTGCTTGGCCAATGTCTCGCTCCTTTCCATGGGATGCCTCGGCCGGGCCTCGCGCCCGACTCAGTCGGCCTTGAGTTCCTTGTGCTTCTCGGCAATGGTATCCGCCAGCCTATCCAGGGCCTGGTAGTCATCCTCCCGCAACAAGCCCTTGACTACGACCGGATCGAGCACCTCGGCCTTGAGCCCCGAGAGGATCTGCTGCAACTGCTCGACCATCTTCCCGGCCCAGCCATAGGACCCGACCACGCCGACCCATCGCGCCTTCGGCCGCAGCGCGTTGACCAGCGTCGCGGCGTACGCCGCCAGCGGGTGGGGACCCACCAGCACCGTCGGACTGGCCAGAATCACCGTCGCCGCGTCCACCAGGCTCATGGCCAGCTCGCCGATGTCCGCGTGCGTCAGGTCGAACCGTTCGACCACGACATCCCGCTCGATCAGCGCCTCGGTCAGATACTCGACCATTGCTCGCGTGCTGTCGTGCATGGACACGTAGGCCAGGACCGCCTTGTTGACCGGTGGAGCGGACACCCACGCGTGATAGGCGTCGAGAATCAAGCGGGGCCGATCATACACGGGCCCGTGGCTCGGCGCGATCATCGAGATATCCAGCCCACCGACCTTCTTCAGGTTCCCGACGATCGCCGTGCGGAACGGCATCATGATTTCGGCGTAGTAGCGCTTGGCGTCCTGGATCACCCGGCCCTCATCCGAGACGAACAGCTCGCTGCCGGCCAGATGCGAGCCGAAAAAGTCGCACGAGAACAGCACGCCGTCCTCTTCGAGAAACGTGCACATCGTCTCGGGCCAATGCACCCAGGGCGTGATAAGAAACCGCAAGGTCTTGTCGCCCAGGGAGAGCGTCTGGCCGTCCTCGACGACCAGAAAACGATCCTCGTCGAGGTGCAGGTGATCAATCAGCATCGCCTTGCACTTGGCGTTGGTCACCACGCGGGCGTCCGGGTAGCTCTCAAGCATGACCGGGATGGAGCCCGAGTGATCCTGCTCGGCGTGGTTGCTGATGATGTAATCCAGATGATCAACGCCGTGGGCCGCCAGGTGCCCCAGGAGCGTCTCGGTCTTGGAGGGGTCGACCGTGTCGATCAGCGCCGTCTTCTCGCTGCCGCGGACCAGGTACGCATTGTACGTCGTTCCGTCCGGCAGCGGGATCAGCTCGTCGAACAGCCGCCGATCCCAGTCGATCGCACCGACTTCAAACACGTTGGGCTTCAATTGCCGCATCGTTCACCTCCCGGCCTGTCCATCCGCGGGATTCTACAGCAGTTCTCGGGCGGCGGCCAGCGCGGCATCGTAATCCGGCTCGGTCGTCACCTCGGGCACGATCTGCCCATACCGGACCACCCCGTCCTGGTCCACCACGTACACCGCCCGCGCCAGCAGTCGCAGCTCCTTGATGAGCAATCCCCACGCCCGACCGAATGACGCATCCCGATGGTCGGACAGCGTCGTCACCCGCTCCACACCCGCGGCGCCGCACCAGCGGGCTTGGGCGAACGGCAGATCCATGCTGATCGTCAGCACGACCACATCCGGGCCCAAGGCCGCCGCGGCCTCGTTAAACTTCCGGGTTTGCGTGTCGCATACCGCCGTATCAAGCGAGGGCACCACCGAAACCAGCCGCACCTTGCCGGCCCAGCTATCCAGGCTCGCCGGCTGCAAGTCGTTGGTCAGCACCTCAAACGCAGGCGCCTTGGCCCCGACCTTCACCTGCGGCCCGATCAATGTCAGCGGCCCACCCTTGAAGGTGACCACGCCCGTTCGTTCCTGTTCCTTTTGCTTTGCCATATCCGGCTTCCTTTCACATCCGGCCGCGAACACCATCCAAAGCGCGATGATCCACAGCGTTTGCCTCATCGTTGGCCCTCCCACATTCGTCCTCCACCGTGCCTCTACGCACACCGGCGGTCAGTAGTTGGCCGCTTCCAGTTCAAAATGCGCCTGCGGGTGCGCACACGCCGGGCACTTGCTCGGGGCCTCGGGGCCCTCGTGCACGTAGCCGCAGTTGCGGCACACCCAGCGCACGGGCTTGTCCCTTTTGAACACCGTGCCGCCCACGACGTTCTTATCCAGGGCCAGGTAACGGTCGCGGTGCCGCGCCTCGGCGACGGCGATGCTGCGGAAGACGCCGGCGATCTCCTTGAACCCCTCCTCCTCGGCCACCTTGGCGAACTCCGGGTACATCTCGGTCGTCTCATAGTTCTCGCCCGCGGCCGCCTCTTGCAGGTTCTCGTGCGTCGAGCCGATCACCCCGGCCGGAAACGCCGCCGCGACCTGGGCCTCGCCCCCTTGCAGGAACTTGAACAGCCGCTTGGCGTGCTCCTTTTCCTGGTTGGCCGTCTCCTCAAAGATGGCCGCGATCTGCACAAAGCCCTCCTTCTTCGCCTGGCCCGCGTAGTACGTATAACGATTGCGGGCCTGCGATTCCCCGGCGAAGGCCGTCAACAGATTCTGCTCCGTCTTGCTTCCCTTCAGGTCCATAGTCTACCTCGCTACTGTTCCTCTCGATCCGTATGTTCCCCGTGGAGGCCGGCCTCGGCGACGCACCGATCGCACAGACCCTCCACGCACACCGTCTTGCGCAGCACGACAAAACGCTGAGCCAGCTCACCGGGGAGGGTGATATTGTCAAACGCGTTGTCGCGAAAGTCAATGATTCTCTTGCACTTCACGCAGCGAAAGTGCTGATGGCTCGACAAATCGCCATCGAAGTGCCGAACCGTGTCCGAGCCGGGCACGATGAACGCCGCCCCGATGCGGCAAAGCGTGTTCAGCGTGCGATTTACGGTGTCGAACGAGATGTGCGGCATCTCGTGGCGGACCCGGCGGTAGACGGCCTCGGCCGTCGGATGATCGTCGGAGGCCACCAAGGACCTGAACACGGCCTCACGCTGCGGCGTAATCCGCATGTGGGCCTTGCGGCACCGGTCCCGAAAGGCCCCAAGGGCCTGGCCCAAATCGGTAACTTGTTTGCTGTCATGGGTTTCCATGCCAGAAACCTCAAATACGCTCCCCCCGGTTCTGCCCGACCGAGGGGACGCCAAGTAATCTAAAATCCTATTTAGTAGTAAATACTACATATGTGCCTACACAGTTCAAGCCTTTTTTCAAAAACCTGGCTCCCCTGCCGCTCCCACGCAACCGCCACCGGCTGGTTCACACTTTCACGCACGACCACAAAAAACATCCACCGGACCACGTTTGCCTAAGGACCTTTCGGCGGGTATAATGAAGGTGACATACAATTTACTGGGGATTCCAAAATGAAACAGACCGACGAGTCTTTATACAGCGAGCGGGTGACTCTTAGGGTCGTCCTGGTCGCGATGACATGTCTTCTCATTGGAATATCGCTGCTGGTGGTCAGCGCTCAGTGGAACTGGCTGAAGCAGCATTCAACTCTGCAAACAGTTTTTGAGCAGATGGGGGGCTGTTCGTCGTCACAGCATCTGTGACTGGGATTTGGGAGGTTCTTGGCAAACGAGCGTTCCTCGATGAGGTTCTGGCCAAAGCCCGTATTTCGCGAGACGTCAAGTTTGCTGGAATACTACAAATTACGGATTCATTTCATCGCGATGTCCAATGGGGTGATTATCTGAAGCACACTAGCAAATTGGATATTTTCTTCGCATATGGCCGCACTTGGCGCCAAACACACGATGAGGAACTGCAACGGTTATCCCAGCGAGCTGGCTCACGCATTCGAGTCGTACTCCCGGACACGAGCGATGCGGGTACGGTAGCGGAACTTGCACGTCGCTTCGGTTACGAAGAGGAATACTTAGTCCGATGTATTGAGGAGACACAGTCGTACTTTATCAACCTGAAAAACAGACGTGTGCCTCCGGCCCAAGTGGAAGTATGGATTATCCCCGTTGCGCCAACCTTCAGTTTCTATCGTCTCGACCATATTGGTGTATTGGCACTGTATACACACCGAAAACAACGCACGGGCGTCCCTACATTCGTCTGCGAAGAAGGCGGCACATTGTACCAATATATTCGTGCGGAGTTTGCTGCCATGATCCGTGGAGACTCGCCACTTGCTAGGCGGGTTGACTGTGACTGATTCCAATTGCACAAGCAGGAGATTGATGCTGTGAATGCGGAGTTACACATGGGCGATATGGGGGAAGCAGCATATCGCGCCTGTCTGAATGCAGGTCTTGTCGGCTGGGATATTGAGACATCTGGCCTGATGTGGTCAAGCGATCGAATAGGTACGTGCCAAGTGGCCATACCCTCCTACGGCTGCGTTATAGTCAAGCTTACAGGAGCGGTACCCAGGCGGATGAAGGCGCTTCTGGAGAACCACAAGACCCGAAAAATCTTTCATCACGCAATGTTTGATCTCAAATTCATGAGTCACCATTGGCGCTGCAACGCTCGGAACGCTGCATGCACCAAGATCGCGAGCAAGCTTTTGGACCCGCGTGTCAGGAAGCGTCACAGTCTCCAATCAGTCCTGCGTAGGCACTTAGGAGTCCGCATCCGAAAAGAAATGCGTGTCTCTGATTGGACATCGAACCACCTGTCGCCCGCCCAGTTGCGATATGCCGTCCGAGATGTGGAATACTTGTTGCCACTGTTCGCGAAGCTGCGCGAGGCCCTTGAAGCCCAAAGGTTGTGGAGTCTGGCTCAACAGTGTTTTGCCCATTTGCCGACACGGGTGGCTTTGGAAACCGCCGGGTATGGAGATGTTTTTGCCTACGAATGAGATAAGTCTTAACGACTTGGCGAAGCGGTTGTGATAAGTTTCGTGCTTAATTGACCCATGAGGAAACTGGAGAGACGAGGCGGCATAGAAATCCCGATGGTTTCATACCCGATGTGCTCTCGAACCCCCAGAGAGCACACTCGAGAAAGACCGTGACCTGCTGGCATGATGGACAAACAGCCAAATGGGCCGAATTGCATTCACGTGGGTGGGTGAATGGGATGAGGGCGGCTTGCTGAACATGAGCGCGCACATGAGCAATAGGAAGGTTCTGGTGCTCGGGCTGGTGCTTGCACTCGGCATCGGCGCTGGGCTGTTGCTTCTCTGGTGGCATGGCTACGTCGGGTCGCCCGAAACCCAGTTGCTCCGCGCGGCGCACGCCGGAAACTGGAACCGTTTCGTGAAAGTTCTTCCCAAATGTCCGGACGTCAATGTGCGTGATCGATATGGCCGGACACCTCTGATCCTCGCCTGCTACCAGGCTTATGCCTCCGTCGTGGAGGCCCTGATTGAGCACGGCGCGGACGTCAACCTCGTCGATGGGAACGGGCTGTCCACACCGCTGCACCGAGCCGCCTACGCCGGGAACACCGAAGTCGCGGAGGTCTTGATCAAGGAGGGGGCAGACGTCGATGTACGTGATGGTGCACTTCGTACCCCACTGGCTGTGGCGTGTGCGAGTTATCAGAGGACAGACCCGCGAGTGTTGAGCGTATTGCTGGAAGCAGGGTCAGATCCGAATGTCCGTGACAGGGATGGATGGGCCCCGCTGCATTTGCTCCTCATGAATGTAACACCTCCGAGGCTGGAGGAAGTGAGGATGCTACTTCAATTCGGCGCGGACCCAGCGGCGCGAAATCCTCATCCGGTGTATCGCGACAGCAGTCCATTTGGCCGACCGCCGACTCCCTTTGGCAAGACCCCATACGAAATCGCCATGAACGGCGGGTCTGTGGAGATAGCCAAGATGCTCCAAGCCGCGATGGAGACGACCCCTAAAAAGGGTGATGATCCAGACCCGCTTGAGATGGCCCCCCTATCCGGTGAGACGCTAGGACGTTAAACGCACACGGCTTTGACGACCTGCATGCGGCCAGGAGACGCGGGCCGAGGATGTTCAGCCCCCGCCAAGAGGCGCATAAGGAAGGCCCCGCGGCGTTAGACGCCCGCGGGGCCGTGGTTGTCTAGCCCCAAGGGGATTCGAACCCCTGTTGCCGGGTTGAAAACCCGGTGTCCTAGACCTGCCTAGACGATGGGGCCATGGCCGCGATCGGCCTACTCCATGCTGATCGCCTCCACCGGGCACTCATCGACGCACACGCCGCAATCGACGCACTTTTCCGCGTCCACCACGGCCTTTTCGCCCTGCATGCTGATCGCCTCGCTGGGGCACGCGTCCACACAGGATTCACACCCGGTGCACTTGTCCGGATCGACTTTCGCCGGCATATTTATCCCTTTCCCATCTTGTTTACAGAAACCACTTCAGATAACCGCTGGAAGGCAGGGGAGAATACCCCATCGGCATTTCTATGACAACCCCTTTGTGGGCGGTTTTTTGGCCGTCGGCCATCGGCCGCGGGCTCAAAGATGGCCGCGGGTCTACGGGGTGGTCTTCGGCGTCGGCGCGGTCGGCTCCGCATCGGCGGGCGCCTCCGCCTCGGTGGGCTCGGGCGCCTCGCCGCCCATCGCGACGGCCATGGCCCGAACGACCGCGTGCGCATCATATTGCGCGGTCCAATCCAGCACCTTGGCGAACCCGGACCCCTGCGACCGCTCCAGCAGCACCAGGGCCCCCAGTCGCACGGGCCACTGGTCATGGTGCAGATTCCGCGAGACCGCCAGGGTCAGGTCGTAATCGAGCGGATCGCCCACCGACCACAGCGAGGCAAGCACGTGCAGCCGGACCTTCCAGCTCGCATCGTTGAGCCCCCGACGCAGGGCATCCACCAGCACCGCCCGATCAACGACCCGGTAGCGGTACGGGGCCCCGCCGGCGGCCAGGAGTTTTTGCTCGGTCAGCAGGCCGGCAAACAACTCGGCCGCCCGGGTCTTCTGGCCTTCCATCCCCTGCGACAGGGCGTCCAGACGCTGCACCAACAGGCTCTGCGTCAGGTCGACCCCCCGCCGCGTGACGGTCAGCCGGACCGGCTCGACGCCGGGGATGTCTCCGTAGACGCGTCCGGCGGCATCGGCCACCGGATCGAGGTAGGCCGTGAACTCGATCTGCACCGAGGCCTGGGGATGGCTCCACAGCAGCTCCCGCAACCGCCCGGTGATCAGCCGCAGCGACACCGCGGCGTGCTGATCGGGCGCGATCACCTTGCCCGGACGAATCGTCCGCTCCACGAGGCCCTCGATCCGCTCGGAGATATCGCCCCGAACGACCGCATCCACGCGGATCCGCCCCTGGAACAGGGCATCCGGACCGATCACCATCGGCTCATCTGAAACGTTGAGCACCACGAACTGAGCCTCCGGGCTCTGGCCATACGCCAGTTCCGAACCGCTCATGTTGAGCTTGGCCTGGAACCATCGCGTGGGCGGGGCGAAACGCGGGACCACGTCCTCCCCGAACTCCTCCACCAGCGCGGCACGGATCGGCTCCGGCGTCAGCGCCGAGATATAGGGCGAGCCCAGACGGTCCAGCAGCTTGCGGGTCTTGTCGGCGACCAGGCTGGTCGCGTCCACCTCGACCGCCTTCTTGAGATGGGCGATGGCCTGGTCCCTCTGGTCCTCGGCCAGCAGGATCCGTCCATAGGCCGCCAGACCGATCTGCCCGGCCTCGTTAGGGTCCACGTACTGCTTCGCCAGGTCGGGCTGGTCGTTGAGCACCAAGGCGTAGGCAAAGATCCCCTCGCTGGCCGGCGCGTTCGGATCGGCCTTGTGGGCCCGATTGGCCCAGGCCAGGGCCTTTTCCGGGTTCTCATCCACGAAGCTGTAAAACCACGCCAGCTCCGCCGCGGCGACCGCATCGGCCGGGGCCGCCGAAAGCCTCTCCTCGGCCTGCGGCCCGGCGGCCAGGAAACGCTGCCGCTGGGCGGTGTCCTGAAGCTTGGCCGCGGCCGCGGCGGCGATGCCCTCCAGGACGAGGTCAAAGCGACCGCCCTGCCGTATCTGCGTCGCGATCCGCAGGCACTGGTCCTGCTGCCGCGCGGTGTTGTAGCAGGCCACAGCCCACGGGATGTAGATCGACGAGGGCAACGGCTGGTCGGGATACAGATACGCGAACACGTCGGCCGTGTAGCGGTAGCAGCCGACCGCGGTATCGTACATGCCCAGTCGTTCGAGGTATTGCGCCAGGAAGAGGGCCGCTTGCAGGTTCAAGGGATTGGCGCGGACGGCCAGCCGCGCGTGCCGTGCCATCACCTGCGGCTGTACACTCTGGCCCATCCGATGGGCCACTTCTTGGAGCTTTTCGAAGGCCGTCTGGTTGTACGGATTGGCCTCGTAGCCGCTGAGCAGATACGTGCTGGCGGCCTTGTCGTCGGCACGCTCGGCGGCCAGGAACCCCAATCGCACCTCCAGATCACTGCGAAACAGTGGGTTCTTATCCGACGTGGCGATCAGCAGGGCCGCCAGAATCTCCTCGCGCCGCCGTCGCGAATCGGCCGTCGCCAGCAGGTAGTCCACCGTCTCGCGCGCCACCTCCAGGTCCACGCGGGGCATCCCGGCGTATTCGCCCAAGGCCGTGTAGGCCATGTTGGCGAAATCCACGCGTCCCGACGCGGCGCAGGCCCGCAGCAGGTCCTCCGTCAGATAATCACTGCGTCGCTCCAACTGAATGGCCGCCTCCAGCAGGACGACCGCCTGGGTGGCTCGTATGGCGTCCGCATCCGGCGGGCTGTACATCTCGCAGGCCATCGTCTGAAACGTCTCGGCCGTCAGGGGCGAGAATAGCGTCTGCGGCTCGGCGGCGATGCCCGCACCGCACGCCAGCAACACCACGATGAGCCCCATCCTCACGCCCGGCAACAATCGGGTCCTGACCATTGGCTGTCTCCGGCCTTCGACTCGGATCAACGGCGATTGATTTCGTTCGGCCCGGCGGCAACGCCCTGTGATCCAGGGCATGAAGACGGTGATCCTCCCGTCCCGCACACCACTGCCGTATCGGCCACAACAGGTCCGCGGATTATACCCGACCTCGTCGAAGGCGTCAAACATGCTCGCGTATCGACGCGCCCGCGTTGGGTCCCCGACGGGAACGTATGAATCAACGGGTTATCGGACCCGACCGACGGCATCGGCCCGCCGGCGTCCCAGGAGCATCGCAAGCATCTCATTGCCCAGCAGCCGGGCCACGAGGATATACACGCCCGCACCGCCCAGCACAAGGACCATCAGACGCACCAGGTCGGCGCTGAAGGACGCGCCGAGAGGCCGCATCAAGACCAATCCCGCCCCTCCAACGGCCGCCATGATGAGCGTTCCCAATGCGGTCTTTGAGCCCGTGACGATCAGACCCCCAGTCGCCTGCGGACCGTACCGCCGCCGCAGAGCACCTACCAGCACGATGACTTGAAGATACGAACACAGCGCCGTCGAGGCCGCCAGCCCCGCCGTGCCCAACGGCCAGATCAGCGTCAGGTTGAGCACGAGGTTCACCCCCACCGCCAACAAGGCCGTCATCGCGGGCATTTTCGAGTCCTGCACGCTGTAGAACGCCCGGGTGACGATCTGTTGGCCGAAATAGCCGCACAATCCCAACGCATAGAAACTCAGCGTCCAGGCCGTGCGCCGCGTATCCTGCGCCGTGAACTGCCCGTGCTGGAAGACCACGGCGATCAGCGGCTCGGCGACGAGAATCAGCCCGACCGCCGCGGGCAGAGCCACGAAGATCGCCCCGCCCAGTCCGCGGGCACACGTGGTCAGCAGGCCCGCGTAGTCCTTTCGGGCGGCCGCGGTGCTCATCACGGGAAAGACCGCCGTCGCCAGCGAGATCCCCAGCACGCCCAAGGGAAACTGGTAGAGCCGCTGGGCGTAGTACAAGTGGGACACCGAGCCGCGGACCAGCGGATAGGCCACGGTATGCCCCATGATCTCGAACGTCGGGCCCTTTTGCGGCGAGGCGCTGAACCACCAGGCGATCATGTCATCGGCCAGCGTGTTCAACTGGGTCGCCGTCAGCCCGACCATCATCGGCCCCATCAACCACATGATCCGTCGAAACGGGGCTGTTCGCACCGCCCATGCGGGCCGGAGGTTCACGCCGGCGCCGCGCAAGGGAACCCATTGCAGGATGAGCTGGGCGACGCCAGCCGCCAGGACGCCGATCGCCACGTAGAACACCTGAAGCTCGGGCTCCAGGTGCAGGGCCCAGCCCGTAACCCCCAATGTCGCGATGATGCACACGTTCAAGAGGACCGGGGCGGCCGCCGGGGCGGCGAAGTGCTTGTGCACGTTGAGAATACCCGCCAGGATCGCCGCGGCGCAGACCATGACCATGTACGGCAGCATGATCGAGCTGAGCGTCAGGACCCGGTTCGTATCCGGCGGCAGCGTCCGTCCCGCGCCATAAAGCCCCATCCCCAGCCAGCCCAACAGCACCACGGCCGTGGTGATTGCCACCACAACGCTGACCACCGTGGAGGCCAGATCACCCGCCGTGTCGGGATCGCGCTCGAGCTGCTCGCTGTAGACGGGAATGAACGAGGCCGAGGCCGCCCCCTCGCCGAACATCCGCCGTGCGAGATTGGGAATCCGAAAGGCGATGGTCCAGGCGTCCATCAGCCCGCCGGCCCCCAGGAAATAGCTGTAGGCCATGTCGCGCACCATACCCAGGATGCGGCTGGCCAAGGTCAGCGAGGCGATCTGCCGAAAACCGTGTATCATCCGTTCTCCACGTCGCCCGGCGAGGGTCGGCCGGGGTTGGCTCAGTCCGCATCCTGCATGGCGACCGCCGTCACCACGGCGTAGACCGCCGCGGCGCCGGCCTGCTTCAACACGCGGGCGCATTCGTTCAACGTCGCCCCGCTGGTGGTGATATCATCGACCAGACAGACGGTCCGCCCGGAAAAAACGTGACCCCGGCGCACGGCAAAGGCCCCGGCGACGTTGCCGCGGCGATGCGTTGTGCTCAACGTCCACTGGCTGGGCGTATGACGGACGCGAACCAGATCGGTATTGACCGGCGTACGGCCGCGGGCCAGCCGGCAAGCCAGTAGAAGCGATTGATTGAAACCCCGCGCCAGCCGACGCCGCCAATGAAGCGGCACCGGCACGAAGACGTCCAGGTGCCCCGCGAACGGCGCCGCAGCGAGGGCGGCCTCCATCCACCCCGCCAATCGAGTAGCCAACTCGGGCCGATCCTGGAACTTCATTGCCAGGATCAGGTTCCGCAGCGTCGAGGCGTATACCCCGGCCCGCGCAATGCCATCATACACGGGGCGGCGCTCGCGACATCGGGCGCATCCATCCTCCAACATGCCGAAGGAGCCCGCATCGAGCCCACAGGCACGGCAGTAGGACCCGGCCGTGCAGGACAGCAGGCCCTGCCAGCAGGCCTCACACAGTCCCTCGCCGCCCGGTTCAATGGCCCGCCCGCAGGCCTCGCACGCCAAGGGCCACAGCAACTGGCCCGCCGCCGCGGCCCACCATTGCACGCGGCGTCTGACGTCGGCTATCCGGTGATTTTGGACACTGTGCATGGGGGCATTATACGGCCCGCCGGCGTGATCTCAAACCCGCGTTTGGCTGGCACCCGGTGCCGCCGGCCCCGGTGAGCTTAATCCTGAGTGAGCGGACGCCCCCACACCTCGACCTCGGTGTAATGATTCAGATCGTTGTGGCTGTTGCCCTGGCTGTGCAGCCGCACGTATCGCGCGTGAACGCCCTTGGCGTCGACCAGGCGGCCCTGCCAGTCATCCACGTAGTGCCGATCCTTGCCCACACCCAGACCCAGGCTGTTGTCGTGATCGTTGTTGAACAGCGTTTCCATCTCGACGAAATCCGGGTCCTGCGACGCCTGCACGATCACGTCGAAGTACACCCGCTGTTGGTGGTGAAAATGCCACATGACCACCGCGTACAGCTCGCACACCTCGCCGAGGTCGATGGTCACGTGCTGCGCGAACGGCCCCAACTCCACCAAGCTGCCGTCGAGCGCCTCCTTATCCCCATCCGTGATCTGCTCCAACTCGCCCAACACCGGTTGCAGGTCCGTGCCGGTGACCGGTTTGCCCAAGGCCAGGTTTCGCGCCCCGGCGGGGGCCAGGAACGGAGGGCGTTTCTTCTCGCTGTAGGGCTCCAGACGCGGGATGCCCTTGATGGACTCTGGCGTGCCACGCCATCGTTGCTCCGGTAGTTGAATATCCAACGGCTTCAACGTGGGCCCCTGCGTCCCCTGCTCATCGCCCGTTGTCTCGGCGTCAGCCGGATTCTTGGGCCTGGCCCCCTCTGCGGGCGGCGGCACAGGCTTGGGCGTGGGCATGGGCGACGCCACCGCGGGTCGGCCATAGACCTCGACCTCGCAGTAATGATTCAGCTCGTTGTCATTGTTGCCGTTGCTGTACAGGCGGACATACCGGGCCCGCACGCCCTTGGCGTCGATGAGCCGGCCTTCGTTGGTCTCCACGTAGTGCCGATCATCCCCGAGCCCCCATCCCGCCGAGTTGTCCCGATCGTTATTGAACAAGACTACCGCATCGGCGAAATCCGCCGACTTGGCCGCCTGCACGATCACGTCGAAATACGCCCGCGGCTCCTTGTGATAATGCCATACCACGATCGCAAAAAGCTCGTACACGTCGCCCAGATCAATGGTGACGTGCTGCAGCATCGGCCCCAGCTCGACATAGTGCCCCTCGGAGGCCTCCTTGTCCCCATCGGTCACCATGTCCAGCCGCCCCATGATCGGCACGGGATCACTGCTGGTCACGGGCTTGTGCAGCGCCACGTTCCATACATCCGCAGGGGCCCGGAACGCGGGGCGGTCCTTGCCTCGCGGCGGCTCCAGGTCGGGCACACCCGGCAGGTCCCGCGGCGTGCCGGGGAACATCGCCACGGGCAGCTTGATCGGCAGCGGCAGCAAGCCACCCTGAGGCTCGGTATGAGCGGGCGTGCCCGACGGTCCGGCCGGCGAAGGCAGACCCTCCTCAGCCCCCTGGCCCTGCCACCATACCTGCGCCACCAGGATCCCGATCACCAACACCGCCGCGGCGGCGATCCCGCGGAGCACCCATTGCTCCGCATCGGGCCGCGACCGCATCGGCCCCGGCTGCGAGCGGGCCACCTCGTCCAGGGCCGCCCGTTGGAGCGACTCCAACCGATCCCCCAACGATGCGGCCCAGGCCTCCAGAATACGATCGTCCGTCCGCAACGCCTCGGCATACGCCCGGCATGCGGCACACCCCTCCATGTGCGCCCGCACCGCCTCCGCGGCCCCGGCGGATAGATCGCCCTGCACCCACAGGGCGATTCGATCCTGCATCTTTTTGCACGCTTCGTTACGCATCGTAACCCCGCTGTTCTTCCAAAATCGTCCGCAACCGCTGCCGCGCCCGGCTGAGCCGGCTGCATACGCCCGCCGGGCTGATGCCCAAGGCCTCGGCCACCGCCTCGGTGCTCTTGCCGCCAAAGTAGTACAGCATCAACGGCAGACGGTACTTCTCCGGCAGCCGCCCGATCGCCCGCTCCAGGAATGTGTAGTCTTCGGCGGGCAGATCCCGCCGCTCGGCCTCTTCCTGGTGCTTCTCCAGGGCTCCCCGGCCGATCCGCCGCCGCCGCAGGAGGTCAATGCACAGGTTCCGGGCGATGCGGAAGATCCATGGCTTGAACTGCTCGCCGTCCCGCAACAACCGGATCCGCGTGAACCCCCGCACCAGGGCATCCTGGGCCATGTCCTCGGCGTCGTCCACGTTCCCAAGAATCCCCATACACACCGCGAAAACACCCCGCGAATACTTCCGGACGAGCCGGGCGTACGCATCCCGGTCGCCCGCCCGGCAGGCCGCAATCACCTGAGCCTCAGTTCGCTCGTCCAAGGTCCGACTCCTCGTCGCCTGCTCCATTAATCCCAACGAGTACACCCTGCGGATTCTGCCAGAATTCCCCCGCCGCGAAAAGCCAATTTCGTCCTCCCTTATGGCAGGACGGGCTTTTCCGTGGTATCCACGCCCCTCGAGGCACGCCCTCAGCCAAGTTGTACATACCACCGATCGACCCCATTGGCGAATCATGGAACCCATGACCGAATCACGCGAGAACACAGTGTGGCCGGTCCGCTCCCGCATCCAAATGAATTCCTCGAAGATATACAGCGTCTTCTGTATAGGCCAGGACTTGACTTGTCAGACGCGCCCCTCAAAAATGTGAGGAAAGGAGACGAAAATGCCAGTCTTCTACGAACACAAACAAAAGGGAGGCTGGGTCTTTGTGGGCAGTGTGGCTGCAACGCTGGGCCTAGTCGCAGTTATGGTGCTGTGTCTGCGTGGCTTTCATCTCTTCACCGAACAGAGACCTCTTATCCCCTCCCTGGTTCTGATCGGCATCACCGCCGCCATCGGCTTGGCGTATCTCTGGCTGGCCATGTTCACGAGCTCGTTGACTGTCCGAATTAACAGTGAACGCATCGCCTTGCAGTTTGGACCTTGGGGTTGGCGTCGACAGATTAGGCTCGCCGATGTTGTGCTCTGCCGCCCTGTGCGAAACCCTTGGCACTACGGCTGGGGCCTGCGGCGAATCAACAAGGGATGGCTTTTCAATGTGGCTGGTTTCGATGCCGTTGAGTTGACTCTCCGCTCTGGAAAACGCATTCGGATCGGCACCGACGAACCCGAGCGTCTTATCCATGCCATCCAAGAAGCAACACAGCATATGACCTGACGCCGCCCCGACTGTGTTGGCGAGGGTAGGGCGTCAGACCGACACGAGGGTGATGGGTTCATGTTATCTTTTCAGGGGTGGTTGATTCGGCCGATTCGTTCGTCTATAGTAAGAGGTTCGGGTGGACGAATCGGATAAGTGCCGCAATGAAGCTAGTTTACCACGGGATTACGGTTCACGACAGCCCGGTTGAAGTCCGGGAAAGGCTCGCGCTGAGGGCAATGAAAGGTGTCAGGAATCATTTCTTGATCTTGCTGTCAACGCGAAAGGCATCTCCCATGACACGATTGGTCAGTTCCACGTTCCCCACCGCTGCATTTGGATCATCGTGTGAATCCTGCAAATTCTGTCCAATGTTCATTATCCCCTCCGCTGGGGCGGCAGTCAAGGGGCTTGCGATAGATCGTGTTCCCATCGTCCACATAGCAGTGGCGTACGTGGCCATGGGGTGACGGGCGGGCCCGCATCTTCAGGTCATGCCCACGCGAGCGTGGGCATGCCGCCCGGCGCCGATGGGTCAAGGCGAGCGGGGATATGCCACCCGACTCCCCGAAGGGGCGGCCCCATCACCGTCATTCCGAGCGACGCGGTGCGAAGCAGAGCGAAGCACCGCGGATCGAGGAACCCATTTTTCAGCGTCGCGAAGCGACACCGCTGATGCAGTTGCGTCATGGCGTTGAGTGGCTGCAGACCAACGTTCACCCTTATCGAAGAGGATGCTGCGGCATAGCGTCGGGTGCCTTGGGGAAGGGCTGTTTGAACGGGTCCCTCCACGCCGGGCCTTCGGCCCTCCGGTCGGGATGACGATGGTGGGGGTCTACAAGTTGTTGGGTGGCATGGCCACGCAACGCGTGGCCATGGCGTGATGCACGGGCACGCATCTTGAGGGCATGCCCTTCCGCCTCCGGCGGACCGGCGGCGCGCGGGTATGCCGCCCGGTCTCTGTGTGACCGCCGATCGCAACACTCGGCCCCCGTGTTCCGTTGGAGCGGGGAGGGGAATTTTGTTGCAAATCGCCTCCGCGGGCCCACAATGGGCCCCGACAAGAACCGGTCCACGCAGTGGAGCGCACGGACGCATGATCTTCACGCTGCATCGATACATATTTCGGGAACTGTTTCGCGTCTTCTTGCTGACGACGATCGCCCTGACGCTGGCGTTGAGCACGGGCCTGATGTTCCGTCCGATCGAGGAGTATGGCGTCGGGCCGGGCCAGATGCTGCGGCTGCTGGGGTACTTTCTGCCCATCACGCTGACGTTTGTCCTGCCGATGGCCGCCCTGTTCGCCGGGGCGCTGGTCTACGGACGGCTGGCCTACGATCGCGAGTTGGACGCCTGCCGCGCCAGCGGCATCGGCCTGATGGCCCTGGTGTATCCGGGCATGTTCCTGGCCGTGATGGTCTCGATCTCAACGCTGGTGATGAGCTTTAACGTGGCGCCGAACTTCGTGCGCCGGGCCGAGCGGGCCGTCAAGGCCAACGCCCGCCAGATTCTCTTCCGCAACGTGCAGCGCCGGGGCCACTATGACATCAAGACCGACGGCAACCGCTACGTGGTCTATGCCGATCGCACCCGCCCGGCTCACAACACGCTCGAGGGCGTCATCATCGTCAAGCAGCGAACCGACCGGATCACCGAGCTGGTGACGGCCCGCGCCGCGCGGATCGACATCGACACGTACAGCCGCTATTACGACATCGGCATCACCGCCCTGGACAGCCGTGAATTCGATGAGTATCGCCAGGCCGACGTGGGTCGCGTGTCGTTCTCCAGCCGCATGCCCTCGCTGCTGGAGGACAACATCCGCTTCCAGACCATCGACCGCATCAAGGAAATCCGCGCCGATCCCCTGGCGTTCTATCCGTTGCACCAGCGGGCTCTCGAAGCACGGACCCAGTTGCTCATCGAGTTGCTGGCCCAGGACATCCGCCACGTGATGGCGCACACCGAGGATTACTACGAACTGGTCGCGCCCGATCGGGTGGTGCTGTTGAGCGTCGGGGCGGTCACGGTCGATCCGGGCGAGAAGTGGCGGCTGGAGCTGGGCGGGCCCATCCGCCTGCTGGAGCTGGATTCGCATCGGCAGAAGCTGATCTGCGAGTGGAACAGCGACGCCGGATCGCTCTATTTCGACGACCAGCGGATCGACGGCACGCTCGACCTGGTGCTGCGGCTGCCGACGTGGGACCGGGGCGGCGGCGTGAGCAACATCGCCGAGCGTCACGTCATCAAGGAGTTGGCCGTCCCGCCGCATCTGGCGGCCCAGGCGCCGGAAGAGAATCTGCTGGCGGCGATCCGGTCGTGCGACCGGCGAGTCGCCAAGCCCAGCGACATTCTGCTGCAGATGCGCAACGAGCTGGACTACCGCATCCGACGGACCATGAGCGAGATCTTCTCCGAGACGCACTCCAAGCTGGTCCTGGGCCTGGGGTGCATCCCGCTGATCCTCACGGGCATCGCGCTGGGCATCCTGCTGCGCGGCGGGCATCTGCTCAGCGCCTTCGGCGCCAGCTCGATCCCCGCCGGCGCGCTGATTATCTTCATCGTCGCGGGCAAGGACCTGGTCAAGAACCCCGCCACCCCGGTCAGTACGGGTATCTTCGTCATGTGGGCGGGGCTGGCGATCCTGTCGGTATTAACGCTGGTGGTCTATCGCAAGGTGACGCGCGTCTGAGTCGACGCCGGGCCGCACAGACGAGGCTGGACATGAGAATTCTGGATCGCTACGTGGCGCGGAACTTCATCGTGGGATATCTGATCACCACGTTTGTGCTGATCGGTTTGTGCACGCTGATCGATCTGTTCGTGAACCTCGACGAGTTCGCCGAGCACGCCGACAAGGGCACGGGGTTCGTCCTGGCCAACATCTTCGACTACTACAAGGTGCAGAGCACGCTGTGGTTCCGCGACCTGGCGGGCGTGATCACCGTCGTGGCCGCGGTCTTTTCGCTGGGCCGCATGACCTACGCCAACGAACTGATCGCCATCATGGCCTCGGGCGTGAGCCTCAAGCGGGTCATCGCGCCGATCGTGCTGCTGTCGCTGGCGAGCATGGGGCTGCTCGTGCTCGACCAGGAGCTGGTCATCCCGCGGCTGGCCCACAAGCTGATCCGCGCGCACGACTATGACCCCGCATCAGAATCGGTCCACTACGTCTGGTTCATGCCGGACCGGAACAATTCGCTGATCTGTACGCGCAAGTACGAAAAGGGCGCCATGATCCGCCCGACCATCCTGAAACGCCGGCCCATCCCGGGTATGGCCGGTCAATTCGAGGTGGTGGACGTGATCCAGGCCGACCGGGCCGTCTGGGACGATCAACGCGGCGGCTGGGTGCTCGAAAACGGGCGATACTGGGGGACGTTTGAGCAGGCCCAGCGCCTGGTGGCCGGCGAGGCGCGGACGGTGAACTTCTACGCCACCGACCTGACGCCCGATCTGATCCCCCTGCGGCAGCAGGAAGGGTACAAGGCATTGTTGAGTTATCGCCAATTGCTGGCGCTGGAGGAACAGGCCCAACGCATCCGCGACGTGGCCGAGTTGTACGTCCAAAAGCACGCCCGCATTACCGCGCCGATCATCAACATGGTCATGCTTCTGCTAGCCCTGCCGTTGCTGGTCGTCCGTGATCCGAAGGTGCTCAAGTCGGCCATTCTCAAGGCGTTCTCGCTGGTCATTCTGTGCTTCTCCGTGGCCACGCTGTGCCGCATGTTCGCCGCCGAGGAGATCTTCGGCCGCGTGCTGCCCGAGGTATGGACCTGGGCGCCCATCATCCTCTTCGTGCCCGTGGCCTTCATGGAGCTGGACGCCATGAAGACCTGACCAGCAAGGCGCCCGGAGGCATCCCCCGTCTTGAATCGCCGGTGGAGAAATCCATCGTGCTCCCCTTAACACAGCCGCACTGCATCCATCCCCGACGTTCCCAGGAAGCCAGAAACGTGCCGACACGTGCTTGCGGCCGGCACCAGGCCCGGATTCGTGGTGGAGTTTGTCCTGACTCGATCGGGGCACCAGCGACGTGAAAACGCCCGTCTTTCGCGTTGCCCGTTCGATCGTTCGTCAATGGGGCGATTGGCCAACGAACCACCCTCGGGCTCTTCATCCTTTGAAAGAACGGCTGCAGAGTGCCGCGCGAGGACACGGGGGTCCAAGACGGCATGGGAGGGGTCCGCGACGATTCTGCCGGTCGCTCCCGACGGCGGTTGGCGGGTGGAGCGAATGCCTCGGATGGTCGCAAGGGCTTCCATCGGCGCAAGGCGCGGGTATAATAGCGCCGGGATTGCAGGGACCTGCGCGAACAGAGTGTGCACAGATGTAAGGAGAGCCGATGATGAGAAAGGGACTTTTCGCTTTGGCGTTGGTGGTGACGGGGTTAATGGCCGGCTGTGCGACGTCGCCGGAGCGGGCGGAAGAGGCGGCCGTCCTCGAGGCCGAGGTGGCCGAGGCGCTGAGCCTGTTCAAGGAGCAATACCCCGTCACGCAGGCGTACCTGGAGCAGTCCTACGGCTACGCGGTGCTGCCCAAGGTGTTCAAGGGCGCCTTCTGGGTCGGCGGGGCGTACGGCAAGGGCATCGTCTATGAACAGGGCCAGAAGGTCGGCTATTGCAGCATGTCGCAGGCGACGCTGGGCCTGTCGTTCGGCGGACAGTTCTTCCGCGAGGTGATCTTCTTCGCCGACCGGACCGCCCTGGACCGCTTCCGCAGCGGCCAGTTCGCGTTCAGCGCCCAGGCGACGGCCGTCGCGGCCACGACCGGCGCCGCGGCCAAGGCCGATTACCGCGACGGCATGGCCGTGCTCGTCATGACCGATGCGGGCCTGATGGTGGATGCCTCCCTCGGCGGTCAGTCGTTCAAATACGTCCGGACTCCGCAGTGAGCGGCATCGGTGACTCCGCCCGCTGAAGCGCCAGGGGGCGGGCGTGCCTGGGGTTGTCCATTCATGCCCATCCGCCGCCGGAGTGTGACCATGGGATGACGACCGCCCCCGCGCCGGGTGCCCTGGGTAGCAGCCACTGAACCCGAAGGGTGAAGTGGATGGCCCGTGCCGGGATGCTTGCAGGGACCCATCCACTTCGCTGCGCTCAGTGGCTGCCACCCCATGCGTGGGTGGCATGGCCACGCAAAGCGTGGCCATGGCGTGATGCACGGGCCCCCATCGCCAGGACATGCCCATCCGCCGCCGGCGGACCAGAGGCGGATGGGCATGCCACCCGGCGCTGATGGGTCGAGGCGTCCGTGCGCATGCCACCCGGGCGGGTAGGGTGGACTGTGTCCACGCGGTGTTCTCAGCGGGCGGGCCGTTCGCCGCGGGCCCAGTCGGGGTGATTGCGCAGAAAGATGCGGTACAACTCGAAGAAGGTCGGGGCATCGAGGACGACCACGTTCGGGTTGCGGCGGGCCAGCTCCTCGTGCACGCGGACGTACCACGTGGGGGTCTTGAGGACGTTGCGGAACCAGTGGAAGGCCGGCAGGCCATTCTTGCGGCGTTCGGCGATGCGTCGCAGCACATGCTCGGCCGCCCGGCCGGTGTCGGACTCCATCACATCGTGGTCGAATCGCAGCACGGGTATGTTACCGTGCAGCAGGGTGGGCGGCCCGCCGCTGGGGACGATCCCGTTGGGGCTGAACGAGGCGTAGGCGTCGAGGCCGGCGGTGTTGAGCTGCGGCCCGTGGCCATAGATAATGAAGCCCGTGATGCTCAGGCCCCAGCGCTCGTAATCGGCGCGACAGTGCGCGGCCCAGGCCTCCAGACCGGAGGGCAGGCCGGAGATATCCCGCGGTTCCTGGAGCATGCCGGGCTCGCAGTAGCCGCTGCCGTTGTCGGCCGCGACGAAGTAGTCGTTGGGCGTCGCGGTCGTCCGCAGGTAGTGCATGGCCATCGGCGCCCGCCGGGCCAGATGCGGCCCGATCGCCCACATCATCGGCACCTTGCCCCGGTTGGGATCGTCCCAGATGTCCGGGGCGCGCTGGTAGAGCCAGGCCGCGCAGTCGTAGTCGCCCACGTAGAAGATGACAAACTCGCGGTCGCGAAAGTCCACGCGGCCATCCGGCGTCAGGTAGCCCCGCTCGATGAGCTGATCCCGCGTGACCCACGGCTGCGGGTAGCGCTCGCGCAGGGGAAAGTGCATGTGGAACGAGGCGTTGGCCATCGCGCCGAAGCTGATGGCGTCGGCGTCCATGTAGCCGTTGTAGGCGCTGAGCACGCGGCCGTACTCCCACTCGGTCGGCACGGGGTCGTGCTTGCCGCCTGCACTACCGTGCGTGGTGTACTTGTACGCCCAGGGCACGAACCCGCCCACGTGGATCATCCGCTCTCGGCCGCCATGCTCATAGGCCGAGGCCAGCAGGGCCTTGAGCGTTTCCAGGTCGGTGCCGGGTTTCTGCCGCGGGTCATCCACAGGGACCTCATCGTCCCACACGTGCAGGTCGAAGAAGAAGGCCCGCCGCGCGATGAAAAAGTCGTGATTCGTCAGGCAGTGATGGTTGAACACGGCCGCGGCCGGCCTCTGTCGCCAGTACTGATCGAGGTAATACGCCCCGAACGCGCCGTCGCATCGACCCGCGTCGAGGGTGTGGTGCTTCATCCACAGGTACGCATCGCACTTCGCCGAGCCGGTGCTGGGCAGGGGGGTGTCGAGGATCGTGCCCTTGCCCGTGAACAGGGAGCGGCCATCCGGTTGGACCAGCCACACCCGCACGGGCAGCCTGGGGCCATCCTTCACCAGACGCTGATACAAGCTGCCCGGCCGCCGGTCGTAACGGATCGGCAACAGGTCATCGGTCCCGGCGATGGTGGAGGCGACGTTGCTGGTCGCCGCGACGTTCGGATCGTACACGACCGCGCCGCGGATAAACGGGCGGAACGTCTGCACCAGGGTCTCGACGTCGTCGATGGTCTTCACGGGTCGATCAGCCGGCACAACGCCGGTCCGTTGCAGGTAGTCCAGCCAGTAGGAGTCGATGCATTCACCACGCCGAATCTGTGACATAACCGCCAGCAGGTACAGACGCGGGGCCTGGCGGTTGGCCAGACCCTGCAACGCCGCGATGGTGTGGGCGTGGTCCCAGGCCCGGAGTACGTGAGCGGCGTCGCCAACATCGCCGCCGGTGGCGTAGCGCAGATCGTAGAGGTAAATCGGTTCGGCGTCGTTGGCGGGCGCCGCGCCGGCGCGTGTCGGACCGCTCACCAGCGTACAGGCGATCATCGCACACAGCAAGGCAGCGCGGGGAATCGACGGGCGGCTTATCCTCATGTCTTTCTCCGCTTGGTGCAGGTTCAGGGCAGGGCCGATCTCAGCAGGCCAAGACGCCAGGGGATTTGCCCGTAGGGTTTGCCGGCCTTGTCGGCGTCGCTGACGCCCTGGAAGAGGAACTCCAGCCGGTCCGGGTCCACCGTGAGCGTCTGGTCAAACCCATCCCGCAGCAGCTCCCCGTGGCTGAACGAATCGCTCCAGTGCGGGTCCTGCACGACGTTGACGGGCGCGGCGAACGGCTTGTCGCGCGTGGCCGCCAGCGGCCTCCACGCTCCGTCGAGCGAATCGGCCAGATACGCCTTGTAGTACCGCCGGCCGTCCGCCTGGGCCTCGACAACCGTCAGGTATTGGTCCCGTTCCTTCAGGCGGTAGGTGTGCGAGGCCTCGAAGATGTCGGCCTGCAAGACGACCTGCGGTCGCGACCAGCCACGGGGGAAGTCGGCGATAGGCGTCTCGGCCCGCCACATCCGGCCATCCAGCGACGTGAAGAACAGATGCGCCCGCGTCGCATCGCAGATCACCCAGAAGTCAATCCACATCGAGACGTTGTCCGGGTGCCGCTCGTACAACAGCCCGGGCCGGGTCCAGCCCGCCGGGTTGTCAATCCGGTCGTTCGTGCACCAAGCGGGTTGCAGCGCGGGCTTGCGCGTCTCGTCGCTGACTTGGCAAACCAGGTACCACGTTTTGTGCGCCGTAAAATAGAACACCTGCGGGGCGCAGTAGTAGCCGTCGGTCAGGTTCAGCACGTGCCGCTTGGCCGCGTTGGCCTGGGGCCAGTCCGCGAACGACAGGTATTCGATCTGGTGCGATCGCTTTTCGCTGCGGACCGTACAGAACAGATGCCAGCGTCCGTCATGGCGCACGATGGTGGGGTCCTTGACCGAGTAGCGATGATCATCCGCCGGATCAACCGGTGCCAGAACCGGCTCGCCAAGCGTCCAGGCGAATCGGCCGTCCTGCCAGGGGGACGGCAGGTCGGCTGGGCTGGGTGTGGCGGGCTGAGCCGACACCAGACCCGCCGCTCCTGCCAACAGACACGCACATATCCATTTCGCGCTCATGACCCGTCCATCTTACGCTGTCCCGCCGTCTGCGTCCAGGTGGTGGCCGTCGAGAAATCACCAAGATCGCCGCAGGTCAAGGGTTGCACCGGGCCCTGTAATCATGGTATGATGACTCTTGTTGTGTGGTACAGAGAGACCGTCCGCGCGGTCGGGAGGTGACGATGGACGCTCGGGGTATTCGCAAGGCGGTGGTGATCGGGGGGCTGTGGGTGTGCTGTGCGGCGGCGATGGCGGCCGAGCGTCACGTCCCCGGCCAGTACGCGACGATCCAGGCGGCGATCGACGCGGCCGTGCACGGGGACACGGTCGTCGTCGCGGAGGGCGATTACCGGGAGGCTATTCACTTTCGCGGCAAGAACATCCTGGTCACCTCGACGGACTGGGCGCATCCGGAGAAGACCAGCCTGTGGCTCCGTGGCACCGGTGGGAGCGTGGTCACCTTTGCAGGCACCGAGGGCCAGGGTTGCGCCCTGGCCGGGTTCCTGATCCATGGGGGCCACGCCCCTGCGTCGGGCGGAGCCGTGCTGGGCAACGGGGCGGCCGGCAACATTGTGCGATGCGTGTTCATGAACAACGCCGCCCAGACGGCCGGCGGGGCGATCCACGGTTGGGCCGGCCTGATCAACGGGTGCACGTTCAAGAACAACTACGCCACCTACGGTGCTGCCTTGGCCGGCTGCCATGGCCGGATCGCCAACTGCCTGTTCATCGATAACCGGGCCCCGCACGGTGCGGCACTGAACAATTGCGACGGCACGATCGTCAATTGTACGTTCGTGGCCAACCGGGGCATCAGCGAGGGGGTCATCCGGGCCTGCGATGGGACGATTGCCAACAGCATTTTGTGGAACAACGAGGGGGAGGTATTTTCCAATTGTACGGCGGTGGTGAGCCATTGCTGCTTTCCGGGGGCGACGGGTTCGGGGAATGTCGACGCCGAGCCGCTGTTCGTCGCGCCGGGCGATTATCACCTGTCGGCGGCGTCGCCGTGTCTGGACGCGGGGACGGCGGAGGTGCCCGGCGGTCTGACGGGTCTGGATGCGGATCGGCTGGCGCGGGTGGTGGACAGTGACCAGGATGGGACGGCGGCGGTGGACCTGGGGGCCTACGAGTTCGACCCGCTGGGGGTGCAGTTGCAGGTCGGGGCCTCGCGGATCGTGCTGGCCGGGGGAGATGGCTTGGAGCAGACGCCCGGCGCGTCGTTCGTGGTGTGCAATCTGGATGGGCTCGGGGCGGCGTGGTCGATTGATGCGGCCGGTTGCGAATGGCTGACGGTGGGGCCCTCGGAGGGGGTGCTGACGAACGCGGGCGACGAGGTCGCGGTTCAGGCGGACGTGGCGGGCCTGGCCAGGGGGGTGTATACGTGCCCGCTGACGCTCACGGTGGCCGGCTGCGAAGCGACGGCGGTGGTGGACGTGGAGTTGCGGGTGGCCGAGCGGCTGCGGGTGCCCCAGGACTATCCGACGATCCAGGCGGCGGTGGATGCATCGCATGACGGCGGGGTGGTGGAGATCGACGACGGCGTGTGGACCGGTCCGGGCAATCGGGACATTACGTTTGGCGGCAAGGCCGTCACGGTCCGCGGCGTCAACGGTCCGGAGCACTGCATCATCGACTGCCAGGGCAGCGCCGCCGAGCCCCATGGCGGCTTTGAGATTGGAATCAACGACCGCGATGTTGTCATCGAAGGCCTGTCGATCACGAATGCCGAGAAGCGGTCGGCCATCAGTTCCATAGGTGAGAACACCTCGATCATCAACTGCTGGGTCTACGGGAACCGACTCACAGGTATCTTCTGTGCGCAGAACGGCCTGATTATGGGTTGCAGGGTGTTCGACAATGTCAGTGACTCTGCTGCTGCCGGGTTCTACGGGGGGTGGGAGGACCCTGAGCGATGGATGCAGATCGTCAACTGCGTATTCTACAACAATCGACAGACGGGATCTATGCCATGGTTTGCTGGAGGGTTGCTGCTGCAGGGTTACTGCCATGTGAATCACTGCACCATCGTCGAGAACTCTTCCGAGGCCGGTGGTGGCGCAGGGATTTCTGGACGTGGTGCCATTTACCGGGTTAGACATAGCATCCTGTGGGACAACTGGGTCGGGGTCTGGAGGGGAGACGGGGTGCATGTGGAAACTGTTGGCGTGGCCGACCTTTCAGACAGTGTTGTCCACGGCTATCAAGACACTGTTTATACTCCGTTTCGCAACACATTGCTTCTGGGCTACGACAACATCGGCGTCAATCCGATGTTGACGCCTGACCGGATACATCTGCGGGCCGGTTCGGCCTGTATTGACGCGGCCGGATCCTCATCCACGGCCGTCGACTATGATGGCGAGCTGCGTCCCTGGGGCGGTGCGGCCGACATCGGGGCCGATGAGTTCGTGGACGCGGACGGGGACGGCCTGCCGGACTGGTTTGAGGTTCGATTCGGCGGCTCGCCCACGGCCCTGGAGCCGGATGACGACCTCGACGACGACGGCCTGACGAATATCCAGGAGTACGAACGGGCCTGCGACCCCCTGGTCAAGTCCACGCTGTGGGTCGATCCGGTGGCGGGCGACGATGCCTCCAGCGGTCTGGCGGCGGACTGGGACGGCGTGGACGGGCCCAAGCGGACCATCCAGGCGGCCATCGATGCCTGCCCCGAATATGGGCGGGTCATCCTCAAGCCGGGCCTGTATCAGGGCGACGGCAATCGCGACCTGAGCTTTGGGGGCAAGGACATCATCGTTCGCGGTGTTGATCCCAATGACTGGTCCGTCATCGAGGCGACGGTTATCGATTGCCAAGGGACTTCTCAGAATCCACACCGCGGGTTCATCTTCGAATCGGGTGAGACCTCGTGGGCGGTTCTTGAAGGGTTAACGATTACCGGCGGCTACATGGTGGGAGGCGGGGCGATCAAGGTGGACGGCGCATCGCCGATCATCCGGCGGTGTCGCCTGGTTGATAATGTTGCCGACACCGGTGGTGGAGCGGTTTATTGTCGGTCCGACAGCCGACCCGCCATCGAGCACTGCCGAATCGAAGACAACGTCGCGTCGGTTTTGGGAGCGGCTATCTTGGGCGAAGGCGCCAGGGTCATTCTCAGGGACAGCCTGATCCGGGGCAACCGGTTCTCAGGAAATGCACGCGAAAACTCGGGGATCCTGCAGTCCCTGGGAAGTGCTTCTTCTGGTTTCTTCGTGATCAAGAACTGTATAATCAAGAGCAATGGGTATCCATCGCCAACCAGCGAGGGGCTGTCGCCGTACCAAGGCTACGCCGTTATCTATACTCCGAATATAGGGCTCTCTCTGTCTCAGTCGGTCTTGATGGGGAATCACGCCGGTACGGTCGTGCGGCTTCGGAACAGCGACTCTTGTGAGATCGATCATTGCACGATTGCGTACAACCGTGCAGGGGGCATCATCGGGGATACGTATGCGTTCTCCATGGACCACAGCGTATTCTGGGGCAACGGATGGCCGGGCTTGGCTGTGGACTTGCTATCATCAGGGGCTTCCATAAATGTAGCATATTGTTTGATTGAAGGGGGACAGGAGAATACCCACTTCTGGGGCGAAACAACCTGGGGACCGGGCAATATTGATTGTGATCCGTTGTTGACCGGTGACGGGTATCACCTTCAGGCGGGTTCCCCCTGTATCGACGCGGGCGACCCCGAGTTCGTCGGCATGCTTGTCGATATCGATGGGGAAGCCCCTCCTCACGGATTGGCCGTCGATATCGGCGCCGATGAGTTTGTCGACAGTGACGGTGACACGCTGCCCGATGGGTGGGAGCAGCGGTATTTCGGTTCGCCGACCGCGGCCGATCCCGACGGGAACCCGGACAACGACGCCTACACGACGGGCCAGGAGTATGTCCGAGCGTCGAATCCGGTGGAGTATTCCACGATCTGGGTTCACCCGGTCGCCGGCGACGATGAGTGGGATGGATGGGCGACCGAATGGGACGGCACTCACGGGCCAAAGCGAACGATCCTGGCGGCCATCGAGGCCTGCAACCGAGGCGAGGTCGTCCTGCTGCCGGGCGTGTATACCGGCCCGGGCAATTGGGACATCCGCATCGACCGCGGACCGATCACCGTGCGGGGACTGGACCCGTCCAACTGGGATATCGTCGCCCAGACGATTATCGACGGCCAGGCCGATCAAGGCGAGAGGCACCGCGGTCTGATCCTGGCGCCCCTCGGTCACTTTGATGTCGAAGTCGCCGGTCTGACCGTGCGGAATATGTATCCTCCCCGTAACGACGACCCATACTTGATTGCGGGTTCTGGCGGAGGGATGCTCCTTTTCGGCAAGGCATTGGTCCGGCGGTGTATCATCACCGACTGCAAGACCCAGGAGCAGGGGGGCGGCATCTATGCGCCGGCTGTCCCGCTGATACTTCAATGTCAGATCACGGGGAATCATGCGCGTTTCTGTGGTGGGGGGGTCATGGGTGGCGGGACGTTTGTTCCAACGTTCGGGCCGATTCCGAGGATAGAGGGCTGCCTGATTGCGGGGAATGCCATTGATTCTTCTGGTTGGGGCGCAGCGGTGGACAGTTTCGGGGGCGAGATCCAGGGCTCAACGATCGTGGCGAACCGAGACGATTATCGGAACCAGCAGTTGAGCGAAGTTGCTTTTGTGGATAACTGCATCATTGCCGGGATAAGTCCTGACGATACACCGGCGTCTTTTGTGAAAACAACTTACAGTTGTGTACTCGGGCGGACCTATGGCGGGAATATCGACGCCGATCCGTTGTTTATCGACCCCGGTTATTGGGATGATGCGGGGACGCCGGAGGATACGTCGGATGATGTCTGGGTGCCGGGCGATTATCGTCTGCAACCGGAGTCGCCGTGCATCAACGCCGGTGATCCGCAGTGGCAGGCCGACCCGGGCGCAACCGACATCGCCGGCCAGCCGCGGGTGCTCCGCGGCCGCGTGGACATGGGCGCCTGGGAGGCCCCCTGGCCGGGCGACAGCGAGCCCGACGACGACGTGGACGTCGACGACTTGCTGCGGCTCGCCGAGCAATGGCTGAGCGAGCCCCAGGAACCGGCGGCGTGGTACACGTGGCCGCGGTTCGGCTTGGACTTCAACGTGGATGGCCGAGTCGACCTGGCGGACCTGGCCCTGCTGGCGGCCTATTGGCGCATCACGCCATAGCGGCTTGTTGAAAGACCATTCCGCGTTGTTCCGGACTTGATCCGGAGTCCAGGTTCTGCGCTCAGGGCGCTGTTGGCAGCGCGGGAGTCGCCGCGGGGCACTGCCCCCATAGGTTTACAGGGATTTCAGCGCCCCATCCAGGCGGTAAACGCCGCCGGTCCTGGTCTCAAGGCGTACCTCCATCTGGCCGTAGCGCACGCGGCAGGGCCGACCCAGCAGCGAGCGAACGCGGGCCTCGGTGAGTCGGCCATGATCCCAGGTGATATCCACCTCGAACCCGCCGCGGGCCCGCAGACCCCGCACCGAGCCGCTGGGCCAGGTGCTCGGCAGGGCGGGCAAGAGCTCGACGCGGTCGGCGTGGCTTTGCAGGAGCATCTCGGCGATTCCCGCGCAGCCGCCGTAATTGCCGTCGATCTGGAAGGGCGGGTGATTGTCGAACAGGTTTGGGTGCGTGCTGCGGGCCAGCAGGGCGCGGACGTTTTCCTCGGCCTTGTCGCCTTCGTGGAAGCGGGCCCAGAAGTTGATGATCCACGCCCGGCTCCAGCCGGTGTGGCCGCCGCCGTGGGCCAGTCGGTACTCGATGCTCTTGCGGGCCGCGGCGATCATCTCGGGCGAGTCGTAGATGTTGAACTGCCGCCCGGGGTGCACGGCGAACAGGTGCGAGACGTGCCGATGGCCGGGTTCGGGCTCCTCGAACGGCTCGCTCCATTCCATCAGTCGGCCATCGGGGCCGATCTTCGGCATCGCCAGGCGCTGCCGTGCCCCGCGGATCCGCCGGATCGTATCATCCTCGATGCCCAGCACCGCGGCCGTCTCGAGCGTGTTGGTGAACGTGTCCCAGATGATCTCCTGGTCCATGGAGGGGCCCATGGACAGAGTCACGACGCTGCCATCGGGCGCGCGGAAGGTGTTTTCGGGCGAGGTGCTGGGGCCCGACACGAGCTTGCCCGTGTGCGGATTCTCGACGAGCCAGTCCAGGAAGAACAGCGACGCCTCCCGCAGCACGGGCCAGGCCCGATCCCGCAGGAACGCGTCATCCCCGGTGAATCGCCAGTGTTCCATGAAATGCTGCGTGCACCAGGCCGCGCCCATCGGCCACATCCCGTACTGGACATTTCCGAACGGGGCGGTGTGCCACCAGGCATCGGTCGTGTGATGGGCGACAAACCCGCGGCAGTCGTATACATCGCGGGCGGTCTTATGTCCGGCGGGCAGCAGGGCCTCGGTGAGGTCGAAAAACGGCTCATGGCACTCCGAGAGGTTGGTCACTTCGGCGGGCCAATAATTCATCTGGATGTTGATGTTGATGTGGTAGTCGGCGTTCCAGGGGGCCTCGATGTGCTCGTTCCACAGGCCCTGCAGGTTGCTCGGCATGCAGCCGGGCCGCGAGCAGGAGATCAGCAGGTAGCGGCCGAACTGGAAGTACAGCGCCGCCAAGTCCGGATCGTCGCCGCCGGCCTGCAGGTTTGTGAGCCGCTCGTCCGTGGGCAGCGCCGCCGCCGGCGTTACGGGCAGTTGCAGATCGACGCGGCGGAACAGCCGCTGGTGTTCGGCTACGTGATCGCGCCGAAGCTCCTCGAACGACCGGGCCATGACCGTGGTTATGTGCTCTCGGGCTGTCTGCTTGGGGTCCTGGTCCGTCAACGGTTGGGCATCGCCGAAGCGGTAATTGGTCGCGGCGGTGAGCAGCAGGAGAAGCTCATCGGCGTTGCGTACCGCCAGGCCTTCTGCGGTCGGCTGGACCGTGCCGCCCTTCGGCAGGGCCTTGAGCAGGGCGCCGTAATGAACGCCCTTGTGGGTGCCGTTATGGCTGACCTGGCCAAACATGGCCAGACCGTCCTCTCCGTCGGGCTCGACCGCGAAGTCCACCGGGCGGCTGAGGCCGACGTCCAGTGAGATGCTGTCCGGTCGGTCGGCCGTGATCCGCACGACCAGCACGTCGTCGACCGGACTGGCAAAGACCTCGCGATGGTAGGTCACACCCTCGTGGGCAAAGCGGGTCGTCGCGATGGCCGTGTCCAGATTCAGCTCGCGTACGTACGCTCCGGCTGTGGCGGCGCCGGGCTCCAGGGCGACCGACGCCGTCATCCCGCCCGGCCCCCCGACGTTGCCCACGATCAGGGCGATTACATTATGTCCGGGCCGAAGATGCTCGGCCACGTCAAAGGAGAAGGGCTGGTCGTAACGATCCGTCTTGCCGATGTGTTGGCCATTGACGAACACCATGCTGTAGTCGTCGATGGGCCCCAGCGAGAGGGTGCCCAGCGCCTTGGCCTGGTCCGCGGTCAGCTCGAACGCCGTGCGGAAGACCGCCTGTTGGTTGGGGCCAACCGAGCCATCGCCACGGACGAATCGGCCGGAGTCGCATTCGAGTTCGGCCCAGTCCGCATCATGCACGTCCACGGCCGCCAGCGCGGCGCTTGCGGATGGGGCGTCGGCGGTACGACGCCAGCGGTCGAGAGCCACTCGGCGGTCGGTGTTGCCGGGCATCCGCAGCCACAGGTCGCCCAGCGTCTGGTGACTTCGCGGGCTGATCCGGGGGCCCATGACGTTCTGCTGTACGATGCGCTGGGCCTGGGCATATTTGCCTTCAAAGATCAATTTGCGGGCCTGGGCGATGTAGGTATGGGCGCCGACGCGATCTTGTGGGACGGGGGGGCCGGCCCACATGGATTCCTCGTTCAGTTGGATCCGTTCGGTGGTCGTGCCGCCGAAGACCATGGCCCCCAGTCGCCCGTTGCCCACGGGAAGGGCCTCGGTCCATCGGGCGGCGGGTTCATCGTACCACAGCGAGAGCCGCTCGCCGAACAGCCGATCGTTGAGCGTGTAGACCTCATCGGGTCGCGTCTCGAACTCGACCACGTGTTCGTCGTACCGGACCTTGCACGGCCGGCCCAGCAGCGAGCGGATGCGGGCCTCGACGAGTCGGCCATCACGCCACACGATGTCCACCTCGAAGCCGCCACGGGCCCGCAGGCCCCGCACCGAACCCGTCGGCCACGCGCTGGGCAGGGCGGGCAGCAGGTGAAGCTCGCCGGCGTGGCTCTGCAGGAGCATCTCGCAGATGCCGCTGGTCGCGCCGAAGTTGCCGTCGATCTGGAAGGGCGGGTGGGCGTCGAACAGGTTCGGGTAAGTTCGTTGCGGCGTGAGCTGGTTGCGCAGCATGGTATAGGCGTGGTCGCCGTCCTCCAGCCGGGCCCAGAAGTTGATCTTCCACGCCATGGACCAGCCGGTGCCGCCATCGCCGCGGAACTCCAGGCTTTTCCTGGCCGCGGCGAACAGATCGGGCGTGCCGCGTTTGGTGATCTGGTTGCTCGGGTGCAGCCCGTACAGGTGCGACACGTGGCGGTGCTTGTTGTTGGGGTCGTCCTTGTCTTCCAGCCATTCCTGCAACTGGCCATGGCGGCCGATCTGCATGGGGGCCAGGCGCTGGCGTTTCAGCTCGAGCAATCGCCGGAACCCTGCGTCGCAGTTCAGGACCTTGCTTGCCTCGATCGTGGCCGTGAACAGGTCGCGGATGATCTGGTGGTCCATCGTGGGCCCCATCACGAGGCCGCCGTTCTCGGGCGAGTTGGACGGCCCGCTGATCAGCCAGCCGTTGTCGTTGCGGGGGTCCTCAATCAGGTAGTCCGCGAAGAACTGAGACGCCGACTTGAGAATCGGGTAAGCCCGTGTTCGCAAGAACTCCTCATCGCCCGTGAACTGCCAGTGGTACCACAGGTGCTGGCACAGCCACGCGCCGCCCGTCGGCCAGATGCCGTGGTTACTGTGGTTGATGGGGGCCGCGCCGCGCCAGATATCCGTGTTGTGGTGCAGGACCCAGCCGCGGCAGTCGTAGTGTTCGCGGGCGACGCTTTGTCCGGTCTGGCTCACGTCGCCGATCATATCGAACAGGGGCTCGTGGCACTCCGACAGATTCGCCGGTTCGGCGGGCCAGTAGTTCATCTCCGTGTTGATATTCACCGTCCACTTGCTGTCCCACGCGGGGGTGAGGCTCTCGTTCCAGATGCCCTGCAGGTTCGCCGGCTGGCTCCCCGGGCGGCTGCTGGCGATCAGCAGGTAACGGCCATACTGAAAGAACAGGGACGCCAGTTGTGGATCCTCGCCCTGGGCGAACTCCGCGATACGCACATCGGTCGGCTTGGCCGCGGCGGCGGTGGTACCCAGGTCCAGCGACACGCGGCGAAACAGGGCCCGGTGGTCGGCCTGGTGCGCGGTCAGCAGGGCGGCATAGTCCTTGTCTGCCACGGCACCCAGTGTTGTCCTGCACCGGGCGTCCGGGTCGGCGCTGACATCATGATAGTTCTTGTAGCTCGTCGCCGCGGCCAGGATCAGCACCGCCGCGTCGGCCCCGGTTACGGTTATCTCGTCGTCGCTGACCTGTACATGGCCCCCTTCGTTTCGGACCTGCAAGAGCGACTCGAACCGCAACACGCTGGGCCGCTCTTCCGCGCCGCGGTTCTGCGTGTAGTCGGCCACCCGTCCTCGAATACCGAGCGTGCGATCATCGTGTCTGAAGGTCACGGCCCCGGCGTGCGGGCTCTTCTTGCTTACGGTGAACGAGACCGCGCCGGGCGTATCGGTTTCGATCCGCACGACGATCACCTGGTCGGGATAGCTGGCGAACACCGTTCGCGTATAGGTTGCGGGGCCCACGCGATAGCGCGTGGTGGCCACGGCCCCGTCCAGGTCCAGCGCGCGGCGGTAGTCCTGAGCCTCGGTGTGCCCGGGGAACTCAAACAGCAGGTCCGCGAATGGTTGGTATCGCTCCTGGCGCAGCGGCACGCTCATGAAGTGCTCCATGGCGAGCTGCTCGGCCTCGCGTTGCTTGCCCTCGAAGAGCAGCCGCCGAAGGTCATCCAGGTAAGCCGCGGCACCGGGATGCGCATAGTCCCGCGGAACCCCTGTCCAGAGCGTATCTTCATTGTACTGGATGCGCTCGGTTTCAATGCCGCCGAAGACCATCGCCCCCAGCCGCCCATTGCCCACGGGCAACGCCTCCACCCATCGGGTCACAGGCTTGTCATACCACAATTCCAGCGGGGCTTCGCGAGGCGAGAAGTTGTCGTTGGTGATCGTTCCGAGGGTGGTGCTTCCCAGGACGGAAGCCAGACACAAGAACCACCTCTGAGCAAGCCGCATCATGACACGTCCTCCAAACGGTGCATCACATTCCACGAACAACCACGATTGTATCGGCCACCCACGGGGCTGTCATGGTTTCGTTACCGAGACGGACCATAAAACAAATATGTTTACCTCCGGGGTAGCCAGAAACACTGTTGCACCGGAAGCGACGTCCTCAGAACGAGGGTTTCACGGTCGCCTCGCTTTGCGGCAGGATACTGTCCAAGATGTACTCGGCCAGGAGCTCATTGGCCAACGCGTTAGGATGTGTCTCGTAGGGCGGTGCGCATTCATAAGGTGTCATGTCTTCTGAGAAGCCCGGGAGGATATCAACGATTTCGTGCACGGGGATCGACAACGCTCGCAGTTGTCGCACGAACGATCGACAGTATTGCGATGGGTGCCTTTTGCGGTCCCAGAAGATGACATGGAACTCACACTCAGGATAGGACTGTTGGAGCGTATCGCGAAAGCTCTTTACGAGTGCGACATGCAATTTCAAGCTATCTGGATTGGCTACAAGCCCGTCCTTTCGGATCTGTCTGACAGCGAACGACCGGTTAATCGCTTCGCTTACCTTTTTAGCAATCCAAATCTTTCGTCCGTTGATTGCCTCACCATGTGCAAAAGTACCCTTGTGCACAAGTCGGCCGTCGGCGTCGAGGATATACCTCGGCCCATCGCGATCCCAGGGAGCTCGCCCCATGGCCCGAACACCGTGCCCCAGTATTGCCTGGTAGATGATCACCCTGGGCCGATGGGACCCAATGACGCGACCAACCAATCCTTGGTCCAGTTGTGTATAAACTTGGTGTGCGCCGTATCCCCCCACGCCGAAATTGTAGATGGCGTACCTGCCCTGGGTCTTCATACCCAATCGGTAGGCGGCCGTTTCCTGATCATTCAACCCGTTCCCGAACGTGATGGAGCAGCCCATGAATAATACGCATTCCTTACTCATGGGATCCGGCGTCGGCGGTGCGATGCGCAGACCTTGCTTATCCGTAGTATATACCGCTTCATGTACAACCTGATCGCGGAATACACACTGGACACGCGCTTGAGCATTCTCGCGCATCGCATAACCCAAGTGCTGATCGGGTCGAAAGAACGAACTTCGGGGCGGGGCCCAACGATACTCGATTTGTCGCTCACCGGACCAGCAGTGATATCCGTAAACCTCTAGCACAGTCAGAACAACGAAGAAGAAGGCGGCATTGAACCAGATGAACTTCTTCCGCCTGTGGTCAGCGAGGAGGAGCAAAACAGATAGGATTGCACCGGATATGCCGATCCATATCCACGGCACAACGGCACAATTAAGGGTAACCCAGGTCACAGCCATCAGGGTTCCGAAGGCCGCGAAATAACAGACACACCGGCCTCTTGTGGCCTTGTTCTTGTCGTTGCCCATTGAGTTCAACCTGCCTTTTGGAAGGTACTCTGGGGCCTCGGAAGCCCCGTCGGCCTCGTCCGCTTCAACACCTCAAAAGGCAATCCGAGGACGATCAGTTTAGTATATCCTCGGCCGTTGAACGGAACAAGGGCTCAGGAACCGTACAGGAGTGTCTTGTGCTCGGCGCGCCATTCCTCGAAGCGCTGTCTCATGGCTTCAAACACGTCGGGCTGCAACCGAGACAGGTCCTGGTGTTCGTGCGGGTCATTGAGCATGTCGTAGAGCTCATAGGCGTTCCGGCGTTCGCTGTAACTGAGCTTGTAACGGTCGTCGGTGCAGACCATTCGCACGTCCGTGCCGGGCTCCAGGCCGACGTTGAACGGCAGGTCGAATCGCGGCCACGGCTCTTGCCATCGGCTCATGAGTGACCGGTCGAAGAAGGCCTCGCCTCCCTTGAGAATCGTGCTGATCCGCTGCACGTGCCACCATTCCATGTGTCCCAGTGCGTACTTCGTCTTGCGGGGCAGAGCGGCCAACATCTTCGCATCCCCAATCTCACGCAGCATGGAATGCTTCGGATCGGTGACGTTGAAGACGTAGATGCCGTCGACGCCGGCCTGCCAGGCGTCCCAAGCCTCGCCGCGAAACGCCTCCACGTCATCCGGGATGCGCGAGCGGCTCAGACAGGCATACACCGGCTTGCCGTGCGGCTTGACCAAGGAGACCGTCCGCTCCCAGGGTTGAAGCTGAAACAAGCCGCCGGCCACGACGAGGTCGACCAGATCCTCGGCCAGCCATGCTTCGATGTCCAACCCCACCCCCGCGGCGTAATCCACCGAGTCCGGCACCCGCACGGCGATCAAGAGCGGACGGTTTCGCTTGACGGATACCAACTCCGTCAAGAGCCGCACGTTTCGCATCAGGTCGGTCATGATCTCACGCTGGTCGGCCGTGACGGGCTGGCCGTACAACTGCGGCCTGAAAAAGACCGGCCATCGCCAGAAATCCAGTTCCACGCCGTCCACGTCATACCGCGTCATAACGTCGGCCAGCACTTCGAGGATATGCTGTCGGACCTCGATGTGCTCGTAGTCCATGGCCGTCCAGGGCCAGCTCGGACGGTTCACCCAACCATAGGGAAACGGCATATGACTACGGGCCATGAGCATCTCGCGATGATCCAGTTTCCAGTCGTCCAGCCGCAGCCCACCGTGGATATTCGAATCGTGCGTCTCATTCATACGCATCGACCAGAACACCTCCTTGCCATTTTGGCGGCAGAACTCGACGACGGCCTGGAAGTGATCCTTGTCCGTCACCGTCCCCTTCTCGTTGACCAGGGCTACAGTCAACGCCCGATAGGCGTACGGCGTGCCGTAGAAAAGGGTATCGACCTGCGTGTCGGCCAGAGCCGCCAGTCGGCGGGCCAGGAACTGCTCGGCCGTCTCCGGCCCGCGGGGGTAGTCTGCGCCGTCGTTGTTGAAGATGATGCGTCGTGGCCTGGCGGCCAGGCGATCCCGCTGGTCCTTGAGGCGTGCCTGCTGGGCAGGCGTCAGTTCGGACAGGTCCTCGACGCAGCCCGCTTGCAGCCACACGCCCATCAGAAGGGCGATTCCAACCGTTCGTGCCACCGTAGTCCGCTTCGCGCCCATAGATTCTTCTCCTCATCCATGTCGCCGCGCCCTGTGGCGGGTCCCACCGCTGCACCGGGAGACGGCGCGTCCACGGCATTCCCTGTTTTCGTCAGTTCCCCCTGTGGGGCGGTTCCGTGGTGGCCACGGACCGCACGGCCTTTTGACCGAACGCCCCAGCGACCCATCGGGTCCAGGCGTCCCACCTCCTTTTCTCCAAGCGGTCCTGCCCATCGCCGAGATTCGACGTTTACAGGAAAACCGCCAGACTATAGGATTTTACCCTGTGCCAGACACCTGACAAGGAGAAATCGCCATGATTATCGGATTCATCGGCAGCGGGAACATGGCCGAGGCCCTGGTCCGTGGGATACTGGATGCGCGGCTGGCTGAGCCGCAGGATGTGATCATGTCCGACGTCCGGACCGAACGGCTGGACGAAATGCACCGCCGATATGGGGTGCGGACCGAGGAAGACAACGCGGCCCTGGCCGGGGCGGTCGATGTGATCGTGCTCAGCGTCAAACCCCAGACCATGACAGGGGTCCTGGAACAGATCGCCCAAGCCGTTCGGCCGGAGACGGCGGTGATCTCGATCGCGGCCGGGATCAGCACGGCCCGAATCAGCCGGGCCCTTCCGAATGTCCCCGTTGTGCGGGTCATGCCCAACACGCCGGCGCTGGTGGGCGCCGGGGCGGCGGGATTGTACTGCGCCGATCCGGCGTCCGCCGCGATGCAGACGGCCCTGCGGATCTTCTCGGCGGTGGGAGTGGCCGTGGCGGTGGACCGGGAAGAGTTGATCGATGCCGTCACCGCCGTCAGCGGGTCGGGTCCGGCCTATTTCTTCCTGCTGATGGAGCACATGACGCAAGCGGCCGTCGAGTTGGGTCTGGACGCGAAGACGGCCGCCCTCTTGGTCGGACAGACGGCCAAAGGCGCCGCCATCCTGGCCGAACAAGCCGCCGCGGAGGGGCAGGGGCCCGCGGACCTTCGCAAAAAGGTGACCAGCCCCGGCGGAACAACCGCGGCGGCGCTGGAGACGTTTGCTGACGCCGGGTTCGATCAGATCGTCCGGTGCGCGCTGACAGCGGCTCGGAACCGCGGCATTGAGCTGTCGGCTTGATCGGAGGCGGATCAATCGCCGTTTGTCGCAGGACCGTCCCCTCACCTCTGTATGCGGGTCCGGAATAGATCGGCGTGTGGGCGCCTACTCGATGATGATCGCCTCGACCGGGCACTCGTCGGCGGCCTGCTCGACCGTATCCTCGAGCTCCGGCGGAACCGTGTCCACGATCACCTCGGCGATCTCGTCGCCCATCGCGAACACCTCAGGGCAGGTGTCGACGCAGAGCCCGCAAGCCGTGCAATTGTCTTCGATCCTTACCTTCATCCCTGCACCCTTTCGTAGCAGTCCTGTCCTGCGGCGTATCGCCCGATGACCGGGCCCTAACGCCATACCGGCTTCCTGAAACGGCCCCAAGTGTAGGTTTCCGTGGCGGCTTTTGGAATGTTTTTCTGGAAATTTCGCGGCGTCCGGGTATAGTGATGCGCCGTGGGTGCAAGGCGGTGGGTGAGCCTTGGAAACGTGGTAAGTCTGGAAAAAATGGGGTCGGGTCCCATGCAAGTGCCGCGCGTGAATCTGGTCAGGCGGGGAACCGAGCAGCCATAAGCGTAGTCGGCGCTGTGCCGTGGCAAACCCGACCACCTTTTTCTCTCCTTCTGCCGGCAGCAACCGGCGGCCGACGGCTATGGCATACACGGTATTGGCGCGACGGTATCGCTCGCAGACGTTCGACGACGTGGTCGGACAGGAGCCCGTTGCGCAGACGCTCAAGAACGCCATCCGGGCCGGACGCGTCGCCCATGCGTACCTGTTCACCGGCACCCGCGGCGTCGGCAAGACCACGATGGCCCGCATCCTGGCCAAGGCCCTCAATTGCCTGCGGTCCGAGGGACCGACGGCCGAGCCGTGTCTGGAATGCGACAGTTGCCGCGCGATCCACGCCGGCGACGACATCGACGTGCTCGAGATCGACGGGGCGTCCAACACCGGCGTGGACAACATCCGCCAGCTTCGCGAGAACGCCCTGTACCGGCCGGCCCGCGCCCGCTTCAAGATCTACATCATCGACGAGGTGCACATGCTCTCGACCGGCGCGTTCAACGCGCTGTTGAAGATCCTTGAAGAGCCCCCGGACCACGTCAAGTTCATCTTCGCCACAACCGAGCCGCACAAGGTCCTGCCCACGATCCAGTCCCGGTGCCAGCGGTTCGATTTTCGCAGCCTGCAGCCGGCGGAGATCGCCGGACAACTGGAGCGCATCCTCAAGGCCGAGCAGATCACCTACGAGCCCGACGCCGTGGTGCAACTGGCTCGGCTGGCCAACGGCTCGATGCGCGACGCCCTGAGTCTGCTGGATCAATTGACCAGCACGGCTGAGCCCCTGGGGATGGATTTGCTGCAATCGGTGCTGGGGCAGGGCGGCCGCGAAGAGCTGTGCGTGCTGCTGGAACACATCGCAGGTCGCGACGGCGCCGCGGTCCTGGCAGCGATCGATACCCTGCTCAAGGCCGGTCGCACGCCCGCCCAGCTTGTGGAGGGGCTGATCGACACCCTGCGGGACCTGATGGTCCTGCGGTGCACCGACGCCGGCAGCGACCTGCTCGTGCTGACCGATCAGGAGCGCCAGCGGCTCAGCGGTCTGGCCGAGGCGTTCGACACGCCCGCGCTCATCTACGGCATCACCGCCCTGGAGCGTTTGCGGTGGACGATCCGCAACAGTGAAACGGCCCGGGCCCTGCTGGAGGCCTCCCTGCTGCGGCTCACACTCAGCGAGCATTTCATCGGCGTCGATCAGCTTCTGGCGCGGCTGGGCAATGCCCCGGCGGTGCCGACCAGCGTAAAAAAAAACGCGATAGCCGCTCCGACGGGACGCGCTTCGCGTGAGCCGACCCCCACGGGTGAGCCGACGGCGGCGATTCCGGGGACCGCCAGGGGGACCGGTCGACCGGCGACCGTGGGCCGTGTCGAAGCCCATGTGAATTCGATCCGCGAACGGTGGCCGGCGATTCTGGCGGCCTTCAAGCAAGAGAATCCCGCGAATGGGAGCCTCCTGACCGCCGCCGAGCCCTTGGCGTTCGAGGGCGGCGTGCTGACTTTGGGATACGACCCGACGGCGATCTTTGCACGAAATCTCTGCGAGACCCGCGCCGATGCGGTGGCCGAGCAGCTTTCGCGGATCGTGGGCTTTGCCCTGAAACTTCGCGTGGAAGGCGCGGCGGGCGGGTCATCGCCGCCGACACCGCCGCGCCGCGCGGTGACCCAGCAGGCCCTCGATGATCCGGCCGTCAAGACCCTGCTCGCCGGACTGGACGCCAGCGTGATCCAGATCGAACCCGTAGGACCGACGCCATGAACCCCGCGTACACCGAGAGCCTCAACAGGCTGGTCGAGGAGTTCGGCAAGCTGCCGGGCATCGGGCCCAAGAGCGCCGAGCGGCTGGCGTTTCATGTCCTCAAGTCCGAGGCCAACGAGGCATTGGCCCTGGCCAGGGCCATCGCCGAATTGAAGAAGAAGATTCGCCCCTGCAAGGTCTGCCACAATCTGGCCGAGGCCGAGTTGTGTACGATCTGTGCCGACCCACGACGCGACCAGGAGGTGATCTGCGTCGTCGAGCAGCCCAAGGACGTGATCAGCCTCGAGAAGACCGGCCTGTGCAAATGGGTTTACCACGTGCTCAACGGGCACATCGCTCCTTTGGAGGGGGTCGAACCGGGCGATCTGAACATCGACGACCTCGTCGCGCGGGTCCGCACCGGTCCGGTCCGCGAGGTCGTCATGGCGACCAACCCCAACCTCGAAGGAGACGGAACGGCCTTGTACATCGCCTCGCTGCTGCGGCCGCTGAAGGTCAAGGTCACGCGACTGGCCCGCGGCCTGCCCACCGGCGGCACCATCGAATTCGCCGGCGGCAACATCCTCACCGACGCCATCCTCGGCCGCGGTGAAATGTAACACCAGGGCCGGCCGCCGCCCCTGGGGACGCGATGCGCCGCGAGGGTGATGCGGCAAATCTTCCCGCTTGCCACTGTCCTTATCGGGCCCCGGCTCTATAATGGGCCGCGGTGGAGGTTCGACCGGAGTGGTGACGCCCATGAAGATGCAGATGACAGGACAGATGCGGATGGAGCAGCGGATGAAGCTGGCTCCGCGCATGATCCAGTCGATGGAGGTGCTGCAACTTCCACTCCTGGCCCTGCAGGAGAAGATCGAGGCCGAACTGAACAGCAACCCCGTCCTGGAGCAGGTCGACGAGGGGTCGGACGGCGAGCCCCGCACGGAGGAATCGGATCCGGCCGAGGAGACCGGGGAGGGATCCGACGAGGCCGAGCTGGTCGTCCGGGACGACTCCGACAATATCGACGATTTCGAGCGGCTCGAGAGCCTGGGCGAGGATTTTGACGACTACATCGAGCGGTCGGGTTCGTATCGCCCGACCCGCACGGGCGATCCCGATCGCAAGCTCGAGGCCCTGCAGAACACCGCCGCGGCCGGCCGCTCGTTGTATGAGGTGCTGTGCGACCAATGGCGGCTCGTCGAGGCCGAGGAGCCCGTCAAAAAGGCCGGTCAGCGGATCATCGATTTCATCGACGAACGCGGCTACCTGACCGTCCGCCTGGAGCAGTTGCACGACGCGACCCGCAACGAGTACGACATCGACGATCTCCGCGAGGCCCTGCGGCTGGTGCAGCAGCTCGAACCGCCGGGGGTGGGGGCTCGGGATGTGCGGGAGTGTCTGCTGATCCAGATGGCCCAATCCTCCGAGGACATGTCCTTCGAGATCCATCTGGTCCGCCGCCACTGGGACGACCTGCTGGACAACCGCCTGCCGCAGATCGCCGCCAAGATGAACTGCACGCTGGAGGACATTAACCGGGCCATCCACCGGATGAGCCGGCTGGATACCTCGCCCGGGTTGTCCATCGGGCGTCACGATAATCCGCCCATTACCGCGGACATCCTGGTCGAGCCGAGCGAAAAAGGGGATGGCTACACCGTGCGGCTGACGGATACCACCGTACCGAATCTGCAGGTCAACGCGTTCTACCTGCGGATGGCCCGCAGTCGGAAGCTCGATGAAAAGACGCGGGACTTCCTCCGGCAGAGCATCCGCTCGGCCCAGTGGTTCATGGACGCTATCGAGCAGCGCAAGCATACTTTGCTCCGGGTCGCCCGCGTGGTGGTGGCCCATCAAAAGGAGTTTTTCGACAAGGGCCCGCTGTTCCTCAAGCCCTTACCCATGACCGCCGTGGCCGAGGAGGTCGGGGTACACGTCGGGACCGTCTCGCGGGCCGTGGCGGGCAAGTACGTCCAGTGTCCCCAGGGCATTCTGCCGCTGCGGGGTTTCTTCACGGGCGGTACCGAGGACGACACGGGACAGGCCCGCAGTTGGGACGCCATCCGGGCCAAGCTTCAGCAGATCGTCGACGCGGAGGACAAGTCCAACCCCCTCAGCGACGATCAGATCCGCGACAAGCTTGCCGAAGCCGGCATGGGCCACATCGCCCGCCGCACCGTCGCCAAGTACCGCAAGCTGCTCAACATCCCCACCGCCCGGTTCCGCAGAAGGTACTGAGACCGGTTTCCGGTATCGGCATGCGTGAGGGGGAACTCTTCCGCGTGCCCGACCATCGGTCCGGACGTACGCGTGGTGTGGAACGGGATCGGATGCCGCGCGGGTGGTTGGTCATGGGGCAGGTTATGAGCCATGGGCGCTGTCCTGCCCGAAGTGTGCTTCGAGCAGGGCGGTCAGGTCGTCGGCATCGGGCAGGCCGTCCGTGACGTTCAGCCAGATGTCCTTCGGCTTGCTCCGGAACAGGTGGTAGCTGACCAGGGCGAGGTTCTCCTCCATTTCGGCAGGGGTAAATGGCACGGCTTCGGCCTCGAGATCGGCCATGTACTCGTCCATTGCCGAAAGCCCCTCGGGCATCACGTCGGCGCCTTCCAGGATGCGATCACCCCGGATGAGAAACGCGATGAAAATTCGGGTGGCGCGGCGTTTGCCCGGGATGCGGGTCCGCCCCGACGGCTCGATATGCAGGATCCGAAGCCGCCGCAGGTCCGCCGTCCACGCATACGTGGCCGCCTGCAGCCCCGCGAGGGCCTCGGCCGCCTCCTTGAGCTGCTGGGCCTGCTCGAACTGTTGAAATCGGGCGCATTCGTGCATCCGGCCGAGCCATTCCTCGCGAATCCGGCGATGCTCTCCCGATGCGGCCTCGACCGCCTGGAGAATACACTGCCGGTACGCCTCCTCGCCGATCCGCCCCACGCACGGCGCCGGGCAGGCGGCCATTTGCAGATAGGGACAACTGTGGGCGCGGTCGGGCGTGGCGAGCAGGTCGGGCCGGCGACACAGACCGAAGGCGCCCACGAGGATCTCCACGAACCGCTCGGCGGCCTTGCGACTGGGAAAAAGGCCGAAAACGTGTTCTTCCGGCCGATCGGTTGCGGCGCGTGGCTGCACGCTGAAATGGGCGTGCCGAGAAGCCAGGTCGATCCGCACGAAATGACACTTGGGCAGGGCCACGTGCTGCCGGTATCGCTTCGGCCAGAGTCGGCGAGCCGCCTGGAGATGCCGCAGGTCGCACCGGAAGCTCCCCTCGCAGGGAATCCACGCCACCCGCCGTACGATATCCCGCAGGTTGACCGTGTGGGGTCCGGCCGCCTCATCCGACGCCGTGAGCCGGGCCGTGGCCATCCGCCGCAGATCGGCGGCGGTCAGCAACTGGACGGGACGTCCTGAGTCGTCGGCGAGCAGGAGTACGCCCCGACCGGCGGGGATCAGCCGAAGCCGTTGGCGGAGGTCTGCATCGTTCGGGTCAACGTCCAGACTCTCCGTGAACAACGTGTCCATAGGCTCCGCATCAAATCCGCATGCCGCTGATCACCGTGTCGAAGGCCATTTTGTCCCCCACCAGGCCCTGCACGGCGGCGCTGAACTGGCGACTGCGCACCTTGCAGATGTGGCACAGCAGCCACAGTCGGTTGCCCGGAGGGACCGCCTCGCGGAAGCGGGTATCCTCAATGCCGGAAAAACCGATGAAGCCCTTCAATCCGTAGATTCGCTTCATGTAGAAACTGGCCAACTGGGCGGCCGCTTCGACCATGATGACCCCCGGCATGAGCGGCCGGCCCGGGATATGACCCCGCACCCAGAACTCCTTGTCCGTCACGTCCTTGTAGCCCAGACACAACATCCGGGTGCTGTCCACCCACGTAACGGCGTCCAATTGGGCCATTTCGTAGGCTTGTGGATTGACCTCCGCGATGGCCGACCGGTCGAATTCCACGTGGTTCAAGTCGATTTGGTTGAGGTCAAAAAGTAAACTAGGGGGCATGCACATCTACTCCGGTTACCGGCGCAACAATACCATCTCAGACGACCGCCGCCGACAACAAGCCCCGTCCGCTCACCGTCGGCGGCGTCGTCGTACCGTCTCTGCTGTGGAAAAGGGGTCTATGGTTCGGTGGTCCGAATCTCCAGGACCCGGTTGCGTATCGCCTGGGCCGCCTGCTTGATGGCCTGGCACTGCTTGCGGACGCGCGTCCCCGCCGCCTTGTTGCCGCCGCATGCCTTGTTCCAGTCCGATTCCATCTCATCCACCAACTTCTTGAGCTCTTCGTATTCCTGCATTCAAACAGCCTCCAAAGAAGAGAGTTGACGTCTCCTGTTGCCTTTTCCCGAAGTCTAGCAACGCTTTTCGGGCCTGTCAATCGCCGCGAGGCCTTTTTGCGGGCCCGCGCCATCCTCGCTCACGTCTGGATTAACCGTGCAATCGACGGGCCAACTCGGCGATTCGTCGCCCCCGGCGGGCACACTGGGCCAGGACCCGGTCGTTGGGCTTGCCGACGGACACCGGGCCGAGATGGTCCCCTTGGGGATCGCCCTGAACGATCATGCCATGCACGAGCAGAGTGGTCATGATGTTCAGGATCGTCGTCTCATTGCCGCCGCCAATATTGGCCGAGCTGCTGAAGGCCCCGCCCACCTTACCGTCCAGCTTGCCATGCTTGCTGACGGACTCGTCGAAAAGCGCGGCGATCGGCGCCGCCATCCGCCCATAGTAGGTCGGCGAGCCGACCACCACGGCATCCGCCTTGAGCAGGTCGGCCACGTCCACGTTTTCGACGGGCTTGCAGACCGTGGCGACCCCGCTGTCATTCATCCCCTGGGCGACGGCCTCGGCCATCTGTTTGGTGTTGCCGCTGCGGGAATAGTAAATCACCAGACCTGTCGCCATGCCGGACTCCGTGCTGGATCGTGCCTGTTCATTGTCCTTCGGGTCATCGGTTGTCGACCGCCTGCGCGTCGGGCGGGGGCAACGGGTGGGTATTCTGGTCGAAATCCGCGGGCACTTCAACCGCAAAAACGCCCTTAGGCAGCTTTTTGTTGAGGTTCGGCGAGAGGAAGGTGATGTCGTAAATATCGCCCTGCGTGCTGGTTGTAACGATTCGGCGGGGCAGAAACAGGGCTCGGTCGATCCAAAAATCAATCGTGTCGTAGTCGTCCTCGTGTGGAGAGGCCTTTTTGGCCTTGAGCCGCAGGTGCACCGGCGCATCCGGAGCCGTTTGGTGGTCCTCCAGCAGACGGATATCGAAGTATTCGGCCAGCCGCTGCGTCTGGGTGAAACCGATGATGGGGAAGTTGTATCCGATCAGTTCAAAGACATCCAGGGGCTTGTCCACCGGGGCCTTCTGGTACCGATCCACCTTGCGCAACTGGTAGTCGATGCGGGTCAGCCACACGCCGTCGAACAGAAACTCCTCACGGTGAGTCACCTTCTCGCCGTCGTCCTGTTGACGGGTAAGGAAGTTGATCCGCAGTTTCGTGGCCGCCGGCTCGTTCGGGTCCCGGGCGTAGAACAACGCCCCTTCGTTAAGGGTGCGGCTGTCCAGCAGCTCCGGTTCCTGGATGAAGAGATAGCGGATCTGGCCCTGGTAGGTCCGGATGGCCTCCGTCCGCTCACGAAGCCGATCCAGCACGCCCTGCACGGTGTCCGGCACCGGCAGTGGGGCCGCCGGTGTGTGGAGCGTCGGTTTCGCCGTCGAAGGGGCCTGGACCGGCGGCTCGCCGCAGGAGGCACTCCTGACGACGGCGCCGAATGCCGCAACCGCGACCAGACAAACCCACAGCGGGATTCTAAGCATGGGTATTCTCCTTGGCTTCATGACGCCTCACATTCTCGATGATTTCCAGCACTTCGTCAAGTCGGTGGATGACGAAGTCGGCCTGCGGAGCGAATCGCTCGTTGCGTTCGTCGTGGCAGAGCAGTACGGCCTTGGCCCCGGCGGCCCGGGCGCTGAGCAGGTCGAACAGATAGTCGCCCACCACCAACGTCTCGGCCGGGTCCACGCTGAACGCTTTGCAGAGGCAAAGCACACCAAACGGGTCCGGTTTGACCGGCCCATCCGCCCGGTCCACGATGGCGTCAAAGCTCAGATCGTGCTTGCGCGCGACGGCGTGTGCATTTGTCCTCGTGTTGCGGGTCAGCACGCCGATCCGGATCGCGGCGGCCCGAAGAGCGTCCAGTGTACGTCGCGCCCCGGGATTGAGGCGGGACTCGGCGACGGCCCGTGCCTCATGGCGCGCGAGAATCTCGTTTACCCGGGCCTGCTGGGCGGGCGACATGGACTCCATCGCCTCCAGGATCGGCCCGCCGTCGCGAGGCATGCCGATCTCCTCACGGATGGCGTCAAAATCGAAGAACGGCTCGGTCAACGTGCCGTCCAGGTCGAAAATCACGGCGCGGATCATTCGGTTGATTCCCCCTCGTGCTTACGCAAGAGCTCCAGCAGGTAACGTCCCGCCTGGCTGAGGGTCTTGTTCTTTCTGACGATGATATGCGTCGGGCGGTAGAAACGTTCGTTCGAAAAGGCCAGAGCCCGCAGGGTGCCGTTGGCCAGCTCCGCACGGACGGTGCTTTCCGGGAGAATGCTCACCCCTGAGCCGATTTCGACGGCCCGTTTGATGGTTTCGGTATTGTCGAACTCCAGGATGATACGCGGCGCCACGTTGTACTGGCCCAGAATCGTGTCGATCCACGTCCGCGTGGGCACCCCCTGCTCAAAGGCCACGAACTCTATGCCCTGAAGCTGGTGGATGTCCACCGCGCCCGATCCGGCCAGCGGGTGCCGCGGTCCGCAGACCAGGACCAGCAACTCCCGTTCAAAGGGGTACACCTCGATGGCCCGTATCTTCTTGGCCAGGGCCACCACGCCAATATCGACGTCCCCCCGCAGCAGACGGTCATAGATCTGCCCCACGCTGGAGTACTCCACCCGCAGGTGCACCGTCGGGTAGCGGCTCATGAATCGCTTGACGTAGGGCTGGAGCGTGTGCATGCCGACGCTGAAGATCGCCGCCAGGCGGATACGGTTGGCCGGCTTGGTCAGGCCGGCGATCTCACTGGACAGTCGGTCGTAACGCTCCAGAATGTCGCGAGCCGCGGCGTAAAAGACCTCTCCGGCCGACGTCAGCTCCAGCGGGCGCTTTTTGCGGTCCACCAACTGGCATTTGTGGAGCGTTTCAAGCTGGGCCAACTGCTGGGAGACGGCCGATTGGCTGATCCCGTGCTTCTCCGCCGCCCGCGAGAGGTTTCGCAGGCTCACCACATCACAGAAAATCCTTAGCGTATCTATATTCACAAATAAGGGCACCTTATGACAACTATAAAAAAGCTTTGTTTGCTTGGGCCTGGAGAACTTACTAATATCACATTCATTGCTCTGTGCATAGTATAAGCTTCTCTGTTCTTTGGGTAAAGTAGCCGGCTCGGATTGCCCGACGAGGCCTGGCCGCGACCAGCAGGGTGAGCCTGTCGGAGCATGCGGGGCCGGTGTGGTGAACGAAAAAACCAGGAGACAACGAATGGGCAAGCAGTACTACGTGGACGAAATCATGGGCCAAGTCCTCGCCCGCAATCCCGGCGAGAGCGAGTTCCATCAGGCTGTCCGTGAGGTCGTCGAGTCGGTTCAGGCGGTCATCGAGAAAAACCCCGCCTTTGCCCGGGCCAAGGTCCTCGAACGCATGGTCGAGCCGGAACGCCAGGTCATGTTCCGCGTGCCGTGGGTCGACGATCGGGGCGAGGTTCAGGTCAATCGGGGTTTTCGCGTCGAGTTCAGCAGTGCGATCGGACCCTACAAGGGCGGCCTGCGCTTCCATCCCTCGGTCTATTTGGGGATCATCAAGTTCCTCGGCTTTGAGCAGGTCTTCAAGAACGCGCTGACGACGACGCCCATCGGCGGCGGCAAGGGCGGCAGCGACTTCGACCCCAAGGGCAAAAGCGACAACGAGGTAATGCGCTTCTGCCAGAGCTTCATGAGCGAGCTGTTCCGGCACATCGGCCCGGATACGGACGTGCCCGCGGGGGATATCGGCGTCGGGGGGCGGGAGATCGGCTTCCTGTTCGGCCAGTACAAGCGATTGACCAACACCTTCACGGGCGTGCTGACGGGCAAGGGCCTGGAGTGGGGCGGCTCACTGGTACGCACCGAGGCCACCGGCTATGGGCTGGTGTACTTCGTCACCCGTATGCTGCAGGACCGGGGTACCGACTGGAAGGGCAAAAAGGTGGTCATCTCCGGCTCCGGGAACGTGGCCATCTACGCCACGCAGAAGGCCCAGGAGCTGGGTGCCCGCGTCATTGCCATGTCCGACAGCAACGGCTACATCGTGGATGAAGAGGGCATCAAGCTCGACACGGTCAAGCGGATCAAGGAGGTGGAGCGCGGCCGCATCCGCGAGTACATCGATGAGCACCGATCCGCCCAATATGTCGAGGGCTGGAAGGGCATCTGGTCGGTGCCGTGCGACATCGCGTTGCCGTCGGCGACGCAGAACGAGATTGACGCCGAGGCGGCCGAGCAGCTCGTCAAGAACAAGTGTATCGCGGTGGGTGAAGGGGCGAACATGCCCTCGACGCCCGAGGCGATCGAGATCTTCTTGGAGCACGGGGTGGCCTTCGGTCCGGCCAAGGCGGCCAACGCCGGCGGCGTGGCGACCAGCGCCCTGGAGATGTGCCAGAACTCCATGCGATTGAACTGGACGTTCGATGAGGTGGATCAGCGGCTCAAGCAGATCATGAACGCCGTGTACGATCAATGCACCGGCGCCGCTGAGGCCTACGGGGCCGAGGGCAACCTGGTCGCCGGAGCGAATATCGCCGGGTTCCTCAAGGTCGCCCGGGCGATGATGGCCCAGGGCGTGGTCTGATCGGGGCCGCACCCGACCGGAGCGGAACGCGATGAGATAGCTTGTGGAATCCCAATCCCCTCGCGGATGCGCGAGGGGATTCTTTTTTGCGCGGGGTCGCGCGGTATAGTAGGCGGGTCGACTGGGGAAGGAAGTCACGATGGCGCAGGATCGAATGCCGTGGTCGCTTTCGTATGAGCAGCGTTACCCGAGTACCGGCTTGGATCGGCTCGATGAGATGCTGACGCACCTGCGGTACGGCGACAACGTCGTCTGGCAGGTGGATGACATTTCCGATTATCGCAAGTTCGTCCTGCCCTACGTCGAGCGGGCCATCCAGGAGGGCCGGAAGATCGTGTATATGCGGTTCGGGGCCCACGAGGCGCTGCTGGAGCCCCGCGAAGGGCTGACGGTGATCGAGCTGGATGCCGACGTCGGCTTCGAGCGGTTCTCCTCGAACGTCCATCGCATCGTGGCCGACCTGGGTCGCGGCGTCTTCTACGTCTTCGACAGCCTCTCCGACCTGCTGTCCGCCTGGGCCACCGACCTGATGGTCGGCAACTTCTTCTGCGTCACCTGTCCCTTTCTCTATGAACTGGACACCATCGCCTACTTCGGTATTCTGCGGGACCAGCACTCGTTTGACACCGTCGCGCGGATTCGCGAGACGACCCAACTGTTGCTCGATCTGTACCGGTTGGAGGGGTCGTATTTCATCCACCCGCTGAAAGTGCAGAATCGCTATTCGCCGACGATGTTCCTGCCGCATCGGGACGAGGGGACCCGCCTCGAGCCGGTGCTCAACAGCATGGATGCCGCCCGGCTGTTCGCGTATATCTCCGACAAGCGGCGGCGGCAGGTGCCCCGGAAGTTGGACTACTGGGACCGCCTGTTCTTGCGGGCCGAGGAGCTGTCGAGCACCGGCGCCGCGCCCGACGAGCAGGCCGAGGCCCTCGAGCAGATCTGCCGGATCATGCTCACCCGCGAGGAGCGGATGCTGAACCTGATCCGCCGGCATTTCACCCTGGCCGACCTGCTGGATGTCCGGGTACGGCTCATCGGCACCGGCTACATCGGCGGCAAGGCGCTGGGGATGCTCATCGCCCGAAAGATCCTCCTGGAGGACGCATCCTTCAACTGGCTCGAGCGCCTGGAGCGGCACGATTCGTTCTACATCGGCTCGGACATCTTTCAGACCTACCTCGTGCAAAACGGGCTGTGGAAGCTCCGCATGGAGCAGAAGACCCGCGAGGGGTATTTCACCCAGGCGCCGCCGCTGGCCGAGGGGCTGCTGGGGGGGCGGTTCCCGGATGACATCCGCGAGCAGTTCAAGGAGATGATCGAGTACTTCGGCCAATCGCCGATCATCATCCGTTCCAGCAGCCTGCTGGAGGACAGCTTCGGCAACGCCTTCGCGGGCAAATATGAGAGCATCTTTCTGGTCAACCAGGGCTCGCTGGAGGAGCGTTATGAGCAGTTTGAGCACGCCGTCCGCCGCATCTATGCCAGCGCGGTCGGGCCGGATGCTCTGAGCTACCGGTTGCAGCGCGGGCTGGATCAACTGGATGAGCAAATGGCCCTGCTGGTGCAGCGGGTCAGCGGGCGGTACCACGGGCGGCGTTTCTATCCGGACGTGGGCGGGGTCGGGGTTTCGTACAATACGTTTGTCTGGAACGCCCAGATGAATCCCCAGGCCGGTATGCTGCGAATCGTGCTGGGCCTGGGCACGCGGGCCGTGGACCGCGTGGAGCACGATTATCCGCGGCTGGTGGCGCTGGATGCCCCGTTGGTGCGGCCCTGGTCGGGCACCGACAACCTGCGTAAGTTCTCCCAACACTACATGGATGCGCTGAATGTCCAGGAACGCACGCTGGAAACCGTTCCTGTCAAGCGCGTACTGGCCGAGGACTGGGGACCGTCCTTCGCCCTGCTGGCCTCGCGGGACACCGAGGCCGAAGCCCGCATGAGCGAACTCGGCATGGACGCGGGCCCGGCCTGGATCCTGACGTTCGATGCCTTGCTTTCAGAGACGGATTTCGTGGCCACGATGCAGCGCCTGCTGCGCACGCTGCACGAGCACTACAGCTACCCGGTGGACATTGAGTTCACCGTGAACTTCCCCAGCGATCGGTTGCCACAGATCAACCTGCTGCAGTGCCGCCCGTTGCAGACGCGCGGCGCGGGGGTCCGGGTCAGGATGCCGGAGGTGGAGCCCTCGCAGATCATCTTCCAGGCCGAGGGCGGCTTCATGGGCGGCAACCTCTCCGAGCCCATTGAGCGGGTGATCTACGTGGACCCGGCGGGATACCTGGACCTGCCGTTGCAGGACAAGCACGCCCTGGCCCGGCTGATCGGCAAAATCAACCAGGCCATGCGGGAGGGGCCCCGCGTCATCACGCTGCTGATGGGCCCGGGACGGTGGGGGACGACCACGCCCACGCTGGGTGTGCCGGTGCGCTTCTCCGAGATCAACAACATGGCCGTGCTTTGCGAAATGTCGTATCCCCAAGGCAATCTGATGCCGGAATTGTCCTATGGAAGCCATTTCTTCCAGGACCTGGTGGAAACTGAGATTTTCTACGTCGCCCTGTTTGAGGATAGGCCGGGCACCGTTGTGCGCCTTGATTCGATCCTGCAATCACCCAATCAGCTCACCGCGTTCGCGCCGGAGGCGGAGAAATACGCCTCGGTGCTCAGAATCATCGATGCGAGCCGGTTGGGGCTCCAGGTCGCCGCGGACGTGGTTTCGCAGCGGGTAATGTGCTTCGCCGGGAAGGCATCGTAGAAGGACGGCGTCGTGCCTGCCGTCGAGAGCGAGCATCCCAGAAATGAAGAAAGCCCGGTGACCTCGGCCACCGGGCTTTTTCTTGCAGTGCTCCTTGGACTACGACGCTGTTACGGCCACATCTGGTCGACCAGCCAATACTCCGCCAGCACGGCGAAGTCCGCCAGACTGACCGATTGCTGGCCGGCGGGCTCCTCGTTGTACAGGTTCGCCTTGGAGGCAACCGGTACGTGAAGCTCTCCGTCGCCCGGTGTCAGGTCGGCCAGATAAGCGACCTCTTCCGGCGTCAGGGCCCGATTGTAGATCTGGACCTCGTCGATATCGCCCACGAAGACTTCGCCATTGTCGACACCGTGTGTACAGCCGATTCCCATTGCGGCGTCGGCTTTATCGGCCAGGGCGAACGGACCGGACACGACCTCAACGCCGTTGAGGTATATCCTCGCCGTCGTGCCGTCAAACGCGACCGCGACGTGAGCCCACTTCCCTACGAACGGATCAAGTATGCCTTCGGGCGAATACAGGTCCACGCCGGCGTCCGAGTACTGCCGGAAGGCCAGCCGCCCGAGCGGGTCGGTCTCCAGGAACCATCGCATCGCATCCGTCCCTGCCCAGCCTTGCCGCTTGCCGATGATCCCCTGGTGATCATAGTCGGGTGACCTTCGTTCGCCCGCCCAGCGGATCCATACGGAAAGGCTGAGCTGGCCGGTACCTTCGGACGGGTCCCACGTGCCGATGTCGATCCGGCTGTTGGCGGTACCGTCCACGCGCACCGCACTTCCCGTGCCATCGTATCCGGGGCTGATCCAGGTCACCCCGTTGTACAGCGTGCCTTCCTTGAGGCCGTTGGCGTCGGAGGTCGCGATCTCGCCGTCGCCTTCATCAAGATTGAAGTAGGCGACCAGACCGCCGCCCGCCTCGTTCGGATCGGTTTCACTGGTCGGCAGGACCTGGTCCTGGGCCAGCCAGTCGTTGATCAGGATCATGAGTTCGCCGCTATCCACCCAGCAGTCGCCTCCGGGCATGCCCAGTGGCGCGAAGTCCACGGCCGCGAAATCGGCCGTCCGCCGATCCAGCAGGCACCGTCCCTGGTAGAGACGAATCGTGTCCACATGCATTCCGCCCACGCCGCCGGCTGTCGGATTGGCCGGATCGCCGAAGCCGATGGCCATCCGCACAAGGTTGCTGCGGTCCACGCCCGCGAACTCACGCAGCGGAATCTGCCAGTAGTGCCATTCCTCCTCCCCCAGATCCGCCGGGTCGTCCCCATAAACCACGACCGCGGTGTTGGCCTCGGCATCCTCCACGAGGATGTACAGCGGGTCGTTGGCCTGGAGGTTGTTGGGGTCGCCGTAGAAGTACAGGTCCAGCGAGCCCAGATTCTGCTGGGTCCAGTCGTTCAGCGGCGCCGGCAGATCATAGCGGATCTCCGTGAGGAACGGCGCGGTGCGGTTATTATAGACGACCTTCATGGACTGTCCGCCGGCCTGGGCGATGGTCTTCTCCAGGTCGTTGGCATCGGGCCAGGCGACCATGAGCCCATCCAGATCAGCGTAGTCATCGAAGTCGTCGATGGTCATATAGTCGGCGACGGTGAACGTCCACACGCGGCCGGTGTGGATATCAAGCACCTCGCCCGTCAGGTCGTTGACGTCGACCGCGTCCACCCGCCAGTAGTAGGGGGTACTCATGCTCAGGATGCCGGGCTCGAACTGCCCGTCGTCGTCCAATTCGTAGAGCACGTCGGGATACGCGTCCAGGTTGTCCCGGTTGACGTTGGCCAGCGCATCGGGGTCGGCGCCGAAATACACATCATGCTGTTCGGCGCCGGCGCCGGCGATCCACGTTAGAGTGGGGGTGTATTCCACGCCCATCGCCCCGTCGGCCGGATCGGGATACTCGGCCGTCAACGGCACATAGAACCAGATGTTGTCCACGTAGATGCGCGTCGCCGTGGCGCTGTTGTTCGTGACGATCATCAGCTCGAACCAAGTGCCGGGATCGACGGTTGCGATGGTCTTGACCAACGCCGCCGGCAGCGTCCAGGTGTAGGTGTGCGGTTCACCATCACGGATCGCGCCCTGCCCGCCCAGCGGGTTCCAGCCGGCATTCTGACCGTTGATGACGGCCTCGACGTTCATCCAGTTCGTCCCCGGCTGATCCTCCGCGAAGATCGTCATGTCCATGACGACTCGGGCGCCCTGGCCGAGCAACTCGCGATAGGGTCCGATGGGCAGCCGTCCGTTGATGTGCCATCCGCCGACGGCCAGGTCGCTCTGCAGGGCCCACTCGCCGCGGGTCGCCCCGGTGTTGCTCCGGGTGAACGTGGCGTCGTTCTCCAGCCAGCCGTCCAGGGTGTCGTCCTCGAAATCGCCGACCAGTTCGCCGAAGGGATAGTCGGTGATGTGCTCTTGTGGTTCGAGGATCTGCACGTGGTCCACGTAGACCCGACGCGTCGCCGCATCGGTGTTCGTGACGATGATCATCTCGAACCAGCCCCCGGGTTGCGTACTGGAGATGGTCCCAATGAGGTCCGCGGGCAGGACCCAGGTGTACGTGTGGGGCTCGCCGTCGCGGATCAGGTCATTGCCGCCGAGGGGGTTCCAGCCCACGTTCTCTCCGTTGATGACAATCTCCGCGTTCATCCATGTTCCCGTGAACTCGCCAGGCAACACGGTCACGTCCATGGAGATCGCCGCGCCCGGCGTGCCCAGCAGGGCGTGATACGCCACGGCATTGTAGTAAGCGCAGATCTTCCAGTCCGGGATGGACACGTCGATCTGCATGGCGCCTGTTCCGCTGCTGGCCCCGGTCGTGCTGGCCGACAAGGTGACGGTGCCGTCGTTACCCGTCCACCAGGACCCCACGCCGCCTTCGAAGTCATCGACAACCGCCGCCGAGGCGCCGCCGACCAACAGCGCCAGGAGCACGCCCAAAAGAACTCGTTGACCCATGATACTCTCCTTTCCCGTCAGAACACCCACTCCCGGCGACCCACCGCGCACCGGCGCGTGAGACGCAAACACTCTCCCGCTTCAAACCTTGTGACAGGCGAAAACGCTGATTTGCTCGCACCCGTGTCGAACTCTTGCGACACCATGATGGCGCACCCACAGGGAGAACAGAAGAAACACGTGACTCGAACCGCACCTCCTTTCCGAGACAGTCGGGTGTAACGTCAATCGGCCGACACCCTTGGCCAATCCCGGCAATACCTTTAACTCTGACCCCTCCGGCCCGGTTTGTCAATAGAAAACTGCACCAAATACACGATCTGCAACCCAGGCTTTTCACCTGTCGGCAGGCCTTTTGATCGGGTCATGGCCCTGCTTGGGTGCTCGCGTGGTGTGTTCTCCTGTTGCCGTTGTTGGGCACCCGGGGTACAATGGACCGCCGTTGGACCGGATGGACTGCGTCGGGGCCCCGGCGGGTCGCCCTTGAGGAAGGAGAATGGCATGGCTGAGGATTTGTCACAAGTCAAGTACGAGGTTCACGAGCTGCCCCATGTGCGCAATCAACCAAAGTATGACGCCCACGGCCACTGCGCCAAGTGTCTCTACTGGCAGTCGTTGGCCCAGGGTTTCCCATCCGCCGAACACAATGTCCGCGGGCGTCAGGGCGAGCATATCGGGGAGTGCCGCTTTCATGCCCCCTCGGTCGCCCAGGAAGAGGCCCATTGGCCGATCACCTACGACTTCGACTGGTGCGGCAACTTCAAACCTCGCGTCGGAACCGGCGGCCTGGCGGCCTTGGGCGGCGCATGACGGCGCTGCCGGCCCCCTCCCGTTCTTTCATCCTGATGATGGGCCGGCCCCGCGTGAACGAGATTCTTCCGCGGCACCGGGTTGGACAGTCCGGCCGTGGACGATAGAATGGTACTCTGTTGAAAATCGCAAGGGCCGCAGACATCGGCCCTTCTGGTCATTGCCTCTAAAGTGGGAATCCCCGCGGATCGTGGGGGCCCGAGCAGGTGGCGAACTTGGCCCGACGCGACCTGGTGATGAAAACAGAATCACGGCAACACGCCGGAAAGGAGCGGATCATGGCGTCACACCTCTTCAATCGTCGTCGGTTCCTGAAGTCTTCGATGGCCGCCGCGGGTTCCGGCCTGATGATCCCCTACGTGGTCGGGCCGGCCGCCCTGGGCCGGGATGGGCAAACCGCTCCCAGCGAGCGGATCCTTCTTGGCGCCATCGGCGTGGGACCCCAGGGCACCGGCGTGATGCACGGCTTCATGGGCCAAGGCGACTGCCGCGTGGTCGCCGTGTGCGACGTCAAGAGCAACGTGCTTGAGGATCGCCGCCAGCTGGTCAATGCGCACTACGGCAACAACGACTGTCAAAAGTACACCGACTTCCGCGAGCTGCTGGCCCGCGACGACATCGACGCGGTCCTGATCGCCACCTGCGATCATTGGCACGTGCTGTGCGGCCTGTACGCCGCCAAGGCCCGCAAGGACATGTACATCGAGAAGCCCATGGGCGTCAGCGTCGCCGAAAATCAAGCCCTGCGCCGCGCGATTCACCGCTACGGGCGCATCTTCCAGTTCGGCACCCAGCAGCGCTCCAGCCGGCAGTTCTGGCAGGCCTGCATGCTCGCCCGCAACGGCCTGATCGGTGAGCTCAAGGAGATCCGCGTCTGGTCGCCGGGCAGCAGCCAGGGCGGCGATCCGACGCCCGTGCCCGTGCCCGAATGGCTGGACTACGACCGCTGGCTGGGGCCGGCGCCCTTCACGCCGTACACAAAGGACCGCGAATCGAATGCCCTGTGGTGGTTCATCTACGACTACGCTCTGGGCTTCATGGCGGGGTGGGGCATCCACCCGATCGATATCGCGCTGTGGGGGGGTGGAGAGAAGACCGCCTGCGCGTGCAGCGTCGAAGGCACCGCCACCTTCCCCACCCAGGGGGTGTGCAACACCGCCATGAACTGGGACGTTAAGATCGACTACGACAGCGGTGTGCGGATGCACTTTACGGGCGATCCGTTCCCGGAGGCATGGAAGCAGCGCTATGGCCGCACCACGAGCCACGGCACCGCCTTCGAGGGCACGGAAGGCTGGGTGCACGTCGATCGCGGAGGCATCAACGCCGAACCCAAAAGCCTCTTGCAGATTCCGCTGAACGACCAGCCGGTGCAACTGCCGCAAAGCAACCATCATCAGCGGAACCTGCTGGACTGCATCAAGACGCGGGGCCTGCCGGTCTCCTCGATTGATGAATCCGTTCAGGCCGACTTCGTCTGCCAGATCAGCGACATCGCCACCCGCGTCGGCACGAAGCTGCACTGGGACCCCAAAACCGAGCGTTTCCTGGACAACGACGCGGCCAATCGCCGGCTGAGCCGTTCCATGCGCAGCCCGTGGAGCCTTAATGTGTGACTTCGCGGGTCCCTAGAGCAAGGACCATCACCCTCGGGAGAACGAGCATGAATCGAAGATCGAATGCATTGACGCGACGCGGGTTTCTGGGCACCGCCGCTTCGCTGGGGGCGGCAGCCTATCTGGGCGCGCCGCGGCCCGCCCGCGGGGCCCAGGAGAAACTGGGCATCGGCCTGATCGGCTGCGGCGGACGCGGGGGTTCGCATCTCCAGGTCTGGAATCACATGGCCGGCCAGGGGGATCATGTCCAGGTGGTCGCGGTCTGCGATGTCTACCGTCCTCGAATGGATCGGGCGGCGACCGCCTGCAAGGCCAAGGGCTACATGGACCATCGCGAGTTGCTGGCCGATCCGAACGTGGACCTTGTCAGCATCGCCACGCCCGATCATCATCATGCCCCCCAGACGATCGATGCGGTGCGGGCCGGCAAGGGCGTCTACTGTGAGAAGCCCTTCACCCACTGGCGGCAGTTTGACCTGCTCCGGCAGGCCGTCGCCGAAGTCAAGAAGAGCGGCTGCGCCTTCCTGCTCGGCACGCAGGGCATGAGCGACAGCGCCTGGCACCAGATGCGGAAGTTCGTGGCCGATGGGCTCATCGGACCACCCATTCACGCCGAGTGCGGCTACTTCCGCGTGGGGGACTGGGGTGAGCGCGGCATGCCCATCGACGATCCCAACGCCCAACCGGGCAAGGACCTCAACTGGCAGGCCTTCCTGGGGGATGCGCCCGCCCGGCCCTTCGACGTCAGCCGCTTCTTCCGCTGGCGGATGTACGAGGACTACGCCGGGGGGCCCGTGACCGATTTGTTTCCGCATTCATTCACCCCGGTGTGCCACATCCTCGGCGTGACCTTGCCCAGCATGGTCGTGGCGACGGGAGGCAAGTTCCGTTACGAGGAACGCGAGGTGCCCGATACGTTCAACATGCTGATCGACTATCCGGAGCGGCTCACGGTGGCCGTTCTGGGCACGCAGGGCAACGATTACGTCGACGCCGCCCGCGGCGCCGGCGGACGGATACCGGTCGTGCGCGGCTGGGACGGCACGCTGACGATCGATCGCAAAACCAACCGCATCGAGTTCATTCCCGCCCAGGGGTCGAACAAGCAGCGACAGTACTTCGACATCAAACACGGCGAGGACATGGTCGGCTACTTCCGCAACCTGGTGGCGGCCCACCGGCAAGGCCGCCAGGAGACTCTCAGTCCGATCGACCTGGCCTACCATGTACAGGCCGCGATGATTATGGGGATGTGGGCGTTTCGCGAGCAGACGGCGGCACGCTTCGATCCGGCGGCGCAAAAGATCATCCTGTAGACCGCTCGGCCGCCACCGGCCGGGACCACAGAGGGAGCCGAATGATGGGACGGATCAGACTGGGCGTCAACAACGAGTTCGTGCGACACGAGGACAAGAGCTTTGAATGGGCCGTGAACAAGGCCGCCGAGCTGGGCTATGAGTTCTGCGAGCCGATGGTGCACTGGGGCCGCGAGCTGTTGAGCGAGGCCGGTTACTTCCACAGCGTCTCCATGCTGGACGATCCGCTGCGATTGAAGAGGGCCTGCGACCAGGCCGGCATCGCGATGTCGGCCCTGTCCACCCACTGCCCCTTGTGCAAGCCGGAGATCAGCGGCGAGTACCTCAAGCAGGCGATCCGCTTCGGGGCCGAGTGCGGTGCCCCCATCGTCACAACGGATGAGGGACCGAAGCCCGACTGGACGACGGAGGAGGAGGACTTCGTGCTGATGAAGTACGTCCTGGGCGAGGCGGCCAAGGTCGCCGAGCCGCGCGGCATCATCATTGGCCTGGAGCCGCACCAGCAGTACAGCCAGACACCCGAGGGCCTCGACCGCATGTATAACCTGATCGATTC